>ENA-UESE01000008-UESE01000008.1-human-gut-metagenome-genome-assembly--contig:-NODE-8-length-401336-cov-43.858884_pt1 | contig 401336 bp, 281 predicted proteins | sample MGYA00242995_ERZ507996 | MGnify/ENA primary metagenome ERZ507996 (study PRJEB26167, sample SAMN06115489) | human gut metagenome | host: Homo sapiens | place: China:Sichuan | collected 2015-04-15...
TAGAAGGTAGCCGCGGTGAGTTCGGCGTCTTCCTCGAAAGCCATGGCGACAAGATGCCTTACCGCCTGCATTTCCGCAGTACGGGCTTGCCATTGGTATCGACCGTAAATACGATTTGCCGCGGAGCTAAAATCGCCGACCTTATTGCCATTGGCGGAACATTGGATTATGTAGTACCAGATATTGACAGATAAAAGGATTTACGATTTGACAATTTACAATTTACCATGCGGAATTACAGCGCAGCCAAATTGTAAATTGTACATTGTGAATTGTAAATCAAAAAGCGCCTCGTAAATTGTAAATAGTAAATTGTAAATAGTAAATGAACAACGTGTTTGACTTTAGTATAGTAACCAACTGGATACACCAGATGCTGACTTCCCTGATGCCGGAAGGTCTGGCAATATTCCTCGAATGCGTGGTGATTGGCGTATGCATCATCTTGATGTATGCCGTGCTTGCCATCATCCTGATTTACATGGAGCGTAAAATATGCGCCTTCTTCCAATGCCGCCTCGGTCCGATGCGCGTGGGGAAATGGGGATTGCTCCAAGTGCCCTGCGACGTCATCAAGATGTTGACAAAGGAAATCATTGATTTGAAATTCTCTGACCGGTTCCTCTACAATCTGGCACCGTTCATGGTAATCATCGCTTCTTTCCTGACATTTGCCTGCCTGCCCATCAACAAGGGATTGGAGGTATTGGACTTCAATGTAGGAGTGTTCTTCCTGCTGGCTGCATCGAGTATCGGCGTAGTGGGTATCCTGCTGGCAGGCTGGAGTTCCAACAATAAATTCTCGCTGATTGGAGCCATGCGAAGCGGTGCGCAGATTATCAGCTACGAGTTGTCCTGCGGATTGAGCATACTGACAATGGTAGTGTTGATGGGAACCATGCAGTTCTCCGAAATAGTAGAAGGACAAGCTGACGGCTGGTTCATCTTCAAGGGACATATCCCTGCATTGATAGCCTTCATCATCTACCTCATTGCCGGAAATGCGGAAACCAACCGCGGTCCCTTCGACTTGCCCGAAGCCGAAAGCGAGTTGACTGCCGGATACCATACGGAATACAGCGGTATGGGCTTCGGATTCTTCTATCTGGCAGAATATTTGAATCTGTTTATCGTAGCCTCCGTGGCAGCCACCATCTTCCTGGGAGGCTGGATGCCGCTACACATCGTAGGCCTGGACGGCTTCAACGCAGTGATGGATTACATTCCGGGATTTGTATGGTTCTTCGGAAAGGCCTTCTTCGTAGTCTTCCTGCTGATGTGGATAAAGTGGACCTTCCCCCGCCTGCGTATTGACCAGATTCTGAATCTGGAGTGGAAGTACCTGGTACCCATCTCTATGGTGAACTTGATTTTGATGGTATTAATTGTAGTATTTAAATTGCATTTCTAACCGGCGTAGCGCCGGAGCAAGATTTCCTTGCGGATAATTTTAATAAAGGCAAAAGTAATGAAAGAAAAGAACTCTTATATCGGCGGACTCATACACGGCGTCACTTCTCTGCTGACGGGTATGAAGACAACCATGACCGTATTCTGCCGACGAAAGACTACCGAACAATATCCGGAAAACCGCTCGACATTGAAACTCTCCGACCGTTTCCGTGGCACGCTGACCATGCCCCATAATGACAAAAATGAACATCGGTGCGTGGCTTGCGGCTTGTGCCAGATGGCTTGTCCCAACGACACCATCAAGGTGACCGGCGAGATGATTGAAACGGAAGACGGCAAGAAAAAGAAGATATTGGCTAAGTACGAGTACGACCTCGGTTCGTGCATGTTCTGCCAACTCTGTGTGAATGCCTGCCCTCACGATGCCATCACGTTCGACCAGGATTTTGAGCATGCTGTGTTCGACCGCACGAAACTGGTCATGACGCTGAACCGTCCGGGCAGCCATGTAGAAGAAAAAAAGAAACCCGTTGCTCCCAAAGAAGAGACAACAAAGTAATTCGTTAATAGTAACTTGTAATTAAACAACATGGAAATAACTCTTGAAACAGTAGTATTCTACTTCCTTGCGGCCTTTATCACCGTATTTTCCATCTTGACGGTAACGACCCACCGCATGGTGCGCTCGGCCACCTACCTGCTGTTCGTGCTTTTCGGTACGGCAGGCATCTACTTTCTGCTGGGTTACACCTTCCTCGGTTCCGTGCAGATTATGGTCTATGCCGGCGGTATCGTGGTACTCTACGTCTTCTCCATACTGCTTACCAGTGGCGAAGGCGATGTCATCGAGAAGTTAAAGCGTAGCAGATTCCTTGCCGGACTGGGTGCCACCGTGGGCGGTGCCATCATCGTAGTATTCATCACTTTAAAGCATAAGTTCATTGCCACTACCGACGTGGAGCCTTTGGAAGTCAACATCAAGACCATCGGTCACCACATGCTGAGCGGTGACAAGTATGGTTATCTGCTTCCCTTCGAAGCTGTCAGCATTTTATTATTGGCATGTATCGTAGGCGGATTATTAATAGCACGTAAAAGATAAGAATTATGATACACATGGAATATTATCTGATAGTTTCGGCTATCATGTTCTTCGCAGGCATCTATGGGTTCTTTACCCGCCGCAACACGCTGGCGATACTTATCAGCATCGAGCTGATTCTGAATGCCACGGACATCAACTTTGCGGTGTTCAACCGTTTCCTATTCCCCGGAGGACTGGAAGGATATTTCTTCTCTTTATTCTCCATCGCCATCTCGGCGGCCGAAACGGCTGTAGCCATTGCCATCATGATTAACATCTACCGCAACATCCGCAGCATCCAGGTGAACAAACTGGATGAGATGAAGTGGTAAGAGCAAGAATCGCCAAGCGATGTTTCTTGAATAGTAATAATTGATAAACATAGTATATATGGAATATACAATATTAATCCTTCTACTCCCTTTCCTCTCTTTCCTCGCTCTGGGACTTGGAGGTAAATGGATGTCACACCGCACTGCCGGCCTTATCGGAACTACGGCACTGAGTGTGGTCGCAGTGCTTTCCTATCTCACCGCAGGAATGTACTTCAGCGCTCCCCGCCTTGCCGATGGTACGTACGAGGCGCTGATGCCCTATAACTTCAAATGGCTGCCCTTCACAGAAAGCCTCAGTATCGACATGGGCATTCTACTCGACCCGATTTCGGTTATGATGCTCGTGGTCATCAGCACCGTTTCGCTGCTGGTACACATATACTCTTTCGGCTACATGAAGGGCGAACGCGGTTTCCAGCGTTACTACGCCTTCTTGTCGCTCTTCACCATGTCCATGCTCGGACTGGTAGTAGCAACGAACATCTTCCAGATGTATCTGTTCTGGGAGTTGGTGGGCGTGTCCTCCTATCTGCTGATTGGTTTCTATTATACGAAGCCGGCGGCTATTGCCGCTTCGAAGAAAGCATTTATCGTTACCCGTTTTGCTGACCTAGGTTTCCTTATAGGTATCCTTGTCTATGGATATTATGCCGGCACATACACCTTCAGCCCCAATGAGATGGCGCTGGCAAAGGGCGGTGCGGCCATGATTCCGCTTGCCTTGGGACTGATGTTCATCGGTGGCGCCGGAAAGAGTGCCATGTTCCCGTTGCACATCTGGCTGCCCGATGCCATGGAAGGTCCTACGCCAGTCAGTGCACTGATTCATGCCGCCACGATGGTGGTTGCAGGGGTCTATCTGGTGGCACGCATGTTCCCGTTGTTCATAGAGTATGCTCCCAGCGTGCTGCACATCGTGGCATACGTAGGAGCTTTCACGGCATTCTATGCCGCCAGTGTGGCATGTGTGCAGAGTGATATCAAACGTGTACTGGCATTCTCCACCATCTCCCAAATCGGTTTCATGATGGTGGCGCTGGGTGTATGTACATCAGCCGACCCGCACGAAGGGGGACTGGGCTACATGGCAGGCATGTTCCACTTGTTCACACATGCCATGTTCAAGGCATTGCTGTTCCTCGGAGCGGGTAGCATCATCCATGCCGTACACAGTAACGAGATGTCTGCCATGGGCGGACTGCGGAAGTATATGCCCATTACGCATATCACGTTCCTCATCGCATGTCTCGCCATTGCTGGTATCCCGCCGTTCTCCGGATTCTTCTCCAAAGATGAAATCCTGACGGCATGCTTCCTGTTCAGCCCCACTATGGGATGGATTATGACAGTGATTGCAGGTATGACAGCATTCTATATGTTCCGTCTTTATTATGGTATCTTTTGGGCCGGCTCAGAGCCGGGACAAAAGTCGGCAAGTGATGGGGGCGACAGCCACGTGCCTCACCCCCACGAGAGTCCTCTGGCGATGACCCTGCCCCTGATGCTCCTTGCTGTGGTTACGATAGTTGCCGGTTTCATTCCTTTCGGACACTTCATCAGTTCCAACGGTGAAGCATATAACATCCATCTGGACTGGAGTGTGGCAGGTACAAGTATCGCCGTAGCGGTGGTTTCCATAGCCATTGCCACCTACATCTATGCAGGTAGCCGACAGCCCGTTGCCGATACATTGGCACACCGTTTCAAAGGCTTGTGGACAGCAGCTTACCACCGCTTCTATCTGGACGAGGTCTACCAGTTCATCACCCACCGCATCATCTTCGGCTGCATCTGCCACCCCATTGCATGGTGGGACCGCCACGTGGTCGACGGTTTCTTCAACTTCCTTGCCTGGGGGGCTGAAGCTACCAGTGAAGAGATACGCGGCCTGCAAAGCGGACGCATCCAGCAATATACATTTGTATTCCTGCTGGGCACGCTGGCACTGATACTGCTACTATTGCTATAACCCGAGATTTTTCAATCGTAAATCGTAAATCGTTAAATCGTAAATATAAAGATGAACTTTTTATCATTATTCGTACTCATCCCCTTGCTGATGTTGCTGGGTCTTTGGCTCAGCCGCAACATCGCACAAATACGCGCGGTGATGGTGACCGGTGCATCGGCTCTGCTGGTTCTTTCTGCAGCATTGACCGTGATGTACCTCAATGCACGCCACGCTGGTGCCACGGATGAAATGCTGTTCCGTGCCGACATGGTCTGGTATCCTGCACTCAACATCCACTATTCGGTAGGAGTAGACGGTATTTCGGTAGCCATGCTGCTGCTTTCGGCCATCATTGTCTTTACCGGAACATTCGCCTCCTGGAGGCTGCAACCGCTGACTAAAGAATATTTCCTTTGGTTCACCTTCCTCTCCATCGGTGTGTTCGGGTTCTTCATCTCGATAGACCTGTTCACCATGTTCATGTTCTACGAGGTTGCCCTCATTCCCATGTATCTGCTTATCGGTGTATGGGGGTCGGGACGCAAGGAGTACTCCGCCATGAAGCTGACACTGATGCTGATGGGCGGCTCCGCCTTCCTGCTTATCGGTATCCTGGGTATCTACTACGGTGCCGGAGCCACCTCTATGAACCTATTGGAAATAGCACAGATGCACAATATTCCCATCGAACAGCAACGTATCTGGTTCCCGCTCACCTTCCTCGGTTTCGGTGTGCTGGGCGCTCTGTTCCCGTTCCACACATGGAGCCCCGACGGTCACGCCTCCGCACCGACTGCCGTATCCATGCTCCATGCCGGTGTATTGATGAAACTGGGAGGTTACGGATGTTTCCGCATAGCCATGTACCTGATGCCCGAAGCTGCACAAGAACTGGGATGGATATTCCTGATTCTTACCGGAATCTCCGTGGTATACGGTGCATTCTCCGCTTGTGTACAAACCGACTTGAAGTATATCAATGCCTACTCTTCCGTCAGCCATTGCGGCCTGGTGTTGTTCGCCATCCTGATGATGAACCAGACAGCTTGCACGGGTGCTGTTCTGCAGATGCTCTCTCACGGACTGATGACAGCCTTGTTCTTCGCCCTTATCGGTATGATATACGGACGTACCCATACGCGTGACGTCCGCGAACTCTCCGGTCTGATGAAGATTATGCCTTTTCTGGCTGTCTGCTATGTAATCGCCGGTCTTGCCAATCTGGGACTGCCCGGACTCAGCGGTTTCATTGCCGAAATGACCATCTTCACCGGTTCGTTCCAGCATCCCGATACGTTCCACCGCGTGTGGACGGTCATTGCATGCAGCTCCATCGTGATTACGGCAGTCTATATCCTGCGACTGGTAGGAAAGATTCTCTATGGCACCTGCACTAACAAGCATCACCTCACCTTGAGCGATGCAACCTGGGACGAACGTACAGCGGTCATCATCCTCATCGCATGCGTTGCCGCCCTCGGTATGGCACCATGGTGGATTAGCGGCATGATTGGAGACAGCGTGCTGCCAATAACTGATTTATTTACGATTTGACGATTTACGATTGATAAATGACTTGTAAATCCCAAGAGTAACCTCAATCGTAAATCATAAAATCGTAAATCCCAAGAGTAATTTCAATCGTAAATCGTAAATCGTAAAATCGTAAATAGATATGGATTATTCCCAATTCCTCCTGCTCAAAGAAGAGCTTTCGCTGATATTGGTCATCGTCATCCTTTTTGTCGCCGACCTCTTCATGAGTCCGGATGCACACAAGAATGACGGCAAACCGGTGCTGAACACAATGCTGCCAGTTGTTCTGCTGACCATACATACACTTATCACCATCGTCCCCGGTCCTGTGGCCGATGCCTTTGGCGGCATGTATCACAACCAGCCGATACAGAGCATCGTGAAATCCATTCTCAGTATAGGTACACTGATTGTATTCCTGATGGCCCACGAATGGATGCGCCGTCCGGACACTGCCATCAAACAAGGTGAGTTCTACATTCTGACACTTTCCACCCTGCTGGGTATGTACTTCATGATTTCCGCCGGACACTTCCTGATGTTCTTTATCGGCCTGGAGACGGCAAGCATCCCGATGGCAGCCCTGGTTGCCTTCGACAAATACCGCCACCACTCTGCCGAGGCAGGTGCCAAATATATTCTCACGGCACTGTTCTCCAGCGGATTGCTGCTATACGGATTATCTTTGATTTACGGTACGGTAGGCACTCTCTACTTTGCCGACATACCGGCACGCCTCACCGGCGACCCGTTGCAGATTATGGCATTCGTATTCTTCTTCTCCGGCATGGGATTCAAAATATCACTGGTGCCTTTCCATCTTTGGACAGCAGACGTTTACGAAGGTGCTCCAAGCACGGTGACAGCCTATCTGAGTGTCATCTCTAAAGGCTCTGCCGCTTTCGTGCTGATGGCTATTCTCATCAAGGTATTCGCTCCAATGGTGGAACAATGGCAGGAAGTGCTGTACTGGGTTATCATCGCCTCCATCACAATTGCCAACCTCTTCGCCCTACGCCAGCAGAACCTGAAGCGGTTGATGGCTTTCTCCAGTATCTCGCAAGCAGGTTACATCATGCTGGGTGTCATCAGCGGAAGCGCACAAGGTATGACGTCGCTGGTATACTACGTGCTGATATATATGTTTGCCAATCTTGCCGTATTTACCGTTATCACGATTGTGGCACTGCGGGCAGGCAAGTTCACACTTGAAGACTATAACGGGCTGTATACCACTAATCCGAAGTTGGCGTTCCTGATGACACTGGCACTGTTCTCTCTGGCAGGCATCCCGCCGTTTGCGGGCTTCTTCTCGAAGTTCTTCATCTTCGCGGCAGCTTTCGAAGGCGGCTTCCATCTGCTGGTATTCATTGCCCTTATCAATACAATCATCTCGCTTTATTACTATCTGAAGATTGTAAAGGCAATGTACATCAACAAGAGCGACGAGCCGATTGCAGCATTCCGCAGCGACAACTATACACGTGCCAGCCTGGCCATTTGTACGCTGGGTATTGTGGTACTGAGTATTGCAAGTGTGGTATATCAATCCATCGATAAGTTCTCATTCGGATTATAACCGGGGGGTATCATCACTTACCACAAATTACACAGATTGGCACAAATCATCTTTAGAAGTTCTGATAATCAAGAGCTTTGACTTGTGTTAATCTGCATAATTTGTGGTGAGTGTGTATTTTAGCACATTTCCATACTATACAATCGGCAGCACAAACCAAAAGCATGAGCCTTTCCCCGGTTCACTGTCCACACCGATTGTGCCACCCAACTGCTCTATAATGCTCTTGCTGATAGAAAGCCCCAGGCCGGTGCCATGCACAAACGTATTCAGCTTTATAAAACGGTCGAATATCTGAGCCTGCATTTCCGGCTCAATGCCAAGGCCCGTATCGGCCACATAAAAACGCAAATGAGTTTCATCCACCTTATTATATCCTACACGTATACTTCCCGCAGTGGTGAACTTGATGGCATTGTTGACAAAGTTGGCTATGACCTGATTCAAACGGTTACGGTCACTGACAATCCGGCATTCCGGCAGATGACGGTCGAAGAGAACTTCCACACCCGGTTTAGCCTTCATCTTCATGAAGCGCACGATGTCCTCACACAGCATGTTCACGTCCAGCTCTTTTTCCACAAAGTCAAATGTCCCGGCCTCTATCTTGGACAAATCCAGTATGTCGGAAATCAGCTGCAACAGCAGGTCATTGTTTTCTTCAATAATCGCCATATACTGCCTTTTTTCCTCCATGTCCCCGGTCTCTCCCATCAGACTGGAGAAACCGACAATCGCATTCAGGGGCGTACGTATCTCATGGCTCATATTGGCAAGGAAGGCACTCTTCAGACGGTCGGCGGTTTCTGCCTTCTCCTTGGCTTCAATCAGCATAGCCTCCGTCTCCTTCAATTCCGTAATGTCATAGTTGACGCCTATCAGCTCTATTTGTCCGTTCTCCGGTTCAAACAGATTGACAACCACATTGGTACGTACCCAGTTCCATTTTCCCTTTTCGCCCGGACGCTCAATGCGCATCTCTCCCTGGAAATGTTTGGCTTCGCCCACACGGGCCTTACTGAAGAAATCAAGCATCCTCCTGCGGTCACTGGGGTACATCTTGCTGTATATTCCCACGACATCCGCCAATTGGGTATTCTCGTCCTCTCCCATATTCTTATACCATTGCTTGATGGCATAGCCTTTCCGGTCGAGCAGGTTCAGCTTGGCATAACCTACCTTCGCATAATCCGATATAAGCAGGAAGAAATTCTCGAAATCACAGATACGGCTCATGGCATCAATCCGTTCCGTATTGTCGATGTTAATCATGGCATAGCCGGTAAAGTTACCTTTACTGTCATACACCTTGCTCACTTTCGTATAAAGATGTATCACATCCTTCGGCTGTTTGGAAGTGGAGTAATACCCTTCAGTCCGGTCGAAAGCATAATTCAGGCGAAAGTCGACCATATCCTCAGTCTGTATACGTTCTGCCAATTGGGCGGACACATTCGGGTTCTCGAATAAGTTCACTCCAATGACATCCTGTTTGTCACGGACCCCGAATATCTCCATATCCTTATTGTTGATGTCTACCAGGAATCCGTCTTTGTCATAGATTTCCACCCCGGCCGGTATATTGGCAAAGATATTCTTGAACAGTTTTTCGCTATGGTCCAAAGCCAGATGAGTCTGTACCGAGTCTGTCGTATCGAGGAATAACGCCACCACTTCATTCTTTTCCGGAGAGTATATCACCACGTGGCAGTGCTTGTTGGTAAGCTCAAAACACATGTCCATTTCCTTATGTGTCCCGGTGTTCACTATCTCAAGCAGATATTCCAGTCTGGGGGCCGCCTCCCTTGAAAAGGACGAGGCTGTCTTGCCGATAAACGTCGACGCAGGTTTTCCCAGAAAATCGGCAAAGATAGAATTCGCATCTGTCACATAATACCCGTAGGGGTTGTCCTTTTCATCACAGACAATGGACATCCGCACATACCCCAAAGGCATATAGCGGAACAAGTTGCTGAGGAAAGTACGTTCGCGCACAGCCTCATCCTTCGTTTTGCGCAACTCTATGCAAATGCTGATGACATTTGCCAACGAACTAAACCATTGGTAATCCTCGTTAGTCCACATTCGGGTACGGTCCACCAAATCAATGCCCATATATCCCCACACCTGGTCATTGGCAACCAGCGGAGTTACCATCAAGGACTTTATATTCTGTCTCGCCAGAATTTCATATTCGGCGTAAGCGTGCTCCGGCAGTTGCCCCAGCGTTTCCAGCAGAACGGGCTTTTGTGCCATAATCTGTGACGTCCACCACGGCAGGCTGTCAGCCTGAACTCCTTGAAGCATTTCTTTCTCAGGAGCCACTCCCGGAGCCACCACCTCGTATGTGCAGCTCTGGTACCGGCACTTCTCATCATATTGGAATATATAGACACGTCCGCCGCGAAAGAAATCAAGAATATCTTTCAGTATGTCGTAAATGCCCGCACTTATATCCTCGTCTTTCAGGAAGCGGAATAGGGAATGGGATATTGAGGTCTGCCGATAAAGTAAATCGTTCACTCTTTGCAAAGCCTGCTTCGCAGCCTCCTCCTTCGGCATCTCTACGCGCTGCAACACTCCGAAAGCCTTCAATGTACCATCCGGCAAATGCTCCTTATACCCCACGCGCGAGTAGACCCAGACCACTCCTTCAGTAGAATAGATAGGAAACGTATGTTCATAGACCTCCATATTCTGAATGGCAAGGAACTCCCGGCTGATACGCGCCCGATAGTCTTCGCGTATCATTTTACCGAAATCCTCAAAGCTCAGGTATTCCCCTTCCAAGCCTAACAACTTACAGACATATTCGGAGCAGAGATACTGCCTTGAAGAAAAATCAGCCTCCCACCAACCTATCCGGCCAAGAATGGAAAGGCGCCGGAAACGTTCACTATCGTCACGATGAACAGCCATATATTTATCAATATTGGTTTGAGATACAAAAATAGCCATAAAACTCCAATAAGCAACCATTAGAAACCTTTTTCGTCCCAAGCAGCCTATATATAAGGATAACAAACAATCCGGAAGAATGTGCGGTAACCAAATCGTAATAGATTTGAAAATGAAACGTATGTTCCATGTATCACCGGTGTAATGTCATTGCCTCATCTTTGCAGCGGATTAAAAAACGTACAAAGAAAAGAGATGAGCACAAAGTTATACTTAGGAAAGATTTTCTTCCTTATTTTATTCCTCACACTTTCTGCCATGGCTGCCATGGCAGGAACCATCAAAGGGAGTGTCACCGACCGACAAACCAAAGAACCGCTGACGGGAGCCACCGTGCAAGTGAGCGGAACGGCACAAGGCGCCGTCGCCGATTTGGATGGTAACTATACACTGGAGCTGAAAAACGGGACCTATACCCTCACCGTCCGTTACATCGGCTACAAAGACATGACGATAAATGCCGTAGAGATAAAGGGTGAAACCGTGCTGAACTTCGACATGGAGCCGGACACGCAAACCCTGGGCGAAGTGCAGGTCACCGCCAAGAAGAACCTCGAAGGCGAACGTGCCTTGCAAATGGAACGGCAAAAAGCGACCCTCGCCATCGAGAACCTCGGTTCCAAAGAGATGTCCCTCAAAGGCATCGGCAATGTGGAAGAAGGAGTAAAGAAAATAACGGGTATCTCCATCGCCAGCGCCGGACAACTTATCGTCCGCGGACTGGGCGACCGCTACAGCACCACCACGCTGAACGGACTGCCCATCGCCTCGCCCAACCCAGACAACAAGCTGGTGCCGCTCGACCTGTTCCCCTCGTCCACCGTACAGAACATCACCGTCAGCAAAGTGTATGACGCAGCCGCCTTTGCCGACTACAGCGGTGCGCACATCAACATCAGCACCAAAGAAAACATACCGGAAGATTTCTTCCAACTGAGCCTCAACACGGGCGGGAAGTTCAACACCTTAGGCAAAGACCGCTATCAGATGGACCGCAGCGGTTCGCTCTTGAAGACACCCAGCGTAGACGCGGCCGCCCTCGACATGCCCTTGATGGAGTTTGACAAATACGTGAAGACCCACAATATCTTCGATACCTCCTTTGCCGCCAGCAAGAAGAGCTCGTTGCCCGAACTGGGTGGAAACCTCGGTTTCGGCAAGAACTTCGGTATAAGCAACCAGACACTCAGCCTGCTTGCCTCCTTCAGCGCCAGCAACGGCTACCAAAACATGGAAGATGCCTTCTACAAGACACTCGAAGCCACTGGCACCGTGCAGGACGACTTCTCCTACGACAGCTTTGCGCAGGAACTGAAGCTCGCCGCCCTCGGCTACCTGGGCTACACCTTGCGCCGGAGCGACCGCATAGGCTACACTTTCTTCTACGCCCGCAATGCCATCGACACCTACCAACGCCGCGAAGGTACTGATGCCGAAGGACACGAGCTGACCGGCAGCAACAACATCATGCACATATACACCCTGCAAAACCATCAACTGAACGGAATCCATAACTTCGGCGAGGGCGACAGGTGGCAACTGACCTGGGGAGGCTCGTACAGCAAGACCGGCAGCGAAGAGCCCGACCGACGGCAAGTGATGTACGTCAAAGACAACGACGGCAGTCTCAGGCTCTTCAAACTGAACCGCCAAGAGACTATGCGCTACTTCGGCAGCCTGGACGAAGAAGAGTGGAATGCCAACCTCGCCATGCGCTGGAAGTGGAACGACACCAGCCACCTCAAGCTCGGCTTCAACTACAAGGACAAGAACCGCGACTACAACGCTACCCGCTTCTACTACAACCTGAACAAACTGAACCCCGTCATCACCGACATCTACAACACCGACGGCTTCCTCAACCAGCAGAACATTGCCGACGGACAAATCGTGGTACAGCGTGTGATGCAGCCCAAAGACAGCTACCGCGCCGGAAACGAAATCTACTCCGCCTACCTGCTGACCGACTTCTATCCCACCGAAGCCCTCTTGGTGAACCTCGGCCTGCGCTACGAAATGAGCAAGCAATGGGTGCGCTACGCCAGCGACGGCGGCGACTGGTACTCCCGTCGGCGCAATTTAGACAAGAACGACCTCTTCCCCGCCCTGAACCTGAAATATGCGGTGAACCCCACCAACAGCATCCGCTTCTCTGCCTCGCGCACCGTCACCCGTCCCTCGTTCATCGAGATGGCCCCCTTCCTCTATCAAGAGTCCTACGGTTCGGCACAAATCCGCGGTAACGAAGAGTTGCAGAACGGTTACAACTACAACTTCGACCTACGTTACGAACGCTTCGGCAAGGACGGCGACATGCTCTCCGTGACCGGCTACTTCAAATACCTCGACAGCCCCATCGAACGCATCCAAGACCTGCAAGGCGGCGCCACGCTGCACAGCTTCAAGAATGCCGACAACGGCATGGCTGCCGGCGTGGAGCTGGAGATGCGCAAACGGCTCGTCAAAGACCTGCGCCTAGGCGCCAACATCAGTTACATGTACACCAACGTGAAGCTGCCCCAAGGCGGTGCCTACACCAACAAGGAACGTTCGCTGCAAGGCGCATCGCCCATCCTTGCCAATGCCGACCTCACCTACTCGCCACGCTTCGGCGAAGACAGGCAGCTCAACCTCGCCCTGCTCTACAACCTGCAAGGCAGCCGCATCCATGCGGTAGGCGTGTCGGGTCTGGGCGATGTCAGGCAACAGACGCTGCACACGTTGAACTTCAGCGCCGGATATAGCCTGAACAAGCACTTCAACCTGAAGCTGCAAGTGAACGACCTGCTGAACCGCGATGTCATCTTCAAGCAAGATGTGCCCACCACGGGGCAGGAAATGGAAGTGGAACGCTACCACAAGGGAACGAACTTTGAGGTGGGAATAAGCTACAACCTATAAAGCCCCCGCCCTCCCCCTGAAGGGAACGGAGAACACTCTTTGACAAACAAGCAGATTTAAGAGAATCAATCTGAATGACAGACAGATAAATTGGATATAACAACTAAAACAATTGAATTATGAAAACAATGAAATGGAAATTCTACTCTCTGGCCTTTGTAGCCGGAATGTCTATCCTCACCGCTTGCAGCAGCGACGACAACAACGACAATGACGGTAACGGCGGCAACGGAAACGGCAATGAAATCGAAAACGGTACGATATTGAAAGGTACCATCACCTCCGACGTGACCCTGGCTGCCGGAAACACCTACAAGCTGAGCGGCGAATACATCGTAGAAGAAGGTGCCACGCTCCACATAGAGGAAGGCGTGAAGATTATCGCCGTCTACGATGACATCGCAGACTACATCCTCGTGAAGCAGGGCGGTAAAATCAACGCCGTAGGCACGCCGGACAAACCCATCGTAATGACCAGCGAAAAAGAAGAGCCGGGCGCATGGGGAGGCATCCACATCTGCGGACGCGCCCACACCAATGCCGAAGGCGGCAAGGGAAGTTCTGAAATAGGCGGTGCCGTTTACGGCGGCAACGATGATGCCGACAACTCGGGCACGCTGCAATACATTCGTCTGGAATACACCGGCTTTGCCTTCGATGAAGAGCACGAAGCCAACGGTATCTCTTTCTACGGCGTAGGCAACGGTACCATCGTGGACCACTGCCAAGCCTACAAAGGTTCCGATGACGGCTTTGAGTTCTTCGGCGGCTCGGTAAACGTGAGCAACCTCGTAGCCGTAAGCTGTAGCGACGACTCCTTCGACTGGACCGAAGGCTGGAACGGCAAAGGCACCAACCTCGTGGCTTACCAAGAAGCCGAATCCACACTGGGCTACGACTGCGACTGCCTGATGGAGTGCGACAACAACGGCAGCAACAACGCCGCCACTCCCGTTGCCCACCCCGTATTGAAGAACCTCATCCTCGTCGGCAACGGCGGCAGCAAGCAAGGCATCCGTCTGCGTGCCGGCACGGAAGTGGAAATAGACAACGCCAAGGTCTGCGGCAAAGGCCAACCCCTGACCGTGGAAACCGCCCTTACCGAAAACGCCCTGAAGAACGGCACTTCCAAGCTGACCAACATCACCCTCACCTCCGAGCTGAGCTGCAAAGAAGGCATCTACACCCATGCCGACTTTATCGCCGTGACAAGCAACAAGGTGGACGCCAACCTGAGCTATAGTTCTTTCGAGGACATCAAGAAAGAATGCAGCTGGATGAACGGAAACTGGGTGAAGTAAAAAAAAAGAAGCACTCACAAGACTATAAAGAAACACACAACTTCTTCAACAGCGTACCCCTCGAATGCCTTCCGGCTTCAAGGGGTACGCGCTGTTTCAAGAAAGAAACTAAAAGTACCGTTTACTTCTTCTTCAGCTCCTTCTTCAATTCCTGAACCTGAAAGCTGAACAAGTCCAGATGACGGCAAACGCGCTGCATGAAACTGCCTGCCGCCCTGAAGCAGATACGCGAAATGCGCACTTTATCTGCCGTACAGTCCTCTATCCGTTCCACCGGTTCGCTGGTGATGGAGGGAAAAAAGTTTCCAAGTCCCTTGATGTTCACCGTGCGTCCACTGGCCAGATAGTCCGCTATAATATCCGGCAGTTGCACCAGCACGGACTGGGCATCGCCCACCTGCAGGGAGCTGACAAAAGCCAGCCTCTTGGCCAGTTCGTCATTGCTCACCGGTTCCGGCTGAAGCACTTTTGACGCCGCGTAGTAGCGCACCACTTCCTTGTCTCCACTCTTGTCCACCTTCTTGCGGACCACATAATTCATTGACATACCAATCTTTCTTTATAATTAGGTTCGTAAAAAACGAAAGATATTCCCGCCCGACGCGAGGCACACCTACAACTTGCATACACAAAGCCTATACCTTACGGTAAAGACTCCGTGACCGAATACCTTTCACTATATGACTGAATACCTAAAACACCCGGATGTATTGCCCCAAAACATGGGGATGTTTTCACCCAAAACACCCGGATGTAATACCCCAAAACATGGGGATGTTTTGGGAGAAAAGATGGGGATGTTCTGACCTTTCAGTATAGGGTTCAAAGGTAATGACTCCCTATGAGAAATACAATAGATATAGGCCTTTTTGATGGTCGGAATCAAGCTCCTTTTTCTTCGGAAGCAGCAGGCAGTACCCGCTGGAAATCTCTGCCGGACGGAGACTGGAATACCTGCAAATCGAATTCGGGGATGATTGCCAGCACATGGTCGAACACATCCGCCTGCACCCCTTCATAGGGCACCCAATCCTTCAGCGCACAGAAGAAATAAAGTTCTATCGGGATACCGCGGTCGGTAGGCTGGAGTTGGCGCACCATGCAGGTCAGTTCCTGATTTACGTCGGGAAGACTTTTCAAATAAGCCGTCAGATACGCCCGGAACACCCCCAGATTGGTCTGGCGGCGTCCGTTGACGAGGATGGAGTTATCGATGCCGTTTTCCACATTGTACTTTTCAATCACTTCCTCCGTCTGCTCCACATAATCTTTCAGTAGCTGTATCTTGCGATATTTTGCCAGCATCTCCGGGGTGCAGAAACGGACGCTGGTCATGTCGATATTGATACTGCGCTTCACTCGCCGCCCACCGCTCTCGCGCATGCCGCGCCAGTTCTGGAAGGAGTCGCTGACAAGCAGGTAAGGAGGGATGGTGGTAATGGTATTGTCCCAGTTGCGCACTTTTACGGTGTTCAACGTTACCTCTATCACCGTACCGTTGGCACCGTACTTGGGCATCTCAATCCAGTCGCCCACCTTCAGCATGTCGTTGGCCGAAAGCTGCACACCGGAGACAAAGCCCATAATGGAATCCTTGAATACCAGCATCAGGATGGCTGCCGAAGCACCCAATCCGGCAAGCAGCGAAAGCGGGTCGCGGCCTATCAGTTCGCCCACGACCACAATGCCGCCCACCAGCCATAGGATGACTTGCATAGTTTGCAACATCCCCTTTAAAGGGCGGTCACGAAATTGCTCCTTCTCACTGTATACACTGTAAACAGCCTTCAGGAACGAGTTGACGAAACTCAGGAAAGTAATGATGATGTAAATAAGGCAGATACGCCGGATAAAATCCATTGCCGATGAACCGACTTCGACAAATGCCAATGGAACAAACAGATAGATGATAACGGGAGCCACCATGCGGCTGAGGTGCACCATCACTTTACGGTCGAATACGATGTCGTCCCACGTAGCCTTGGTCTTCTTCACCAGTTGTGCCACTACCTTCAGCAGGATTTTCCGGCATAGGGCATCCGCCAGGAAAGCAACGGCAAGTATCAGTGCGAAGGCAATGAATTGGTCGAGCATATCAGCCCGGGAAGGGGATATGCCCCACCCGATTAAAAGGTCGTCTATCTTCTTCAATATCTCCATAATCGTATGTTTATCATAACGGCAATCTTATCTACGCGACTGTTCCTCCCGCTCGAGGAACTCCATAATGTCTTCTTTCAACCACTGATAAAGATAAAGGTTCTTGTAGCCGCTGTTTTTTTTCAGCATCACGGATACATTGACCTGACTGTTCTCATACCCCGTCAGTTCGTTGCGGAACTGTTCGTTATGCTCTGCCAGGCGCTTTATCTCCTGCTCGCGTTCACGACGCAGCACCGTACATACCGGGATAAGGATTTTCAGCACTACACAATCCATGATATGGTGTCCTTGGATATAAAGATAGGTATTGTCCGGAGTCAGTCCCAAACGTTCCAACTCCGTGCCCAGCTGCTCCACCCGGTCGATGTAGCGGGGGAAACGGGCTTGCAGTTCGGACAGCTTTGCCGACACCGTCTTTTGCATCTCGTCCAGACTACGGTAAGGATGACGCAGGTTTATCTCTTGCAAACGCACGCAGGCGTTGAAGTCGTACATCGGGAAAGTGTGTGTGTCGTGCTGGCGGTAGAACCAGACATTCCACAGAAACAGCGGATAGGCAATCTGAGAATAACGCTTCAGAAAAGCGGGGAAGTCCAGGATATGCCGGTCGTTCAGCGTGGCCTGCACACAGACTTCATGCAGACTGTCGGCAAAGCAGTGGAAGTTCTCGATGGCATAGCCATAAGTCTGGAAGATATAGGGATTCTTGTTTATCTTATGCGACACCTTGGTGGCACCTTGCAGCAGGAAGTCGTAGTCGCTGTCTACACAAGCTATCAGGCTGCGGCCCAGCTCCGATGTGTTCAACGTATTCATCAGCACCATCTTCTTGCCCTTTGCCAGGGAGGTGGCCGAGGGAAGCATCACTTGAAAATAACGTTCCTCATTCTCGAACTCGGACAGCAGCGTCCGCCAGAAAGCGATGTCGTCATAGCTCTCCACATACGCCACTATGCGCCTGCGTGCTCTCTTGGGGGACAACTTGCGGGCGGCATCCAGATAGGCGGAAGTAAGGTTATGTCTTAGGGAAGTGGACACTTGGGTAGGGATTAAGGATTAGGGATTAGGGAGGAGATTTCGCTGACTTCGGTGACGGCATCCAGCCAGCCTTCCATGATGACGGCGGGCGAATGGGTGGTGAGGATAAGCTGCACATTGGGATTCAGGTTGCGTATCATGCCGATGAGCTTCTGCTGCCATTCGATGTGCAGGGAGGCTTCCGGCTCGTCCATGAAGAGTACGCAGTGGTCATCGTCACGCACCAGCACGGTCAGCAGGATGACCAGCATCTGCTTCTCGCCCGAAGACAGCTTGTAGGGCAGCAGGCGCTCACCGTTCTGATAGAAAACGATGTCGTTGCTTTTGCGGTCTATCGTCTTATGGGTATAGCTGAAAAGCTCGTCAATCATATCCTGGAACTTCCGCTTGGGGAGGGAAAGGGAGGGAGCCAGGCTGCGCTGCTCTTCGTCACCGCTGAGCAGCTCTATCATCTTGTTGCCGATGTTCACCTGGTAGTCCAGATAACGGCGCTGGAGCAGATAGAGCTGCCAGTCCAGTTCCGACTTCACGTTGGCATCGGCCATGCGTGCCGTAAAGTCGCCCATGATAAGGGGGCGGTCGTAGCTGCGGATTACATCATAGGGGATAAAGGTGGCTGCGGGGTTGTCGAAGTAGACGTGTACGCCGTTCTTCTCGTCACTCTTCACTTCACCCGATGTCTGTTCCAGATAGTTGACCGAACGGTTCAGGATAGTGGTCTTCCCCACTCCGTTGATGCCGGAAAGTATATTGACGTCAGGACGCAGGTCCCAGGCAATATCGTACCGATGCCACAATCCGTGTATTTCGATACGCTTGATGTAATTGGCTTGTACTTCCATGGTTTCTTGCTTTTAATTAGAAGCAAATATACACGATAATCTCTTATTTCTACGCCCATGAACCAGAAAAATCATATAATGAAAGATTTTCTCTTTTCAGAAAATAGTTGTTCTTTTGCACCCGCAAAGAACAAAAGAGTATGGACAAGAACATTCAAGGGCATCTGTTCGCCCTTACCGCAAATATCTTATGGGGGCTGATGGCACCTATCGGCAAGTCGGCCTTAGCGGAGTTTTCCGCGTTGTCAGTAACCACATTCCGCATGGTAGGCGCAGCCGCCTGCTTCTGGCTCCTCTCCTTGTTCTGCAAACGCGAGCAGGTGGACCACCGGGACATGCTGAAGATATTCTTCGCCGCACTCTTCGCGCTGGTATTCAATCAGGGTGTCTATATCTTCGGACTCTCCATGACTTCGCCCATAGACGCCTCCATCGTTACAACCACGCTGCCCATCGTCACCATGATAGTGGCTGCAATCTATCTGAAAGAGCCGGTCACCAACAAGAAAGTGCTGGGCATCTTTGTAGGGGCTATGGGCGCATTCATACTCATCATGAGCAGCCAGACCACCGGTGCCGGCAATGGCAGCCTCATCGGAGACCTTCTCTGCCTGCTCGCCCAAATCAGCTTCTCCATTTATCTGACGGTATTCAAGGGGTTGTCGCAAAAATACTCTCCCATCACCCTGAACAAATGGATGTTTGTCTATGCCTCCATGTGCTACATCCCGTTCTCTTACCACGACGTGGCTGCCATACAGTGGAGCGAAATATCTACAGCCGCCCTGCTGCAAGCGGGATATGTGGTTGTGGGAGGAAGCTTCCTTGCCTATATCTTCATAATGAGTGCGCAGAGGCTGTTGCGCCCCACTGTGGTGAGCATGTACAACTACATGCAGCCCATCGTGGCCTCAACCGTTGCCATCATCTTAGGATTGGGAGTGTTCAATTTGGAAAAGGGAATAGCCATAGCCTTGGTATTCCTGGGAGTGTACATCGTGACACAAAGCAAGTCACGCAAGGATTTCGAGAAAGAAGGGAAAGCCGTATAAAACAGCCGTTCCACCGTCACAGTACTCCGGCACGTACCCGGCTCAGAGACTCGGGAGTCATTAACAGATAAGATGCTATGTGGTTGACTGAGGCACGCCGGGCTATCTCCGGATAATCCCTGACGAAGCGCGCATACCGCTCGCGTGAGGTTTCGAAACGCCAAGAGTCTGCTTTATATTGGGAAAGCATTAAAGACCCCTCCAATAAATGGCGAAGCAGACGGGCTATATGCAGATAACGCTCAGAGAGTTCGACCAGTCCTGCATACGAAATGCTCCAGATGACGCCTTCCTCCAAGGATTCCAGCTGAAGGCAATTACGGCGTCCGGTGAAAAGGCTGACGATACACATAGCGCCGTCACCGTCGCAGGCAAAGTTCTCTGTAATGTCCCGGCCTTCTTTGAAATAGAACTGGCGAAGCAGTCCTTTCTCTACAAAAACAATATCCCTGGCTATATCTTTTTCACTAATCAACAGTTCTCCTTTGTGCACCTCACGGCGTACAAACAAACCGGCAATGAGCTCCAGCTCCTCAGAAGGGAGTTCATGAAGGCGGCGGGTAAACCGCCGCGCCACTTCCATGTTGTTTTCCTTAGTCATCGATATAGAGAAAGGGATATGCCCCTATTTCTTCAGTTCTGCAAAATAGGTGTCCAGCAAGTTCTTGGCAGCCACAAAAGAAGTCAAGTTGCCCTGTAGCACTTGTTTTTCCTTGCCAGTCAGCATCGCTTCAATCTGCGGATTGTGGTAGAAGCTGTCGCGCAGCTGTTCGTTAATGGTCTCGTACATCCAGTATTTGCTTTGCTCGTTGCGGCGGTATTCAAAATAGCCGTTATCTTTCACAAAGTCAATGTATTTGTAGACCATATCCCACACTTCTTTTACACCAAGATTATAGAAACCGGAATAAGTCAGCACTTGGGGTGTCCAACCGCTCTCCGGAGCCGGGAAGAGGTGCAGCGCATTACGGAACTGCGTTGCTGCCAGTCTGGCCCGCTCCAGATTGTCGCCATCAGCCTTATTAATAACAATGCCATCGGCCATTTCCATGATGCCGCGTTTGATGCCTTGCAACTCATCGCCCGTACCCGCCAGCTGTATCAGCAGGAAGAAGTCTACCATAGAATGTACGGCAGTCTCACTCTGCCCCACCCCTACCGTCTCTACAAATATCTTGTCGAAACCGGCAGCCTCACAAAGCACAATCGTTTCACGCGTCTTGCGTGCCACGCCACCCAGCGAACCGGCAGAGGGACTGGGACGTATAAAGGACTTGGGATGAACGGAGAGCTTCTCCATACGCGTCTTATCACCGAGAATACTGCCTTTGCTGCGTTCACTGCTCGGGTCAATGGCAAGAACGGCCAACTTGCCGCCGTGTTCCTCCAGTACATGCAAGCCAAATACATCAATAGAGGTACTTTTACCGGCACCGGGCACACCACTGATACCCACACGGACGGAGTTGCCCGAATAGGGCAAACACTTCTCTATCACCTCCTGCGCCACAGCCTGGTGCTCCGGTTTCACACTTTCCACCAGTGTTACAGCCTGGCTGAGTACCGTAACATCACCTTTCACTATACCCTCCACATAGTCTGATACGGAAAGCTCGCGTTTCTTCCGCCTGGGACGGTTCTTCAAGTAAGGATTGACCGATGAAGGTTGCTCAATGCCTGCATTGACAACCAAGCCTTTATATGCTTCATTATTTTCGGGATGTTCCATGGCTATTTGTGAGTTATAAGTTATGAGTTATGAAGGACTTTACGACTTCTTATTGTTTTGCTTTAATGTTGATTTCAACTTTCGGCTGCATCGGGTCATTGGTAATCATCAGCAGACGCAGATGACGGCGCTTCTTGCCTATATTCTTCTTCACTACCGTTACCCGCAGGCGGGTGCTTTCACCGGGTTGCAATACACTCTTCTTGAGGTTAACTCCCACTGCCGGGTGGAATACCTGGAGTTTGTTTATCTGTAAAGGAGAACGCCCGGTATTGGTAATGGTAATATCCTGACGTGCTTTTGACTTCTTTGCCAATATCGCACTCATATCAACTTCTTTGGTAGAAAGGCTGATGACAGGAGCATTTGCCTTCTCCACTTCCGTCATTCCGGAGAAATCCGGTAAAAGAATGGCAGAAACGGGAATCTCGTTTTCATCGCCCACCTTGTCACCGGAGAAGCGAGAAAGATAGACCGACGTTTGAGTCAGTCCGAGGCCAGTCAGTCTTTCCGAATTCAATGTAAGTGTAATCACTCCTTTTTCTCCCTTTTGCAGCACGTTAGGTTCTACTTTTGTCTGCAAATAAGGGGGCAGATGCATCAGTACCGGTTCATAAGGACGGTCGGAAAGATTGACCACGCCGATATGAATCACCGGCTGCTCACCATGCTGAATATCGGGGAAGTCGAGGCTGTTCTTGTCAATACGTATCTGACCGATAAGATAGGGATGCGTCTTGGTAAAGTCCTTGATTTCCTGTACTACTTCACCATTGAACTTCAAATAGACCAGATTGGGTTGCGCATTGCTGTAAATAGCCACAGATTTCTGGAAATGTCCCAATGCCTTGGCGTCAAAAGTCACATTTACTGTTCCTTTTGCCCCCGGAGCAATAGGCGTTTTTGTCCACTGGGCCACGGAGCAGGCGCAATCCGGCTCTACTTCTGTAAGCACTAAAGGCTGGTCACCCGTATTGGTGATGGTATATTGCACAGTCACGGGATGCTTCCATTCTATCTGGCCGAAACTGTACATCTCTGTATTCGAGGTAAAACGAGCTTGCGCTACAGCAGTCAATACCACACTTGCAAGCACATATAAAGTTATCAATATCCGCTTCATCTATTTTTCTTAATATCAAGATTTCCTAATTCTGCCACTCTCATTCAATATTAGTCGGACAAAAATAGGTGTTTTTAGCGAGAGTACCTAAAATAGCGGAGCGCAATTTGTACAAATTGCGCTCCGCTCCATACTCTATTGTTACTTTATTACAATTATCCCTCCCGCCGAATGCGAAGCATACTCCGGAGCATACGCACACTGTATCGTGGCCAGCCCCGTTTCGTATGTTCCGCCACGGGCTATGCGATAACTGTGCTCTAAGACATAAACGCCTTTGCCCAAATGGTCGAAGAAGAAATTGGTTGCGGCATCTTCCACTTCTGCATAATAACCGAGGCCATTACTCCAACGATAACCGGAAAGCGAGCCTATAGGTTCAAAGCAGGCACCCCGCTGGTCTTTCAACTGAACAAAATCCATAGTACGGTCCAAGCGGATAGTCAAACGGGCCACTATTTTATCACCGACGGATAATACGGTCCCTTCCGTAACCGGTTGCAAGGACTTGCTACCACCGGCCGATATACGCTCTACATAAAGTTTCTTCTCTACATTCAATTCACCCCCCTGCTGCTTTACATCAGATATGGGTGACAGATACTGGGCATAAACAGCTCCCCAGGCAATGCCTGCATCCCGTTTCTCTACGGTGACGGTTTTAGCTTTCAGCTCCGGACTTCCTTGAGCGAAGGTTTCCTTGACATAACCCAAACCCGGGATTATGGTCTTTGTAGGCGACAATGTTTCCAAAACTTTGTTACCTAACGTGATACGTACGTCTCCCCGACTTTCCAGCAGATTAGTACCTTGACAAAGCAATGCATAAACAGCATCAGCCGTTGCAACCGGAGAATTCCAACTGGTAGTCTGCTTCTGTTTCAGCAGCCAGAGTTTCATTTCCTCCACCAAAGCATCGTTGCCACCTGCCATACGCAGGGCTTCCATTACTTCCACATGGGCAGGGATGGGCAGCATACCCCAGTTATACGGATTTGCTTGGAAAGCAAAGTATGCACCCAGTTCATCCGTCTGTACCAGATGTTCCTTGAGGGAAGCGATGAATTCATTCGCCTCGGCTGTACGCCCTACTGCATTCAGGATGATGGCAGACTGCGCCTTGCTGCTCATGGTTCCATCTTTAAGATTGGCACCTACTTTTGATAGGAAATAGCGGTAAGCCGCTTGATTGTCTGCCGGCACTTGTTCGCCGCTAAGGGCTATCAGATACAGATATGTCATTGCCGATTCGGAGTTGGCAGTAATTCTGGCGCCATTTTTTTCGGCTTTACGGATATTGCGATACTCTTCCAAAGCCTGCCGATTCAAATAGCCGAAAGCTTTCTGCCGCATGGCGGCAACTTCTTCAGGCAGTTCATTTTTCGTCAGCAGAGGAAGACGAACAAGTAATTCTGTAATATAGCCAGTTATATAGCGGCTACCGGACATTCCCTTATACCAGCTCCATCCACCGTCTTCACCCTGCAATTCTTTCAATTTGGTAAAAGCGGAAAGATTGCGGTTATTCAGTTGGTTGATATCAAACAGCGTGGCAATACGTGCCTGCTGTTCGGCTTCAGTAGTAGCTTCCAGTACCCACGGAGACTCGCTGAGCAGGATATTCTTCACATCCTGATTCTTCTCCAACTGGCTGAGGAAGGTTTCTTTCGTGCCACCGGCAGCCTTCCAACTGTCAAATACAGTCTTAATGCGGGGCTGGCTGTTGGCAATGAAGCCTGCCAGACTATTGGCATACCAAGCTGTAGCCCAAGAAATGGCATTATCATTGGCAGGCAGGCTCAATGCCGGCAACGCTTGTACAGCATACCAAGCCGGATTCCCGGTAAATTCTACAGTCAGACGACGGTCTGTCGCTGTACGGCTATTACGGTTGAAAAGGCTGTCTAATGAGAACGTACGGGTCTCCTCGCCACGGATAGGCATAGCAAGCGTTTCCGTAATATACTCCTTATTACTTAATACGGGCAACAGATGCTGCTCGCCATCGCTAAACGTACCTCCATCGGCAACCATACGAATACCAAGCAAATCATAGCGGTCGGACACTTCGAAATGGAAGTTGACAGCAGTATTTCTTCCTGCTTCTACCAAGAATTTCTGACGTTGAGTAGCAATAACTTTCTCCGTCATAGGGTCGAACAGTGTGAATACTGCTGTTCCTTTCACCGCTTTACCCGTCAGATTGGCTATTGTTCCGGCTATCTGTGTTTTATCTCCAACGCGGACAAACCGAGGCATATTCGGAGTCAGCATAAACTCCTTGGCAGTTACAACGGAAGCATCCAACATCCCAGTCAGCATATCCTTAGTATGTGAGTAACCACGGAAATTCCAACGAGTCAAGCTCTGCGGCATCGTAAAAGAAAACGCAAGCTCCCCTTGTTCGTTTGTACGAAGTTGAGGATAAAAAAAGGCTGTTTCGGCAAAGTTGGTGCGAAGCCCCTCAATAGGTTGCAAGGCCTCGCCAACCGGTATCGTTTCCGATTCAAAAACAACATCTTCCACCGCGTCTTCCGCTACTTGTGCAGGAACATATTTCACTTCAACGGCATTCCCGGATTCTGCTTTGGAAGCAAGCATCGGCTGGTTGGCACCACGTATTCTAAGATTACCGGTCAAAGAGCTATTCCGGGTAGTCCCATACCCCACAACACTTACTTCTTCCAAAAGCGCATTGTCTTCTACCATCACTATCCGCATCCTTCCATCCATATAAGGAGAACAGAAGTAGTCAAACGACCATACCGGAACCTTCCAAGCCTTCAACGGGAAATAAACGGAGAAGTAATTGCTATTATAACGGCTCGCACCACGGAATGCCCCATACAGATTATCCGGATAGAAAACCCGTAGTATCTGGTTACTCTTATAAATCTTATCCAGTGAAGCGTCGTACATCGTAGCCAACATCTCAGCCGCAGCAGGCATACCTTGAGGCGTCTTTATGACGAGCTTCCACTCTTCTTCCTGTCCGGGACGCAAACGGTCACGGAACACTTCCCATTTCATGTCGAGAGCACGTTCCGGCTCCCGCTTCTTCAGTTCAACCTGATGACTGTACATCTCGCCAGCTTTCACAAAACTGAAAAGAATGGTGATTCCCTTGCCATATGCTTCCTTATAAGGGAATTCCATACGAATAATAGTATCATTCAACTGCAACACACGGCTTTCAATGCGTTTTCTGTCACAAAAGACATCCATCAGCACATATGCATCCCGATAAGAAGTCCCCAAAAGAAAAGCGGCAGGGTACTGTACATCAAATTCCTCATTTTCTTTATAATAAAAGAAATCTGTAAACGCAGCCGGACGCTTGTCACTCTTTGAAAAGAGCATGAAACTGTCACTGCCATATGCCCCGTTATTCTCTTCACGTCCCAAACTATCACGTACAGAAAGTTTCAAGCGATAGTTACCTGAAGGAAGCTTGTTCCAAGCCGAAAAATCCTGGAGCCGATTGGCTGTGAAGGTACCCTCCAATACAACATCATCCAAGGGTTCAGAACCTGCAATATTCCTTGCCCCATTTTGTTCTGCAAATGGATAAAGGCAATAGGAACCTTCAATGTGCTGAGGAATATTCATTACATTATTCACTCCAAAAGTGAAAAGCATACTATCTTCCTTACAAACATATTGAGGCAAGCGAATATCAAAGGAATAAGCCTTAGGACCTGCCAACAAGTTATACGAAGCGGATTGCGTTTCACCAGCCTCATCCGTCACCACCGCCTCCACATGATAAGTATACACACTCCCATACCCGTCTGTATCTACAGCCGGAGCTTCCAAAGTCAAGGGTATGGAAAAATCCCCGTTGGTATCCAATTGTATGGTGTCAGACAATAATGGTTTATCAGCATTGCTCCAATAACCAGGTCTCGGATTCCGGCGAGTCACCGTATATGCCAATGGCACATCCTGCACCATCATGCCATTGAAGGCCTTGACATTTCCTTTCAACACAACCTTGTCACCCAGCCGATAAGCTTCCGAAACCGGAGTGAAGGCAATCTCGAACGTAGGTCGCTTGTACTCCTCTACCCTAAAAGTGACGGTAGATTGAGGCTCTTTGGTTCGTATGCTGAACATGCCATTCAGGCAAGCTGCCGGAAGTACAAACTCCGTAGCAAAAGAGCCGAAATCATTGGTCCGCCCCTTCCTGGTGGCAAGTTCCTTGCGGTTGGCATCCAACAAGACAAGCTCATAATCAACTCCTTGTAGTACCTGGGCGCTATCACTATTCTGCTTGTAAGCTATCCCTTTTACATGAACGGTCTGCCCGGGACGATAAAGCGAACGGTCTGTCAGCAATGCCATCTGCCTCCAATCTGTATCCTTAATACCGTAATAAGGATGATTCATATAAACGTTCTGCGGCATCATGGCTGTGTCTCTGCCTTTACGCGCCACATAACTTCGGATTTCACTCTGCCAGGGTAATACAGCTTTCCCCCCGGCATCAGTCAGTACCTCTGCCATCGCTTTTCTATTCTTCTCATCATAAAAAGAGTAGAAACTCACCTTGGCACCAGCAATCGGCTGTCCACTACGGGCATCCAATGTAGCCACTTCCATACGGTTGTCACCCAAATCCAATGTCAGCACCTTGAAGCGGGTAGATACCAGAAATTTATCATCTGTACGGGCCGTTTCAGTATCAGGTACTATTTGAAGAATATAGACTCCCGTTTCCCGAGGAATCATGAACTTAAATACAGTGTCCGAGGCAAGATAAGGGACATCTTCAGGCAATTTATCCTTGCCTGGCAACGGCTTTAAGCCAAAATGCGTGGAAGAAAACTTCCGGGCATACTTTCTATAAGTATCTTTATTTATACCATGGTCCATCCAAGGTACTTCACTTAAAGTAGTGGTATATAAGTTGAGAGTAAAGCCCTCGACATTACGATAATGCAGCCTCATATTCACCGAATCGCCGGGATAACCGCTTTCATTCATAGTCAGAATGAGTTCAGGCTGTAAAATCTGTTCACGGATATTTTTCAACTCATTGATACGCTTATACGCAGGATAGCGCTTCAAGCCTTCTTCACAGACTTTTAGAGCCTCATCAGCGCGTTTCGGTTCCAAACGGCGCAGGTGGTTGGCTTTATGAATGTAAACCTCGGCACAAACCTCTCGTGAACCGTATTCCTTTATCAATTTATTCAAAACCTCAAGATATTCCCGATTAGCCTTTTCCTGACGCATTCGGAAAGTAGGATAAGGCTGCTGGCTGATACCACCGGTCAACTTCCAGTTCCAATAATCAAGAGAACAGAGCAACATAGCATCTTCCGAACCGGCACGACGGCGATAAGCATTCATCATATCCAGATAAATCCTTTCGATACGGGTCTGTACCAAAGAATCCACGCTGAAACCATCCAGCTGCCGATAAGCATCAACAGCACGGCTTACCAATAGATGGTACATATCGTGCCCATAGAACCGGCTACCGTCTTCCAACACCACAAAAGGCACATATTGTTCTGCAGATGTATTGAGCAAGCGGATGGAATCCTGCAAGGATGCACGGTTACACCTATCTATTTTATCCACAAACTGGCTGATACTCCACTCACGGATATCTTCTGGAACCTCGTCAACAGTCAGTAAAGTACGTGACAGCAAGACACGGCGATTCTTCCGCATCAAGTCAGCATATTCATATGCCAACAAAGAATGTAGAATAGCCTTGTTCACCAGATTCCTCTCCGATTGTGCCCAAGATTCCATATATTTCAGACTGGAGTAAAGGCTGTCCGGAGTCAGCCCCTCTTGATAAGTCTCCCTACAAATGTAGGCTTTCAACATTTGCGGAGCATTCTGCTCTTGCCGACCTTTCCGATAGATTTCATCAGCCAGTTTTATCACTGTTTGAGGCAGGCTTTTCTTTTGAGCCTGCTCCACCTGCTTCCACAACTTATCGTACGTCTGCGCATACAATGCCGAAGCCCCAAATGTAACCAGCAGCAACAATATGCTACAAATTCTTTGAATTACTCTCATAATTATTCGTTTGTTAGTCTTTGTATTAATAACAAAGGAAGTGAATAAAGTTCAAACAAATGTACTTTTGGACATAAAAAATCTTATTCTACTCCTACAAAAAAACAAGGGATATGTTTTGCAAACATATCCCTTGTGCTATACTTAAATGTTAGTGTACTCACATTTGGAGGCTATAATATCTCATTGCCTCCATCCAATTCTTACCAGCTGCGGTAAGAATGTGCTTAAATGAATTTGCAATCTTCTTTTTCATAATCTTAAAAAATTAAACTAATACCTGAAAACTAAAATTCAATACTTCACGAAAGGGGGGGGAATGCTTAAAGCATTACGTAACCCCAAATGTTCTTATCGGCTTCGCCGACATGCTTAAAAAAACTCTTTAACATTTTCATTTTGTTATCCTCCTAAAATCAATCTTGTTATCCTTAAAAAATCTACTAGTTTTCTATTGTTTTCATGTTTTACAACACAAAAATAGAGCCTTTGTTCAAGATAACAAGCAAAAAACAGATAGAAAACATGTTTTATAACATATTTCTTGACTTAGGTCAATTTTTAGGGAGAAAGTGCAAGGATATTGACATACCATTGTAATAAGTCTGGGACATTCTGGCAGAAAGAGGACAAACTGTCACAGACAAAAAAGGCAGGATACTTAATAAAGCACCCTGCCCCTATTCATTACATAAAGTATTCTCTACTTTTCAGGAGTCTGCTCCAATGTAGCCACCAAGAAATCATAGAACTTGGAAACAGTAGGAATTAACGCACGCTCGTCCGGTGAATGCGGAGAACGCAAAGTGGGACCGAAAGAAATCATATCGAGTCCTGGACAATTGGCACCAATAATACCGCATTCCAAACCTGCATGAATAACCTTCACGGCAGGTTCCACACCAAACTGCTGCTTATAGGACAGCTTCATGGCATGCAGTATAGGAGAATCCACATTAGGCTGCCATCCAGAATAGCCACCACTCAATTCCACCTTCATACCTGCCATAGCGAAACAAGCTGTCAGGCTGTCTGCCAGGAAATCCTTCATCGTATCGCAAGAACTACGCGCCAAAATACGAACTTCGGCCTTACCGTCTGCAATGATTACGATAGCCAAATTGGAGGAAGTTTCTACAGTATCGGGAACAGTAGGAATCATACGCATCACACCATTCTGGCAAGCCATCAACACGTTAATCATATTATCCTGGATTTCTGAAGGAACAACGGCAGTGGGTAGAGTTACCTCTTCTATACTCAGGGTAATACCACTTTCAATCGGAGCATATTCGTCATTCAGTTGTGCCTCGTATTCCTTCATATAATCTTCCAAACCGTCCATATCCTCAGGATTGAACACCAATACCGCATGTGCTTCGCGAGGGATAGCATTACGCATATTACCACCTTCAAAACTTGCCAGCTGGGAGTCAAACTCAATCAGCAAATCATGTACGATGCGTGCCAGCAATTTATTGGCATTACCGCGCCCTTCATTGATTTCCAAACCGGAGTGACCGCCACGCAAACCTTGCAGCGTAATCTTACGAGCAACGAAATCGGCCATAGGCGTCTCCTCCTTATATTCCAAAGTAGCAGTAATATCAAGACCACCGGCACAGCCGATATAGAGTTCGCCTTCGTCCTCAGAATCAAGGTTCAGCAGAATTTCCCCTTGCATAGTTCCGGGTTTCAAACCGAATGCACCATACATTCCCGTTTCTTCATCCTTGGTTATCAGAGCTTCCAATGGGCCATGCTTCAAGTTATTATCTTCGAGCACCGCCATAATGGCAGCTACTCCCAAACCATTATCTGCTCCCAGCGTGGTTCCTTTGGCTTTCACCCAATCACCGTCAACATAGGTTTCAATGGGATCTGTTGTAAAATCGTGAATAGTATCGTTGTTCTTCTGAGGCACCATGTCCATATGCGCCTGAAGGATGATGCCTTTGCGGTTTTCCATACCCGGAGTGGCAGGCTTACGAATAATAACATTGCCGACCCCGTCGGCAAATGATTCCAACCCCAAGCCTTTTCCAAAATCAATAAGGAATTTGGTAATCTTCTCCATATGTCCTGACGGACGGGGAATCTGGGTCAGTGAATAAAAGTGCTTCCATACATTCTGTGGAGCTAACTGTAAGATTGTACTCATAATTCTAAAAAGTTAGTTTTCGCAAATATAACGGTTTATTCTCGGAAAGTACAATAAACCGGGATTTTTCTAAAGTACTAAATCATCAGCTATCTTAAACATGGCTTTTACATCTTCACATATTGCGATAGAACATCTGCACCTAATATAGCTACCATATTTAGGAATTTCTCCCACTTCTATATCCAAGCAACAATATCGTTTAAAGAAACCAATCTTCCAACAACCTTTAGGTTTCAGTACTTATAAGGAAGTACTGAAGTACTTGCAAAGAAGTATTACAGTACTTTTAAAGGAGTACTCTCTATAAGTACTGTCTCTGTCCTCTAACACAAGAAGTGACAATATAGGAACCCACCACAAGAAACGTCTATTTCTTTGCCCTATTCGCCAACGCCAGGTGCAACGACCCGTAGATGCCCAACACTATCACCAGCAACGTCTGTATGCCATGCACTATCAGAGCAAATATACCCGCATCCGTAGCATTTACCCCATAAAGCATCATCATAGTGATGACAGCAAAGTGCCAGGGTCCTGCCCCGTTGGGCGTGGGAACAATGACTGCAAACGTTCCGCCGACAAACATCACCAGCCCGGCAAGGAAACTAAGGTGCTCCGTAAACTGGAAGCAATAGAAAGTTATATAGAAATGATAGAAATAGCATAGCCAAATAAGTAAAGTGTAAAGAACAAACAAAGGCACATTCTTCACATTCTTAAGCGACATCACACCTTCCCATATATTCAAGACTACTCCCTTTACCTTTTCAAAAAAAGAAAGCATACGCAACAGAAAATAGAGAAGTACCAAAACACCAATAATAGAAAAAAAAGCCACATAAAACCAAGGGGAAGTCACAAGATGCACCAGCGAAGGAATCTTGGTGCCCGTCTCCTCAAAAAAACGGAAAAAAACGGGCATCTGCACCAAAAAAGTAATCCCCGTAATCAGCAGAATGCAAAGCGTATCTACCAACCGCTCTGTCACCACCGTCCCCAAGGACTTCGCAAAGGAAACATTATCATATTTGGCAAGTACTCCACAACGTGAAACCTCTCCCACACGGGGCAGTACCAGATTGGTGGCATAAGATACGAAAATGGCATCGACGCAATCGCTTGTTTTGGGATGAGCATCCAGTGGCTCCAAAGTCTGCTTCCAACGCCAGCCTCGTAACACATGGCTCATCACACCGAAGAACAAGGACAACAACATCCACCACCAGTTCGTCTGATGAAGGAGAACTTCTTCTGCCTTTGAAAAGTCAAAATCACGATATACCCAATAGAGGATAAAACCACCTAATAAAATGGGTAAGATGATTTTCAATGTCTTTTTTAGCAGCTTATTCATACGATATTCCCAAATTCTTCATTCTTCATTCTTCATTCTTCATTGAAAAGAACTACCTTTGCTCCGTGTAAAGATAGGTTGTAGTTCGCATTACAGCCTGCATTTACGGAGCAAAAGTAATGATTTAGTTGATACATGAGAGTAGTTAAACCTAAAAAGTTTCTCGGGCAGCACTTCCTGAAAGACCTGAAAGTGGCACAAGACATCGCCGACACGGTAGATGTCTGTCCCGAAATTCCCATCCTCGAAGTTGGTCCGGGAATGGGGGTACTGACCCAGTTTCTTCTGCCCAAAGAGCGCAACGTCAAAGTAGTAGAACTGGACTACGAGTCAGTGGCCTACCTACGGGAAGCCTATCCGCAACTGGAAGACAACATCATTGAGGACGACTTCCTCAAAATGAACCTGCAACGGTTGTTTGGCGGACAAGCTTTTGTATTGACGGGAAACTATCCTTATAATATCTCCAGCCAGATATTCTTCAAAATGCTGGAATATAAGGACCTGATTCCCTGCTGTACGGGTATGATACAAAAGGAAGTAGCCGAGCGCATAGCCGCCGGGCCGGGCAGCAAGACATACGGAATCCTAAGTGTACTGATACAAGCATGGTACAAAGTGGAGTACTTGTTTACGGTACACGAACATGTCTTCAACCCGCCCCCCAAAGTTAAAAGTGCCGTCATCTGCATGATGCGCAATGAAACGCACGATTTAGGCTGCGACGAGAAATTGTTCAAGCAAGTAGTGAAAACCACGTTCAACCAACGACGCAAGACTCTGCGGAACTCCATAAAACCGATACTCGGCAAAGACTGTCCACTGACGGAGGACGTATTATTTAATAAACGCCCGGAACAACTGTCCGTACAGGAATTTATTCAGCTGACCAACCAAGTGGAACAGGCATTGAGAACGATTAATGATTAATGGTTAGTGATCAAACACGAACAATCATGGAAATAGACGAAGAATACATAGACAAAGTCAAAAGCCTGATAGAACAGAAAGACGCGGAAAACGTCAAAACACTTTTGACAGACCTTCACCCGGCGGATATTGCAGAACTGTGTAATGACCTCGGCTTGGAGGAAGCCCGCTTCGTTTACCGCCTCCTTGACAACGAAACGGCAGCGGACGTACTGGTTGAAATGGACGAAGACATCCGGAAAGAATTCCTGGAGCTTCTACCTTCGGAGACCATTGCCAAGCGTTTCGTGGATTATATGGACACGGACGATGCCGTAGACCTGATGCGCGAACTTGATGAAGACAAGCAGGAGGAAGTACTTTCGCACATCGAAGATATAGAACAAGCCGGTGACATCGTTGACCTGCTGAAATATGATGAAGACACTGCCGGTGGTTTGATGGGTACGGAAATGGTGACTGTCAATGAAAACTGGAGTATGCCGGAGTGCCTGAAGGAAATGCGCCTGCAAGCTGAAAAGCTGGATGAAATTTACTACGTATACGTCATCGACGACGAAGACCGTCTGCAAGGGGTATTCCCATTGAAGAAAATGATAACTTCCCCTTCTGTCTCCAAGGTAAAGCATGTGATGCGGAAAGATCCTATCTCCGTCCATGTAGATACCCCCATTGACGAAGTGGTACAAATCATCGAAAAGTATGACTTGGTGGCAGCTCCTGTTGTAGACAGTATCGGGCGTCTGGTAGGCCAGATTACCGTAGACGACGTCATGGACGAAGTCCGCGAACAGTCGGAACGTGATTACCAGTTGGCATCCGGTTTGTCCCAAGATGTAGAAACGGACGATAATGTCATGCGCCAGACTTCTGCCCGCCTTCCATGGTTACTTATCGGTATGTTAGGTGGTATAGGCAACTCCATGATATTGGGTAACTTCGACACGACTTTCGCCGCCCATCCGGAAATGGCCCTTTATATTCCGTTGATTGGTGGTACGGGGGGAAACGTGGGAACCCAGTCGTCTGCCATCATCGTGCAAGGCCTTGCCAACAGCTCACTGGATGCCAAAGACACCTTCAAGCAGGTAGCCAAGGAAGCAGTAGTGGCGGTCATCAATGCCACCATCATCTCCCTGCTGGTATACATCTATAATTTTATCCGGTTCGGAGCTACGGCTACGGTCACTTATTCCGTCTCCATCAGCCTCTTTGCAGTCGTCATGTTCGCCTCCATCTTCGGAACGCTAGTCCCCATGACTTTAGAGAAACTGAAGGTTGACCCGGCCATTGCCACCGGCCCGTTTATCTCCATTACCAATGACATTATAGGCATGATGCTGTACATGGGTATCACTGTCTTACTGTCATAAAAACAAGAAAATAGAAAAAAATCAAGGCAAATTGTATGAAGTAATCATTTTATTTCATTAATTTGTAGCCTAATGTAACCCGAACGGGAGGAACCCGTTTCTAAAAAAGTAAATACAATGACGGACACTCATGACACTAATCTCCCCGAAAAGCCGGTGGAATTAGAAGAAGAAAAGAAGGCAGCAGAGGTTTCTGAACCGGCAACAACAGAAACTCCCGCTGAAGAAATCGTTTCGGAAAAGCCGGTAGAGCCAGTTCAGAAGCTCACGAAAGAGGAAATACTTGCCAAACTCAAAGAGGTGGTTGCAGACGTGGAGAACGTGGCAAAACCTGAAATAGACGGTTTGAAGCAATCTTTCTACAAGCTGCACAATGCTGAGCAGGATGCGGCCAGAAAACTGTTCATTGAAAACGGAGGCGCCGCGGAGAACTTTGTTCCACAAACAGACTGTGTGGAGGAAGAGTTCAAGAATATCATGTCCGTCATCAAAGAAAAAAGAAGTGCACTCACAGCCGAACTGGAGAAGCAAAAGGAAATGAACCTGCAGGTAAAGCTTTCCATCATCGAAGAGCTGAAGGAGCTGGTTGAATCTCCAGATGACGCCAACAAGAGCTATACGGAGTTCAAGAAACTACAGCAGCAATGGAACGAAGTTAAACTCGTTCCGCAAGCTAAGGTCAACGAGCTTTGGAAAAACTACCAATTGTATGTTGAGAAATTCTATGACCTTCTGAAACTGAACAATGAATTCCGCGAATACGATTTCAAGAAGAATTTGGAAATCAAGACACATCTCTGTGAAGCTGCCGAAAAGCTGGCGGATGAAGCGGATGTAGTTTCAGCTTTCCATCAGTTACAGAAGCTACATCAAGAATTTCGTGATACAGGGCCGGTAGCCAAGGAACTACGCGACGAAATCTGGGCACGTTTCAAAGCAGCCTCTACAACCGTAAACCGACGTCACCAGCAACATTTCGAAGCGTTGAAGGAAGTGGAACAACACAATCTTGACCAAAAGACCGTAATTTGCGAAATCATAGAAGCCATCGACTACAAAGAACTGACAAACTTTGCTTCTTGGGAGAGCAAAACGCAAGAAGTTATCGCACTTCAAAACAAATGGAAGACCATCGGTTTCGCTCCGCAAAAAATGAACGTGAAGATTTTCGAACGTTTCCGCAAAGCGTGCGACGAGTTCTTCCGTAAAAAGGGAGAGTTCTTCAAGACCCTGAAGGAAGGTATGAACGAAAACCTGGAAAAGAAGCGTGCCTTGTGCGAAAAAGCAGAAGCTCTTAAGGACAGTACCGACTGGAAAGTAACTGCCGATGAACTGACCAAACTTCAGAAAGAATGGAAAACCATCGGCCCAGTAGCAAAGAAATATTCGGATGCCGTATGGAAACGTTTCATCTCCGCTTGTGACTACTTCTTCGAACAAAAGAACAAAGCCACTTCTTCACAGCGCAGCGTAGAGCAAGAAAATCTGGAAAAGAAAAAAGCCATCATCGAGAAACTGAATGCTATCAATGACCAAATGGATACGGAGGAAGCTACCCAACTGGTACGCGACCTCATGAAAGAGTGGAACGGCATAGGACATGTACCTTTCAAAGAGAAAGACCGAATCTATAAGCAATACCACAGCCAGGTAGACAAATTGTTTGAACGCTTCAACATCAGCGCCTCCAACAAGAAGCTAAGCAACTTCAAGTCGACTATCAGCTCCATTCAAGAAGGTAGTCCACAAGCCCTTTACCGGGAACGTGAGAAGCTGGTACGTGCCTTCGACAATATGAAGAACGAGCTCCAGACATATGAAAACAATCTCGGCTTCCTAACCACTTCTTCCAAGAAGGGAAACAGTCTGCTGACAGAAATCAACCGCAAGGTGGAAAAGCTGAAAGCAGACATCGAGCTTGTGAAAGAAAAGATAAAAGTGGTGGACGAGAACATCAAAAACCAAGGATAACGTAACAAGATAAGACTTAATAAAAAAGGAACCCGCCCCTACAGCTATGCAGCCGTGGGGGCGGGCCTACTTTTATACCCCTTATCAATGATGGAACAGACGGATACCCGTGAACGACATGGCAATGCCATATTTATCGCAAGTTTCAATCACATGGTCATCGCGTACAGAACCACCCGCTTGGGCAATGTAATCTACTCCACTCTTATGGGCACGCTCAATATTGTCTCCAAAAGGGAAGAATGCATCCGAACCCAAAGAAACACCTTTCAATGTATCCAACCAAGCCCGTTTTTCTTCACGGGTCAGCACTTCAGGTTTCTCCGTAAAGAACTGCTGCCAAACACCGTTAGCCAGCACATCGTCATGGTCTTCACTGATATAGACATCAATCGTATTATCACGGTCGGCACGGCGGATTTTCTCTACCCATGGCAAATTCAACACCTTCGGATGCTGGCGTAAATACCAAATGTCGGCCTTGTTGCCCGCCAAGCGAGTACAGTGGATACGGCTCTGCTGGCCGGCACCAATACCGATAGCCTGACCGTCCTTCACATAGCATACAGAATTCGACTGCGTATATTTCAAAGTGATAAGGGCTATCATCAAATCACGTTTCGCTGCTTCCGGGAAATTCTTATTCCGAGTAGGAATATTCGCAAAGAGTTCATCTCCATTCAGCTTTATCTCATTACGTCCCTGCTCAAACGTGATACCAAAGACATCCTTATGTTCAATCGGGGCAGGCTTATAGCCGGGACTTATCTGAATCACATTGTAAGTTCCTTTACGCTTTTCCCTCAAGATAGCCAGTGCTTCGTCCGTATACCCCGGAGCAATAACGCCATCCGAGACCTCGCGGTTAATAAAACGTACAGTAGCCTCGTCGCACACATCACTCAAAGCGATAAAGTCACCATAGGAAGACATACGGTCGGCACCGCGGGCACGCACATATGCGCAAGCAAGCGGAGAGAGCGGAAGATTATCCACAAAATAAATCTTCTTCATTGTCTCGTTGAGTTCCAAGCCGATGGCGGCACCCGCCGGACTGACGTGCTTGAATGAAGTTGCAGCAGGCATACCGGTCGCCTCTTTCAGTTCCTTTACCAACTGCCATCCATTCAAGGCATCCATAAAATTAATATACCCCGGACGTCCATTCAAAACCTCAATAGGTAACTCCCCCTCCTGCATGAAAATACGAGCCGGCTTCTGGTTAGGGTTACAGCCGTACTTTAGTGCTAATTCTTTTGCCATAAAATTCTGCTTTAATGTTGAAATGCTACAAATTTACAGAATATTTCCGGCTTACAGAAGCCTTGTCACTGAATTTGCCACCGAATGCCCACACTGAAATTTTCGTACATGGTCGAAAAGCAACAAAAAAAAACCACTAAAACTTGCGATTTTAGTGGGTTTTGACTTAAATAAGTGAAGTTCGTTGGGCTACCTGGATTCGAACCAGGAATGACAGGACCAGAATCTGTAGTGTTACCATTACACCATAGCCCAATTGTTGTTATTTCCGTTTTGCGGTTGCAAAGATACAAAGATTTCTATAAATCAAAACAAAAACGAGTATTTTTTTCGCAAAAAACTGATAAGATACCGTAATCCAAAGGATTATATAACTAAAAAAAATCAAAAATTGAAAGAGTTTTCCTCTTTTGCGTGTTTGATATGAGAAATCAACGTATATTTGTCAACTGTTTTAATATAATAATGTATAATGAACGAAACGAAGAAACTGATTCAACAGATAACAGAAGGTATTCAAGATAAAAAAGGAAAAAAAATCGTCATCGCAGATCTGACAAAAATCGACGATACAATATGCAATTATTTCGTCATCTGCCAAGGAAACTCTCCCAGCCAAGTGACAGCCATTGTAGAATCCATCAGGGACTTCACACGCAAGGGTGCCGATACCAAGCCCTTTGCCGTAGACGGGCTGCGCAATGCCGAATGGGTAGCTATGGACTACTCGGACATATTGGTGCATGTCTTCCTGCCTGAAACAAGGGAATTCTACAATCTGGAGCACCTATGGGCAGACGCCAAATTAACTCAAATTCCTGACCTCGATTAATCAAAACGTATGGACAATAATACCAACAAGAAACCCAATAAAGTGAATATGCCCAAGTTCAACCTGAACTGGCTGTATATGATTATAGCGATGATGTTGCTGGGGTTGTACCTGACCAATGAAAGTGGTACGGCAACTAAAAACATCTCTTATGATGAATTCCAGCAATATGTACGAGACGGTTATATAAGCAAAGTCATCGGCTACGACGACAATTCCGTCGAAGCATACGTCAAACCCCAGCACGTAGGAAACGTATTTCGTCAGGACTCCAGCCGCGTAGGCAAGAATCCGCTTATTACGACCGAGGCCCCCTCACGCGAGAGCCTAGGTAATTTCCTGCAAAAGGAAAGAGACGACGCCCACTTTGACGGCTCCATTAACTACGAAAAAAAGCGGAACTACTTCGGTGCCATTTTGTGGCAGATTCTCCCCTTTGCATTCCTTATCGGTTTCTGGATTTTCATGTCCCGCCGCATGAGCGGTGGTGGAGGCATGGGCGGAGGTGGAGGCATCTTCAGCGTAGGAAAGTCCAAGGCCCAATTGTTTGAAAAAGGTTCCCCCATCAAGATTACATTCAAGGATGTGGCAGGACTTGCTGAAGCCAAGCAAGAGGTAGAAGAAATTGTCGAGTTCTTGAAAGAGCCCCAGAAATATACCGATTTGGGAGGTAAGATACCCAAGGGCGCCTTGCTGGTAGGCCCTCCGGGAACCGGAAAGACCCTGCTTGCAAAGGCCGTGGCCGGAGAAGCCAACGTACCTTTCTTCTCTTTGGCAGGTTCCGACTTTGTGGAAATGTTTGTCGGCGTGGGAGCTTCCCGTGTCCGCGATTTGTTCCGCCAAGCAAAGGAAAAAGCGCCTTGTATCGTGTTCATCGACGAGATTGACGCTGTAGGGCGTGCCCGTGCCAAAGCAGCCGCTATGGGTGGCAACGACGAGCGCGAGAACACATTGAACCAGTTACTGACCGAGATGGACGGTTTCGGCTCCAATAGTGGTGTTATCATCTTAGCCGCCACCAACCGTGTGGACGTTTTGGATAAGGCATTGCTGCGCGCCGGACGTTTTGACCGCCAGATACATGTAGACCTACCCGACCTTAATGAGCGTAAGGAAGTATTCGGTGTACACCTGCGCCCCATCAAGATAGACAATAGTGTGGATGTAGACCTTCTGGCACGCCAGACTCCCGGATTCTCGGGGGCAGACATTGCCAATGTATGTAACGAAGCAGCTTTGATAGCCGCCCGCCACGGCAAGAAGTTCGTCGGAAAGCAAGACTTCCTGGATGCCGTAGACCGTATTGTGGGGGGATTAGAAAAGAAAACCAAAATCACTACCGAAGCCGAACGCCGTTCCATTGCTATACACGAAGCCGGCCATGCCAGCATCTCCTGGTTACTGGAATACGCCAATCCGCTGATTAAAGTAACCATTGTACCCCGTGGACGCGCTTTGGGCGCGGCTTGGTATCTGCCGGAAGAACGGCAAATCACCACTAAGGAACAGATGCTCGATGAGATGTGTGCCACCTTGGGAGGACGTGCCGCCGAAGACCTATTCTTAGGTAGAATATCCACCGGAGCCATGAATGACTTGGAACGCGTGACAAAGCAGGCGTACGGTATGATTGCCTATCTGGGTATGAGCGAAAAACTACCCAACCTCTGCTATTATAATAATGAGGAATATTCCTTCAACCGCCCGTATAGCGAAAAGACTGCGGAATTGATTGACGAAGAAGTGAAGCAGATGGTTAATGAACAGTACGAACGTGCCAAGAAAATATTGTCCGAAAACCAAGAAGGGCACAACCGGCTGGCACAACTGCTGATTGACAAAGAAGTAATCTTTGCCGAAGACGTTGAACACATCTTTGGGAAACGTCCATGGGCTTCCCGTTCGGAAGAAATCAGTGCAAACAAGACTGCTGCCGAGCTGAAAAAAGCGGAGCAAGAAGAAGAGCAAAAAGCCATAGAAGCAGAAAAGGAAGTTAAGGAAGAAGAAAAGCATGAAAAATAACTTTATCCAACGTGCCGTTACCGGCGTGTTATTCGTCATAGTATTGGTGGGCTGTATTCTTTACAGCCCCCTTTCGTTCGGTATACTGTTCACCATTATCAGCGCACTGAGCGTACATGAGTTTGCCCAATTAGTCAGCAAGAGCGGCGAAGTAAGCATAAACAAGACCATCACTGCATTGGGGGGAGCCTACCTTTTCCTTGCATTGATGAGTTTCTGTACCCAGCAGTCTGTAGGAGCACGAGTATTCCTTCCTTATTTGGGACTATTGCTCTACATGATGATTACGGAACTTTACCTCAAGAAAAAGAATCCGACGGGTAACTGGGCCTACTCCATGCTAAGCCAATTGTACGTGGCACTCCCCTTTGCCCTGCTGAACGTACTTGCTTTTCAGAATTCCCCGGAAACGAGCAGTGTGACCTACAACCCTATTCTACCGCTTTCCATTTTCGTATTTATCTGGTTGAGCGATACAGGTGCCTATTGCGTAGGTTCGCTGATAGGCAAACACCGTCTGTTCGAACGTATCTCACCTAAAAAATCCTGGGAGGGCAGCATCGGCGGCGGAATATTCTCCATCGCTTCCTCTCTTGGCTTTGCACATTTCTTTCCTTTTATGCCAGGATGGCAATGGGTAGGTCTGGCAATCGTTGTCGTCATTTTCGGCACTTGGGGCGATCTGACCGAATCACTCATGAAACGCCAATTGGGCATCAAGGATTCCGGTAACATTCTGCCGGGGCATGGAGGGATGCTCGACCGTTTCGACAGTGCCCTGATGGCAATTCCTGCAGCAGTTGTTTATCTATATGCCTTGACGATGTTCTAACGACGGCTCACATGACCAAACTTACATAAAACAAATATAAAAAGAGCACCCGGGCAAGATGAATGACATCAAAATCCCGGGTGCTCTTTCTAACTATATACTCTCGCAAACTCTTTCTTACTTCAACTGCATATTGGACAAATCCACATTAGTAGTCAGCTTTTCATTACTCCCCGCAGTTTTCAAATCAAAGGTTACTTCCACCTCTCCATTCTCTTCTGAATTGAGTTTCAACTTGATGCCTTTGGTTTCAGAGGGGATGTCCAGACTGTTCAAGTTATAGGAGACAGCACCAGGACTACGACGTCCCGTCAGGTCATCATAATCGTTATAGCGGAGTTCCAAATGGACGTATCCATCTTCGCCATACAAAGCATCATCTTCTTGCGGACGCACCAGGCTGATGCGGTGTTTATTATCAGTCGAAGATGGCAGGTTCTGCATGAAAAAAATGTTCATATAGCCACCACTGATGGTGATATCACCTTTATATATAAACACGGGGTCATTACCAAATTCCTCTTCGGTTTCGGGAGTCAGCGTCTCCACCTCTTTCGTCAAGACGTTCTGCAGACGCAGCAGCTTCACAGCATGGTCATATCCTGCATAGTTGTCCCACAAAGGATTGAACACGGTAATCACACGCTGCCCATCCACAGCATCATACCACCCTATGTCCGTATTCACCGGCCAGAGCGTCCCCCAAACATCGCAGTTTAAATAAAAGGCATTTCCCGTAACACGCACAGTGGCCCACAAAGGCGGGGTAAAATCACCCAAAGAATATCCGTCGTTATCATCACATGATTGCAAAGCGGGCATCACTGCCAAACATATTGCCATAAATAACCAATGTAGCTTTTTCATAATCAAAGTCCTTTTCATTTGTTTCTATATAGAAAATACAAAAGCCGGGCATTTACTGCACCGGCTTTTCCCATTTTAACAAATTCTTAATTTTTCGATTATTCTTCCCTCCTCCTCAGTAATGCCACCATCTCGCGGGCAGCATGTTTGGGTGCCCCTGCCTCTCCCAGACAGGATGCCATATACTCATATCCCTCGAGCATCTGACGGCGGTATTCCTTATCGTACAAAATGCGGTTCAGCTCCGAGCGTACCTGCTCTACCGTCATGGTATCTGCAACCAGCTCTTTCACCACCTCCCGGTTGGCTATGAGATTGACCAGGGAAATGTACTTCACTTTCAGTATATGCCGTTTCAGGAAAGCGATAACCTTCCCTATCGGAGTATGGTAACATACCGCTTGCGGCACACGAAACAGAGCTGTTTCCAGCGTTGCCGTCCCCGAAGTGACCAGTGCAGCCTCTGCCTGCCTCAACAAAGGGAATGTCTTGTTGAAGATAATCTTCACGTCCACCCCACCCACATAACGTTTGTAATACTCGGGGGAAATACCCGGAGCACCGGCCAGCACCAGTTGATAATCGGGAAAAGAAGCTGCCGCACGAAGCATGTCGGGCAGATTGTCCTTGATTTCCTGCTTGCGGCTACCAGCCAGCAGAGCAATAACGGGTTTGGCCGAAAGTCCGTTTGCCCGGACAAAGTCGTCGAATGTCTCTGAGCTGGAAGCAAGAAAAGCCGTCACTTCATCCACTGTCGGATTGCCGACATAATGTATCGGATACCCGTGCTTCCCTTCAAAAAACTCCACCTCGAACGGTAGGATGGAGAACAGCTCATCCACATCCCGTTTAATATTCTTGATGCGGTATTCCTTCCATGCCCAAATCTTGGGAGAAATATAATAAAAGACAGGAATCCTTGTGTTGGCATGGACAAACTTGGCTATATCCAGATTAAAGCCCGGATAGTCCACCAAAATCAGCACATCCGGCTGCCACGTAACAATGTCCTCCTTGCAGCGCTTCATATTGGCAAAGATGGTGCGCAGATGCAGCAGTACGGGAATGAACCCCATATACGCCAACTCTTTGTAATGCTTCACCATCACACCGCCCACTGCAGCCATGAGGTCGCCTCCGAAGAAACGGAACTCCGCTTGCGAGTCCTCCTCCTTCAATGCAGCCATCAGATGGGAGGCATGCAGGTCGCCGGAAGCTTCACCGACAATCAAGTAATACTTCATATCAATTGATAATTGTCAATTAATTCAGAACCATGCTTTCAGTTCATCAATCAAGCCGTATGCCGTTGCATCCACCGTGGTCGGGGTGATTGCCACATAACCGTTATCAAGCGCCCAATGGTCATTCTTCTCATTTTCGGCATCGTTGTTCTCAAACTCGCCGGTCAGCCAGTAGTAATGGGCATCTCCTCTATGGGCAAAGTTTTCCCATTCATTGGTCCATTGCCCCTTGGTTTGTTCGCAAATCTTCACACCCTTCAATTCTTTGGTATCGGGGAAGTTGACATTGAGGCATGTCAACGGAGGGAGTCCTTTCTCCAATACCAGCCGGGCTATCTCGCGGATGTAAGGACCTGCAGGTTCAAAATCAGCGTTCGGCTCATGGTTGCAAAGGGAGAATCCGATGGAAGGCACTCCTTTCAGGCATCCCTCTATCACAACGCCCATCGTACCGGAATAATGCAGGTTTACAGAAGAATTGTCGCCGTGGTTGATGCCGCCTACCACCAAGTCGGGCTTGCGGTCGAGCACCGTATGAAAAGCCAGCTTCACACAATCGGTCGGCGTACCGGAACACTTGTATACCGTCAGCCCAACATCCTTACGGACCAACTGGTAGTGGATAGGTTCCGTTACAGTCAGCGCACACGCACTTCCAGAGCGAGGTGCATCCGGCGCCATTACCACAATCTCGCCCAGCGGACGGAGGAATTTGATTAACTCGCTAATACCTTTCGCAATGATGCCGTCATCATTGGAAATCAATATCAAAGGTCTCTGATTTTCCATAACTTTCTTTTTTATTATCGTGCAAAAGTAGCTAAAAAGGCTTTAAACAGAATACTACAAAGATAATAATTCTTTTGTATTCAAAGATATTTTCAGAAAAGGCTAACTTTGTACCGACAATAATTGGAATATAATCATTCATAAAATCCATGCTATAATGAACACTTCTTGCCATTCTACCATTGCTGCACGCATCGAGACGGCAGCTGCCGCAATTATTCTGTTTCTAACAACCCTGACAAGCTGTGGCAGGAGCAGTTCTCCCGAGCCACTTGACCAATGGAATGACGGGACATCTACGCTTCACACGGCAGACCCGGTCATTGCAGAAGGCCGGAAGCTCTTCAACGACAAAGAATACCAAAATTTCCGACTCACCGGAGAAGCCCTCACACAACCCGGCTCCGAAGCAGGCCTCCTCTTTCATACGGACGGCGAGTCCGGTTATGAAGTGATATTCCGTAACGGAGACATCGACGGCACACGCAAGAGCGGCTCACTCGCCTCGGTGCGCAACCTCTATCGCTCACTCGCAAAAGATGGAGAATGGTTTGACTTCGAGATAACCGTACGCGGACAAAACATCATTGTCTGCATTAACGGAACCGAAGTTGTTTGTTATACCGAACCCGGACACCCATATCGCACAGAGGAGCACGCCCGGCAACTGCTGAGTCAAGGTTCCATTGCCCTGCAAGGCATACACGGCGAAGTGTCATTCCGGAATCTCGCCATCGAACGGCTTGCCAAGGAGGCACGCAACGAAGCCGACACGCTTGCTCCGGTAGACGAGCGCACGGATGAGATAATCAGGCTACAGCAGCACGATTTCCCAGTTATAGACTATCACGTTCACTTGAAAGGAGGGCTGACGAAGGAAATGGCACACGCCATGTCCATGAATTACGGTATCAACTATGGTGTCGCCCCCAATGCCGGAGAAGGAGGCGTAGGACGTATGCTGGCCGATGACAAAGAAGTGTACGACTATTTTAATGAAGTAAAAGGGATGCCATTCCTGTGCGGTGTACAAGGTGAGGGACGCAAATGGACGGCAACTTTCTCGCAGGAAGCTTTGGGGATTTTCGATTACCTGTTTACCGACGCCATGACCATCATAGACCACAAGGGACGTAATTCGCGCATCTACCGGGCCGAAGAAGCACTCTTTGATGACATTACGCTTGAACAGTATATGGACCACCTTGTCGACCAAACAGTCCTGATTCTGACCAACGAGCCAGCCGACATTTATGCCAACCCTACCTTCTTGCCCGATACTATGGCGCATGATTACGACAAGTACTGGACGGACGGACGCATTGAACGCGTATTGAATGTATTGCAACAACATGGAATCGCTCTGGAAATCAATGCACGCTACCGGATTCCCAGTTTCGAGATTATCCGTCGCGCCAAAGCACGTGGAATCAAACTCACATTCGGTACAAACAATGTCGATGCCGACTTCGGACGACTGGAATACTGCGCCGAAGCCATCAAGCAATGCGGCCTCACAGCCGACGATATATGGTTCCCGTCGATGAGCACACGCCGCTCCCGCCCCATTGTCATATACAACCGATTCGAGTAGCAGGGAACAACCGCTGTCATCTTCACCAACAGAAACGATACACCTATGGACATTCTTCTCATCATCTTGGGCATCCTCTGCCTGATTGTCGGATTGGCAGGCTGCATCCTGCCTATGATTCCGGGACCGCCCGTAGCCTATGCAGGCTTGTTGCTTCTACATTTCACGGACAAGGCGCAGTTTTCCACCACGCAGTTACTTTTATGGCTGGCAGCAGTCGTCCTTGTACAGATACTGGATTATTTCGTCCCGATGCTGGGCAGCAAATACAGCGGAGGCAGTCGGTGGGGAACGCGCGGCTGCCTCATAGGCACCATCGTAGGGTTGTTCTTCATGCCTTGGGGCATCATCCTCGGCCCCTTTCTCGGAGCCTTTGCCGGCGAACTGATGGGAGGCAGCAAGACAGACCAGGCCTTGAAATCGGGGCTGGGCTCGCTGCTTGGATTCTTGCTGGGCACAGTAGTGAAATGTGTGATGTGTGCGTACTTCTGCTGGGAGTTCGTCAAAGCCTTGGTCTGACACCAGCTCCTCTCCTTCTGCCCGGGAACAACTTATCCCCCGACCATCTTCCACACGGTAGTCCATCTGCATGAGATGTACATCTCGAGCAACATGAGATGCACGTTTCAAACAACACGAGATGTACATCTCATGCAAGTAGAGAGAATAGTCCAAGCCAATGTCTTCCATTGGTTTACAAATCTTAATCTTCTGCAAGCGAGACAAAAAATCAGCTTCATTTCAAGATAAATACGTATATTTGCCCACTAAACAGAGAAAGAACGCTTTACGCGCAATTTACAAGAAGAAAAACAGCGGTAAACGTCTGTGAGTTATTAACAAAACAGCCGACTTATCAACCGTTTTTGCAATCTTTCTCCAAATTTGTAGGCGCTATCCGGAATTATCACTTATTTCGCTGCCAATAAATATTGAGATTATGGGAAAAATAATTGCTATGGCTAACCAAAAGGGTGGTGTAGGCAAGACTACGACGACAATCAACCTCGCAGCCTCACTCGCCACGCTTGAAAAGAAAGTGCTCGTTGTAGATGCCGACCCGCAGGCCAATGCCTCCTCAGGATTGGGTGTGGACATCAAGCAGTCGGAATGTACTATCTACGAGTGCATTATTGACCGTGCAGACGTACGCGAGGCCCTTCATGACACGGAGATAGACACACTGAAGGTAATCTCCTCCCACATCAATCTGGTAGGTGCCGAAATAGAGATGCTCAATCTGAAAAACCGCGAAAAGATACTGAAAGAAGTACTCGCTCCGCTGAAGAATGAGTTTGATTATATCTTGATAGACTGTTCCCCGTCTTTGGGTCTGATTACGGTCAACGCACTGACTGCCGCCGATTCGGTAATCATCCCCGTACAAGCGGAATATTTTGCACTGGAAGGCATCAGCAAATTGCTGAATACCATTAAAATCATCAAGTCCAAGCTGAACCCTGCCCTCGAAATCGAAGGCTTCCTGCTGACGATGTACGACTCGCGTCTGCGCCAGGCCAACCAGATTTACGATGAAGTGAAACGCCACTTCCAGGAATTGGTATTCAACACCGTCATCCAGCGCAATGTGAAACTGAGCGAAGCTCCCAGCTACGGCCTGCCCACCATTCTCTATGACGCAGACTCAACCGGAGCCAAAAACCACATGGCACTTGCCAAGGAATTGATAAGCAGAAACGAAAAGAAGTGATTATAGTGGTTAGTGATTAATGATTAATGATTAGTGATAAATACCATATTTACAATGCACAAACAAATCATCCCGTATGGTTAAATTGTAAATCGTCAAATAGTAAATAAACAGATGGCACAAAGAAATGCATTAGGACGCGGGCTGGACGCCCTCTTCTCCATGGATGAAGTAAAGACCGAAGGCTCCTCTTCTATCAATGAAATAGAGTTGTCGAAGATTACGGTCAATCCCAACCAGCCCCGTCATGAATTCGACCCGGTTGCGTTGCAGGAGTTAGCTGATTCCATCTCCGAAATCGGCATCATACAGCCCATCACCCTGCGCAAGCTTAGCGACGACGAATACCAGATTATCGCCGGCGAGCGTCGTTTCCGCGCTTCGCAGCTTGCCGGACTGACCAGCATCCCCGCCTATATCCGCACTGCAGATGACGAGAACGTCATGGAAATGGCGCTCATCGAAAACATACAGCGCGAAGACTTGAACTCCGTAGAAATAGCCCTCGCTTACCAGCATCTGTTGGAACAATACGGACTGACGCAGGAACGCCTCAGCGAACGCGTTGGTAAGAAGCGTACCACCATTGCCAACTACCTGCGCCTGCTCAAACTGCCCGCCCCCGTCCAGATGGGACTGCAGAACAAGCAGATAGACATGGGACATGCCCGCGCGTTGGTAACGCTTGGCGATCCCAAACTGCAAGTGAAGATTTTCGAAGAAATCCTGGAGCACGGGTATTCCGTACGCAAAGTGGAAGAAATCGTAAAGTCACTGAGTGAAGGCGAAAGCGTGAAGAGCGGTGGTCGTAAGATTGCCCCCAAGCGCGCCAAACTGCCCGAAGAATTCAATATGCTGAAACAACAGCTCTCGGGCTTTTTCAGTACCAAGGTGCAGCTAACCTGCTCGGAGAAAGGAAAAGGTAAAATCAGTATCCCGTTCAATAACGAAGAAGAATTGGAACGTATCATCGGCATTCTTGATACGCTGAAGAAATAAATGAGGAAAAAAGGAAGAATATATCAGTTAGCCATTGCCCTGCTGCTCTGTTTTTTACAGATGGCAGGGATTGCTATGTATGGTCAGGACCGTCCACGTGCCGCTTCCAAGCGTGCGCAGCGGCATCAGACCGATACACTCAACACCGTGGTGAACCGGGACAGCCTCACTGTTGCCGACAGTCTTGCAGCCGAAAACAAGCGGAAGATGCTGGAAATGACTGCCAGCCCCGACCTGAAGGAACAGCCCGTGCCTACAGACAGTCTGCAAAAGGCCATCGACCCCAAAAGGTGGGTACCTAATCCCACAAAAGCCACCTGGCTTGCCCTCGTCATTCCCGGCGGTGGACAAATTTACAACCGCAAGTATTGGAAACTGCCCATCTTCTATGGAGGATTTGCCGGTTGTGCCTATGCCCTTACGTGGAACAGCAAGATGTATAAGGACTATTCGGCCGCCTACAAGGATGCCGTAAATGGTAATTTCAACTCCAGTACCATTACCGACCTGCTGCCTCCCAACTATAACTATACCGAAAGCCAGCTGACGGAGACACTACGGAAGCGTAAGGATACCTTCCGACGATACCGCGACTTGAGCATCTTCGCCTTTATCGGTGTATACCTGCTGTCTGTTGTCGACGCATACGTAGACGCAGAGCTGTCCAACTTTGACATCACCCCCGACCTCAGCATGAAAGTGGAACCTGCCATAATCAACAGCCAGATGACTGGTTCCTCTAATAAGAACGTCGGCGTGCAATGCAGTTTCCGATTCTAAAAACGAAAATTAAAGCATAAATTATTACCTAATGACACACAAGGCCATATATATGAAAAGAATTATTCTCGGTTCCTCGCTTCTGTTTTGTGCCCTCTTCACCGCTCCGGCCATGCATGCGCAAGAAAGCGTGGAAGTGCTTATCCGCGAAAACGGCACGGAACGCCAGGAATCCATCGAGCTGCCCAAAAGCATGACCTATCCGCTGGACAGCCTGCTCAATGACTGGAAAGCCAAGAATTACATAGACTTGGGAAAAGACTGCAGCACCTCTACCGTAAACCCGATGTTCAGTGACTCTGTATACATAGACCGGTTGTCGCGCATGCCGACCGTCATGGAAATGCCATACAACGAGATTGTGCGCAAGTTCATCGACATGTATGCCGGACGTCTGCGCAACCAGGTTGCCTTCATGCTGAGCGCCTGCAACTTCTATATGCCCATCTTCGAAGAAGCGCTGGATGCCTACGGCCTGCCGCTCGAGCTGAAATACCTGCCCATCATAGAATCCGCTCTCAACCCTTCTGCCGTATCCCGCGCGGGAGCCTGCGGACTATGGCAGTTTATGCTCGCCACCGGAAAGATATACGGACTGGAAAGCAACAGCCTCGTAGACGAACGCCGTGACCCGATAAAGGCGACCTGGGCGGCAGCACGCTACCTGAAGGACATGTATGACATTTACAAAGACTGGAACCTGGTGATTGCCGCCTACAACTGCGGTCCGGGCACCATCAACAAAGCCATCCGCCGCTCGGGAGGGAAAACCGATTATTGGGAAATCTACAACTATCTGCCCAAAGAGACACGCGGCTACGTGCCCGCCTTCATTGCCGCCAACTACGTAATGACCTACTACTGCAAGCACAACATCTGCCCCATGGAAACCGACATTCCGGAAGCAACCGATACGGTGCAAGTAAGCCGTAACCTTCATTTCGAGCAGATTTCCGACCTATGCGGCATCAGCCTGGACCAGATAAAGAGCCTGAATCCCCAATTCAAGAAAAGCATCATCCCCGGAGAGAGCAAGCCGCAGACGCTACGCCTCCCCATCAACTACATCAGTGCCTTCATTGACAAGCAAGACACCATCTATGCCCACCGCAGTAACGAGCTGTTCAAGAACCGCAGAGTCGTGGCCGTTTCCAATACACGCTCGACGGCACGTAGCAGCAAAGGCAGTACCGCTACGGGGAATGTCACCTACCACAAGATACGCAGTGGCGAGAATCTCGGCAGCATTGCACGGAAATACGGCGTCACTGTCAATCAGTTAAAAAGTTGGAATGGATTGCGCAGTACCAGAATCTCCGCAGGAAAGCGCTTGAAGATTTATAAATAAAGACATAAACGCTTGCCCGGTGTTGAAAATTGCTTATTTTTGCAAAAAGTGAAGTGAAGAAAGGAGAAAGCAGTATATGGAAGAAAATATAAGTCAGAAGGAAAAGGAAAAAGCCGAAGAGGAAATGATCGAACAGGCATTCCAAGAACTGTTGAACGACTATTTGGCCACCAAGCACCGCAAGCGCGTCGAAATAATAACCAAAGCATTCAACTTTGCCAACCAGGCGCATAAGGGCATTAAGCGTCGTTCCGGCGAGCCCTACATCATGCACCCCATTGCTGTGGCAAAGATTGTCTGTAATGAGATAGGACTGGGGTCTACTTCCATATGCTCGGCATTGCTGCATGATGTGGTGGAGGACACCGACTACACCGTAGAGGATATTGAAAACATCTTCGGTCCCAAAATCGCCCAGATTGTAGACGGGCTGACAAAGATTTCCGGCGGTATCTTCGGCGACCGTGCCTCGGCGCAGGCAGAGAACTTCAAGAAGCTGCTGCTCACCATGTCCGACGATATCCGGGTTATCCTCATCAAGATAGCCGACCGTCTGCATAACATGCGTACACTCGGCTCCATGCTGCCCAACAAGCAGTTCAAGATTGCAGGCGAAACACTCTATATTTATGCCCCGCTCGCCAACCGCCTCGGCTTGTACAAAATCAAGACAGAACTGGAAAACCTGAGCTTCAAGTACGAACATCCGGAAGAGTACCACGAGATAGAAGAGAAACTGGAAGCCACCGCCGTGGAACGCGACAAGGTATTCAATGAGTTCACCGCTCCGATACGGGCGCAACTGGACAAAATGGGACTGAAATACCGTATCCTTGCCCGTGTAAAGTCCATCTACTCCATCTGGAACAAAATGCAGACCAAGCATGTCCCCTTCGAGGAAATCTATGATTTGCTTGCTGTCCGCATCATCTTCGAGCCCCGCAATATAGAGGAAGAGCTAAACGACTGCTTCGACATTTACGTCTCCATATCCAAGATATACAAGCCCCACCCCGACCGCCTGCGCGACTGGGTGAGCCATCCCAAAGCCAACGGCTACCAAGCCCTGCACGTCACCCTTATGGGTAACAACGGGCAATGGATTGAAGTACAAATCCGCAGTGAACGCATGAATGACGTTGCCGAACAAGGCTTTGCCGCCCACTGGAAATACAAAGAAGGCGGAGGCAGCGAAGATGAAGGCGAACTGGAGAAATGGTTGCGTACCATCAAGGAAATTCTGGACGACCCACAACCGGACGCCATCGATTTTCTCGATACCATCAAACTGAACTTGTTTGCATCGGAAATTTTCGTCTTCACCCCGAAAGGCGACCTCAAGACCATGCCGCAGAACTCTACGGCACTGGACTTTGCCTTCTCCTTGCATACCGACATCGGCAGCCACTGCATCGGCGCCAAGGTAAACCACAAACTGGTTCCCCTAAGCCACAAACTGCAAAGCGGTGACCAGGTAGAGATATTGACCTCCAAATCGCAACGCGTGCAGCCGGAGTGGGAAGTGTATGCCACCACCGCCCGCGCCCGCGCCAAGATTGCCGCCATCCTGCGCAAAGAGGCGAAAGCCTATCAGAAAGAAGGTGAAACCATACTGAACGAATTCTTCAAAAACGAGGATATACGTATGGATGATGCTGCTCTGGACAAGCTGACCAGGCTGCACGGCTTCCACACCCGCGACGAGCTGCTCGTTGCCATCGGCAACAAACGGGTTGTGCTGGGCGATGCCGACAAGAACGTGTTCAAGGAAAAGCAGAACAGCAACTGGAAGAAGTTCCTGACCTTCTCCTTCGGTAACAAGGACAACAAGGATGCCAAAGAACAACCGGAAGAGAAAACACCGCAAGAGAAAATCAACACTAAGCAGATTCTGAAGCTGACGGAAGAGACCATCTCAAAGAACTATATTATGGCCGACTGTTGCCATCCCATTCCGGGTGACGACGTACTGGGATACATCGACGAGCAAAACCGTGTTGTCATCCACAAGCGCCAATGCCCCGTTGCCACCCGCCTTAAGAGTAGCTACGGAAACCGTATCATCGCCACCGAGTGGGACACTCACAAGGATTTGTCGTTCCTCGTCACCATATATATAAAAGGTATAGACAGCATGGGATTGCTGAACGAAGTAACTCAAGTCATCTCCCGCCAGCTCAACGTGAATATCCGTAAACTGACCATCGAAACCAACGACGGTATCTTCGAAGGAAAGATACAACTCTATGTACACGATGTGGACGACGTGCGCACTATCTGCAATAACCTGAAGCAGATACAGAATATAAAACAAGTGACGAGAGTAGAGGAATAAACGGAGTGGTATTTATTCTACTTCAGTCCTTGAATATTTTCCTTCAAGCTCTCCACATCCTCGTAAGTAAACTCATCCAATGCCAGTTTCATGCCTACCAGTTCTTCGCGGATAGCTCTCAGGCGATCTACGATTTCAAAGTTGCGTATCGTAGCTTCTTTATTGTCTTTCATCCGTTGGCGGGCGCCGGGCAAGGTCATTCCGCGCTCCTTCACCAGATGATAGATAAGTTTCACTGTCTCAATGTCCTCCTTACGGTACTGGCGTATTCCCCGCCCCCCCTTCTTCGGATTGAGTTGCGGAAACTCCTTTTCCCAGAAACGGAGCAGTGATTCGTTGACATCGAACATGGCAGCCACCTCGCTGATGGAGTAATATAACTTTAAATTCTTATCTGTATTCAGCATGATGTAATCCTTTCTCTATAAATCATCCGTCAATCAAGCACCTTACCATGGTTCGCCGCAATCTGTATCATGCGGTCATAATCCTCGGCACTGAGATCCATGAAGTAGTAGTTGACGGGATTCACAACTTTTCCCTTAACGTGTACTTCGTAGTGCAAGTGCGGACCAGTACTCTTGCCCGTACTGCCTACCCCGCCAATGACCTCACCACGTACCACTTTCTTGCCCAACTTCGTCCGGAAATCGCGCAAGTGTGCATACACCGTCTGATAACCGAAGCCGTGGTCTATCACAATTCTGTTGCCATAGCCCGATTGCCAGCCCATCTGCACCACGGTGCCATCTCCCGTGGCATAGACATCCGTGCCCTGGGGAGCCGAAAAGTCCATACCCTCATGGAACTTGCTGGTACCATAAATGGGGTCGATACGCGTACCGTAACCCGAAGCGGTCTTACGGAGGTCTTTATTGGAAACCGGCTGTATGGCAGGAATGCAGCGCAGCATTTCATCATGATTCTTGCACATCTCCACCACATCGTCAAAGGAGCGGGACTGGATATAGAGTTGCTTGCTAATCATATCCATTTTCTGCGTGGTATTGATAACCAAGTCGGAGTTAGCCATATCCATCAGATGCTCATAGCGGTTGGTACCGCCGTATCCAGCCTGACGGATGGCAGAAGGAATAGGGTCGGCCATGAAAATCACCCGGTACAGATTGTCATCACGCTGCTGTATGTCTTGCAGCACTCCCATAGCCTCGTCCAGCCGGCGGGAGAGGACGTTGTACTGCGCCTGCAGTTTGCTGTTCTCCTTTCGCAACTCCTTCTCCGACGGAGAGCCGAAGATAAGCAGCAATACGATGAAACTGCCCGCACCCAGCCCCATACCGATGAACAAACGGCGGAGAATGCTCAGCGCCCGCTGCCTCACGGTAGGATAAATACGGTCGTACGTCTGCGTCTGGGGATTATAAATGTAGTAAACTTTGCGCATCTTAGGAAATATTTCGCTTGTCAATGCGACAAAAGTAATAAAAACAAGCTATCTTTGCACAGTTTTTTCAAGAATATTAAGACTAAGTAGCAAGTAGTTAGTAGTAAGAAACGGGCAAAAAACGACAAGAGAAGGTAAATCAAATTAGAATCAGATAAATCAATAGAGAGTATGTTGACTGCAAACGAAATCAGAGACTCTTTCAAGAGTTTCTTCGAAAGTAAAGGCCACCAGATAGTGCCTTCGGCCCCGATGGTGATTAAGGATGACCCCACGTTGATGTTCACCAATGCGGGAATGAACCAGTTTAAAGATATCATTTTGGGCAACCACCCGGCGAAATACAAAAGAGTTGCTGACTCGCAGAAATGCCTTCGCGTAAGCGGAAAGCACAACGACCTGGAGGAAGTGGGTCACGATACCTACCACCACACCATGTTCGAGATGCTGGGCAACTGGTCGTTTGGCGACTACTTCAAGAAGGAAGCCATCTCCTGGGCATGGGAGTATCTGGTGGATGTATTGAAACTCGACCCCAAAGACCTCTACGCCACCGTATTCGAAGGTAGCGCCGAAGAAGGACTGGAACGCGACAACGAAGCCGCTTCTTACTGGGAGCAGTTCTTGCCGAAAGACCACATTCTGAATGGCAACAAACACGATAACTTCTGGGAAATGGGTGATACGGGACCGTGCGGTCCGTGTTCGGAAATCCATGTGGACTCCCGTTCGGAAGAAGAGAAGGCCAAAGTACCCGGCAGCCAGCTGGTGAACAAAGACCACCCGCAGGTGATTGAAATCTGGAACCTCGTGTTCATGCAGTTCAACCGCAAGGCGGACGGCAGCCTGGAAGGACTTCCCGCCAAGGTTATCGACACCGGCATGGGCTTCGAGCGACTGGTGCGCACACTGCAAGGAAAGACCTCCAACTACGACACCGACGTATTCCAACCGATACTGAAAGCCATCGGAGACATGGCAGGCAAGAAGTATGGCGAAGATGAGAAGTCGGACATCGCCATGCGTGTAATTGCCGACCACATCCGCACCATCGCCTTCTCCATCACCGACGGACAGCTTCCGAGCAATGCCAAGGCAGGTTACGTCATCCGTCGTATCCTCCGCCGTGCCGTGCGCTACGGTTACACGTTCCTCGGACAGAAGCAGGCATTCATGTACAAGCTCCTCCCCGTACTCATCGAGAACATGGGCGCCGCTTATCCCGAACTGGATGCACAGAAGGAACTGATTGCCAAAGTTATCAAGGAAGAAGAAGATTCCTTCCTCCGCACCCTGGAGACGGGTATCCGCCTGCTGGAAAAGACCATGGCAGACGCCAAAGCCGCCGGCAAGAACGAAATCAGCGGAAAGGATGCCTTTACCTTATATGATACCTTCGGTTTCCCGCTCGACTTGACGGAACTGATTCTCCGCGAAAACGGCATGACTGCCGACATCAAGGAGTTTGACGCCGAAATGCAGCAGCAGAAACAGCGTGCCCGCAATGCCGCCGCCATAGAGACTGGTGACTGGATTACGCTAAAGGAGGGTACTACCGAATTCGTAGGATATGACTATACGGAATACGAAACATCCATTCTGCGCTACCGCCAAGTGAAGCAGAAGAACCAAACCTTGTATCAGATTGTACTGGACAAGACTCCGTTCTATGCCGAAAGCGGCGGTCAGGTAGGTGACACCGGTGTATTGGTGAACGAGTTTGAAACCATCGAAGTGGTAGACACCAAGAAGGAGAACAACCTGCCTATCCACATCACCAAGAAGCTGCCCGAACACATGGAAGCTCCGATGATGGCATGCGTGGATACCGACAAGCGTGCCGCTTGTGCCGCCAACCACTCTGCCACCCACTTGCTGGATGCTGCGCTGCGCGAAGTATTGGGCGAGCATGTAGAGCAGAAGGGCTCTTTGGTTACACCGGACTCCCTGCGTTTCGACTTCTCACACTTCCAGAAGGTGACGGACGAGGAAATCCGCAAGGTGGAACACATCGTTAATGCAAAGATTCGCGCCAACATACCTTTGAAGGAATACCGCAACATTCCTATCGAAGAAGCCAAAGAACTGGGCGCCATCGCTCTGTTCGGCGAGAAGTACGGCGACCATGTACGCGTTATCCAGTTCGGTTCTTCCGTAGAATTCTGTGGTGGTACGCACGTGGCTGCAACCGGAAACATCGGTATGGTGAAGATTATCTCCGAAAGCTCCGTGGCTGCCGGTGTGCGCCGTATCGAAGCCTACACGGGTGCACGCGTGGAGGAACTGATGAACACCATCGAGGACACGCTGCACGACTTGAAGGCGCTCTTCAACAACGCACCCGACCTTGCCGGAACCATCCGTAAGTATATTGACGAAAACGCCGGACTGAAGAAGCAGGTAGAGGACTTCATGAAAGAGAAAGAAGCACAGCTGAAAGAAAGACTGCTGAAGAACGTGCAGGAAGTCAATGGCGTTAAAGTCATCAAGTTCTGTGCTCCCCTGTCGGCAGAAACAGTGAAGAACATCGCCTTCCAGTTGCGTGGCCAGATTACGGAAAACCTGTTCTTCGTAGCGGGAACAGAAGCCGAAGGCAAGCCGATGCTGACCGTCATGCTGAGCGACAACCTCGTGGCAGGCGGACTGAAAGCCGGTAACCTGGTGAAAGAAGCTGCCAAACTTATCCAAGGCGGTGGCGGTGGCCAGCCCCACTTTGCAACTGCCGGCGGTAAGAATGCTGACGGACTGAACGCTGCCATTGACAAAGTTTTGGAATTGGCAGGATTATAATTGAAAATAATTGGCGAAACACTTGACATCGCCTCTGTGATGTTGTATATTTGTAATGTCATTTTTTAGATATTTCAAAATTAAACTACCGGGAAAGGAGGAGCATTGCTTCTCCTTTTCTTTTTATCCTCCACGGTATTCCATTTGAAATGCCACATGCCGGCTCCCCAAACTCCACACCTTACCATCCTAAATGCCACACCTTAGCAAGTGAAATGGCTGGCATTTACCCTCCAAAGCCCTGGGGTTTCCGTGAAAAACCCTAAGGTTTGGGACAGTGAAGTGGAGGGAACGGATGATTAGTCCAGAACAAACAGACAATGCATTCGAAGCAAACGAATGATGCATACAGAACAGACAGATGATGCGCAACAGAAACAAAAACGGGAAGCCTAAGCCTCCCGTCTGTTAATCTTTCGTAAATCTGCTCTTGACAAGATTTCCACTAAAACCTTATTCCATCCGAAGTATAAACATTTCGCGATAAACCACCAGTGCACCTTCGGGCAGCAAACCGGAAGGACAGAAAGGAGTTACATTTTCCGCAAGTACACATTTATCATTTCCCGAGACCGTCCGCGTAAAGAGCCTCTTCTCTCCATTATAAGTAAACTGCCACAATGCATATGTATCTCCGTTCTCATCTTCCACTGGAACTGTCTCGTATATCCCCATTAGCGGCTCCTCCTCTTTTCCCGTCGGATAGATTTCCAATACACCTTTCCACATACTATTGGAGAAATCTTCGGGCACCAGCACATAATACCCGCCATCCTTCACCCAAGGACGCTCGGCAAGTGCCTTAGAAACATCACCCAGCAGTTCCGTCGGTGCACCACTACTGATACCATACTCGAAGCCCATTTTCGTCAACGTATATTGCCTACGACCTTTCACCGTGATGCGCAGTTGTGTTTCCTCACCGGAACCATCCATCACCTTCACAATCGTCTCCCCCTCTGCCAGCGGATGAATCTTGATACGCTGATACCCGTTGACATCATCGGTAAAAGTCACGGAAGCCACCGACTCGTGCTCGTTAATCACATTATAGGAACCGTCGCCGCCGTCAATGCCCAGCACTGTATCTTCGTTTGTTTCAGAAAGATAATAAGAAAGATTGGACACCAGATTGTCACATGTCCCAATCTGGTAGATAGGCTCCACACCTTCGAAAAGTACCATGCTTCGGTAATCGTCCTCGCAACCGGAAGCGGTAAACAGCAGTGCTATCAAGGCAAAGAGAGAGTATAGCTTCTTCATACTTGTTCAGTTATAGTTGTTCTATCTACAAAAATACAAAAAATGCCGGAATACTGCATCGGTGCCCCTCTCTTTTTCAAACTATTTGTTCTTCCGGATAGTTCACCAAGTAGAGCGTTCCCGTGGCACGGGTAAAGGCGGTGTAGAGCCAACGGAAATAATCGGGTGTCAGGTATTCATCCGTCATATACCCCTGGTCCAGAAAGACATTCTTCCATTGCCCGCCCTGCGCCTTGTGGCAAGTCACGGCATAGGCATACTTCACTTGCAAGGCGTTGTAGTACGGGTCTGCCTTCATCTTCTTCATCCGCTCGCGCTTCACGGTGATGTCGGCATAATCTTCGAGGACGGAGTAGAAAAGCCGGTCGTTTTCTGCCTTGGGCAGCGCAGGCGAGTCGGTATGCAGCGTATCGAGCAGCATGTTCACTTCCAGTTCAAAGTCGTTATAGTCGGGAAAGACCAGCGTCACGTCTGCAAAGCGGAAGCCATACAGCTCTCGCGTACGGCGCACGCGGCGCACCACGGCAGTCTCACCGTTGGCAATGAAATCCATCTCTTTCTCCTTTTCCGTCCAAAAGTAGTTATTTTTCGCCACCATCAACAAATCACCGGTGTTTAATTCATCCTCACGCCAGAGAATCTGCGCACGGATGCCTTTGTTGTAGATGTTCGCCCTCTTGTTGGAGCGGCACACCACGATAGTTTCATCCAGCCCGTCATGGTCGTAGCAAGAGCTCAGCGTTTCTATCAGCTCATTTCCGGGCAGAACTTTAATGTCGGCAAACCCCGAAACCTTTATCTTCGGCAGGCTGTAGCAATCGTCTTCCGCTATCAACTGCCTCAGGCGGGTGGCATTCCACAAAATGCCCGACTGTTGCTCCTGACGCACCACCTGCGTCAAGTCCACCTCCACCACTTCCAGCCCGTAGCCTTTCAAGGCATCGGCAAAGAGGGCAGGGCTCTGCTCCTCCCCCACCGGCGGCAGCTGTGCCGTATCGCCCATCAGCAGCAGGCGGCATCCCTGGCCGGAATAGACAAACTGCACCAGGTCGTCCAGCAACCTACCCGTGCCGAACATGGAACCGGACAGTCCCTCATTGGAAATCATTGAGGCCTCATCCACTATATATAAAGTGTGAGTTGTCAAATTATCGTTCACAGAAAAATTGCTCAGCTCATTGGAGAAAGATTGCTGTCTATAAATTTTTTTATGAATTGTAAACGCCGGATGCCCCGCATACGCCGAGAAAACTTTTGCCGCCCGTCCGGTCGGTGCCAGCAATACCGACTTTTGTTGCAACTTATCCAACGTCCGCACCAAGGCACCGACCAACGATGTTTTACCCGTCCCCGCATAACCACGAAGCATAAAAACCACCTCGCTACGGGGTGACAGAAGGAACTCCGATAAAGATTTTACAGCAATTTCTTGCTCAGGAGTTGGTTGGTAAGGAAAATTTTCCTTAATTTGCCTTTCTAAATAGTTATTTATCATTTTTGTAACAGAAAAAAGTAAAGGGAACTATCGTTTTTAAATTAATTTCTTTTATTTTTGCGGTGCGAATATAACAACTAAAAAACATATTTATCATGAAAACAGTATTTAATGTCATTTTAGGCTTATGTGCTTTGGTGCTAATTTATATTTGTTACACCAGCATTATGGGTCCTATCAACTTTGAAAAAGCAAAGAAGCACAGAGACGCAGCCGTCATTGCACGTCTGATTGACATCCGTAAAGCACAATTGGAATATCGTACTTTACATGACCAGCAATATACTGCAAGCTTCGACTCTCTGATTGACTTTGTTAAAAACCAGAAACTTCCGTTCATCTTCAAGCAAGGAGAACTGAACGATAAGCAGCTGGAAGACGGTCTGACTGAAAAGAAAGCCATCAACATCATCAATAAGGCAAAGAAGACAGGTAACTATGCTGACGTCAAGAAATGGGGATTGGAAAACTTCAAGCGTGACACTATGTGGGTAGCCGTATTGGATACTATCTTCCCGAAAGGCTTCAACCCCGATTCTATGAGATATGTTCCCTTCGGAAACGGTGCACAGTTCGAAATGGCCATCAAGAACGATACAGCTAAATCCGGTGCTCCTTTCTGTCTGCTCGAAGTGAAGACTCCGTACGAAGTTTATTTGAACGGTCTGGATGCACAAGAAATTGCCAACATCAAGGACGTACAAACCAAACTTGGCAAGTACTGCGGTCTGATGATTGGTAGCTTGGAAACAGCTAACAACAACGCCGGTAACTGGGAATAATCTCACCCCGACAAACGTATGATAGAAACGACTGATTTTAATAAATCGGAACAGTATACATTATCCATCCGTCTCAGTACGGATGGATTTCTTTTTTCTGTGTTCAACCCTCTGGGCGACGGCGAGTTCTCTTACTACGACCGTGCAGTGGACGAGTCCTTCTCCCTCACTGCCAATCTGAAACAGACCTTCCGCGAACTGGCATGGTTGGAACGCCCCTTCCGCCGTGTCAATGTGCTCATGGCAGACAAACGCTTCACGTTCATTCCCCTGGAGTTCTTCGAGGACGAACAAACGGAAATCATTTTCTATCACAACCATCCTAAACGGGAAAACGAAACCGTACAATACAACATACTGCATAAGAACAGCACTGTCGTACTGTTCGGCATGGATAAGAGTGTCTGCTCCTTCCTTCGCGAACAGTATCCCGATGTCAAGTTCTATTCCCAAGCCAGCCCCTTCATTGAGTTCTTCTCCTCAAAGAGCCGCTTGGGCAACAACCGGAAGATGTATGCACACTTGCGAAAAGATGCCGTAGACGTATACGGCTACGAGCGCGGACGCCTCCTTCTTGCCAATTCCTTTGAATGCAGAAGCACACCCGACCGTGTCTACTACCTATTATATATATGGAAACAACTCGGCTTCGAGCAGGAGCGCGATGAGCTGCACCTGACCGGTGACCTGAACGACAAAGAACTGCTACTGCCCGAACTGCGAAAATTCATCCGGCAGGTATTCATCATGAATCCCGCCACTAATCTTGACCTGCAAGCCATAACCCTATGCGAGTAATCAGCGGAATATACAAAAGAAGACGTTTCGACGTGCCCCACTCCTTCAAGGCACGCCCCACCACAGACTTTGCCAAAGAAAATCTGTTCAATGTGCTCTCCAACTACATGGACTTTGAGGACGGCATCCGTGCCCTCGACCTATTTGCCGGTACGGGCAGCATCAGCATCGAGCTTGTGTCCAGAGGCTGCGACCAAGTAATCAGCGTGGAAAAAGACCGCGACCACTATGCCTTCATCTGCAAGATTATGCAAGAATTAAAGACGGACAAGTGCCTACCCATACGCGGTGACGTATTCAAATACCTCAAAAGCGGACGCGAGCAGTTCGACTTTATCTTTGCCGACCCTCCCTACGAGCTTGCCGGGCTGGAAACCTTGCCCGATCTCATCTTCGAGAACAACTTGCTGAAAGAAGACGGACTCTTCGTCTTGGAACACGGGAAGAAAAACAGTTTCAAGGAACATCCGCACTTTGTGGAGAGAAGGGTATACGGGAGCGTGAACTTCACGATATTTAAATGATGAATGAAGAATGGTACGATATGAATACACTTCAAGAAATTCTTCATTCATCATTCTTCATTATAACAGCGGCGCCATCAGCCGCACCACACTCTCTGCAGCCTTACGATACCAGGGGCGCTTCACCCAGTTCTTCAGGAATACTTGTACGCAGTCGCGCTGGTCTTGAAGGAAGATTTCGCGCATCTGAAGCGCTGTTTCTGTGTCATAGATGAAGGCATTCACCTCAAAGTTATGTTCAAAACTGCGGAAATCCACATTCGTAGAACCTACCGTGGACAACTCATCATCCGAAACCATCAGTTTGGAGTGCAAGAAGCCTTTCTTATAGAAATAGACCTTGACTCCCGAATAGAGCACATCTGCCAGATAAGAGCAGGAACCCAGATGCGTCAAGCGGTTATCAGCACGCATGGGCAACATCAGACGCACATCGACACCTGACAAGGCGGCTGTCTGCATGGCAACAAGTACGGCTTCGGTGGGCAGGAAGTAGGGAGTCTGGATATAGAAATATTTCTTTGCGCTGGAAATGGATATGACGAGTCCCTGCATAATGTCTTTCCATGGGCCTACGGGCTCACTCGTTACAATCTGCGCCAAGGAAGTACCGCAGTTTTCTATTTTCGGGAAATAGCGGGTAGACGTAATCAGTGTACGGTCCACAAAGTACCAATCGAGTAGGAAGGCGGTCTGCAATCCGTGAACAGCCTTGCCCTCCAGCAGCAGATGTGTGTCCCGCCAGATGCCCCATGAGAATCCGCGCATATAGCGTTCGGCAAGATTCATCCCCCCCACAAAGCCGATATGCCCGTCAATGACAACTATTTTCCGATGATTACGATAGTTCACCTTACTGGTGAAAAGCGGAAAACGTACCTTCAGAAAACTGCGTACCTCAATACCGGCCTCGCGCATCTCTTCAAAAAAACGGTTGGGAACATGCCAGCAACCCACATCATCATAAATCACACGTACCTCTACCCCGGCACGCGCCTTTTCCATCAAGACATCACGCACCAAGCGCCCGATGGCATCGTCCTCAAAGATATAGAATTCCATGTGGATATGCTTCGTTGCTTTCCCCAGTTCGCGTAGCAGGGATTGCAGCATGGAGAGCCCCAGGGTATAGGCTTCCACCCGGTTTCCATCGAAGGGGAAAGCCTGGTTGGTATTACGGAACAAGGATATGAGACGACTGTAATTGATGGGAAGCGCACATGAGTCCTGCGCCAGATATTCCGCCATAGGTTTCTTCAACAAGCGGCTGTAACTCTTCTTCCCTATCATGCGCACACGGCGCTGACTACGCCCGAAGAAGAAGTAAAACACCAGCCCCACGATGGGAAGGAACATCAGTATCAGTATCCATGCCATGGTTTTCACCGGATTGCGGTTGTCGAGGATAATGACGACAATCGTTCCGATGATGGCACCGAAATAAACAATGTCGAAGGCTATCGTAGCAATCTGGCTGGCAATGAAGTTCCAATCAAGCATGTTCACAGACAATTAAGTGTGAAACAAATGTAGGAAAAACACAGAAACTTTCACCGGAGATTACAGAGATTAACATAAAAGTCCCTCTTCCCCCAACTTGTCTGAAAACTTATACTTGCTATCGCTTTGACGCGGATGACGCGGATGACGCAGATTTTTAATATTCTTATCTGCGTCATCCGCGTCTGAAAAATAATCAAAAAGAAACCTGCCACAGAATTGAGAGTGTATCAGAATGACAAGCTGATTAGGGGGGGTGATCCCCTCCGCTTTAGAACGGCCTGCGTCCTCCGAAACCGCCAGGACCATGACCCGGACCGAAGCCCGGACCGCCGAAGCCGCGTCTGCCCTGCATCTTATCGCGGGCGGCCTTGCTGCCGAAAATATTCAGACGATAGATGAAGTGAAGCATGCAATAGCTGTTCACGCCGTTATATTCGTACACCGAGCGGCCGCTTGCAGTCAGCGAACGGCTGATGTTACTCTGCTTCTTCAGAATGTCGTACATCTCGAAGCTGACGGTGGCATTCCCTTTCAGGAAAGTCTGCGACAACTGTGCATTCCAGATAAGCTCGTTACGGTTCATACTGCTGTCCGTATATCCTCGACGGCTCTGGTTGGCAATGTTGGTAGAGAGCGTCATGTTCCACGGCATGGAAATCTGCGTATTGGCACCGTAGGAGAAGGTATAGGGCTCTTGATTATTGTCAGGCGTCAGTTTATCCTTCTCTATTGAATAGGAGATGCTTCCGTTCAAGCCGAATTCAAACCAGTCATTACGATAGGCGGCATTCAGACGTTCGCCCAGCGTCAGGTTGGTGGTTGTATTCTTCCGTTCCACGGCATCTGCTCCCTTACCGGACGTCAGATAAGCCACATTGTTCTGATAGTTGGCATTGGAGAAGGAGTTGATGGTATACTTCTTATTGGGCAGTGCCGTATTGAAGCCAAACATGCCGAACGCATTCCAATTACCGTTGATATTTTTCGGAGTTGTAGTCCATCCACCAGTCTCCGAATTGTACACACGGCTATTGCTGATGCTATTCTGCGTTGCCGAGAAGTTGACGTGCGACATAATACCGCGCTGCTTTTCGGCATTATACGTATTATAGAAGAATCGCATGTTGTGCGTGAAGGAAGGCTTCAAGCCCGGATTACCGATACGCACATTCTGCGGATTGGAGTTGTCCACAATCGGCAACAGATTCTCCATACTCGGTTGGCTGCTACGCCCGCGGTATGTCATACGCAGCTGGCTCACCTTGGAGAAACGGATGCGCAAGTCCAGGTTCGGAGCGAAGTTGAACACATTGCGGGTGGTATCAATCATATAGTCGCCGCGCTTATAGGACAATACAGAATGCTGCGGCTGGAACGACATACCTGCGCTCAACTGATACTTCTCGCGGATAAAGCGCAAAGACACGGATGCATCGTGGTTGTAGTAGCGGTATTCCGCATACTTACCCAGACTATCCACCGCATGCTCTTCATATCCCGTGGGAAGCTGGGTTGACAATCCCCAATCCGGAAAGCCCTGCAAATCATACGTCGTCTTGTCGCTCTCGCTATACTTGTACTGGAACTGATAGCTGAATTGCAAGAAAGTGGCGCGGGCTATCGGTTCGCTGTAAGTCAGCTGTGCACTGTAATTGTAGTTCTTGGTAGGAGTAGTGATGTACTGGTTACGAACCAAGATGGAGTCTCCTCCCAAAGCATTCAGTAACTGGAAGTAATGTGTTTCCGACTCCGTATACTGGTTGTTGTCATTATTGGTATAACCGAATCTTCCACGGAACGTGACATTGCGTCCTTTGTCATTCAGCTTTCTGTTCAACTGCAAGGTTGCATCCGTAGACACACTCTTGTTGTCGCTCAGCGAACCGCTGTTGATAGCATTTATACGGATACTCCTCAACGGGTCATCGTCCGGATTAAGAATCTTCTCCAGATTCAGCCAGTTATTGGGGTCACTCACCAGACTGTAAGGGTCGGAACTGAACGTACCGCTCTCAGAATTGGAGAGATTGTCCGTTTTGCCGTACGAGAAGTTGGGACGGAAAATGATATTCGTCATCGAGTCCGGCTTCCACTCCATACGGAAATCGGCATTGAAATTCTTGGCTTTGTTACGTTGCCTGCTGTTCGAGTTGGAGTAAGAGTTGCCGTCCGGCAGAAAGTCCTCGGTAGAACCGATACTTGCAATATCCCCATCCTGATAGTTGTAGCGTGCACTACCGCCCAGTTCCAGCTTATCGGTTTGGGTAGCGAAATTCACACCCAGCATTTTCGTTGCAGTAAGTCCGTTGTTCCTGCGCCAGCGCGGAGGACCGCCACCGCCCGAAAAGCCCTGGTCATTCACGTTATTGGCAGAACCCACTACCGACACCTGGGTTTTGTCCACGAAGCGGTTCAGCATAAAGCGGCCCATATAGCGGTCTTCCGTCCCTCCGGCCACGTCGGCATTACCGAACCAACCCTGGTTCATGCCTTTCTTTACGGTCAGGTCGAGCACCGTCTCCTCCTCACCGTCGTCAATACCGGTGATACGTGCCAAATCGGACTTCTTATCGTAGGTTTTCAGCTTCTCTATCATATCTACCGGCAGGTTCTTCAAACCGGTCTTTACGTCTCCACCGAAGAACTCCTTGCCGTCGACCATAATCTTCGACAAGTCCTTACCGTTGATTTTCACATTACCCTCGTCGTCAATCTCCGCACCGGGCAGCTTCTTCACCAACTCCTCGAGCATGGCTCCCTCGGGGGTACGATAGGCAGATGAGGTATATACCAGTGTATCTTCCACCACCTGCACTTGCGGCGCTTCTGCCGTAACCACAGCCTCGGCCAGCATCACCGCATCCGTTTCCAGTGTCAGTGTACCCACGTTCTTGGCAGTTGTCGTAGCATAAAGGTGTAAAGGGATGTACTGGCTCTTGAATCCGATGTAGGAAACCTTCAGCACGTATTTACCCGCACTGACTTTGGGAAGAGTGAAATAACCTTGTGCCGTAGTGGCCGTACCCGATGCCTGAACACTGTCTGGCAACAAAAGCAACTGCACGGTAGCTTGTATCGCAGGCTCCTTGGTGTCCTCCACGACACGGCCCGATACCGTAATGTTTTTGGTCTGTGAAAATGCAGACAGCGTTGTTACCAACAGCAACGCCATCCCCGTGATAATTTTCTTCATGTGTCTATTCTTTGTCTATTCTAAATGAACAATGCCTTTTATTCACTGTTTCATTTGACAGACTTCCGGGCAAAAGGTTTAATGCCCCACATGACGATTTGCTCCGTTTATCGACTATTCCGCTTAAATAATCTATCAACGGTCGCTTTCTTTATACCAAATTCCAAGCAAAGCACATTCAATATAAGAAATATGAGAAAAGAAGAAGAATCGACCGAAAGGAGGTCACCCTGCGCCACCCGGTAGAGCATACCGCCGAAGATAAAAAGAACGGTCAGAAAGATGGCATTGCGCGTGGCCTTGTTGCGCACCTGCTCTATCTCTTTATTCTCGTTCTTCGTCAAGGCAAAGATTATCATCAGTGCCCCCATCATCATCAGGAGTTTGGAGCATTCCTTATAGAACAGCAAGTTGGCATCTGTCACTTTTCCCCACAATAGGAATATGAAAGGGAGGAACAACGCCAAAGCTATGATGAAATAACCCAGCGGACGGCAATAAACGGGAAGTAATGCTCTCATTTCTATCAATCAATTACAAATTACTAATTACAAATAGCGGGAGGCAGATGACGGAAACACCTTGCCACCCATAGAATTTCACGGGACAAAGATAACGTTTTATTGCCAAAAGAGCTATCTTTGTGCCACAATATAATGAAGAAGGCTCCCTTTCCTTCATAATCCGTAACATCAGTAAGTGGTAATTCGTAATTTGTAATTAACAAGATGAGTAAACAAGAAGTAATCCTTTGCGAAGGACTGGCAAACAGCCTGACGCATGCCATAGAGAAGTGTCCCCATGACAAGCTTTTCATCCTTACCGACGAGCATACCCACCGCCTCTGCCGCCCGCATCTGGACGGTATCCCCGCCCTGGAAGAAGCGGAAGAGATTATTATCGGGGCAGAAGACGTGCACAAGAATCTGGAAACGCTGGCTGCCGTATGGCAAGCCCTGAGTGAGAAAGGGGCCAGCCGCCACTCCCTGCTCATCAACCTGGGCGGTGGCATGGTGACCGACCTTGGCGGTTTTGCCGCTTCCACCTTCAAGCGGGGCATCGCCTACATCAACGTTCCCACTACGCTACTCGCCATGGTCGACGCTTCCGTGGGAGGCAAGACGGGCATCAACTTCAACGATCTGAAGAATGAAATCGGTGTTTTTGCTCCTGCCGCCTGCGTGCTGCTGGAAACCGAATTCCTGCGCAGCCTCGATGCCCATAACTTCTTCTCCGGCTATGCGGAGATGTTGAAGCACGGCCTCATCAGTACCCCGGAACATCTGGCAGAACTGCTGTCATTCGATACGGAAAAGATAGATTATGCCTTACTGAAGTCCATGGTAGGACGTTCCGTGCAGGTAAAGGAACACATCGTAGAAGAAGACCCGCAGGAACATGGCATCCGCAAAGCCCTGAACCTGGGGCACACCGTAGGACACGCCTTCGAAAGCCTCGCCCTTGCCGAAAGGCGTCCGGTGCTGCACGGCTATGCAGTGGCATGGGGGCTGGTCTGCGAACTCTACCTTTCTTATATAAAGACCGGATTCCCGAAGGACAAGATGCGCCAGACCATCCAATTCGTCAAAGAGAATTATGGCAGCTTCACCTTCAACTGCAAACAGTACCACCAGCTGTACGAACTGATGAAGCATGACAAGAAGAATACCGCCGGAGTCATCAACTTCACCCTATTGAAAGAAGTGGGTGACATCTGTCTCAACCAGACGGCAGACAAGGAGACTATCTTCGAAATGTTCGACTTTTATAGGGAGTGCATGGGGGTATAACGCTCCCGCTCCCTCTTCGGCAGGCTCTCCACAACCAGCCGATAGGAGCGTGCCACCAGTTCTCGGATAATGCTGTCCGGTACATCCTGATTAAAATACACACTGTTCCAATACTTCTTGTTCATGTGCCACCCCGGCTTCACCCCCTCGTACCTTGCCCGCAGCTCCGTTGATTCCTCCGGGCGGCACTTGATGCAGCAGAAGTCGAACACTTCGATATTGACAAAGCAGAACCACTTGTCGCCCACATAAAAGCAAAGCACATCGCGGCTGTATCTGTCGGCCACATTAGGAAAAGGCATCTTCTCGCTCACTCCCGGCAAGGAGAGACAGTATTCTCTGAATTCTTCCACATTCATCGCTCACTCCTCCCCCGAAAAGTCCTCCGTATCATTTTCCATCCCAACCGGGTCTTCATCCGGAATTCCCGTCTTTCCCTCGGCCCGCTCCTTTCGCAGCGTTTCCGGCCGCAACATATCGTGAGGGAAATATCGGCTAAGCGGATAACGGTAGAAATCCATCCCGCTGTTCAGCCTCGCCACCAGCGACTTATCCGGACGAAAATAGACACGGGATAAGCGTACCTTGCCCGGCATCACATCATCGGGATGCTCAAACCCGTCACTCGTCACCGCCACATGGAAGGAACCCAGCCCCTTAATGGTCACCGACTCTCCCTCCATCAGCGCTTCCTCTATAAACTTCGGCAAATCTATCAATACACTCTGCACGTCTCCCGAACTCATCCCTTTTCTGGATGCCATACGCTGCGCCAGCAGCTCTGCCGTCACACCTCCACGCCGCTGTAACACACGCTGCACAGCATAATAGAGTTGCTTCACCCCTTCCGCCGTGCGGAAAACCTTCTTTCGAACCAAATAGACTATACTCATACTCTTTTCACAATGAACATAATGTTTCTTACTGCAACCAGACCGCTGACACCCCACCCGAAGGTTACTTCCCCTAAACAGAAAGCCAGTTTCCATACGGCCGGACAGCTATTCCCCAACATGCACGAGATGCACATCTCATGCAGTTCGAGACATACATCTCAACACACGCGAGATGTGCATCTCATACAGCAAAGGTAATCATATTCCACCTGATATACAAATATCTTTCATGTATCGGGGAATAATATTCCGCACCAGCTTACTCCGGCTCTTATCATTAATTAACAATGCTGCATGCAGGGTTTTCGCAAATATGCTATTTCTATAAAAGCAAGACCTATTCCAAATGTTTAATTTAAAAGAGTACACTATGAAAATGAAGTCAATCTTTAACAAGAAAATTTTAATCGCTATTGCAACCATCAGCTCCTTAAGCCTCCAATCGTGCCTGGACGACGATGATAATTATGCCATGAGATTCCCCAATGCCCTGGTAACGGTAAAGACCGATGCAGACCAGACAGTCTTTCTGCAATTGGATGACAAGACCACTCTGCTGCCTACCAACATGACGAAATCTCCCTACGGCGAGAAGGAAGTCCGCGCTTTAGTAAACTACAAGGAAGTGGACGAGCCCAGCGATATCTACACCCAAGCTGTACATATAAACTGGATAGACAGTATCCTTACCAAACCCATCGCCCCGGATTTGGGTGAAGAGAACGATACCGTATACGGCACCGACCCGGTGGAAATAGTGAACGATTGGGTAACCATCGCAGAAGACGGTTATCTGACCCTTCGCTTTAGAACTCAGCAAGGAGACTATCAAACAAAGCACTTTGTCAATCTGCTGCTGAGCGAGAATCCGGAAAACCCGTATGAAGTAGAATTCCGCCACAATGCCAAGGGCGACATTTACGGCAGGTATGCGGACGGACTGGTTGCTTTCAAGTTGGATGCCCTGCCTGATACAGAAGGCAAGACCGTTAAATTGAAACTGAAGTGGAAATCATTTAGCGGCGAAAAATCTGCGGAATTCGATTATTGTACCCGGAAATCCGTAACGCCCGAAAGTCCGGCTATCACTTCCGTAAGAAACAGCCTAAACCTGCAATAACTTCATTCAAAGTATGCCTGCCCGCTCAAAGCCATTGCCTTGCGAAGCAGGCATACAAGTAAAAAGAGAGCAGGACACGTTGACCGAAAGCCTTGAAACTGCAAAATATAGGTTCATTCAATAAAAAAAGCACTATAAATATTTGCTATTTTAAAATAAAGCCGTACATTTGCACCCGCAATTCGGGATGTAGCTCAGCCCGGTAGAGTACGCGTCTGGGGGGCGTGTGGTCGCAAGTTCGAATCTTGTCATCCCGACTGTTGAGCATTAAGGAGTTAAGTCTAAGACTTAACTCCTTAATTTTTATAGTATTTCTTAATGACAGACTTGCTGCCATAAATATGCTGAATATGTACAAAAAGAAGACGGTGCCTATTCGCTTCAGCGGGAATAGCTCATCAAATTACTGGAATTCTCGTAAGAAATCTCTATTTTTGCACTTTAAACAAGAAAAATTATGGGAGCAGCTAAATGGATAGGCGGCATCATCGGCTTCATGGCCGGAGGACCGCTGGGAGCCTTGGCAGGTTTTGTATTCGGTTCATTGTTCGACACCGATTCAAGTGACGCAGGCAGTTATTATGGAGAAGCACCAACGCACGGCACTACCTATACCGGGCAACGGAACAGTTTCCTCTTCTCCATGCTCGTGATGGCTTCGTACATTATCCGTGCAGACGGGCGCATCATGCATAGTGAAATGGAATTCGTCCGCCGCTTTCTGAGAAGCACATTCGGTGAGGCTGCCGTGGGCGAGGGAGAACGGATACTGCTCAACCTCTTCGAACAGCGCAAGCAGATGGACAGACAAAACCCACTGGCATTTAAAAACACCATCCGTGACTGTGGAACGCAGATTGCCGCCAACCTGACATACGAGGAACGCTTGCAACTGCTGGTATTCTTGGTAGAAATTGCCAAAAGCGACGGACACGTCTGCAACGAGGAGATAGAAGCCTTGAAAGAAGTGGCCATGTACATGGGACTATCCGTCAAGGAAGTGGAATCCATGCTTAACCTAGGCGGTAGCTCACTGAACGAGGCCTACAAAGTACTTGAAATTGAACCCACTGCCACCAATGACGAAGTGCGTGCCGCTTACCGCCGCCTAGCCTTGAAACACCATCCCGACCGGGTGGCAACGCTGGGCGAAGACATCAAGAAAGCCGCAGAAGAGAAGTTCCAAAGCATCAACAATGCCAAAGAACAGATATACAAGGCACGAGGTATGAAATGACGTACCTCGCTCCTTGCCTTGTGGACAGCATCATGACGTTTATAAACATTCTATATTAACATCAACCCACACACTTATGAAGAAAACCCTTGCAATCCTTGCACTAGGCCTTACTGCCATTGCCGGACATGCCGCCACGCCGCTCTGGATGCGCGATGTGCAAATCTCTCCCGACGGTACGGAAATCGCATTCTGCTACAAAGGAGACATCTACAAGGTGCCGGCCAAAGGTGGAACCGCCACACAGCTTACTACCCAAGAGAGCTACGAATGTACCCCCATATGGTCGCCGGACGGCAAACAAATAGCCTTTGCCAGCGACAGATACGGCAACTTCGACGTATTCGTGATGCCGGCAGACGGCGGAACCGCCCAACGGCTCACTACCCACTCCACCGGTGAGATACCCTCCACATTCACTCCGGACGGAAAGTATATCTTGTTTTCCGCCTCCATCCAGGACCCGGCAAGCAGCGCTCTTTTCCCCACTTCGGCCATGACCGAGCTTTACAAAGTACCTGCAACGGGAGGGCGTACGGAGCAAGTGCTGGGCACCCCTGCCGAAGCGGTCTGCTTCGACAAGGCGGGCTATCAGTTCCTCTACCAAGACCGCAAGGGATTTGAAGATGAATGGAGAAAGCACCACACCTCCTCCATCACCCGCGACATCTGGCTGTATGATGCAAAGACGGGTATCCATACCAACCTCACCGACCGCGCGGGCGAAGACCGCAACCCGGTGTTGTCACCCGATGGAAGAACGGTTTACTTTTTGAGTGAGAGAAACGGCGGCTCATTCAACGTGTATGCCTTCCCGCTGGCACAGCCCCGAGAGGTGAAGCCCATCACCAGCTTCAAGACACATCCCGTGCGCTTCCTCTCCATGAGTGACGGCGGGACGTTGTGCTACAGTTACGACGGCGAAATCTATACCCAGCAGCCGGATGCCACCCCGAAGAAAGTCGCCATAGAACTGGTGCGCGATGACCGGCCGCAATTCGCCAACCTGCAGTCTTCCGACGGAGCCACCTCTGCCGTTGTGTCCCCGGACGGAAAACAGATTGCCTTCACGCTGCGCGGAGAAGTCTTTGTCACTTCGGCAGACTATGCCACTACCAAGCAGGTGACGCACACACCGGCACGCGAAGCGGGCCTCTCCTTTGCGACGGACAACCGCACCCTGGCCTACGCCAGCGAGCGAGGCGGCAACTGGCAGCTCTACCTTGCCAAGATAGCCCGCAAGGAAGACCCTAACTTCCCGAACGCCACGCTGATTGAAGAAGAAGTGCTGCTGCCCTCCACCACCGTGGAACGTGCCTATCCGCAATTCTCGCCCGACGGCAAGGAACTCGCCTTTATCGAAGACCGCATCCGGCTGATGGTGCTCAATCTGGAGACGAAGAAGGTGCGCCAGATTACGGACGGCTCCACCTGGTACAGCACCGGCGGAGGATTTGACTACGCATGGTCGCCGGACGGTAAATGGTTTACACTTGAGTTCACGGGTAACAAGCACGACCCCTACTCCGACATCGGCCTGGTCAGCGCAAAGGGAGGCAAAGACATCATCAACCTCACCAATAGCGGCTACATGAGCGGCTATCCCCACTTTGCGCTGGACGGCAACGCCATCCTTTTCACCACCGAACGCTACGGCATGCGTGCCCATGCCTCATGGGGCTCGCTGAACGACGCCATGCTCGTCTTCCTCAACCAAGACGCCTACGACAAATACTGCCTGAGCAAAGAAGACTACGAACTGCGCAAGGAGCTGGAGAAGGAACAAAAGAAGTCTGCCGGAAAAGACACCCCCCAAGACAAAAACAAGGATAAAAAGAAGAAAGACGACAAGAAAGACAGCAATGCTGACGAAAAAGATGACCAGCCGAAAGACATCGTCGTAGAGCTGAAAGGCATCGAAGACCGTGTGGTGCGCCTCACCCCGAATTCTTCCGACATGGGCAGCACCATCATCTCCAAGGATGGCGAGACACTCTACTACCTGGCAGCCTTCGAAGGCGGCTACGACCTCTGGAAGATGAATCTGCGCAAGAAAGAGACCCGCCTGCTGCACAAGATGGATGCCGGATGGGCGGACATGCAGCTGGACAAGGACGGCAAGAGCCTCTTCCTGCTGGGTAGCCACAAGATGCAGAAAATGGACACTTCATCCGACGCGCTGACCCCCATCACCTTCCAGGTAGATGCCAAGATGGACCTGGCTGCGGAGCGCGAATACATGTTCGACCACGTGTACCGCCAACAGCAGAAGCGATTCTACAATACCAATATGCACGGAGTGGACTGGGACAAGATGACCGCCGCCTATCGCCGCTTCCTGCCCCATATCGACAACAATTATGACTTTGCCGAACTGCTGAGCGAATGGCTGGGCGAGCTGAACGTATCTCACACCGGCGGCCGTTTCTATCCCAAAGGGCAATCCGAACCTACTGCCAGCCTGGGACTGTTCTTCGACTGGAACTACACGGGCAAGGGCATGCTCATTGCCGAAGTAGTGGAGAAAGGCCCCTTCGACACAGCCAACACCCGGGTGAAAGCCGGCACAGTCATCGAAAAGATAGACGGCGTGGAAATCACCCCCGATGCGGACTATTACACGCTGCTCAACAACAAGGCACGGAAGAAAACACTTGTTTCTCTCTTCGACCCGCAGACCAAGGAGCACTGGGAAGAGGTCATTATCCCCATTACGAACGGTGCGTTCAGCGATTTACTCTACAGCCGCTGGGTGAAACAGCGTGCGGCAGACGTTGACCGATGGTCGGGTGGCCGATTGGGTTACGTGCACATCGAGTCTATGGGAGACGACAGTTTCCGTTCCGTCTACTCGGACATCCTGGGAAAATACAACAACCGCGAAGGCATCGTCATCGACACCCGTTTCAATGGCGGTGGACGCTTGCACGAGGATATAGAAATACTTTTCAGTGGACAAAAATACTTCACCCAAGTGGTGCGCGGTCGCGAGACGTGCGACATGCCCAGCCGCCGCTGGAACAAACCCTCCATCATGGTGATGTGCGAGGCCAACTACTCCAATGCGCACGGCACGCCGTGGGTTTACAGCCACCGCGGACTGGGCAAGCTGGTAGGCATGCCCGTGCCGGGAACCATGACCAGCGTGTCGTGGGAGCGCCTGCAAGACCCGTCATTGGTATTCGGCATCCCCGTCGTGGGCTACCGCCTACCGGACGGCAGCTATCTGGAGAACTCACAGCTGGAACCGGACATCAAAGTAGCCAATTCACCCGAGACCATCGTGAAGGGAGAAGACACACAGCTGAAAGCTGCCGTAGAGGAACTGCTGAAGGAACTCGAAAAATAAGTACCGCCCTGCCCCACGCAGGAATACCGGTCATATAGGCCGATATATATATTAAGATGATGTGTCAAAACGGTTGATGGCACATCATCTTTTTTTATATGCCACAAGGAAGCAAGACTTTTTCTATCTCACTTTTTTGCACTATCTTTGTGACATAAATTCCTAACTCTTTAACTGATTATGTTTGCTGACTTGTTAAACTCCTCCTATTTCGCGCTCTTTCTCATTGTGGCTTTAGGCTTCATGTTGGGAAGAATCAAGATTAAAGGGCTTTCGCTCGACGTCTCCGCCGTCATCTTCATTGCCCTGCTGTTCGGACACTTCGGTGTCATCATCCCCAAAGAATTAGGAAACTTCGGACTGGTGCTCTTCATCTTCACCATCGGCATCCAGGCCGGTCCCGGATTTTTCGACTCCTTCCGGAGCAAGGGCAAGACGCTTATCATCATCACCCTGCTCATCATCTGCTCCGCCGCCCTGACGGCAGTAGGACTGAAATATGCCTTCGACATCGATACTCCCAGTGTCGTGGGACTGATAGCCGGTGCCCTGACCAGTACGCCGGGACTCGCCGTTGCCATTGACAGCACCCATTCCCCACTGGCATCCATCGCTTACGGTATTGCCTATCCTTTCGGCGTTATCGGCGTGATTCTCTTCGTTAAGCTGCTGCCCCGTATCATGCGCATCGACCTCGACAAGGAGGCGCGCCGGTTGGAGAAGGAACGCCGCAGCCAGTTCCCGGAACTGACAACCTGTCTGTTCCGCGTAACCAACCCCGCCGTCTTCGACCGGAGCCTGATGCAAATCAATGCGCGCGCCATGACCGGAGCCGTCATCTCACGCCACAAGCACAACGAGCAGATAGCCATCCCCACCGCCCAGACCATCCTGCACGAGGGAGACTACATACAAGCCGTGGGTAGCGAAGAGGCCTTAAACCAGCTCGCCGTCCTCGTGGGCGAACGCGAAGAAGGCGAACTGCCACTCGTAGACATGCAGGAGATTGAATCCCTGCTGCTCACCAAGAAGGATATGATAAACAAGCAGCTGGGCGACCTCAACCTGATGAAGAACTTCGGCTGCACCGTCACCCGCATCCGCCGAAGCGGCATCGACCTCTCCCCCTCGCCCGACCTCGCCCTGAAATTCGGCGACAAGCTGATGGTGGTGGGCGAGAAGGACGGCATCAAGGGAGTGGCACGCCTGCTGGGCAACGACACCAAGCAACTGTCCGACACCGACTTCTTCCCCATCGCCCTGGGCATCGTGCTGGGCGTGCTCTTCGGCAAGCTCAACATCTCCTTCTCGGACAGTCTGTCGTTCTCTCCGGGACTGACGGGAGGCATCCTGATGGTCGCCTTGTTCCTGAGCGCCATCGGAAAGACCGGCCCCATTCTGTGGTCCATGTCCGGCCCTGCCAACCAACTGCTGCGCCAGCTGGGACTGCTGCTCTTCCTTGCCGAAGTAGGGACATCGGCAGGACGGAATCTGATGGCCACGTTCCAGGAAAGCGGCTGGCTCTTGTTCGGCGTAGGCGCCGCCATCACGCTGGTGCCCATGCTGGTGGCAGTATGCGTAGGCCTGTTCGTGTTCAAGATAAACATTCTCGACCTGCTGGGCACCATCACCGGCGGCATGACCAGTACGCCCGGCCTTGCCGCCGCCGACTCCATGACGGACAGCAACATACCGAGCGTGGCCTATGCCACGGTATATCCCATTGCCATGGTGTTCCTCATTCTGATAATCCAGGTGATAGCCTCCGCAGTCTATTGACGCATGAAGACGTACAGCCGGACAGAAGCCATCGCCCGCATGAACGCACTGGCCGGAGCCAATGTGCCCTTCCTCTTCGTCGTAGACTACGCGCAAGAGCAGTCGCACATCGAGCCCCTCGACCGGATAGATCCCGCCACTTGCCTTTTCCAATTCCCGAAGGCAGGCAACACGGAGACAGCTGCAACAGCCCTTGCCAGAAGCACAGCCGCCCGATGCGCCGGCCCTATCCAGTGGGACATCACTCCCCCTTCCCCCGCCGCATACAGACATTCGTTCGACCTCGTGAAGCAAAACCTGCTGGCAGGCAACAGCTACCTGACGAACCTCACTTGCCGGGTACCCGTCACCACCAATCTGACACTGGAAGAAATATTCCTCCACTCCGAAGCCTTGTACAAGCTGTGGCTGAAAGACCGGTTCGTCTGCTTCTCCCCCGAAATCTTTGTCCGCATAGAGAAGGGCAAGATAAAGTCCTTCCCCATGAAAGGCACCATCGACGCTACCCTGCCCGATGCGGAACAGCTCTTGATGCAGGACACCAAAGAGGCAGCCGAGCACGCCACCATCGTCGACCTGATACGCAACGACCTCAGCATGGTTTCGGAACACGTCGAAGTGACCTCCTACCGCTATATAGACCGCCTGCAAACCAATAAGGGCCCCATCCTCCAGACCAGCTCCGAGATATGCGGCACCCTGCCCGAAGACTACACCGCACACCTGGGCGACATCATCTTCCGCCTGCTTCCTGCCGGCTCCATCACCGGCGCCCCCAAGCCCAAAACCGTAGAAATCATCGCCCAGGCCGAAGACTACCGCCGGGGCTTCTACACCGGCATCATGGGGCATTATGCCGACGGACAGCTGGACAGCGCTGTCATGATACGCTTCATCGAGCAGGAAAACGGCCAGCTCCACTTCAAGGCAGGAGGCGGCATCACCGCCAAAAGCCGGTGGGAAAGCGAATACAACGAAGTAATACAGAAAATATATGTGCCTATTTATTGAAACCATACGCATCGACCACGGAAGGGTCTGCAACCTTTCCCGCCACAACCGGAGGCTGAACGATACCCGCGCCCACTTCTGGCCGGAAAGCACACCGCTGCAACTGTCCGATTATCTGTCGTCTCCCGGCTGTGGAGCAGGCATCACCGGGGCGGGCATCGTCAAGGCACGCGTAGTGTATGGTGAAAAAGGTATTGAAGACCTCAGCTACTCCCCCTACGCCGTGCGGCACGTGCATTCGCTGGCACTGATGCAGGCCGATACCATCGACTACACCTACAAAAGCGCCGGACGCGAACCGCTGAACTGCCTCTTTGCCCTGCGCGGCGCATGCGACGACATTCTGATTGTGAAACAAGGCCTGCTGACAGACACCTCCATCGCCAACATCGCCCTTTCCGACGGTACCCACTGGTACACGCCGGCACATCCCCTGCTGAAAGGGACCAAACGGGCAGCCTTGCTGGAAGAAGGAATCTTGCAGGAAAAAGATATCAGACCGGAAGACTTGCCTTCATTCTCTACTGTCAGGCTGTTCAATGCCATGATTGACTGGGGAGAACTGGAACTCCCCGTACGGAACATCATCCCGTAGAGCCTCTACTCGTGCATATCGTTGAGATGTATCTCCAAAGACTTCACCGATATATATATTTCGTACACCGATATGGCCAGCGAAATAATCAGCAATATCAGCGCCAAACCGAAGATATAGGCCGAAAGCAGATGGAGACGGATATAGACAAAGAACATGCTGACCACGCACAGCAGCAGGCTGCCGATGCCCGCCACCTGCATGGCACGCGTCAGGTAGAGCCGCTTCCTCAGGTTGGCAATCTGCGCCGCCTTCACCGAAGACGGGTTCTCCATGTACTGTTCCTTCAAGGTGCGCACCAGTTGGGCATAGGACAAGAAACGGTTGGTATAGGCCAGCATAATCAGCGATATGGCCGAAAACAGCAAGGCGGGGGTGGTTAAATCTATTTCCATAAGAATGATGCTTAATTATATCTATCCGTCCCGATAGCAGGACTTACCTCCGCAAAGATAAACGAAAGATTGAAACCACAGAAACAAGTTTCCTTTTTTCCATTTCCCAAAGATTTATCCTACTTTTGCAGTGACAATAAAAAAACTCCTTACCACCGTAACTTAACAAATACGACCATGCGATATACCATTTCTGCCCCTATCGCCCTGCATGCCGCCATACAACTCCCGGCATCCAAAAGCATCAGCAACCGCGCCCTCATCCTCCACTCCCTTGCCCATGGCAATATCCTGCCCCGCAATCTGAGCGATTGTGACGACACCATGGTGATGACCCGCGCCCTCGACGGAAATCCCGGACATATAGATATCCTTGCCGCCGGCACCGCCATGCGTTTCCTCACCGCCTACCTCAGTGTAACTCCGGGCACCCGCATCATCACCGGTACACAACGCATGCAGCAACGCCCCATCCGCATACTGGTAGACGCCCTGCGGAAGCTCGGCGCCCAGATAGAATACGTCGGAAACGAAGGTTTCCCCCCCTTGCGCATCACCGGAACGGAACTGACCGGCAGCGACATATCCCTTGCCGGTAACGTCAGCTCACAATACATATCCGCCCTGCTGATGATTGGCGCCGTCCTTCCCCAAGGCCTGCGCCTGCACTTGACGGGCAGCATCATCTCCCGCCCCTACATCACCCTAACCCTGCAACTGATGCGCGACTTCGGTGCCCAAGCCGACTGGACCTCCGAAGATTGCATCACCGTCAGCCCCGGCAGATACACGGATACCCCTTTCACCGTGGAAAGCGATTGGAGCGCCGCCTCTTACTGGTATCAGATGATGGCAATAGAAGGAATTAAAAATTATAAATTAAAAATTGAAGGAATCGAACTGCTCGGTCTCTTCGCCCACAGCTATCAAGGCGACAGCCGCGGCGCGGAAGTCTTTGCCCGCCTCGGCGTCCATACCGAATATACAGACCGGGGAGTAAAACTGATCCGTAAGGGTACTCCCGCCACCCGTCTCGACGAAGACATGGTGGACATCCCGGACCTGGCGCAGACCTTTGTCGTCACCTGCTGCCTGATGGACATCCCTTTCCGCTTCACCGGACTGCAAAGCCTTAAAATAAAGGAGACCGACCGTATCACCGCCCTCATTACGGAACTGCGTAAACTGGGTTACGTCGTGCGCTCCGAGCAAGACAGCATCTTGTTGTGGGATGGCGAACGCTGCCCGGCAGACGCTGACCCCGTCATCGCCACCTACGAAGACCACCGTATGGCCATGGCATTTGCCCCCGCCTGCCTTGTACTGCCCCAAATACAGATAGATGAACCACAGGTCGTTACCAAATCTTACCCTGCTTACTGGGAAGACTTGCAAAAGGCGGGATTTAAAGTCTGCCAAAATGCAATGCAATCTTAGAATAAAGCTTTTATTCTTAGAAATACAGCCTTTATTCTTAAGAATATAACCTTTATTCTTAGAAATAAAGGATACATTCTAAGATTAGGATGTATCCAAAGTAGTTTTACACTACGTTCCAAGCAAGTAATGCCTGCGTCGGGTGGAAGTAATCTACCTACCTGCAATCTGAAGCATTATTTTGTCGTGTACAAAACAATATGTATCTTTGTCCGTTCTATTAATGGAACATGTTTTTCAAGAAAAGGAAGCCCATGTGGATATTGATTATTAGCCTGATTGCCCTTGCCCTCGTGGCAGCCACAGCCGGAATTATACGCAACCGGAAACTGCAGAAGAAGATAGACCGCGGCGAACTGGACGCCATGCCCGAAGTGCAGGAAGTGGATGCCGAGTGCTGCGGACAGCATGAAATCTGCGAACGTGACAGCCTGCTGGCAGCCGTCAGCAAGCAAATAGAATATTACGATGACGAAGAACTGGACAAATACATCGGCACCGCTCCCGATGCCTATACTCCCGAGCAGGAAGACGAGTTCCGCGACGTGTTCTACACCATGCAAGACACGGACGTAGCCGGATGGGTGCGCAGCCTGCAACTGCGTGGCATAGCCTTGCCGGACAACATCAAGGATGAAGTGTTCCTCATCATCGGCGAACGCCGTCTCACCCCCCATTCCTAACACTCCACATCCAACTTTTAATTTTTAATTCTTAATTTTTAATTGAATAAATGGAGCTACTGCAATACACTTTTTTCCAACATGCCCTCATCGGCAGTCTGCTGGCAAGCATTGCTTGCGGGCTGATAGGCACGTACATCGTTACCCGGAGACTAGTGTTCATCAGCGGCGGATTGACGCATGCATCTTTTGGCGGTATCGGCCTGGGATTGTATACCGGCATTTCCCCCATTCTGTCGGCAGCCTTGTTTGCAGTCTTGTCCGCTTTCGGTGTAGAGTGGCTCAGCAAACGGAAGGACATGCGGGAAGACTCCGCCATTGCCGTATTCTGGACATTGGGCATGGCACTGGGCATCATGTTCACTTTCCTCTCGCCGGGATTCGCACCCGACTTGTCCGCCTATCTCTTCGGCAACATTCTCACGATTACCTGGAGCGACATCGCTCTATTGGGAGGGCTTGCCCTGCTGCTGATACTGTTTTTCGCACTGTATCTCCATCCCATCATCTACGTAGCCTTCGACCGGGAGTTTGCCCGCTCGCAAGGTATTCCGGTGCAGGTATTCGAATATGTACTGATGATGTTCATTGCGCTGACCATCGTGGCATGCCTGCGCATGGTGGGCATCGTGCTGGTCATTTCGCTGCTCACCGTTCCGCAGATGACCGCCAACTTGTTCTCGCACCGGTTCCACCGCATCATCTGGCTTTCCATCGGCATCGGTTACCTCAGTTGCCTGGGCGGGCTGATGATTTCTTTCTACTTGAATGTCCCCTCGGGTGCATCCATCATATTCTTTTCCATCATTATCTATGCCATTTGCAAGACAGGAAAAAGTTTTTGGCTATATTTGCAACGCTAAATCAAAAGACACAATGGAAATCAAAATTCAGTCATTAGACCAGATTCACGAAGCCGCCCGCCAGTTCATCGCTGAAATGGGTGATAATACCGTCTTCGCTCTTTACGGAAAAATGGGGGCGGGCAAGACAACTTTCATCAAAGCCGTTTGCGAGGAGTTGGGCGTTTCCGACGTCATCACCTCCCCTACCTTCGCCATTGTCAACGAATACCGTTCCGACACTGCCGGCGAACTGATTTACCATTTCGACTTCTACCGCATCAAGAAACTGGAAGAAGTGTATGACATGGGTTACGAAGATTACTTCTACAGCGGCGCCCTCTGCTTCATAGAATGGCCGGAGCTGGTAGAGGAACTCTTGCCGGGCAACACCATCAAGGTCACCATCGAAGAAGTGGAGAACGGAGAGCGGGAAGTCACGTTAGAGAGCTTTGAATAAGGCATGCTTTTCCCCCGCTTTAATTTTTAATTCTTAATTCTTATTTCTGATGAGCCAATACATCGTTCAAGGGATTTTCGCCGTCGCAGGCATCATCGCCTTGCTGGCAGCCATATTGGACTGGAACTGGTTCTTTACTGCCCGAAACACCCAGTTTATCGTACAAAATGTAGGGCGGCGACAAGCCCGCCTGTTCTACGGTGTATTGGGTGTCATTCTCATCGGCACGTCCATCTTCTTTTTTCTGAATACGCCACCGGTCACATAAAAACAAAAAATCGCGGATGAAGCCATGCCCATCCGCGATTTTCCTATACTTTTGATACAGACTATTCTTCGTCCAAAGATTCCGTATATTCCATCTCACCTTGTACGATGAAAAGGATTTCTTCCGGATCATAGTCACCCATCTCATCCTTATGGGCTTCCTTGACAATATAGTCCACGATTTTCCCCAAATCAATCTCGATGTACCCATCCGCATCCGGCTGTGCATCAAGGATGCCGCTCTCGGAATAGTACTCGTCAATCAAATCGAGAAAATAATAGAACTCGTCGTCAGAGAACTTCTCTTTCAACTCCTGCGGCAAATAATTCTTGATGTACTCGATGGTCTTTTCATCATCGACATCATTCTGCAAAAAATCGTCTTCCATTCCCATACTTACTATTGCTTAAAGGGTTAATGTTATTGACTATTTGACGATTTACTATTTACTATTTGGCGGCGCCATGATGCCAAAAGGGTAAATCGTAAATAGTAAATCGTCAAATAGTACCTTATAATATCGCTTCTATCTTGGCCACGTAAGCAGATTTCGGAGCAGAACCTACCTGCTTGTCCACCAGCTCTCCATTCTTGAAGAACAAGACTGTAGGGATGTTGCGTATACCATATTCGGCAGCCACATCACCGTTCTCATCCACGTCACATTTGCCAATAATCACCTTTCCTTCATATTCAGTAGCCAATTCATCGATGATTGGTCCCACCATCTTACAAGGGCCGCACCAAGGCGCCCAGAAATCCATAACTACAGGTTTTCCCTCTGCCAAGATTTCTTGAAAATTGCTGTCTGTAATTTCTAAAGCCATTTCTTTTAATATTAAATGTCAACTATAATTATTAATTTACTGTCAATTGCGTTTTATCAACCTTCGCTTTCGAAGCAAAGATAGTGCAAACCGAATGCAAAACAAAATGAACTTGTTCATTTTTTATGCCGAGGTGCAACCTATCTTCGTTTTCCAACAAAGATAACTAATTAATCCTGAACTCAAGGTCCGGACGCTCTTTTAAATAAGTAATCAGTTCACGCCCCACGGAAAGCTTCACGGGACGGGAAATCAAATCGACCGTCATCTTGCTATCCTCATCTCTGACTTTGAAATAAAGCTCCGTACTGCCCGGACGTTCCTTGGTCAGTTCTGCCAGTTCAGTTATCAAAGCCTTGTTCAGCACACTCAGCGGAATGAGAATGGTTATCTTCTCAATCAGTTTCTCCTTGACGTCAGGCAACAGTTCCATGGAGGTTATCTTCAGCTCCAACTCATCCTGCCGCCATTGCTTGGGCTGGCAACGGGCTTTGATGAACAAGAAGGTACGTTCACCCAGATACCCCTGATAGGTCACCCAATCATTTCCGAAGAAAGGAAGCTCTGCCGAACCGGAATAGTCTTCAATCTTGGCTATGCCGTAAGGATTTCCATTTTTACTGATACCGCGACGCACGGCGGTCACGATGCCACCCATTGTTATTTCGCGTCCCACAAGTGCCGTCTTATCTTCCAGCTCTGCCATGTGAGTGTTGCAAACATGCTCCAGAACTACGGAATACTCATCCAACGGGTGTGCGGACAGATAGATACCTACCAAATCGCGCTCCCGGTTCAAACGGTCGAGGTCGCTCCAACGTTCCGCTACCGGTATTTCCGGAGTGGCGATATCCACCACATTCTCACCGCCGAACAAGGAGTTTGCAGCCGCAGCCTGGTCGGCCTGGTAACGGTTACCATACCGCACCAAGGTTTCGAGGAAGACCTCGTTCTTGGAATTTACGGCAAAATACTGCTCTCGCTTCAGCTCCGGGAAGCTGTCGAACCCGCCCGCCAAAGCAAGACATTCCAGATTCTTCTTGTTGCAGGCTGTCAGATTGACACGCTGCACAAAATCAAATATACCCTTGAAAGGACCATTCTTCTCGCGTTCCTCCATGATGCTCTGCACAGCACCCTCGCCTACCCCTTTCACCGCGCCAAGACCAAAACGGATATTGCCTTCCTTGTTCACGGTGAACTTCAGGTTACTTTCATTCACATCCGGCCCCAATGTATTGATGCCCATTGCCTTGCATTCGTCCATCAGTTTGGTTATATCGGTAATATTCGCCAAACTTCGGCTCATGACCGCCGCCATGTATTCGGCCGGATAGTTGGCCTTGAGGAAAGCCGTCTGATAGGCCACCCACGAATAGCAAGTGGCATGTGACTTGTTGAAGGCATAGGATGCAAACTTTTCCCAGTCGGCCCAGATTTTCTCAAGCACTTTCGGGTCGTGGCCGTTCTTTTGTCCGCCCGAAATGAATTTCGGCTTCATGTGGTCCAGCTTGTCACGCAGTTTCTTACCCATCGCCTTACGCAAGGCATCGGACTCACCACGGGTGAAGTCCGCCAGCAAACGCGACAGAAGCATGACCTGCTCCTGGTAGACCGTAATGCCGTAGGTATCCTTCAGATACTTCTCCATGATGGGGATGTCATACTCGATGGGCTTGCGTCCCCACTTACGGTCGATGAAGTCGGGGATATAATCCATAGGTCCCGGACGGTAGAGGGCGTTCATGGCAATCAAGTCCTCGAAAGTGCTCGGTTGCAACTCACGCAGATATTTCTGCATACCGGCCGATTCAAACTGGAACGTACCGATGGTGCGGCCGTCGCAATAGAGTTTATAGGTAGCAGGGTCGGAAATGGATATCTTGTCGATGTCGAGTTCCAAGCCGCGGTGCAGACGTACATTGGCAACGGCTTCCTTAATGATGGACAAGGTTTTCAGTCCGAGGAAGTCCATCTTGATAAGTCCCGTATCTTCGATGACGGAACCTTCGTATTGGGTTACGAGCATCTTCTCGCCCGTCTCCTTATCATCCGCCGTGCTGACGGGTACCCAATCCGTGATGTCGTCACGGCAAATAATAGTACCGCAGGCATGCACACCCGTACCGCGTACATTGCCCTCCAGCATCTTGGCATATTTCATCGTATCGCGCACCAGCGGATCGGGCGAAGCCTCCGCAGCCTGCAATTCGGGCACGTAGGCAATGGCATTGGGCAGGTTGAGTTTTTTGTCGGGAATCTTATCCGGCACGAGCTTGCACAGACGGTCCGATTCGCTCAAAGGCAGTTTCTGTACGCGCGCCACGTCCTTGATAGCCATCTTGGTCGCCATCGTGCCGTATGTAATGATGTGCGCCACCTTCTCTTGCCCGTACTTCTCCGTCACCCAGCGGAGCACTTCTCCACGCCCGTCATCATCGAAGTCCACATCGATATCAGGCAAAGAGATACGGTCGGGATTCAAGAAACGCTCGAACAGAAGGTCGTATTGAATCGGGTCTATTTTCGTGATGCCCAAGCAATAGGCCACCGCCGAGCCGGCAGCCGAACCACGTCCCGGTCCTACCGAAACGCCCAGCTGTGTGCGGGCGGCATTGATAAAGTCCTGCACAATCAAGAAGTATCCCGGGAAACCCATCGTCTTCATGATGTACAGCTCAAAGACCAGACGCTCCTTCACCTCGTCGGACAAGGGATCACCGTACAGCTTTTTAGCACCGTCGAATGCCAACTTTGCCAGATAGTCGGCTTCCAGCTTGATACGGTACAGTTTGTCGTAGCCCCCCAGACGCTTTATCTTGGCATTGGCGGCATCCTCATCCAGCACCACCTTGCCGTTTTCATCCTGGGTAAACTCATCAAATAAGTCCTTTTCGGTATATTTCTGCCGATAGCCCTCTTCCGTTCCGAAATCTTCCGGAATAGCAAACGTAGGCATAATAGGAGCGTGGTCGATGGAATAATATTCCACCTTGTCCAAAATCTCCAAGGTATTGGACAAGGCTTCGGGAACATCCTCAAACAAGGCGTTCATCTCAGCCTTTGTCTTCATCCATTCCTGCTTGGTATAAAGCATTCGGGTAGGGTCATCCAGATCTTTACCCGTGCTCAGACAAATCAGGCGGTCGTGCGCTTCTGCATTCTCTTCATCCACAAAGTGGACGTCATTGGAGCAGATAACCTTAATGTCATATTTCCGGGCAAGCTCCAGCAACTTGGCATTCGCCTTCTGCTGAAGCGGATAGGCTTCGTGGTTGGCACGGGGAACAGTGGCTTTATGGCGCTGAAGCTCCAGATAGTAATCATCGCCAAACAGATTCTTATACCAGCGTACAGCTTCTTCTGCCTCTTCCAGCTGGTCATTGATAATCTTCTTAGGAACCTCGCCACCGATACAAGCCGAGCAGACAATCAGCCCCTCATGGTACTTTTCCAGTTCACTGCGGTCTGTACGCGGACGCATATAGTATCCCCTTGTCCAGGCATGCGATACAAGTTTTATCAGATTGTGATACCCCTTCTCATTCTTTGCCAGCACAATCAGGTGATAGCCACTCTGGTCCGGCTTCCCCTCCTTCTTATCCATGGTTCGGCGGGCCACATACATTTCACAGCCTACAATCGGCTTGAACAGCTTGCTTTCCGCTTCTGCCATCTTGGCACGACAATCGGCAATCTCCGCTTCCTTGTCTTCACACTCTATCTCACCGCTTTCAATACCGGCAATCCTTTTCTTGAGGTCCTTTATCTCCCCCTTTGGCCCGCTGTTCTTCTTGTTGACATAGTTGGTGAACTCCTTGATACCGAACATATTTCCATGGTCGGTCACGGCAATGCCTTTCATACCATCCTTCATGGCCTTGTCAACCAGCCTGCTGACACTTGCCTGACCATCCAGAAGAGAGTATTGGGTATGGACATGTAAATGAACAAAATCTTGCATATATATCCTTTCTATTGAGAGCCTAAAATTACAACCTCTATCACAGCTAACAAAAATATTTCCCAAAAAGTTATCAACATGCACATTTCTCTCTCCAAATCCTTGTTAGATTTTCAAAATAAGCCTATTTTTGCAGATAATTTCTATCTAAATTAGCAAATACGATATACATGGGTCGATTAAAAAGATTAAAAAAGATACGCATACACCGTGAAGGAACACATACATTGGCAGGCAGCCTGGTTCTGATTCTGGCTGTCAACACTGCCCTTTACTTCGGATTGGAATGCAAAGTTCCTTTTTACGTAGTAGCGGTCATCAGCCTCATAGTATATGGCATACTCGTGAACTTCTTCCGCTGCCCCATCCGTTTGTTCGGACAAGAAACGGAGAAAGTCGTGGTAGCTCCTGCCGACGGTAAAATCGTAGTGGTGGAAGAAGTGGAGGAAAACGAATACTTCCACGACCGCCGTATCATGGTATCTATATTCATGAGTCTGGTCAATGTACACGCCAACTGGTATCCGGTAGACGGTACGGTAAAGAAGGTGTGGCACCAAAACGGAAAGTTCATGAAAGCCTGGCTGCCCAAAGCCAGTACCGACAACGAGCGTTCCACCGTAGTAATAGAAACTCCGGAAGGCGTGGAGATTATGGCACGACAGATAGCCGGAGCCATGGCGCGCCGCATCGTGACCTATGCCGAACCGGGCGAGGAATGCTACATCGACGAACATATGGGTTTCATCAAATTCGGCTCCCGCGTGGATGTCTTTCTGCCGTTGGGCACCGAGGTATTCGTCAAACTAGGACAACTGACTACCGGCAATCAGACTGTGATAGCCAAACTTAAATAATAAAAGAACAACAATGGCAAACTGCATTACCCGCCATATTCCAAATACTCTGACCTGCCTGAACCTATTCTCCGGGTGTATTGCTTGTGTCATGGCATTCGAAGCCAGATATGAATGGGCACTCGCTTTCATTATCTTCAGTGCCGTATTCGATTTCTTCGACGGCATGATGGCACGTGCACTGGACGCACACTCCATTATCGGCAAGGATTTGGATTCTCTGGCAGATGATGTCAGTTTCGGAGTGGCCCCTTCCCTGATTGTATTTTCCTTGTTCAAGGAAATGGACTATTCGGGCGCAATGGAAAGCTTGGCCGGCGTTTTCCCCTATCTCGCATTTCTTTTGTCCGTATTCTCTGCACTGCGGCTTGCCAAGTTCAACAACGATACCCGCCAGACGAGCTCTTTCGTAGGACTTCCCGTCCCGGCAAACGCCTTGTTCTGGGCTTCATTGGTGACGGGCGCTCACGACTGGCTGGTGAGCGGCAGCTTCCATCCGGTTTATCTGTTGCTGCTGGTCTGCCTTTTCTCATGGCTGCTTGTATCGGAGATTCCAATGTTCTCACTCAAATTCAAGAATCTGTCATGGAAAGACAATAAAACAAGCTTCATTTTCCTGCTTGTCTGCATTCCGTTCCTCATCTTCTTGGGAATCTGCAGCTTTTCTGCAATTATCGTGTGGTATATACTACTTTCGCTTATTACAAGGAAAAGTAAATAAACAAATCTTTGGCACGGTTGTTGTATTGAAGTTCGCAGAAAACGAACACATAAAAAGACATTAGCCCATGTTTCATATTTTAGGATTTTTATTCATCATCATAATTGCCATTCTGCTCATTGGCCTCAGCATTATCGGTACTGTCATCCGGAACATATTCGGATTGGGCGGACGCCGTACTTCCTCCAACTCCGGTCCCTACCAAAAAGGAAATGGTAATTACCAGCCGGGAGGGTATTCCTACAATGATAATAGACAATCGTCTGAGGAGGCACAAACTGAAGAAGGTGAAATACGTCCCCGCCACAAGAAACTGTTCTCCAAAGACGAGGGAGAGTATGTGGATTTTGAAGAAATCAAGGAGTAGGGATTAGGGATAAAGGATTAGAGATTATTTGCGCTTGGCGGCAAAGAACTCTTTCATCAGGGCGGCACATTCATCTGCCAGAATTCCTTTTACTACTTGTGTTTTGGGATGCAATGCCTGCGAGGCATAGCGCTGATACCCTCTTTTCTCATCTTCGGCGCCAAACACCAGACGCCCCATCTGTGCCCAGGCAATGGCACCGGCACACATCACGCAGGGTTCCACTGTGACATAGAGAGTACATTCATTCAGATATTTGCCTCCAAGGGATGCAGCGGCAGCGGTAATGGCTTGCATCTCGGCATGGGCGGTGACATCCGTCAAAGTCTCCGTCAAATTATGGGCACGGGCTATGATACGGTCCTTGCACATCACAACTGCACCTACGGGAACTTCTCCCCGTTCACCGGCCTTATGAGCTTCCAAAAGCGCCTGCTTCATATAATAGCTATCGTCCAACGCCACCCCCTTTAATTTTTAATTTTCACCTCCTCATGTCGTGCTCACCGAACAAAGTAGGATAATCCTCTTCCATATTCTTATGGATAAACATGAGAATAGTCTCCCGCAGCCAACGCGACTTGTTCGTTATCTTGTATTTCTCCAGATAACGGTCCACAATCCGCTGCTCTTCCTCGCTCATCAGGCATACCATGCGCTGCTCACGTTTCGGTTCTTCGGGCGTTGCTTTCGCACACGTTTTATCTCTCTTTCTCATATTTCCTGCAAAATTACTTTTACTTCTGTAAAAACAAAACGAACCTACGTAATTTTTATATCGGAAACACTTAAATAGCACTGAAATATTTTTTTGACCGGTAAACTTAAAGTATTTCTTAAAAACATTTTAATTTAGTAATTAAAAACGTATTTTTGGAGAGTTCTAAATTTAAAAGGTATGAAACATGTAAATTATCTTAGTTTCTTTCTACTCACATTGTTCAGTATAAGTTTTATCTCATGTAGTGACGATGACGATAATAAACTTAATACCGGCATAACCAATCAGAGTTGGACAGAGGGAAAATCCCTGGAGATCAGCCAGGATAATGAGTTGTCTGTAAGCTTCAATGCTGCAGCCAAATGGGTAGCTTCCGTCACCTCAGGAGCGGATTGGTGCAAACTGAATACGACCTCGGGCACAAAAGGACAAAGCACCTTGAAATTATCTGTAAGTACAAGTTCCACCACCGACCGGACTGCCAGAATTTCCATTAATATAGACGGCTATTCTCCTGCAAGTTTTGAAGTTACACAAAAGGGGACCAGTGCTCCCCAAACCACTGAAGATATGGAAATTAACGCAAAAGTTGATGAATATCTGAGGGAAATGTATCTCTGGAACGATGAATACAAGACATTAAAACCTGACTTCACAAAAAATTATGAAGCTTTCTTTTATGACGCCTTGGGTAGTCTGACTACAAATACATTGGATAAGAAAACATATGTCGGTAGCCGACGGCAAGACATATTATAATCTTTTCTCTTATATCCAGCTATTGCCCAATATTAGTTCAACCCGTACCACCAAAATTGTAAACAAGGAACTGACATATAGTTTCGGTATCACCGGTATAACCCCCATAAGCATTGGCACACAAGCAGAAAATACCATTTATTTCTGTCTCCAAGGCGTATATCCCGATTCACCGGCCTCCGAAGCTGGACTCAAACGAGGAGCAATGATAAGCCTGATAAATGGAAAGAAGATAAATAATAACAATATTAATAACTTCTATTACGACATATTGTTACCGGATGCAACTATCAACTATACTTTGACAGAAGATGTCGTAGAAGGAGGCACCATTACCGGGCAAAAGGAATACACCATAACTTCCAAAGCCACATACAACAACCCCGTCATCTTCAGTAATGTCAAGGAAGACATAGAAGGACATAGAATCGGTTACCTCGTTTATTCTGGGTTCGAGGCAAGCTTTGACCAAGAATTATTCAATGTTTTCAAAGATTTTAAGAACAAGAACGTCACAGATTTGATTCTGGACTTGCGGTACAATGGTGGTGGGCATACCATGTCAGCTAATCTGATAGCGACTTGTATTGCCGGTACTGCTTCTCAAGGTAAAGTATTCAGCAGTTTACGATACAATGATGAAAGAATGGCAAAACTCAATAACAAACGGGAAGATGAATTATTTGCATACTCCAGTTACCCCAACTTGGGTACTTCCTTATCAGCCGGAAGCCTCAATCTTCCCCGCGTCTACTGCCTTGTCGGAAATGGAACGGCCTCTGCCAGTGAACTCGTCATTAATTCCTTAGAAGGAATAGATTTGGACGTAATACTTATAGGTGAAAAGACCACTGGTAAGAACGTAGGTATGGAATATGAGGAGTACACTGTCCGAAATAACACATATCGTGTTGTTCCTATCACCTTCCAAAGCTATAACGCCAAAGGATTCGGGGAGTATGAAAAAGGATTTGAACCCGATATATTGATGGACGAAACCAATCCTTATAACGAACAAGGTGTATTCTATATTCATAAAGATTATGGAAACAATGAAGAACCTCTGTATGCCAAGGCCATTGAACTGATTACCGGTACAAATCCAGCCCCCCAAACGCGCAGTGCAGTGGTCAATACATTGGATGGTAAAACTTATAAGTTGCCCGCTATCTTCCGTCCTGGACACGACGGCATGCTGATGCCTGCCAGACACGCAGAATAATGAGTGCACACAATATTCTTGGAAAAGCCGGTGAAGACGCCGCTGCCAAATACTTGGAACAGAACGGTTACACCATACGTGACCGTAACTGGCGAAAGAATCACCTTGAGCTGGATATTGTAGCCGACAAAGATAAGGAACTGATTATTGTGGAAGTGAAAACCCGTAGCAATACGGACTACATTGAGCCGCAGGATGCCGTGAACTGGCAGAAAATACGACGTATTGTCGTAGCGGCCGATGCCTATATCAAGCACTTCTGCTTGGATGCACCCGTCCGCTTCGACATCATAACGGCTGTAGGCGAACCGGGTGCATTCAAGATAGAGCATCTCAAAGAAGCCTTCTATCCGCCGATGTTCTGAGAGTTGAAAATTGACAAGCAAGAGTTATTTCAATCGTAAATTGTAAACCGTAAAACCGTAAATACCATCATGGACATAGAAACCGCCCGCGAATATTGCCTCAGCAAAAAGGCCGTCACGGAATGCCTTCCGTTCGACGAATACTCGCTTGTGATGAAAGTCATGGATAAAATGTTTGCACTTATCGACCTGGAAAGCGCCAACAATATTTGTCTGAAATGCGACCCCGAATATGCACTCGAACTGCGGGAGCACTATGCTGCCATCGAAGGTGCCTATCACTTCAACAAAAAGTACTGGAACCAGGTGTTCCTTGACGGTGACGTCGACGACAAACTGTTGAAGCAACTGATAGACCACTCTATGGAAGAAGTATTGAAGAAGTTCACCAAAAAAATGCGTACCGAATATGAAGCCCTGCCCTGACACATTCCCGTTCCCGCTGGTGGCATTGGACGAAACGGCATCGACCAACCAATACCTCAGCCAGCTTTGCAACCAGTTGCAAGAATCCGTTGCCGAACTAACAACCGTGACTGCCGAGTTCCAAACCGCCGGTAAAGGCCAGCGCGGCAACACCTGGGAAGCTGAAGAAGGCAAGAACCTGCTTTTCAGCTTTGTACTCTACCCTTCTTTTCTGGAAGCCCGCCGGCAGTTCATCCTTTCACAAATCGTCTCCCTCGCCATTAAGGAAGAACTGAGCAGATGGTCTGATGAAATCACCATCAAATGGCCGAACGACATTTATTGGAAAGACAAGAAAATCTGCGGTATACTGATAGAGAACGACCTTTCCGGACATCATATCAGGCGCAGCATTGCCGGAATCGGCATCAACATCAACCAGGAAGTCTTCAACAGTGATGCACCCAATCCCGTCTCACTGAAACAAATCACCGGAAAGGAGCACGACCGTTATGAAATCCTTGCCCATATTCTGAGACGTGTACAAATCTACTACAACAGTCTCCAAATGGAGGACTTCGCCGTCTACTCCGACGAGATATCCACACGGTATGCCCGCTCCCTTTTCCGTCGCCGGGGATTGCACCCTTATGAAGATGCCAACGGCAAGTTCCTTGCCCGGTTGCTGCGGGTAGAGCAAGACGGACGGTTCGTGCTGGAGGATGAAGGAGGAAGTGAACGGGAATATCTGTTCAAGGAAGTGCAATACATTCTGTAAGAAATGTACAACCCGTGCCATCGCATTGGCAAAGTTGTGCCACCATACTGGCACAGCCTTGCCATCGTACTGGCACGACTGTGCCAATACGATGGCACAAACATAAGTCCATAGCAGTGTACTACTGCCTTACTTCAAACTTTACTTCAGTTCCTTTCAGAAAGGGGGAAGCAAACTTTACCTTAACCTGCCCCTCTCCTCCGGTAGTCTGTATATAGGCCAGCAAACGCCCGTGGTATACGCGGTGACGGTTATCGGTATAATCACTCATGTCACTGTTGTCAGAGCCTTCGAGCCCAAGCAGACGCGCCGGTCCTTCAACTGTACACGTAATTTCATTGTCGCCAAGTTTCACAACAGTACCTTCTTCGTCAACCACCTCTACGGTGATGTGCGCAGTGACGCGGTCGCCGGACAAAATAGTGCGGTCTGCCGTGGCACAAATGGCATAAGGACGTCCGGATGTCCGGATGGAATAGCCTGACAAGGCATTTCCTTCCTTATCGCAACCCTCAGCACGAAGCTCGCCGGCCCGGAAAGGAATATCCCAGTAGATGATGCCGGTCTTTTCATCATAGGGTTTCATCTCGCCCACCACCTTGCCATCGAGCAGCAAGCGTGCCTGCGGAGCATTGGTATAACACACCACACGTATATTCTGCCCCTCGTCATAGTTCCAGATGTCCCATGCATCGGGCGAAAGGAATACATGCTCGGGATGCTTGGGATTGACATATACCGGATATGTTCCTGCATACGTGACCGGATTCTCGCACCACAACGAAGCCCGGAAATGTCCGCGTGGCTTGGGGAAACTTCCGAAATCGAGCAAACCCGTGTACAAACCGCGGGACGGCCACCTGCCCGATTCACCCAGATAATCCGTACCGGTCCAGATGAACTGCCCGAAGATGAAGTCCTTGTCGCGGACGGCATACCAGGCATCAAGCCCCGACCCCGTCTCGCTTCCATAGATAATGCGGTTCGGATAAGTGGCATGGTCTTGGTCGTAGCGGTTTTCCGTATAGTTATACCCCACCACATCCACAGCATCGGGATACTCCGTCTCGTTCGACATCACGACACCTGCCAAAGCTCCGGTCACGGGACGGGAAGTGTCCACGGCACGTACACAAGCAGCCAGGCGCTTGGCGATGACTCCGATACGCATGGCATCGGGAGCATCCGGCTTATAGCCCCCGAACATCGGCTGGTTGATTTTAGCTCCATCAAGAACGGGATGCGAATAAGGGTCGTTCGGATAATCCACTTCATTGCCGATACTCCACAAGAAGATGCAGGTATGGTTGCGGTCGCGACGTACCATATCGGTCACGTCCCGTTCTATCCACTCCTCGAAGAAGTCGAAAGTACCGTCATAATTCGGAGTACCCACATTCCAGCCTTGTACCCATTTGCGTTTTGGAAACTCCCATTCGTCAGAGACTTCATCCATTACAAGAAATCCCAGGCGGTCACACAGTTCATAAAGAACGGGGGCTTGTGGGTTGTGGCTCATGCGGATGGCATTTACGCCAATCCCTTTCAAGTTATTCAGACGGCGTTCCCATACCTCCGGCGGCACTACTGCACCCAGCACTCCTGCATCATGATGCAAGCATACGCCTTTTACCTTCATCCAGTTGCCGTTGAGGGCAAAACCTTTGTTGGCATCAAATTCCAGCGTACGCAGTCCTACTTTGGTCTCACTGCCGTCAATGCGTTTGCCATTGGCAAGCAACTCGGTTTTCAATGTATACAGATACGGATTATCCAGATTCCAGCGATGGGATTTGGACACTTTCAAGTCAAGACTTTGCTTGGTAATGCCTTCTTTTCCATTGGCAACACGCACACGGCATTGTGCCACCTGCTTTCCGGCAGCATCGTACAGTGCAGCCCTCAGTTCCAGTTTGTCGGAAGTTGCCTTGTGCTTCTCCACCTCTACATCGACCGCAACAACGGCTTGCTTGTCTGTCAGCGAAGCGGCATGCCAGCCCACCCCCCATTGCGCAATATGTGTATCGGGAGCAGCCACCAGCCATACATCGCGATAGATGCCCGAACCCGTATACCAGCGCGAATCGGCATAACGGCTATGGTCTACACGGACAGCCAGCACATTGTCACCTTCCTTCAGGTAAGGGGTCATGTCGTAAAGAAACGATACATAGCCGTTGGGGCGCTTGCCAAGCAGATGCCCGTTCAGGTAAACCTCGCTCCGGTTATATACCCCTTCGAAATAGATATAATGACGTGTTGCGTTGTCTTCAACCTTGAAGTGTTTGCGATACCAGCCTATCCCACCCGGCAGGTACCCGGTGCAACTGGCCAGTGTGGGCGACAATTGCCCCTCTATGGACCAATCGTGTGGCAAAGAAAGCTTCCGCCATTCGCTGTCGTCATAGTCAGTCCGGACAATAGCCGAGTCGTCCATCAGCCGGAACAACCATTCGTCATTGAACTTTGTGGCATCGCCAAATGCCACCTGCGCCTTTATCGGAGCAACGACCAGCATTGCCAGCAAGAAGATAAGAGCAGTCCTGTTATTCTTAAAATACATTTTCATATAGATTTTCTTTGAAGTTAAACTAATTCTTTACTTCAGGCTATACACCACGGTTGTCACACTCTTGGCTTCCAGAATCACTTGCTTGCCTGCCGCCACCGTTCCTTCCACCAGATTCTTGCTACCGGTAGTTGTATAAGTAGCTATTGACTTCGCTTCATTGCTCCATCCCACATGCGTTTCACCTAAGCGAACCGCCTTATCAGACATGTTTGTATAGACGGCCACTACCTTATCCCCCTCGGGAGAAAGCCAGGCGGAACCGAAAAAAGTACGCGATTCGTTCAAGTCGAGGGCAATACGGCGGTATCCCGGACGGATAAAGCGACTGTAATTGCCCAGTACCCAAAGAGTGGCAGTAGCCTGATAGCTTCCCTCCTGCTCTATATCACCGTACTCACCACCGGCAGGTACCAGCGAAATCAAGAGAAAACGGTTCTTATGCCCCCAACGGGAAACATCCATCGATGTCCAGTAACTCCAGGAAGACACCCCAGCCACAGTGAGGTCATTGTGGATGACCTTCGACATGTAGAAAGCGATATCCATCTCAGAAGCCTGCTCGTAGCCCACGAATTCGGAACTGCTGTAATTATCGCCCAGCATACTCCATTCACTCTGCCAAACATCCAGATTATACTGACCGGCAGCCTGGGCCACTTGCTTGCGCACGTTGCGCATACCGTCCCATGTGCCGTCAGTCCAATAGCTGTGTCCGCAAATGAGATTCTTCACGTGTGCCAAGTCACCCACGTAGGCGGAAGAGCCGGGTGTAAAGAAAGCTGAGAGTACATTACTGCGGTTGGCATCGCCTTTCACTTTATACAGATACTCCCAGTCACCGGATTCGCCCAAGAGAATGTCTGTGGAAAGCCCCCGAGCATCCAACGACATATCCAACTCGCGTGCCAGTGCAGCCACTTCGTCATTGGTCCAGCCACTGCCCTCCTGACCGCTGTCCCAGTTGTACTGCGGCTCGTTGACGGGCGAAATATGGCTTATGTGATAGCCTTCACCGGTATAACGGGCCGCTACATCGGCCATATATCCTGCAAAGTCACCATAATGTTCCGGTTTCAGATTGGAAAGTCCCCCTCTGGCGGAAAATCCTTTTCCATTATAGGTGTACTGCACGGGAGGTGTATTGCTGAAAAGAACGAAATTGTTACATCCCAGCTCCTTGACACGGTCCATGAAGTAACGTTGTCCCTCGCAACGGGTCCAGTCGTACGTCAAGTCATCCGTAAGATAGGATTCCGCACGACGGGATTTGTCCTCGATGCCGCTGGCTTCACCTTGCGCGGCACTGCCGCCACCAAGATTCACCCGCCATTGGGAAAGGCCGATTCCTTTCGGCTTGCCGCCCACAATCTCTGAAGAAAAAAGCAGTTCCGTAATCCCCGCACGGTGCGAAGTCCATGACTTGCCCACAAAGGCAGGCGACCAACAGTCCGAAGCGCCGAAGCCGGCTATTGTCTGGAAAGTCTGTCCGGCATCGATGCTCACCAGTTTCTCTACGCTGTTCGTAATGTCCGGACCCTCAGGAGTGTCTGGAGTATCCGGCGTAACGGGAGAATCGTCGCTGCAAGCCATTGCGGCAAGCAGTGCCGGAAGAATAAAAATGTGTCTCAAATTCATGATATTGTTTCGGATTAAAAAAACTGCCGCGGATAATCCATTGCAAACTATCCGCGACAGAATATGAAGACCTATTGAATAATCAGTTCCTGCAACAATCTGTTTTCATCAGAATGTGTTTAATTCCAGCCCGGATTCTGGGTAATGGAACCGTTGGACATTGTGATTTCGTACAAAGGAATGGGGAACACCATGTCGCGGTTCTCGTTGAAAGTGATGCCTTTGTCACTTGCTTCACCTTGATTTTCCCACTCAAGAGCGTCACGGGTTGCCTCTTCTGTGTTCCACTTCACAAAGGAGCCGTTCGGTCCCAGGATATTGCTAATCATCTTTTTACCATTTGTATCAGTCCAGCGGCGGATATCATACAGACGGTTCTGCTCGAAAGCCAATTCCAAACGGCGTTCCTGGCGAATGGCACTTTGCAATGCCTTTCCACTTGCCGTAACGTCATCCAACTTGGCACGTCTGCGCACCTGATTGAGAGCATCGCGGGCAGAAGCGTCATCACCCAGTTCATTGCAAGCCTCAGCATACATTAAAAGTACATCGGCATAACGCAGAATACGATGATTCAAAGGACTCTTGTCCGTAGCGTAAACCGTCGCATCGCCTTGGGCACGGTATTTCATCGGCAGGAAATACTTGCGGATGATACGTGCCGACTTATGGTCAGCGGGGTTGATAATATAGCAATTGGGATCCCAACCATATTTATCAAGATATTCCTGATACTTATTCAACGCTTTGCTTGCGTCAATGAAATCCTCGAATTGGTCTTCGCCGGCAATTTCTGTACAGCCCGACTTGATTATTGTCCATTTCAAACGTTCCGTATCACCGGCATCAATATAAGCCTGTTCCAAATTTGCCGTAGGCTGACACCAGCTCCAACCATCACCAGGACCGTTACGGGCACCGGTTACCGTAGCAAGCGCTCCCCCTAAGCCCAAAGTGGGATGATATTCATACTGGATTTCCAGAAGGCTCTCCGCACTGTTGTCATAGTCGACATTCCATACCTGTCCGAAATCGGGAAGCAATTGGTATTCGCCCTCATCTATCACAGTTTTCAACACATCATGGGCAGCCTGCCATTTCTCTTGATAAAGGTACACTTTACCCAATAATCCTAAAGCGGCGCCACGGGTAGCATGCCCTACTTGCGCAGTACTGCGTTGCGGCAGTATTTCGGCAGCTGCCATTAGGTCATCCTCTATGAATTTGTACACGGCTTCTGCCGTAGCACGTTCCGTTCCCTCCACTTCTTCCGGCATTTGGAAACTGGTCATCAAAGGCACTCCTCCAAAATTTCTCACCAGTTCGAAGTAATAGTAGCCACGCAGGAAACGGGCTTCTGCCACCAGACGGTCTCTGGTTTCTGTCTCTTGGGTTTCGAGAGCCGCAATGCGTTCTATGGCTATGTTACAACGTAAAATACCTTTGTAACGGTACTGCCAAAAATTGGAGATAGGGCCATTGCTGGCACCGTTTCCCTGATAATGCGCCAATGAGATATAATCACTCTGAGACTGTGAAGTATTCCCCATCCAGGCATCATCCCCACACATTTCGGAAAGTAACCACACGGTGTTGATTTGCCACCATCCTCCATACGTCATAGCCTGATAACAGCTCGTGACTGAGGATTCACACTCTTCTATGGACTTATAATAAGTGTCCACGTTCAATTGCCCGCGTACGTCTTCGGTCAGGAAGTCCTCGCAAGAGGTAAACACCAGCGAAGCAATCAGAACTACTATTGTAAATATTCGTTTCATGGATAATCAAGAATTAAAATTTGAAGTCAATGCCAAACAAGAATGTTCTCGGATTAGGATAAGCCACGTTGTCAATACCAGTATTGATGGCACTGCCAGAGCTGTCGGTAGTACCGTCAACCATCGGGCGTTCGGGGTCCATCCCCGAATAACCGGTAATGGTAAACGGATTCTGTGCAGAGAAGGAAAGACGCAAGTCAGCACCTCCAACCCATTGCTTAGGAAGCGTATAGCCTATCTGTAACAGCTTGCAACGCAAGTAGGAACCATCTTCCACATAGAAACTGGAAACACGGTTATAGTTCAGGTTCAAGTCATTGCTCGACAAACGGGGAATATCATTGCCGGTACCCTCTCCATGCCATGCTTTCTCCAGTGTACCTGCCCAGACATTCTGTCCGCCTGAACCGGAGTACCGTCCTTTGGTGACATTGTAAATATCATTACCGAACGTACCATAGAAATTGGCTGCAAAATCAATGTTCTTATAACGCATACCAATATTCAGACCCATCATTAAATCAGGATAAGGATTGCCGATATAATCTTTGTCATTGGCATCGAGCACTCCGTTATGGTCCCGGTCCTTGAAGCGGATGTCTCCCGGTTTTGCATTGGGCTGAATCAGTGTTCCGTGTTCGTCAGTGTGCGCATACACCTCTTCCCAATTCTGGAACAAGCCATCGGCCACGTAACCGTAGAAACGGGAGATAAAACCACCATCTTCGTTACGGATAATCTGGTCGCTATTGAATCCACCGACATTGATAGGACCGTCGCCCGAGAACTTGATGGCCTTGTTGCGTACGGCAGAAAGGTTCAGACCTAAATCGTAAGAGAAATCCTTGCCGATTTCATCGCGCCAGGTAAGTCCCACTTCCCAACCGCGGGCCTGCATACTACCGATGTTCATCCAAATCTGGCTGTTCCAGTTATCATATCCCAAAGAGAGGATATTCTGTTTCTGGTAGAGCATGTCAATGGACTTTTTCTGGAAATATTCGAATGTTACACCCAAACGTGAATCAAGGAATGACATATCCACACCTACGTTCCAATCTTCCACAGTCTCCCACTTCAACTGGTTGTTACCTACTGTAGACACGAAGTAACCATTTGCCAACGTATTGCCATAATAGTATTGGGTTTCGCTCAACAAAGTAAGGGTAGCATTATTGTTAATATTCTGATTACCTACACGGCCCCAGCCTCCACGAAGCTTCAGGTCACTGAAGATTTCCTGGTCCTGCATAAATGCCTCACTGATGACACGCCAAGAAGCGGAAACAGACGGGAAGAGGGCATACTTGCTGCCTTTCGGGAAACGGGAGGAACCATCGGTACGGAGAGATGCCGAAATGTAGTAACGGTTATCGTAGTTGTACATGACACGGCCCAGGAAAGAAACCAGCGTATTGTAAGTAGTTTCACCGTTGGCCTCGTCCGTACCCTGCTGTCCGGCATTCACTTCCTGCATCTGGTCCAGATTATTAGGAACATTATCACGCCGTGCCTGAGTATTGTACCATGCAAAACGTTCGGCAGTAAAGCCAGCCATTACATTCAAGTTGTGCTTTTCAGCGAAAGTGTCCATGTAAGTGGCTGTATTCGTCCAGTTCCAGTCAAACCACTCCTGATTGCGGCGGGTGATTTCGTTCAAGTCTTGTTTCTCCAACGGATCCATATTGAACTTCGGAACGAATGAATCAGAACGGCGATAGTGTGCATTGGCACCGAACTGGGTGCGCAACGTCAGCTTTTCTATCGGGTTTACCTGCAGATAGGTATTCAGAATGGCACCCAACTCGCGAGAATGAGCATTGCTACGGGCAATTGAACCGGCGGGATTCCACTCCTGGTTGTTGTAAGAGCGTTGATAGTTGTTGTACTCATTATCCTCCCATTGGTCCTGCGGACGGAATACCGGAGTTGTCGGGTCCATAGCCATGGCTGCCGAGAACTGGTTTGGGGTATCATCCCATGATTCGACACGTGGAGCAATATCAACTCCCAATTTTACATACTTATTAAATGTATATTCAGTATTCAGACGGATATTTATCTTATCCCAATAACCTACATCAAACTGTGAGTTGTTACGATAATAGCCCACGCTAAAGTTATAAACAAACTGTTCTGAGCCACCGGCAACACTAAGTGAATGGTTCTGCACCAAAGCTGTTTTATTGACTACAGTATCCCACCAGTCTGTACCACCGGGATTGGTCGTAGCACCCGTATCGTTCCAGATAGAAGAAAGGCCATCATTCGTATAACGGGTATTGAACACTTCTTTATATTCAGCCGCACCGGCAATATTAGGTTTGGCCACGGTCTGGAAACCAACAGAAGAATTCCAATTGATGCGGGCTTTACCAGTCTTACCTTTCTTTGTAGTAATCAGGATGACACCGTTTGATGCACGTGTACCATAGATAGCGGCAGCCGAAGCATCTTTCAATACTTCCATGGAAGCAATATCGTTACTATTCAGAAAGTTGATATTGTCACCTACCGGCATACCATCCACTACATACAACGGATTCGTACCGTTTACGGTAGTTACACCACGAATCAGCACCTTCGGAGTAGCTCCAGGGCCACCACCACTGGTGACTTGTACACCATTTACCTTACCCTGCAAAGCATCCATAGCATTACCGGTCACGGTTTCAGTGATTTCATCGCCTTTTACTGTAGCAATAGAACTGGTCAAATCGCTCTTTTTCACAGCACCATAACCGATAACCACCACTTCATCCAGTAATTCCGCAGCCTCCTTCAGTACCACGTTAATCGTAGTACGTCCACCTACAGCTATTTCCTGAGACTCAAAACCAATAGAAGAGAATACCAACACTGCATTCTTGTCTACATTGGGTAATGTATAATCACCGTCGATACCGGTAATTGTACCCGTACCGGTACCTTTCACTTGAACTGTAGTTCCAATCAACGGCTGCTGGTCGGTGGCCGAAGTCACCACACCCTTAACCGTTATCTGCTGCGCATAACCGCAAAGGCTTATCAGCGCAAGACATAATAATAGAATTTGCTTTTTCATATCTTAAATCTAATGTTACTTTTTAATTAGCAGGCACAATCTTGCCGCGACCCAAATGCGCGTCAAACTCAAAGCGGTAGTTGCCGGTCACCGTAACCGTAGGCTTCATCCAGTTGTCACCTACCATCGAGCCGTCTTCCCAACGCTGATTGGTGCCTTCCCAATTAGGATTCACATCCCCTTTCTTACTGAAGTAACCAAACTTCTCTACATTCTGAGAGTCGTCACACCGCCATTCCACATGATCCCACCATCCGTCGGGATGATAATTGGATATGATGAAGTTCATTTCTTCACCGGCTTCCAGCGTCCAAGTTCCATTTTCCGGATAATAGAAAAGATGAGGATTATTTTTATCCTGGGCAAACAACTGATTTCCCGCATCCTGAGGAGAACCTCCCCAACCGATATAGAAATCAATGAACGATTCCCCATTCTCCCAACGGTCAAAACAAGGCTTTCCATATTCATATTTCATCGGATTTGTAGCCTCTGTCACCGAGTACGTGCGCATACTATAAGTAGACTCTTTCACATTGATGTCTATTTCATAATAAACACCAGCCTCATCCAAGACAATAGGTTTAGCCGTTTCCGGGTCATCCGTCAATTTTGTATTATCCTCCGGATCAAGGCCAAAACAGATAGGAGTAAAGTCTGTCTTTTGCGGTAAGAAGAAAATTTCCGTACCGGCAGCTTTATTATAATAACGTGCACGATATTGGTACTCGCCCGTATGGTTAATCACCATCGGTACACCGAAAATATCACTGTTCAATTCCTCTACGGTTGCCACATCGGCCAGATACATTTTGGGGAAGTCAGGCATTTCAGATACACTGATGGTACTATTGGTCACTGTCTGATTGCCTCTGGCATCCACAGCCGTCAAAGTCACATCGTAACTTTTCACCTCATTAGGCAGAATAATCTTCTCCGTAAAGCTCAAAGTAGATTGCCCGCCAGCCTCTATACGGCGGCTTTCAAAACCTTCTACCCCAGGAATCTCAATGAGTACATAATCCAGTATGCGGTCATCTTTCACCGTGAAATTCAGGTTGAACTTTGTTTCATCCTTTATCAGTACGGTAACCTCCTTACTAGGGGCAATTGTAAATGTAGGATTCTCAAAGTCCCCATCCATCGTTATCAACACATCCTGCGACACTTCACGCCCGCCCGCATCTGTTACGGTCACTTTCACGGTGAAGCGTTCACCGATTTCATCACGCTTGAGGTCATAAGAATAGCTCAACTCATACTCCGTTTGGGGAGCTCCATAGATTTCGACCAAATCAATGGTCTTGTTCAGATAAAGATCGGCACATTGCAGATTGACGGATACAATTCCATCCTGGTCAGCCAACGAACCTTCAATGGTAAAACGATGGCCGGCACCGGATTCAATATGATCCGTCACCAATGTCATTGTCGGAATCTGCCCGTCTACATCAGAGTATCCGTCATCGTCACTACATCCAGTAGTCCATAAAGCCAGCGATAATAACGCCCAGAAAGTGGCGTTAAAGAAATGCTTCTTCATAAATATTATTATTAAAGTTAAACAAAAAAGTACATTTTGTTCCGATTTATAATAATCGGCAATGCAAACATATGCCAATTTTCGATTCAACAGCTGTATAAATCTTGCAGAGAAGGCATATAAATCTGTCAATGCACGATTTGTGCACATCATCTAAAGATTTTATTTGTACTTTTGACTCATGCAATGAAAAACGACCCGTTATGAAGAAGATTCTACTTTCCATTTTCCTATGCCTGCCATTCCTGCTATCCGCGCAGCCATATACCATAAAACATCTGAGTATCCGTGAAGGGCTGTCCAACAACCATGTGGTAAGCATAGCCCAAGACAAACGGGGCTCTCTATGGTTTGCCACAGAAGAGGGTTTAAATAAATTCGACGGAATACGCTTCCTTACCTATTATAAAGAAGAAACAACCGGCAAGCAAAGCATCACCGGCAACGAACTGAACTGTCTGCTGGACGATCCCATCGACTCCATCTTATGGATAGGAACCCAGCGTGCCGGAATCAATGCATACAATTATGCCAACGATTCATTCATCACTTACAGACACAACGAAAACAACCCTGAAAGCCTGGTTACGGACGACATTACCAAAATCATTGCCGCCTCCGACGGTAACCTATGGATTTGCACCTATTGGAAAGGCGTGGACTATTTTGACAAGCAAACCGGGCAATTCACCCATTACAATACCGAAACCGTACCGGGTTTTGCAAGCAACCATATCTGGTCTGCCATAGACGGTGGTAACGGACTACTCTATATCGGGCATGTGGACCGGGGATTCAGTATACTTTCCATAAAAGACAAGACAGTCAAGAACTTCACACACGAGCCGCAAAACCCCAACAGCCTGCCCGGCAACGAAGTGACATGTGTCTACAAAGACAAAAGCGGAAACATATGGATAGGAACCGATAGAGGAGTGGTACTGTTTAACCCGGAAGCGGAAAGTTTCATCCCCTTCGACGACAAAACCAACTGCATATCGCACCGTGTATATGATATACACCAACTGGATGACAACAGACTTTGGATAGCCATGGAATTCGGCGGCATTGCCGTAGTGGATTTGTCCCAACAGCTTTTCCGTTCGTCGGACCAGATTCATGCGCTTTCTATCCGGGAGGGAGACGATGAATACGGCTTGTCCAACTCCAGTATCCGTTGCCTGCTCCAAGATTCCTTCGGTAATGTATGGGCAGGTTCCTGGGGAGGCGGCATCAACTTCATAAAACGCGAGCCGTCACTCTTCAGCACTTATAAATATTCTCCTTTTCCATCCACCAACAACAGCCTGAACAGTAAAATAGCCTCCGGTGTCTGTATGGACAAAGCCGGTAACCTCTGGATAGGAACCGATGGAGGAGGAATCAACGTATTCAACAAGGGAAGACGAATAGCCATATACAATGCTGACAACAAGAAATTCAGAAGCAATACGGTGCAGGCAGCCTTGTGCGACTCGAAGGGAGGATTATGGTTCGGGCTTTTTTATGGAGGAATAGCCTACTACAACCCCAAGAGCCAAAGCTTCCGGCAGATTTTCTCCGAAGACAAGTCACGCACTGACGTACGTTCCTTTCATGAAGACAAGCAGGGAAACATTTGGGTCGGAACCAGCGAAGGCGTCTATCTTATAGATTGTGACAGCAAGACAATCAAGGCACACTACAATCTGGAGAACAATCTGGCCCGCTGTGTGCTGAAGGATTCCGAAGACCAAGTATGGGTAGGATTCTTCGGAGGAGGCCTGGGCCTCTATGACCCTCAACTCCAAAGCATCCAGCTCTTCAACGTCCTGGCCAAATTCCCCTCCAATACCATCAATGCTCTCTACGAAGACAGCAGAAAGCGGTTGTGGGTGGCCACGGGTGAAGGTTTGGTATGCTTCCCCTCCCTGACAGACAGAAACTACAAAGTATACCAACGTGAAAGCGGACTGGCTAACACCCACATACAAGCCATCGGTGAGGACAAGGCAGGAAATATTTGGGTGAGCACCAACAAAGGTATCAGCTGTCTTGTGGACAGTAAAGACATTTTCTATAACTACGACTATCACGACAACCTCCCCATGGGAAGCTTCAGTCGGGGCAGTGTAGCCTACGGACAAGACGGTAACTTTTACTTCGGCTCTATAAACGGTCTGTGCTACTTCAACCCGGAAGTTGTATTGCAGGAACGCAAATCACCACCCGCATTCATCACCAACATTGAAATTACCGACCCGCTGAACAAACCGGAAAACGGACAGAGCACCATTGCCTTAAACGGACAGAAGAACGTGCAACTGAAATATACACAGAATAGTTTCAGTATCCGGTTCAACATCCAGAACTATGCCCTGGTCAACCAAGTGGAATATGCCTATATGCTGAAAGGACTCGAGAACTCCTGGTATACGCTTACAGACCCCAATAATGTCACCTTTCGTAATCTTCCTCCCGGGAAATACCAGTTCCAAGTGAAAACGCGCATGCGCAACCAAGCATGGTCGGACGCAACCACCTCATTGAACATCCGCATCGCCCCACCCCTTTGGCTTACTTGGTGGGCAAAGTCATTCTATATCCTGCTGTCCCTTATCATCCTTTTCTCTATACTCTATGCCTACAAGAAAAGACTGGATGCTGAAGCACTGTACCAACTGGAGAAGCAGAGCCACGAACACGAGCAGGAACTGAACAACGAACGCCTGCGCTTCTACACCAACATCACCCATGAACTGCGCACCCCGCTTACGCTGATACTGGGTCCGCTGGAAGACATACAGAAAAGTGATACACTATCCACCAAAGACGCACAGAAGATATCCGTCATTCACCAAAGTGCCATCCGGCTACTGAACCTCATCAACCAGATATTGGAGTTCAGAAAGACCGAGACCCAGAACAAGAAACTCTGCGTGAGCCGGGACAACCTCGTACCCCTTATCCGCGAGATAGGCCTGAAGTACAAGGAACTGAACCGGAAGCCAGCCGTCGATATCCGGCTGGTGGTGGAGAAAGAGCATATACCTATATACTTCGACAAGGAAATTATCCAGACCATCCTGGACAATCTGATATCCAATGCCCTAAAGTACACGGAAAAGGGTAGCATCAGCATCGGTATCCGACAGGTGGAACGTGCCGAAGTGAACTATACGGAAATCCGGGTCAGCGACACAGGATACGGTATCAAGCCGGAGGCACTACCCCACATATTCGACCGTTATTACCAGGAAGGCGGCAAACACCAGGCTTCGGGTACCGGTATCGGACTTTCTCTGGTGAAAAACCTCGTAGCCCTACACGAAGGGGAAATCCGCGTAGAGAGTGCTCCCAATCAAGGTAGTACCTTCTACGTCAGCCTGCTTACCGACAACAGTTACCCGCAGGCACTGCATGCCGATTCGCAGGAAAAGGAAAGCAACGTCCAGCATATAGAAGAGGCACAAGTAAATCAAGTTTCATCCAGCGACAAACCCATATTGCTGGTAGTGGAAGACAATCCGGACATCTGCGACTATATAGCCGAATCCTTCTCCGACCACTTTGAAGTAAAGACTGCCGCCAACGGAAAGCTGGGCAAGGAAAGCGCCCTGAAAGAAATACCTGACATCATCGTCAGTGACATTATGATGCCGGTAATGGACGGAAACGAGATGTGCCGTGAGCTGAAAAAAGACGTGCGCACCAGCCACATACCCATTATACTGCTGACAGCCAAAGACTCGCTGCGCGACAAAGAGGAAGGCTACCAGGTAGGTGCCGACTCCTACCTCACCAAACCGTTCAGCGCCAGCCTGCTGCATAGCCGTATAGAAAACCTGCTCCAGTCGCGGCGCAACCTGGCAAACCATTTCAGCGCCAATGCCGCCATAAGCAATAAAGCGGCTGTCATTACAGAATCGCTCAACAAGCTGGACAACGAGTTTATCTACAAGATAAACCAGCTGATAGAGGAACGGCTTTCTTCAGACAAAATAGACATCAGCTATCTTTCGGATAAAATGTGCATGAGCAATTCCACCCTCTACCGCAAGATGAAAGCGCTTACCGGACTTTCCACCAACGAATATGTCCGCAAGATAAGGATGAAACACGCCGAGCAATACCTGCTGGAAGGCAAATACAACATTTCGGAAATAGCATTCAAGGTAGGTATAAACAATCTGTTCTACTTCCGGCAATGCTTCAAGGAAGAATTCGGCTGCATACCTTCGGAATATCTGAAGAGATTAAAAGAGACCGGAGAGAAATAAGAGACAAACAGCCCCTTCCTATTAGTCGGAATGCGGACAGCTATTTCAGCTCCAGCTCCATCTTCTTTATCTTTTCCAGCGTATTGCCTGCTTCCATGGAGGGGAATACCTGAAGCACGCGTTGCAGGTATGCCTTAGCCTTGCCGTAGCTATTGGTGAACACGTCTGACAATCCGTTGCGATAGCGTGCATACTGCATCCTTGTGGGGGAAGTTATCTTTTTATAGTCTTCTTCGAGCTTCTTCTTATCCTTCTCGGCTTGGAGATAATAATAATTCCCCAAGAAGATATTGGCTTGGAGATTGTCGGCATCCAGCATCAATACCTTTTCATAGGTTTTTAAGGCATCTTTCTCCTTTCCCCGCATCATCTCCATTTCGGCACAAGAGACAAGTGCAGGTACGTCTTCGGGATGACGCTGCAAGAACTCCTTATAGAAGAGGTAGGCTTTATCGTAATTCCGCATTTCCTTGTAGTGCACAGCCAGCACATCCGCAAGACGAGGAGCCACCTCACTGCTCTTGTCCACATTGGTCCAGTAGAACATTTCCGTCCTATCCTCACCGGCATTTGCCGCCTGGCGAAACAAACTCACCGCATAGTCATCTTTACCCTCGGAAAGTGCATCGGACACTTTCGAAAGCAACTCATCTGCCGACTGTCCCCAGACAGACAGCGGACACATCAAGAACAAGGAGAAAAGCAACGTTAAGGTTTTCATTTTTAGTGTATATATATAGTTTAACAGCCCAATCAGTCTCATAGAAATCTACCTACAAAACTACGCATTTTTACGGCAACCATCAATAGTTGAAAGTAGAAAAATAGTTAACTTTGCCGACCTTAATGAATTAAATAATATAAATGAAGCCCAGAGACAGACAAATACTGCAAATAGCCTTACCTTCCATCGTATCGAACATCACCGTGCCGCTGCTCGGCCTGATTGATGTAGCCATCGTCGGCCATCTGGGTTCGCCCGCCTACATAGGCGCCATTGCCGTGGGTGGCATGCTGTTCAACATCATCTACTGGATATTCGGCTTTCTGCGGATGGGTACCAGCGGAATGACCTCGCAAGCATTCGGTAAGCGGGATTTGCCGGAGGTGGTCCGCCTACTGTTGCGTTCCGTGGGCATAGGCCTGGCAGTCGCATTCTGTCTCATCCTGCTGCAAACGCCTATCAGGCAGGGAGCCTTCCTTCTCATCCATCCCACGGATGAAGTCAGAGAAATGGCAACGCTCTATTTCCATATCTGCATCTGGGGTGCACCTGCCATGCTGGGGCTATACGGACTGACGGGATGGTTCATCGGCATGCAGAATTCGCGTATCCCCATGTATATAGCCATCACACAGAATGTGGTCAATATCATTGCTAGCCTCGGACTGGTTTATCTATGTGGGATGAAAGTAGAAGGAGTAGCTTTGGGGACGTTGATTGCCCAATATGCCGGCTTCCTGATGGGCATTGCCCTTTGGATGCACAACTACGGCAGGCTGAAAAGATTGTGGGAAATTAAAAATTATAAATTAAAAATTAAAGGGGGAGAAGAGGCAGGTATCTGGGAGAAAGGGGCGATGCTCCGGTTCTTCCAAGTGAATAGGGATATTTTTCTGCGTACCCTTTGTCTGGTGGCAGTCACGTTGTTCTTCACTTCGGCAGGAGCCTCGCAGGGCGAAATCATTCTGGCTGTCAACACGCTGCTGATGCAGCTCTTCACCTTATTCTCGTATGTAATGGACGGCTTTGCCTACGCTGGCGAAGCCTTAAGCGGCAGATACATAGGCGCACGCAACCGGGAAGCCTTTACAGACACCGTCCGACACCTCTTCGGATGGGGAGCGGTGATGGCAGTTCTCTTTACATTGGTCTATGCGCTGGGAGGCAATGCCTTCCTCGGACTATTGACGGATGACAAAGAAGTGATAGCTGTTGCCGACACCTATTTTTATTGGGCGCTTGCCGTGCCTGCCGTCGGGATAGCCGCCTTCATCTGGGACGGCATCTTCATCGGTGCCACCGCCACACGAGGAATGCTCCTCTCCATGGCAGCGGCAGCTGTCAGCTTTTTTATCTTATATTATGGGCTGCATCCCGTCCTGGCAAACCATGCTCTATGGCTTGCTTTCCTCACTTACCTGCTGATGCGAGGAGTGGTGCAGACGGGATTGAGCCGGGGAGTTATCCGACAAGCATTTTCCAGCAAGAAGGGTCCTGCTTGGCCGAAGGGTAAGCAATGAACATTTTCAAGGGAAAAAGCATTATCTTTGTATCGCTATGACTGATATAAAATAAGAAGTCCTTCCCCCAGGACAAGAGTAATAATTGATACAAAATCATTATGGCAGAAAAGAATATAGTTCAAGAGACATTTCCCGTATTGGGAATGAGTTGCGCCTCATGCTCCGCACGGGTAGAAAAGACGCTGAACCATCAGTCAGGTGTCAAGAAAGCGGTCGTAAACTACGCTTCGGCAACGGCAACCGTGGAATATGACCCTACGAGCTGTTCTTCCGAGACTTTGCAGCAGGCTGTGCAGGCGGCCGGATATGACTTGTTGATAAACCAGGACGGCAACACGCTCGAAGAGGCGGAAGAGGCCCACAACAAGAAATTCAGCGCATTGAAATTCCGCACAACCTGGGCCATCATCTTGTCTATGCCCGTTGTCATCATAGGCATGTTCTTCATGGATATGCCCCATGCCAATCCCATCATGTGGGCGTTGTCCACTCCCGTCGTATTCTGGCTGGGGCGGGGATTCTTCACCAGCGCCTGGAAACAATTGCAGCATGGCAGCGCCAATATGGACACACTGGTAGCCATCAGTACGGGGACCGCCTATCTGTTCAGCCTGTTCAACATGCTATTTCCGGACTTCTGGCTATCCAGAGGCATCCATCCGCATGTATATTTTGAGGCGGCAAGTGTCATCATAGCCTTTATCCTGCTGGGCCGCCTGCTGGAAGAAAAAGCGAAAGGAAACACCTCAACCGCCATCAAGAAACTGATGGGGCTCCAACCCAAGACTGTGACCATCATTGTGGATGAAGGACACGCTGTCCCTCACTCTTCCTTTGAGCGCGTTATCCCTATCGAGCAGATTCGCCCCGGAGACATCGTCCTGGTGAAGCCCGGAGAACGGATTGCCGTGGATGGCATCGTGACGGAAGGTAGCTCCTACGTAGACGAAAGTATGCTGAGCGGCGAACCGGTAGCAGTATCCAAGCACAAAGACGCCAAGGTCTTTGCAGGTACCATCAACCAGAAGGGAAGTTTCCGCTTCCGGGCAGAGAAAATCGGCACGGATACACTGCTGGCGAAGATTATACACATGGTGCAGGACGCGCAAGGAAGCAAGGCACCGGTGCAGCAGCTGGTGGACAAGATAGCCGGGATATTCGTGCCTACCATTATAGGCATCGCAGTGCTTGCCTTCATCGCATGGATGCTACTGGACGGAACCGGCGGATTCACCCACGGATTGCTGGCATTTGTCACGGTGGTCATCATCGCCTGCCCGTGTGCACTGGGACTGGCTACTCCTACCGCCATCATGGTAGGCATCGGCAAGGGCGCCGAAAGGGGCATTCTGATAAAAGATGCCGAAAGCCTGGAGATTGCCAAGAAGATAGACACCGTGGTACTCGACAAGACCGGAACGGTGACCGAAGGAAAACCGGTAGTCAGCAAACTGATATGGAATACGCAGGCAATGACGCCCGGTACTGGCGCCACTGCAGGCAATGCGCTGTCGGACATTTTCTATAGTCTGGAGAAGCTCTCGGAACATCCGTTGGCAGAAGCCGTGGTGAACCACCTCAAGGAGTCGGCCTCCATAGACATTCAAGACTTTGAAAGCATCACCGGAAAAGGCGTGAAAGGACGGGCACAAGGCCGGACCTACCTCGCCGGGAACCGGAAACTGCTGGAAGAAAACCATATCGCCATCCCCCCCTCCCTGCAGGAAGAGGCAACCCGACTGACATCGGAAGCACAGACCGTCATCTGGTTTGCCGATGAAGAAAACGTGCTGGCAATAGCCGGAATTACAGACCGGATAAAAGAAACTTCCATCCGCGCTGTCAGCGAGCTGCGCGCCGCCGGCATCGAAGTCCACATGCTGACCGGAGACAATGAGGCCACCGCCCGTGAGATTGCCCGCAAAGCAGGCATCGCCCACTACCAGGCCAGTGTATTGCCGCAGGACAAGGCTGCCTTCGTCAGCCGGTTGCAGGCAGAAGGCCGGAAGGTTGCCATGGTGGGCGACGGCATCAACGACAGCGCCGCCCTTGCCCAAGCCGACTTAAGCATCGCCATGGGTGGAGGCAGCGACATCGCCATGGATGTAGCCAAAATGACCATCATCTCTTCCGACCTGGCTAAGATACCGGAAGCTCTCTGTCTGTCGCGTCTCACCGTCCGGACCATCCGGCAGAATCTCTTCTGGGCATTTATATATAATATAATAGGTGTACCCATTGCGGCCGGAATACTCTATCCCATCAACGGCTTCCTGCTGAACCCGATGATAGCCGGTGCGGCCATGGCATTCAGCAGTGTCAGTGTGGTGAGCAACAGCCTGCTGCTGAAACGGAAAAGAATACATGAAGGAGAAGAAAACAAAGAAGTTGAACCGCCAACAGAAACAATCATGAAGAAAGAATTCAAAGTAGAAGGCATGATGTGCAACCATTGCCGCATGCATGTAGAGAAAGCATTGAACAGTATGGAAGGCATACACGCCACCGTAACCCTGAACCCTCCGGTAGCCACCGTAGAGTTTTCGGACGGTGAAAAGACGCTCGAAGAACTGCAGAAAGTAGTGACGAAAGAAGCCGGCGACTACACACTGAAGGCATAAGTGTAGAATTCATACGGTTTTCATACAGAAAAGAAGGAGGAAATCAAAGTAAATATCTACCTTTGCGCGCTAATTTACAGATAAAGATATGAACGCAAAAGCCAAAGGATATATTTTAGGTTCCATCGCCGCAGCCTCCTACGGCATGAATCCACTGTTTGCCCTCCCGTTGTACAAGGCCGGCATGGACCCGGACTCGGTACTTTTTTTCAGATACCTCTTCGCCATCCCGTTGCTGGGCATTATGATAAAGGCGAGAGGGCGGTCATTCAAGATACAGCGGAAAGAAACATTTCCGCTCATCATCATGGGATTGCTCGTGGCCCTCTCCTCACTGACGCTTTTTCTGAGCTATAACTACATGGCCGCCGGCATAGCGTCTACACTGCTGTTCGTCTATCCCATCATGGTGGCGCTTATTATGGCCATGGTTTTCAAAGAGAAGCTGGCACTGCAAACCATCGTCTGCATGCTGCTTGCACTGGGAGGTATCGGACTGCTCTACAAGAGCGAGGACGGCAGCACACTGAGCCTGATAGGGACACTGCTGGTTTTCGCGTCTTCCCTTTCCTATGCCATATACATCGTGGGCATCAACCAGACATCGTTGAAAAATGTGGCTACGCTTAAAGTCACCTTCTATGTCCTTCTCTTCGGCCTATCGCTTTTTGTGGCACGCCTGCTCTATTCCGGCGTACTGAACACACCGGACCAGTGGTATCTGTGGGCCAATCTGCTTGCATTGGCTGTCTTCCCCACCGCCATATCCTTCCTCTGCACTACCGGTGCCATCCAATATATCGGCTCCACCCCGACCGCCATTCTCGGCGCATTGGAGCCCGTGACAGCCATCTTCTTCGGAATAGCCGTCTTTGGAGAAAGCCTGACAGTCAGAGAAAGCTTCGGACTGGTGATGATTATCGTAGCCGTAACGTTCGTCATCGCAGGAGGCAATATTACAAGCCAACTGGTCCGTTTCAGGAAACTGTTCCCAAGACTCCCGATAAGAAGCAAGAAAAGAAACTAATCCTATAAAACCATCACCAACCATGAAGAAAAGTCTCTACCTGCTTTTACTGCTGTTGTTTCCTATCGGGCTGCAGGCTCAGTCCGAGGTTATAGTACTCCACCCGGATGAAGGCAAAGCCGAAGTGAACGAAGCCGAATACACCAGAATTTTCCTGGCAGGCACCATCGACATGGGCAAAAGCATAGACTGGCAAAAGGCAACCTGCGACTGGTTCCGCGCACGCCCCCAAGGTAAATACATCCTATACAATCCCCGAAGGGACAAGGGACTCAGCGGCGAAATGTCCGACTTTGAACATCAAGTGAACTGGGAACTGGAACATCTGGAAAAAGCCGACCTGATAATCATGAATATCCTGGCAAGCAGCAAGTCCCCCATCACCCTGCTGGAGATGGGACTGCACATGCGTTCGGGCAAACTGCACGTTATCTGTGAACCCGGTTTCTACCGCTACGACAATGTGCGGATTACTTGCAACCGCTATGGCGTTCCGTTATATCACAGCATGGACGAGTTCCTAAAGACTGTGCGTTAGGCAACTATCCTACCACATTCTGCTGCACTTTTCAGTTTAATTCTTTATCTTTGCTGCAAAGCAATGTAACAAAACTATATATTATGGCAACCTATAAAAGAATCTTATTGAAACTCAGCGGCGAGAGCCTGATGGGTGAAAAGCAATACGGCATCGACGAGAAACGCCTTGCCGAGTACGCAGCTCAAATCAAAGAAATCCACGAATTGGGAGTACAAATAGGCATCGTGATAGGCGGTGGAAACATTTTCCGCGGATTGAGCGGTGCCAACAAAGGGTTCGACCGTGTGAAAGGCGACCAGATGGGAATGCTGGCAACCGTCATCAACAGCCTTGCACTCAGTTCGGCTCTGGTAGCTGCCGGCGTGAAGGCCCGCGTGCTGACTGCCGTACGTATGGAACCCATCGGTGAATTCTACAATAAATGGCGTGCCATCGAATGTATGGAAGCAGGCGAAGTAGTCATCATGTCCGCCGGTACAGGCAATCCGTTCTTCACTACCGATACCGGTTCCAGTCTGCGCGGCATCGAGATTGAGGCGGATGTCATGCTGAAAGGTACCCGTGTGGACGGCATCTACACCGCCGACCCGGAGAAGGACCCGACAGCCACGAAGTTCCACGACATCACCTACGACGAAGTGCTGAAGCGCGGTCTGAAAGTGATGGACCTCACTGCCACCTGCATGTGCAAAGAGAATAACCTGCCCATCATCGTTTTTGACATGGACACAGTAGGTAATCTGAAAAAAGTGATGCAAGGAGAAGAAATCGGTACACTGGTGCACAATTGAATGGAAAATGGAGAATAAAAAATGAATGTTATTTAATTCTTAATTCTCAATTTTCAATTTAATAATTATATTTGCAAAGTTTCAAATCAAAGCTATTTCAAAACGAAAATAATATGAGAGACGTAAAAGACATCTTAGACGAAGCGCAAGAAAGTATGGACATGGCCATCATGTATCTGGACGAGGCACTGGCTCATATCCGCGCCGGAAAAGCCGATATCCGTTTGCTGGACGGTATCCGTGTGGATTCTTATGGAAGTATGGTTCCTATCAACAATGTGGCAGCCGTAACCACTCCGGACGCACGCAGCATTGCCATCAAGCCATGGGATAAGAGCATGTTCCGCGTCATTGAAAAGGCCATCATTGACTCCAGTCTCGGCATCATGCCCGAAAACAATGGTGAGATTATCCGTATCGGCATCCCGCCACTGACGGAAGAACGCCGTAAACAACTTGCCAAACAGTGTAAGGGAGAAGGAGAAACTGCCAAGGTAAGTGTACGTAATGCACGCCGTGATGCCATCGACGCCTTGAAGAAATCCGTAAAGGACGGACTGGCCGAAGACGCCCAGAAAGGCGGTGAAGAAAAGCTGCAGAAGATTCACGACAAGTTCATCAAGCAGATTGATGACATGCTGGCTGCAAAGGATAAAGAAATCATGACCGTTTAATTAAGTTGAAAACGGAAAATGGAAAGTTGAAAATAAACCGATATACCAAGTATAGAAGCCTTTCAACCTTCCATTTTCAACTTTCAACTTTCAACTTTCAATTATTTTGAGGGGACTCGTTATAAAAAACACCGGAAGTTGGTACTTGGTACGGACTGACGACGGAAGGGAGATTGAATGTAAAATCAAAGGGAACTTCCGGCTGAAAGGCATACGAAGCACTAATCCCGTGGCTGTAGGCGATTATGTGAACATCATACTGAACCAAGAAGGTACGGCCTTTATCAGCGAGATAGAGGACCGGAAGAATTACATCATCCGCCGCGCCTCCAACCTTTCCAAGCAATCGCACATTCTTGCTGCCAACCTCGACCAGTGCATGCTCATAGTGACGGTGAACTATCCCGAGACCTCCACTACCTTTATAGACCGTTTTCTCGCCTCTGCCGAGGCATACCGTGTTCCCGTCAAGATTATATTCAACAAAGTGGATGCCTACAATGAAGAGGAACTGCACTATCTGGACAGTCTCATCAACCTTTACACCACCATCGGCTATCCTTGTTTCAAGGTTTCTGCCAGAAAAGGGGAAGGCATCGACACTATCGAGAAAGAACTCAAAGGACGCATAACCCTCTTTTCCGGACATTCCGGAGTAGGGAAATCGACACTCATCAAGGCAATACTGCCCGATATAGAGATTAAAACCGGAGAGATATCCACCTATCATAATAAAGGTATGCACACCACTACCTTCTCAGAAATGTTCCCGGTTCCGGGCAACGGATATATCATTGACACTCCGGGCATCAAAGGTTTCGGAACATTCGATATGGAAGAAGAAGAGATAGGCCACTACTTCCCGGAAATATTCAAGGTATCTGCCGACTGCCGTTACGGCAACTGTACCCACCGCCACGAACCCGGATGCGCTGTACGCGAGGCTGTCGAGAAGCACTATATCAGCGAATCCCGTTACGCTTCTTATCTGAACATGCTGGAGGACAAGGAGGAGGGAAAATACCGGGCTGCTTACTGATTTGTCATTTTATCACCTTTCCAATCCACATTCTTACACTTTTTAACTCTTTATCTTTTAAACTATTCTCTTTTCCCGTAGTCTAATCTAAGGCTGATTTTATTACTACTAATACTACAACATGAATAAGAGAGTTAAATGGGGCATCATTATCGTGATTGGTGCCGGACTGATTGGAGGAGGAATCTACTCCCAATTACCTAAAGAGAATGAAGAATTAGCCGCTGCAGACAAGGTGATGACCGGTCAACGTAGCGGTAAGAAAATTCTAAACGTAAACGCAAAAATAATCAAACCGCAACTGCTGAAGGATGAAATACAAATCAGCGGCAGCCTGCTGCCGGATGAGGAAGTGGACCTTTCTTTCGAGACATCCGGCAAAATCATAGAGATAAATTTTGAAGAAGGCAGCTTCGTCAAGAAAGGACAATTACTTGCCAAAGTTAATGACCGGCCGCTGCAAGCACAATTGCAACGCCTCGTCTCCCAATTAAAGTTGGCAGAAGACCGCGTGTTTCGCCAGAACGCCCTGCTGGAAAGGGATGCGGTCAGTAAAGAAGCCTACGAACAAGTAAAGACCGAGCTGGCCACCCTGAATGCCGACATTGACCTGATAGAATCGAACATCGCACAAACTGAGCTGCGTGCTCCTTTCGACGGTGTCATCGGTCTGCGCCAAGTCAGTGTGGGTACTTACGCTTCCCCTACAACCATTGTAGCCAAACTCACCAAGATTTCGCCGTTGAAGGTGGAATTTGCCGTACCCGAGCGGTATGCCAATGACGTAAAGACCGGCGCCGGACTGGACTTCACTCTCGAAGGAAAGCTAAATACCTTCCACGCCACGGTTTATGCACGCGAATCAAAGATAGACCCTACTACCCATACCCTGACAATCCGTGCACTTTATCCCAATGCCAACGGAGCTGTGCTTCCGGGCCGCTATGCCAGCATCAAGCTGAACAAGGATGAAATTCAGGACGCCCTTGCCGTACCGTCCGAAGCCATTGTACCGGAAATGGGAAAAGACAAGATATTCCTCTATAAGTCGGGAAAAGCCCAGCCGGTAGAGATTACTACGGGAATCCGTACGGAAGCGGAAGTACAAGTATTGCAAGGCTTGCAGGCAGGAGATACCATCATCACCTCGGGAACCCTGCAACTCCGTACCGGACTACCGGTAACACTGGACAATATCAATTGACAACTGTCAATTATCAACCGTTAATTATCAATTGTAAAGAATGAATATATCCGAATTAAGTATACGGCGACCGGTACTCTCGACAGTACTTACCCTGATAATCCTGCTGTTTGGCTTCATCGGCTACAATTATCTGGGTGTACGCGAGTACCCATCTGTAGACAATCCCATCATATCAGTATCCTGCTCCTATCCGGGTGCCAACGCCGATGTCATCGAGAACCAGATAACGGAGCCTCTGGAGCAGAACATCAACGGTATTCCCGGCATACGCTCCCTCTCCAGTGTCAGCCAGCAAGGCTCATCACGCATTACAGTAGAGTTTGAGCTTTCCGTTGACCTGGAAACCGCCGCCAACGACGTACGTGATAAAGTGTCGCGTGCACAACGCTATCTGCCTCGTGACTGTGACCCTCCTACCGTATCAAAAGCCGATGCGGACGCCACCCCTATCCTGATGGTTGCCCTCCAAAGCGACAAACGTTCCCTACTGGAGCTCAGTGAAATAGCCGACCTGACTGTCAAGGAGCAGCTTCAGACTATTTCAGATGTAAGTAGTGTAAGTATCTGGGGAGAAAAGCGCTATTCCATGCGGCTTTGGCTGGACCCCATCAAGATGTCCGGCTATGGAATCACTCCTCTGGATGTAAAGAATGCGGTGGACAACGAAAACGTAGAGCTCCCTTCCGGAAGTATCGAAGGAAACACTACCGAGCTCACCATCCGTACGTTGGGTCTGATGCATACAGCCGAAGAGTTCAACAATCTTATCCTGAAGGAAGACGGTAACCGTATTGTCCGCTTCAGCGACATTGGACGTGCCGAACTGGGACCAGCCGACATCAAAAGTTATATGAAGATGAACGGTGTGCCCATGGTAGGTGTCGTAGTAATTCCGCAGCCGGGTGCCAACCACATTGAAATAGCCAACGCCGTATATGACCGCATGGAGAAGATGAAGAAAGACCTTCCCGAAGATGTTCATTACAACTACGGTTTTGACAATACCAAGTTTATCCGCGCTTCTATCGACGAGGTGAAGCAGACGGTGTATGAGGCCTTTGTACTGGTTATCATCATCATTTTCCTCTTCTTGCGCGATTGGCGTGTGACGCTTGTGCCATGTATTGTAATCCCCGTTTCGCTGATTGGAGCTTTCTTCGTCATGTATCTGGCCGGTTTCTCCATCAATGTGCTCTCCATGCTTGCCGTGGTGCTTGCCGTGGGCTTGGTGGTGGACGACGCCATCGTGATGACGGAGAACATTTATGTCCGCATCGAGAAAGGGATGCCACCGAAAGAAGCCGGCATAGAAGGAGCCAAGGAGATTTTCTTTGCCGTCATCTCCACTACCATTACGCTGGTGGCGGTATTCTTCCCTATTGTATTCATGGACGGTACGACAGGACGACTGTTCCGCGAATTCAGTATCGTGGTCTCCGGTTCGGTGATTATCTCCTCCTTCGCCGCATTGACTTTTACGCCGATGCTTGCCACCAAACTTTTAATCAAAAGGGAACAGCAGAGCTGGTTCTATCGCAAGACCGAACCTTTCTTCGAAGGGATGAACCGGGTATACAGCCAGTCACTGGCCGCCTTCCTGAAACGGCGCTGGATTGCCCTGCCCTTCACCATCGTCACCATCCTGCTTATCGGAGTCCTTTGGAATACTATCCCGGCTGAAATGGCGCCATTGGAGGACCGTTCGCAAATCAGTATCAATACAATGGGTGCCGAAGGAGTGACTTACGAATATATCCGCGACTATACCGAAGACATCAATCATCTGGTGGACTCCATTATCCCGGATGCAGAAGCGGTAACAGCGCGTGTGTCCAGTGGTAGCGGTAACGTACGTATCACACTGAAAGACATGAAAGACCGTGACTATACCCAGATGGAAGTTGCCGAAAAGTTGTCGAAGGCAGTGCAGAAAAAGACCATGGCACGCTCTTTCGTACAGCAGTCCTCCTCATTCGGAGGACGGCGCGGCGGTATGCCCGTGCAGTATGTATTGCAGGCAACCAATATCGAGAAATTGCAGGAGGTGCTCCCCAAGTTCATGACGAAGGTCTACGAAAATCCGGTATTCCAGATGGCAGACGTAAACCTGAAGTTCAGCAAGCCTGAAGCGCGCATCAACATCAACCGTGACAAGGCGAGCATCATGGGCGTAAGCACCAAGAACATTGCCCAAACCCTGCAATACGGCTTGAGCGGACAGCGCATGGGCTACTTCTACATGAACGGAAAGCAATACGAGATATTAGGCGAAATCAACCGCCAGCAACGCAACAAGCCCGCCGACCTGAAAGGCATCTATATCCGAAGCGACAACGGGAACATGGTACAGCTGGACAACCTGATTGAGCTTACCGGCGGCATCGCACCTCCGAAACTGTACCGTTACAACCGTTTCGTTTCTGCCACCATCTCCGCGGGACTGGCGGACGGCAAGACCATCGGACAAGGTCTGGATGAAATGGACAAGATTGCCAAGGAGACGCTGGACGAGACCTTCCGCACCGCACTGACCGGAGACTCCAAAGAGTATAGGGAGAGTTCCTCCAGTCTGATGTTCGCCTTCATTCTAGCCATCGTGCTGATTTACCTGATTCTGGCCGCCCAGTTCGAAAGCTTCAAGGACCCGCTGATTATCATGTTGACGGTGCCTCTCGCCATTGCCGGCGCACTGGTGTTCATGTATTTCGGGGGGATTACGATGAATATATTCAGCCAGATTGGTATTATCATGCTGATTGGTCTAGTGGCAAAGAACGGTATCCTGATTGTGGAATTTGCCAATCAGAAGCAGGAAGCGGGTGAAGACAAGATGCGAGCCATCAAGGACGCCTCCCTGCAACGTCTGCGCCCCATCCTGATGACGAGTGCCTCCACCATCCTGGGATTGATACCGCTTGCCTACGCCACCGGCGAAGGCTGCAACCAGCGCATCGCCATGGGTACTGCCGTCGTAGGCGGCATGCTCATCTCCACACTGCTGACGATGTACATCGTGCCTGCCATATATAGTTATGTATCAACGAACCGAAGTAAACTGAAGACCGAATGAAACGCATTGTTTTAATTTTCATAGCCACTGCCTGCACAGCGCTGGACCTTTATGCACAGCCTGCGCCTACCTACACCTTGAAGTCCTGCCTGGAGCAGGGATTGCTGAACAACTACTCCCTGCGCATTGTCCGCAATGAAGAGCAGGTCAGCAAGAACAACGCCACACTGGGCAATGCGGGCTACCTGCCCACACTGGACCTCTCCGCCGGCTACAAGGGAACCATAGACAATACCGAGACCAAAGCCCGAGCCACCGGAGAGACAACCAAGGACAACGGAGTGTTTGACCAAACTCTCGATGCAGGCATCAACCTGAACTGGACCATCTTCGACGGTTTCAACATTACCGCCAACTACCAACGGCTCAAGGAGCTGGAACGCCAAGGCGAGACCAATACGCGCATCGCCATCGAGGACCTGATAGCCAACATAGCCGCCGAATACTATAACTATGTGCAGCAGAAAATCCGCTTGAAGAACTTCCGTTATGCCGTATCGCTATCCAAAGAGCGCCTGCGCATTGTGGAAGAGCGTTACCACATCGGTAACTTCTCGCGCCTGGACTACCAGCAGGCCAAAGTGGACTTCAATGCCGACAGTGCCCAATACATGAAACAGCAGGAACTGCTGCACACCTCACGTATCCAGCTGAACGAACTCATGGCAAACAAAGATGTAGACCAGCCGTTTATCATACAGGACAGCCTTATCAACGTGACCGCCGCCCTGAACTTCGAAGAGCTTTGGAACGCCACCCTGCAAATCAACGCCTCACTGCTACGTGCCGAACAGAACAATACCCTGGCCCGTCTGGACTACAAGAAAGTCTGCTCGCGCGACTACCCATACGTGAAGATGAACGGCGGATACGGCTACACCCTCAACAAGTATGACATCTCTGCCAACAGCCGCCGCAGCAACCTCGGTCTGAACTTCGGCGTCACGGTCGGCTTCAATCTGTTCGACGGCAACCGGCGCCGCGAACGCAAGAATGCCCGCATTGCCGTGCAGAACGCTCGCCTGGAACGGGAGCAACTGGAGCAAGCCCTGCGCGCCGACCTCAGCAACCTATGGCAGGCCTACCAAAACAACCTGCAAATGCTGAACCTGGAACGCCAGAACCTTGTGGCTGCCAAGGAGAACCACGAGATTGCCATGGAACGATATATGCTGGGCAACCTCTCGGGAATCGAGATGCGCGAAGCCCAAAAGAGTCTGCTGGATGCAGAAGAACGTATTCTCTCCGCGGAATATGATACCAAATTATGTGAAATCTCCCTACTGCAAATCAGTGGAAAAGTAGCGCGCTATATGGAATAAGCAATATAATCCGTACCTTTGCGCCCGGTTTATCAGAATTGAAGCACAATGGGATTATTCATCAGAAAGCCATTCGAGGCACTGCAAGCGGAGGCTAATGCCTCCGGAAAGAAAACATTGAAACGTGTACTTGGTCCGTGGAGCCTTGTTGCCCTGGGCGTGGGAGTCATCATCGGAGCGGGTCTATTCTCCATCACCGGAACGGTGGCGGCAGGCTATACGGGACCGGCCATCACACTGTCCTTTGCCATTGCCGCACTGGGATGCTGCTTCGCCGGACTATGTTATGCGGAATTTGCATCCATGATACCCGTAGCCGGCAGCGCATACACCTACTCGTATGCCACGATGGGCGAACTCATCGCCTGGATTATCGGGTGGGACCTGGTACTGGAATACACCGTAGCCGCAACCACGGTAAGCATCAGCTGGAGCCGCTATCTGGTCGTCTTTCTCGAGGGACTGGACATACATCTACCGCAAGCCCTCACCGCCTGTCCCTGGGATGGTGGAGTCGTAAATATCCCCGCCTTCCTTATCGTCGTGCTGATGAGCCTCTTCCTGATACGGGGTACGGAAGGCAGCTCCATCTTCAACGGCTTCATTGTATTCCTGAAGGTTTCCGTCATACTGATTTTTGTCATACTCGGCTGGAAATACATCAATACCGACAACTATACACCTTACATCCCTGCCAATACGGGCGTGCTGGGCGAATATGGCTTCTCCGGCATCCTGCGAGGGGCGGCCATCGTATTCTTCGCCTTCCTCGGGTTCGACGCTGTGAGCACAGCCGCCCAAGAGACGAAGAACCCGAAGCGGAACATGCCTATCGGCATTCTGGTCTCCCTGCTGGTATGCACCGTGCTCTATATGGTTTTTGCCCACGTCATGACGGGAGTGGCACACTACACCGCCTTCAGCGGACAGCAAGGCATTGCTCCCGTTGCCATAGCCATAGAGCACATGGGGCAGGCTGATGCGGCAGGTATCATCCAGCCGGACTATCCCTGGCTGAACCGTGCCATCGTGCTGTCCATTCTGTTCGGATATTGCTCCGTCATCATGGTGACGCTGCTGGGACAGAGCCGCGTATTCCTGAGCATGAGCCACGACGGGCTGCTGCCTCCTTTCTTCTCGCATATCAACGAAAAGTTCCGTACTCCGGCACGCAGCAACCTGCTCTTCATGGTACTTGTGGGCCTGCTGGCAGCTTTTGTACCCGCACGGCTGGCCGGAGAGATGACAAGCATCGGCACGCTGATGGCCTTCACGCTGGTCTGTGCCGCTGTACTGGTAGTACGCAGAACCATGCCTGACGTGCCCCGTTCCTTTAAAACCCCACTTGTTCCACTTATCCCCATACTGGGTATTCTTACTTGCCTTTGCATGATGTTGTTCCTTCCTGCCGATACATGGATACGCCTGGTGCTGTGGATGCTCATCGGTCTGGACATCTACGTGGGCTACGGCATGAAGCACAGTAAGCTGGAGCATGGAGGCGACACCCGCCACGGGCAGGTGACCTTGAACATGATTGGACTTATCCTTGCCGTTCTTTGTGTCATCACCGGACTGTGGCACCAACAGACTGTGGGATGGGGAGAAAGCAAAGTGCTGCTGATTATCTCGTTTGTTTTCGCATTCACGCACTGCGCTTACTATATGTGGAGAATCTGGAGGAGATAATAAGCCCTAAATCTCCTCCTTTAAAGATAAACAATCTTTCATCCAAACTACCCCAGCACCCACTTGGTCCGCTTCCCGAAACAACGGTATGCCATTGCCACCAGAAACCAGGAAGTACAGAAAGCGACGACTGCGGCACAAGGTATCTGAAGATAGATAGGAACATGGATAGCACGCATCAGGACTACGCTCGGTCCGGTAAAGAAATAGTGTATCATATAGACTCCAAAACCACAGAGCGTCAAGTTTGCCAATGCTTTCTTGATGCGCTCCGAACGGAAATTGGCCCGCTTGCAAAGCATAAACACAGGGATGGTCATCATTACTACATTCAGCGAACAGTAGGTGAAGAAGAGTTCGAGCATCTCATCCGTAAAATCCGGCAAGGAGGTCATACGACGGAAACCAAGGAATGTTACGGCATAGCCAATGGCAAACATGGGAATGCCGATGCCACAGAGTTGCCGGCCCGTCCAGTTATGGTTCCTCAGATAATGGCCCAACAATAGGTAGCCGTTAAAACCGGCAAAGTAATACAGCATACCGAACGAGTTCCACGAGCAAGTCCCCCAAAGGTACGGAGCGGCAAACTCGGTATAATAAGGCAGCAGCAGTGTCACTCCCCATGCTGCAAGAAACCATAGTTTGGCACGTTCCGAGGCCTTCTCCACCCATGCCGAGAATATCGGAAGATAGAGATAAAGCCCTATCAGCAGATAGATATACCACATGTGCACATCCAATAGAGAGAAATTAAAAGGCATTTCTGCAATATATCCCAGGCTCACTGCCAGAGACTGGCGCATCACTTCCTCACCCGAATAAGGGAAGAAATCCAGAATCACTTTCGGCTCCACTCCCAGCAGTCCCGTTATCCAGGGGAACAGATTGTAAATCACAGACCAGATGAGGAAAGGAAAGAATACGCGGGGGATACGTTTCTTGTAGAATGCCGAGGCGTCACCCCGTACCGGCAACAGCAATGCACCGGTAATCATTACAAAAAGCGGTACGCAAGGACGGAGCGCCGCACCGTAGACAGCTCCCCAGAACTTGATGTCAACAATGTCGGGCGATGTGCCCGGATAGAAGTTAAAAGGGTCTGTGCAATGGCAGCAAACTACTGTAAACATTGCAACAAGGCGTACCACATCCAGCCATACGATGTGTTGTGCCGGAGTTTGTCGTGTAAGAGTCAGTTCCATGTTTTATTAAATTGGTTGTTTGGAGGGCTAAAGATAAAGAAGTTAACTGAGAAATGAAAAGGAGAATGTAACAAAAATACGACAACAAACGAGTTTCAGTTTTATTCTCCTATAGAGAACAATCTGTTTTATCAAGGCAGAACAGAGTGTTCCAATAGGGAAGAACACTTTGTTCCAACATGAAAGAACAGTTTGTTTCAATAGGAAGAAACAATTTGTTTCAACATAAAGGAACAGTTTGTTTTGCTTGATGAAACAGAGTGTTCTATGCCGCGAAACACTTTGTTTTCCTCTACAAAACAAAAAAGCCGTAACAAGATTTTCTCCGTTACGGCTTTCCTTATATTATGCCTTTCTAAAAGGCTTCTGTTTTACTTGCTGCAATTCCAGGGCTTCAGTTGCTTGAAGAAGTCGTTGCCCTTATCGTCCACCAAGATGAATGCAGGGAAGTTCTCCACCTCAATCTTCCAGATAGCTTCCATACCGAGTTCGGGATATTCCACGCACTCAATGCTCTTGATGTTGTTCTGTGCCAAGATAGCGGCAGGACCACCGATAGAGCCCAAGTAGAAACCGCCATACTTTTGGCAGGCATCTGTCACTTGCTGGCTGCGGTTACCTTTGGCAAGCATAATCATGCTGCCGCCGTGGCTTTGGAAGAGGTCTACATACGGGTCCATACGTCCGGCAGTAGTCGGGCCCATGGAGCCGCAAGCCATGCCTTGAGGAGTCTTGGCAGGACCGGCGTAGTAGATGGGATGGTCTTTGATGTACTGCGGCAGGTCTTCGCCACGGTCCAGACGTTCTTTCAGCTTGGCGTGTGCGATGTCACGGCCTACGATAATGGTTCCATTCAGAGACAAACGGGTGGAAACCGGATACTTGGTCAGTTCCTTCAGAATATCGGCCATCGGCTGGTTCAAGTCAATCTTCACCACGTCGCCTTCACCGGCTTTACGGAGTTCTTCGGGAATCAGTTCACCCGGATTGCTGTCGAGCTTTTCAATCCAGATACCTTCTTTATTGATTTTACACTTGATGTTGCGGTCGGCAGAGCAGGAAACGCCCAGACCCACGGGGCAGGAAGCGCCGTGACGCGGCAGGCGGATGATGCGGATGTCGTGAGCCAGATACTTGCCGCCGAACTGGGCACCGAGGCCAATCTTATGAGCTTCTTCCAGTACCAGCTTCTCCAGTTCCACATCGCGGAAAGCGCGGCCGAACTCATTGCCGGTAGTGGGTAGGTTATCGTAGAAGTGGGTGGAAGCCAGTTTCACAGTCAGCAAGTTCTTTTCGGCAGAGGTACCGCCGATAACGAATGCGATGTGATAGGGAGGACAAGCTGCCGTACCCAAAGTCTTGATTTTTGAGATAAGGAAGGGAACCAATGTTTCGGGGTTGAGGATAGCCTTTGTCTCCTGGTAGAGATAAGTCTTGTTGGCAGAGCCACCACCCTTGGTTACGCAGAGGAACTCGTACTCCATACCTTCCGTAGCTTCGATGTCAATCTGTGCGGGAAGGTTGCACTTCGTATTCACCTCATCGTACATGGTGAGGGGAGCATTCTGCGAATAGCGCAGGTTCTCTTCGGTATAAGTCTTGTAAACACCCAGTGAGAGAGCTTCTTCATCACAGTAGCCGGTCCATACTTGTTGTCCCTTTTCGCCGTGGATGATTGCCGTACCCGTATCCTGGCAGAAAGGAAGTACCCCCTTGGATGCTACCTCTGCATTGCGCAGGAAGGTGAGTGCCACGTATTTATCGTTATCGCTTGCTTCGGGGTCACTCAGAATCTTAGCAACCTGCTCGTTGTGCGAACGACGCAACATGAACGACACATCACGGAAAGCCGCATTGGCCATTGCCGTCAAACCTTCTTTTTCAATCTTCAGGATAGGTTTTCCTTCAAACTCGCTTACTGACACGTAATCTTTCGTAAGCAGATAATACTCAGTAGTATCTTTTCCCTTCTCGAACATGGGCTGATACTTGAACGGAGGTGTTGTTGCCATAATTACTCGTATATTTAATGTTTAAAAGTGATTCGGGTAGCAAAGGCAGCACAAAACCGCCTTTACCGAGCAAAGGTAAAAACTATTATTGAAATAATTCTTTAATTAGAGTAAAAACGCAACAAATCATAATTAATTTTCTGACACCCGCTGCATCCGCCCTATCAGTTCATCGCCCAGCGCCGTCTTCACCTCAATGTGTTTCAGCACAGCCATTACAAACGGATTGCTTTCAAAGTCGCCGCGTACCTGCTCAAAATCGAGTTCCTTTTCCAAGCGTGAGCCATCGGCTCCAAAGCCCGTCATGGAAGCCAGTGAAAATTCTTTCTTAGCATCCTCATACACCATGCGGTCGAGGCCAACTACTGCTTCTTTCCATTTTTCGACAATATGTATGACGTCTTCTGCCGTCATACCTTCCGGCTTGATACCATAGAACTCTTCCAACTTCTCATACGCCCAGGTCCATTCGTAGGTATAGTAGTTGCTGTGCATCTTCTCAAACTCGGCATTGATAGACTTCAAGCGATTGACTTTGCCGGACTCAATACCGTCTATCAGCGCATCTATCTCACTCTTTGGGGCTATCAATCCGGAAATATCCACCCATTCGCCGCTGCCAATGGCAGTATCGGGCTTCAAACGGGCACGTATTTCTTCATTGCTCCGGAAGTCAATGCCTTCCAAGCGCTTGATGACAGAGTTTCCGAGGAACTTATGAATGGCTATTTCATAGAAGCGGATACCTTTCACCAAAGCCGAGTTACGTATCTTCGCACTATGGAAAGAATAGATGTCCGAAAGCTCGCCACTGGCATGACGCAGATTCTGCAACGTTTCCCGTCCCTTGAACATTTTCTGCACCGTGTAGGGGCTGAGAAGATTATAGTTGATGTAATCCAGTTTGTTCGGGTCGGTACGCCCGTCACGTTTCGGCCACTTCTGGGCATCACGGATGGTACCCACACTACGCAGGTTGACACCGGGTACAAGGTAGGTGGTATTATTCTGCTCTATCAAGTAAGAGAACGGCAGGTTCGAAGTATCAGAATGGTTGACGTGGCGCCCCATTACCAAGGAAAACGCTCCCACCCTTGCAGGCCACAAGATGTACGAATCGGAAGTCGTCTTGGCACCACGCTCCAAAGTGCCTTGATGGATAGGCCCTAACTTATACATATGGTTGCTCTGATTGGACCCCGAACCGGCATTCATAAAGGAAAACATACCGGCAATCAGCAACGTGGATTTATGGTGTGTCACCGTATAAGGTCCGGCAAAAATAGCGCACGCCTCCCCGTTCTCTCCCTGGCAGTTGCTGAAAAACAAAGAATCCGAGGCAGAGTAGTTGTGTCCCAACTTGCATGCCTGCCCCACGAAGCAGCGGCTCAGCATAGCTCCGTCATCTACATGAGACCCGGTAGAGATGATGAAATCATCACAAATCACCCCATGCCCGATGTGTACCGGCGCCACCTCGTTGCTGTTGATGCTTCCGTTATACAGACGGCATGTACCACAGATGCGGCAATAATCACCGATGCGCACATTCTTTATGGAACCGGTGTTCAATATCATTACATGGTTCCCGATGCTTCCTACAGCAGAAGCATGTTTGCTGGAATAAAAATCCGTGATTTCCTTCATCCGTGCAATCAGATCCGGGCGATGGCGGTAAAGCGCCAGAATATAGGCTTGGTGTGCGGAGAGTTTATCATTAATCAGCACCTCACGGCCTCCCGTCTCATTCAGGACAGACACTTCTACCCCGTTACCGAACTTCGACACACCGTCTACCAGAATAATATCCACATTCTCAATGAAGGTGTCATGCCCTATTTCATAATTGGCAATGTAGTTCTGGATATTCTCAATGCAACAGTTATCTCCCACCGTTACATTATGCAGCGTCACATGCCGCAAACCGGAATGCTTCCTGATTCCTCCCGGCAACATAAATTCTGAATGGAACACTCCCAAACACACCTCACCCGAAAAACGGGTATGATGCACAAATTCCGTTGAGAACTCTTCTGCAACGGTTACTTTCCCCCAATCATCAGCCAGACATGACTGGCTCTTCAACCGGAGAATTTCATCTTCGGTCAGTCTTCTGTAATTCATCCTTATAACGAGTTATGAGTTATGAGTTATAAGTTATTGCCTTTGCCGGCACTACCGATTCAAACCGCTGCCAGCAAATAACTCATAACTTATAACTCATAACTAAAATTAAACTTCTTCTTCGTAGGTCTGATAAAGAAAGTCATTATAGGGGTACTTCTGCACGTGCAATTCCTTCACACGCTGATAAACTACACTCTTCAGTTCCTCCATATTGATTTTTTCGCGGGCAGAAATAAAGAGGCAGTTATCCTCCATCTTAGCCATCCACGTCTTCATCAGTTCTTCGAGTGTCAAGTTTTCCTTGGTTCTGGGGGTAAGGTCGTCAGCCGCTTTCTCTATATAAGTATAAGCGTCTATCTTATTGAATACAAGAATCATGGGCTTACCGGCGGCACCGATATCTGCCAACGTCTTGTTCACAACTTCTATCTGTTCTTCAAAATCCGGATGAGAGATGTCTACGATATGCAACAGCAAGTCCGCCTCGCGTACCTCATCCAGAGTAGACTTGAAGGAGTCTACCAAATCCGTCGGCAATTTACGGATAAAGCCCACCGTATCGGATAGCAGGAACGGCAGGTTCTCAATAATCACCTTACGCACCGTAGTATCCAACGTGGCAAACAGCTTATTCTCTGCAAAGACTTCACTTTTCGAAAGCAAAGTCATCAATGTGGATTTTCCTACATTGGTATATCCCACCAATGCCACACGAATCAAGCGTCCGCGGTTCTTCCGCTGGGTAGACTTCTGCTTGTCAATCTCAGCCAAACGCTCCTTCAACAATGACATACGGTTCAAGATGATACGGCGGTCCATTTCCAGCTGCGTTTCACCCGGACCGCGAAGTCCCACGGAACCTTTACCTCCACCGGCACCGGAGCCACCACCCTGGCGTTCCAAGTGGGTCCACAAACGTTGCAGACGGGGGAGCATGTACTTATACTGCGCCAGCTCCACCTGCGTTTTTGCATTGGCAGTCTGGGCACGCATGGCAAAGATATCGAGAATCAGGGACGTACGGTCCAGTATCTTGATTTTGAGTTCAGCTTCTATATTGCGTATCTGCTTGGCGGAGAGTTCATCATCAAAAATCACCATGCCGATTTCGCGTTCGGCTTCTTCTTCATTCCGGATATACTCTTTAATTTCTTCCAGCTTGCCCTTGCCGACATAAGTCACGGAATGCGCTGCATCCAGCTTTTGGGTAAACCGCTTCACTACTTCCGCCCCGGCTGTCTCAGCCAAGAATGCCAGCTCGTCCAGGTATTCGTTCGTCTTTCGCTCATCCTGCGTTTTAGTGATGAGACCTACCAATACCGCTGTTTCTGCCTGCACTTCGGAAATTACAAATTCTTTCATAGTTTCTATACCTTATTATATATACGTATTGTTGGTTCGGGCAGCAAATATAAATAATTTTGGCGGAAGCGCCTTAAAAAGCGGAATAAAATAAAAACAGACACAATAGAAAAATGGCATGTAAAATGAAGTCGAACTTCATCTTACATGCCATTTCAAATTACATATTATCTAATTGCCAGGATAATCAAAACCCTTCCGGCATCTCCAGCGTTTCCGTGAATCCCTGATACAGTACTCCCCATTTACCACCGTCAAGTACTACTAAGCCCTGCATCGGGAAAGACAACACGTTTCCTTTACGCTCCATACCTGCTGCTGCAAAGTATAGCATACCATAATCCGTCTTGTCATAACCAGTAGGTTGAGGATCCCAACCTATCAGTTCTTGATTGTCATCGCTTAGCGTAAACATGATGGGATATCCTTTCGTAATGCAATCTTCCAGCTTATAGATGTTAGCCTCTTTAGCCTTCAGCACAGGTTGATCCCAACCCTCGCCAAATAATTGAGATGCATAGTAGCCTGTACCTATATTGAGCCAAGTATAGTCACGCTTTATATTGACCGTCACCTTAGGTGAACCATAAACGTAGGAATCTTCTTCAGGAATGGCAATAGTATAAGATGCAGTAGTACCCACAGCTATGTCAAACGCAATCTTTACTTCTTTGAGTGCTTCACCGGCAGCAAAATCAATCGTTGTCGGTACTGTTACGTTCTCCGCATCTGTAGTCAAGCGAATAGATGCAGCCGCATCTGTTTTCTGACGACCGATTTTGACCACAAAAACCTGTTCATCATTCGGATAATAAGTCAAATCAGTGTTATCAGTATAAATATAAGCTTGTACACCCTCGGTAGGAACCGGAGAAGGCTCCCACTCCACACCGTCTGAACAAGCCGTCATAGCCAAACCGCATACGGCCAAGCCCAAAAACAATTTATTGAATATCTTATTCATATACAAATTCTATTAAAAGTTAGTTCATTGGTTAATTGTTACCCGGTGCAAACTCCCCTATCGGAGTAGGACGTTTAGCAATAGCACCGGACGGGTCCGGATTGTTCATTCCCTGAAGGGCAGTATTTGAATCGACCTCGGTCTTAGGAATCATCAATGTCCAGTTGGGCTTCACACCTTTACAGTTTATCTTGAAGATATCTTCTATAAAGTTGGTACCCTCATAATTCTGAATGACATCCGGTTTCAGACGTTTAGCCGTGGGGAATGCGATTCCCTCACCCCAGAACTCGATACGCATCTGTTTCAACACCTCAAGTTGGAAATTACGCAAATCACCCGTACTGAAATTGTAATTGCTCTGGCGGTACTGCTTCATAAAGTTATTCAACAACTGTACGCCTGCTGCCACATTCTGGCTGGCACCTACTGCTTCAGCCTCTATGAGATACATCTCTTCCACACGCATCACGGGAATATCTGCAGCCGCACCCACAGAATAAGTGTTATAGTCACCACCCACGGGGCGGAACTTCAATGACATATAATCCGGTTGTTCATCCAGCCATGCATTGCCTCTCACTGACTGGTAAGCGTAAGTACTTCTGTCCGGGTCAAGGTAAGAATATTTGCGGAAATCGGTAGCAGGAATCGCGTCATAAAGTGAACGTGCCATCTGGAGCTTAGACAAAGAAGCATATCCCCAATCCGCTTCATTGGAAATGTGACCAATGAAATTAGCAAGATTACCCATATTGGAAGCCGTGGGGTGAAGGTACCACATCCATGCAGAAGTAGCCGTATTGAAACCGGTAGTGGGATTATGCCACTGTGATTCGCTCATAGGTGTTGCTCCCGACTTATCAATAGCCTTGCGGGCATACTCGGCAGCTTTAGCAAACTGACCATCCCACATATATACTTTGGCCTTCAGACCATATACGACCGCCAAGTCAGGGAAGTTCTTACTGACAGGTGTATAAGACTCCAGACCTATCTCTGCCTTGTCAAGGTCGGCAAGAATGAAATTCACCAATTCTTCGTGGGTTGCACGCGGATTGCTCTTCGCAATGTCGTTAGTTGTTGCCTCAGTCACGATGGGCACCGTCAGCCCCAGTACCTTGCTACAATCGGTATAGATGTTTTCTACCGGTTCGAAAAGTACCATCAGCGTATAATAGTCCAATGCACGGAAAGCATGGGCTATACTTCCAAGCCCACGCATTTCATCGGTAATTGTGGGATCAGTCACATCAACGGCCGCAATCACGTCATTGGCCGATTTAACGAACTTATATAGGGTGAAGTAAGGCAAATATGAATAATAGCCGGTGTCGTTCATACCATTATTGGCATTGAAGCGCCACCACCAGTCATATCCGTAATCCGTAGCCACGACATCACCCAGCAGTTCTGTCTGGGCCAACATCAATGAGGGATAAGCAAGGTCGGTCTCATGTGTTTGCTTACCGTACACTAGATAGCCTTGTACCATTTGCGATGGCAAGCCATTAAGCGAAGCCTCAATCGCTGTTGCCGATGCACCAATCTGATCGGAGGTCGCTGTAGAATCTTCGGGAAAAACCTCTTCTATACAGCCGGTCAATACCGTGGCCGATACGACCATAACCGAAAATAGTTTGAATATATTCTTCTTCATAATCATTGTAATCTATATATTAGGTTTAGAACTCAAATGACACACCACCGGAGATGGTACGCATCGGTGAATAGAAAGTAGCATTGGTTGTCTCGTCGTATGACTGACGTGGGTCGAACCCTTTACGTTTAGACCAATAGAAAACATTTTCTGCCGACATATACACGCGCAATGAGTTGATGGCCAACTTTCTTGTCCACTTGGAAGGTAACGTGTAGCCCACATTAATATTCTGGATATTCAAGAAGCTTGCATTTGTCAAGAAGCGCGTAGACATTGCCCCTGAATATTGGTCGTTCATCTGGAAACGAGGGATATTAGTATTTGTGTTCTCAGGAGTCCATGAGTTCAGCAAATCCTTATGGTAGTTGTAACCAGCCGTACCATAAGGTGACGACATAAAGTAAGCATACGTACCATCATATTGCTTACCACCAATCTGGTAAGTGAAGTTTATGCCGAAGTCCACGCCATATACTTTCAGTTTGGTACCGAAACCACCATACACCTTAGGTATTGAGCTTTCCTCTGTGATGTAATAGTCAGCCTGAGCATGATTCGTAGTCGTTTCACGTCCGGTGATATTGCCGGCCTCGTCCTTGACATTCTTATAGAACAAAGACTCACCCTTTTCATTCACTCCGGCATACTCCTTCAAGCGCCATGTAAACATAGACAAATCCTCACCAATGAAGAAGCTTCCGTTAGAATAGCCCTTATATCCTTTTCCATCAGCTGTATACTCAGTAGTAATCAACTTATCAGGATCAAGCATCGTAATACGGTTCTTCAAGGTTGAAATGTTCACATTCACATCCCACGTAAAGTTACGTGTATCGAAGATATTCACATTGAAGTCCATTTCCACACCACTATTGACCATGTTACCAACGTTGTCCATATAGGAAGCATAACCCAATGATGGAGCCACGGTAAATGAGAACAACATATCCGAAGTCTTACGTCTGTAGTACTCGATGCTACCGGTTACACGGTTCCACAACTGGAACTCTGCACCGATATTGAAGTTAGTGTTGGTTTCCCAAGTGATGTCTTTAGTGCCCTTAGATTTAAATGAAGTACCAAGGCTGTTGTTAGAGTTGATAATGTTAAATCTATCCGTATAGAGGAAGTCACCGATATTGTCATTACCTTGTGAACCAATAGAAGCCTTCAGCTTCAGTTCCTGCACCCATGAAGCATCAAACCAGCTTTCTTTGTTGATAAGCCACGCACCGCCTACCGACCAGAATGTACCCCAGCGATGGTCCGGATGGAAACGGCTGGAAGCATCACGACGCAAAGAAGCCGAGCCGAAGATGCGTTCGTCATAATTGTATTGCAAACGGCCGAAGAAACCTTCATTGTTACGACGCTCTTTATAGGAAGAAGCACCTTGTCCGTCGATAATGGCACCATCCAATTCCTTATTGCCTTGAGAGAACATCTGCGACTTGCTGGCCCCAAGTTCATAGTAGCGATAATCATAATATTCGTGACCTAAAAGAATATCGAAGTTATTGTCGCCAAACGAACGGGCATAAGAAACAAGTTGTTGCAGGTTGTAATCGTAAGTACGTGTATGATACTTGCTCACTGTACCGCCGGTGGAGTCGAACTGTCCGTAGTAAGGATTGTAAACGTAACTATGACGTGTCTCATCCAAGTTGAAAGCACCATTGAATGTCACCTTCAGGCCTTCTATAGGAGTTATATCTACAAAGGCGTTGCCGTTAATGGCATTTCCTTCAGAGTTTCTGGTATTTAGTTTATTGTCTAGAATAGGGTTGGCATCAGCAATGAAAGGACGCTGCATACCTGCATTGATACCACTACCGTAGTCCATCATTCCAATACCATTATTATCCACCATGATGCTGCCGTCAGCATTGCGCACGTAGGCGGGATAGATGGGAGCCATTTGGGTAACAAACGCCCATATATTACCGGTAGACGAACTGGTACCATTGTTACTCAACGAGTTAGAATCAAAACGTGCATATCCCATATTACCACCAATCTTCAACCACTTCTTTGCCTGATAGTCGGCTTTCAAACGGCCTGTCAAACGTTTCAGGTCAGAGCCTTCAGTGATACCCTCATTTCCAAGATAACCTAAAGAAACATAGAAAGAGGACTTTTCATTGGCTGCGCTCACCGAGAAGTTGTATTCCTGACGCAGACCGGTACGCATTCCCACATCTTCCCAATCATCCGGAGTCAGCAGATAGTCACGTCCTTTATAATTCACAACTCTACCCAATGTGGCGTTGGGATTAAGTTTACCGTTCTGACCGATGAGGAATTGCCCATCGGGAACTGTATATACATTGTATCCCAATCCACCGTTGGAGCCAAACAGATTCTTGTTTGCCTCAAGCCATGCAGCTTGGTCATTCATTCCCGTTGACTTATAATAATTGTTCATGGCACGATAATGCATCTCGTAGTACATGCCAGGATTGTCAATCACTTCATATTTCTGCAACGCTCGAGTGTTAGCACCCCACTTAGCATCAAAAGTCACCTTAGCCTCTCCCGACATATTGGCCCTTTTGGTAGTGATGATAATTACACCATTAGCACCACGAGCACCGTAAAGAGCATTGGAAGCCGCATCCTTCAATACCGTCATTGACTCAACGTCGTTAGGATTGATATTATTAATATCACCGCTATAAGGAGCGCCGTCCACAATAATCAAAGGGTCATTCTTTGCATTGATAGAACTAAAACCACGAATCTTGATGGATGATTTTGAACCTGGAGCACCGTCATTGGAAGTCAGTGTCACACCCGGCACAGCACCTGCCAAGGCATCAGTAACATTCGTCACTTGCGACTGCTCCAGCTTTTCGGTACCAACCACCTTAGCCGAACCCGTAAATGCAGACTTCTTTGCTGTACCGAAAGCAACCACCATTACCTCATCAAGCATCTCAGTATCAGACTTCATCACCACTTTTAAGCTGGGTTTTATTGCCACTTCTTGGGTCTGCATACCAATATAAGAAATCACCAGAGTTTTCGCGGAACTTGGTACGTTTGGTAATGTAAAATCACCATCTACACCGGTAATAGCACCAATTTGTGTACCTTTTACCAATACAGAGGCTCCAATAACTGGCTGCCCGTCTTCTTCAGAAATTACAACACCTGTAACCTTCTGGGTTTGGGCAGTTACTAGGCCTATTCCGACAAAAAGACAGGCCAATAACAGCATTAATTTTCTTTTCATAAATTCTCTCTTAAAGTTTAACTTTACATTAATTGTTTCTTTACTCTAACAAAGTGCAAATATATTAATAAAACTGAAACGAACAACTATTTTATTGAAAAAACCTTGTAAATCTATCAATTTGTTAATTAAACATGCCACTTTATGCTTAATAACAGATTTTTCACACTTAAAAAACCTAAACTGGCTTATGTTTACTATCACTATGATTCCCTCTTTTAGGATGATTTTTCCAAGAAATACACATATTTTAAAACAAAATGGTTAATAAATAAGCCGCTAAAACAGAGAACGGACCTGATTTTGAAACAAATTGAGAGTTCCCGGAGGCTAAATACCGATTAATAGCTAAACACAAAAAGACACTTTTTAGAGATATTAATTCTTATTCTAATCCCATCGAGCACAGAATATCGTCTTATTTGTTATTGGTATTAATTAAAATCAAGTAAAATGAGTAAGATTATTTACAATCTAGTGTACAACAGAAAAAGAAGCCTGAATAAAAAAGGAATGGCATTGGTACAAGTAGAAGCCTATTTGGACAGAAAGAAAAAGTATTTTTCAACCAAAGTTTATTTAAAGCCAGAACAGTGGGACAATAAAAAGCTTATTGTGAAGAATCATCCTAATGCAGATGCGCTGAATAGATTGATATATGAGTTCATGGCTATGATAGAAAAAAAAGAGTTGGAATTGTGGCAGCAAGGAAGGCGTATTTCATTAGAGTTACTAAAGGATGTTTTGAGCACAAGCGAAAACAAAACCGCTTTTATTCCTTTTTTTAGGCAAGAGATAGCAAACTCTACTCTAAAAGAAAGCACAAAACGAAATCATCTCTCCACTCTTTCATTATTACAACAGTTCAAAAAGGATGTAACCTTTTCTGATTTAACATTCGAATTCATATCCTCCTTTGAATATTTCTTGCAATCAAGAGGTTATCACACAAATACGATAGCCAAACATATGAAGCATCTGAAGCGACATATAAATGTCGCCATCAACAAGGATTATATGGAGATACAAAAATACGCTTTTCGAAAGTACAAGATTAAAACTATAGAAAACAAGCATACGCACTTATCTCCTGAAGAGTTGGAGAAGTTGGAGAAATTAAGCTTGGCTGGCAGATATACTAAATTGCAAAAGACTTTAGATGCATTCTTGTTTTGTTGCTATGCAGGAATGAGATATTCTGATTTTATCAGTTTATCACCCGATAACATCGTGGAGATTCGTCAAGAAACCTGGCTAATTTATAAATCCATAAAGACGAGTACAGAAGTCAGATTACCTCTTTATCTCTTATTCGAAGGAAAAGGGCTTGTTATTCTGGACAAATATCGGGATGACTTACAAAGCTTCTTTCATTTAAGGGATAACTCTAATGTGAACAAGGATTTAATTGTGATTTCCCGCCTAGCTGGTTTATCAAAAAAAATTTCATTTCACACTGCTCGCCATACTAATGCAACACTATTGATTTATAATGGAGTAAACATCACAACGGTGCAAAAATTATTGGGGCATAAAAGTGTTAAAACCACACAAGTGTATACAAATGTAATGGATATGACTATAGTGCATGATTTAGAAAAGAACCATGCACTCATGCCTTTGCCTAAAAAAACACGAACTTAGCATAGCCAATACTACACTTTCATATCGTTAGTCATATACTTCTCCTTTAAAGTCTGTTCATTCACTATTCAGTTTCAGTTTGCTCGCTGCAAACTTACTGCATACGTTTTGCAGTACCACTGCATATTGTTTGCAGTATCACTGCATATTGCTTGCAGCCGCGCTGCATATTAGTTTGCAGTACCACTGCGCTGCAATAGGTTTGCAAAATTTTGCAGTAAGAAACTACTGAGAATCAATCAGGTATAGTGTAGTGCTAATAGAAGATTGACATTGGTGTGTTATCAATATTTAAGGCTGGTTGGAGGTGTGGAAGCAAATTTTGCTTCCACACTTTTGAGTTGCTTCCACAGCACTTGTAATACCGATGAATAAAGGAATACAAGGAGTGGGTGGAAGTGTGGAAGCAGAAATGATGAAAACTCTTATGAAGAAACAACAGTTGTCTTGATTATTTGGCTAATCACAAAGTTTTGAGTTTACTGTTTTTTGAAGCTATTGAAATATTCTTTTACATAGACTTTAGTACTTTCGCTAATAAAATGACAATGTAGAGTAAATGCTTCATCGAAAGCAGTTAGGATGATAGATGTTGACAAAAGATATTCTTCATATAAGAGAAATAATCATTTAAAATCTTTAAGCAACGTATTAACTTTATGATATACATATGATAACCAAGTCATTAATTCAACAAATAGTATCACAGCAGTAAGGTTTTATGCATTGTACCCCTATACACATACCTTGTGAGAAAGGAAATTTCGCTATAGTGATTTCTATTACATGGTATAATTGCTTGATTATTAATAAAATAAAAGAGTTGTAGTTCCGCGAAAACTTTGGTGATTTCGTATATTGGTATGCAGACGCAGGAAGTGGCGATTAAGCCGAGTGTAAAGGTGACAATGAGAAGCAATGCAGAAGCTTTGGATGAGGTTGTGGTAGTGGCATACGGTACTGCTAAAAAAGAATCGTTGACCGGTTCTATCTCGGTGGTTGACAATAAGAAAATAGAGAAGCGCATCACAACCAGCGTAACCGGTGCACTTGAAGGTGCCGCACCGGGTGTACAAGTGAACAATACATATGGTGAACCCGGTTCTGCCCCCAGCATCCGTATCCGTGGTTTTGGTACATTGGTTTCAGGTGCTTCAGATCCTCTGTATGTAGTGGACGGAGTCCCTTTCGATGGAAACATGGCCGAACTAAACTCTAATGATATTGAAAGCATGTCCATCTTGAAAGATGCTGCTTCGGCTGCATTATACGGTAACCGTGCTGCCAACGGTGTTGTCATCATTACAACCAAGAGCGGACGAAACACTCATAAACCGAGTATTACGCTGCAAATGAATCAAGGTATGTATAACAGAGGTATTCCCGAGTACGACCGTCTGGATGCAGACCGCTGGATGGAAGCTACCTGGATGGCCAAGAAGAATGCCATGATGAGCAATGCCGGCATGTCGGCAAGCGATGCTGCCGCATATGCCACGGGACACGTGGTTAGTGAATCTATCGGTCGTAATATCTACAATGCCGCTGATGATAAGTTGTTTGACAATAGCGGTAAACTGATTGCCACTCGTCTGGCTGGCTATGACGACTTGGACTGGCAGAATGCCATCGAACGCACGGGACACCGTCAGGAATACAATCTTTCCGCCGCCACTTCGGGAGAGAAATACAACGTGTATTCTTCCATAGGCTACTTGAATGAGAAAGGATATGTAAAAGCCACAGGTTACGAACGTTTCTCCGGGCGTATCAACACTACTTATACACCTAACAAGTGGTTCAAGGGTGGCGTGAACCTAACTGGCTCGTGGACCAAGCGTGACTATAACAGTAATGCCAGTGGCAACTATTACGCCAATCCGTTCTACATTACTCGTTATATGGCTCCGGTCTATCCGTTGTTTATGCACAATGCCGACGGTACATACCAACTGGATGCCGATGGTAACAAAATTTATGACACCACTTCATCTTATCTGAGTAACCGCAACATCGCTTACGAAATGTTGTATAATAAGCAGGAAAGTGTGCGCAACGTATTGGGCGGACAAGCTTTTGCCACCATCTCGTTGCCGTATGGACTTTCATTAACTGTAAAAGGTGACCTGAACAACAGCACTTCGAACAATAAGAAATATGACAATCCCGAAATTGGAGACGGTGCTACGAATGGCGGTCGTTTGACAAGTTATGCCTACCAATACAAGACTGTAACCTTGCAGGAAATTCTGAGCTGGAACTATCAATTTAATCAGGTACACAACGTGGAAGCTATGGTGGCTCACGAGAACTATAGTTGGGAGCGCAAGTACACTTCCGGAATGAACACCGGTATGGCTGTAGACGGAAACCTTACTATGGGCAATTTCCTTAACAACTCTTATTTTTCCGGAAGTGATGATGAGGACAAGACGGAGTCTTATCTGGCACGCGTAAAGTATAATTATGACAACCGTTATTTCGTAGAAGGTTCGTTCCGTCGTGACGGTTCCTCACGCTTCCACAAGGACAATCGCTGGGGTAACTTCTATTCTGTTGGTGCCAGCTGGAACATGAAACAAGAAGCTTTCTTGCAAGATGTAGATTGGGTGGATGCCTTGAAGTTGCGCGCGTCCTATGGTGAAGTCGGTAACAATATGGGCGTAAGCCTTTATGGTCACATGGCTCTTTATACCATTGACAAGAACGGTGGTGAAGCCGCTTTGGTAAAACAATCACTTTCAGCACCGGACATCAAGTGGGAAACTACACAGACGGTGGATGTTGCCGTAGAGGGGCGTCTGTTCAACCGTCTGAACTTCCAAATAGGCTATTTCGACAAACGTTCCAAAGACCTGCTGTTTGAGGTACGCCTACCGCTTTCTGCCGGTTCTTATCCTTGGGTTGCCGATACTGCCCCGATGAACCTGACGCAATACAAGAATATCGGTACCGTATCCAACCGTGGCTGGGAAATCTCTTTGAATGCCGATGTCATCAACAACAATGACTGGAAATGGAACATCGGCGCAGACGCTACTTTCCTGAAGAATAAAATCGTGAAACTGCCCGATGGAAAGGACATCTTGCATGGTATGCAAAACTACTCCGAAGGACACTCCATCTACGAATGGTACACTTACCACTTCGAAGGTGTGGACCAGATGACCGGTACTTCTCTCTATACACTGGATCCGGACAAGAAAGCCGCCGCCCAAGAAGCCGGTGCATTGACTACCATCAACGGTACGGACTATGCTACCGCGACTTCATACGCCAAACGTGACTGGGCCGGCAGTGCACTTCCTACGGTTTACGGTTCTATCAGCTCAGCTCTTTCTTGGAAAAACTGGGATTTGAACATGCTGTTTACTTATTCTTTAGGCGGTAAAACATACGATGGCAGTTATGCCAGCTTGATGGGTGTGTCTGAATCCGGTGCTGCCGGCAGCGCTTACCACAAGGACATCCTGAATTCTTGGAAAGAAGTTCCTGCGGGAATGACAGAAACTTCTGCCAATCGCATTGATCCGAATGGAACTCCGCGCGCCGACTTTTACAAATCGTCCGACCTGAATGCCACCAGTGACCGTTGGCTGACAAGCTCTTCTTACTTCGTATTCAAGAACCTGAATCTCTCCTACAGCTTGCCCAAGCGTTGGCTAAAAAGTGTAGGTATAGAAGGCCTTTCGCTGACTGCCGGTGTAGAGAACCTTTTTACATTGACTTCACGCAAAGGATTGAATCCGCAGTATTCCTTCAACGGAGGTTCGGACGATACGTATGTGACAGCCCGTGTTTATAACTTCGGACTGACTGTGAAATTCTAAAGGTATAACCATATAATTTGTATTAGAAATGAAAAAGATTATCAATAAATTGTTCGCAGGAAGCCTATTGGCAGGTATGATGCTGGTGTCTTCTTGCGCCGGTGACTATCTGGATACAGCACCTACTGACTCAACCGGAGCAACCGATGCCGTAGGTACCACGGCCAATGCCATGAAGGCATTGAACGGTATCGCCAAAATCATGACAACACAACACTCCTATTTTGGAGGTGGATTTGCTGGTGAGAACAACATAATGATTCAGTATGAAAGCTACCCGAGTGAAAATTACAATTACAACCTCTACGCATCCGGTTGGTCTCCTATCTTCAATCAAGAGTTCCACACACGTGCCAACTCCATTTACGATGCTTACGCATGGTATTACTATTATACCATAGCAGGTAATGCCAACACCATTCTTGCCAATATAGACAATGCCGAAGGTACGGAAGCGGAAAGGGATTTTGTCAAGGCATCTGCACTGACTTTTCGTGCATACGCTTTCGAAAAACTGGTACACTATTATTGCTGGCGCTGGCAAGATTCCAACAATGGTGCTTCGCAGGGGATAGTACTTCGTTTGGACGAATCTACCGGTGGACAAGGTTATGCCACATTAGCTGAAACATACGCACAGATTTATAAAGATTTGGATGAAGCCATCATGCTGTTTGAGCAAAGCGGTATGGACCGTAATGCCTCACAAGTATGGATGCCGAACATCAATGTGGCACATGCCATCTACGCCCGTGCCGCTCTTACCAAGCAAGATTATACCAAAGCATTGACAGAAGCCAAGCTGGCTCGTCAGAACTACCCACTTATGAGCAATGCGGAATATCATGCAGGGTTCTGTAATCCGACTAGTGAATGGATTTTCGGAAGTTTTGGTAGCTCACAAGAGAATAATTGGTATTGGAGTTATGGTACTCAATATGCATGTAACGGATATTATGCGAGCACTCAACAGACCGGTGCAGGCTCTATCGGTCGTGAACTGATTAATCGCATTCCCAACGACGATGCTCGTAAGGCACTGTTCCTAACCGAAGACAAATTCCCCGGCTATAACTTCAATGACGGTTCAGCCATGGATTTAGGCTACGGCATTCTTGGAATGGGAGATGATGAGAAAAAAGCAGATGCTCTTTGGGAAGAAGCAGCTGCCTATTGCCAGAAAATGGCGGTCAGTGGCCTGGAAGCTCCTTATCAGGCTGGTTATATGTATCTGGGGGGACAACTGAAGTTTTATGTATTCGACACTCCGGGCGTCAGCTACCTGCCTTTCATCCGTTCATCGGAAATGGTATTGGTAGAGGCAGAGGCTAATTATTTCTTGAATGACGAGACTGCTGCTCGTGCCGCACTGGTAGAACTGAATGCCACTTCCGGACGTAATCCTGAATACACTTGCGACAAGAGTGGCGAAGCTCTTTGGAATGAAATTATGGACTATCGCGAATTGGAACTCTGGGGTGAAGGTTTTGCATGGAGCGACTACAAGAGATGGAACCGCGACATAGTCCGTCACAGTTTTGCCGAAGGTGGTAATGCTCACATTTCCGTTGCAAAAACCATTCCTGCCTCCGGTGTCAACAAATGGACATGGGATGTACCTTTGAATGAAACTGATTACAACGATGAGTTGAATCTTGGAGGAAAATAATTCTACCGGAATTATTCTATAAATAAAGTGTTTTTTGAGAGAGGGGATGCTATAAAGCATTCCCTCTGTTATTAGAGGAGAACAATAAAAGCGTTTCCACACTATTCTCAGGATATTTGCCTGCCATTTGGTATTCATCAATGATCACTAGAGGGGAGGGCTATCTATATAGCGCAAGTGGGAAAGGCAAGTACTTTGCTCCACCTCAATTCGTAAAACGTACTTTGGTAAACAGATATTTCATCAAGAAGAAAATAAGGATAGATGATATGTGAGAAATGTGGAGTTCTCAAAAGAGTCCTGTACTTCTCATACCTGCGGAACAATCAACTTTTAAAAAACAATAACTATCAATTATCCATAATCTTATAAAAATGTCGTATGTTTGCAATTAGATAAATGCATGAATATGGATTCTAAAAAACAGCTCTACATCATTAGTGGTTGTAATGGTGCTGGTAAGACTACGGCATCTTACACTGTGCTACCGGATGTTCTGGAATGCAAGGAGTTTGTTAATGCAGATGAAATAGCTCGTGGATTATCTCCTTTCAATCCCGAAAGTATGGCTATTGAAGCCGGACGGTTGATGTTACAAAGGATTAATGAATTGCTGAGAAATCAACAAAACTTTTCTATAGAAACCACACTTGCCACAAGAACTTACACCCGCCTTGTCCATCGTGCGCAAGAGCAAGGATATAAAGTCAATTTAATATATTTCTGGTTGAGTTCGCCCGACTTGGCTATTCAGCGTGTAGCCCAACGTGTACGTAATGGTGGGCACGACATTCCCAAAGAGGTTGTGATTCGGCGTTATCAAGCAGGTATCAATAACTTTTTCAATATTTATATGCCCTGTGTGGACTATTGGCTATTGGCAGATAATAGCGAGACACCCCGTATTATTGTTGCTGAAGGCGGACGGGGGATGGAGATGCATATACATCATATTGAACGATTTAATAAAATACAAAGTTATGTCAGAGAATGAAAGAAAAGAACTGAGCGAAAAGTTACATTTCGGTTTGGCATTAGCCGAACGCCGTATGCTTGAAGAAAAAGCATTGCGCAATGAATGCATTATACAAGGCTTGCCCAATGGAGAAATTAAAAGTGTACCTGCACGTATCATGCTGCGTAAACTTTATGGAGAAGAACTGAAACAATAGGAGTATCCTTTCTTCAATAAGCAGCAAACCTGGATTGCCCGCACGATATGAGAGCTAGAGTGGGTCACAAAAGCATATTCTGCATTTCCTGATTATGATAAAAATATCTCCACCCAAGCGACGTAATTTCATGTAGACTATATTTTCTCATAATAGGTATTCCTCATCAGAAAAATATAATCCCAAACAAGAAACCAAAAACATTGTTTACTACATAAATCTTTGGGGAATTAAAGAACTAAACCTTGACTGAACAATCGTTTTTCCATCCGAAAAGGGCAGGTTTACATTTTTGACATACTTCCAATAGTAGTTTTTCGCAGTTACAGAGTTCTTTACTTCAATTACTTTTGTATTTGGAATAAACAAACGGATATCTCCATTTAAAATAAGGACAATTGCATAGTGTTCTATGCATAAAATGGATAAATGGGTAAGATGGTATCTATGTAACCTTTATAATTTCAATAATATTTTATATAATGCTTTACGTTTTCATGGATGTAACAAACAATACAAGTAAATAATTGACAAAAAACAACTAAACGATAGATGTTGACATAAGCATTCATTCTTAAAAAAAAAGAAATCCTAACGTTATGATTATAACATATTAGTACAGAATCAGACTATTATAAATCAGCACATTACTATTACAAATAGTATCATATAAGTAGATTGTCATGTATAGTGAACATGTATAGAGTATCTCCCAAAGGGGAACACTTCCTTTTGAAACTTTCTTGAATTATTGTACATCCTTTATTACCAACAAGATACACATATTGTAGTTCCGCGAAAACTCTGGTGATTTCGTACATCGGTATGAAGACTCAAGAAGTGGTAATCAAACCGAGCGTAAAAGTGGTTATGATGCCTGATACAGAGATACTTGATGAAGTAACAGTAGTGGCTTATGGCACTAAACGTAAACAAGATTTGGTGGGTTCTATCAGCAGTGTAAAGAATGAGATTATCAGTAATTCACAAGCTACATCCGTGTCCAATGCATTAGAAGGAGCTGTGGCTGGTTTGCAAGTTGTAAGTTCTTCCGGCCAGCCGGGACAAGATGCCAATATCGTATTACGCGGTATCGGTTCTATTTCGGCCAGCAACAATGCACTGATTGTAGTAGATGGTGTGCCCTTCAACGGCAAGTTGTCGGACATCAACCCTACAGACATTGCTTCAGTGAACGTGTCGAAAGATGCTGTATCCAACTCTTTGTATGGTTCCCGTGCAGCAGGTGGTGTGGTCATGATTACTACCAAGACCGGACGCAAAGACAAGGTGGCCATCAACTTTAACGGCTCCTGGGGTGTGGCACAGCGTGCGTACAAGGACTATGATATGGCTACTGATCCGGGAGAGTTCTACCGTTTGTCTTGGTATGGTCTTCGTAACACCTATTGGGCGGCTGGAAAATCCATTGAAGACTCTAATTTAGCAGCCAGTCAGGATTTGCTGGGCGAACTGGGTAATTACAATGCTTATATCATCCCGCAAGGAGAGTATCTGGTAACACCAGATGGAAAACTTAACCCCAATGCACGTCTGCGTTATAATGATTCGTTTGCCGATGCCTTGTTCGACAATGCCTTCCGTCAAGAGTATAATGTATCTGCATCGGGTGGTAATGACCGCACAGATTACTATGTATCTATGGGCTTTCTGGACAATGACTCTTATGTGCTAGGTTCTTCTTATGAGCGCTTTACGGCTCGTGCCAACGTTAACTCTCAGTTGAAATCCTGGTTGAAGGTAGGTACCAATGTAGGCTATTCCAAAGCAACTCAGAATGGTGTACAAGAGAATGCCGGAGCTGCCTCCAATCCTTTTGAGGTGGCACGTTCTTGGGCTCCCATCTTCCCGGTTCATGCCTATGATGCAGAAGGTAATATGAAATATTATGAGGACGGAAGTCCTATGTATGATGCCGGAAACGGTGAGACAGACGGTACATCTAAACGTCCTACGGCTACTAACCAGAATGTGATAGCCAATATGAAAGAGGATATTCGTGAAACTGTGTACAATAATCTGACTTCACGCTCGTATCTGGAAATCTCGTTCTTGAAGAATTTCAAGTTTACAGCAAACTACAGTTATGATTTCACGAACAGTAGCCAGACAGTATTCTACACTCCGCTCATCGGTGACGGACAGTCTTTCGGTGGTCGTGGTACAAAAGGAAGCTACAACACTACGACTACCAACTTCAACCAGATTCTGGCCTACAGTAATGTATTTGGCGATAACCACCACTTGTCGGCCAAGATAGGTCACGAGTACTATAAGTATGAATATCAGTATTTAGCAGGACAGAAGACCAATTTCTTTAATCCGAACAATCCGGAACTGGACAACGGTGGACAAATGCAATACATTAACAGCTACACGGCAAACCATAACATCGAGGGGTATTTCGGTATGGCAGACTACGACTATAGCAACAAATATTATCTTTCTGCAGCCTTCCGTCGCGACGGTACTTCCCGCTTCTTGGACCGCTGGGGTAATTTCTGGTCGGTAGGTGCCGCTTGGCGTATTTCCAACGAAGCATTCATGGAGGGTACAAACTCTTGGTTGAACGACTTGAAACTGCGTGCGTCTTATGGTACCCAAGGTAATGAAAGCATCCTTTCGGAGTATGACTATGCCTATGTGTACACGCCTTATCAAGACCAATACACAGTTACTTGGAATGGTTCAGAGTTGGGTTATTCACCGGAATTCTACGGTAATCCGGACTTGACTTGGGAAAAGCAGAAGACTTTTGACGTGGGAGTAGATTTCCGTCTATTCGACAGAGTATACGGTTCATTCGAATATTTTTATCGTCGTACAGACGATATGCTCTTCAAGCGCCCTGTAGCTTACTCTACAGCCGGACGTCCGTATAATTGGGAAAACCTGGGTGCGATGAAAAACACTGGTATAGAGTTTGAAGTGAATGTAGATATTTTCAATCAGCCCGACCTGAAGTGGACGGTATCGCTCGTGGGATCTCACTACAAGAACCGCATCGTGACACTGCCCGAAGAAAACCGTGAAAATGGTATCACTTCCGGTCCGTTCAACCTGCGCGAAGGTAAGAGCCGCTTTGAATACTATACTTATATGTATGCCGGCATGGACGAAAAAGGAAATGCCATGTGGTACATGGATGAGACAAACGAGAAAGGGGAAGTGACAGGCCGTACTACCACCACCACTTATGCAGACGCAACCCGCTACTTCATTGGAAAATCTGCACTGCCCGATTTCAACGGTGGTTTGAGCACTACTTTCTCTTACAAGGGAATTGACCTTTCTATAGCAACGGCTTTCCAAATTGGTGGCTATGCTTATGACTATTCTTATCTGTCCGGCATGAGCTCCTCATTCTACGTAGGTCATAATAAGGATATGTGGAAAACATTCAACCCTGAGACCGGCCAAGGTTCACTTCCTATTTGGAATGCTGACAATGCTTCCAACTCTTTCACTCAGCAATCAGACCTCAATCTGATAAAGGCCAGCTACTTCAGCATCCGTAACATCACTTTGGGCTACACATTGCCGAAGAACCTGATGCAGAAATTGGGTGTTGAGAAACTGCGTATCTATGCTACGGCAGATAATCTCGGCTTGTGGTCCAAACGTCAGGGATTTGACCCTCGTGTGGCAATGGCTGGTTCTGATGATGAATATGGAGGCTATTCTCCGATGCGTGTGATTTCCGGAGGTATCAACCTTACATTCTAAACTAAAAAATAAAATTGTATATGAAGATAATGAAATATATGATGCAGGTGCTTCTTGCTGGGGGCCTGCTTACATCTTGCATTGAAGATGCTGATGTTACCGCTTATTTGACTGAAGACCAACTGGGCAATGTGGCTCAGGAAGATCCTGACAAGGCTTTTTCAGCTGCTGTGGCAGGTATGTATACTGATATGCAACAGTATGTTGACGTCAATATGAGTCACAACTATTTCGGTCAAAAGAGTTTTGATTACTTAACATCGCTGATGGGCAACGATATGATTATGACCGGACGTTTCGCCATGAGTATGTATCATTATTTGCTGGATTACTGGCAACAGAACTATACTCCGACCAACAACCGTTGGAAAGAGTACTATCGCGTCATAGCCAATGCCAACAACATTCTTAAGCTGATTGACCCCAGCAGTGAAGATCCTGCCAATTTAAAATATCGTGCCATCGCCCTTGGTTTCCGGGGCTATGCCTACTTGCAGTTGAGTTATCTATATCAGCATTCCTACTATACCGGTGCAGATGGAACAAAATGGGGGCGTGGAGAAAAATATGATTTCTCGCAATCCCCGTGTGTACCGCTTATTACAGAGGATACAGAAGGCGACCAACCGCGTGCTACTGTAGCTCAAATTTATGAACAAATCAAGAGTGACCTTACTACTGCTTTCGATTTGTTCAAGAATTTGGATATGACGCGTACTTCCTCACCCACTGATATGGATGGCTGCGTGGTAGCTATGCATTTGGCTCGTGCAAATATGGTTATCCATGAATGGGATGAGGCGATAAAGTATGCGCAAGTGGTGATTGATAATTTCCCCATATTGCAGAGTGAAGACCAGATACTCCAGGGATTCAGTAATATCAGCTTACCGGATGTAGTATTCGGATGTGATATTACAGCAGACAATAGTACGACTTATATGTCTTTCTTCTCGCAGATGGATACTTATGGTGATGGGTATGCCGGCATCGGTGTATGGCGCGCTGCCTTTAAGCCATTAGTAGACCGTATCGCGGATACTGATATCCGTCTGCAATGGTTCTGCTGCGACCGTTCTACAGGTGTAACAGATGCTTCCGGTAATCGTATAACATTGATTCGTGACACTCAGTCTCCAGTTGCCGTGGAATACCAAGCTGTAAAATTTATCGGTACAGGTCGTGATAACATCAAGGCCGGTGTGTTCAGCGGATGGGAACTGGGAGATTATATTTACCTGCGTTCGGAAGAGGCTTACATGATAAAGATGGAAGCCTTGGCTCACAAGGGCTCTGCTGATGCGATAACTGAACTGAATAGCTTCATGAAGACCCGTCAGCCTGACTATAATTACACCTTTACAAACAAGGCCGACTTGATAGAGGAAATCATTTATCAGAAACGTGTAGAATTCTGGGGCGAAGGCTTGGAATACATCGATAATCGTCGTTTGAACATTCCTGTAGACCGTACGGACGAAACTTGGGGTGCAGAAAACAATAATCATTTCTCTGCCGGTAAGTTCCGTTATAATCAGGAAGAACGCCCGTTCCTTTATCAATTACCTCTCTCGGAAATAGAGAACAATTCTCAGCTTTCTCCGACCGATCAGAATTAACACCTCAAAGGACATGTCATAAAAAATCGGTAAAAGTAGTTTGCCTTTACCGATTTTTCTATATGAATCAACAAAAGAATGATACGGAAGTACTCTCTCTTTCATTTAAGTGCTCCTTCATTTTTCTGTCAAAAGAATTATCTGCGCAGACTAACTAGTTGCATTACCCAAACAATAATAATGTGACAACTATGATGATGATTCATCCGGTTGAATAGACCGGAATTTCATAATAAAGTGTTTTTAAGAAGCCACTCATTGTGAAATGAGCGGCTTCTCTTTCTTTAATCCTGCAAAAGACTTTAAGGGAAGTATTATTTAAGGTTACATATCTTCCAAAGAAAGTCCTTTATAGGAAACAGAGCAGTTTTTCCATTCTTTATTGATAGTGAGAAAATATTCTCCTTTCTTCTTCAACATCCCCCAATCTATCCGTTCCGGATTACGTTTAATCTCTACGAATTCTATGGTTCGCTCAAATTCATTAACAGCAATTAAATCTATCTCATTCTCTCCCTTTCTATCCCAAAATCCTCCGATGTCTGTATATCTTCCGGCCTCTATGTACATCTCTTTGAAATAACGCTCCAACATCAATCCTGAAAATGTAGGGAAATCCCGTTCTATAATATTACGCAGATAGGCTAAGTTTCCGGCCTCTATCAAATTCTGATACTTGTAAATAAATCGAAACCAAAAAGATAGAAAATTGTCTTCAATAATGTATCTGACTTGTTTGGAGGATGGACGAGCAAAAATAGGTTTACGCTGACTGATTACAGAGAAATCTTTCTCCATACGTGAGAGATAACCGCCTATTTCTACTCCGTTCAATGCTGTTTCTATATCTCCACGAGATGTCAGTCCGCGAGAAATACATTCTAATATAGAAAAATAAACGGTATATTCTTTACCAAACTCTTCTATCAAAAGATTCTTTCCTTCAGTCAAAAACAAAGAGTTCTCTTCCGTCATGAAATGAATCATTTTTGTACGGGTAAAAGCCTTATTTTTCATGAACAAATCAATATACCAAGCTACCCCCCCTGTAAAGGTATATAGCGCCAAAAGGTCATCGGGAGTGTAACCTGGGTGAAAATCTGCCAATATTTGCTTTATGACAGAGACCCTGAATGGTTGTAAACGTATAATTTTTCCCGCACGGCTGAAAAGTGGCTCTTTATTATTCTCAAAAATTTTATGCATCAATGAGTAAATAGAGCCGCTTATAAGTAAATTCATTCGGCTACTGTCTTTATGCAAATCCCATACTTTCTGAATCTCTCCAAACACAGAAGGATTTATTCTATCCAATTCTTGAAATTCATCAATAATAAGATTGAAGGGCCGTTCTTTTGAAAGTAACATTAAATGTTGGAATAGCTTTCCTATGGAAGAATATTCTCCTATAGGAAAATTCAACTTCATTTCTGCCTCTTCTATAAAGTCACGGCATAGAAGATTCTCTGCCTTGCGTAAGATGAAAAAATACAATGTCGGCTTTCCATCCGTTGACTTCAATAAGAGTGAGGTCTTACCGATACGCCTTCTTCCTACCAAAACCGTCATTTGCGATTCTTCTTGAGACTGTTCTGCTATATTCTTTAAAATAGCCAATTCTTTTTCTCTATTATAGAATTTCATAATACACCTTTTATTTTATATCAACTCTTTCGTTATCGTAATGTACATTACCGTAATGCACATTACGATAACGCAAATATAATGATAATGGTATTATAATACAAATAAGAGACAATATTTGTATAGCATGAATTTCCCTTTGAACTTTTACACAAGAAACTATGGTTCCTTTAGAAACGATCTCATAAGTTCATTAGTTTTATACAAGGAATACAGAATATTTCTATGTGAAATAGGAATAAACTAATGTTTATCTCTATTCGAAATGAGAATGGTATTTTATAATTTTAAATAGTATTTACATGAAATACAACATTCTTATGGATGTGATAGACAATATAAGTAAATATTCAACGAAAAATGTTCAAATGATAGATATTGACATAATCATTCATTCTTTTAAAAAAAAGAAATCCTAATTTTATAGCCACAATATATTAATGCAGGGACAAACAGCTATTAATCAAAACATTACAGCTATTAATGGTATCACATAAGTAGAGCATTATTTATTGTGGACGTATATAGAATAACTGTGGAAAGAGTATTCCCTGTTTTAGCGTTTTGGAGCTTATTATATATTACTTATTATCAACAAAATACAGTTATTGTAGTTCCGCGAAAACTTTGGTGATTTCGTATATTGGTATGCAGACTCAAGAAGTCGTCATTAGACCTCATGTAAAAGTCACAATGAAGTCTGACAGCAAGCTGCTTGATGAAGTTATGGTAGTTGCTTATGGCGGGGCTACTAAGCGTTCATTTACTGGATCTGCAACCGAAATTAAAGGCGATAAAATATCATTAAAAAATCCGACAGAGCTTTCTAAAGCTCTAAATGGTGAGGTTGCTGGTGTTCAAGTTATGTCTACTTCTGGCCAACCCGGTACTAATGCAAGTATCCGAATTCGTGGTTTAGGTTCTGCTTATTCAAGCCGTGCACCATTATATGTAGTGGACGGTATTCCATTTGAGGCAGACTTAAGTGGTATTGACCCTAGTGATATTGCTTCTATGACGGTTTTAAAGGATGCAACGGCTACAGCACTCTACGGCTCACGTGCAGCAAATGGTGTGGTTCTGATTACCACTAAAAAGGGAGAGGTAGGTAAAACTCGCGTTGAAGCCGAAGTTAAATATGGAGCCAACATGCGTTTGATACCACAATACGATGTGATAAATAATCCGGAACGGTTTACAGAACTTACGTGGGAGAGCTTGAAGAATTATGCAGCCAACGCTGGAGGAATGGATGCCTCACAATCTGCTGCATGGGCATCAACAAACCTATTCCAGTCAAGATATGGTATCGCTCCTATCTATAATATGTGGAATACTGACGGTGCTCAATTGATAGATCCGACTACTGGGCATTTCAATAGTGGAATTACACGCAAATATACTCCTGAAAAGTGGGAAGATTATATATTCCGTACTGGGCAGAAATTGGATGCGAGTGTGAAGATTTCCGGTGGTAATGAAAAGATGACTCATTATACTGCTTTCAGTTATTTGAAAGATGAAGGTTATTATATCTCTTCTGATTATCAGCGTTTTAATGTTCGTAATAACATGAGCAATCAGATTACTCCATGGCTGAAAGCCACGACGTCTCTATCATATGCATATATGGAAACAAATAAACCGGGACAATCAGATAGTAACATGAATAACGGTTTTCAGTTTATTAATGGTATGCCCTCATTGTTTCCGGTCTTTGAACACGACGCAGATGGAAATATTGTTAAAGATACAAACATAGGTGGAAACAAATATGACTATGGTATGAATGCAGGTTACCAGCGTCCTTTTGGCTCCGGAATTAATCCTGCCGGTGCGTTGCTGCTAGATAAAGATGAAATTGTTTCTCACCAGTTCAACGGAAATGGTTCTTTTGAAGCCAGATTTCTGAAATACTTCAAATTGACTGCAAATGTCGGTCTTCAATACTTGGGTTCAACGGAGAATGAACTTACAAACCCCTATTATGGTGATAGTGCCGGCAAGGGACAGATCGTGAAATATCAAACAAATTTCCTTAATTTCACGGCTAACCAGATTCTTTCCTGGAGTCAAAGTTTTGATAAACATAACTTCGATGCTTTTGTTGCTCATGAATCAACATCCAGTAAGACATCCGTATTCTATGGAGGAAAGTCAAAAATCGTAAGACCGGACAATACAGAATGGAGTAATGGAGTTATTATGGATTATCTGGAATCATATACTTATGGATATTCCATTGAAAGTTATTTTGGCCAACTTCGTTATGATTATGATAACAAATATTTCCTCCATGGAACGATTCGTACTGATGGTAGCTCCCGTTTTGCTAAAGGGAATAAATGGGGAGTATTCGGTTCTTTAGGTGCTGCCTGGGCTATCAGCAATGAAGATTTCATGAAAGATATTAGCTGGTTGAAGAATCTGAAATATAAATTGAGCTGGGGTGTATTGGGTAATCAGGACTTCATTACAAATCCGGTCGTTGCCGGTTATTATCCTTATGAAGATCTTTATACAATTGATAATTTGAATGATGAATTCACCTTCAGTTTCAAATTTAAAGGTAATCCGGACTTGACTTGGGAAAGAAGCACTACAATCAACACTGGTCTTGAATTCAATATAGCAGATGTATTGGAAGGTGAAGTGGAATATTTCCATAAAAAAACAACAGACATGTTATTTATGAAGCAAGTTGCTCCCTCTTTGGGATACGCTTCATATCCAGTAAATGATGGTGCGCTAGTGAATAAGGGGGTGGAATTCTCGCTGACAGCTCATTTACTGGATAAGCAAGACTATAAATTCGATTTTCGTGTAAATGGAGGTTATTATAAAAATAGAATGACCAAAATGCCTATTGATGAGACTACAGGCAATGAGAAACCCATCGAAATTAGCACTTACTACGGTTGGGCAAAAGGACATTCATTGTATGACTTTTATCTTCGTGAATATGCAGGAGTTGATCCACAGACCGGTTATGCATTATACAACCAATACTACAATGTAAAGGCTAATGGAGAGAGAGAATTAATTACGGATATGGAAACATATAAATCAAAAAATGCCATCAATAAACTTGAAGTAGAGCAGACTAGTGATTGGAGTGCAGCTACCAAGAAATTTGTCGGAAAATCCGGTATTCCAGCACTGCAAGGTGGCTTCGGCTTCGATTTGTATGCGAAAGGTATAACTTTTAATGCAACTTTCTCGTATGGTATTGGTGGTTATGGCTATGATTATAACTATGCGGCAATGATGCATAGTGGTACATCCGGTTCATATAACTGGCATAAGGATATTGAGAATCGTTGGCAGAAACCAGGAGATGTCACCAATATTCCAAGCTTATCCAATGATTTCGGCGGTGGTGCTGACGATACTAATTATGCCAATGCAAGCTCTACACGCTTTTTGACAAGCCGTTCATTCCTGAATCTTGCAAATATAAGAATTGGTTATACATTACCTAAGAACATTGTTTCGAAGCTACATCTTTCCGGTTTAAGCTTCTATATTTCCGGTGACAACTTGTTGTATTGGTCAGCACGCAAGGGTTACGTTTCCATGGCATCTTCTGGTAATAGTGACAATGTCAATGACGATAATAAAAATGATTCCGGTGAATCTGGAAGAAGCCAATATGCTCCATTAAGTACAATTATGGGAGGTATTAAAATTCAATTCTAACAATAAAAATAAGAATTATGAAATTCAACATGAAAAAATATTTTCCGGTAACGGCTTTAGGATTATCACTCTTGCTGAGTGGTTGTGCCGATTCTTTCTTAGAAAAGAGTCCTTCAGACTACATTACATCTGGAGATTTGCAGGAAGTGGCAAAATGGAACTCCAACATCTTAATGGGACAAGCCTTAGGTACATATTCCACCACCTTTGCTATGAATTCCGGCGGGACGGGAGGTCATGATGACTTCGGACAGAAAGCCGTTGACATTGCTACGGACTTGATGAGTGGAGATATGGTTATCATGCAGCAAGGTTACGGCTGGTTTGAAAGCGCAGGCTCGTTGACTTGTACTACTACGACTGCCACATCCTACTCCTACCAGTTCTGGCGGTATTACTATAAACTGATCAAGGCAACTAATGAAATCCTTGACGCAGCAGGAGGGGACGATGTTACTCCCGAAGGTGATGAAAATAAAGTATATTACGGACAAGCCAAGGCTCTGAGAGCTCATTCATACTTCAATTTGGTGAATTTGTATGCAAGACCTTATACTGAGGATAAGGCAGCCTTGGCCATTCCTATTTATCGTACACAATTGACTTCAGAAGCGGCAAAGAAATCATCAGTAGAAGAAGTTTATGAGTTGATTGTAAAAGACTTGACGGATGCAATACCTTTATTGGATGGTTTCCAACGTCCTTCTGGTGCAAAAGATCAAATTGACCAGTCTGTAGCAAAAGGTATGTTGGCATACGTTTACCTGACAATGGGAGATTATAAGAATGCAGCTAAAATATCCCAAGAGGTTATTGATTCAAAACAATATACTCTGATGAACAGTTCTGAAATTATCAATTCAGGATTTGCTTCCGTTGGAATTTCTGGATGGATGTGGGGAATTGACCTAACCACAAGTAATTCTCCTGCACTTCCGACTTTTTGGGGACATATGGATTTGTTTACTTATAGTTATGCCTTTGCTGGTGGAGAAAAATTGGTCGATACTGCACTGTATGAGTCAATACCTGCTTCGGATACCCGAAAAAAATGGTTTACCGAGTATGATTCGAAAACTGGTGAACAATACGAATTGACAAACTGGTGGAAGTTCTATAATGCAAAACGTAGTATGGGCAATCGTGAGTGGTATGACGATGAGGTTTACATGCGGGTTGCTGAGATGTATTTGATCAACGCAGAAGCCAATGTACGGGATAATAATTTGCAGGCAGCCAAGACATCTTTAAAAACATTGTTGGACGAACGTGACGTTGTTGCAGCGGAAAAGATTGCTGCGATGAATCAAGATGAATTGTTAGAAGCGGTATATTATAACTGGCGCCTTGAAATGTGGGGTGAAGGGCGTGGTCTGATGACTATGAAACGTTTCAAGAAGTCAATAACCCGTTGTGCAGAAGATGCAATGCTTCCGGAAAGGACTTATAGTTATGATGATAAACGATTGACATTCAATATACCGGAACGTGAAATTACTAATAATCCCAATTTGGCGGATTAAAAATCGCAATGGCATATATGTCAACAAATGAAACTTTGGGTGATTGTCCAAAGTGTTTTTATAAATAAAGTGTTTTAAGCCGCCCATTGTGAAATGAGCGGCTTTTTAATATCTGCCTTATTGTCATTCAGTTCGTTTCAGTAGTCATATTTCAAAGAACTTGTCTAAAAATTGAAAAGCCTATTGATTTACTCTTCTCATGTTGGAAATTAAATTATAGATTTACAATCTTTCTTTATCCTCTGCCAACAAAAAGTTTCGCAGTGAAATCTGTTTAATTCCCTTGTAATTTCCCCCGCTCTGCATTTCATCCATTGTAACTACATATTTGGGGTAATTGTCTGCTATTTCCAAAAGATTGCCGAATTCTCGCTGAACGGTTGCATCATCGGGAAGCATATACGCTACTTGGATATAGACTTTATGGTCGTCTTTGGAAGCAATGAAATCAATTTCCTTATTTCCACTCTTTCCGACATATACTTCATATCCATATCTCAACAAATCAATGCATACAACATTTTCCATTAACTTGTTGATGTCTTTTCGGAAATCAAAATGCTGTATGGAATTATGTAATCCCAAATCTTCAAAATAATATTTCTCACCAATTTCAAAGATCTTCATTCCTTGGATTTCTGCTCGTTGAATTTTGTAAATGAAGAAACTATTACACAGTGCCTTTAGATAGTTCAGAATTGTCTGCGTGGGAATGTTGACGTGTTGCGACTTTAAATATTTACTAATATTCTGGGCAGAAAAAAGAGAGCCGGTATTATCTATCAGATAAGCTACGAGATTCTCCAAAAAAGATACATTCCGGATTGATTCACGGGCAACCACATCTTTTAGTAGGATAGTAGAATAAACATTTCTCAAATACTCGAATATAACATTCTTGTCCATTGTTAGATTATGAATGTATGGCATACCTCCGAATGTAAGATAGAGTTTTAAACTTTCGGTAGAATCTTGACATTGATTGAAAGTTAAGAATTCCCCGTAGCTAAGTGAATGAATGGGAAATTCTATATATCTTCCTGCCAATTGAGTAGCAAGTTCACTGGACAGCATTTTAGCATTGCTTCCGGTGCAATAGATATCGCATTTATTTTCGTTCAATAAACTCCGCAGACACAATTGGAATTCTTCAATCTCTTGGATTTCATCTACAAAAAGATAGTTATGATTATGCCCAGTAACCTTCTTTAAAACATATTGATAAAGATCCATGTAGTTCCTAATTTCCGTGAAGGCAAGTTGCTCTTTATCTACAAAAATGATATTGGCTTCCGGTATGTTTTTCTTTATGATATCTGATATCTGTAAAAGAATGTAGCTTTTACCTATCCTACGTTGGCCGGTTATTACTTTTATTATACTTTTATCAATAAACGGTTCAATTCTCTTTATGTATAAAGGACGGGAGATATAATTTTTCATATTCAAACATGATTTAGTTTATGCGCAAAGATATAAAATCCTTCAATTATAATTGAATCTTTCCATATGTATTATATATTCATCGATTATAAATAACATATGTAAACCAAATATTTCTCAACAAAAAATATTTTGGAACTTTCATGGATAAAATCTATCTTTCAAGATATATTCCTCTATATAATCTATCGTTATTCTTGAATAAAAAACATTTATTGGGTTAATTAGTACACCACCAATTAAAAGAGTAGAATGAAATGTTACAATAACGCGCTCATTATCAGCTTTTAATTATTCAAAACGGTATGAAATGGGTACTTCGAGATACTTACCTCCCTTTGCCATATACCTTTATAGATAATATACAATAGAATAAACTCTGTTCTACAAAAAAACGTAAACAGTTGTTTTTCAATAATATATACTTATTCTAGTTCCGCGAAAACTTTGGTGATTTCGTTTGTTGGTATGCAAACCCAAGAAGTAACGATTAAACCTCATGTAAAGGTAATTTTGAAATCCGATTCTGAGCTGCTTGAAGAGGTTGTGGTTACCGGTTACGGTACATTTAAAAAAGCATCATTTACTGGAGCTGCTTCTACTGTAAACACTTCCACCTTGGAAGATGTACCTGTTCTTTCTGTTGCCGACAAACTTTCTGGTAATGTCGCTGGTGTTACTTTTGGCTCAAGTTCAAGTAATCCGGGTTCTGTAAGCAGTATCCGTGTACGTGGTATGGGTTCCATCAATGCCGGAAACAATCCGCTTTATGTTATTGACGGAACACCGGTCACAAGTGGAGACTTATCCGAGTTCACTTATAGTGATGCAGGAACTGATATTTTGTCTTCACTCAATACCAATGACATCGAGTCTATCACAGTTATCAAAGATGCGGCGGCTGCCTCTCTTTACGGCTCGCGTGCTGCTAACGGTGTTGTGGTCATTACGACGAAAAGCGGAAAACAAGGCAAAACAAATGTAAGTTTCCGTTCCGACTGGGGTTTCTCAAACATGGCAATAGATTATCGTCCTATGCTCGACGGTGACTCGCGCCGCGAACTCTTATGGACCGGTCTCAAGAATTACGGGTTATACACCGGAAACATGTCTGATGCAGATGCCGCAACTTTTGCAGACCAGAACATCGAGGACTTTGCTTCAAAACCCTCAACCGGATGGACGGATTGGAAAGACCTGCTTTTCCGTAACGGTTCTCATCAGAACTACCAGTTGAGCGTATCTGGCGGTAACGATCGTACCAAGTTCTACACCTCAGCTGCTTATACCAATCAGGAAGGTATCATTTATAAACAAGGTCTGGAACGTTTCACTGGTAATGCAAACCTCACTCATAAGTTTGGAGACTTTGAAGTTCAGGTTACAAGCCAATTCTCAAAAGTAAGACAAAACAAAACTAATGAAGCTACCTCCTATGATGGACCTGTGGCCAATTACGCATTCTTCCAAAGCCCCTCATCAACCCCTTATAATGAAGACGGCACATTAAACAATGGTTGCGGCGTATTTGGAGTCAATCCTTTGTATGAAAGAGAACACAGCTCTGACGTTTATACCCTGATGAAGGCATTCAATACAATCAAGTTGACCTATAATATTTGGGACAAGTTGAATTTAAGTGAAAAGATTGCTTATGATTACGCACAAGGAACCAATGACGTTCTTTGGGACAGACACTCAAACAATGGTGCCCCCGGTGGTGTCATGCAGCGTATCGTCAATCGTAATGACCAGCTGAATACACAAACCCAGCTCTCTTACATCAACTCTTTCGGTCTGCACAATATTGACGCCCTGCTTGGTTTTGAAACACAAGATACGGAATATGCTTTCAACTACATGGCAGGCCAAGACTATCCGGGTGATTTGTACGAATTGACAAATGCCGGTTCAACAAGTGCCGAAACCAACAGACAGAGCTATCGCATGACTTCGTTCCTCGGACGTGCCAATTATAACTACGCAGACAGATATTATCTCGGTCTCAGCTATCGTACCGACGGAAGTTCACGTCTGGCAAGAGAAAACCGTTGGGGAAGTTTCTGGTCGGTTTCCGGAGCATGGAGATTCATAGACGAAAGTTTCCTGAATCCTGTCAAGAGTGTATTGACAGATGGAAAGCTCCGTGTGTCATACGGTGTAAACGGAACGCAACCATCAGACTATTACGCTTATATGAATCTTTATAAATACGGAATCATATACAATGGACAGTCAGGAATGTCAATCGTCGGAATTGCAAACCCGGACCTGAAATGGGAAAAGAACAAAACATGGAATATCGGTCTCGACCTTTCATTCATCGACCGTATCTCTGTAACATTCGACTACTATCAGCGTAAAACCAGCGACCTTATATATGACCTCCCCGTATCACAAGTCGGCGGATATTATGATGGCAATTATGGGTATACCACCCCGCAAAACATCGGTTCACTGAAGAACTCCGGTTTTGAGTTGACCATTACATCAACCAATTTCAGAAACAAGGATTTCACGTGGACCACTTCTCTGAACATGGCACACAACAGCAACAAACTGACCAAATTGGATGGCCAGCAGAATGAAATCGTATCAGGACCGCTGATTCACCGTGTAGGCGAACCTTACTATTCATACTATGTTTATGAATACGCCGGAGTTGACGCCGAGACCGGTAAAGAAATGTTCTATCTGAATGACGGAACAGAGAATGCCCGCAAGACAACTACAAATATCTCTGAAGCCAACAAAACTATTGTAGGCAAGCATCAGGCTAGTATAGAAGGCGGTCTTACCAACAACCTCAAATGGAAGTTTATCGACTTGGGCTTCACTTTCACTTATTCATTGGGTGGTGATGCTTTTGACTACTCCACTTGGCAGCACTCCAATGGCGGTTCATATCTATACGGTGGTGCCGTACCGACATACTATGACATCTCAAAGATGTGGACAGGCCCGGGCGACACGAATGCCACATTGCCTAAATTTGAATATGGAAGCGCAGCTTCACTGTCTTCACGCTGGCTGATGCCTACTGATTATCTACGTCTGAAGAACCTCACATTAGGTGTAAGCATTCCGCAAAACTATATCAGCAAGCTTGGGCTCAGCAAAGCCAGAATCTACTTCTCTGGTTCCAACCTGCTTACATGGAAGTCTAAAGACTTATTTGTAGATCCGGAAATGCGTGTAGACGGACTATGCACATTTGAGACTCCGGCATTGAGAACATATACATTCGGAATAGAATTGAATTTCTAACTAATAAAGATACGAAAATGAAAATATTAAAGACATTATACACAGCAACGCTTTGCGCAGCTATGGCAGTCAGCACTTCATCATGCCTCAACAGTTGGCTGGATCAGTCACCCGCAGACGGAATAGATGCTGAAACCGCAATCAAGAACAGCGATGATTTGGCCAATGTGCGGACGGGACTTTATGCTGCCGTTAAAGGTAATAGTAGCCTGATTAATTATTATGGACGCCTCATGTTCGTATACGGTGACATGAGAGGGGAAGATATCCAATATGAATATAACGGTGGAAGTGGAAGAGCAAACTTCTACTACTATATGGAATATACAACTGCCGACAATTTCACCACCTCAACAGCCGTATGGCAGATGCCTTATGTAGTCATAGCACGCGCCAACCGTCTGATTCAGGCAGCAGAAAGTGGCAACCTGACCGACGCGGCAGAGGCAAAAGCCACTATTGACCAATATGATGCAGAAGCAAAAGTTCTGCGCGCCATGGCACTGTTTGACCTTACACGTATCTACGGTAAACCTTATACGGTAGATCAAGGCAGCTCACTCGGTGTGCCCATCGCTACCTCCCCGCTGGAATCGACAGAAAAGCCAAGCCGCAGCACGGTAGCCCAATGTTATGAGGCAATTGAAAAGGATTTGACAGATGCAATCAACTCAAATGCACTGCCCAAAACCAATGAAGTGGGTTATGTCAACCTTTGGGCTGCCAAAGCCTTGCAGGTACGTGTATATATGACAAAAGGCGAATGGAGCAAGGCTTTATCCGTAGCTGAAGACATCATATCAAACTCGTCTTACAAACTTTGGGAACCGTCAGAATATGTTGCTGCATGGAGCAAAAGTGATGCCAATCATTCAAAAGAAATCATGTTCGAGATTTCCATCAACAACAATACTGACTGGACAGACCGTGAAGGTATTGCCTATTTATATGCCGACAAGGCTGGCGCTTCTCCCGGATATGGAGATGTAATTGTCACAAAAGACTTCTCTGACATGCTTACATCCGACCCGGCAGACATCCGTAACGACATATTATTGGCAGCGGCAGCAGGAGGATTTGACAAACGTAAAGTTTACATCAACAAAATGCCTGCTGTAAACGGAGATGTACGTTACTCCAATGTCCCATTGCTGCGCTTGTCAGAAGTTTACTTGTCAGCAGCAGAAGCAGCGTTCCAAGCCGGAGACAAGAACAAGGCTGCCAACTTGCTGAACGATATCATCTCCAACCGCACAACGGATGAAAGCAAGCAAGTAACCAGCGGAAACATCACATTAGACCGCATCTACATCGAACGCCGCAAGGAACTTGTAGGTGAAGGACAGCGCTACTTCGATGTTATGCGCCGAGGTGAAACCGTTACACGCTACACGGACGTTAATGACAGAGGATGGCACGACGTACTGAGCGAAGAAGCGCGTACATTCAACCGCGACTCCAAGAAAGCGCTCCCGTTGATTCCCGTCGGTGAAATCAATGCCAATCCGAACATAGAACAAAATCCAGGCTATTAATCAATAGTAGCCTAAAGAAACTTGGGAATTCTCCCAATGTGTTTTTATAAATAAAGTGTTTAGAGGAGGTGTGCCAGTGATGGTATGCCTCCTTCTTTCAATATATCCATCAATATCGGTTTCACTCCGCTGACAAAACACTCAACGGCAATAACCATCAAGATAAGTCCCATCAGGCGCATCATCACATTGTTTCCCGTCTCACCCAGGATTTTGACCAACCGCGTGGAAGCACGCAATATGAAAAAGGTAATCAGATAAATAAAGGCAATCATTCCTATAAGAACTCCTTTCATCTGAATGGTATGGGCATCCTGCATCAGCACAATGGCATTGGCTATGGCACCAGGACCACAAAGCATCGGAATTCCAAGAGGAGTAATGGAAATATCATCGGCATAAGTCTTGATTTCCTCGTCTTTCAGCTTCATTGGGGTATAACGGGCTTGCAGCATATCGAAGCCAATCTTAAAGATAATAACTCCACCGGCAATACGGAAACCATTGGTAGAGATACCGAAGAACTTAAAGAGGAACTGTCCCGCAAACGTAAAAACCATAATCGTAATAAAGGCAACCAAAGTGGCGCGCGATACTACCGACTGCCGTTCACGGTCTGTCATTCCATGCGTCATGGTCAAAAACACCGGCATGGTGCCGAGAGGGTTTGTCAACGTAAAGAAGGAGGTAAAACAAAGTAAAGCGAAAGGTAAGATTGTGTCCATAGCTGTATAATATACGTTTCTGCAGACAAAAGTACAACTAAAAATTTCAATGTCACAAAATCTGCATCAATTCTTTCAGATTACTGATATGATAAGTCGGTTGGAAAGGCAGTTCTTCCTTCCCTGTTACATTATAAAACACTTGGTGCATGCCCACTCCTTTGGCTCCTGCCACATCATTCTCCCAACTATCGCCTATCATCAAAGAATCACGCACTTCGGATTGTGTGGCAGAAAGTGCAAAATGAAAGATTTCGGGCCAGGGCTTCAAGACACCGATGTCATCAGAGAGAACAATCTTCTTAAAAAAGCGGTCGATACCCGCCGAACGCATCTTATGACATTGCAGCTCTTGGAAACCATTGGAAAGGATATAGAGGTTGTATTTCTCTGCCAAATATTCCAGTACCTCATACGCATGCGGCATCAGCCTGCTTTTTGTGGGAATGACCGAAAAGAAATCATCAGAAAAAGCCTCGGCCAAAGCTGCATCCCTCGCCCCTACTGCCTCCAGAGGATATAGGAAACGCTGGCGGTTCAACTCTTCCTTACTGACCTGCCCCCTACCGTATTCTTCCCATAGCTCTACATTGCGATACTGATAAAGTGTATAGAAATGCTGGAAAGACCGAAAGAAACGGTCATAATCATACTTCTGATACATCTCTTCGAATGTATCGCGTGCATTAAGGGAAAATGCCCAAAGCGTATCGTCCAGGTCAAAAAACAGGTTCTTATATTGGGATGCCATAATTTAAAGGAAAGGGATATATAAAAATAGACGCAGATTATCAATTCCAATAACCTGCGTCCGTTCTGTATCAGTCTATAACAGTGTTATTTTACCTGGATTACCAAATACTTGGACACACTCCAGAAGTCTTTCGGATTTGTAATCTTCAAAGTCAACTGTCCTTTATCATCCTTCTCCAACGCATAAGAGCCAGCAGGATGAGTAGTCAAGATATCAGCATCTTTAGAGTATAGTTTAATCTCTTTTGTCGTACGGATATCCACTTGTGTAAAGTAGTCCTTGTTGATATCAGAATCTTTCAGCACCTGGCCTTTTTTGAAAAGCCCGGTATTTGTCAATATCTTCTGGTCTTTCAGCTCCTTCTTTGTGCCAAACACAAACCAAGCTGTGTTAAGTGCCTTATCTTGCTCGGCAACGGTTTTGGCCTTCGCCTCATTTTCGGCAGTCAATTCCTCCTTCTCACTAGACAAGCCGGTCACGGCAGCATCCAGTTCCTGGATACGGATATTCTTGGAAGCCAGCTCAGCCTGCAATTCTTCAATACGTTGGGTCTTTGCCACCAACTCCTGAGTCAAAGATTCTACAGCTCTCTTCAACTGGACAGAGTTGTTTTTACTGTTCTTCAACATAGATTGCAGTTTGGCAATCTGCTCCTTGTTCTCTTCCATCTGTTTACGGATAAATTCAATGTCCGACGCAATCTGCTGCTTGGCATTCAAAGAGCCTTCTGCCACAGCGCCACGTTGCAAATCCACACGGCTCTCCGCTGCATTAATCTGGCGGAATCCTTCTGAAATATCATTGAAAGTGCCCATCATCTCGTCCAATTCAGCATTACGCTGAGTCAGTTCCATCAATAAAGAATCATTTTCAGCTTTCAGCTGGTTCTTACTGCCACCAGAAAAGCTGTCACACGAAGCCATTACAGCCGCGCATACAATTAAAACTGCTAACTTTTTCATACGCTTTCGTTTTACGTTTGGTTAATGAAGTTATTTAATCGTCTATTCCTGCTACTACAATCACAATTTCACCGCGCGGTTCGTTCGCCGTGAAATGTTCAATCAATTCTGTAAGCGTTCCACGCACCGTTTCTTCGTGCATCTTTGAGATTTCCCGCGAAACAGAAGCCTGACGTTCGGCACCGAAATGTTCGGTAAACTGCGTCAAAGCTTTTACCAATCTGTGGGGAGACTCATAGAACACCATGGTACGACGCTCCTCGGCCAATGCCTTCAGGCGGCTCATCCTTCCTTTCTTCTGTGGAAGGAAACCTTCAAAACAGAACTTCTCATTCGGCAGTCCGGAAGCCACCAATGCCGGTACAAAAGCTGTCGCTCCCGGCAGGCATTGCACTTCGATGCCGTTACGCACACACTCTCTGACTACCAGAAAGCCCGGGTCGGATATACCCGGCGTACCTGCATCCGAAATCAAAGCTACAGTTTCTCCCCCCTTTATTCTATTAACAACACTTTCAACCGTTTTATGTTCATTAAATTTATGGTGAGATTGCATCGCATTCTTTATTTCGAAGTGTTTCAGCAATATGCCGGAGGTACGTGTATCCTCAGCAAGTATCAAATCCACTTCTTTCAGAATCCGGATAGCACGGAATGTCATATCTTCCAAATTTCCTACCGGGGTAGGTACTACATAAAGTTTTCCCATACTTATCGGTTGTTTAGCTGAAATATTTTTTGAGGAGTTCCATAAAATCGACGGCGGCTTCATTTTCTTCATCCGGGTGCACTTCCGAAGCAAAAATATCCATAGCCTTGTCCAAAGAAGGAGCCTCTCCCAAACGGCGTACCACTTCATTCATCCGTGCTGCATCGCCTGCGAACAGCTCGCGGACAAAACGGAATGAATCGTTCAGACTGATGGCATGCCGCAAGTCCTTGGCAGGCTTGATACGTTCGGCCAAAATATGAACTGTTTCCGGTTCTTCACAATCCAGCTTCATCGTATCAGGGACGACCGGTTCGACCGGAGAAGCAGGGACAGCAGTGATTTCCTCCACTGGCGGCACAACAGCCGTTGGCGCCTCCTCAAGCTGTTCTTGCAACGCCTCCAAGCGCGCCTTCATCTGCTGGATATTCCGTTTTGCCACCATCCTCAATGTCGGATTGGCATCACTTGAAATGGCCTGCATCAAACATTTCAATTCCTGAATATCTAATTCTATGTCATTTAATAGAGTTTGCATATCCTTTACACAGTCCGTGTTAACGCCACAAATGTAGAAATAAATAATGAAAAAATATCGGAAAGCAAACAAAAGTGTTACTTTTGCGCTCAAAACATTTAAGTTTCGCATGTCTTTGACCTGCTTTCAGTGAACAAGTTGACAAGGCCACAAGGAGGGATAAACAGCCCTCTGCCTATCTATTGCTTTTTAAAGTGATTACAAGGAAAAGCCTTGTAGCCTAGTCTACTTGTTCACTGAAAGCAAGTTCTTGAACTTACGAAACTTGAGCATAACACTCGAAAACATGGTATTATTTTCAGAAGATCATATACAGGAGACCAAACGCAGGGGAAGAATTGAAGTAATTTGCGGTTCCATGTTCTCCGGCAAAACCGAAGAACTGATAAGGAGACTGAAACGGGCAAAGTTTGCCAAACAACGCGTAGAGATATTCAAGCCCGCCATAGACACCCGTTATTCCGAAGCCGATGTCGTATCGCACGACAGTCATTCCATAGCCTCCACTCCCATCGATTCATCTGCCAGCATTCTGCTGTTCACTTCAGAGATAGATGTAGTGGGCATTGACGAAGCCCAGTTCTTTGACAGTGGCCTGATTGATGTATGCAACCAGCTTGCCAACAATGGCATACGCGTCATTGTAGCCGGACTGGATATGGACTTCCGTGGTATTCCGTTCGGCCCTATGCCGGGACTGTGCGCCGTTGCAGACGAAGTTTCCAAGGTGCATGCCATCTGTGTGAAATGCGGCCAACTCGCCTCTTTCTCCCACCGCACCGTCAAGAACGACAAACAAGTGCTGCTGGGAGAAACCGAAGAGTATGAACCGCTATGCCGGGAGTGCTATCAGCAAGCCATCCAAGCCGACCAAAAGGAAAGCGGCCATTAAAGAATACAAAAAAACAGAGCATTATGGAACGCAAAAAGATTACATTCGACAGTTTTATCCGAGGTGTCATACTCGGTGTCATCATTATCGGCATCCTTATGCTCTTCAAGCGTCTGAGCGGCGTATTGCTGCCATTCTTCATCGCATGGCTCATTGCCTATCTGATATACCCCCTGGTCACCTTCTTCCAGTACAGATTAAGGCTCAAGAGCCGGGTCATATCCATCTTCTGCGCCTTGTTCAGCATTCTGATTGTAGGAGGAACCGCGTTCTATCTGCTCGTACCTCCCATGATGGACGAATTCGTCAGGGTAAAAGATTTGGTAATAGACTACTTTTCCAACGGGACCCACGACGGCAACGTGCCCAAAACACTCTCTGAATTCCTTCGTGAGAACATAGACACCCAGTTCGTCACCCAATTGTTCAAGGAAGAGAATATGCTGAACGCCATCAAGGAAACCGTTCCCCGACTCTGGTCCTTGTTGTCAGAATCCGTTAATCTGCTGTTCAGTTTCTTCACTTTCTTCCTCATTCTTCTCTATATAGTTTTCATATTGCTGGATTACGAAAGCATTGCCGAAGGATGGACCCACCTGGTACCGCAAAAATACCGGCCTTTCGTAGTCAGTGTGATGAACGATGTAAAAGACGGCATGAACAGGTACTTCCGCGGACAAGCGTTCGTGGCATTGTGTGTCGGTATTCTGTTCAGTATAGGTTTTCTGATTATTGATTTCCCACTGGCCATTGGGCTCGGCTTGTTCATCGGCGCTTTAAACCTAGTGCCTTATTTGCAGATTATCGGCTTTATACCTACCATTGTGCTGGCCATACTGAAAGCAGCGGATACGGGAGGGAACTTCTGGATTATCATTGCATCGGCCCTTGCGGTATTCATCATAGTACAAGCCATTCAAGACGGATTCATCGTACCGCGTGTCATGGGGAAGATTACGGGCCTGAACCCTGCCATCATCCTACTGTCCCTATCGATTTGGGGCTCATTGATGGGTATGTTGGGTATGATTATTGCACTCCCGCTCACCACCCTTATGCTCTCCTACTATCAACGTTTCATCATAAACAGAGAAAAAATTCACAAGTTTGAACAGACTGATAATCAACAAGAAGAGTAAAAGCAGAAGTCGTTCTCAAAACTTTTTCCCTTAATCCATTTGTTTTTTAAACAAAAGTGCCTATCTTTGCACCCGCTTAACAGCAATAAGGTCTGAATCGCTAGCTCAGCAGGTAGAGCACAACACTTTTAATGTTGGGGTCTTGGGTTCGAGCCCCAAGCGGTTCACCAAAGAAAAGCAATTATCTAAAATAGATAATTGCTTTTCTTTTAAAGGCACCTACGACGTAATGAGTTAGTTGGAAACTTTATAAGCATACCGATGCTTCAGAACAAAAAGCAGAATCACAATGATTGTCAAAGCCTCCGAGAGTGGCATTGCCAACCAGATTCCCGACACATCCAAGAACTTCGGCAACAGAATAAAACTCGGAATAAGGAAAACAAAGCCACGCAACAAAGCAAAAATCGTAGCCGGCTTTATTCTTTCAACACTCTGAAAATAACCTACCACAGCAATATTCACAATGAAAAAGACAAAGCCGCTTGCAAAATAGGGGAAACCGTGTATCGCTATCTTCGCCGCTTCACTGTCAAGACTGATGAAAAGACCGACCAGCAGATAAGGATAAACAGTGAATGCCACCGTTGCAACCACACCGCAGACCACAGCCGTCAGCAACGCAATACGTTCCGCCGCCATCACTCTTTCCTTGTAGCCCAATCCGAAATTATAGCTGATAATAGGTTGGGCAGATTGTGCAATAGCGTTACCTACCATGAAAACAAAAGGAATATAATAGCACGCTATACCGAATGCCCCTACACCATCGTCCCCCAGATAGGACATAAATACCTGGTTCCCGACGAACATAAGCACAGCAAGCGTTGCCTCTCCCAATAAGGCAGAAGAACCGATACGGCACTGGTAACCAATATTCCGCACGGAAAGCCGCAGGCTCTTGACACTCCATTTGAGTGGTTGTAAGCGCAAATGCCGAGCATAAAACAGCAGATAGACCATCGCCACCAGTCCGCCGGCCATGATGCTGATGGAAGTGGCAAATGCTGCTCCCATGACTCCCCAGCCAAAAGGAAAGATAAACAGCCAGTCGAGCACCACATTGATTACAGCCGTAATCAGGCTGCACACCATAGCCAGCTTTGGAGCACCGTCCAGACGAATGACGAACAGCGGCACCGTTATCCATATCTGAAAGACCCATGACGGAACAAACCACAGCAGATAATCCGTCACCATAGGCAACAGATGTTCGGAAGAGCCGAGCATCCGGGCTGTTTCTGCCGGAAAAGCCATCATCAAAGCAGAGGGTATCAAAGCAACAATCGTTACAAACAGTAATGCTTGTGTCACATTCAACCGAGCAGACTTGCTTTTGCCTCTCGACAATTGGATAGAAGCGACCACAGAACACCCGGCACCAACCATAAGCCCGATTCCCGTAAAAAGCATCAGTAAAGGGACACAGATATTTACGGCTGCAATCCCGTCGCTACCTACTCCATGCCCGACAAATATCCCGTCAATCGCTGTTACGGCCGACATACTGAGCATACCCAGCAACGTAGGAACAAAATATTTCCGAAACAATGTAAACACATTCAGTGTACTCAAATCAATTGCATCTCTTTTCATGTTCAACTATATTTATAGGTTATTGTCTTGAACAAAAGCAAAAAAATGCCGGATAAAATGATTGGTTTTACCCAGTCATCTTATCCGGCATTTTTACAGCCCTCCGATGAGGATTACAAAACTCTTTTGGTTTTCTAATTCGCGTGCAAAGGTGGGACTTATTTTTCAAGTATCCAAATACTCATGATTTCTTTCACTGAAAAAACAGCAAAACATGAACATTATCCACTACCATATCACTCTTTTGAAGGTAGACACACAGCCAATGAAAGACAGTCTATCAGTCTTTCATTGCTCTAACATAGGCTGTCAATACACTGAATAAATGATAGTTAGACATGCGCACTATTGTGGTACGGCTTCTTCATGCTTGTGGAGAAGCCGTACCACAATAGTGAAGAAGTTGCATCACAACCGTGCACAATAGTCATTAATAAGCTTTTAGTAGGAGAAAGAGCTGTTCTTTGCGGAAAGAAGACCAGCCATTTGCACAAGAAAAAACAGCATGCAAGCAAAGATTGCCTACATACTTGCATAGCGTCTGCTTACATACCGTAAAATGCGGTATAACAAACAATTAGAAAGCACCATGCAAGCATGTAAGCAAAATGTGTGGTAAACCTATTGTATATCTTTTCATTTTGCGATGACTCCATAGTAAACCATGTTATCAATACGCTTCTGATAAATCTGGTTATTCTGCAGCAGATACCCCAAGGCCAAACACAAATCCACATCCCTGAACTTCGTCAGTTTCTGTAATTCAAAGATTGTACACTTCTTAAGATTGCACAGAATGGAATATACCATTTTCATATTATTGGTCGCCTTCTCAATATTCTTCATATTATTATCTTATTATTAGTTCCTTTCTTAAAATGATATCCTATATTATCTACTCAAATATAAGATAAAGACAGAGCAATGACAAACATTGCCCATTCTTTTCATTTCAGATAACATTCTTTGAACTACATATACCTAAAATCTGCAAAAAATATAGAACTTTATAAATATCAGCACTTTATAGAAAGGTATATTCACATTATACTATATCCGGAAACGATTATGCTGGTATAATCAAGGTACTATTATATGCTTGCCTTCGGGAGTGACTACTACCGAGCCCATTTTGATGTAATGTTTCCCTTCCGGCGAAACTATTACCTTTGTTTCGCTACTCTTGTCGGAAGATTCTTTTTTCTCATTCATGAAACTTTTGTCCCGCGAAGTGGTAACCGGATAAGTATCCTCCAGATAGCTCTTCATTTCGTCCACTTTTCCGTCTTTGAACCATACCTTGACAGCCGACCACCCCGCAGGAGTATAAGCACGGAATGTCCAAGCCTCTCCCTCCTTATTCAAATCTCTAAATGCAGGCTCTCCTAAAATGGTACACACCTCTTTAAAGCTCATACCACGTTCAATGCTGCTCAACTGCTTATAATCAAACCCGTAGCTCTCATAAATGCCACAGCCCATCACCAAGACAGCGAGTAACAAGCCTAAAACAACTGACATCTTTTTCATAATAGAAAGTTTTAGTATTTATCCATACAGCAAATGTAGTATGATAAAAACCTCCTTTTCCGTGATTCTCTCTATTTATACATAGGGATTTCCCTATCTTCGAAGTTTATTCCTATCTTTACAACCTATGTACAAAGAATATCATCCCAGCCCCCTGCTCTCCCCCTATATTGACAAATATTGGGAGTTTAAAGGACAACCCGGATACGGCATGCATATCAACATCCTGCCGGACGGATGCACAGACTTTATATTCACGTTGGGTGAAGCCCCTAAGGCCGTACACGACAGCCTCGTTATGCAGCCCTACCATACCTACTTCATTGGAGCCATGACCAAATATTCCGAATTAGTGACCCATACGGTAACAGTCCATATGCTGGGAATCCGTTTTCTGCCTTGCGGAATACTTCGTTTCATGGACCTCCCTTTGCAGGAGCTCACCAACTTGCGGTTAAACGCCGATGAGCTTACAAACCTCTTTACCCACTCTTTTGCAGAGAGACTGGGCGAACTGGGAACCATTCAAGAGCACCTGGTCTTTATTGAAAACTTCCTGTTTCAAGCCTTATGCCGATACAGTCCAAAAGCAGAACGGAGCATGCTGTTCGCCATACAGCAAATCAACCGATGCAAGGGTGACTTGTCACTCCTCCGGTTAGCGGAGGAGACTTGCCTATGCCAACGCCATTTCGAACGGAAATTCAAGCAGCACACCGGACTTACACCCAAAGAGTACAGTCGGATTATGAAGTTCAAACATGTTGTAGACTTGTTGCGGAGTACCTCTTTCGACAATCTGCTGTCCGTTGCCATCAAAGCAGGATATTATGATGTCTCCCATCTCTCAAAAGAAATCAAGAAGATGTCCGGCAACACGCCAAGCCAGTTTCTCATTTCCGCTCCATTGGAAGAAGGGACTTTGAGCTATGTGAAAACATAAAAGTCGATTTTTTACAATAGCTCCTCCTATTACCATCCCTATATTTGCAGCAATCAAATCAATAAAATATCCAATATGGCAACATTAATCGAGAAAGCAGCAGAAATTCTGGCTAGGTGCGAAACCGTAGTCATCACTTCCATCAACCAAGAGGGATATCCCCGGCCCGTTCCAATGAGCAATATCAAGTCGGAAGGGAGCACAACCGTATGGTTGGCGACCGGCAAAGACAGTCTTAAAACAAAGGAGTTTGCAGCCAATCCCAAAGCAGGTCTGTGCTTTCAGGAAAAAGGAAACAGCGTAGCGCTCACCGGTGAGGTGGAGATTATAGAAGACGAAGCCACCAAGCAGGAAATGTGGCAAGAGTGGTTCGTCGCACACTTCAGCAAAGGCCCGACAGACCCCAATTATGTATTACTGAGATTCAAAGGACACCATGCCACCATCTGGATTGACGGACATTTTGTACGCAGAAATCTTTAAGAAGAGCATTCAGTTCCTCATCTGATGTCTTGCATGGGGGAATTAGAACTATAGCCCCTTCGTTATCACCGGCAATCCGAAACCTCCTTTCTGCAAAGTCAGGACTTTCGGTTTGCCTTTTCGTGCTTTGTTGTATGTGGCTGCGGAAACATGCAAGGTCTCTATCGCTCCATCCTCGAAAGCCACCTTCAAGTAATATTCCTTACGTACTCCGTCCGGCACATAACGATGCTTGCCTACTTTACGTCTCTTTTCATGTTCTTTTATCAGCTTCTCAAGTACGGTAACCGTCACCTCCTTTGTCGAAGCAGGAGCCGCCATCCGATAATTCCCTACCAGAAAAAGCGAACAACTGATGACACCCACGCACACCACATGACACAATATATTCACTGCCTTTTGCTCCATCGTTGTCAGCCATATCCATTTTTTATATAGAGGAAGTGTAACGACTGCCACCACAAGTCCTACCCCTACGGGTATCCACACAGCAGCCAACGTATCTTCATAGATGTTATATCCGATGCAGCCCAAAGCTACGACCAGTACAAACATCAGAAAACGGAGTATTTTTATAAACAGTTCTTTCATTGCCGCGCTTATATTTTTGGCAAATATAAAAAGAAATATCGTTCGGTCGACTGTCAAGTCTGTTCAATCTACATGAACTAACTTGCTTGATAGAATGTTATAACTACAATAACTAAAACAGAAAATATCATGGAAAAGAGCTTAATTCATAGTAATGAACTGCATTTTATCAGTAAGAAACGCATTCATCAAGCAGTAGAGAAAATGGTTGAGTCATTGGATTTGGCTGCGGGTTCCACAACCGGCTTCAACATCTATGCAGTAGTGGAGAGCTATTTCACGGATTTGGAAAAACGAAAAGAAATCAATCAGCTGCTCAACCTGGAACAAGATGTCTGCGAAGAAATAGAGGCAGAATTAAGTTATAAATAAACTACGGAGTTACCGACTACTATTAAGTTACGGGCTACAAGTTGTCCTGCAGTATGATAATGCAGGACACTTGTAGCCCGTAACTTATAGTAGCTGATAGCTAGTAAATTGAAACTTGTAGCCCACTCAGTCTTTCGCCTGATGCACCGTCAACTGCGGGAATGGGAAGTCGATACCTTCCTCGTTGAATACGGAGTAAATCTTCTTGTTCATATCAAAATAAACGCCCCAGTAGTCTCCGCTCTTCACCCAAACACGAATCACCACATTCACACTGCTGGCATCCAGGGCATGAAGAGCCACAAACGGCTCGGGAGTATTCAAGATACGGCTGTCTTCGGAGATGATACGACGCACGGTGTCTTCCACCTTATCATAATTTTCACCGTATTCCACACCGATTACCCAATCTACACGACGCGTATCCTCACGGCTGTAATTAGTTACTGTACCACTGCTCAACGCACCGTTAGGGATATAGATTACCTTATTGTCGGCTGTGGTCAGAATCGTATGGAAGATTTGAATTTCACGTACCGTTCCGGACACTCCCTGGCTTTCAATCCAGTCACCTACCTTGAAAGGACGGAACAGCAAGACAATCAGTCCACCCGCAAAGTTCTGCAAGTTTCCGGAAAGTGCCATACCGATAGCCACACCGGCAGATGCCAGCAGAGCGGCAAATGAAGTGGTTTCCACTCCCAGTTTGCCGATAACGGCAATGATTAACAGAATTGTCAGCAAGATATTGACCAAACTTTTCACAAAGCTCTGGATACTGGCATCCACATGTCTTTTTGCCAATAACCTCGCCAGCATTTTCCGAAGAAGGGAAATCAGGAACCGTCCTACCACAAAGATGATGATGGCTCCGATAATACGTCCACCGGCATTTACGCCCCAATCTATCAATTGCTGAAGGAATATCTGCAGTTTGCTGAAACCGTCGTCAGCAACTTGGGCAGCAAAGGCTGCCATGAATAAAGATGATAACATAACTATACTCTTTTTTTTAAATTAATGCTGCAAAATTAACAAATAACTCTGACTTTCGTTCACTTAACTTGCCACTTTCGACGAAAACTCCTACCTTTGCTCCCGATTTCAACTAAGGGGTGCCCTAATACGACGGGCTGAGATCATACCCATTAACCTGATCCGGGTAATGCCGGCGGAGGGAAAAGAAGAAAAGTTCCCCTTTTCTGTATTCATCTAAACGAAACAATTGCAAATGAAGAGACATGCAATGGCGACCTGCCTCCTTATGGCAGCACTGGGTGTCTGTGCGCAGACACAAGAGCAAGACAGTCTGCGGGTGATAAACCTGCAGGAAGTGGAAGTCATCTCCACACGTGCCACAAACAGCACACCGGTGGCATTCACCAATATAGGCAAAGAACAACTGAAAAAACAGAATTTCGGACAAGACCTGCCGTATCTGTTGAGTATGACACCCTCCGCCATTACTACCAGCGACGCCGGTGCCGGGGTGGGTTACACCACGCTGAGAGTCCGTGGAACAGACGGCACACGCATCAACGTCACCGCCAACGGTATTCCCATCAACGACGCGGAGAGTCACACGGTATTCTGGGTCAACCTGCCGGACTTCGCCTCCTCCGTCAAGGACATGCAGGTGCAACGCGGAGCAGGTACCTCAACGAACGGCGCAGGAGCTTTCGGTGCCAGCATCAACATGCAGACGGGTGATTTTTCCATGAAACCCTATGCAGAATTCAACGGTTCCTACGGCTCCTTCCATACGCACAAGGAGACGGTGAAAGTGGGAACGGGACTCATCAACAATCATTGGTCGTTCGATGCGCGGCTCTCCAACATCAGTACGGACGGGTATATAGACCGGGCGTCTGTGGGACTGAACTCCTATTATCTGCAAGGAGGATACTACAATGACAATACCTCCGTCAAACTGATAACCTTTGCCGGCAAAGAGCGCACTTACCACGCATGGAACTATGCCAGCAAGGAGGAGATGGAACGTTACGGACGGCGTTATAATTCCTGCGGATTCATGTACGCCACCGACCGGGACGGCCATGTATACAACAAAGAATATTATAAAGATGACAACGGCGAGAAGCATTACCTCACGGACGAAGGAGGTGCACTGCATTTCTATGACGACCAGACCGACAACTATACGCAAAAGAATTACCAGCTGCTATTCAACCACAATTTCACCTCACAATGGAACCTGAATATCGGCCTGCACTACACCAAAGGCGACGGATACTATCAAGAATATAAAGGTGAACGCTCGTTAGCAGAGTACGGTATGTCGCCTTTTGAATACAATGGCGGCAAGGTAGAAGTAAGCGACCTTATCCGCAAGAAGGCAATGGACAACTGGTTTGGCGGTGGAATCTTCTCCGTAAGCTACAAAGCCGACCGTCTGCATGCCTCGCTGGGCGGTGCACTGAATCGCTATGACGGCGACCACTTCGGAAAAGTGCTTTGGATAAAGAACTATATCGGCGAACTGAACCCCGACCACGACTACTACCGCAACAACGCCACAAAGAATGACGGAAATATTTATCTGAAAGCCAATTATGAACTGGTAAGCGGCCTCAGCGCCTACCTCGACCTGCAATACCGCCACATCAACTACAAGATAAACGGACTGAACGACAAGTACAACTGGACTGCCACCACTCCGGGAATGCAGAAGCTGGACATCGACGAAGACTTCGACTTCTTCAACCCGAAAGCCGGACTGTCCTGGCAAATCGACCGCAACCACCGCCTATACGGTTCGTTCAGCGTAGCCCATAAAGAGCCTACGCGCAACAACTACACCGACGGCTACTTCACCGAACATCCCAAGGCTGAGCGCTTGTTCGACTACGAACTGGGATATACCTTCGCCAACTCATGGCTCCATGCGGGTGCCAACTTCTACTATATGGACTATAAAGACCAGCTGGTACTGACGGGAGAGCTGAACGAGATAGGCGAAGCCATGGCCAGCAACGTGCCCGACAGCTACCGTACGGGTATTGAACTGATGGCTGGCATCAAACTGGACTGCGGTTTCCAATGGGACATCAATGCCACACTCAGCAAGAACCGTGTGCAGAACTTTACCGAAACACTTTTTGAAAACGAGGAGGCCGGGTCGGAGGCATGGGTCATCAAACACGGGGATACCCCCATCGCATTCTCTCCCGACTTCATACTGAACAACCGCCTGGGCTATACGTTCAAGGGATTCGAGGCCTCGTTGCAGTCACAATATATCAGCAAGCAATACATGAGTAACGCCAAGCAAGAGGAGTGCACGCTGGATGCTTATTTCGTAAGCAACCTGAATCTGTCCTATACCTTCAAGTTGCCTAAAGTAAAGTCGGTAACCATAGGGTGCACCATCTATAATCTGTTCAATGAAGAATACGAAAACAACGGATACGCAGGCAGCGGATACTATCTCGACGATAACGGAGGAAAAGTCCGTTACAACTATGCCGGCTACGCTGCCCAAGCGGGAACGAATGTACTGGGACATATAGCTATTAATTTTTAAAACCCCTCGTTCCCTTGAAGGGGAGGGAGGATAGTCTTTCTGTTTTTATGGAACACGCTCTTGAAATTATCGGTACACTTGTCGGATTGCTCTACCTCTGGTTGGAGTACCGGGCAAGCATTTATCTTTGGATAGCGGGCATCATTATGCCTGCCGTTTACATCTTCGTCTACTACGATGCGGGGCTGTATGCCGACTTCGGGATAAATATCTACTATCTGGGGGCTGCTATCTACGGGTGGATGATGTGGAAATACGGTACGTTTCTGCGCCGGAAGATTCTACGGCAGAAAGCCCCGGTGCAGCAGGTGGAGGACAGAAGAACAGAAGGACAGAAGGAACTCCCCATTACGCGGATGCCGGTGCGCTATCTGCTGCCGCTGACTGTTATATTCGCTGCTGCCCTTTTGGGCATTGCGTGGATATTGGTGAACTTCACGGACAGCAATGTGCCCTGGCTGGACTCTTTCACCACTGCCATGAGCATCATCGGCATGTGGATGCTGGCACGGAAATATGTGGAACAATGGTGGGCATGGATTGCGGTGGATGTAGTGAGCACCGGGCTGTACATCTACAAAGGACTCGATTTTACGGCCGGACTATACGGCCTTTATACAATTATAGCTATCTTTGGCTACTTCAAATGGAGGAAAATGATGAACAAGGATGAAGGATTAGAGATTAGGGATTAAGAAAGATATGAAAAACGAACTATCAACGAGCAACGAGCAATTATTAACTATTGATGCCGTAGTTTTGGCGAATGGGGAATATCCTGCAAGTCCCCTACCTTTAAAGATATTGGCAGAAGCGCCTTACGTGGTCTGTTGCGACGGCGGAGCGGACGAATACATCCGCCGGGGCCATACTCCCGACGTAATCATCGGCGACGGTGACTCCCTCAGTGATGAAAACCGCCGGAAGTTCGGACATATCCTGCACCGCATCAGCGACCAGGAAACCAACGACCAGACCAAAGCCGTCAATTTCCTGCTGGCGCAAGGTAAACGCCGCATCGCCATCATCGGTGCCACGGGAAAGCGTGAAGACCATACCCTGGGAAATATCAGCCTGCTCATCGACTATCTCCGCGCCGGAGCCGATGTACGTACCTATACCGATTACGGCATCTTCATCCCCTGCCGGGGTACCCGCACCTTCCCAAGCCATCCCGGACAGCAAGTATCCATCATCAACTTCACTGCACACGGTCTGCATGACAAAGGACTGGTCTATCCCCTCAGCGACTTCACCAACTGGTGGCAAGGCACACTCAACGAATGCACCGGTACGGAATTCACCATCGAGGCGGAAGGGGAATACCTGGTATTCGTCACTACTTCTTCGCTTCCGCCACTTCAACAAAGTACACGCTGATACAAATCATGGCAATGGCAGCGGCTTGCGTCCAGCTGAAACGGTCTTGCCCCAAGGTGAGGGAAACAACGGTAGTCACCACCAATATCAGATAGCTGTACATGGCTACAACCGTCGTCTTGAGATACTTCAAGCCCACCGGAACCAGAAAGTAACTGAGGTAAGTAGGGAAAACCAGCACAAAAGCCAGCACCGCCCACGGCACCCAGTGCCACTCCCCATGCAAGGCATCCGTAAGCAAGGGTGCATCCCAGCCTATAATGGACGACACAATCAATCCCATTACTGCCGCACCGCCAAAGATGTACTTCATCATCGTCACTACCCCGACCTCTTCCAGCAATTTCTTGCTCACAATCAGGTAAACGGCAAAGACCAGCGAGCTCACCATGCAGAGCATGTTGCCCGTAAACGCATCGTGCGCCAGGTCATCACTGCCTTGCGTAAGGATGCACAGCAACGCACCGCCAAACCCCAGCGCTATGCCGATTATCTTCATCAGCGTAGCCTTTTCGTGCAGGAAAAAGACAGATATCAGAAAAACCCAAATGGGCTGCATGGAGTTGAAGATGGCACTGGAAACCGGAGTCGTCTTACTGATGCCCAGCAGATAGCAGAACATGAACCCGTAGAGTCCGAAAGCTCCCAGACAGAACAGCCCTATCCGCTGCCGCCTTGTGACCGGTGCCTCCTTTACAAACCAGCTTGTTATCCAAAATGCCACGGCAGCAAAGGCACAACGCACCGTGACACCTGTCAATGCACCCAGCCACAAAGGGAGCAGAAATTTCAATCCATTCATATTCAACCCCGCCATGACGCGCGACGCAACCATACTGAGATTGGCTTCCAGTTTCTTATCTTTCATCAGCTTCGTATTTTTCCCCTCAAACAATTCATTACTTTGAAATGTTTTAGGAGAAAAAGGAGATAACACTATGGCAAAAGTTAAAGAAGAACAATCGTCTCAGCAAACAAAGCAAGTCCTCGCATTCTCCACCCGGCTACGCCATGACCTTAAGAAAGCCTGCCGGCAACTGAATGAGGGAGAAGGACAAGAGGACGTCACAATCAGTAAGGAGGTGAAGGCATGGCTAAACAAATAATCTGGTCGCCCCTCGCCAAAGAGGCGCTGAAGGGCCTGCTGATTTCCTCGCAAGAAAGAGATGGCAACAAACGGTGTGGCGGGGTTCTGTACTCCTTATTCCAAAATGCATTGTACCGCGTCACGCTGAATCCGTTTATCGGACAGCCCACCGAAGCAGAGAACATACGGTACATCATCCCGCATCCCGACTATACGCTTCTTTACCGGCACAGTCTCCGGAAGATTGAAGTGCTTGTGCTATGGAACAACCATCATAAGTTGGGCAGCATGATAGACCTCATCCGGGAAGAACCCGATACAGAATAAAGCAGCCAATCTTGTCAAGAGCAGATTTATGGAAGATTAACGGAACAGACGCATTATCGTCCGTTCATATAGCCGGAACAAACCATGTATCCGTCCCGAACATATCATCTGTTTATCCTCGACATACCATCTGTCGGAGCTGAACATATCATCCGAAAGCTCGGAGCTTTTCATCCGAAACATCCGGACTTTTCGTCAAAACCGCCGGGATTTTCCAAGCAAATGCCTGCCATTCCGCTTGCTGAAGTGGAGGATTAAATCTGTAAAGCACCGGTTTAGGAGAGTAAACCCTAAGCTTTGGCTAATGAAGTGGCGGAAGAAGACAACAAAAAAGGAGAAGCGACGCCTCTCCTTTTATGCTAATTTAAAATTGAATCTGAACTAAGATTGCAGTTACAAAGATACAACATCCGAAAGGCGATGTCAAGCAATCCGGTGTTTTTCTTTACGGACGTCCCATTCTTTATACATGCATCAGATATTGCTTGAAATCCGCGAAATCCTTCGACATTGGCAGGCTCTTCTTCTCACCGCGCATAAAGGCCTGAAGCTTGGCAGGTATTTCTACGGCTCCACCGATAATCTTCTCCACTGTATCCTTGAACTTCGCCGGATGGGCCGTTTCCAGGAATACGCCCGTTTCGCCGGGTTTCAGTCCTTCGGCCAGGGCCCGGAAGCCGCAGGCTCCGTGCGGGTCGAGCAGGTAATGGTCCTTCTTCCACACTTCCCGCATGGTTTCGGCAATCTGCTCGTCGGTATAAGTGGCACCGCTGATTTCGGCAGAGATGGCGGCATGGCTGCCTCCGTAAAGGTCGAGTACACGGGCAAAGTTACTCGGGTCGCCCACATCCATCGCGTTGGCAATGGTGGCAATACTGGGACGCGGCGTATAAACACCCGTCTGCAAATATTGGAAGAAGATATCATTGCGGTTATTGGAAGCGATAAAGCGTTCCACGGGCAGTCCCATACGCTTGCCGAAGAGGCCGGCAGTGATGTTACCGAAGTTACCGCTGGGTACACACACGACGGCATTGCCTCCCTTGCCGGCACGTTTCAGTTGAGCATAGGCATAAAAGTAATAGAATGCCTGCGGCAAGAAACGCGCCACGTTGATGGAATTGGCACTGGTCAGTTGCAGATGTTCGTTGAGCTCGCGGTCCATAAAAGCGGATTTAACCAAAGCCTGGCAATCGTCGAACGTACCATCGACCTCAATAGCCGTGATATTCTGCCCTAAGGTAGTGAACTGTTTCTCCTGGATTTCACTGACTTTTCCCTTCGGGTAGAGCACATAGACGTGTATGCCTTCCACACCGAGGAAACCATTGGCAACGGCACTGCCCGTATCACCGGAGGTAGCAACAAGCACATTGACTTGCTTCTTGCCCTCTTTCTTGATAAAGTATCCCAGCAAACGCGCCATGAAGCGGCCGCCTACATCCTTAAAGGCAAGCGTCGGACCATGGAACAGCTCAAGCGAATAAATATTCTCCGTCACCCGGACCAGAGGGACATCGAAACTGAGTGTGTCATAAACAATCTGTTTCAGCGTATCGGCAGGAACATCCTCGCCAAAGAAAGCATCTGCCACGCGATAGGCTATCTCCTGAAAGCTGAGTGTATCGATGCTATCGTAAAACTCTTGTGGCAGAGTTTTGATTGTAAAGGGCATGAAAAGCCCCTTGTCTGCGGCAAGCCCCTTTACCACGGCCTCTTCAAGAGTGGCTTCGGGGGCTTGTTTGTTGGTGCTATAATATTTCATTGCGGTATTTTTTTATTCACCACAGAGTCTCACAGAATTCTCTATAAATAAAACCCCGTGAAACTCTGTGTTACTCTGTGGTGGAACTCATAAATTCATTAATAAACTCGTCTTCTTTCATCAGTCCGTAACTGCCTTCGCAGGCTGCCACTTCATCAAATGTCCGTACTTCGTCAGCCTCGATACCCGGATGCCAAATGAGGAACGGGATAGGTTCGGCCGTATGCGTACGGAGTTCGCAGGGAGTGGGATGGTCGGGCAATACGGAGATAGCAACGGGTTCCTCCCAATCCTTCACAGCCTCGTAGATAGGACCTACGGCACGGCTGTCCAGATTCTCAATCGTCATAATCTTCAAGGGGACATTTCCTTCGTGACCGGCCTCATCACTGGCCTCGATATGCAGGTAGACAAAATCATCCGTCCGCAATGCATCAAGGGCGGCAGCCACCTTATTCTCATAGTTGGTATCATAAAGCCCCGTCGCACCTTCTACGGTGATGCGCCGCAATCCGGCATAGTAGCCGATGCCGTTAATCAAATCCACGGCAGAAATCACAGCACCACGCTTCACCTGCGGGAACTTGTCTGAAAGGCGCTCCATCTGCGGACGATAACCGGGACTCCACGGCCAGATGCTATTGGCAGGGTCCTTACCCTCGGCCTTCCGCTTCATGTTGACCGGATGGTTTTCCAGCAACACTTGCGAACGGAAAATCAAATCATTAATCAAATCGGCAGTCTGCTTCGGAGTAAGCTCTGCACCGCCTTCGGGGACCGAAATATTCTCCGTACCCTCCATCGGCTTCACCATCAACGGACGGAAAGGCCTCAAAGGGACATCGTGGGGCGGCGTACAGTCAATGCGCTTGTCCCCTCCTTTTATTACCAGCAGATGGCGGTATTGCACGCCCGTATGGAAATGCACGCGGTCATCACCCAAATGCTCCTGAAGGTATTTTACCAACACATCCGCTTCCTCTGTAGTAATGTGCCCGGCAGAATGATTCTTGATATTGTCTCCCTCGATGCAGATAATGTTGCAGCGCATCGCCATCTCACCCGGCTGCAAGTCCACACCGATACTCGCCGCCTCCAATGGACCGCGGCCTTCGTACACCTTCGGCAGGTTATAGCCCAGAACGGACATATTCGCCACCTCACTGCCGGGATGAAATCCCTCGGCCACCGTCACCAGCCTTCCCACACGTCCCATGCGTGCCAGCTTGTCCATATAGGGAGTTGCAGCCGCCTGCAGCAAGGTTTTACCTCCCAGAGCCTTCACGGGCCAGTCGGCCATACCATCACCCAATATAATGATGTGTTTCATCTTTCTATATTACGATTTGGATTAAACGTTTGCAATGCTCATAATATCCGCAAATACCCCCGCAGCCGTTACACCCGCACCGGCTCCGTAGCCTTGTATCATCATCGGATATTCCTTATAACGTGCCGTGGTCAGCAGGATGATGTTATTGCTGCCTTCCAGCCCGTAGAACGGATGGTTGGCGCCGACTTCCTGCAAACCGACAGATGCTTTGCCATTTTCCAGTTTGGCTACGAAACGCCAATGCTTGTTCTCGGCTTCCAACACCTTGCGGCGGGCTTCGAAATCGGCATCGAGGCTCGGCACTTTCTTCCAGAAGTCATCCAGGGAGCCTTCAAAGAAGTCATCGGGCACAAAGAGGTTCTTCTCAACATCGCTCTGTTCCAAACAGTAACCGGCCTCGCGTGCCAGAATCACCAGTTTGCGGATAACATCCTTTCCGCTGAGATCGATACGCGGATCGGGCTCGGAGTAACGTTCCTCCTGCGCCATCTTAATGGTCTTGCTGAAAGGAATGTCGGCACTGATTTTATTGAAGATATAGTTCAACGTACCGCTCAGCACGGCTTCAATCTTCAATATCTTATCACCGCTATGGATAAGGTCGTTAATGGTATTGATGATGGGGAGTCCGGCACCTACATTGGTTTCAAACAAGTACTTCACACCGCGTTGGCGGGCAATCTGTTTCAGTTCACGGTAGTTCTCGTATTCGGAAGAAGCAGCAATCTTGTTAGCAGCCACTACCGAAACATTGTGCAGCAGCAAGTCCTTGTAAAGGGAAGCCACGCCTGCACTTGCCGTACAGTCCACAAAGACAGAGTTAAAGATGTTCATACCGATAATCTCATTACGCAGCGTTTCCAGAGAGCTGTCCTTTCCCTTCTCCTGCAGTTCTTCACGAAAACGTCCCAAATCGAAACCTTCGCGGCTGAACATGGCTTTGTTTGCATCGGCAATGCCCACTACATTCAGCTGCAGGCCGTTCTCCTGCATCAGCTTCTGGCGCTGGCTGTGGATTTGCTCTATCAAGCTGCCGCCTACGGTTCCTATGCCGCAGATAAAAAGATTCAGTACCTGATATTCCGACAAGAAGAAAGAATCATGGATGACATTCAGCGATTTGCGCAATGATTTGCTGTCCACTACAAACGAGATGTTGGTTTCCGAAGCACCCTGCGCACAAGCAATCACATTGATACCGTTACGCCCCAACGTACCGAACAGCTTTCCGGCAATACCCGGCGTATGCTTCATGTTCTCGCCTACGATGGCCACGGTAGCCAGGTTCTTTTCTGCCTGAATAGGAGAAATTTCTCCCATCTCTATTTCTTTGACAAACTCCTCGTTCAGCACCTCGCAAGCCAGATCAGCATCCGCATTGCGCACACCGATAGACGTTGAATTCTCCGAAGAAGCCTGGGACACAAGGAACACACTGATGCCATTCTTTGCCAGCGCCTTGAAGATACGGTAGTTCACACCGATGACACCTACCATACCAAGGCCTTGCACTGTAATTAGGCTCGTATCATTGATGGATGAAATACCCTTGATAGCCTTGCTTTGCGGGTCGGAAACCTCTCGCTTGATGACAGTTCCCACACCCTCTGGATTGAAGGTATTCTTCACCAGAATGGGGATATTCTTGTGGCAAACCGGATAGATTGTAGGCGGATAGACCACTTTCGCACCGAAGTTACAAAGCTCCGTAGCTTCCACATAGCTCAATTCATTGATAGTGTATGCCCTGGAAATCACACGCGGGTCAGCTGTCATGAATCCGTCTACATCCGTCCAGATTTCCAGACTGTCGGCATCCAGTGCGGCAGCAATGATTGCCGCCGTATAGTCAGAACCACCTCTACCCAGGTTCGTTACCTCTCCCGTCATTTTGTCTGTGGAGATAAAACCCGGAACCAATACGCGTTTGGGCAGGCTACTGAATGTCTCGCGCACCAACGAATTTGTCAGCTCCGTATCCAGCACATGCTTGGAATGCTTCTTTTCCGTCTTGATAAACTTGCGCGAGTCAAACCACTCCGCTCCCGTCAACTGGGCAACGATGATAGATGAAAGACGTTCGCCATAGCTCACAATCGTATCGGACGTCTTCTGCGAAAGGTCCTTTATCAGATAAATGCCCTGAAAGATGTCCTTCAGCTCGTTGAGCAACTCACCAATCTGGCGTTGCAAGGCAACCTGCGCCTCGCCTGCCGGAATCACTTCCTTAATCATTTCCACATGACGGTAGACAATCTCCCGGAACTCATTCTCGTAAGAAGCATCACCGGCTGCCGCCATTCTAGAGGTGTTTATCAACTTGTCCGTGATGCCACCCAATGCGGACACCACCACGATAACCGGTTCATCGACTGCTTCTACAATTCTCTTGACGCTCAAAATACTGTTCACGGAACCTACGGACGTTCCGCCGAATTTCATTACTTTCATTTCTCTTTATATTGTTGAGATGGTTGATACAATGTGTCGGAAACAAGCTGCTACGGCTTGCATTGACTTTAATTAAATGGAAAAACTGCTTGAAAATGGTGTAACACGTAGAAACACAAAATACTATCCCTAACCCCTAAGGGTCATGGTCCACATGGATGTGACTGTATGTTGATAGTACTTGTTCATAGTCTCTTGCTTCTATCGTTTATGATAAGTGTTGCAAAAGTAACAATAAAAACATTCAATCTATCACTTTTTGCGACTTTTTTGCGATAAAAATATAGAAAGCCTCTAAAAAGGCAAGAAATATGCACAACTTCCAGCTTACACTTTCACACTTTCCATACCTTTTTTCCGTATATCCGCCCATTCTTTTCTAACATTTTGCTACCATTCTCAAGATATATCATTATATTTGCATGAAAAACATGAAAGAAAAGTGCATATGAACCCAGAAAACACTTCCGTTTTGCTAATATACACCGGTGGAACTATCGGAATGATAGAGAATACAGAAACCGGCGCCCTGGAAAACTTCAACTTCGAACAGTTGCAGAAACATGTTCCCGAACTCCAGAGGTTTGCGTTCCGTATCGACACTTATCAGTTCGACCCGCCCATGGACTCCTCGGACATGGACCCCGATGCCTGGCGCAAACTGGTACGCATCATCAGCGACAACTACGACCGGTATACAGGTTTCGTCATTCTGCACGGCACAGACACCATGGCATACACAGCTTCTGCACTCAGCTTCATGCTTGAAGGACTGAACAAGCCCGTCATCCTCACCGGGTCGCAACTGCCCATCGGCGTACTACGTACAGACGGCAAGGAGAATCTGCTGACCAGTATCGAAATAGCCACCGCCTGCCACGCCAACGGACAGCCCATCGTACCCGAAGTCTGCATCTTCTTCGAAAATCACCTGATGCGCGGCAACCGTACCACCAAAATGAACGCGGAAAACTTCAATGCTTTCCGCTCCTTCAATTATCCGGTACTCGCTTCTGCCGGTATACATATTAAATATAATAATGTGCAGATTCATACACACGGCACTCCCCGCGAACTGGAGCCTCATTATCTGCTCGATACCAACATCGCCATACTGAAGCTTTTTCCAGGTATTCAGGAAAATGTCGTGGCAGCCATACTTGCCACTAAAGGACTGAAAGCCGTAGTCCTCGAAACCTACGGTTCCGGCAACGCTCCCCGAAAAGAATGGTTTCTACGCCGTCTGCACGATGCCTGCGAACAAGGTATCATCATTGTCAACGTCACCCAATGCAGTGCCGGCACCGTTGAAATGGAGCGCTATGAAACCGGTTACCACCTGATGCAGGCAGGAGTTGTCTGCGGATATGACAGCACAACGGAATCTGCCGTAACCAAGCTGATGTTCCTTCTGGGGCATGATTATCCACCTGCCGAAATACGCGAACTGATGGGACGACCGCTGGCAGGGGAAATTACCGTGTGAAGCACAACTATCACTGCACCGGGGTTAGTTCTCCCGTCACAGAATCTATTATGAAACCGCTGACATTGACATCATTCGGTATCAGCGGATGATTGACAATGGCTTCCACCGTACCTTTTACCGATTTCTCCGTATCTTCGAATCCATACAGCCAGGACTCAAAGTCGACTCCGCAGAAACGAATCATATCAATCGTCTCCTGCTTGATGCCCCGGGTCTTCATATGCTCTATCATCTGGGCGCTGCTCATGTGGCACGCACCGCAATCGGAGTGGGCAATAACCATAACTTCCGTCACTCCCAACTCATAGATGGCCACCATCAGACTACGGATGACACTACCGAACGGATGTGAAATGATTCCCCCCGCATTCTTTATCATCTTCACATCGCCGTTCTTGATGCCCAAGGCCGCCGGCAGTAAAGCGGTCAAACGGGTATCCATACAAGAGAGGATGGCAATCTTCTTATCCGGGTATTTATTCGTGATGTATTTCTCATACCCCTTCTCAGCAACAAAACGCTTGTTGTATGCAAGAATATCTTCTATCATGGCTTTTATAACATGTTATTGTTTTCTACTCACAAAAATAAAAAAACTCTATGGGAGTCTGCAAGCCCTGCATCGAAAAATTGTACCTTTGGGCAATCATTTTAGAAGGAATGCGCAACTATGGCTAAAGAAAAGACGGTTTATGTATGTAGCAACTGCGGACAAGACTCTCCCAAATGGGTAGGCAAGTGCCCGTCGTGTGGAATGTGGAATACATATGTGGAAGAGGTGGTACGAAAAGAAGTGGTGAACAAGCGTCCCGTATCGGGCATAGAGACCGCCAAAGCCAAACCCGTAACCCTCCATGAAATTGTAGCCGATGACGAACCGCGCATCGACCTCCATGATGCCGAACTGAACCGGGTACTGGGTGGTGGTCTGGTACAAGGCTCTCTTGTATTGATTGGCGGCGAACCGGGCATCGGGAAATCCACCCTGGTGCTACAAACCGTACTCCGCATACCGGAGAAACGCATCCTCTATGTCTCCGGCGAAGAAAGCACCCGCCAGCTGAAACTGCGTGCCGACCGCTTGACAAACGCTTCCAGTGATTGCCTCATCGTATGCGAAACTTCCCTGGAACAGATTTACGTCCACATCAAGAACATTCGCCCGGACATAGTCATCATCGACTCCATACAGACGATTTCTACCGAAACCCTTGAATCGTCGCCGGGAAGCATCGCCCAGGTACGGGAATGTTCCGCCTCCATCCTGCGCTTTGCCAAGGAAACGCATACGGCAGTCATCCTTATCGGGCATATCAATAAGGAAGGAAGCATAGCCGGCCCCAAGGTACTGGAACATATCGTGGATACCGTACTCCAATTCGAGGGCGACCAGCACTACATGTACCGCATCCTGCGCAGCATCAAGAACCGCTTCGGAAGCACTGCCGAACTGGGGATTTACGAAATGCGGCAAGACGGATTGCGCCAGGTGAGCAACCCATCCGAACTGCTGCTGAGCCAGGACCATGAAGGCATGAGCGGCATAGCCATCGCCTCCGCGATAGAAGGCATCAGACCGTTCCTCATCGAAACGCAGGCATTGGTCAGCAGTGCCGTATATGGTAACCCACAACGCTCTGCCACGGGATTCGACATCCGCCGCATGAATATGCTGCTGGCCGTATTGGAAAAACGTGTAGGCTTCAAGCTGGCACAGAAAGACGTCTTTCTCAACATTGCCGGCGGATTGAAAGTGAACGACCCGGCAATAGACCTTGCCGTCATCAGCTCTATCCTCTCCAGCAACATGGACACGGCCATAGAGCCGGAGGTGTGCATGGCGGGAGAAATAGGTCTGTCTGGTGAAATCCGCCCGGTAAACCGCATAGAGCAGCGTATCGGAGAAGCAGAGAAACTCGGATTCAAGCGGTTCATACTTCCCAAGTATAATATGCAAGGACTGAACACGAAGAAGATTAAAATGGAATTGATACCGGTACGGAAAGTGGAAGAAGCATTCCGTGCCTTATTCGGATAATCATTATGATACAAGAATACCAACTGCGCGTATTGCCCGAAGTAGCGGCAAACGAGCAACGCCTGAAAGAGTACTTAGTACATGAGAAAGGACTGAATGCAGGGGAAATAACAGCAACGCGTATCTTGAAGCGCAGTATCGATGCCCGCCAACGGAGCATCTATATCAACCTCAACGTACGGGCATATCTGAACGAAATGCCGAAAGAGGACGAATATCAACATACCTTATATAATAATGTAGAAGGAAAAAACCAAGTAGTAGTGGTAGGCGCCGGTCCCGGAGGACTCTTCGCCGCTCTGCGCCTGATAGAGCTCGGTCTGCGCCCCGTCATTGTGGAACGTGGAAAGGACGTACGGGAACGCAAGAAAGACCTGGCGCAAATCAGCCGCCAGCAACTCGTCAACCCGGAGTCCAATTACAGCTTCGGAGAGGGAGGTGCCGGAGCCTACTCGGATGGCAAGCTGTACACACGCAGCAAAAAGCGCGGTAATGTAGACAAGATTCTGAACGTCTTCTGCCAACATGGAGCCTCCACTTCTATACTGGTAGATGCACATCCGCACATAGGTACGGACAAACTGCCGCGTGTCATTGAAAACATGCGGAACACTATCATCCAGTGCGGTGGCGAGGTTCACTTCGAAACACGCATGGACGCTCTGCTCATAGAGAAGGATGAAGCCAAAGGCATTGAAACAAATACCGGCAAGATTTTCCTCGGTCCGGTGATACTTGCCACCGGTCACTCCGCCCGGGACGTATACCGCTGGCTTGCCGCCAACAATGTAGAGATTGAAGCTAAAGGCATTGCCGTAGGCGTACGACTGGAACACCCCGCCTCCTTGATAGACCAAATACAATATCACAGCCGGAACGGACGGGGAAAATATCTGCCTGCCGCCGAATATAGTTTTGTAAACCAGGTGGACGGACGAGGAGTATATAGTTTCTGCATGTGTCCCGGCGGTTTTGTCGTGCCCGCTGCCAGCGGTCCCGAACAGATTGTAGTCAATGGGATGAGTCCCAGCAACCGCGGTTCCCGTTGGAGCAATTCGGGAATGGTGGTAGAGCTACGCCCAGAAGACTTGGAGCAATTTACTATTGACAATTTACAATTTACAATTTCTATGCAGCACGACAGTGCGGTTAATTCTAAATTATCAACTGTCAATTCCCAATTAAGCATGATGTATTTTCAAGAGTATCTGGAGCGCCTCTGCTGGCAACAAGGCAATATGAAGCAGACAGCACCGGCACAGAGAATGGCAGACTTCACTAAGAAAAAACTGAGTTACGACCTGCCGGAAACTTCGTATGCACCGGGATTGGTCTCCTCACCTCTCCACTTCTGGATGCCGTCTTTCATTGCAGAACGCTTGAGCAAAGGTTTCCAGCTATTCGGGAAATACAGCCGGGGGTTCTTGACGAACGAGGCGACAATGATTGGAGTGGAAACCCGCACATCGGCACCGGTACGCATAACAAGAGACAAGGAAACACTGCAACATGTACGTATAAAAGGATTGTTCCCTTGCGGAGAAGGCGCCGGATATGCCGGAGGCATCGTTTCTGCCGGGATTGACGGCGAACGGTGTGCAGAAGCTGCAAAGGCATTCCTTGGTTAAGCTGCAATATTGACATTTAAATTTTGAAATCTCACTTTTTATTGTTTAATTTGTAAACTATTATCACATACATGTTGTTATATTGTATTTATAGATAAATATTTATATGAGATTCATCATAAACATTGTATGCTTTCTATTCCTTTTACCCCTCATTGCCACGGCGCAAACTTATAAATACATAGGAGTGGAAAACGGATTGAGTAACCGCAGAATCTTCGACATTCAAAAGGATTCGATAGGTTACATGTGGTTCCTCACCAACGAAGGCATAGACCGGTACAATGGAAAAGACATCAAACATTATAAATTAATAGAAGAAAACAAAGAATCGAGTTCCCCCATCCATCTCGGCTGGTTGTATTTTGAAGAGAAGGGGAAGTTATGGGTCATAGGTAAAGCCGGCCGCATTTTTCAATACAACCAAGAACACGATGTGTTCAATAAAGTATATAAACTGCCCAAGACACCGGTCAATATCAGCTACGGCTATATGGACCACAATCATAGGATTTGGCTGTGCAGCAGATACAGTATTGCTCTTTACGACACACAAACCGGAGAGGCCCATCAAATGCCCAATGAACTGAAAAGTAGCATTACAAGTATCGAACAAGTGGACAACGACCACTTCTTCATGGCCACCAACAAGGGAGTGCGATACGTCAAACTCGAAAACAAAACATTGCAGATTGTCCCTCTTGAACCTCTTGACAAAATCCAGGCCCAAATCAGTGTACTCTATTTCCACCAAGAATCACAAAGACTTTTCATCGGTACTTTTGAAAAAGGAGTCTTTGCCTACGATATACGACAACAACGGATTATACACTCCAATACGGATTTGAGCGATGTAAACATTGCCCGAATCATACCCCTAAACCAGACAGAGTTATTGATAGCGACAGAAGGTATGGGCATACACAAAATCAATGTGAACTCGTGCATCTCGGAACCGTACATCACCTCCAGTTACAAAAGTTACAATGAGATGAACAGCAATAACATCAATGACATTTATATTGATGAAGAAAAGCGGATATGGATAGCCAACTACCCGGAAGGGATTACCATTATAGACAACCGGTACAAAAACTATAACTGGATAAAGCATTCCATCGGAAACAGACAATCGCTGGTCAACGATCAGGTACACTCTGTCATTGAAGACAGTGATGGAGACCTATGGTTCGGAACAAGTAACGGAATCAGCCTTTATCAATCGAAAACCGGGCAGTGGCATTCATTCCTGAGCTCCTTCGACCATCAACTGAAAGACAAGAATCACATCTTCATTACGCTATGCGAGGTATCACCCGGCATTATTTGGGCAGGAGGATATACTTCGGGAGTATACAAAATAAATAAAAGGACACTCTCGGTAGAATATTTCTCCCCTTACCTGCTCAATCCGGACAACATTCGTCCTGACAAGTATATCCGCGACATTGTAAAAGACTCCAAAGGATATATCTGGTCCGGAGGGTTCTATAATCTGAAGTGCTTCGACTTGTCCCTGAATTCTGTCCGTCTGTATCCCGGAATAAATTCCGTCACCGCCATTACAGAAAAGGACGACGGACACATGTGGATTGGGACAAGTGCCGGACTGTATCTGCTGGACAAAGAGTCGGGTAGATTCCAATATATCGCCTTGCAGGAAGAGACGACCTACATCAACACACTTTACCAAGCGGAAGACCTCTCTCTATATATAGGAACAAACGGCTCCGGAGTGGTTGTCTACAACGCAAAGGACAGTACGTTCAAGCATTATCATAAGGACAATTGTGCCTTGATTTCAAACAACATCTACACCATACTCCCCGAGTCGGACGGGCATATCCTGATGAGTACCGAAAACGGAATCAGCAGTTTCCACCCTACGGAGAAGATATTCCACAACTGGACCAAAGAGCAAGGGCTGATGTCCTCCTGCTTCAGTGCCTCTTCCGGAACGCTACGCAAGAACAAGGGTTTTGTCTTTGGCAGCACAGACGGAGCCATCGAGTTCCCCGAAGGAACCCGTCTTCCCAAGTACATCTACTCCCCCATGATACTCAGCGATTTTCAGATATTCTATCAGACAGTCTTTCCCGGCAGAATGAATTCCCCCTTGAAGGAAAACATCAACCAGACAGACCGGTTAAAGCTGAAATATAACCAGAACACTTTCTCTCTCAACATTTCATCCATTAATTATGACGCACCGGACAATGTCACTTTCTACTGGAAATTGGAAGGATTTTACGATGACTGGAACCGACTGAGTGAAGAAGGACATCTCCGCTTCACCAATCTTGCCTCGGGCGATTACAAGCTTTGCATACGGGCGGTATCCAAGGAAGAGCCGTATCTCTATTTTGAAGAGCGAAGTATCGACATCAGCATTGCGCGTCCCGTCTGGTTCAGTTTTTGGGCTATAGCTTGCTATGTTTTATTGGCGACATTGATGTTCATTACCGGTTTTCGTATCATAGCACTGAGAAAACAAAAAAAGATATCCGATGAGAAAACCCGCTTCTTTGTCAATACCGCACATGATATCCGCACGCCATTGACACTGATAAAGGCACCTCTGGAAGAAATGCTTGAAAACAAGACATTGAACGAAGCCGAGACCAACAATATGCACATGGCACTGAGAAATGTCAATTCACTCCTGCACATGACCACCAATCTGATAAACTTCGAACGGGCAGAAGTATATTCCTCCCATCTGTACATAGCAGAATATGAACTGAATACTTATATAAAGGAGATATACAATATTTTCCGTACATACGCTGCCATAAAGCACATTTCTTTCAGATATGAAAGTAACTTCAGTTACATGAATGTGTGGTTCGATAAAGAGAAAATGGACTCCATCCTGAAGAACGTCATATCCAATGCCTTGAAATATACTCCTGAAAAAGGTGACATACTCATTTCCGTATATGACATTGGAAATACGTGGAGACTGGAGATCAAAGACAATGGCATAGGGATTCCAACCAAAGAACAAAGGAAATTATTCAAGATGCACTTCCGTGGTACAAACGCCATTAACTCCAAGACCACGGGGAGTGGCATCGGTTTAATGCTGGTACGGAAACTGGTAAATCTGCACAATGGCAAAATACACATTGAAAGTACCGAACATCAAGGCACTACTATCAGAATCACCCTGCCCAAAGATAAAGAACAGTTCAAGCACTTCACATTGGCAATCAAAGAGAAGAAGTCTGCCTATGAACTGGACGTTCCCATTACTCCTTCGGAACGTACCGACTCTTTCCAGACCGAAGACAAGGACAAACTGCAACGTATCTTGATTGTAGAGGACAATGACGAGCTACGAAACTATCTGCTCCAGTCATTCTCCCCCAATTACAACGTGCAAGTATGCGGTAACGGCAAAGAAGCGCTTGCTATTGTAAAACAATTCTGGCCAGAACTGATTCTTTCCGACATCATGATGCCGGAAATGCGAGGAGACGAATTATGTACAGCCATCAAGAGCAACATCGAAACTTCCCATATCCCGATACTACTGCTGACGGCACTGGGAGATGAAAAAAACATTCTTGAAGGTCTCCAGATCGGTGCTGACGAATATATTGTAAAACCCTTCAGCATAAACATACTGAAAGCCAGTATAGCCAATCTGCTTGCCAACCGTGCATTGCTACGTAAGAAGTATGCAGATTTGGAAATCAATGCAGCAGAAGAGGAGCCTCCTACAGCTACTTGTTCCAATAGCCTTGATTGGATATTCATGTCCAATGTAAAGAAGAACATCGAAGATAACATAGATAATCCCGATTTCACAGTAGACACCTTATGTTCTCTCCTGAACATGAGTCGCACCAGTTTCTACAACAAGCTGAAAGCGCTAACCGCCCAGGCCCCGGCAGATTTCGTACGGAATATTCGTTTGAAACACGCTGCCAATTTACTAAAAGAGGGAAAATATTCTATTACCGAAGTCGCAGAAAGAACCGGTTTCTGCGATGGGAAATACTTTCGGGAAGTCTTTAAGAAGTATTTCAATGTCAGCCCCAGCCAATATGCGAAAGGAGACACTCCCCGCTCCCCAAAAGGAGAGGGAGAATAGTTCTGCATAGGAGAATTTTTCATTTTGCAGCCCCGCACAGACAAACCCTAAAAAATAATACTTATTTTTGCAGAAACAAAAAAACGAGAATGACTCCTGAAATAGCAATCGTCGACTCCAACACCCTCTCCTGCCTGGGACTGCAGAACTTGCTGGAGGAAATCATCCCGACAGCCGTCATCCGCTCTTTCCGTTCCTTTGGCGAACTGATGGATGATACGCCTGACATGTATGTACATTATTTCATCTCTTCACAGATTTACTTCGAGCATACCGCTTTCTTTCTGGAGCGCAAGCCCAAAACCATTGTGCTGGTCAATGGTGAAACCATCCCCCAACTGTCGGGCATGCCGACGCTAAACATCTATCAGGACGAACAAAATCTGGCAAAAAATATTCTGCAGCTGCGCCAATACGGAAACCAATACAGGCAAAACCACGGAAAGCCGGTACCCGCCAGACACTCGGATATGGCAATAAATACAGCCGCCGGGCACGACCTTTCCGCCCGCGAAATAGAAGTGCTGGTACTGATTACCAAAGGCCTCATCAACAAGGAGATTGCCGACAAACTGAACATCAGCCTGACCACCGTTATCTCACACCGCAAGAATATCACCGAGAAGCTGGGCATCAAGTCCGTGTCCGGGCTGACTATCTATGCCGTGATGCACGGATATGTGGAAGCGGACAGAATATAATCCTACAACCGGATACATCAGAAGCGAAGTCTTTTCAGAAAGACTTCGCCCCAATTAGTGTGCTAATGTGCTAACATCTAATCGTTCCACCATGGTGGAACGATTTTTACCCCACGGAGGAACGATATTTTCCGCATGATGGAACGATTCAAGATTAGCACTCCAAGAACAAAATCCTAATAAATGAGGATTGCCCCTTCCGCAAGAATCCCTTTACTTTGCAGGTGCTTAAAAAAACAGTTTATGAACAGATATAGAATCTTAGCCGGTATCTTCTGCCTCCTGGCAACCGGCAACGTACTTGCCGAAGAGGCAGACACCTTGAAAGTGGTGGATGTAGAGGAAATAACCGTCATCGCCGCCCCCAAAGAAAACCGGAAACTGCGCGAGCAGCCCGCCGCCGTCACCCTGCTTTCGCAGCAGGACATGCAGAATGCACAGGTGAACTCCATCAAAAATCTGACATCCGTAGTGCCCAATATGTTTATCCCCGACTACGGCTCGCGACTGACTTCGGCAGTCTATATCCGCGGCATCGGCTCGCGCATCAACACTCCCTCCGTAGGACTTTATGTAGACAATATACCTTATATAGACAAGTCAGCCTTCGACTTCAGCTATGCCGACGTAGAGCGCATCGACGTGCTGCGCGGCCCGCAAGGCACGCTCTACGGGCGCAATGCCATGGGCGGATTGATTAAGGTGCACACCAAATCGCCCTTCTCCTACCAAGGGACGGACTTCCGCATGGGGGCAGGTACGCACAATGCCTATAATACCTCGCTGACCCACTATCACCGCCTTTCGGAACGGTTCGCCTTTTCCACCGGAGGTTTTTACGATTATCAAGGAGGATTCTTCCGCAACACGGTGAGGGACGAGAAAGCGGACAAGGGGCAATCGGCAGGTGGACGCATCCGCGCCATCTACCTCCCCTCGGACAACTGGAAGGTGGACCTAAACATCAACTACGAATACAGCGACCAGGGTGGCTACCCGTATTTCTACCAAGGCAGCCTGGCCCCCGAAGCACAGAGCGAGCCGCTGAAGCCCTACATCGGAAAAATCTCCAATAACGCCCGTAGCAACTACTACCGCAACCTGCTGAACACGGGTCTGAACCTGGAATACCAGGCACAGCACTTCACGTTGAGCATGGTCACCGGCTACCAGTTTCTAAAGGACTGCATGGACATAGACCAAGACTTCACCGCCAACGACATCTATACCCTGCAACAGAAACAACGCTCCCACGCACTGAGCGAGGAAATCATCTTGAAGAGTAAAAGCGGCAGCCGCTGGCAATGGACCACCGGCGCCTTCGGCTTCTACCAATGGCTGAATACGGAAGCTCCCGTCACTTTCAGGGAAGCCGGAATGGGGATGCTGAACCAGATGTTGGGCAGTGTCATCCCATCGCAAATACAAGTAGAGATGGGACCATCCATGAGTATGAATATCCTGCCCTCACTGGGCATCAGCAGCCGGACCATGCCCATCGGGGGCAGTTTCAACACTCCGCTGCTGAATGGGGCACTCTTTCATCAATCTACCTTCAGAGATTTATTCGGACTGAAAGGAGTGTCGTTCACTGCCGGGTTACGCCTGGATTATGAGCGTATGAAGATGGATTACAACTCCGGCACCAGCCTGGACTACAAGGTGGGCATCAAGGGAGAAATGAAGCGGGGCGACGTCGTCATCCGCGAAATAGAGATGATGCCGGAGACGGCGCTGACCGTAGAGTCGCGCTACCAAGGAAGCATTGATAAGGATTATCTTCAGCTGTTGCCCAAGTTTGCTTTGCAGTATGACTTTGCGCGAAACAGAGGAAATGTGTATGCAACGGTCAGCAAAGGTTACCGTTCGGGAGGTTACAACGTGCAGATGTTCTCCGACCTGCTGCAATCCAGTTTGAAGAATGACATGATGCGGCAAAGCAAAGAGGCGATTATGCCCAACGTGCCGGATGCCTACAAAGAGCTGGTGGGCAAATACTTCCCCGATGCGGGAGAGAATCCGGATGCAAAATCCGCCACCGTCTACAAGCCCGAACAGACCTGGAACTACGAAATAGGAACACACTTGAATCTGCTGGACGGACGTCTGCATGCCGACGCCGCCATCTTCTGGCTGGAAACCCGCGACCAGCAGATTTCACGCTTCGCCCCAAGCGGACTGGGACGCGAAACGGCAAATGCCGGCAAAAGCCGCAGCCAGGGGGCAGAGGTTGCCTTGACGGCTGCCGTTGCTACGGACTTCACGCTGAATGCAAGTTATGGTTATACCTATGCCACCTTTAAGGATTACATCACCAACGAGAAAGTGAATGGGGAGCTTCAGGAAATCAGCTACAACGGCAAGTCTGTACCTTTTGTTCCCAAGCACACCATGAACGTGGGTGGGCAGTACATCTTCCGCATCCGTCCGGGGCACTGGCTGGACCGCATCCAGCTGAACGCCAACTACACTGGTGCCGGACGCATCTACTGGACCGAGAAGAATACCGTGAGCCAAGCCTTCTACGGCACGCTGAACGGACGTATCAGCTTCCAGAAAGGACATGGACAGATTGATTTCTGGGTGCGCAATGCACTGGACAAAGAGTATGCTTCGTTCTATTTTGAGAGTATGGGGAACGGATTTATGCAGAAAGGACGGCCTGTGCAGGCGGGAATAGAGTTGAGGTGCAGGTTCTGATTGGAGAGCTTTGTCCCTCCGAAAGTAAAGGAAAATAGAAACGGTCGTTCGGGTACTTACACATTGCATACCCGAACGACCGTTTCTATGTTTCTATCTGACAGAGGAGAAGTTATCCTCTATGTACCCAGTTTTCAATTTCAATATTAGGTATTCTTTCCAGATGTTTCTTGTTTTCAGTAACCATTATCATTTGGTTAGCCACCGCTGTACATCCTATAAATAAGTCCAAATCCTCAATGGGAGTTCCTTGACTATATAAGGCAGCCTTACTCCGGGCATAACAACATAAAGCCGAGGACAAAGGTATTACCTTGATATCTTGGCAGAAATCAGTAACAAGCTGCAAGTTTCTCTCTACATTATTACTTCGCTCTGCACCGAACAACAACTCTGCTACCATAACCTCCGAAATGCAACAATGTTCCCAGCCCACCTTTTCAATATGTTCGTCTACTCCAAATTTCTGACGCATGAAGCGAACACAAATATTAGTATCAAGCAAATATCGTTTCATTCGTCAAAGGGGCTAAAGTTTTCTTCTTTTCGAGAAAGGCGTGATGCATATATATCATCATTGATTTCATCAGAATCACGATTGTCCTTCCAACTACCGGCATACTTTGCAAGCATACGCTTAGTCAGCAATTTGCTATCTGCCGCTGTCAGAATGGAATGACTATTCTTATTCAAAACCTCCTTCATATATTTTCTGAGGCTCTCCAATGCAGTACTGCTATTGATATTGACTATCTCACGAATCAACTCCAATTTTCCGGCTTCCAACTCCAAACTACTCATAATCAATTCCTCCTTTTAAAAGTTCAACTACAAAGTTACATTTTCCTACTGAATATGGAAAAGTTACAAAGCTTTTTTATTCATTGATAGCTCCGCAATGTGGGCAGACTCCCTTCTCCCTCAGTTTCTGCCCGCATCTGCCGCAACGATAGCGTGAAGCCAGCAGCGAAATGCGAAGCCTTTTGAGGAATACCCATACAAAAGCGGTCAAAAACAAGTATCCGACGTAGATAGATGTAGTCAGGATAAAGAAGAAATAACAGAAGATGCAGCAGGAGGCCAGCCCCAACAGATAGAATACGGCCGCCGCCGGACTTAACTGGCGAAACAAATCGTCGAGTACCGCCAGCAACACCACTATAAACAGCCAGATACCCATCAGAAAAGCAGAAAGCACAAGCGGTACCTTGAACGGCGACAAGGTAGGATTAAAATAGAAGTGTTGCCACGTCTCCGGCGCAAACACTTGTATAGATTCGTAAATAGTGGCACAGAACGCCATCAGCAGACATAGCAACAACGGATAGAGACTGTCTATATCATTAAAGTACACCATCCTCAACTGCTTGCGCCGAAAAGCCCGGAACAGCCAGACTGCCACAAACAAGGCAAAAATAATGATAAAATAAGAGGCATGGGTATCACTGAACAAGTAGATGGCCTGCGAAATGCTGTCTGTAGGAACAAAGGCATGCATCATTTCGGACTCCCGCAACCAACCCTGCACTTCCTGCGAATGGGCAAGCTTCACCCATACACTATCCACACTGTCGGCAGGATGGATGGCGAACTCGGCAACCACCACGCGGTCTCCCCGATAAAGCATATTATAGCAGTCCTTCACGGGCAGACAAGCCAAATTCACAGAATCTGCCAGCACTTCCAGATTGGTATTCCAAGTATAATGCCGCTCAAAAAGATAGGCCAGCGAATCACGCGTCTCCTTAGACAGATGTTCATCTTCAAGATTAGGACGGGAATAATGGCAGGAAACTAAAGCAATGAAGCATGAAAAATAAAGAATGCAGAATAGGAGGGAACACAGTGAACGCAAAGGATGTTTGTCCCTGCCCGCTTCCCGGTACCGGTCATTTGCCAGCCTTTCATTATGTGCCCGTTCCTCACTCCTCATTTTCTAGTTTTTATTAGTAATTCCTCATTCCTCGTCCTTCATTAAAGCGGCTCTTCATGAGCAATGACTTTCATCTGGCAATTCTTGCAATCAAAAGACAAGCGGAAACGCTTGCCGTCCGTCCCAACCAAATAATAAGGTTCCCTATAAGGAGAATGTCCTTTCTGATAGGTGGGACACCATCCCATACTGAAACGCAGACAATGTTTGCAGAACATGAGTACAGCATCCGGAACCGCTTGTGCCTCGTAGGCAGGTGCTATGGACGACAGCCCGTGCTCACGGTAAAAACTCCGGGCAGCACTGTTCATCACATTACCCAGATAGGTCAGCGAAGTAGCCGGGAAAGCATGGCTGGTCGGTTTCCAGACAGCCAGCTCACGACGATAAGTAACACGCCGAGCCGCAATCAGCTTATCTATCACCTGCCGGCGCCAGTCCGCCACCACAGAAGCAGGAAGGAACCAGTTCGCAGAAAGATTGAGCCTGACGCCCGATGCCTCTTCAGACAAATGTCCGGCTATCTCAAAAGGAGTATTCCCCAACTTGCCCAACTGATTACGCAGATTATCCGCCTGCGGTGTACGTGCCAACTCTTTCGGATAAGGGAAAGAGAGCGTCACGCGGTTATCATCCTCGTCTGCAGCCGTCAGGCTAAACCCGAAAGAAGTATCTGACAACTCCCAACAAACACCGATTTTACGTTCGGAGGATTTGCGGGTAAGAATACGTTCAAACTCCTGGTCGAAGTTACGATAAAGTCGGGTACGGGGTTTGATACGGGGCACTTCCCCTGCCGGATAGAGCTTGTTACCATCCACCCGGTTGATACGGAAGCCCTGCAAACGTCCTTGCTCGTCCAAAAAGCAAACGCCGTCTCCGTTGTGAAAAGGCTTCACGCCTGCCACCGTAACATATCCGCCGCGCTGTTCCTTTAAAGTTCCCATCTCCTCTCCTAAAGATTTGGGCGTATCGAATGAAGTGATTTCCCCTCCCCTGCCTTGCAGGAAGTAATGCGTGAAGCCACGGCTGAAGCTCTTGTCAAGCTGCGGTTGGAAGTCGAAATGGCAAGTACCCGAAGAAGCACGGGTATATTCCTTGCGACGGGCAAAAATGGTATCGAGTTTTTTGCGATAAGCCGCCGTCACATTCTTCACGTACGACACATCCTTCAAGCGGCCTTCTATCTTCAGTGAAGTGGCTCCGGCGTCCAGCAGTTCTTCCAACACCTCACTTTGGTTGAGGTCTTTCAAAGAAAGCAGATGCTTATTACGCACAATGGTCTTGCCATCGGCATCTACCAGACTGAAGGGTAAACGGCAGAATTGCGCACATTCCCCCCGGTTGGCACTCCGTCCGAAACAAGCCTGGCTGACATAGCACTGCCCGCTATAACTGACGCAAAGAGCCCCGTGTACAAAGACTTCGAGCGGCACGTCGGGACACGCCTCATGGATACCGCGTATCTCCTGCAAAGAAAGTTCGCGTGCCAACACCACCTGACGGAAACCGGCATCGGCAAGGAAACGTACTTTCTCCGGCGTACGGTTATCCATCTGCGTACTGCCATGCAACGGAATGGGCGGCAAATTCAACCGCGTAATCCCCATATCCTGTACAATCAGTGCATCCACACCGATGCGGTACAGCTCCCAAATCATCCTCTCCGTCTCTTTCAGCTCTTCTTCTTTCAGAATGGTATTGACCGTCACATAGATACGGGCATTATACAGATGGGCATGCTCCACCAAAGCGGCAATATCCTCCAAAGAGTTGACAGCAGCCGCACGCGCACCGAACTTGGGTGCACCGATGTATACCGCATCTGCCCCATGATTCACAGCTTCTATGCCACACTCCAAATTCTTGGCAGGAGCCAGCAGCTCTATTTTACGTTGCTTTATCATCGTTTAGTTACGAGTAACTCACCCTATTTCATTAATATTATACGGCGTCTCCTGATATACAAAATAATTCAGCCAATTGGAGAACAACAGATTGGCATGGGCACGCCAGCGCACCAGCACTCCTTTGTCCGGGTCATCGTCCACATAGTAGTTACGGGGTATCTCAATGGGCAGGCCCTTATTCAAGTCACGGCGATACTCTGTATCCAATGTCAGCGGGGAGTATTCCGAATGGCCGGTCACGAAGAACTCACGCCCTCCACGGGCCACCGCCATATATACACCAGCATCCTCCGACTCGGAAAGCAGCGTCAATTCCGGAACCTTCTGTATATCTTCCCGGCGCACTTCCGTGTGGCGGCTATGCGGCACATAGAACATATCATCAAATCCACGGAAAATGGGATGCAACGGTTGCAAGGTACGATGTTCAAAGATACCGAACATCTTCTTATCCAGTGCATACTTCGGCACTCCATAATGATGATAGAGTCCTGCCTGCGCCGCCCAGCAGATGTAGAGCGTAGAGGTGACATGCGTACGCGCCCAGTCGAAGATTTCAGTAATCTCATCCCAATAAGTCACCTCCTCAAAATCCATCTGCTCTACCGGAGCACCGGTGATAATCATGCCATCGTACTTTTCACCGCGCATCTTGTCGAAATCCGTATAGAATGTTTTCATGTGTTCTATCGGAGTGTTCTTGGAAGTATGGCTTTTTATCTTCATGAACGAGATTTCCACCTGAAGCGGAGTATTGGAAAGCAGACGCACCAGGTCCGTTTCCGTTGTAATCTTTAGCGGCATCAAGTTCAGAATCACGATACGCAGCGGACGGATATCCTGCTGGGTTGCCCGGGAATTGTCAATGACAAATATATTCTCCTCTTTCAGCAACTCGATAGCGGGTAGTTTATCGGGTAAATTTAAAGGCATGAGTTTATATCTATGGTTTAACTTATTACTGTCTACGATTTTAGCGTGTAAAGTTAGGCAAAAAATCAGAGTGTGATAAATAAATTATAAAAGTTTTATCGATTTATCCCTCTTCATTTAACACGTTTAATTACATTTGTACCCGAAACCTATTAAAAGTTATTAAAAAATAAGATTAAAAAGCACTGCGGCATCAAGCGTGATACTGATAATTAGCATCCAAAAGCGTAAAAGACTTTTCCATACCGGTTATAGCTCTGCTAAATCCATATTTTTAAGACAAGGTTCATTGAGTATAATTGGGAAAGCGGAAAAACCGTTGCCCCACAATAATAATACAATGAAGAAACTTATTCTTGCAAGAGGAGTCTTGGCTGCCTCTTTATTCTGCTGCATGTCCTTAGGGAATACAGCTTGTGTGAACCGGATTGACGAAGAATCAGAAGCGGAAATCGAGGAAGGGACGACACCTATCACGTTCTCTATCAAAATGGAAAAAGCCAGTACCAAGGTCACAAACACCGCCTTTGAAAAAGGAGACAGAATGGGCTTGTTTGCAACCACTTCCTCCGGCTCCATCAAGGGAAAACGGTATATTGACAATCTGGCCCTGGAATATACGGAAGGCTCCACACTGGTTCCCAAAAAGACAGTATTCTATCCGGAAGGAGATGTGTCACTGGACTTTATCAGTTACCACCCTTACCAAACCGAAGGGGTAGCTGCCGGTACACCCGTTCTTCCCGTGTCTGTGCAGATAGACCAGAGCAATGAGAAAAACCGCGCACAAAGTGACTTCTTGGTAGCTAAAGCGCAAGGAATCACCAGTAAAACCAAATCTGTAACCCTGGAGTTCCAACACAAGCTGTCCAAACTGGCAATCTCTCTGACACCCGACGCAAGCAACTCTGCCAATGATTTGCTGAAAGCCAATCCGCGTATCATCGCAACCGGGCTCAAGACCTCGGCCGATTATAATCTGGAAGACGGGACTTTCAGTAATCTTACGGGGACACAAGACATCATAGCCTCCGGCGAATGGAGCGTCAAAGACAACAAACTTACCGGCAAGGAATTCATCATCATACCCCAAACGATAAATGATGGCAAGCAATCCTTCATTATGGAGTGGAGCGGACGTATATACAGTTGTGCAATACCCGAAGTGGAAATGAGTAGCAGCACGCAATGTATCATTAACATATCAGCCATGCAGAGCAACAGCAACGTACTGAGCAGTTTTGCCGGAAAAATCAAGGAATGGAGCAGCCTCCCTCCCATCGACACCGACAATATGGAAGATTACACTGCCATACATATCTCCGCTCTCTCCTTTTCTCTTTCAAATGTGTACAGAATTTATCACGAAGGGATACCCATTGCAGAAGTCTGCAAGGAATATCTCAAATCAGCGTCATTGACTTCCAGAGCCGTTATAGCCTATCCCATAGGCGAAAATGAAAAGACCGACCTGAGCAATGGAGTCATCCTACAGCTTGCAGACCGTAAAGACACCATCTGCGGAGGAAGAATAAGCTGGAATACAGACGACTATGGATTTACCTACACTAAAGGGGAATATACCGGCATAGACAAGCTCTATATAGACAATAACCATAAGCTACTTCTGGATAAACCGGAAAACGCCATCAAAGTGAATGTGGCATGCTACACCCTTCGAGACATCAGAAAAGGAGTGTCTACCGAATACCCCATTGTCAAGATTGGAGCCCAATACTGGATGGGTAAAGAGCTCCATGCCACCACCTACCGTGACGGAGCTCCCTTGAAAAAACAGAGTGACTTGGGAACAGACAAAGCCGGATATTACAAGCCGGACAAATATGACATTTATTTTTACAATGGAGAATCCATACTGGCAGGAGAGCTGGCTCCCGAGGGCTGGAAAATTCCATCGGATGCAGACTGGGAACAGCTGAAAAACTACACCGGCAACGATGCCTCCATACTAAAAGCAGGAGAATGGCAGGCAATGGTATCCGGTGAAGTTGCCCCCGTCAACAACTATACCCGGTTCAATGCTTTTCCCGTAGGAATGTGGTACAACAAGGGGCACAACAGCCCAAACAAAATGACCGCCTTCTGGAGTTGGGACTACACAAAGCATACCCTTTCGGAAAGCACCATTTATTTTCTCGGAGAAAGCGCCGAGTTTGTATCAAGCGCCGCCCATGTCACCGGCAAGCCCTACTATAAAGCTCTTTCCATCCGTTGTATAAAAGAATAGCCGGCAATTTCGACATTTCTCATTTCTTTTTTGTATTTTTGTTCCCAATGTGCAAGATTTTTGCCAATCGGACAAAGATAACGAAAGAGAAATGAGAGTAATCGACCTGATAAACAGTAACGAAAAAACAGCTTTTTCCTTTGAAATATTGCCACCACTGAAAGGTACGGGCATCGAAAAGCTGTATCAAACCATAGATACGTTACGGGAATTCGACCCCAAATACATCAACATCACCACGCACCGCAGCGAGTACGTATACAAAGACCTCGGCAACGGATTGTTCCAGCGAAACCGCCTACGCCGCCGCCCCGGCACCGTAGCCGTAGCTGCTGCCATCCAGAACAAGTACAACATCACCATGGTGCCGCACATCCTTTGCAGCGGCTTCACCCGCGAGGAGACGGAGTACGTGCTGCTCGACCTGCAATTCCTCGGCATCACCGACCTGCTGGTGCTTCGTGGCGACAAGGCAAAGCACGAATCCTCTTTTATCCCCGTGGGCAACGGTTACCACCACGCCGTCGAACTACAAGAGCAAATCAACAACTTCAATAAAGGTATTTTTGTGGACGGCTCCGAGATGAAAGTTACCAATACCCCGTTTTCATACGGTGTGGCGTGCTATCCGGAAAAGCATGAAGAAGCCCCCAACATGGATACAGACATCTACTGGCTAAAGAAGAAAATGGAAATGGGTGCAGAGTATGCCGTGACCCAGCTCTTCTACGACAACCGGAAATATTTCGACTTCGTGGAACGTGCCCGTCAAGCCGGTGTCACCATCCCGATTATCCCGGGCATCAAGCCCTTCAAGAAGTTGTCACAACTCAGCATGATACCCAAGACGTTCAAAGTAGATTTGCCCGAGGAACTGACCCAAGAGGTTCTGAAGTGCAACACCGATGCGGAAGCTCAGCAAGTGGGTATCGAATGGTGCGTGCAGCAGTGCAAAGAGCTGATAGCCCATGGCGTCCCAAGCCTCCACTTCTACTCGGTAGGAGCTACAGACAGCATCAAGGAAGTAGCCAAACAAATCTACTAAACAATGGACAATCAACAGTTGACAATTGACAATAGGCAGTGTCACAAGTAATAACTTATAACTAATTAACCCGTGTTCAGTTTCAAGGACATAATAGGCCAAGAGCCAGCCAAGCAAAGGCTGATACAAGAAGTGCAGGAAGGACGTATCCCCCACGCACAACTCTTCTGCGGCCCTGCCGGAGTAGGAAAACTCCCATTGGCACTTGCCTATGCCCGCTACATCTGCTGTCCCAACCGGACGGAAACCGATGCCTGCGGTACTTGTCCCTCCTGCGTGAAATGGAACAAGCTGGTGCACCCGGACGTACACTTCGTATACCCTATCGTCAAGAGTGCCAAAGGGAAAAAGGAAGTCTGCGACGACTATATCGCCAACTGGCGGCACCTGCTGCTGAACAGCCCCTACTTCGGACTGAATCATTGGCTGAACGAGATGGATGCCGAAAACGGACAAGCTATTATCTATGCCAAAGAAAGCGACGAGATAACCCGCAAGCTGAGTCTGAAATCCAGTGAAGGAGGTTACAAAGTCACCATCGTATGGCTACCCGAAAAGCTGCATGAAGTATGCGCCAACAAGCTGCTGAAACTGCTGGAAGAGCCACCCGAGAAAACGATATTCCTCCTCATCTCCGAAGCTCCGGAAATGATACTGCCCACCATCCTCAGCCGCACGCAGCGCTTCAACATTCCTAAGATTGAAGAAGCCGACATAGCCGAAGCCCTGCAGCAGAAGTACGGAGTGCAGCCCCGCGACAGCGAGACGATAGCCCACCTGGCAAACGGAGACTTCATCAAAGCATTGGAGACCATCCATCTGAACGAAGAGAACGAACTGTTCTTCAACCTCTTTGTCAGCCTGATGCGACTCTCCTACCAGCGCAAGATACGGGAAATGAAACAATGGAGCGAGCAGCTTGCTGCCATGGGACGCGAACGGCAGAAGAACTTCCTGGACTACTGCCAGCGCATGACCCGCGAGAACTTCATCTACAACCTGCACCGCAAGGAGATGAACTACATGACGCTGCCCGAACAGAACTTCGCCACCCGTTTCGCCCCCTTTGTCAACGAACGGAACGTCATGGGTATCATGGACGAACTAAGTGAAGCGCAACGCCACATCGAGCAGAACGTAAACGCCCGCATGGTGTTTTTCGACTTCTCTCTCAAAATGATTGTTTTATTGAAACAATGAAAAGTGGCAAAATAATGAAATGCAAAGTATCAAATCGTAAATAGTAAATAGTCAAATAGTAAATAAATAGATGATGGAATTTAAACTACATAACGGAAGCGGAGGTCTCTGCTGCAAGAGTTGCGGCAGGCAGGACAAGCAACTGAACACCTACGACTGGCTGGCAGACATTCCGGGCAATGCCGATGAGAGCGAGCTGGTAGAGGTTCAGTTCAAGAATACCCGCAAGGGATATTTCCGCAACAGCAACAAGATACCTCTGGAAAAAGGCGACATCGTAGCCGTAGAAGCCACCCCCGGACATGATATCGGTGTGGTGACCCTGACCGGACGTCTCGTGCCGCTGCAAATGAAGAAAGCCAATATCAAGTCCGAGGCAGACATCAAACGCATCTACCGCAAGGCGAAGCCTGTGGATATGGAGAAGTACAACGAGGCAAAAGCCCGTGAACACTCCACCATGATACGCTCGCGTCAGATAGCCCTGGACCTCAACCTCAACATGAAGATTGGAGACGTGGAATATCAGGGAGACGGCAACAAGGCCATCTTCTACTACATAGCCGACGAACGGGTGGACTTCCGCCAGCTCATCAAAGTACTTGCCGACGCTTTCCGCGTGCGTATCGAGATGAAACAGATTGGTGCCCGCCAGGAAGCCGGACGCATCGGCGGTATCGGTCCCTGCGGACGCGAGCTGTGCTGCGCCACCTGGATGACCTCCTTCGTATCGGTATCTACCAGCGCGGCGCGCTTCCAGGACATTTCACTGAATCCGCAGAAGCTTGCCGGACAATGCGCCAAACTGAAGTGCTGCCTCAACTACGAAGTAGACTGCTACGTGGAAGCACAGAAACGCCTGCCCTCACGCGAGATTACCTTAGAGACCAAAGACGGTGAGTTCTTCTTCTTCAAAGCCGACATTCTGAGCAACCAGATAACCTACTCGAGCGACAAGAACATCCCTGCCAACCTGGTGACCATCAGCGGCAGACGCGCCTTCGAGATTATCGGTTTGAACAAACGTGGCATCAAGCCCGACAGCCTGATAGAAGAAACCCATCGTTCCGAACCCAAAAAGCCGGTGGACTTGCTGGAACAAGAGAGCCTCACTCGCTTTGACCGCAGCCGGAAAGGCAAGAGTGGCAGTGACGGCAACGGTGGCGAGAACAGCAACAACAGCCGTAACAAGAGAAAGAAAAAGAGTGGAAACGGTCGTCCGCAAGGAGGTGAGCAGCAGGGTGCTCCGCAATCCAACAACCAGAGAGAACAATCCAGGCAAGACCGGCAACCGAGACAGAAACAAGACCGGCAAGCACCCAAACAAGGTGAACAGCAACAAGGCGAACGTCAACAACGGAACAATAACAACCGTCGTCCGCCCCGTAACAATAAGCCCAAACCTCAAGGTGAAAGACCTGCCCAAAATGACAAACCGGCTCAAGAATAGGAATCTCTGCCTGAAAGGTATCATACTACTGTTTGTCGCAAGCCTGCTGAGCGCTTGCGACAAACAGACTGTATACCATTCCTTCCAATCCCTTCCCACCGAAGGCTGGCTGCGCGAAGACACGCTCTCTTTCGACGTGAAGGTCACCGACTCACTGACCTACTACAAACTGTCTTTGGAAGTTCGTAACCGAAGCAACTACCCCTATCAGAATCTACCTCTATCCATCTGCTACACCACCGCAGATTCCATTCCGTCACCCACGGACACCATACAGCTAATCCTCGCGGACAAAGAAGGAATCTGGAAAGGTGACGGCTGGGGAGGTCTCTATCAGACTGCCGTCTCCGCAGGAAGCGTTCGAATCGGCAAACCCGGCACCTACCTCTTTAAAGTGGCCTATACGCTACCGGACGAAAGGCTGCAAGGAATCAATGACATCGGCATCAAACTGAAGAGATAGGAACTCCCTATTGTTCTTTATTACCTTCTTCTAACAACCACCTCAGTCTCCCACTCACGTCTCCTTGAAGCGGAAACGGGCGGGGTATCATAACTTGCCCTCTTACCTCATAGCGTAACGTCTTTTACGCCAGGATGTAACGACCGTTACACCAGCATGTAAAGGGCGTTACAATATAGCGTAAAAGTCGTTACGATACAGCGTAAAGGACGTTACAATGCGGTGTAACGGCCGTTACATTACGATGTAAACAATGTGTAAATGCAATGTAATGATAATCAAGTCCATTCGTATGTCCCACAAGGAAACGGTCATAACTAAATTCGACGATTACGTCCCGCATCAATCCGCAGAAAGATAAACAGCAGGATTGTGAATCCCCAGAGAGAAGAACCTCCGTAACTGAAGAAAGGCAACGGGATACCGATGACGGGGGTCAGCCCCAGCACCATGCCTATATTGATGAATAGATGGAACAAGAATATACTAAGCACAGAATAACCATACACCCGGCCAAAGGGAGATTGCTGCCGCTCGGCCACGACAATCAGCCGTAAAATAAGAATAAGGAACAGTAACAGTACAGCCGTAGACCCTACGAATCCTTCCTCCTCACCCACGGTGCAAAAAATGAAGTCCGTATCTTGCTCCGGCACATACTTCAGCTTTGTCTGCGTACCATTCAAGAAACCTTTGCCGGTCAGCCCCCCGGAGCCGATGGCTATCTTCGACTGGTTCACGTTATAGCCGGCACCAGCAAGGTCCTCTTCCATACCAAGCACCACCTTGATACGTATCTGTTGATGGGGCTCCAGCACTTTATTGAAGAAGTAGTCGCTGGAGTAGAGGAAACCTATCGAACCCAAAGCAAACAGCCCAATCAGAAAATAAGATAAATGGCGCTCGCTTAAAGAAAGAAAGACAAGATACCCGACAACAAGTGCACAAAGCCCCCACTGCACCCACACCAAGTTGAAGGGTACCACGTATTCCGAAATCAGATAAGCCACGAGCAGCACTCCCAGCGAACCGCCGATAATATTCCGTGTGGGTTCCCAGCGCTTTTTATAAACCCACACCATACCTCCGGCAAAGAGCAGTACCATCAGCAGTACGGCAAATTCTCCGATAGGCGTCGGTGTATCGGCAATCATCACCGCATCAAAACGGATGCCCACCACAAAGTAGGCCACTGCACATATACCCGAGAACAGTACCACGCCCGGCATTCCCTCCCGATAAAGCATCAGGAAAAATGCAGAGTACACCAATGCCGAACCCGTCTCCCGCTGCAAGATAATCAGCAACATGGGGAAGAGAATCAGGAAAGCCAGCATAAGGGAGCTTTTCCAGTTCTTCATCGTAAACGAGTAGGCGCTCATATACTTGGCAAGCGCCAGCGCCGTGGCAAACTTGGCAAACTCCGCCGGCTGCAAACTGACCGGCCCCAGGATGAGCCACGACCGCGACCCTTTCGTGTCGGGCGCAATGAATATCGTGACAATCAGCAACAGCATCAGCCCTATATATATAAGGTAGGAGAACATGTCATAGAGGGAATCGTCCAGCATCAGCAGCACAAACCCCAGCCCGAAGGAACATATAATCCAGACAAACTGCTTGCCGGCACGCGTAGAGAAGTCCAGAAAGTCACGGTCACCATAATCATAACTCGCCCCACAGACACTGAACCAGCCGAATACAATCAGCAGCAGGTAAACGACAATCGTCACCCAGTCCAATGATTTCCATATGCTATCTCTCCTTGTCACCAATTTATTTACGATTTTACGATTTACTATTTACTATTGAAATCACCCACAGTTTATCCCTAACCTCTAATTCCTAATCCTTAATCTCCAACCCCTAATCATCATCTCTCCTCATCTCCGTAAAGTATCACCCGGTTACTGAATTCTTCCGCCCGTATCTCATTCTCGGGCGACAGCTTTCCATGCAGGTACTGGTCCATCATCATGGCACCGATAGGTACGCCATACGTGGCACCGAAACCACCGTTCTCCACATAGACGGCAATGGCTATCTTAGGGTTGTCCATCGGGGCAAAGCCCATAAAGACAGAATGGTCCTTGCCACGGTTCTGTGCCGTGCCCGTCTTTCCGCAGACCTCCACACCCGGCAGGATGGCTCCCGCCATGCGGCAAGTGGCGCTACCCGTACTTCCGTCTACGGCGGCACGCATACCTTTCACCACCATTTCATAATATTCGCGGTCGATGGTGGGATAACGGGGATTGCGATAGATGCTGTCCAGTTCATTGTCTTCTATCTCCTTCACGATGTGCGGAGTAATGAAATGCCCCCGGTTGGCAATGGTGGCACCCAGATTGGCTATCTGCAACGGGGTGGCGAGAATCTCTCCCTGCCCGATGGAGATACTAATCACTGTCAGACCGTTCCACGAACCCCGATAGGGCTTGTCGTAGAACTTTGCATTCGGTATCAGTCCACGCTGTTCGCCGGGGAGGTCGGTACCGAGCCGATAGCCGAAGCCCTGCGATACCATGTGGTCTTTCCATACGGTAATGGCATTCTGCGGCGAACCGTATTTTTTATCACCGAACATGCGATACAATCCCCAACAGAAATAGGAATTACAAGAGGTAGCGATGGCAGGAATCAGCGACAGAGGCGAACCATGTCCGTGACATCCCACATGAAGGCCTTTATGATTGAAACCATGCGCACAAGGGAAAGTCGGATAATCTTCGTGGATAATCTCTTCTTGAAGGAAAGTCAGTGCCTGCGCCGTCTTGAAGGTGGAGCCCGGCGGATAAGCTCCCATGATGGCACGGTTCAACAAAGGCTTCCGCTTGTCCATCTGCAACAGGCGGTGGTTCTTTCCCCGCTGGCGCCCTATCATCAGATGAGGGTCAAAGGTAGGCGAGGAAACCATACATAGAATCTCACCCGTAGCCGGTTCGATGGCCACAATGGCACCGATTTTGTGTTGAAGCAGTCGTTCTCCCAACATCTGAAGGTCAATGTCGATGCCCAACGTCAGGTTCTTGCCGGGTACGGAGGAACGGTCCAACTGTCCGTCCATGTAGTGTCCCTGGATACGCCCGTGAGCGTCACGAAGCAGAATCTCCACCCCCTTCTCTCCACGCAGATACTTTTCATAGGATTTCTCGATGCCTTGCTTGCCTATATAGTCTCCGCGAATATAATAGTCATCGTTCTCAATGTCTTTCTTGGACACTTCGCCGATGTCCCCCAGCAAATGGCCGGCAGAGTTATAGGTATATTGGCGGATAGTACGCCGCTGAATATAGAAACCTGGAAATTTGAACAGCTTCTCCTGAAACACACCGCACTCTTCGGCAGAAAGCTGCGTCATGAACACCTGATGGGTGTATTTGGAATAACCGGGGTTCATCCAGCGGTTCTTGACGTCCTTCATCCGTTTGTCAAACTGCTCACGGGTAATGTTCAAGGCACTGCAAAGGTCGAGTGTATCCAGCTGCGTCACCTCCCGAGGCACAAACGTAATATCATAGGCAGGCTGGTTAAACACGAGCAACTTACCGTTACGGTCGTAGATAGCCCCCCGTGATGGATATTGTATCTTGTTCAGAAAAGCGTTGCTGTCCGCGTTCTTCTTGTAGTCATCAGTCATGATTTGCAGGTCGAACAGCCGGAACACGTAAATAAGAACGATGACAATAGCCGCCGCTCCAATTACATATTTCCGCTTTTCCAGTGTATAGTCTTTCATCAATTCCTAATCCTTAATCCCTTTATCCTTTCTTTCTTATTCCCTCAACAGCCATAATGCAGGTCACAGTAAGCAGGGTACTTGCCGCAATTCTCAACAACAGCGTACCGATATGGGCAAAAGAGAAGAATTCGAGGGTAAGCAACAAGCCGTGATGTATCAGCACACTCACAACCAGATATTTCAGGAAAGGAAGAATCCCCATTGTACGGATGGCCGGAACCAGTGTATCCAGCGTGTCACGAGGCACGAACAGCCGCAGGAAAGTGGGGCGCAAGAAAGCCAGCAACACCGTAGCGGCAGCGTTCATCCCCGGTGTGTCGGAAAAGACGTCGACAGCCAGCCCTAAAAAGAATGCCCACAACATCAACGCATTGCGGGGAGTGTCCGACTCAAACTTCAGTATCAAGTAGATATACAGAAATGGAGTGGCATATCCTGCAATATGCACATTGTTCAATATCAGCACCTGCAACAGTACCAAGCCTATGAACCATCCTATTTTATGCAGATAATTAATTAACAACGCTAATGAGTTATAAGTTACGAGTTACAAGTTATTGAGTGTATAAGTTATAAGATATAAAGATGATTAATCCCTAATCCTTAACCCCTAATCCCTAATTTCTTAGTCACTTCTCGTCTGCCCTCGACTCCAATGCCTTTTGTTCATCCTGCCCGTTGCGGGAAATGACGCGCACATTGCTCACCTTTCCAAAGTCCGTAGCCAGCTTTATCTTCAACAGATACGAAAGTCCGTCGTGCGAGTCAGACATGTCATCCACTGTCCCCACCATGACACCTTCGGGAAACACGGTGGAATAGCCGCTGGTCACTACTGTATCTCCCAGATTGAATTCGGCATGCCGGGGCAAATCCTTCAGATAGGCAAAACGGGAATTACCTCCCTCCCACTTCAAATAACCGAAATAATCACTGCCCACAATCTTACAGCTGATGCTCGACTTGCTGTTCAGCAACGGAATGACCAACGAGTAATGGGGAGAGGTCTTATACACAATACCCACCACGCCATTGGCATCTACAACTCCCATCTCAGGACGGATACCTTCTGTTGTTCCACGGTCTAAAGTGATATAATTGTCAGCCTTGTTCAAGCTGTTCTTTATGACATTCGCCTTGAATATCTGATACTCCGTAGGAGCAAGCCGTTCCATGCTGTACAACCTGGCGGAGTCCAATCCTTTCTCCTTCAGGACATTTTCCAGAAACGAAAGCCGCTGCTCCAGCCACATGTTGCGGTCGAGCAGGTCTTCGTTGGCCGTCTTCAAGTGGAAATAGGAAGTGATGCCACCCGATATTTCATAAACCTTCCCCGCCACGCCATTGGCAGAGGTGAAATACACACTCTGCTGGTAATGATTAAAGCGAAATAATAAAATAAAACTGGCAACCTCTAACAGAAGAAAGAGGAACCAGTAATTATATTTAATGAGAAAGTTTAATAAATTTCGCATTACCGCATCAAGAATGAGAAGCGGTCAACGTTCTTCAATGCCACGCCCGTACCTTTGGCAACGGCATGCAAGGGGTCTTCCGCAATGTGGAACGGTATGTTTATTTTATCAGTCAGACGCTTATCCAGTCCACGAAGCAATGCACCGCCACCGGCAAGATAGATACCGTTGTGAACGATGTCGGCATACAATTCGGGAGGCGTATTTTCCAATGCGCTCAAGATGGCTGTCTCAATCTTAGAGATAGACTTCTCCAAGCAATGCGCCACTTCCTGATAGCATACCGGCACTTCCATGGGCAATGCCGTGATGCGGTTCGGACCATGAACGATATAGTCTTCAGGAGCATCCTCACCGAGTTCCGTCAAGGCAGCACCCACATTAATCTTAATACGCTCAGCCATACGCTCGCTGACCTTCACGTTGTGCTGGCGGCTCATGTATTCCTGAATATCGGCAGTCAGGTCGTCACCGGCAATGCGGATGGAATTGTTACTTACGATACCTCCCAAAGAGATTACGGCAATTTCCGTAGAACCACCACCTATGTCAACAATCATGTTGCCTTCGGGAGCCTCTACATCGATACCGATACCGATGGCAGCAGCCATCGGCTCGAAAATCAAATAAACGTCGCGCCCGCCGGCATGCTCGGCAGAGTCGCGCACGGCACGCAGCTCCACTTCGGTACTGCCCGAAGGAACACCAATCACCATGCGGAGTGACGGAGAGAAAAGACGGTTACGGTTGTTCACCATCTTGATAAGTCCACGTATCATCTGCTCGCAGGCATAGAAGTCGGCAATCACACCATCGCGCAACGGACGGATGGTACGTATGTTTTCGTGGGTCTTTTCGTGCATCATCTTTGCCTTGTCACCCACGGCAATCATCTTATCGGTACGACGGTCCAAAGCCACCACCGAAGGCTCATCCACCACAATCTTGCCATTCGTGGTGATGATGGTATTGGCTGTGCCAAGGTCCATCGCTATTTCTTGTGTAAAGGAGAATAATCCCATTAATATTTACGATTTAACTATTTACGATTTACGATTGATATTCCTCTTGTTTACAATTTGAGATTCAGACTTACGATGTAACTTCAATCGTAAATCGTAAATCGTCAAATCGTAAATCCGAATTAGTGTTTAAAGTGACGGAATCCCGTAGTCACCATGGCAATGCCATGCTCGTTGCAATATTCAAACGAGAGTTCATCCTTGATGCTTCCACCCGGCTGGATGACGGCTGTTACGCCTTCATTGCCGGCAATTTCCACGCAGTCGGGGAAAGGGAAGAATGCGTCACTTGCCATTACAGCGCCATTCAAGTCGAAACCGAAGTTTTTGGCTTTCTCGATAGCCTGCTTCAAAGCATCCACACGGCTGGTCTGACCTACACCACTTGCCAACAACTGCTTTCCTTTTGCCAGCACAATGGCATTCGACTTACTGTTCTTCACAATCTTGTTTGCAAAGAGCATATCCTCAATTTCCTGTGCAGTGGGAGCCTTCGTAGTTACAGTCTTCAATTCTTCTGGAGTTTCCACCTTAAGGTCGCGGTCCTGAACCAATACGCCATTCAGCAAAGAACGGAACTGCTTCTTAGGCAAAGCTGCCGGCTTGCGGACCAGGATAATACGGTTCTTCTTCTGACCGAGGATTTCCAACGCATCCACATCATAATCGGGAGCGATAATCACCTCAAAGAAAATTTTATTGATTTCTTCGGCAGCAGCCTTGTCAATCACGGCATTAGTGATGAGCACACCACCAAAAGCGGATACCGGGTCACCGGCAAGCGCATCGTTCCATGCTTCGAGCACAGTGGGACGTGAAGCCAGTCCACAAGCATTATTATGCTTCAGGATAGCGAAAGTCGTATCCTTGAATTCGTCAATCAAGTCAACGGCAGCATTGATGTCGAGCAGGTTGTTATAAGAGATTTCCTTACCGTGAATCTGGTCGAACATAGCATCAATATTGCCATAGAAATAACCTTTCTGATGCGGATTCTCGCCATAGCGTAAAGTCTTCTGGCTGTTGGCAGAGCAACGGAAAGCGGAACCTTCCTCGCCATCGAAATAGTTGAAGATGGCAGAATCATAGTGTGAAGACACTCCGAAAGCCTCTTTGGCAAACCAACGGCGTTCTTCGATGGTAGTAGTGGCTCCGTGTTCCATCAGCATGTCGCGGAACGGCTGATATTGTGCTTGCGAAGCGATGATAACCACGTCGTTATAGTTCTTGGCTGCGGCACGAATCAGAGAGATACCGCCTATGTCAATCTTTTCGATGATGGCAGGTTCTTCGGCACCACTGGCAACGGTAGCCTCAAACGGATAGAGGTCAACAATGACGAGGTCTATTTCGGGGATTTCATATTTTTCAATCTGTTGCATGTCTTGCTCCAATCCGCGGCGGCAAAGAATACCTCCAAAAACCTTCGGATGCAAAGTCTTCACGCGTCCGCCCAGGATGGAAGGGTATGTAGTGAGGTCTTCCACTGCCTTGCAGGGATAACCCAGGGATTCTATAAACTGACGGGTTCCACCGGTTGAGAGGAACTCTACACCTTCTTCATGCAGTTTGGTAATGATTTCGTCCAAACCTTCCTTATGGTAAACAGATACCAGAGCTGTTTTGATTCTTTTTGTTTCAGACATGGATTTGCGTATTAAAGTATGCGTATATTAGTATTTGATGCGCAAAGTTACAAATTTTGTTTATTCATACATACATTCATACACAATAAATTAGGTATAATTAAAAAAGGCGGCATCTGTTTCCAGTCTGCCGCCTTTTTTTAAGGGTTATTTTGTTGGTTTACCAAATAGATACACGTTTTTCTACCGGCAAGAACATCGGGTCTTTTTCTGTCACGTTGAATGCCTCATACCAAGCACCGATTTGCGGCAATGCACCGTTTACGCGCCATTCGCCCAATGAGTGCACATCACTCTTCGTGCGGTTCAGCACTTCTTCGGGACGGATATCATTGGCCCATACACCTGCGTATGCCAGGAAGAAACGTTGTTCGGGAGTAAGACCATCCAGCACCGGCAGCGGATTGGCAGCCGTAGCTTTCTTGAATGCCTGATAAGAAACCTGCAGACCACCGTGGTCGGCAATATTCTCACCCAATGTCATGCGTCCGTTGGCATATACGCCCGGAGCAACCTCGATGCTATCGAAGAAGTTCACCATCACCTGAGCACGCTCGTCAAAGTTCTTGGCATCTTCAGCAGTCCACCAGTCTTTCAGGTTACCGTCCTTGTCGTACTGGCGACCCTGGTCGTCGAATCCGTGAGTCATCTCATGACCGATTACCACACCGATGGCACCATAGTTGAAGGCATCATCCGCATTCATATCGAAGAAAGGATATTGCAGGATACCGGCGGGGAAACAGATTTCGTTCGTAGTCGGGTTATAGTAAGCGTTGACGGTCTGCGGAGTCATCAGCCATTCGTCCTTATCCACCGGCTTGCCGGCCTTGGCTATCATTTCGGCATGGCTCCACTCGTTGGCACGTTCCATGTTTGCCCAGTAAGAGTCGTTTTTGATTTCCAGTGTGGAGTAGTCTTTCCAAGTGTCGGGATAACCAATCTTCACATGGAAGGTAGCCAGTTTCTCCAGAGCTTTCACCTTAGTGGAATCACCCATCCAAGCAAGATTCTGGATACGTTCGCCCAGGCTTTCCTGCAAGTTCTTCACCAAAGTCACCATACGCTCCTTGGCAGCAGCAGGGAAATATTTCTCCACGTACATCTGACCTACAGCTTCGCCCAGCGCGCCGCTTACAGTGCTTACCGCTCTCTTCCAGCGGGGCTGCATCTCTTGTGTACCGCTCATGGTGCGGCTGTAGAAGTCGAAGTTCTGTTCTGCCATAGCATCGTTCAGCAAGCTTGCGGCAGAATCAATCAATTTCCATTGCAGATAAAGGCTCTGCTGTTCAATGGGCAGCGTATCCAGAATATCGGCAGCAGCTTTCAGTGAAGCGGGCTGGCCTACGATGATTTCCTTCACATCCTTCAAGCCCATGGCAGACAAATAAGCATCCCAATCGAAAGTAGGATAATTCTTCTTCAACTCTTCCATGCTCATCTTGTTATAATTGGCATGCGGGTCACGCAACTCCGTACGAGAGCGGAAAGCCTTGGCAAGACGTGTTTCCACATCCATCACCACCTCCATACCTTTCTTGGCAGTAGCCTCGTCGAAACCAGCCAACTGATACATCTTCTGTACATGTGTACGGAAAGCATCACGAATTTTGGCAGTAGCCTCATCATTCTCCAGATAGTATTCACGTTCGCCCATGCTCAGCCCGGTCTGATAGGTCTGTACAGCATTCATGCTACTGTTCATTTCGTCAGCGCCAACATACAGCACGTTGTAGGCGATGATACCCTTCTTCTGCATATCGCCCAGCAAGGCATAAAGCTCCTTCTTGTCCTTCAAAGCAGCCAGCTGGTCGAGTTCAGCCTTGATGGGGGCTACACCGTCCTTGTTCAGCTTCACGCTGTCCATTACGATTTTGTACAAGTCACCGATTTTTTGTGCCACGCTGCCGGCTTCGTGCTGGGTGGCGGCAAGCTCTTCAATCAGTCCTTGAATCTGCTTGCGGTTGTTTTCTGCAAGGATAGTAAAAGAACCGTACTGTGAGTATTCAGCAGGAATCGGATTGTTCTTCATCCAACCGCCACATGCGTATTGGTAAAAGTCAGTTCCGGGTAGAGCCGTTGTGTCAAGATTGGCGAGCTGGATGCCTGCTGTAAGTTCAGCCTGCTGCTTGCCGGTGTTGCAGGAAGCCGTCATCAGACAGAATGCTGCAATGGGTAACAAATGATTTGCTTTCATAAACATATAAAATATAATAGTTAGTGATTCTCCAACTCTACAGTAGCCGCGTCCCACTCTTCCATCACGCGGTCAAGCTGCTCTTTCAGTTTTTGGTGCTGCTCATAAAGCGACATGTCCGAAGCACCTTCCGGTGTGGCCATCCTGGCCTCAAGAATGGCAATGGCAGCCTCCGTCTGCTCTATCTCCGCTTCACAATCGGCAACGCGACGTTCCAGTTTCTTGAGCTTCTTATTAAGCTCCTTCTGCTCCTCATAAGAGAGTTTGGCTGCCGAGGGTTGAACCGGTTCTGCACCAACATTTCCCGATGCCGCCTTACCGGCAGTGGGCGAAGCGGAAAGTGAAGGGGATTTCTGTAACTCATTCAGGCTCTCTATCTGCTTCTTTTGCAGGAAATCATAAATTCCTCCCAGATGTTCCTTCACCAGTCCGCCACCAAACTCGTACACTTTAGTCGCAAGTCCGTCCAGAAAATCACGATCATGGCTGACTATTATCACCGTTCCGTCAAAATCGCGGATGGCCTCCTTCAACACATCTTTGGAACGCATGTCAAGATGATTCGTAGGTTCGTCGAGAATCAGGAAATTCACCGGCTCCAACAGCAGTTTTATCATGGCAAGCCGGGTACGCTCTCCACCGCTGAGCACCTTCACCTTTTTATCCGAAGCCTCACCGCCGAACATGAAAGCACCTAGAATATCACGGATTTTGAGGCGGATATCCCCTACGGCCACGCGGTCAATCGTATCGAATACAGTCAGGCTCTCATCCAAAAGCTGTGCCTGGTTCTGGGCAAAATATCCAATCTGCACATTATGTCCCAGTGTAAGCTTACCGGTATAATCCGTAATCTCACCCATAATACACTTTACAAGCGTAGACTTACCTTCGCCGTTCTTACCGACAAAAGCAACCTTCTCTCCTCGGTTGATAGTCAAATTCACATCGTGGAAAACAACGTGCCCACCGTAGGATTTCTCCATATCCTCGCAGATAACGGGATAATTACCGCTACGGCTACTGCAAACAAACTTCAGGCGCAAAGAGGAGTTGTCTTCCTCATCCACTTCGATGCGCTCTATCTTTTCGAGCTGCTTGATGCGGCTCTGCACTTGCACAGCCTTGGTAGCTTTGTACCGGAAACGTTCGATGAAATCTTCCGTATCTTGTATCTGCTTCTGCTGATTCTCGTAAGCACGCAGTTGCTGCTCCCGGCGCTCCTTGCGAAGCACCACGAACTCATCGTATTTCACTTTATAGTCGTAAATGCGTCCACAAGTTATTTCGATGGTACGCGTAGTGACATTGTTCAAAAAGGCGCGGTCGTGGCTGACAAGCACCACCGCATTGGCACGGGTGGAAAGGAAGTTCTCCAACCACTGGATACTCTCGATGTCAAGGTGGTTGGTAGGCTCGTCGAGCAGCAACACATCCGGACGGCGAAGCAACAGCTTGGCAAGCTCTATACGCATACGCCAACCACCGGAAAACTCGCTTGTAGAGCGGTCAAAGTCCTCGCGGCTGAAGCCCAGCCCTTGGAGCGTGCGCTCTATTTCGGCACGGTAGTTGGTGCCGCCCATCATCAGAAAACGTTCGTTTTCGTGAGTGAAGCGGTCAATCAGTTTCTGGTAATCCTCGCTGTCGTAATCGGTACGTTCGGCAAGTTGCCGATTCATGCGTTCGATGCCCGCCTGCATCTCAAAAATATGCTCGAAGGCAAGTTCAGCCTCCTGCATTACGGTGCGCTTGTCACTGAGTATCATCACTTGGGGCAAATACCCGATAGTACATTCGCGAGGAGCGGCAACAATGCCGGCAGTGGGCTGCTGAATGCCAGCCAATATCTTGAGCATGGTGGACTTACCGGCACCATTCTTGCCGACAAGAGCTATACGGTCTTTCTTATTGATAACATAAGAGACGTCTTCGAACAGAGGAGTGGCATTAAATTCTACCTTCAGTCCTTCTACAGATATCATAGTGTCAATGAATTTATCGTTCAAGACTGCAAAGGTAGCGATTTTCAACGTTATACAATATCATACGCTCACATAATTACATCAAATATCCAAGAAAGAGAACACTACTCCCGCATTTCCTGCGGAAGGACAATTGCAAAGCGGCTCCCCTTGCCAAGAGTTGAAGCCACTTCTATTTTTCCATGAAACCTTTCAACGATAGTCCTGCAAATGGCCAATCCCAATCCCGTGCCCTGCACAAAAGCATCTCCCTTATAGAAACGTTCAAAAATGTGCGCCAGAACTTCTTCCGACATGCCAGTTCCCGTATCTTCCACAAAGACTTCCAATGTAGCAAAGTCCTTCAGCCTATACCCTATGGTTATGCGTCCTTCAGCAGTGAACTTCACCGCATTATTGATAAGATTGTTGACAACTTGCCCCAAACGCGTAGGATCTGTATAGATAACTGCCGCCCGGTCCGGAAGGTCTAGCAGTAGCTCCACTCCTTTCCGAAGATTCATCTTCTGCGCACTGTAAATGCTTTCCAATATGCCATTTAAAGAAACCTTCTCAAAATGGAATTCCATCGTGTTCGATTCTATCTTGGACAAATCCAGAATATCTGAAATCAACACCATTAACAACTGGCTGTTCTTTTCAATCAAAGACGTAAATTCCATAATCTCCTGCCGCGACAAGTCGGCATCCCCACAAGCCAGTAGTGTAGAGAAGCCCACAATGGCATTTAGTGGCGTACGTATCTCGTGGCTCATATTAGCAAGAAATACGCTCTTCAACTCATCGCTACGTTGCGCTTTCTGCAAAGCCTCGTTCAATTTATTCTCCGTATCCTTGTATTTCTGCGTACTCATGCAAATACCGATGATACGGAACGGCAAATCCGTCAATTGTCCCACATAGGTAGATTGCGCCTCAAACCACTCCCACTTGCCGTCTCCCCTCCGTAGACGGTATTCCACTGGGCGTTCGTACAAATTACCACGCAACTGTAAAGCCAAAGCATCAAACACTCCCTTCCGGTCGTCCGGATGAATCAGAAATGCGAATTCCTCAGGCGTCAGCGTATAGTCACGCGTAGGAATCCCCAAATATTCAAAATAACGCGGTTCTATAATCATCAGATTATGTTCCATGTCGAAAGACCATTGAAATATCTGGGTGCGGCTCAGCGCAATATTCAGCAAATGCTTCTGTGTCCGTTCTTCCAACACATTCCTAAAATAGAGTACAATCCTCACCAATTGTCCATCTTCATGAATTCCCACCATAGCACCTTGTATCAGAAAACTGATACCACTCTTTAATTCACGTATAAAGCAATTGGTATCCAAGGGAATAATCCGTACATCCCTCTCCCGAAGTTGCAGCAAAAGGGCTTCCAACACATTCTTTTTATCACATACCACTTCCAATAAGTCAGTGATATGCCGCCCTATCACATGCTCATTCAATTGGAGTTCATTCATCACCTGCTGATTCAGACGCCAGATACAATCTTCCAAATCAATCATAATAATGCTGACGGGCCATGAGTTGAACAACTGCTCGGAGATGGCATTTATTATACGTACTTCTTGAGGAACATTCGGATTCATCAGAATTGTTTTATCATACAAGGAGCAAAGTTCGGGCTAAAATGCTTATGCCACAAACAAACCCTTATAAATCAATATTCCGTTTTAGCATGTATATATTCTATTATTCACAACTTTACCTTATTTAACAGAGATAAGTTGAGCGTAATATTGATTTTAACTGTTACCTCTGTCATTTATACATTATTATCCCCCATTTTTGCGTCTTAAAATCTCCAACATGAATATATCCGAATTCAATATAAATGCCGAGTTCATTGCCTGCAATCATATCACAACCAATGAACTGAATCCGCTAGTGGAAAAGCCATACCACACCAAGGCCAGTATCTTCGCTCTATGCACCAAAGGAGTTCTGAAAACTATCATAAACCATACTCAATTCAGGGTTGAAGCTAACGCCCTCCTAGTTATTCCTCCCGAGACCTTCGTACAATTGCTACACACGTCAGACGATGCTGAAATATATGTCGTCATATTTTCCCAACAACTTATCCAGAGTTCAGGAGCCGGCAAGGTCATGATGGATAAGTTTCACATTATAGGCAAACACTATATTTTTCCTCTATCGAAAACGGACTTCCAGCTTTATGCCGAGTTCATGACCTATTTGTCACACCTCTACCAAAGAACAGAAAGCCCCTCAAGTCTAGTTTCATTGCAAACTCTACTGGCATATCTGTTACAAGGTATATCCGAACTCTGTCCGGAACGCCCTAGAATAAAAGAGACTCCGGGCAGCAGGCATTTCAACCAATACCGCATTTTTATCCGATTGGTACACACAGACTATGTCCGGGAGCATCAAGTGTCCTATTATGCATTGAAAATGAATATGAGACCGGCAGCTCTTTGCCGCCTTGTCAAAAAGGAATCAGGATATACAGCCATGGAAATCATCAACAATACTATCATCATGGATGCCAAAGCACAACTTTGTACCGCCAACACTCCGATAAAGGATATAGCCGTGAGTCTAGGTTTTAATAATGCGGCCTTCTTCAACAAATTCTTTAAACGTCATACGGGAATACCTCCTCAGAAGTTCCGTACATCCTCAAAACAATAAAATCCACTCAAAACACAAAATGCGGATATTCTGTCCTGAGAATACCCGCATTCCTCAATAAGAGAAGTCTGCCATCAACCTACCTTCTTAGCAATAAAAAACACATAACCGTAGAATTCCTTATATTTGCCGTATAGTTCATCCTCAATCATTTGGAGTGAGCTGAACTCTTCGGCAATTTTATTACCGGCATATTTCTTACGGAAAATCTCCTGGGCCGCAACCTTTGAAGCAAAGTAATGCTCTGTCCAGCAATTCTCCGGCAGAATGAATGTAGCAACGGGGAGATAACCCGCCTTGTACAACTTGGCTACCTGATTGGGAAGTGTATCCATTTCAGAATAGGCGTCCATCCAGAAGTCATTGATTTCCGCAGGACGTTCGTCCGTAAACCATGAACTCTCGGATACGGCAATATACCCTCCCGGTTTCAGATATTTACGCCACTCCTTCAAGCCACGTTCAAAGCCGATGTTATAGATAGCACCTTCACACCAAATCATATCCAGCTCCTCCTCACCGAAAGGGAGGGCATCCATTGAACCGACAATTCCTTTTACTCTGTCCTGCAAGCCCAACTGCCTTGCATTACGGTTGAAGATGTCAATAAAGCCGGGGAAAAGGTCAATTCCGGTAATCTGTCCCGGAACATGGCCAGCCAATACCATTGTCTGACCACCCGTTCCACAACCGATATCGGCAATAAGGGATTCATCGGTAAGACCGTCTACAAAGCTCAATGCCTTCAACGTCACTTCAGGACTGCCAGGGCCTTGCCGTTCCATATTGGAGAAAAAGTCACAGATTAAATTAAATTCGAAATCGTGGATAGTTTTATTTTCGTTACTCATTTTCTTACTATATTTTGCATATACGGAAAGTATCACAACACCTTCAGCATAATATGCGGATTAAACTTGAATTATAACAATAGAAAAACACTCTCGAAAGAAGTTATCCGAAAGTAAACGAAAGGGACAATCTGTGCATGGAACACAGATTGTTTACAAAACCAAATCCGATTTAAATGTCTTTGTCATACTGCAAAGATAAGCAATATTTTATTTAATCAAAGATTTTACGGTTAATAAAGATTTTCCCTTGCACCGGGCGCATGCTGAAGAACCGCACCTACCACCTGGCAAGTATCCAGTTCCTTACAGTCGCCACAAGTATTGAAACCTTTTTCGTACACACATTTGCGGATAGCACAATAATCGCTGCAATAGGCAAACTTCACCCCGTCTGCACGGCACCCCATACAATGGATGGTTTCCGGCGTAATTTCCGGCGTATTGTTCAGCACACTCCACTCTTTGGCGGTTTTCTCTCTCAGCTCATCGTCATTATTGACAGTGGCTATACGGGCGGCGCAATTTTCGCAATCCAACCCGCAACATGCAATTAATTGTTTCATCACTTGGTTATAACCATTTATGTGTTTCTCATAGCAAGCATTTGTCTACCTCCTCTTTATCTGAATTTAAGAGGAGGCAGACAGCCATGCTACAAATATACGGTTATTATTGTGTGAATGCCAAATTAATTTTCCATCACTTTGCTTCCACACTTCCACCCACCTCCTGCATCCCCCTGTCCATCGGCATTTGCCCTGCGGTGGAAGCAACCTGAAAAGGTGGAAGCAAAATTTGCTTCCACCTGCCTGAAACGCCTGAGTTTTGCAGTAAGCTGCTATCCCCTACCATAATACTGCATGCAGATTACATGAATCGGCAGGTTCGGTTTTCCTGCATTTTCGGGCTTGTCCTTACTGTGAAGTCAACAGATATGGAGTTGGACTGTAGGGGCATAGTAGGAGTTATCGGGAGTCAAAGGCCGACTATGAATAATGCACTCTAATGTCTTTTACACCGTTGTATAATACGTTTGCGCCTTGTGCGCAATAGGTTCGGGCTACGTACTTCATCTGTAATAGCTCTGGAGTTAGTGACGCCTAACGGCCATGAACAACTCTGCTTACGGTCGTCAAACGATTGCTTTATGGTCGAAAGCAGGGTTGTTCATGGCCGTTAGGCGTCATAAATTCCCTATGCCACAGCAGACAAACAAAGGGAGAAGAGTAAAGGAATACCTATGTTTTAGATAAAAATCCACAAGCTTTCACTCGTGCTCTCCATAGGTTATGAGAGCAGGCTTCGCGCTCTGTGCGATAAATTCCCATTTATCAGCAGGCATACTCACTTACGAAACTTCAATTACTTATATAAATTGTTTCAGCCAAAGGCAGTACGGACATTTGCAAAAATATGGAAAGTCTTATTATGAAAAATTGCTATGGCATCGACTTCCGTTCGTGGCGTAAGGAGCTACGTACACGCGAGAAAACCAAGCAGCCACCCTGCAAACTGCCGGACAGAGTAAGCCGGAGTTTGCAGGGTGTTCTGTTTAAAGTATATCAAATCTCTGTTTTAATTTTGCTTAAAAAGATTTTATTCAGCTTCTTTTCGGTCTGTCTTCCCCTCTTTATTCGCCACATAGCCGCTATGCTCCTCAGAAAAACATCCTCAAAGACAATGCAGACAGTTACTAAATATTTGAAGGAGTTATCGGGAGTTAGAAGTGATAACTCTCCTAACTCCTATAAATGAAAGAGACGTGAGCCTTTCCCAAAAAAAATAGAGAAACATAGATACACTTAAACAAAAAACAATTATCTTTGTCACGAATCCGCTATAGCGTAGTGGGTTTATTTACATATTAGTAAGAGCATTATTGAAATTATCTTCTTTATTCAAACTTCGCAACTTTGAAAATTACAGATGAAGATAACAACAAGGATGCTCACGTCTATGTTTATATGGTTTTCTCCCATCAGGGGGATGGTATATACACAAACGACGTGGGTGACTGTTGTATATTCATCTGTAGGGCAATGCGAAGGCCTGAATAAAGGATATACAAACATAGTTACTCACGTTTTTTTTATTGTTTAACCTTTAAATAATTTGTGTATATGAAACAGAACACACCAGACGGTAGAGAAGCATACATCACTCCGTCTATCGAAGTTATCAAAATGGAGAATGAAGGAGTCATTGCAACAAGCGGCGAACCTTACCATCCCATTACGCGCTCCTATTCGGGCAGCACCTCTACCCATAGCTACAATTCGGCATCCAGCAGCGACTTGGAAGACCTAATCAATGACATCTTAACCGTAGAAAACTAAGGGGGACTTCATTATGATGAAATTAAGAAACCTTATGCAAGTTGCCTGCATGGCAACTGCTGCCTTGACCGCATTCAGTTGCAGCCAAGAGGAATTTGAAAACAGCGGGTGGAAAGGAAACATCACCGTTAACGCAACGTTTGAAGGCGCAGGTACCGACACCCGTACTACCGTAAACGATGAATACAAGATTCTATGGCAAGATACCGATGCCCTAGGGTTGTTCTGTAGTAATGCAGAAAGTAATTATAGCAATACAAAATTAGAATATGCAAGCGGTGCTGGTCAAACTTCCGCCACTTTCAACGGCAGCAAGCCAAGCGGAGAAACGGCTGTATTCTCCATCTATCCTTACCAACAAAACATGAGCGTAAGCGGCAATACATTGACCATGACTCTACCTGCCACGCTTACAAATTATAACGGCAGCAGCAATGGCCCGATGTATGCCAAGGTGACAAATCCCGACAATCTGAGCGCTCTGTCCTTCAAGCACATGGCAGCCATGATAAAACTGACCATCAACAAGATTCCGGCAGAGGCCACTACTTTCAAGATTATTGCCTCCAATAACATTGCAGGTACTTGTACGGTAGACTTAACCGCAGCAGACCCGATACTGACGGTAGCAAGCAATGGAAGCAAGGAAATCACTGCCTCCTTCACTGCTTCAAACGATATAAAATCGCGCAACTTCTACATTCCTTTGCCCACAGGTACTTATAGTTCCATCACTACCCAACTGACGAATGGAAGCGACAAGGTATATTTTACCAAGACGCTTAATGACAAAATCTTAGGGAGAAGAGACATATTGGTAGTACCTCCTTTGGATTGCGTTGTTGTAGATGCTACAACCCCCAGTGCGCTTAGTACAGCTTTAGCTGATTCAAAAAATCTCCCACAAGAAGCACCGACAGCAGCAACTGTAACCGACATTGCAGTCAGCGGCAGCTTCAATACCACTTCTGGCAGCAACGACGGCATCGCCATCCCGGTTTTACAGAACTCGGACATCAACCTGACGTTCAATACAGCCCCAACGACCAGTACTGCCGCTCCGTTGACGCTGACCGACAAGACCAATACCAGCGTAAGTGCTCCCGCCGCCACTGCCACCAACAGTGTATCCTTGGCTGTACCGGAAACCACAGCAGAGCAAGAAGCTCCTTCTGTAGCCATCACCATGCCAAGCACCACCGTTACATTGGCAGCAGTAGGCAATAAAGCCACTTACAATGAAGTGACTGCCACTACCGCCCAGCAGACATTGATTATCAATGCAGGCGTCACCGTAAAGAAGCTGACTGTAAAAGGCGGTAACTTGAAGATATATGGAAAGGTAGAACAATTGGTACACGATGCCGGCAATACCACAATCTATATAATAAAAGGAACTGAAGCATCACTTCCGGCAACAATCGACAGCAAATTTGTAGTTCAATCCGACGTGGCAGTCCTAAAGACCGCTTTCGCCAACGGCGAAGATTTTAAATTGTCCGCCGATGCCGACATCACAGGGCAAAGCGTCAGTGTACCCGCCGGAAAGTCCGTGGTTCTTGACTTGAACGGATATACACTGACTGCCGACAACAGCGCAACAGGCAAAATCATCGTCTTGGGCAAGATGACACTGAAGGACAGCTCTACCGAGAAGAAAGGCAAGATAGTTGCCAGCCAGGATTATACAGCGGCTTCTTATAATGGCAGTCTGATTGAAATAGCCGGTGAAGATGCCTCCATGACCATGGAAAGCGGCAACATCAGTGCAGTCAGAGAGACTCCGGACAGTAACGGCCAATATGGCGTCGGAGTGACGGACGGTGGAGACTTCACCATGACAGGCGGCAAGATAGAAGCCGGATGGTTTGCAGTGGCAGGCAACGGCAATTACAAGACGCAGAACTCCATCATCAACATCACAGACGGAGAACTCATTTCTACTGCTGACTATGCAGTCTATCTGCCCCAATCCGGCACAACGACCATCAGTGGCGGCAAGGTTTATGGTGCCGCAGGAGGTGTATGCATCCAACGAGGCACTCTGAATGTGGAAGGTACAGCCTTGATTACCAGTAAAGGCACAGGTAGCACCGGCAACTGGGGCGACGGTACCGGAGGACTGGACTGCGCCGCCATCAACGTAAGTGGAGCATATGGCATTGCCACAGTAAACATCAAAGGCGGTACACTGATTGCCGAAGCAAAGTCACTCATCACAGAAGGCACCACTTATACACCGGTCATCAACGTTACCGGCGGTACATTCTCCGACCCAAGCGTACTGAAGTACATGGCAACCAACGCAACTGTGGATATAAAACTTCTCTCAAATATCAACATCGCCAAGACGGAGCTTGCCACAGGCTACATATTGAATGCTGCAAACGCAACGGCAAACTTAAACCTGAATGGCCACGACATCATCAATTCCTCAGAAACAGCTGATGCCACTCCTTTCACACAAATCTTTACTGTACAGAACGGAACACTAAACATTTCAGGCAACGGCAATGTGAAGTGCGATGCATCTGCTACAGCGAAAGACGATGGTTATCGCATGGTAATTGAAGCCCGAGGATACGGGACAGTAAATATTCATGGTGGTTCTTACTATAACACCCAGAAACTGAACACCCAGATAGACCTGATTTATGCAAGAGAGAATGGGAAAATCAATATCTATGGAGGAACATTTGAATCCGGCAAATATGGTACACCCAACAACGACACGGATGGCAGATACTGGGTACTGAACTTAAAGAATACAGACAAGAACACTGCCAGCATCCAGGTGTCCGGTGGAACGTTCATCAATTTCAACCCGGCAAATCCGAATATGGACGACAATGAGTCCTATTTGGTAACAGGCTACGAGGTTACCCGTGACGGCAGTGTATATACAGCAGCCCACAAAGTCGGTGATGGGAGGAAAGAATATATTGTTGGCCAAACAAGTCAGGAGAACCGATAAGCAAAATTCTAAGAAAGGAAGCAATATATCCTCGCAAACCAAACGAAGAGATATCGGAATCGCCTTATTACTATCTTTTAGATGCGGCGGACAGCGGATTTTCTTTTATAGATCTGCGTCCTCCGCGTCTAAAGAATGACAACAAGACAGTTGAAAAATCTCTCAAATCTTCCTCATTCACACAAACATTCATTATTTTTCTGAGTAGCCCAAAGTATCATGAATAACAACTAACAATCAAAACATATGAGAATACAGATATTGGATTATCAAGTAGGACCGCACACCTTTCGCATGGTGAAACCTTCCGACTTCAATATATTCAAGGCGCTGCCTTCACTGATTCCGTTCATCACAACAATAGACACGACGCAAAAAGTAATCTTTGAAACAGAGATAGACGATGACGAAACAACGACAAAACGAACCATAGCGAAAACTCCCGATGATATATGTTTCAACTGGGAAGATGCCGATTGCATCATTCGCCCTTTGCCCCACAGCTCACACCTTGTATCCATCACCCCACGGAAAAGCGGGAAAAACTATTGGATGGAGTGCAACGATAACTTCAGGCAATGCTTCATCCACCTACCGGCCTGCAGGACAGAAACACCGGCTCCGGAAAACGAAACGAACTTCGTACTGAACAACTTCTTGATGATGCTCTATGCCTTCAATGCCGCCCGCCACCATACACTGCTGATGCATGCCTCGGTTGTCGCTACTGAAACAGGCAAAGGCTACCTCTTCTTAGGGAAAAGCGGCACGGGCAAAAGTACGCACACCGGGCTCTGGCTGCAACAGTTCTCGGACTGCCATCTACTGAACGATGACAATCCGATAGTACATGTGGACAGCCTCGGCAAGCAAGCCACTGTTTTCGGTTCTCCGTGGAGCGGAAAGACACCTTGCTATCGGAAAGAATCCATGACCGTAGGCGCCTTCGTCCGCTTGGAACAAGCACCGCAGAATGAAATAGAGCAAGAGAGAGCAGCACATGCTTTCGCCACCCTCCTCCCCTCCTGCTCTTGCCTGAAGCAGAACAAGGAAATCTATAACGCCATTGTCGCCACTGTGACGGAACTTGCCACGCTGGCACCCGTCTATCATCTGAAATGCCTGCCCGACCGTGAAGCGACGGAACTTTGCAGAAAGACGGTAGAAGGATAAGTTATGAATGATGAACTGAACAGCCGATGAAGAAAAGCATTCCCAACGAGATATTGCTTCCCGAAGTGGCGCGTCTCATCAAAGAGGGACATACAGTAACCATCACCGTGCGGGGCAACAGCATGAATCCTTTCTTAGTGGACCGCCGTGACCGGGTGACACTGGGCGATTTCACCACAGAACAGCTGCAACCGGGCGTCACCGTACTGGCACGCGACCTGACGGAACGCATCGTCTTTCACCGCATCATCCGTCGGAACGGAGACATACTCATCCTGCAAGGCGACGGCAACCTCGCCCAGACCGAAGAAACCGACATCGGACGGGTAATGGGTGTCATGACCGAAGCCATGCGAAAAGACAAACGGTACACCGCCGACGGCAAAGTCTGGAAGCTCTACTCCTACTGGTGGATGAAGCTAAACCCCGCTCGCCGCTGGCTGCTCGCCCTGTTCAGAAGAATATAAAACAAAATAACCATGAAAATCAAACAAGGATTTATCCTGCACCGGATAGGCGATGACTACATCATCATGCAAGACGGCTCGTCGAACGTGGACTTCAGCAAAGTCATCAGCCTGAACCAAACTTCCGCCATGCTTTGGCAAGAGATAGAAAACAAAGAGTTCGATACAGACAGCGTGACAGAAGCCCTGACCAGCCGCTATGATGTAGATAACGAATCGGCCCGTCGCGATGCGCAGAAGTTTATCGACTCCCTTGACCGCGAAGGAATCATAGAATAAGGACGGATATGCAACACGCTTTCTTTTCATTGGTACGCTCCGGCCTGTGGGGCACTCCGGCAGACCGACAACTCTTCCGGTCGGTCTCGCCGGACGACTGGGAAACCGTGTACCGCATGGCAAACTCACAAGCCCTGCTTGCACTGACTTTTGACGGCATAAGCAGTCTGCCGGCCGAACTGCGCCCTCCACGCGTCCTCTATCTGAAATGGGCTGCCCGGACTGCACAGATAGAACAAGCCAACAAACGCCTCAACCAGCTTCTGCCCGAACTCAATACCCTTTACCGGGAAGCCGGGCTGCATCCCGTACTGCTGAAAGGGCAAGGCATCGGCACCAACTACCGCACTCCCTTGCACCGGCAATGCGGAGACATCGACATCTATTTAGGAAAACAAGGGCAACCCATAGCCAATCGCCTCCTGCTGCAACAAGGCGCCATAGTCGAGGGAGAAGCGTCCGACAAGCATGCCAGCTACAGTTTGAAAGGAGTACACATCGAGAACCACCGCATCATCCTCCGGCTGAACAGTCCGCTTGCCAACCGGCACTTTCAGCAGATTATCAGAAAATGGTACCCGCAGGAAACAGACTATGCCCTATTCTCCGAAACCGGGAAAGAGGACTCGAAGGCCGTCAGTATCGCCATACCTCCGGCCACCTTCAATGCACTTTATATCTTCCTGCATGCCTTTGTACATTTCCTGAACAGCGGAATCGGCCTGCGCCAGCTATGCGACTGGACTTGTCTGCTTGCCAATCGCCACAAAGAAATAGATGCCACCACCCTGCTTCGCCAGTTGCAGGACCTCGGACTATTGCATGCCGCACAAGCATTCGGCTACATTGCCGTCACCCGACTGGGATTGCCCGCCAACCGGCTTCCTTTCCCCTTGGAAGGCACCAAGCAGATAGGAGAACAATTATTGGAAGACATCCTGTCTACCGGTAACTTCGGGCAACATGATAACCGCATCAAGCCACGCCCCAAAGGATATTGGGCAGGAAAGTGGTACACCTTCTGCCGCGCCACCCGACGCTGCAACGAACTGCGTCAATTTGCACCGTACGAAGCACTCTGGTATCCCGTGACTCTGATAGGGGGAACGATAGCTATACAAATAAACCGATCAAAAGGAGTAAAAGACAAGAAAGCAAGGACAAAGAAATAAAAGAACCCGGAAAATAAAAGGAATGAAAAAGCAACAGAAGGACAAAAAAGTGAAAAAGGACAGACGTGAAAAACTTAGGTATATTCGAGAGGTATCTGCCGAACAACGCGGACGTATCCTGCTAAGTTGCCTCACCGGCATTCTGGGCGTGGCCTTTGCCCTAGCCTTTATCTATGCAACCAAACGGGTGATAGACACCGCTACCGGAATAACAGACGACAACCTGACGCATATCGCCGTTCTCACCGTTGTCCTGCTGACTGCCCAATTACTGTGCGGAGCTGCTGACACTTGGATAAGTACCCGTATGCAGATAGAGACGGGCAACGCCCTTCGCCACCGCCTCTTCTCGCGCTTACTGCAAAGCCGCTGGAACGAATTGGAGCGTTTCCATACCGGAGACGTAGTGAACCGGGTAGAACAAGACACCACCGCCATCGTCACATTGCTCACCTCTTCTGTCCCGGCATTCATCGTCACGAGTATACAACTGCTGGCAGCCTTTCTATTCTTCTACTTTTTAGACCCTTCACTGCCATGGCTGATTGTTGCCATCCTGCCCGTCTTTCTATCAGGCAGCCGTTTCTATATGCGACGAATGAAACGCTATACACATGATATTCGGAACAGTGACGGTCGCATCCAGTCCGTCATACAAGAGAGCCTGCAACATCGCATAGTGATTAAAACATTGGAACAAGGCGAACGGCATCTGGACAAACTCGATGACTTGCAAGACATGCTCCACAGCCAAGTCATGGGACGTACCCGTTTCTCGCTTTCTGCCCACATGTTAGTGGCCCTTGCCTTTTCCGGCGGATACCTCACGGCTTTTCTTTGGGGAGCCGTTCACCTCAGCGCAGGCTGTATCACCTTCGGAACGATGACCGCCTTTTTGCAATTGGTAGGAAAAGTCCAGCGTCCCGTGTTCGACCTCTCACGCCTGATACCTTCCGTAGTCAATGCCCTTACCGCCATAGACCGGCTATTGGAATTGGAAAGACTGCCAGCAGAAGCGGATGGTGACAGCATATTCCTCGCCTCTACCCCGGAACTGGAACTGAAAGACGTGACTTTTCGCTACACTCCCGATGACCGTCCGGTATTCAGCCGCTTCTCCTGCCGTTTCCCCGCCGGTAGCTGCATAGCTATAGTCGGAGAAACAGGAAAAGGAAAGACAACGCTCATCCGGCTATTGTTGGCACTGGCAACGCCACAAGAGGGACAGATACTCTTGATACCCGCCAAACATCCACTTGAAACCAGTCATACCGTCTCTCCGCAAACCCGCAAGAACTTCGTATATGTCCCGCAAGGCAATACCCTTTTCAGCGGAACTATCCGTGACAACCTGCTGATGGGAAACCCACAAGCTTCTCAAGAAGCCATATATCAAGCCCTGCAAACCGCCACCGCCGACTTCGTCTTCCACCTTCCCGACGGCGTAGACTCCCCACTCAGCGAACGAGGTGGTGGACTCAGTGAAGGACAAGCCCAACGCATCGCCATTGCCCGCGCTCTGCTACGCCCCGGAAACATTCTTCTTTTAGATGAAGCCACTTCTGCCCTCGACCCCGACACGGAACGGCTGTTAATAAAAAACCTGCGCAGAGACTGCGCAGGCAAAACATGTATCTTCGTCACCCACCATCCGGCAGTAGCGGAGGCATGCGAATCTATTGTCCGATTATAATCAGAGAATGAGCCCCAACGGGTATCTGCCTTTGGTTAACAAACTCAGAACAGCTTCGCAGGATACTCGCCCGCATCCACCAAAGCCTGAATCTTGTCGACTACACTCTGACGGTCTTCGGGATAAGTCACACCGAACCACTTGCTGGTTGTATCAAGCACTTCGCAGGTAGCAGTGCCATCGTTAATCAGCTTATCCACCATCAGCGGGATGAAGAATTCGCTTTTCAGGTTCTCCATATTCTTCGGGTCGCTCAAGAAACTCTTGAAAAACTCTGCACTGTAAGCAAAATAATCGGGAGTGAAACCCCAGAAGTTCATGCTGACCGGAGTCGTCTCGGGAGTGGCAGTCCATTCACCGTTATCGTCGATGTACTTCACCTCACCGTCCATGCGCTGAATCTTGGTACGTTCCACTACGGAAGTCAGCAGGTTGTTCGCATCCGTTCCACACAATCCACGGGATACGGTACCGCTCTCGCTCAACGTATTGCCGATGCGGAAGCCTACCATGGAATATACGTTTTTGGAGCCTTCGGGAAGGGCTGCAAGGAATTTGCCCATTACCTGGAAGGAGTCACGACCGTAGAAATCGTCGCAATTGATAACAGCAAACGGTTCCTTTATTACATCGGCACCCATCATTACAGCATGGTTGGTTCCCCAAGGTTTGGTACGGCCTTCGGGGCAGGTGAAGCCTTCAGGAAGGTCATCTATGGACTGGAATACCAGTTCGCAGGGAATATGGCCTTCGTATTTGGAAATAATCTTGTCGCGGAAGTCCTGTTCAAAATCTTTACGGATTACGAAAACGAGCTTGCCAAAACCGGCATTGATGGCATCGTAAATAGAATAATCCATGATAGTTTCGCCATTCGGTCCCAATCCGTCCAATTGTTTCAAGCCACCATAACGGCTGCCCATACCGGCTGCCAATAAGAATAAAGTTGGTTTCATATTAGTTATTATTTAAAAAGGTTAGTGTATCACAGTTGATAACGGTTGCAAATGTACAAAAATTTATGGCTGACAGAAGGGAGTTTTAGTTCATTCTTTACCACTATCCGTTCAAAAACGTACATTTAGAACGGATAACCGATGGCAAAATGCAGTGCCATACTATCCTTGAACTTAGGAATATTGTAATATCCCGACTTTCCGGTATCATACGGGTCGTGAAGCCCGATACCCAAATCCAGACGGAAAACAAGGAAATCCAGGTCATAGCGTAAGCCGAATCCCGTACCCAAAGCAATCTGTTTCGGGAAATTCTTCAAGGTGAACTCACCGTTCGGGCGATTTTCGTCCTTACGCATCAGCCATACATTGCCGGCATCCAGAAACACCGCTCCATGCAAGTCGGCAATCATACGGAAGCGATACTCGATATTGGCTTCTATGCGAATATCACCCACGTGGTTGATATAGGTATATTTCCTATCCGTCTCGGGAGGATAGCCGCCCGGACCTATACTGCGTGCAGAAAAGGCGCGCACACTGTTGGCACCGCCGATATAGAACTGTTCCGTATAAGGTGCGGTCGTAGCGTTGCCATACGACCATATCACCCCTCCGGCAATACGCGAGGCTATCATCTGGTTCTTGTCTATCCGGTAATGGTACCTGAATTCCGAGTTCAGCTTCAAGAACTGTGCAAAAGGTACCCCGAAAAGCTTCTTTCCTTCCTCACTGAACGGCTTGCCGAAAATACGGTAGACGGCAGAAGTCAGGTTACCGGCCGACGCAACGGTGGTCTGCCACCAGATGGGGTTACGCTTGCCGCGCACGGAAGCGTTGTCATAAGTATAGGTGTACTCCATGGCAGGAATGAACTGGTCGCGCAAACTAACGTAGAGTGCCGGATTCTCGGCACGCAACGTATCGAAAGCGGCAGTAGGATTGCGCAGTACATTGAATGTCAACCGGAAAGGAGTTATACTGTGCCTGGAAGTCGATTTGGGCTGGAAGTCATAAGTGACATTACCGCCAAAAGCCAACAGCTTATAATACTTGGCACGGTTCATCTGGTCGGCATATAAACGGAAAGTCGTTGTAGCCGGGAAGTCATACTCACGGTCGCCCATCCTAGGAAACACCACGCGCGGAAAGATAAGCGAAGTGGAGATACCCAGTTCATAACTGTTCATCAAGGAAGAACTTGCCTTGCCCGTCTGCCATTCGTACGAACCGTTCAACTTCACATTCCAGCTTTCACCGCCACCGAAGACATTGTTCTTCGTCACCGTAAAAGCGGCACCCGGTCCCGTCTGGTTATTGCTCTTCATGGTGACATTAAAATCCAACTCCGCATCGTAGGGTTTATCGAGCGCGGCAATGACCCTCACATCCAATGTATCAGACACAAACGCCGTATCACGCGGTATATACTGCATCTCCGCATAACGGAAAATACCGACGCTTGCCAGACGCTCCTGAATACGGGTCTGACGGTACAAACTATACAAACTCTGCATAGAACGCTGGCGGGCAATACCTGCGCTGTCCTGTATCTGACGTTTCCGCCGATAACCTTGATAGTTCAACCAACGGTAAAGCATGTTGGGACGTACCGGAGGTTTGTTGTAGTAATGTATGATCAAGCCTTTGTAATCCATGCTGTCATTGGGTTCCTGCCCCTGCTTTCCAAGAAGATAGACGGATTTACGCCCCACACGGAACTGCTTCTCGGCTACCTTTGGCATACCGGGAACGGGAATCAAGCGCATCTGGACATGCCCATTGGGAACTATCATGGTATCGGCCTGATAGGTCAGGTAGTCGGGACGGAAATAATAACAGCCCACATTACGCAGCAGGGTACTGATACGGGTACGCTCCCCATCCAGATCAGCCACATTGAATTGTTCTCCCGAACTGATAAGGGAACGTCGGCGTCCCAGCTCCATAATGCGAGTGGTACGCTCGCTGAAACCACGATAATATACCGTATCTATAAAGTAGGGGTTACGCATGTTCACCGTATATTGCAACTTTGCCTTCAGCGAGTCCTTCGGGTCGATAAATGTCTTGTAGCTGACGCTTCCGTTGAAATAGCCATAATCGCGCAGCAAGTTAACCGCCGCCTTCTGGCGTATATCGGGATTCACCGTAGACATAAGCACCGGAGTGGCGGCAAATTTATTGAATATCCACTTTCCGAATCCCTTCTCATACTTCTGGAAACCATTGTAAATCCACAGTCCGAAAGGAAAGGGATAGCGGATAGTAGAGCTTCCCAGCAACGAATTGTTCGGTGCCGTAGCAAGGGCGGCTTCCACCTCTTCCATAGCAATCTCACCAACAGACGTTTCACTGCGGTTCAATACAATCATCGGCTTTTGGCCGGTATAGAGTATCTCCCCCTCGGGCAAGTGCTTCGTGGTGGAGCAACCTGCCAGAAATATCAATCCTGCAATATATAATATCAGTCGTTTCATATCACATTCCTACTTTTTCATATCGCTATTTTCAGCCTCCGGTTTTATCTTTTTCTTCCTGAAGATGAAGAGTTCACTCAATCGGTCCATCTTCCGGCGCAGCACAAGGCCGACACCCGTTTCGGTTATCTCACCGTCGAGTATGCTTTCGTAGTTTTTATTATGGAATACACGGACATATCGAGTACCCGACGCATCAAGACGGTATTCCAGCGATATATTGTCAATGAATGATTCCGCATCGTTCGTGGCATTGGCCCCGGTGGACACTTTTCCACCGATGACTATCTGTACGCGGTCGTTGAAGAAACGCTGGGAATAACGAAAACTGAAGTCTTTCTGCGTGTCACCCGTTTCAGCAGAGGTACGGTCTTCCACACCTACACTGATATTGGCGCCTTTTATACCTCCCGCCAAGGAGTTTATCTGGCTCTGAAGCACTGAGTTCAAGGCGGCTCCCATTGACAAACCTCCTCCTTTGGCACCACTGTTCAGGTAAATACCCGTGGCAAGCATAGCAATGGCCTGCTTGCTACGCTCTTCTGCACCCATTGCCTGCAGCTCATTCTCTACTGCGGCATCTTCGGGCGCCGAAATATCGAATATCAAATCGGGAGCGTCAAGCCTGTTCTTGATGGAAATGGAAACATCGAAGTTCACCATGCGCGAACCGTCCCCGTCACCATCGGCCACAGAAGCACGCATACGTTCCGTAGCCTTCAGACTCAGCGTAGGATTCATAATATTCCCCCGCCAATCCACATAACTGCCGGGATTGAACTGGAACTCCTTCAACGGGATGATAGGCAGCGAATATTTCATGACGCCACCCGAAAGGGTATAGCGTCCGGTAAGGCTCATATCCCCTTGGGGAGTATACTGCATATTCAAATCACCGCCACCTTCCAGTTCGATGTATTTGCTACGGTCGGGACTCAGATCGGCACGAAGACGGACAGCATCGTCAATATGGACGGACATATACATTTCCAATCCTCCCAAAGACATGGCAGGAACCTCATCTGCTTTTACCGACGTCGTATCGGTGAACGAGGTAAAGGTAACCAGCCCACTGAGACGGTCTTCCACCGTTAAAGGGGAATCGGTCAACACGTAGGTTACGTTGGTATTGCCCAGCAAATTCATGTTTCCACGCATCGTGAGCCCGTCAAGCGGCCCCTTCACCGTGGCATGCAAGTCGACGAACACCTTTCCATACACCAGACTTTCGCGGGTACGCGGTGCATCCAGCAACGTATAGTTCTCTGCCAGCAGATTGAGGTTGGCAGTAGGACGCTCCATATTCCGGAAATCAACCTTACCGTCAATCGTAAACGGATTCTTGCTGGTGGTATAAATGGCAAACTTATCAAATATCAACTGATTGTCCTTTATCTGTACCGGACGGTTGTCGAACCAGTAACGTGCTCCCGCCTGGCGTGCATAGACAGACACACTGTCCAAAACAATATCACCATGCATTTGAGGCTTGTCCAGCGAACCATAAATATAAAGCCCTCCATCAATATCTCCGGTAAAGGCCACCGTTTGGTCAGGGATGAATGCATTGGCCATCTTCAATGGAAAATGCTCGAAACGGGTGGACACTTCCAGGGTATCCTTTCCGTTCTTCTGCGTCAAGATACCGTCGGCGGTCATCACTTCTTCATTATCATATGTAAAATAGGTATTCAGATAGTGCGTATTCTTGTCGCCCGGCAACCAGGTAGCCCCCAGGCCGATGTCTCCAACCGGTTGGCGTTCGTAGGTCAGTTTCTCTACATTGGCTTCGGCAGACACCTGCAGGGAAGTGGCAGTCTGTATATAATTTGCTTCGGCGGAGAACAATCCCGTAAGCCGGGGCATATAAGGAAGTACCTCCGTAAGTTCATCCAAGCGCAATCGGCTCAGTTCTACGTTTATATTCTGCAAGGAAAGGGTATCATTCTTGTCGGATTGCATACGGAAACACAGACCATCGTCGCTGTCCATATCAATATTGGCATAGACGCGCATATTCTTATGCAGATAAATCCAGTTACTATTGTCCGCAAAGTGGAATTTACGGAAAGCGATAATCGGCTCGGCAGGAATAAGGTTCAGCAGCACACCATTACCGCGACCGTGTCCTTCGGTCAACGGACGGGCATTAATACCGAATAGAACACCGGTCTGCCCTTTTCCATTCACATAATCCACAGTCAGTTCCGCATCTTCATTACGGACTTCACCCGTCAGTGTGCTACGGAACACAAACTGCGGGTTCTTGGGACCGTTTATGACACCACCTTGCAACTTCATGCGGGCAGTATCCTGCTTTACTGTAAAAAATATCGTATCGAGCTGCAAGGAGTCCATGCGCAATCCGTGAACAGCTGTACGTCCATTGATGCCGACTTGCGGAGTAAATCCGAAGCTCAGTTTGAAATCATTATAGGAAATACCCTTTGCAGCCAGGAAATAGCTGACGGGATTCTGGTTACCGGCTTCCAGATGCATGCCCGCTGAAGGAAGGACTTGGCGCAAAGCGGCATGGTCCAAACGCCGTTCATCAATCTGCTTTGTCAGGATAGAGACAAATTTATCCGACTGTTCCATCAACTTCTTCAACGTGCTGTGAGCGCGGAAACGCAGATTCAAGTCACCGGCATCAAGCCTCAACTTGAGAGAATCATGACGTGCCTCCGCTCCCATTGTAAAGGCAAACGGGTGTTTCAATGGTCGGGGCACCAAACCCAGCTTATGCAGATTCACCTCTTCCACATTTAAATCCAAAGCGCCATCCAGATAGCTGCGGTCAAGACGCATATCCGCATTTCCCTGCATCTTGAGAAGGACATTATCGCTGGCAAGACGGACGGTAGCAACGGATGACTTGAGTCCGGCATGCACATCTACACCGGAAATGTCCCAATGGACATACTGTAGTTTTTCCAAGGAGGCATTCAAAGCGGCCACAGTTTTTCGTGATGCCACATCCACCCCTTGCCCCTTAGCGGACATCTTTGCCGTAAGAGTATAGATAGAGTCCTTGGGCAGGAAGTGATGCACCTGCAAGTTGTTGATGGCAAGGTCGGCATGGTAGGCTTCCGTAGCAAGATTATAGGCGGCGTCCAAATTCAAGGCGCCTTCCTTCTCCTTCAGTTTCAGGGCGGCAGTGCACTGCGCCCCCTCCATACCGAGACGTGCCGCAAGGTGCATACTGTCCGGCACAATGATGGAGCCATCGGGAGCAATGTCAGCTAGTCCGGTCAGGAAGTTCAAGTTCTGCGTATGCATTTCGAAGTCCATGCTTCCATTACGTTTCACACTGTCGGTCAAGCTCCAGAATTCTCCTCCCCCACTCAACGAAAAGGCTCCGGGCAGCTCAGCCGTAAAACGGGAAATCTGCATCTGCTTCAGGTTTCCTTCCGTACCGGCATGAATCACCAACGGACGGAACGGATAGGCTTCCTTGAAAGCTTCCGGCAAGCCACCGGCAAAAAGCAGTACATCCTGTTTGCCGATACGGGCATTGAAACGGGCTGTCAGACGGCCGGTGGTAGGTATATTTATCAGTTCCCAGTAAGTCTGTGCCGTAAGGTTCATCTCACTATGAGGTGTCAGCAACTTCAAAGAAGGGATACGGATAACGGTAGAATCGGCAAACAACCGCCCGGTCAGGGAAGTTACACTCAAACCGGAACGCTCATACATGGAAAATTCCCGGATAACGGCATTCATATCTCTGCCGTAGTACATCACAGAATCAATGCCCAGGCGAATGTCGCGAAGAGCAATGTGCGAGGGGTCGAAGCCTATCGCACTCCCCGGGCCACCGGTATCATAATTGACAGAAGTTCCAGTCAGCAGGAATTTTCTCCAGCCATAGAACTGGTGTTTCAGGTCGGCAGCAGCGTCCGCAATCTCAGCATTTCCTATATGGGCTTTCAGCCCCATGGAGTCCAATGGCATCTGTAAATCGACCGAGACGTTCTTCAACTTCAGAGTATGGAGTGTGACTTTCCAGTTTAACGCAGTGTCAGTAGTGTCCTTGGGAGTCTCAGTGGTATCTGCAAGCATCACCTGCACATGGGTATCGCTCAATTCTATATTATTGAGGATGGCATCTTCTTTTGTAAGGTCTATGCCATGGCTTTCGAAAAAGAAATGCCCCAGTACTCCTTTGATGCACATACCTTCCATTAAATTGGAGGAGTTGACAGCAACTTGTTTCAAGGTAATGTCATCCACCTCCACTTTCCCTTTGAGTAAAGGCCATGCCTGTACCCGTACGTTCAAACTTCCAAGATTCAGCAAGGTATCGGGATGCTGCACATCAACAGCACTGTCGGCAGGCTGTACCACCAATACACCGCGGACCAACAAATTCAAAGGAAAGCGAAGGTCAATCCGCTCCACGGATATGTCCATACCCGTAGCACCTGATGCAATTGCCGTAGCCTGCTTCCGTATCAAATTCTGTACGGGAGGCACATAAAGCAATATCATCAATATTATAAACAGTATAATAGGAGTAAGCAACACCCACAGTGCTGTTCTCAACCATTTTCTTCTCATCGGAACGTCAATCTTTCATCGTATTTAAAAGTCCTACAAAGTAAACAATTTCTTTCGACATTTGGTTCCCGACAGAGAAAAATCACGTATTCTTCTCTGTTCCCCCATTACGGAAAAGCTGTTGCCTGAGTAATGACATCCTCTATCAAAACGAGGGCGGCAAGGGCGTGTTCTTTCAACTCTCCGGTAAAAGGCACTCCATGAGAAGTTTCCAACAGTTTCAGCAATGCAACCAGTTCCGCTGCTCCAATTAAAGTAAAGAGGGGAATCATTTTGTGGGAGACAGCAGCCATCTCGTCCACATCCTCATTCTCCACAGCCTTCTGCAAACGCTCCGCATTGAGGCGGGTTTCAGCCACAAAACTTTCCAGAATGGACTTTGCCGCCTCGGGGTCATCGACCGAAAAAGCAGTGAGCGAAGAGAATTTATACCCCGGGCAAGCCGAAGTTTCCGAAACTTCCATAACCTCCATCCCTTTGTCCTCCATATTCAATTCATGTAGCAATTCACTGACGGTAAACGGCTTATGCAGGCATCCGGCAAATCCATGCACCGTAAATTCCTCACGCTGCATGTCACTGCGGGCAGTGACAGCAATCACCGGAACAGACTGTGCCTGCGGTATGTTCGAAGCACGAAGCAGTTTCAGTAAATCAAAACCATTAATAGCAGGCATCTGCACATCAGTAAGCAGAACATCAAAGGTTGCAGTGCGCAAGGCATCCAGCAGTTCATCCAGTTGTAAACAAGAGACAGAATTTATACCACTCTGCTGAAGCATGGCGGCAGTAAGGGTAAGCTGAATACGGTCATCATCGATAAGGAGGACATTCTTCAGTGAAGAATGAGGAACGGGGAATGAAGAATTGCCATTCGGCGTGGCAGCACATCCCGATTCTTCATCCTTCATTCTCCGTCCTTCACTCCTTACGGGATAGATAGGAATATATATGGTGAAAGTGCTTCCCTTGCCTGGCACACTGTCTACATCAATCGTGCCTTCAAGCAACTGTACCAGCATACGGACAATGGAAAGTCCGAGTCCAAACCCCTCTTTACCCTGAGCACCCGGTAAGCGGGTAAACTCCTGGAAGATACGTTCCCGGTCGGCAGGTTCCATACCTTTACCGGTATCAGCAATGGCAACTACCAGTCGACGGTCCTCGTAACGGGCAGTCATGGTAACACTGCCTTGGTCCGTAAACTTCACGGCATTGGACAGCAAATTGTTGATAATCTGGCGCAGACGCAAGGGGTCGCAAATATAGGTACCGCCCAGCTCCGGGGCAATGTCGCAATGAAGCGCCAGTCCTTTGGCAGCCGTAAGTGGTTCAAAACTGACGTGTATCTCTTCAAGCAGGCGGGAAGGATGAAAGGTGACCCGGTTGATTTCGGCCTTGTTCAAATCAAGACGATGGAAGTCGAGCAAATCAACGACCAGCTTCAGCAGATGTTCCGATGAGGTTTTCATATTGTCCAGATAGAACCGCTGACGCTCATCCACCGTCAGACGGGAAAGCAAGTCGGCATAGCCCATAATAGAACCGAGCGGGGATTTGAAATCATGGGTAATGGCAAGCATCAGTTTTTCACGGACAGCGAGTAAATCCTCGGCACGACGACGGGCCTCTTCCAACTCACGACGGTAACGGTTGCTTCGGGTTATGTCGCGGCCGATGATAATAAGAAAAAAAGCGGAAAGCAACACCGCACCTACGGCAATGCCACTGATAATCTTGGCCGAACGGCGTCGGACCGCTTGTTGATACTCGGCTTCCGTCCGTGCACGCAGCAGAGTTTCCGTCTCGTAATCTTTCAGCAAGCTGTCAATACGAGCGGTCAGCATATGGTCCAAGCGTTGCAGATAGCGTTTACGTCGCTGTATAACAGTGTTTACAGCTTTTTTCTGCTGGGCCACGGCACGCAGTTTCTCATGCAAAGAATCGGCCGGATTATAGGGTTCAATCACCGTATCCGTTGCAAATTCAAGGGAGGTCTTTACCTGGATAGCCGTATCTTTCTTTGGGGGGACAAACACTTCACCCAAACGACGGAAAAACCCCTTCTTCCGAGGGCGTGTCACGACGGTATCCCGATGTGTAATGATACGGTGCTGCACACGCTGCTGAGTCACTACCGAGTCCTGCTGGGCAATTATCTGCTCAATGTCACTGGTGGATACCATGCTGTCATTCGCCTCACTCAGCGTGCGCAGCATTTTTATCGTATTGGTATCCTTCTCGCGTATCAAGGCAAGCACGCTGTCTGTCCATTGTACATCGCGGTCATCAGTAAGAATAAGGTTCTCCATTTCCCGGTGTACGAAAAACAAGGAAAAAAACAATACCGCCAGCAACAAAGTGTAGCCTACGGCAATCTTTACTTTGGAGACATTATTCATACTATCAAATCCTTTCCCTGGTCTGTTTACGGAACCTCAACCACAGCATCACTCCCGCACTGGTCAGTCCGAACGGGAAAGCCATCCAGACTCCCGTCAGCCCCCAACCGAAAACGAAACCGCAAAGGTACCCTACGGGCAAAGATATAATAAAATAGGATATAAATGCAATAATCATCATCGGTTTCACATCCGAGATGCCGCGCAGGGCATTGGCAAAGTTAATCTGCAACCCATCGCCGAACTGGTAAATCAAGAACGGGAAGAAGAGAGCGGCAACCATGCCGGACACTTCCGCATTGTCCGTAAACCATCCACCTACTTGACCGCGAAGTGCAAAGACGATACCCAGCAACACCACCTCCATACACAGGATGATGTGAAGGCCGGCATACGCCGAGCGGCGCACATTCTGCCCGTCTCCCTGCCCCTTGAAGTTGCTGACACGCACGGCAACCGCAGCGCCCATGCCATAATACATCATGAAGGTGAACTGAGAGATAGTAAGCATTATCTGATGCGATGCTAGGGCAAGTGTCCCCAGCCAGCCCACCATGACGACGCTCAGACTGAAGGAAGCGGTCTCCATACCCATCTGCATACCCACGGGCCAGCCCAGTGCATTGAGCTTCTTGAACATCGGCATCGACCACCCCAGCCGCATGAAGCCGAGCCTGTAACGGATAAACCGGCGGCCGCGAAGCACAATCGCCGCAAAGACCACCACCATCACAATGCGGGAGAACAAGGTGCTGATACCCGCACCAAGCAGTCCCATCTCCGGAAAGCCCAGCTTTCCATTGATAAGTATATAGTTTCCTACGATGTTAAGCGCATTCCCTCCGAGCAGAATCCACATGGCCGTCTTGGTATCGGTGATGCCGTCCGTAAACTGTTTGAAACCGTTGAACAGCATGACAAAGACCAGTGAAGCAAGCAACACCAGATAGTAAGGCTTGATTAGAGGCAACAATTCTCCGGGCTGTCCCAGCCGCTCCACATTGAAATAGAGAACAGCCATGACAAGAGTCAGCAACAAAGCCACCAGCACATTGGCAACCAGGCTACACCGCAACGCCTGCCCTGCCTCGGCAAAGCGGCGGTTACCGTAGAAGCCCCCTACAACCGGTGTCAGCCCGTAGCTGAAGCCCGTACTGAAAATAATGCAAAGAGTAAACAGATTGTTTACGAAAGAAGCGGCACCCAGTTCCTCCGTGCTGTGATGCCCAATCATCAGCGTATCGGCAAAACCAAGCACAATGACTCCCAACTGCCCCACCACAATGGGTAGCCCCAGGAGAAGCAATGCTTTATAGTGCTGCTTATACGTATCAAATAATTTTTTCATACTAAAGGTTTTCTTTTTGGTAATAAAGCACAATCCCGTTTTCATCGCGGAAGGTCTGTTGGGCGACCCTATGAAGCTGTTCTGCCGTCACAGAGCGGTAATTGTCCACTTCACGGTCTATGTCTTCTGCCTGTCCGGTCAGTTCAAACCAAGCAAGATTCGTGGCAACATTCAGATAATTGATGTTGCCGAATATCTGTGTAGACTCAAACTTGTTCTTTACTTTCTCCAATTCTTGTTCTCCAACAAACCCGGATTTCAACTCTTCCAACTCTTTCCGGACAGCAGCCTCGGCTTGTTCCAAAGATACGCCTGCAGATGGTTTTCCACTGATATGCAGCAGGCCGGCATCCCGTGTACCGGAGATATAGGCATCGAGACTGGAAAAGAACTTCTGCTCCTGCACCAGCCTGCGGGTCAAGCGACTGGAACGTCCATTGCTCAGAATATCCGACAGAATATCGAAGGCATAATAATCGGCATCCTCACGGCTGCACATGTGATAAGCCATGAACAAAGCATCCAGAGGAACATTCCGTTCCACCGTCTGCCGGCGTTCTGCCGTCTGTACAACTTCTTGCGGTAATTGCCTTACGGGCACATTCCTACGGGGAATGGGAGCAAACCATTTTTCTGTCAGCCTAACCGTTTCTTCCCACGAAATATTTCCGGTAACGGCCAGCACTGCATTATTAGGTGCATAAAAACGAAAAAAGAATTCCTTTACCTCGTCCAGCGTGGCATTGGCAATGTGAGAGAGGTCTTTCCCGATAGTAGGCCAGCGATAAGGATGCGTTTGATAAGCCAAAGGACGAAGCAGATGTCCCACATCACCATACGGCTGGTTCAAGCAACGTTGTTTAAATTCCTCCATCACTACCGCACGCTGCACTTCAAGACTTTGCTCACTGAATGCCAGTTCCAGCATGCGGTCGGACTCCAGCCAGAAGCCGATTTCCACATTCGATTTTGGAACCGTCAGGTAGTAATTGGTTATATCATTATTGGTCCATGCATTATTCTCCCCGCCTGCCAATTGCAAAGGAGCGTCATAATCAGGAATATGCACCGTACCTCCGAACATCAGATGCTCGAACAGATGGGCAAAACCCGTATGCTCGGGATGTTCGTCACGGGCACCCACATCATAAACAATATTCAAGGCAACCATCTGCGTGCTGGTGTCCTCATTGTGCACCAACCGCAGACCGTTGTCAAATATTTTTTTGTTTATCTTCATAAAATGGAATGACAGAATCTATCATCAATCTATCACTGTCACTTTTTTAATAACCACATCCTCTTCGGGACGGTCGTTACGGTCAGTCTTGACCTTCTGTATTTTATCAACAATATCCATACCTTCCAGCACTTCACCGAACACGGTATATGCACCGTCCAAATGTGGAGTACCGCCCACGGTAGTATAAGCCTTCACCTGCTCGGGGGTAAACTTGAACTCCGGTTCCTTGGCAACCTGAGCCTCTGCCTGCGCAATCAAGGAATCTTGCAAATCCATCAGACCGTCCTGGTCATTATTCTTGCGCATCTTGTAGATTTCCTTCATGTGTTTCTGCGCCAACGCGTTGAAAGCATTGTTCAAGCGCATCTGATTCATCTGCTGTTCCATCCCCAACAAGGTAGAGTCATTATACACTTTTCCGGTCACAATGTAGAACTGGCAGCCGGATGATGCCTTGTCAGGGTTCACCTCATCACCCTGGCGTGCAGCCGACAAAGCACCTTTTTTGTGAAAATACTTCGGATAAACAAATTCGGCAGGAACGGTATAACCCACGTCGCCTGCCCCCAGCATCTTGCCTTTCGGAGCCTTCTTCGATTCCGGGTCACCTGCTTGTATCATAAAGTCCTTGATGACACGGTGGAACAGCGTACCTTCATACGTGCCGTCTTCCACCAGCTTGATAAAGTTATCACGATGTTTCGGGGTTTCATTATACAGTTTCACGGTGATGTCACCCGCACTTGTTTCAATCTTCAGCTTCGTTTCTTTTTCCATATCTTCCTCTTTCTTTTGTCCCGGCTTGCAAGCAGTCAGACCGCAAACCAGTATAGTTAATAATACAATAAGATTTCTTTTCATTTTGTTTTTTATTTAATTTAAGTTTGCAAATATACTAAAATCAGACAAAAGCACTTACCTTTGCCTACATAAAAGAGATAAAAGGCTAAAGCAATGACATCCATATTAATTGTAGAAGATGATATTACTTACGGCATGATGCTAAAAACATGGCTCGGCAAAAAAGGTTTCCAAGTAACCTCTGCCAGCAACATTGCCCGTGCTCAAAAACATATTGAGTCGGAAACCGTAGATTTGATATTGTCTGACCTGCGCCTGCCCGACAAGGATGGCATTGACTTATTGAAATGGCTGGGCGAACACGGCCTGCAAATACCGCTTATCATCATGACAGGATACGCTGACATACAGTCGGCCGTCCAAACCATGAAACTGGGAGCCTGCGATTACATTGCCAAGCCTGTGAACCCGGACGAATTACTGAAAAAAATAGGCGAAGCCTTGAATGCATCATCCTCCGCTTTGAAACAGATGATGCATTCGTCCCGAACAGATGATGCGTTTACCCCAAACAGACCATCCGTTTCACCCAAACAGACGATGCATTCCGACAAGATGAAAAATCAGCCTCTGAAGGGTGCAGAAGGCTCATTGTCCTCCTCCGACTTCCTTGAGGGAGAGAGCGACGCAGCCAAACAACTCTACAATTATGTGAAACTGGTTTCACCTACCAATATGTCTGTACTCATCAATGGTGCCAGCGGAACGGGCAAAGAATACGTAGCTCACCGCATCCACCAGCTCAGCAAGCGTGCCGACCAGCCGTTTGTAGCCATCGATTGCGGTTCTATTCCCAAAGAATTGGCCGCTTCGGAGTTCTTCGGGCACATAAAGGGCGCCTTTACCGGCGCACTGACCGACAAAACGGGCGCTTTCGTCGAAGCCAACGGCGGTACCATCTTCCTGGATGAGATAGGCAATCTGAGCTATGAAGTGCAAATACAGTTGCTGCGTGCTTTGCAAGAGCGCAAGATACGTCCGGTAGGTTCAAACAAAGAGATAAGCGTGGATGTACGTCTGGTATCCGCCACCAACGAAAATCTGGAGCAAGCCATCGAAAAAGGGGCGTTCCGTGAAGATTTATATCACCGTATCAATGAATTCACCCTACGTATGCCGCAACTCAAAGACCGCCGTGAAGACATCCTGCTCTTTGCCAATTTCTTTCTGGACCAGGCCAACCGCGAAATGGACAAGCAACTGACCGGCTTTGATGACAAGGCATCCCGCGCCCTATTGGAATATCCCTGGCCCGGCAATCTACGCCAAATGAAGAATATGGTACGCCGTGCAACCTTGCTGGCACAAGGCAAATTCATTACTATCAACGAACTGAATGAACTGAAAGGACCCGCACCGGGCATCATCGGTATCCCTCTCCGCAATGAGGAGGCAGAGAAGCATCAAATCATCGAAGCCTTGCGGCAGACGGGAAACAACAAGAGCCGCGCTGCACAACTGTTGGGCATTGACCGCAAAACGCTGTACAACAAGTTGAAGCTTTATAACATATCCGACTAAAGGGTGTGGAATTATTCCACACTCCCCTCCACACATTCCACACTTTTCCACACTATGCCACACTTTGCACAGAAACATATATCACTAACTATCAGAACATTATCCAACACACACTCTTTCTGGCACACCATTTGACCTATATTAGACGTAAGCAACAAGCGCTACAACAAGCAAGCACTTAGACTTAACAATAAGATATACCAACCTAAAAGCAAATGAATTATGAAAAAATTAGTATTAGTAGCAGCCCTGTTTATGTTTGTTTGTGGCGGAACGTTCTTGGCTCAAGCTAAGGCTCCGGTAGAACAGCCGAGTAAGACAACAACCTTGTCTAACGACACTGTGGTAACGGATACTTTGCAGAAAGCCGAGAACGTCCAAGACACAGCAAAAGTGGCCCAATAACAGTAAGCACACTACAACAAAAAAGCCGTTTCCTCCTTGTCTATTCTGGGAAACGGCTTTTTTTATTATCAATTGTTAATTAAAACATCACCAATGTCTTTCCGGATAAAGGTCATTCCACCATGCCGGACTATCCTGCAGCCAGCGGGCAAACCAAGCCATAATTGAATTGTGCCACAATTCACGTTTTGCATAATCAAGTACAAAATGGTTTTCACCATCTACGGTAATAAATTCCACCGGCTTACCCAATATCTTCAGCGCATTATACAATTGGATACTTTCACCGATAGGCACGTTTGTATCTACCGTGCCATGCAGCAACAACAGAGGGGTATTAATCTTGTCCGCATTGAACAATGCTCCATGCTTCGTAAACAAATCGGGATTATTCCAAGGATAGCTATCGGCTGCCGCAACAGAGTTATAGGAATATCCCCAATAACCCTCGCCCCAATAGCTCGTTACATTGCTGATACCAGCATGCGAGGCAGCGGCAGCAAACATATCCGTCTTAGTCTGCAGATACATCGTCATGAATCCTCCATAAGAGGCACCCAGGCATCCGATACGTTTATCGTTGACAAACGGATGGGCTGCACAGAATTTCTTCGTACCTTCAATGATCTCATCGGCCGTACGCTCACCCCATGCATTGACATGGCGTGCAGAGAACTCCTGGCCGTACCCGATGGCACCACTGGGCTGGATAACATAAACCACATAGTCACGTGACGCAAACAACTGTGCACAGTACGGGGAAGTTATACCGCGGGTTGTAGGAGTCGTTCCTCCATAATAGTATACGATAAGCGGATACTTCTTGTTCGGGTCAAAAGACGGCGGCAGACAAACCATTCCCTTTATCTCCGTACCGTCCGAAGCTGTAAAGTTCCACTCTTCCATCTGTCCCAGCTCAATCTTATCGAGGATGGGCTTCATGGGATTGGCAAGCAGGGTAGAAACTTTTTTCTTCGTGTCGTACGTATAAGCTACGCCCGTGCTGGTGTTTCCTCCGCCCACATAGGCAGCCACAACCGGATTGTCATTGGCCAGCGTGAAGGAAGTAATCACATCTTCTTCAAGCGGAAGCATTTCAAAGCCGCCCGTCTTCGGAACATAACGGTAGATATGCCTGCAATCCCCATCAGTCGTATCGAAATAGATACATCCGTCCACACGGTTCCACTGCACGAGAGACACCGTAGGATTGAAATCGCGCGTGATAGCCTGCACTTTCTTTGTAGCCAAATCCATAATGAATGCTTGGGTATCAAAGTCATTGGCTATGGGATGTTCACCGCAATTCTTGCCAATGCCTCCGAAAGCAGACGGACTGCCCGTCACCAGAAGCTGCTTCCCGTCCGGAGAGTAAGAAGCACTTCCCAGATAAGCATCCCAGGCGACCAGCGTATCTGCCTGCAAGGTGGTCAAATCAATCTCGAAAAGAGAAGAGAGGGAGAAAGGGCATCGAGTGATGTCCGGCTTGGAAGTGCTGCACAACAGTTTCTTGCCATCCGGGGAAATATCATTCAGATAGACGTTGTGACTACCGTAGGTCAGGCGCTCGGAAAGTCCCGTCGCCACATCGTATTTCATGAGATAATAGCGGTCACGAGAATTGGGGATACGGTCGTCCGGATGCAAGAGACGTTTCAACGGGCCACTCACCTTTTCGCCCTCGTCCGTGAGCATATAGATAAGATAGTCTTCTGTAGGAGACCAGCTGAAATATCCTTCGGGAACATTCTTCAGCAGCACTTCCTCACGCATCGTGGCGGGATCGAACACAACCAGGTCATTCTGCTCCTCGCCCATAACCGTATAATAGAGCTTGTTGCTGTTGGGCATCCAGTTCATCTTTTCATTGGCATTGGGCAATATCACCCGGCCGGTCTTTACCTCGGTCAGCTCACAACGGGTCCTGGAACGCTTCACGTCGTAATTGTCCGAATAGCGGGTCAGCAGATACTTGCCGTTGGGCGAAAGAGAAACCCTGCTCGCTCGGGAGCCGAAATTGGTGTTGAACAAAGAGAAACGTCTCTTCATGTCCGGTGCCATCCGGCAGGCTACATCGGCAAAGTCCTTTTCCTTTTCAAATTCGCATTTCAGCATCGGCTGCATCTTGTCGTCCGCGCTTGAAAGCAACTTGATGACAATCTCATAATCCGCTTCGGGGTCCATACGCAGACTGACAGCCGTAGGACGGACCTGCGACAAGCTGTCCTCCGCTGTCTCCTTGACTTGCTTGGATTCACCGTTTACAAACACCTCAAAACGGGCAGGAGAATATACATTCAGCTTGCCCTTCATGAAACGCTCCGCACGCAGATTGGTAGCAAACAGATAGAACAGATTGTCCTTGTCTGCCTTTGCCACAGTTACATATCCAGCCGTATCAGCAACCATACGTTCGTACCGACCTCCGTCGAAGTCGAGACTGACCTTCGTCTTCAGAAGATTGCCGGTAGTAAACTTGTCTCCCTTGAAGTTGATACTATCGCCCTGGAGGGGAGTGCGCACCGTAACGGCAGGACGCACATTATACTCAGCAACTCTTTCCTGAGCTTGGGCAGCCAATCCCGCAAGGAGCAGCAAACCCGACAAAACTGTGATTTTCTTCATTACTGTAAGATTAAATCGTTTCAAAACCATTCCATAAATTTCCAGGAGGGACGGGAGCCTCCACTTCTATCGGTTCTTTGGACACCGGATGCACAAAACGGATATACCGCGCATGCAGACAGATGCTGCCGTCGGGATTGGAGCGGGGCGAACCATACTTCAAATCTCCCTTGATGGGACAGCCCATCTTTGCCAACTGACAACGTATCTGGTGATGGCGTCCGGTTTTCAAATCTATTTCCAACAGATAATAGTTCTGCGACCGCCCGATGAGCCGGTAATGCAAAATCGCTTTCTTGCTGCCCGGCACCTCCTTGTCGTATGCATAACTCTTGTTCTGTTTCTCATTTCGCACCAGATAGTTCACCAATTCCCCCTCTTCCTCGCGGGGTAAGTTCTTCACTACTGCCCAGTAAGTCTTCTTCACCTCGCTATTCTTGAACATCTCGTTCAGACGCGACAGTGCCTTACTGGTCTTGGCAAAAACAACAAGACCGCTCACGGGGCGGTCCAGCCGGTGGGCGACACCGATAAAGACATTTCCAGGCTTGCTGTACTTCTCTTTCAGGTACTGCTTTACAGTTTCCGAAAGCGGTGTATCACCCGTTTTGTCTCCCTGAACTATCTCGGAAGCGGTCTTGTTGACTATAATGATATGATTGTCTTCGTATACGACAGTCATCGGTTGTTAATGTTTAATGATTAGTGATTAATGATTAATGACTAACACCCAACTTCTCATTAAACATTAATCACTAATCATTAATCATTAAATTACATATTCATCCCACCATCTACCTGAATAACCTGACCGGATACATAAGAAGACATATCAGAAGCCAGGAAAGTAGCGATATTTGCCACGTCTTCGGGTGTGCCGCCACGACGCAAAGGAATCTTCTTGCACCATTCAGCCTTCACCTCTTCAGACAAGGCGTCGGTCATGGCTGTCATGATGAAGCCCGGAGCAATGGCATTGGCACGGATTCCACGAGAACCCAGCTCCTGAGCGATAGACTTGGCCAAAGCAATCATACCGGCTTTGGAAGCAGAATAGTTGGCCTGGCCGGCATTGCCGTGAACACCTACCACAGATGCCATATTGATAATGCTACCCGCCTTCTGGCGCATCATGATGGGTGTGCAGGCATGGATAAAGTTAAATGCCGATTTCAGGTTGACATTGATAACCATATCCCATTGCTGTTCGCTCATACGCATCATCAGACCGTCACGTGTGATACCGGCATTGTTTACCAGAATATCAATACGTCCAAAGTCCTTATGGATTTCTGCCACTACATTGGCAGTGTCTTCAAAGTTTGCTGCATTGGAGGCATAAGCTTTTGCCTTTACTCCCAAAGCTTCCAATTCTTTTGCCGTAGCCTCGGCATTTTCATCAATCACCAAGTCAGTGAATGCAATATTTGCTCCTTCTTGAGCGAACTTCAAAGCGATAGCCTTGCCGATGCCGCGTGCAGCACCTGTCACAATGGCTGTTTTTCCATCTAATAATCCCATATTATTTTAAAATTATTTATAAAATGTATTCTTACTTCTTTCCCAATGCACCAAGTACCAGACGGGTCACGTAAGTATCGCGTACCGCATCGTCCAGATTGGCCCCTATATGGCCGCGGATATAAGGTGTTTCAATACCTTTGACACTGTAATGCACAATCTCGGCAGTCATATCCAAGTCATCTATCTGGAAAACACCCTTCTCCATACCTTCACGCAGAACCTCCTTGAAAAGCTGGGTCTCTGTAGCATCGAAACGTTTGCGCACTTTCTCCACTCTCCAAATATCCCGAAAGAAATTGGCACGAAGAGTACCATTCCGAAAGACAACCTCTTTTACCGCATCCAGATGAGTGTAAATCATTTCCATCAGTTTCTCGTCCGGCTGAATATCTTTCTCTACCACGTGCTTCATCATATCCGAAAGAATATCCAGCTCCGACTCGACAACAGCCAAGTAGATATCTTCCTTGCTCTTAAAATAGGTATAGAGCGTTCTCCTACCTTTCTTTGAAGCGAGGGCAATATCATTCATCGTGGTATTTTCAACACCCATCTTTGCAAACAGCTGACGGGCAACGTCCACTAATTTAGCTTTTGTCTTCGATACGGTCATAGATTAATTGCACATTGCTTTATTATTTGAGCAAAAGTAAGACATTTCCGCATATCTTACAAGAAAACATTCATTTTATTAATGAACAGCCCTAAAAAGGAAGAAAAAAAGTAGGCTTATTATCGTTCTATTTATCAACATATTACTCATTAAAATCCACTTAACCTCAAAAATATCATGCATTTTATTTGCATATTAAATAAAAAGCCGTACCTTTGCACCCACAAAACAATAACATCGCGGAGTGGAGCAGTTGGTAGCTCGTTGGGCTCATAACCCAAAGGTCATTCGTTCGAGTCGGATCTCCGCAACTACAATGAGGATAAAAGGTTTTATAAACCGTTTTATCCTCATTTTTTTAATTCCCATCAAGGACAGAAAAAAATGTTTGCGCAAATAATGTGGGTCAACGTAACAATCTGAGGTATTTTATATTTAAGCATATAATTTAGCAAGTCTATATAAGAAAAAAGCTCTATCTCTTACTCCTCTGAACTGTGCTCTAAATGCTTTGATTTTAGCATTGAATGACTCTGCTGCGGCATTGGTTGCCCTCCTTTCAAAAAAATTGATTATATCCAGATAATGTGTTTGTATAGAACGTGCGACCCTTCCAAAGGTGAGGAACCCTGATTTATCTACTTCATCATACCACCTTGCCAGCCTTGTCAAAGCAATATCCTTAAACTTACACTGATGATAGATTAAGCCTAACCGCATAGACAGATAATATCCTTTCTTTATATCGGGATATTCCTTGAAAAGAATTTCAGCTCGTATTCTTTGAGACTGAGTCCATAAGGATTCCTTCTTGTAAAGCAGATAAATGCTTCTCGCTAACAACTGCTTTCTTGTATCTCCATTAGCGAAAACAGGTGCATGATACATCTTTCCACAGGCCTTTGCATAAGCAATCTGAGTGGACTCTTCATCCAAAGCCTCCCAGCGAGCTTTTACACGCATCTCCTGCACCGCTTCATAAGCTAACTTCTGTACGTGAAAGCGATCGGTAACACGTTTGGCCGCAGGAAAGCAGATGCGTGCAATCTGCTCCATGTTAGGAGCCATATCCAAAGTAATCTCGCGCACTTGGTAACGGCGGCGACGGGATAGCTTAAGCAGGACAGAAGTGACCGTATGAACGTCCGTACCTTTAATGATAGCAATCATACTACCTTTACCACCGTGAGCTTCTTTATTGATCAGTACAGTATAGAGTTCTCCACGCGAGAGGGCTACCTCATCAATACAGATATAAGCACCGATATTCTTTTCGAATAGTAGCCAATCCTCTGCATGAACAAGTTGGTCCCAATGGAGATAACCACTTAGATGGTTACGGTATTGACGCTCCAATAAATCTCCGTCAACTCCATATAAAACACCTAAGAGCTTGCAACTGATCGGATAGCTATCAATATAGTTCTTTTAAAAAAGACGCAAAATCTTGCGTCATACGAGTACCTTCAGCCACCATACGCCAGTTACGAGAGATATACTCATTATGCTTCTTTAAGATCCAGCGACGACGACGAATATTAAGGAAGACCTTCTTGCCACGAAGAGGAAAATCCTGAACAATAACAGGATCATAAAAGCCTTTACTCTCAGTATCCTGATCTGTATACTTCTCAGGAACGATATTTTTTTCCTCAAGGTAGATCACAACTTCATTTACGCTTTCCTTCACATCAACAAGAGCAAAGTACTCTAAAGTGCCTTCAGGAAGAAGAAGGCGATAACCGTTTAACTCCATAAGCTATGAATTTGGAGACAAAGATAATAATTTATAAATTTACCCCTCAGGTTTTTACATTGACCCAGTGTTTCCCTTAATAGAACAAGTTGTTTCATTATGGCGAACACTTTGTTTCCCTTAACAAAACATTTCGTTTCACCATATGAAAACAAACTGTTTTTCCTTATTGGAACAAACTGTTTCTCTATACTTGAACAAAGTGTTCATCGCTGTGAACTAACAAACTAACTATAATACTATAGTAGATGATATGCGCGTGGCACTTACTAATATGTGCTTGCAGATGAAATAAAAGAATCTATATAAATAGCCTCCTCTTTATTGTTCAGAACAGCTTGGGGCGTTTGTTATTGAACCGATAGCCGATACCCAACATCAGATAATTGGGCTCATGAAATTCCCGGAGGTTATATCCTATATGGAGATACGAATTGCGTGTTACGTCTATTTTCAGGGCAAGAATCTGATAGAAAGACTTCATGTCACCGCCGCCGTGCAGAACATTGGCTCCCAGACCGATACCTACCGTGAAGTAAGGCATGACAAATTCTCCGCGGGCGGATAAGCCCAATGCCATCTGCTTCTTGGCGGGCGGAGTATAGAAGCCGTTCTCTTCCTCGTACGATTCTTTCATGTTCGCACTGTGGTCGTATACGCCGTCCAACGCCACACCGGCGCGGAATTTATAGCCGAAGTTGTACATGGGTGCAAAGCTGAAACCGAACACGTTGTAAGTGCCGGGTGCGGGTACCTGGCCACTACTGCTCTCATGGGCCACTGCTTTCTTTCGCCAGGAGCCGAACAAAGTCAAGTCGTAGCTGACGTGGCGGGGGAATGGAGGAACAATAGGGCGTTGCCATGATTGGGCGAGTTCATCCGCTCTGCGGTTAAAGTTATATACCAGTCCCACTTTGCAGTCCACCGTGTTCAGACCGGAGTTGGGATATTGGGTGTTTCCGTTGGAAAAGTGGCTTCCGGTAGCTCCTATCATCAAGTCGAACTTGGGGGAGAGTGCCCACTTTAAGTAGAGGTTCACATTGAGATAGGCATTCACTTTCGAGCCGATAATCTGGTTCTCCGGGTTGTCATATTCATCGTAGGGTTTCCAGCCGAACGATGCGCCGAAGTTCCATTCATAGTTCAAGGATATGCGGGGGCTGAATTGGGCGATGCGTCCCCCTTGAAACAGATAGACCGCCAGCGGGTTGCCCAGCTCTTCCGGATTGCCGAAGTTGAAATAGCCGACTCCAATCCCTTGATAGGCTCCTATATAAGCCTGGTCGGCAACGGTGTGGGGACGGAGCTGGAAGGAGTATTTCAGATGGCCGGCATAGGCATTTTTCATGGCCTTGTATTGGTGGTTGGAGTACTCCAGAAAAGGGTTGGTCTGAAAAATATAGCCAGCACGCCCTTCTACGCCTAATCTGTGGATGAAGCGCTGTGAGAAAGGGAGTGTATCCCGTTTGTATTCCGAATGACTATCGGATGTCCATTGTTGGGCGTATATTGTATCAGACAAGAAAAGTACCGCTCCTAAGAAAGCTAGTATTTTCCATATCTGCATTCTATTTTTCATATGCCGTGTCGGTCTTTCTTGTTTATAAATGTTCCAAGTGAAGTTTAATTTCGTGCAAATATAGTTTTTTTCTCCTTTTGGTATTCACAATGAGACAACTATTTGTAAAAAGAGGGGGTAAAACTGAAATCGTCAATAGAATGGCAGACTTCGGTTTTACCCCTTCCTTATTCATTTACCCGGATGTTGTCTTATGATTCAGATGCTGGGTGGCGAGTGTTATTTCCGGTCGTTCTCCCGGATTTCCACACGGCGGATTTTCCCGCTGATGGTTTTGGGGAGCTCATCAACAAATTCGATGACACGCGGGTATTTGTAGGGAGCCGTCACTTTCTTCACATGGTTCTGCAACTCCTTGATAAGCTCTTCTCCGGCGCGTGCCTTGTACTCTTTTGCCAACACAATCGTAGCTTTTACCACTTGGCCGCGGATTTCATCGGGCACACCGGTAATGGCACATTCTACTACGGCTGGGTGGGTCATCAATGCACTTTCCACTTCGAACGGGCCGATGCGGTAGCCGCTACTTTTGATGACGTCGTCGGCGCGGCCCACGAACCAGAGGTAGCCGTCTTCGTCCTTCCAGGCTACATCTCCCGTGTAGTAAATGCCGTTGTTCCATGCCTCGTGGGTGCGGTTGGCATCACGGTAGTATTCCTTGAACAATCCCAGCGGTTTGCCTTTGTCGGTACGGATTACAATCTGTCCCTGTTCACCGGCTTCCACGGAACGTCCTTCGTGGTCTATCAGGTCTACATCGTATTGCGGATTGGGCAATCCCATGCTGCCGGGTTTCGGTTCCATCCACGGCATGGTGGCAACGGTAAGGGTCGTTTCGGTCTGTCCGAAGCCCTCCATCAGCTTGATGCCCGTTAACTTCTTGAAGGTCTCGAATACAGCGGGGTTCAATGCTTCTCCGGCGATGGTGCAGTATTCCAGACTGGATAGGTCGTACTTCGTGAGGTCTTCGTGAATGAGGAATCGGAAGATGGTGGGCGGTGCACAAAGCGACGTGACGTGATAATCTTGTATCTTCTCCAGTATGGCTGCGGGAGTGAATTTCTCGTGGTCGTATACAAATACGTTGGCGCCGGCAATCCATTGTCCGTAGAGCTTGCCCCACACGGCTTTTCCCCAACCGGTGTCGGCAATGGTGAGGTGTAGGCTGCTCTCTTTCAGGTTGTGCCAGAAGCTGCCGGTGACGATATGTCCCAACGGATAGGTGAAGTCGTGGGCCACCATTTTGGGCTCTCCGGTAGTACCGCTGGTGAAGTACATTAGGGAGATGTCATCGTTCGTGTTCGGATGTTCCGGTTTCACGAAAGGAGCGGCGGCCTCGATACCTTTGTGGAAGTCTTCGAATCCTTCGGGAGCTTCCGGCCCGACGCTTACGAGGCGTTTCACAGAAGGAGACTCTGGCATAGCTGCCGTGATATGGTCGGTGATGACGCTTTCGCCGGCACAGACTATCATTTTAATGTCTGCGGCGTTGCAGCGGTATACGATGTCTTTCTTCGTCAGCAGGTGGGTGGCGGGAATCACCACTGCACCGAGTTTGTGCAGTGCCACAATGCTGAACCAGAATTCATAACGGCGTTTCAGTATCAGCATCACCATGTCTCCGTGCCCGATGCCGAGGCTTTGGAAATAGGAAGCCGTCATGTCTGTGTACCGTTTCATGTCGGCAAAGGTAAACTGCCGGCATTCGCCCTGGTCATTGGTCCACAACAGTGCGGGTTTGTCGGGCTGCTCGGCTGCCCAGGCATCCACTACGTCATAGCCGAAGTTGAAATTCTCCGGTACGTTTATCTTCAGGTTCTTGATGAAGTCCTCCTGTGAGGTGAAGGATGTTTGAGATAAAAATCTTTCTACCATAACTTTATTACATGATTACTGCCAGGAATTTTACTGTCTTTCCGTCAAGCGCCTTCATGCCGTGCGGCAGTTTGGAGTTGAAGTACAGACTGTCTCCTTCATTTAAGATTAAGTCTTTGCCGTCGATGCTGACCATCATACGGCCTTCCAGTACGAGGTTGAACTCCTGACCGGCATGGCTGTTGTAATGTATCGGCTCGCTGTCCGGTTTCGGTTCTACGGTCACGATGAACGGGTCTGCCGTGCGGTTGATGAAACCGGCTGCCAGTGATTGGTATTTATATGCCTTGGTACGTTCTATACTGGTTCCTTTTCCGGCACGTGTCAGGAAGTAGGAGCTCATTTTGGGCTCTTGCCCAAACATCAGTGCGTCCAGTGATATGCCGTAGTGCCGTGCTATCTTCTGCAGCATGCTGACCGAGATGTCGAATTCTCCGGTTTCGGCAAGGCGGTACTCTTCTGCAGAGATGTCACAGTCGCGGGCGATATCGTCGGCAGTCAGTTCCAATACGTCACGCAGTCCGCGCAGGCGTTCGGCTATTTGTCTGATTTGTTCGTCCATAATTATATTTGTTTTAAATGGGTTGTTATTGAAATACACCGTTACGCCGCAGGGCATTGGCATATTGGCACATTAAATACTCGCTTTGATAGCTTTAATCACAGTGGAGGTGAATCCTTCGTGTTCCAGTTCGTTGATTCCCTTGATGGTAATTCCTCCGGGAGTACACACCTTGTCAATCTCAACACTGGGGTGTGTGTTACTGTTCAGAATCAGCTCGGCTGCTCCCTTCACGGACTGTGCCACCATGCGCATGCCGTCTTTGGGGTAGATACCCATTTCAATGCCGGCTTGCATAGCTGCCTGGATGTACTTCAGCACATAGGCGATGCCACAGGAAGTCATGGCGGTGGTTGCCGCAATCTTTTCCTCGGGAATGAGCATGGCAAGTCCCATCTGGTTGAAAATGTCCAGCATCAGCTGCTCCTGCTCCTTGGTGGCATTGCGGCTGGCGATGAGTGTCATACTTTCCATTTCGCTGATGGCTGTATTGGGAATAAGGCGGAACATGGTCATTTCCTTGTCTGCTACATAGTGTGTCAGTTCTTCGAAGGGAATACCGGCTGCAACGGAGATAAGAATCTGTGTGCCTCTCAGTTTCAATTCCTTTACCACAAGTTTCATCAGCCATGGCTTCACGGCAAAGATTATCATATCTGCACCGGTCACTGCTTCCTGATTATCGTTAGTCACTTGCAAAGCGGGGAATTCTGCCTTCAGTTTGTCCAGCTTGTCCTGGGTGGGGTTGGAGACAATGATGTCACCGGCAGGGATGATTGTTCCTTTTGCCAGCCCGCGGGCGATGGAGCCTCCCATATTTCCGGCACCGATAATTGCTATTTTCATATTTTCTTGTTGTTAAAAGAGTTGTCTGTTGGCAAAGGTAGATAAATTAAAGAACTTTCTTGAAGCGTTTCAAGAATTCCTTTGCTTCGTCCATGCTGAGGCACAGAGGCGGCAGCAGGCGGAGCACATTCGTACCGCTTACGCCGGTGAATACATGTTGCTCTTTCAGCAGTCTTAGGCGCAGTACCTTGATGGGGGCTTCAAATTCCAGTCCTATCATCAGTCCTCGTCCGCGAACATCCTTGATTTGCGGGAACTTTCTCAGTTCTGTCATCAGGAAGTCACCGACTTGCGCTGCATTTTCTATCAGTTTTTCTTGCTCTATGACGTCCAGTACGGCAAGGGCGGCACTGCAAGCCAGGTGGTTTCCACCGAAAGTGGTTCCAAGTTGCCCGTATACCGGTGTAAACATTGGGCTGATGAGTACGCCTGCCATCGGGAAACCATTGCCGATGCCTTTTGCCACGGTGACGATGTCGGCTTTGATGCCGTTGTACTGATGGGCAAAGAACTTGCCGCTGCGTCCGTAGCCGCTTTGGATTTCATCGAGAATCAAGACCGTGTTGTGTTCCGTACAAGTCTGGCGGAGAGCCTGCATGAATTCGTCTGTCGGCAGTTGGATGCCGCCTACACCTTGTATGCCTTCGATAATCACTGCGCAGACATCTCCTTTGGACAATTCGGCCTTCATGGCTTCGATGTCGTTCAACGGGAGGTAGGTGACGTGCCCGCAGTTGTTGATGGGAGCGATGATTTTAGGATTGTTCGTTACTTCCACCGCCAGTGAGGTACGTCCGTGGAATGCTTTTGAGAAGGATATCACACGGGTACGGCCATTGTAGAAAGAGGCGAGTTTCAAGGCGTTTTCATTGGCTTCGGCACCGCTGTTGATGAGGAAGAATGAGTAGTCGTCATAGCCACAGACTTTTCCCAAGCGTTCTGCCACTTGCTGTTGCAGCTTGTTAATTACTGAGTTTGAGTAGAATCCTAACGTAGCAACTTGGTTACTCACCATCTCTACATAATGTGGATGTGCATGTCCGATTGAGATGACTGCATGGCCACCGTAGAGGTCGAGGTATTCGGTACCGTTCTCGTCCCATACATGGCAGCCTTTTCCTTTGACGATGTTGATGTCAAAGAGAGGGTATACGTCGAATAAATTCATTTTTTTTAGAATGCAGAAGGTTTCAACCGTAATCCTACGGTCTCTTCCAGGTTAAACATTAAATTCATATTGTGAACGGCTTGTCCGCTGGCACCTTTCAGGAGGTTATCGATGCAGGAAATGATAAGCAGCTTGTCGCCGTGCTTCTCCAGATGGATGAGGCATTTGTTGGTGTTTACCACTTGCTTCAGGTCGATATTCTTCTCCACGATGTGGGTAAAGGAATCTTTGGCGTAGTATTCTTCGTACATGCGGACGATTTCTTCCAAGGCCACTTTGGTCTTCACCACAATGGTGGTGAAGATGCCGCGCGGGAAGTCACCACGGTAGGGGATGAAGTCAATGTCCGCATCAAAGCTGTTCTGCAGCTGTTTGAGCGATTGCTTGATTTCAGGCACATGCTGGTGCTCGAAAGCTTTGTAGACACTCATGTTGTTGTTGCGCCAGCTGAAGTGGCTCGTGGCACCCGGTTTCACACCGGCGCCGGTACTTCCGGTAATGGCGTTCACCATGATATCATCGTTCAGCATCAGATGTTTGGCAAGCGGCAGCAGACCCAGCTGTATGCAGGTGGCAAAGCAGCCTGGATTGGCAACGTGCTTCGCTTTGCAGGTGGCACGGCGGTTCAGCTCTGGCAAACCGTAGATGAAGTCGTGTTCGGGAGAGGCTATGCGGTAGTCCATGGAGAGGTCGATGATTCTCAGTTCCTCGGGCACGTTGTGGCTTTCGAGGAACTTCTTCGTGTCACCATGTGCCGTACAGAAAAAGAGTACGTCGATTTCTTCCAGCGGGAGCTGGTCGGTAAATACCAAGTCTGTTTCGCCGTACAGTCCTTCGTGCACGTCCGTAATTTTGTTGCCGGCATTGCTTGAGCTGTTGATAAATGCAATTTCTGCTTCCGGATGGTTGAGCAGCAGACGTATCAGTTCGCCTGCCGTGTATCCGGCTCCGCCTATGATTCCTACTTTAATCATTTCGATAATATCTATTTGGTTCTTGTGGTATAACAATTAGCATTATAATGTATATGGGTATGCCTGCAAATGCAGTAAAGATCGTGGCGAATGTATAAACGATACGCACCAATGAGACATCGAGTCCGAAAAAGTTTGCCAGTCCTGCACATACGCCTGAAAGCATCCTTCCAGTCCGGGGACGTGTCAGTTTTTGCTTCTTGTCCGTCATTTAGATTTTCTCGTCTTTATGGTTTGAGTAATAAGCGCGCAGTGCCGTAGACGTTACTTTGATGAAGCCCTTGGCATCTTCTGCTGTCCATCCTTTCTGCATCTCACCGTATTCGCCGAACTTGTTTTTCACAAGGTCGTCTTTGCTTTCTACACCTACGGTAGAGAAGCAGAGCGGGTGAAGTTCGAGGATAGCCGTACCGTTTACGTTGCGTTGCGAGGATTCCAGCATGGCTTCGATGTCGCGCATTACCGGTTCCAGATATTGGCTTTCGTGCAGGAACATACCGTACCAGTTGGCTACCTGGTCCTTCCAGTATTGCTGCCATTTGCTCAAAGTGTACTTCTCGAGGAACTTGTGTGCGCCGATAATCAGCATAGGTGCGGCAGCTTCGAAACCTACGCGACCTTTGATGCCGATAATCGTGTCGCCTACGTGCATGTCGCGGCCGATACCGTATGCCGCACCAATTTCTTCTACCTTCTGGATGGCTTTGATGGGGTCGTCGAATGTCTCGTCGTTCACGGCTTTCAGCTCACCTTTTTCAAAAGTGAGGCGCAACTGTTCGCTGCCCTCTTTGGTGCAGTGTTTCAGATAGGCGCTTTCGGGCAATCCCTGCGCGGAATCCAGAATCTCGCCACCACAGATGGAAGTGCCCCACAAACCTACGTTATAGGAGTATTTCAGTTTGGTGAAGTCGGCGGCAAAGCCGTGTTCGTTCAGATAATCAATCTCTTCCTGACGGCTCAGTGCCATATCGCGTGTCAGCGTGATGATTTCCACGCCCGGAGCCATGACGAGGAAAGTCATGTCGAAACGAATCTGGTCGTTGCCTGCACCCGTAGAACCGTGGGCAATGGCATCGGCACCGATTTCGTTGGCGTAACGTGCTATGGCCAATGCTTGGAAGATACGTTCGGAACTTACAGAGATAGGATAGGTGCCGTTACGCAGTACGTTTCCGAATACCATGTATCTCAGGCTTTTTTCGTAGTACTCCTGCGTTACGTCAATGGTGACGTATTCTTTAGCACCCAGCTTGTAGGCATTCTCCTCGTTAGTCTTCAACTGTTCGGGGCTGAAACCGCCGGTATTGGCACAAGCTGCATATACTTCGTATCCTTTTTCTTTGGCAAGATACATGACCGTGAATGAGGTATCCAAACCGCCGCTGAATGCGACTACCACTTTTTTCTTCTTTTCCATATCCTTATATTTTTATATTTTATCTTCTTCGTGCAGCTTCGGGTCGTAAAGCATTGCTGTGCAGATGCAGAATTTACGGTTCTTGGCTACCAATATATCATGGTTGATACAGCCTTCGCAACCTTTCCAGAAGGATTCGTCATCGGTCAGTTCGTTGAAGGTGACGGGCACATATCCTAGCTCGGTATTCATTTTCATGACGGCAGCTCCACTGGTGAGACTGAAAACTTTGGCATTGGGCCAGCGTAGGCGTGCCAGGCGGAAAGAGGCGGTCTTGATACGTTTTGCCAACCCCAGTCCCCGGTATTTGGGGTGTACTATCAGGCCGGAGGTTGCTACATATTGCTTGTTGCCCCAGCTCTCTATGTAGGTGAAACCGGCAAAATCGTCTCCACATAAGGCTATGATGGCCTTTCCTTCTTTCATCTTAGTAGCTACGTATTCGTGTGTGCGTTCTGCGATGCCCGTTCCGCGTACCTTGGCAGCTTCCCGGATGGTATCCAAAATCTTGTCCACGTAAACTTCATGTGAGGCGTCAGCCACCATCACATCAATTTGTTTCGAATCCATTTCTTATTTAATTTCTTGTTTTTTGTTGTTATCTGTCATTTAATGTTCGGTATGATTTGCGATAGGAAGCTGCGTACCTCGTCGTGTGATGCCGCTTCGTGCACCACCAGCATGATGGTGTCATCTCCGGCAATGGTACCCAGAATGGCGGGGCACTCCCGGTTGTCGATGTCGTAGGCCATGCTGCTGGCATATCCGGGCCGGGTACGGATGACGGCAATATTGCCCGAAAATTGAAGTGAAACGAATCCGCTTGTCATCAACATCTCACTTGCACTCTGGTCGTTCGAACGTTTATACATGATGTTGTTGGGCAGCACATATACGTATTTACCGTTCATGTTCGCTGCTTTCGCTACTTTCAGCTGTTTCAAGTCGCGTGACAAGGTGGCTTGTGTCAGTTCAAAGCCTTCCTTGCTCAAAGCTTGCAACAGTTCTTCCTGAGAACTGACGTCTTTGCTTGAGATAATCATCTTGATGGCGTCTAACCGATTGGCTTTTTTCTTCATTTTCTGTATAATTATTCTAAGAGTGGCGCAAAATTAGGGATTATTTCGGAAAGAATATGCAAAAAGGAGACTTTTTTCTTTGTTTTATGTATGTATTGTGCATTTTTCTTTGAAAGATGAGCTTTATTTGTTCTGGAAGGCAATAATCTTAGAAATAAAAAAGTGCATTTTGGGACTACCCTCTATTCTCTTTATTTTGTCTTATGCATATACTGGAAAAATACATAGATGATTGTTTTATAAAACTAATGCAGATGATTTTTGTATATACATTTGATTTTATCTGAAGGTAAATCTGGGGCTTTGATAAGGATTCGGGCTTCATCCATGGAGTTTTTTGTTTATAAGTCTGATAAACCTTATTTGGAATAGATTAATCTTTTTCTGTAATCGATGGTCTGTGTTATTATAAAATATTACTTTTGCTTTAATCTTATAATCAACCAATATAGAGCGAACAATATGGTTTTCTTGATAGAAAGTATTAATAATTAAGAATTTACCCTTTGTCACTTTAATTACTATGGAAAAATATATTATTGAAAAACTGAGATTAGGAGATGAACAGGCATTTAGATATATATACGATTGCCATTACATTCTTCTTTGTCGTTTTGCATATCAACTGTTGGATGACGTTGCTTTAGCAGAAGAAATAGTGGATGATACTATCTTCTATTTGTGGGAGCATCGTACTGATATTGAAATAACCTTTTCCTTACGTGCCTATTTGATGCGTGCAGTGCGTAATCGCTGCTTGAATGAATTGAATTCACAAAGGCATCGCAAAGAACTTCATTTCTCTTCTTTTATGCTTCCAGAAAATATGGAATTTTTAGATAGTGTTTTTGTGGAGGATAATCATCCTTTAGGTACTTTACTTGAGCAAGAGTTGGAAGAAAAATTATTGAAATGTATTGAGGAACTTCCAAAAGAATGCCGTGCGGTTTTTAAGAAAAGCCGTTTTGAACAAAAAAAATATGAAGAAATAGCAGATGAACTGAAAATATCGGTGAATACAGTTAAGTATCATATTAAAAATGCTTTAGCATCCATTCAATTACATATGGGAGACTATCTGAAACTGCTGATATTGTATATGTTTTGGGAAAATTGAAAAAAATACATTTTAGACTACCCTCTTTCTTTTCTATTTTGTCTTACTAATAAACGTACTTGTAATTATGCATACAGAAGAAAAATATAACGATATAGATAAGCTGATAGCATCGTATTTATCCAATGAATTGGATGAAAAATCCTTTTCTGAGTTAAAGCGGTGGAGTATGGAGTCAGAAACTAATCGTATTTATGTACGTGATCAGTTGGAAATTTGGTTCTCTTCAGGCGTATTGAGCGATAAGACCTTCTTTAATAAGAATGAAGCATTTGATTTATTTAAGCAACGGGTTGCTGAGGCTGGAAGGAATAAAAGACTTCGACGTTTTTCTTGGAAAGTGATATATCGCGTAGCCGCTGTAGTTTTACTTTTGTTGTTGCCTTTGGCTACTTATTGGCAAGGAAAGGAGGCTGTCAAACATAATTTTGCAGATATGGTAGTAGAGGCTCCATTAGGAGCACGTACTAAATTATATTTGCCGGACGGCACATTGGTATGGTTGAATGCAGGTTCTAAGATTGTTTATTCGCAGGGATTTGGTGTAGATGATAGAAATTTGTCTTTGGAAGGAGAAGGGTATTTTGAAGTTACTAAAAATGAGAAGATTCCTTTTGTTGTTGAAACAAGGGAACTTAATTTGAAGGTGCTTGGAACGAAGTTTAATTTTAAAAATTATCCAGAAGACGAGGAGGTTACTGTAAATCTGATGGAAGGAAAGGTGGCTTTGCAAAATGAACTGAAAAAGATGCCCGCTTTGTATCTGACTCCCCGAGAAAAAATGGTTTTGAATAAACGAACTGGTATAATAAAGAAATCGAAGACCCATGTAGAATATTCAAATGCCTGGTCTAGGAATGAATTGTTTTTTGATGAAGAATTGTTGGAAGATATTGCGAAGAAATTGATGCGTAGCTATGATGTGAAAATACAAGTGGCTGATTCTTTGCGGAACAAACGATTCTATGGTAGTTTTAAAATAATAGGAAACACCATTGACGAAGTACTTCAAACAATAGCTTCTACCAATAGAATGCAGTATAGGTATGAAGATGAAAAATATATTTTATATTGATTTTTGAGAATGAGTAAATGTGTTGAACCTTAAAAACATTGAAGACATGAAAATAAATCCTTCCGGCTGATGCGACGAAGGCACTTGAGTAATAAAATGGAGGGTGCGGCAACACCCCCCCAGATTAAAAGTCAAGTAGTCTTGATAGAGATCACCTTGAATTTAAGATTATGCAAAGATAGTGAATCTTTAAATAATCTTGTTAATTACCTTAGTTATTTAATTAAAAATCAGGAGTATTATGAGATATTTTAAAAGGGCTATATTAATAGCCTCGGCAGCGCTTTGCTTTAATTTATCGGCCTTTTCGCAAGATATAACGCTGAAAGCCAATAATGTAACGGTAAAGGAGGCGATGGAGCAGTTGAAGAAATCGTCTGGATATTCATTTGTATTTTCATCGGCAGATGTCAATACAAAGAAACGTATCTCTATATCAGTAGAAGATGCAGGTATAGAAGAAGTTATAAAACAAATTCTGCAGGGACAAAGTGGATTTAGTTATGAAATTCAGGGTAAAAAGATTATTATAAAAAAAGCGCAGACAGGAACTGTTTCTTCTGCGCAAGAGGGTAAGGTTAGAGGACGTATCGTTGATGCTACCGGTGAACCGGTAATCGGCGCTACGGTTAGGGAACAAGGTACATCCAATGGTACAACTACCGACATTGACGGTAATTTTACCTTGGATGTAGCTCCTAATGCCAATTTAGAAGTGTCTTATATTGGTTATCAGACCCAGGTCTTGAAGGCCCAGAGTGGCAAAATGCTTGCTGTCACATTGAAAGAAGATACACAGTTACTGGATGAGGTTGTGGTTATCGGTTATGGTACGACAACACGAAAAGATTTCACAGGCTCTGTGTCATCCATGAAGTTGGAAAATTCGCCAGTAGCGCTGGTTGCTAACACGAATGCTTTGGAAACTCTGAAAGGTTCCGTGGGTGGTCTGGATATTGGTGCTACTAATACAGCTGGTGGTCAACCTTCTATGTTAGTCCGGGGACAAAATTCTATTTCGGGTAATAATGACCCGTTACTGATTGTGGATGGTGTGATTTTCTTAGGTAGTTTAAATGATATCAACCCCAATGATATAGCTACAATTGATGTCTTGAAGGATGCCACTTCTGCGGCAGCCTATGGTTCACGTTCGGCAAATGGTGTTATTGCTATCACTACTAAACGTGGTAAATCGGGTAAGCCTGTGATAAATTTGAATATGACAGGTACAATGCAATCTTGGCATCGTCAACCGGAGTTCATGAATGGCAAAGACTATTTACAGATGCTTCATGATAAAAATGGAACTACTGTAGAGTCGCTGAGTGCACAGCAGAGAGCTAACTATGAGGCTGGTCATGAGACTAATTGGTTAGATGAGATCTCCCGTACTGGCTGGTTGCAGGACTATCAAGTATCCGTATCGGGTGCAGGTGAAAAGATGAATTATTATATGTCCACTTCTTATACGGATAATCAAGGGATAATCATTGGCGATGACTTTTCTCGTTTTACAATGATGGCCAAAATCAGCACGGATATTACAGATTGGTTGGAAGTGGGTGCAGATGCCTCTTATTCTTATTCAGACTATTCGGGAGCAGGTGCTGAGTATAACAGAGCGGTTCTTCTTGGTCCGTACGATGTAATGTATCGTAAAGGCACTGATTTGTTGGAAAGATTCCCTTTAGGTTCTAATGAATTTGAAAATCCATTATGGAAAGACCAGTCTGGTACTTATGATAATTTGGATACCAGGCGTACGTTCCGAATCAATGCACATGCTGTGGTTAAGCTGCCTTGGGTAAAAGGTTTGAGCTACCGTTTCAATTATTCGGCTTACATGAATGTGAACGATGGCGCCGAATTCTACCATGAAGGATATTATGCTCCATTGGGTGCTTATGATGATGACTCCCGTTATTCTGCAGAAACCGTTTATTCTAAATTAGGATCAACAAATGGTTATTATCAGAATACAAGAGCGAATAGCTGGGTAGTGGATAATATTTTGAATTATAAGAATACGTTCGGTAAACATACCATTGATTTGACGGCTGTTGCTACTCGTGATAGTAAATTTGACAGATGGGATAAAATGGAGGGACGTGATTATGTAGCTAATGGCAATACGAACTTGGGCTATAATGGCTTGCAATATGCTACAACACAAAAGACCACTACTGGCATTACACGTCGTAGAAATGCCGGTTATTTTGCCCGTGCATCCTATTCTTTTGACGATGCTTATTATCTTACAGCTTCTTATCGTAGAGATGGTGCTTCAGTTTTTGGTGCGGATAATAAATGGGGTAATTTCTATGCTTTCGGCGGTGCATGGCGTGTTACTCATGAGAAGTTCATGGAGAAAGTCCGTTTTTTGAATGATTTGAAACTTAAGTTATCCTGGGGTAGAAATGGTAACCAGGGTATTGATCCTTATGGAACTTTGTCCGAGGCTGTTATCGGCCCGGGTGGTGGCATTGCTTATCCTTTTGGAAACTCTACGGTACCTTCATTTGGTATAAAACAAAATTCATTGGGTAACAGCGGTCTTGGATGGGAAACGACTAATTCGTGGAACTTCGGTTTTGAGTCGGCTTGGTTGAACAACCGCTTGTTTGTTAACATGGATGTGTATTTGTCAAGAACTACTGACCAGATATTCAATCGTACTATTCCTTCAATGACAGGTTTTGATTCTATGAAATCAACAATGGGTGAAGTTGCCAATCGCGGGGTAGAATTCAGTATCCATTCTGTAAACATCGAGAATAAAGATTGGCGATGGGATACTAATCTTACCTTTTGGCTGAACCGTAATGAATTGGTTCATCTATATGGTGAAGATTTGGATGGTGATGGTAGAGAAGATGATGATTTGGGGAACAATCTATTTATCGGGCACTCCATTCATTCTATCTATGGTTACAAGGTGGCGGGTATTGTGCAGAAGGATGATACAGAATACATACAAGCCAATGGCGCTACCCCGGGTAATCCGAAATATGTGGATGTAGATGGCAATGGAACCATTGGTGTGGAAGACCGTACCATACTGGGTACATCAGACCCTCGTTTCAAGATGAGTTTGTCAAACACCCTTTCATGGAAGAATTTTGAATTATATTTTATGCTTACTGGCACGTTTGGAGGAAATGGATATTATGTAAGTGAAAATGCCCCGGCTTTCCTTGCTGGTGGTGGTGGCGGTGGAGCCTATTCTAACAATATGTATATACCCTATTGGACAGAAGAACGTCCGAGCAATAAATATCCTGCGGCAAACTTTAGTGGTGACGGACGTTTCAAAGGTTTGCAAAGCCGTGCCTTTGTTCGTCTGCAGGACATCACATTGTCCTATACCTTTAATTCTGCTAAAATAAAGAATTTCGGTATCAATAATTTGCGTGTCTTTTTTACTGGAAAGAATCTATTCACGATTACAGGTTGGGAAAATGGAGATCCTGAATTAGGTAATACAATTTTATCTTCTACGTATCCTATTTCAACAAATCTCTCGCTGGGAGCAAACATTAGTTTCTAAACTTTATACTTTGATGAATTATGAATATTTTAAAAAATAAAATCAATGTTGGATTAATAGCTTTATCTGCTATTATGGCAAGTGGTTGTGATGATTCTGCTTTCTTGAAGGAATCTCCGGAATCTTCCTATGCAATAGAAAATGTATTCAAAAGCTCCAACCAGGTGAAACAAGTAGTTACGTCCTGCTACGAGAAAGTGCGTGATATATTTTGTACTTCTGCACCTATGCAGTTCTCTCCGAGACATTTCTATATGGGAAATAACGGAACTGATATGTTTGATGTTCCCAACGGTCGGGATGCACAGAATATGAATGATTATAGTAAGTTGGCAGCCGACTATGACATTTACAAGCAAGTATACAATAATTTTTATAATCTGGTATCCCAAGCTAATCTGGCCATATCTGCTGCCGAAGAGGTCGCGTGGAGCTCCGAGGCTGACAAGACCCAGACATTGGCAGAAGCACATTTTTTCAGAGCATATGCTTATATGAACTTGGGTGAGCTGTATGGTGGAGTGCCTTTGGTGACGGAACGTATTACTGGACCACGTTATGATTTTCAACGCAGTAGTCGTGTGGAAACTTATCAGCTTGCGATAGATGACCTGGAAAACTATGCTTTGAATCTTCCAGAAACCCATGCAGAAGCGGGACGTTTGGTAAAAGGAGCTGTTCAGCATTATTTGTGCCAGCTTTATATTGATAAGGGGGTGGCGTTGCAAGAAGAAGGTCAGGATGGCGCTGAATCTTTTCGTAAGGCTAAGGAATATGCTGATGCTGTGATAGATGGCGGTATCTATCGTCTGATGATGAACCGTTTCGGTACTCGTCAGCATGAGAATCCTACTTACTATTATGCAATCAGCATACAGGACCAGACAGCAGAGCATACTTATGAGTCTGCTGGGGTACATATTGAGGGGAATGTTTACTGGGATTTGTTCCAAGAAGGCAATCAAGATTATCAGAATGGTAATACAGAAGCTATTTGGGTAGCCCAGATGAGCTTGGATCTCTGTCAGCAAGGATATACAGCAAACCGTATGGCTCATTCTTGTAACTATAGTCCGGTAGCTCGTGACGTGCAAGGAGAATTGATGGGGAGTTTGGAAGATGTTGGTGGTGAGGGGGTTACGGCTGTAATGCCTACCTATTATACACGTGACATCATTTATGAAGATAAATGGGCGGAAGATATGAGAAATTCCGAGGCTGTATTCAGAAGGACATTTGTGGGGAACCAAAAAAATGGTAACTATTATGGCAAGGTGGTTCCATGGGATGTGTTGCACAAGGTTTCAAATGGGGTAAAAGATAGGCAAGCTGAAACATTTTTGTTTCCTATTTCCTGTAAGATTGCTACGGATAAATATTCCGGTTATATTGCAGGTATTGATGGCAACTTTTCTTTCCTTTATAGAGATGATTATTTGGCACGTTTACCGGAAACTATCTTGCTACGCGCGGAGGTGAAGTGGCGTTTAGGAGATAATGCCGGTGCTGCTGCTGATATTAATAAATTGAGGGAAAGAGCACAATGTGGCTATATGGTTACGGCCTCAGATGTGAATCTGGATCTGATTTTGGATGAACGTGCCCGTGAATTGGTTTATGAAGAGCATCGGTGGAATACTTTGCTCCGTATGGGAGGTACCATAGCTATTGACCGCATTAAAAAGTATGCTTACTGGGATGTGGCTCGTACTTCACTTGCTAATAAAAATTTCAACCTTTGGCCGATTCCTCAAAGTGTGATTGACACTAATAAGGACATAAAGTTAGAACAGAATCCGGGTTGGTAAAAGAGCAATATTATGATATGGTAAAGAGATACCCGGAGGAGTAAAAGAGAATTAAAGAATGCATGTATTTGTTTGAAGACTCTTTTTCCTACGGGTATCTGTTTTTTAGAAATTCAATCGTTATGAAGAAAATTCTTTTTTTATTATTGTTTTGTCTATTGGGTTTTCAGTATTCTCTGGCCGGTCCGATTCTTCTGGAAGACCTTCGCTGTGAGAATCTGAAGAATCCTCTCGGTATAGATAACATAACCCCGCATTTCAGTTGGAAGGTGTTGTGTGACATTCCTATGAGTCAGGAATATTATGAAATACAAGTGGGGGCAGATAGCCTTGAGTTGTCTCGGGGAGAAGCTGATTTGTGGAATTCCGGCAAGACGAAATCTTGTGCTTCTGTGATGATTCCTTATCAAGGTAAGGGTTTGAAGTCACGCCAGTTATGTTATTGGCGTGTACGTGTGGGCAATGAAAAAGGGGAGCTCTCGGAGTGGAGTCCTATCCAACGTTTTGCAATAGGTATATTGGGAAATGACAACTTGCAGGGAAAGTTCATTAGTCTGGACGGAGGTAATGTGGATTCGCCTTTGCTGCGGAAATCATTTACAGTGGACAGGCCTTCTACCACCTTTTTATATGTCAATTCTTTAGGATATCATGAAGTGTATATCAATGGAAAGAAGGCGGATTCCTCTGTTTTGTCACCTGCTGTTTCGCAACTGGATAAGCGTTCGTTGGTTGTGACCTATGACATTACGTCTTTTTTGAAGTCTGGTAAAAACGAAATACTCTTATGGCTGGGAAAAGGTTGGTATAAGAAAACCACTTTCAAAGCTGAGCATGACGGTCCGGTGGTAAGGGCCGATTTAAGCACTTTGAAAGATGGGAAATGGAAAAAACTGCTCACGACAGATGTTACGTGGATGGGACGTGAGAGTGGTTATGCTGATATGGGAACCTGGAATGCTTTGCGCTTCGGCGGTGAACGGATAGATGCTCGCATGCTTCCTGCTGGTCTTACGGCAAGGGAGTTGGACAAACTGCAATGGAAGTCGGCTGTTGAAGTGTGTGTGAATGACCGGAAAGCGACTCCGCAGATGTGTAGTGCAAATAAGATCCAGGAAACGTTGACAGCAAAGAGTATCACTGCCCTTGGTAACAATACATGGTTAGTGGATATGGGGAAGGTGTTGACTGGCTGGTTTGAACTACAAACTCCTCAACTGCCTGAAGGGCATGAAATAACGGCAGTTTATAGCGATTTTATGAAGGCTGATGGCAGCATTGAAGAGCAAGGGGAGAGTGATCTCTATATTGCTTCCGGTAAAAATGGTGACAAGTTCTGCAATAAGTTCCATCACCATGCTTTCCGTTACATTAAGATTTCCAATTTGCCTTATCATCCGCAGCCGTCGCAAATAAAAGCTTACTTGGTACATGGTGATTATCGTCCAGCATCTACATTCGTTTGTTCGGATGCAGACTTGAATGCTATACATGATATGGTGAACTACACATTGCGCTGTCTGACTTTCAGCGGTTACATGGTGGATTGTCCGCATTTGGAACGTGCCGGTTACGGCGGTGATGGTAATTCGTCCACACAGGCATTCCAGACTATGTATGATGCCGCTCCGACTTATATGAACTGGTTACAAGCATGGGGTGATGTGATGCAAGAGGACGGTGGACTGCCTCATGTAGCTCCTGCCGGTGGTGGTGGCGGCGGTCCTTATTGGTGTGGGTTTATAGTTCTGGCCCCTTGGCGTACTTATGTAAACTATGGAGACAGCCGGCTGTTGGAACGCTATTACGACAATATGAAGAAATGGTTCGGTTATGTGGACAGATACACCGTAAACGGATTGTTGAAACGCTGGCCCGACACAACTTACCGTGATTGGTATCTGGGAGACTGGTTGGCTCCCATAGGTGTAGATAGCGGGAACCAGATGTCGATAGACTTGGTGAACAACTGTTTTGTCAGTGACTGTCTGGATGCTATGTGCAAGATAGCGACGGCATTGGGACGCAAGGATGAAGCGGAGGATTTTGCCGTGCGTAAGGAGAAGTTGAACGTTCTGATTCACCAGACATTCTATAACGATGAAGAAAATATTTATGCTACAGGGTCACAACTGGATATGTCTTATCCGATGCTTGTAGGGGCAGTGCCTGACGCTTTATATGATAAAGTAAAGCAGGAGATGCTTGCCCGTTCAGCCGGACAGTACAAAGGACATATAGCGGTTGGTCTGGTTGGGGTCCCTATCCTGACGGATTGGGTTATCCGGAATAAGGAAGCCGATTTCATGTATGACATGTTGAAGCAACCAGACTATCCGGGATATCTGCACATGCTTAATAATAATGCTACTACTACATGGGAGTATTGGAATGGGGAGCGTAGTCGTGTGCACAATTGTTATAACGGTATTGCTAATTGGTTCTATCAGGCTGTCGGCGGTATTCGAGCTGATGAAAAACAACCGGGTTACCGGCATGTGTTTATTGAGCCGCAAATTCCACAAGGGGTGACTTGGGCAAATACTACTAAGGAATCTCCTTATGGAACTATCATAGTGAATTGGAAATTGCAAGATGACTGTTTAATGATGCATGTTGTGTTGCCGGTAGGAGTGGAGGCAAGTGTTGCTATTCCCAGCAATGCTAATAAAGGTGTTGTGAATGGTCAAGAAGTTAAATTGGATAAGCAGTATTTGGAATTAGGCACAGGCACATATGATATAGAAATCAGGTAGTTATAATCATTTTCTGGAGATAAAGATAGAAGTCTTATTTTCAAAAATAAGGAGTAGCTGCTAGGTGTTCATTTCTTTTGTAATAGAAAGGATGCTTTGATTATGCATCTTTTGGGAAAATATTTACTGATAAAAAAGAATAAGATGAAGAAATTTATAATTGTAGCAATTTGCTTATTAATGGGTATTAATGGAATGCAATCTCAGAGCATTCCGGTTTTTAAGGAGGGAGAGCGAGTTGCTTTTGTAGGTAACAGTATAACTTGTGGAGGACATTATCATTCCTATATATGGTTGTATTATATGACCCATTTCCCGAATCGGCGCATTGATGTCTTTAATGAAGGTGTCGGGGGCGATGTGGCAAAGCAGATGTCTCAACGATTGGATAAAGTTTTTGAACATAACCCCACCGTGGTTACTCTTTCGTTCGGCATGAATGATACCGGTTATATGGATTACACTCTTACAGAGAATGCAAATATAGGGCTTAAGAATGTAGAGACCTCCTGCCGTGATTACAAAGTCATAGAAGATACCTATAAAAAATATCCTAAAGTTCAGAAAATTCTGATTGGCAGTTCGCCTTATGACGAAACTTCTTGTTTCAATAAGGTCCCTTTTCCGGGAAAAAATAAGTTGATTCAGAATATTTCTGATTTTTTGAAAGAAAGGGCATATGCCAATCGGTGGGGATATGTGGATTTTAATCGCCCGATGACAGAGATCAACATGCGTGAGCAACAGGCTGACTCTACATTTACGTTGTGTGGCGGTGACCGTGTCCATCCTACAACAGACGGCCATTTGGTGATGGCATATTTATTCTTGAAAGCTCAAGGATTAGCTAATGAGCCTGTTGCAGATATAGCTATAGATGCTTCAACCAGGACTGTGAACCGTTCAGATAACTGCAAGATTGATGATTTGGTTGTTTCTTCTGAAAATATCAGTTTTACTTATCTAGCTAATTCACTCCCTTATCCGATAGACAGAAGCCATTACAACAATGAACTGCATACGCAGGCTGATGCATTGAATGTCATACCGTTCATGGATGAAATGAATTATGAGGGTTTGGCGGTGAAAGGCTTGTCCGATGGTTATTATGTTTTGAAAATTGATGGGAAGACAATAACACGTCTAACAGCTGGTGACTTGAAGCGTGGAATCAACCTGGCTGCTTATGACAATACCCCTCAAAACGAACAAGCACAACAGATACGTCGGTTGAATGAGCAGCGCTGGTTTATGGAACGTGAGATGCGTGAATATTACTGGATGGAATATAACTTGATGCGTGACAAAGGGCTGCTGTGGGCAAGTAATGAAAAGGCTGTCAACACTATGTTGGAGAATCGTAGGACTAATCCTTTTGTTAATATGCTGAAAGATTATTGGTTGCGTTTCATGCATAAGAGTGTTCGTGAAGATAACGAAAATGAGCAGTTGGAATTGGTGGAGCGTATTTATAAAATGAATAAACCACAGGCTTTGAAAGTGGAACTGGTTAAGCTTTAATTGAGGGAAACGGTATGAGGGAAAGGTTTATAATCTTTTTAATAGGTTTGCTGGGCTTTAATAGTTTGGTAAAAGCCCAGCAAGCCTATTTTATAGATGGTTATCATGGAGGAGTCTATGGACACTATCCTATGGGGCAGACTTCATTCATTGTCCAGAAATTGAAACAGTATCCGGATTGGAGAGTCAATCTAGAGATAGAACCGGAATCTTGGGAAGTAGTCAGACAACGCGATCCAGAGGGGTATTCTGCTTTTAAACAAATGTTCAAAGACCAGTCTGTCCGTTCCGGACGCATAGAATATGTGAATCCTACTTATGCCCAAAGTTATTTTTTCGGAACTTCGGGAGAAAGTGTTATCCGTCAATTTCAATATGGGATGCGTCTTCTTAGAAAACACTTCCCCGAAGCTGTTTTCACCACTTATTCAGCAGAAGAACCTTGCTTTACAAGTTGCTTACCTATGGTCTTGAAGTCTTTAGGCTTTTCGTATGCTTCGACAAAGAATCCCAATACCATGTGGGGAGGCTATGTAAGTGCTTATGGGGGGGAATTGGTGAATTGGGTAGGACCGGACGGGACGAAACTTGTTACAGTACCCCGTTATGGCTGCGAAGATTTACAGCCGGGTTCGACCTGGCAGTCCATAGCTTGGTTTAACAGTAGGGATTATATTGGGAAATGCCTGGATGCGGGGATTAAGCATCCGGTAGGCATGTGCATTCAGGATGCGGCATGGAGCCATGGCTGGAATAAGGGACCTTGGTTGGGTCAGGATACTGCTGCTTATTATTGTCCTACAGCTTATAAGACTTGGCGTGACTATATACAGAATTGTTCGAACGGGAGTACTGGAGACGATTGGCATTTTTCACAAGAGGATGTGTTATGTTCTTTAATGTGGGGAACACAAGTTATGCAACGTCTGGCGAGGGAGATTCGTACAGCAGAAAATACCATTGTCCAAGCGGAGAAGATGGCTTCTTATGCAAAGCTGTATCGGGGAGAGAAATGGCCCATGGATTCCATAGATGAGGCATGGCGTACATTGATGCTTTCTCAGCACCATGATTGTTGGATTGTTCCGTATAACCGTTTGAATGGTGGGAAAACCTGGGCAGAAACGGTAACCGATTGGACTAGAAATACAAACCAAAAGAGCCAACGAGTGATAGACCAATCTTTAAAGCTAATGGCAGGTCAAAGGAGAGGAAATAAGATTCGGGTCTTCAATACATTGGCTGTGGAGAGAGAAGAACCGGTTTCTGTCGAAGTCCCTTCTTCATGGAAGGGCAAAGATTGGATAGCGGTTGATAATCGGGGGGGAGAATCTCCTACCCAATGGATTGATGAAGGGGAAGTCACTAAATTACTGTTCCGTGCAAAAGTTCCATCTACGGGGTTTGCAACTTATACTTTCCAGGAGTCTACAAGCCGTGCTAAGGCAACTTTTTGTTTCGAGCGGATGCATGATGGTAGGTGTCGTTTGGAAAGTGACTTATATTCTCTGGTTTTAAATCCGTCTAAAGGTGGTGCTGTGGAAAGTCTTAAGGTAAGATTCCTTCAAGACAGAGAACTGGTTGATTGGGGTAATGGACGGAGCTTTAATGAGCTGCGGGGATTCTTTATTGAGAAAAATTCTTTTTTGTCTAGTACCGAACAGCCTGCTACGATTCGGTTAATGGAGCAGGGCCCTTTACTGATGAAGGTGTGCGTACAAGGTAAGATAGGGGTGCATCCTTTTGTACAGACAATTCAATTGGCGCAGGGTGAACCTCGAATCGACATGCATATAAAGATTGATTGGATGGGTGATGTGCAGATTGGTGAACCGGGTATTGAATTTAAGACTGAAGACCCGCGCAAATCCTTTTATGATGACCGGTATAAACTGCTACTTTATTTTCCTACGGAGATAGAATCTCCCTTGATTTACAAGGATGCTCCTTTCGATGTGTGTAAAAGTCGTTTGGAAAATACATTCTTCAATCGTTGGGACAGCATTAAACATAATGTCATTGTACATTGGGTCGATAAGGTTGCTGGAGATAATTCGTGTGGGCTGACTTTGTTCTCTGACCATACAACCAGCTATGTGCATGGGGAGGATTTTCCTTTGGCATTGAATGTGCAGTATGCAGGCAAAGGGCTTTGGGGAATGGATTATAGAATAGATAGACCTACTGAATTCTCATATTCTATATTACCTCATCAGGGAAATTGGGAACAATGCCGTTTATGGACACGTAGTGAAGAACGGAATGAACCGTTGATAGCTACATTGGCGGGTGATATTTCTTTGACTTCTGCTTCTTTCCTATCCGTAGAAAATGATGCCTATGAATTGTCATCCATGTATTATGAAGGAAAGAGTTTGTATGTCCGTTTGTTCAATTCTCTGAGTAATGATACTTCGAGAAAGATTGCTATAACCGGAACGAATTTGAGTGTTAAACTAGTAGAATTGGATGGCCGGACTATAGAAACATTGCTTGTACATGAGGAAAATGGGAAGAGTTATTTGGATTTAGCCATTCCTCAATTCGGAATACGTACATTAAAAATTGATTCGAATGAAAAATAAAATATTATTATCTCTTTTTTTATTATTAAATCCGTTCTTCATATCAGGAAACAATCGGACTGATGATAAAAATTATGCGGAGGAAGTCAATACGTTGATTGGTACGAAAGGGCTTGGCCTTGCGTCGGGCTATCTTTATCCAGGGGCGACTTATCCTTTTGGGATGGTACAGTTTACTCCATCTTATTTTTCAAAAAGTGCCGGTTTTGTAATCAACCAATTGAGTGGAGCCGGTTGTGACCATATGGGTAATTTCCCCACTTTTCCCGTAAAGGGAACGTTGCAGGCCTCTCCAGAGAATATTTTGAATTACAGAATCAATATTTCTAAAGAACAAGGTCATGCCGGATATTATGAAGCAACAGTACAAGAGGATATTCGGGCACATTTGACGGTTACTGAGCGAACTGGTATGGCCAAGTATGAATTTCCAGCCAATCAGACCATGGGGACGGTTATCATAGGCGGTGGTATATCAGCCACCCCTATAAATCAAGCAGCAATTGTTATCACTGCTCCCAATAGGTGTGAAGGGTATGCTGTTGGGGGAAATTTTTGTGGATTGCCTACTCCCTACAAAGTCTACTTTGTTGCGGAGTTTGATAAAGGCGCAGTTGAGTTTGGAACCTGGAAACAGAAGGAACTGAAACCTAATACAACTTTTGCCGAAGGAGAATATTCAGGTGTTTATTTTACTTTTGATTTAGATAAGAAGAAGGATATACAATATAAGATTGGAGTTTCTTATGTGTCCGTTGATAATGCGCGGAAAAATTTGAGAATGGAGAATGCAGGCTGGAACTTTGACGAGATAAGGGGAGAAGCCGAAAAAAGATGGAACCACTATTTAAGCAAGATAGATGTTGAAGGCGACAATGCGGACCGTATCACCCAGTTCTATACACATTTGTATAGAACAATGATTCATCCGAACGTTTGCAGTGATGTAAACGGTGAATATATGGGGGCTGATAACCGGGTATATAAATCACGTTCCAAACAATATACTTCTTTTAGTAATTGGGATACTTATCGTACGCAGATTCAGCTTTTGGCTATGCTGGAGCCAGATGTGACTTCTGATATTGTAATTTCTCACCAGGATTTTGCAGAACAATCCGGTGGTGCTTTTCCACGTTGGGTGTTGGCAAATGTAGAAACGGGAGTCATGCAGGGGGATCCTACTCCTATTCTGATTTCGAACGCTTATGCGTTTGGAGCCAGGAATTATGATCCTAGACCGATTTTTAAAACAATGAGAACAAATGCAGAAATACCGGGAGCCAAATCGCAGAATATAGAAGAAAGGCCGGGATTAAAGCAATATCTGGAGAAAGGTTACTATAATGCTTCCGAACAATTGGAGTATACTTCTTCAGATTTTGCTATCGGACAATTTGCTTTGCGTGCTATAGGAGATGAATTCTCGGCCTGGCGTTATTTTCACTTTGCACGTTCCTGGAAGAACCTTTTCAATCCGGAAACTGGTTGGTTACAATCCCGTAACCCCGATGGCTCTTGGAAACCGTTAAGTGAGGACTTTCGTGAATCTACTTATAAAAATTATTTTTGGATGGTGCCTTATGATATTGCAGGCTTGGTTGAAATGATTGGGGGTAAAAAAAATGCAGAGCAACGTTTAGATGAGTTCTTCCAACGTTTGGATGCTAATTATAATGATGCTTGGTTTGCTTCGGGTAATGAACCAAGTTTTCATATTCCTTGGATATATAACTGGGTAGGATGTCCGTATAAGACACAGGCTGTCGTAAATCGGATACTGAATGAACAGTATTCTGGCAAGATAGATGGGCTTCCTGGCAACGATGATCTGGGAACAATGGGGGCATGGTATATTTTTGCTTGTATAGGATTATATCCGGAGATTCCGGGAATTGGTGGTTTCACCATAAATACGCCAATCTTTTCTTCTGTAAAGATTCATCTGAAAAATGGTTCTATCTTTATTAAGGGTGGCTCTGAAAAAGACATCTATATCAAGTCTTTAAAGGTGAATGGGGTACTACATAATAGTACTTGGATAAATTGGGATGAACTCTCCAATGGTGCTACCTTAGAATATCGGACTTCCGGTAAGGCTGATTTGAAATGGGGTACCAAAGTACTGCCTCCTTCTTTTCCTTGATTTGAGAAACGAGTGAATATTGTTCCTTTTTGAATAATAAATTGAATATCATGAATAAATTCTTTATAAAAATATCTTTGGTGTTCACTATGTTATCATTTGTTGCATGTGCAGAAAGGGGGATTGACATAGTGAATCTGCGTTGTGATTATATGGAAAGTCCATTGGGAATTGATAATCTGAATCCGGTATTACAATGGCAATTGATCTCAGAAGGAACGGGTAAGTCTCAGTCTGCATACCGTATTATTGTATCGGATGATTTGTCTTTAATAAAAAGAGGACAAGGAGATTATTGGGACTCTGGAAAAGTGTTGTCTTCAGAATCTATCGTCCGGTATCAAGGCAAGAAGTTATCTGCCAGAATGCAACTTTATTGGAAAGTGATGGTTTGGGATGAGTGTGATGTCCCTTCTGAATGGAGCAATATTGCTGACTGGAGCATGGGCTTGCCGTATCCTTCGGATTGGAAAGCGCAGTGGATAGGGAATAGAGAAGATATATTTCCAGACTCCACCCTGACTTTTCCAGCTCCTTATTTCCGTAAAGAATTTGTAGTTGCAAAACCGGTAAAAAAAGCAATGGCTTATGTTTGTGGATTGGGATTCTATGAAATGTATTTCAATGGAGAAAGAGTAGGGGAACAAGTATTGGCACCTGCTGTAACCAACTATGATAGACGGTCTCTTAAAAAATTGTTGTATCATTATGATGACCAGTCTACGCAACGTGTATTTTATAATGTGTTTGATGTAACTGGAAACCTTAAAATGCAGAATAATGCTATAGGTATAATATTGGGGAATGGTTGGTACAATCAGCGTGATCGCACAGTGGAAGGACATATGTGGTATGATGTTCCTAAAATGATATTACAATTGGAGATTGAATATGAAGATGGAGCCAAAGAAATGATAGTTTCAGATAATTCATGGAAGACTACAACAGGACCATTATTGCATGATGCTATATTTACGGGGGAAATTTATGATGCTCGTAAAGATTTGGGACGTTGGAATCGAGAATCCTATGATGATAATATATGGGAATCAGCATTACAAGTCCGACCGCCTACCGGTACGTTGATGTCCCAGACAATCCCTTTTAATAAGGTCATGCAGATTGTGGATACTCATTTTGAGCAACTTAATGATTCACTCTATATCTTTACGTTGCCCGAAACGGTATCCGGTTGGTGTGCCTTGAATGTAAAAGGTAATTCCGGGGATATGATACGGTTACGTTTTATCAGTGAGGAAGGATTGGATTATGGGCAGACAGATACTTATATTTTGAAAGGTGGCGATAAGGAAGAATGGGAGCCTAAATTTACATGGCACACTTTCAGAAAGGTGGAGGTCGTATCTCGGAACACAAAGATTTCAGAGTGCAGTCTGATTGTGAAATCTATATTTACAGATGTGAAGAATACGGGGAGTTTTGAATGTTCCAATGAACTCTTTAATCGTATTTGTCAGGCTTATAACCGTACTATGCATGCTAATTTTAAAGGAATTATAAGTAGTGACCCGCATCGTGAACGGTTGGCTTATACGGGTGATGGACAAGTTATAACTGAAAGTCTGCTTTATTCGTACGATATGACGCGTTTTCTCCGGAAGTTTATAGATGATATGGATGATGCACGGAATAAAGTTACCGGATATGTACCGCATACTGCACCTTTTAGCGGTGGAGGAGGTGGGCCTGCATGGGGATCGGCTTATATTATTGTTCCTTGGGCTTATTTCTGTCATTACGGTGATACCGAAATATTACAGAAACACTATGATGGCATGAAGCAGTGGATAGAGTACCTTGGTACACGGACTGATGATCGGGGGCTTATAGTTAAGGAAGAAGCGAATGGCTGGTGTTTGGGAGAATGGTGTACTTTGTATAACCGTATAGAAATTCCGACAGCGTTGGTCAATACAGCATACTTTTATCATGTAACTTGTATAATGGCAGACATAGCAAAGGTATTGGGGCAGAAAGCGGATGCAGAATTTTTTAGGGCTTCGGCTCGGAGTATAAAAGAAAATTTTAATTCAGCCTTTTATAATCCTCTTACCAATCATTATTGGGAAGGAAGGCAAGGAGCCGATGTTTTTGCATTGGGGTTTGGACTTGTTCCTGACGATGAATATGAAAAGGTGTTTTCTGCAATGCTGGGCCATTTAGAACAACTTGATTATCATTTTGATACAGGCATTTTTGGCACTCCGCTTTTATTGAAGGTTTTGACAGATAATGGAAGGGCCGATCTGGCATATAGGCTAATGAATCAAAGAGACTTTCCAGGATATAGCTATTTGCTGGATGAAAAAAACAGTACATTGTGGGAAACTTGGGATGGTGGCGGAGATCCGGGAGGATGTGGGCATTGTCACCCGATGTTTGGAAGCGTCGTGGCATGGTTTTATCATTCGCTTGCGGGTATACGACCGGATAAATCCAAACCGGGTATGAAACATTTTTATATTGCTCCTGCACCGGTATCTGATTTGAGTTATTGTAGGGCGTCATATAACACTTTATATGGGAAGATAATTTCGGATTGGCATATAGACGAAAGAGGTAATTTTAAATTGAATGTGGAAATTCCAGTAAATACCTCAGCTACTATTGTACTCCCTCAATGGGGGAAAGAATGTGCAAGAGAACCTATCCAGGTTTTGTCCGGTTCATACAGTTTTAAGGTTTTGAAGTAGTATTCTATTTTTGATTAATAAAATAAATATAGGTTATGGCAAACACTATTTTTTATAAAGTAAGAAAGGGGAGTTTCTTTTTATCAGCATGCATTCTTTTGAATTGTACTTCTTGTTCCACATATTCGGGTAAAGATGAAATGGCACATGTTTCTGATTATGTGAATCCTTTTATCGGTGCCAGTACTAATACAGAGGCTGCCGGGGCTTATCATGGTCTGGGTAAAACTTTTCCAGGGGCCGTAACTCCCTTTGGGGCGGTTCAAGTAAGTCCTAATACAATAACTGGAGGAGACAATGGTTCCGGTTATAGTTATGAGCATGAAACGATAGAAGGATTTGCTTTTACGCAGATGAGCGGTATCGGATGGGGAGGAGACTTGGGTAATCTTTTGGTCATGCCTACAGTGGGTACTATGCGTACAAATTCGGGTAAAGAGAAAGGCATGAGTGGATATCGTTCTCGTTATGATAAAAGTTCCGAAGAGGCTAGTGCTGGATATTACAAAGTTCTATTGAATGATTATCAGGTGAAAGTGGAGGCTACGGCCACCCCTCATTGTGGCATGTTGAGGCTGGTTTATCCGGAAAGTGAACAGTCACGGATACAGATAGACCTTGCCCGTCGTGTAGGTGGTACTTCAACTTTTCAAGCAGTGAAAGTCATTGATGAGCATACGATTTCAGGTAGAATGGAGTGTACTCCCGATGGAGGAGGTTGGGGAAATGGAGAGGGAAAGGCGAATTATACCGTGTATTTTTATGCCGAATTCTCAAAACCTTTGAAGACTTTCGGTGTGTGGAGTGCCAAAATACCGGAGGGGCAAAATCGGAAACTGGAATTTATTGAAAGTCCGGAATTCCAGAAACTGACATCAGATGCTTCTGTCATATACAATGTGGAGGAATATGAAGGAGAGCATATCGGCTTCTTTACAGAATTTGAAACGGAAGCAGATGAGGAAGTTCTGTTTAAGTCAGGGATTTCGTATGTCAGTGAGGTTGGTGCAGAAAAGAATCTTAAGGCAGAAATTGCAGACTGGAATTTTGATGGTGTGAGAGAACAAGCACGGAATTTATGGGATGCGGCTTTGTCGAAAATAAAAGTCTGGGGAGGTACTGATAAACAGAAAAAGATTTTTTATACCTCTTTATATCATACAATGATTGATCCGAGAGATTTTACAGATGTGGATGGTAAGTATATGGGAGCTGACGGTAGGGTCCATGAATCTAAGCTGTTTACTAAAAGAACAATTTTTAGTGGTTGGGATGTATTCCGCAGTCAAATGCCTTTGCAGACCATCATCAATCCTTGTTTGGTGAATGACTTATTGTTGTCTTTAACTACAATGGCAGAGGAAAGCGGTAAGGGCTATTATGAAAGATGGGAATTTTTGAATGCTTATAGCGGCTGTATGTTAGGTAATCCTGCCATTTCTGTATTGGCAGACGCTTATGCAAAAGGTATTTGCCGGTTGGATATGGACAAAGCTTATGAGTGTGCTGATAAGACCTCTAAAATGTTCGGGAATGCGGAACTGGGATATACTCCCAATCCGTTGGGTATTTCCAAAACTTTAGAATATGCCTATACGGAATGGTGTATGTCTCAGCTGGCAGCAGCTATGGGAAAACGAGAGGATGCTGAATACTATGCAAAATTATCCCGTTCCTATAAGAATCTGTATGATAAAGAAAAACATAGTTTTCGCCCGAAGGAAGCGGATGGCTCGTTTGAACCTTGGCCCGCAGATGGAAAATTGCATGAGTGGTACGGATGTATAGAGTGTAACGAGCTTCAACAAGGCTGGTTTGTTCCTCATGATATACAAGGCATGGTGGAATTGATGGGAGGAACCGAACAAGTTATTGCGGATTTGGATACTATGTTTGCAAAAACTCCGGATAGTTTCTTATGGAATGCCTATTATAACCATGCCAATGAACCTGTACACCATGTTCCTTATTTGTATAACCGTTTGGGGCAACCGTGGAAAACCCAAAAATGGTCACGGTTCATTTGTGATAACGCTTATCATGATAAAGTAGAAGGCCTGGTCGGTAACGAAGATGTTGGACAGATGTCTGCTTGGTATGTGCTGTCTGCTTGCGGATTATATCCTATCTGTCCGGGTGATACCCGTTATGAGATTACCAGTCCTATTTTTGAAGTAATTGAGATTCAAGTAGGAGCAGGAAAGACTTTTATGATAAAAGCTAATAAAAACTCGGATAAGAATATTTATATTCAATCAGTTCGATTAAATGGACGGGATTATACCAAATGTTATTTGGATTACAAGGACATAATGGCCGGAGGTATTTTAGAGTTGGAAATGGGAAATACTCCGAATTTCTCATGGGGTATAAATTAGGTATATTGTCTAATGCTTTTCCACAAAAACACACAAAAGGTAGGGCGCAAATTCCCTACCTTTATTATTCAGTAAAACAGTGACTAATACTAATTAATCATGCAATATCAAATAAAGGTAAATATGGAAGAATTGTATCGTAAGATTGTACTCGGTTTGTTCTTGTCCCTTGTATTTGTGGGATGTAAACAAACAACGGATATGCTGGAGGTAAACTTCAAGACTCCGCCAGAGCAAATTCAGACGTCTGTTTATTGGTATTGGATAGCCGGAAATATTTCAGAAGAAGGAGTCGTGAAAGATTTATATGCCATGAAACAAGCAGGAATTAATCGTGCTTTCATAGGTTGTATAGGAGATGAATCCATGAAGTCGCCTTATCCTAAGGTTGCGTTTGGAAGCGAGGAATGGTGGAAGGTGTTGCATATAGCTTTGAAAACAGCTACGGAGTTAGGAATTGAAATTGGTATTTTCAATTCTCCGGGATGGAGCCAATCCGGTGGCCCTTGGGTGAAGCCAGAGCAGGCAATGAGGTATCTTACTTCTGTCGGTTGCCAGGTATCAGGTGGACAGAAAGTCAATTTAACATTGAAAAAGCCTGCCGATGATTTCCAAGATGTTAAAATCATAGCATTTCCAGCTACTAAAGAAAAGACTGTTCTGTCTTCCGGTAAAGTTGTTTTCCCCAAGACATCTGGTGACGCTACTGTTGTAGATTTCTTGGCAACTGAAGATTTTACACTACGAAGTATCCGGATATATCCATCCACTAAGGCTATTCAGACTAATGCATATTTATCGGTGAAGGACGGAAACGAGTACCGTGAGTTGGCGAAGTTTCAGATTTCCCGTTTTAATGCAGCTTTGAATGTTGGTTTTGAACCTTATGCTCCGGTCGTGGTTTCTGTTCCTGCTACAGTGGGCAGAAACTTCAGATTGGAGTTAGATCAGAAAGTGGAAAGTTATGAATTGGAAAATATAGAGTTGCTGTCACAGCCATTAGTGGAACATTATCCAGAGAAGTTACTGGCTAAAATGTATCAGACACCTCTTCCTTATTGGCATGAATATCAATGGCGGGAACAGCCGGCGTTGGATGATGCTTCGTTGACTGTTGACCCAAACCGAGTATTAGATATATCTTCATTTTTGACAGGTGATAATCTGGAATGGGATGTTCCTGCAGGAGATTGGGTTGTTATGCGTATGGGAATGCGTCCTACTGGGGTTAAAAACAGTCCGGCAGATCCGGAAGCTACCGGTTTGGAGACTGATAAAATGAGTCGCAAACATGTAGCAGCACATTTTGAGGCATTGATGGGGGAAATTTGCCGCCGTATTCCAGAGGCTGACCGTAGGAGTTGGAAGGTTGTGGTACAAGATAGTTATGAGACCGGAGGACAAAATTTTACCGATGACTTCCTGGAGTCATTCCGTCAGCGTTATGGTTATGACGCATTACCATTTTTACCCGCTTATGAAGGATATGTAGTGGAAAGTCGGGATCGTACGGACCGTTTCTTATGGGATATGCGTCGCTTGGTAGCCGACCGTATAGCGTACGATTATGTAGGCGGATTGCGTGATATCAGTCATAAATACGGGTTACGGACATGGCTTGAAAATTATGGGCATTGGGGATTCCCTGGTGAATTCTTACAATATGGTGGGCAGTCTGATGAAATTGGTGGTGAATTCTGGAGCTTTGGTGAGTTAGGCAATATTGAGAACCGGGCTGCTTCCTCTTGTGGGCATATTTATGGGAAGAATAAGATATCTGCTGAGTCTTTTACAAGTGGTGGCCGTCCGTTTGAATGCTATCCTGCTACGATGAAACAGAGGGGGGATCGTTTCTTTACGGAAGGTGTTAATAATACGTTGTTACATGTATATATTTCTCAACCGTCTGATGGACGGGTTCCGGGGGTCAATGCTTTTTTCAGTAGTGAATTTAACCGTTTGAATACATGGTACTCCCAATTGGATTTGTTTACTTCTTACCTGAAACGGGTAAACTATATGTTACAGCAAGGGTTAAATGTGGCAGATGTAGCCTATTTTATCGGTGAAGATACTCCTAAAATGACAGGAATTACTGAACCTGCATTACCTAAAGGTTTTCAATTTGACTATATTAATGCTGAGGTGATTGAGCGTGACTTGTTTGTGAAAGATGGTTTGTTGACCTTGCCTCATGGTACGCAATACCGTATATTGGTATTACCACAACTTAAAACTATGCGACCGGAGTTATTGTCAAAAATCAAAGAATTATTATATGATGGGGCCGTCGTTTTAGGACCTGCTCCTGAACGCTCACCTAGTGGACAAAATTATGGAGAGGCAGATAAACAAGTGAAGGCTTTGGCTGCTGAGCTTTGGAATGGGCTAGATGGTAACCGGAAAAAGATGGCTCGTATAGGGAAAGGGCTTTTAATGGTGAATATGGATATGAACGAAGCTTTGGCTGCTATCCATTGTGTACCGGATTGTAAGTTTCCAGAAGATGTACAATTGCTGTACGGGCATAGAACAATGGAGCAAACGGAGATTTATTTCATCTCTAATCAAGAAAATAAGGAGGTAACAGTCTGTCCGGAATTTCGTGTACAACGGAAGCAACCGGAATTATGGAATGCCATTAATGGAAAAATTCGTTCTTTACCGGCTTATTGGCAGACAGAAACCGGAACAGTCGTTCCATTAAAACTCTATCCTTATGAGAGTGCATTTATTGTGTTCCGTAAATCTGGTGATGAACCAGCTGGCGAATCGCTGGTACAAAATTTTCCAAATCCACAAATTCTTTTCCAGATTGACCAACCTTGGAAGTTGACTTTCTGTGATACTCTGCGAGGTCCCCAAAAGATACAAACGTATAATGTATTGGAGGATTTGAGTAAAAGCGCAGAGGATACTATACGTTATTATTCCGGAACCATTGTATATGAAACGAACTTCTCCCTCATTGCCAAGCCTGAAGGTTATATCTATCTAAACTTAAATCGTGTCGGTGTAATGGCGAAGGTAAAGGTAAACGGTCAGTATGCTGGAGGAGTTTGGACACCACCTTATCGAGTTGAAGTGACGGATTTGGTGAAACCCGGTAAGAATCATTTAGAGATCGAACTGGTTACTACTTGGCAAAATCGTTTGATTGGTGATAGTCGTTTGCCTGAATCTGAACGGACTACTTGGATACCTGTTAATAACTGGACTATTGCTGATTCTTTGCAACCGTCGGGATTGATGGGACCGGTGTCATTGGAAATAGAAACTTTTCCGGTGCATCGTTGATTCTTCTTTTTATAATAAATTGCCAAATCTGACACCCTTTCAATCAAAAACTGTACAAAAAGTAAGGGGATAATCTCCTATTTTTGTATCGTTGAATAGCAACTAAAACTAATTACCATGAAACAATGCTTTTTTGCGGTCGACTTGGGGGCTACCAGTGGTCGCACAATTCTGGGAACTTTTACTTCAAATGGTTTGGAAATGGAGGAAGTAAACCGTTTTCCAAATCATCTGATTGAAACTGGCAGACATTTTTACTGGGATATTTATGAACTTTACCGTCATATTATTGAAGGGCTGAGAATTGCTGTCCGTAAAGGTGTAGAAATAACTTCCATCGGTATCGACACTTGGGGAGTAGATTTTGTCTGTGTAGGTAAGGATGGGGGATTTCTTCGCCAGCCGTATTCCTATCGTGATCCTCATACGATGGGTGCTCCGGAAGCGTTCTTCACACGTATACCTCGTAGCCATGTGTATGGATGGACGGGCATTCAGGTGATGAATTTCAACTCCTTGTTCCAACTTGATACATTACGCCGTAACCATGATAGTGCATTGGCTGCTGTAGATAAACTGCTGTTTATGCCTGATGCTTTGAGCTATATGTTGACCGGTCAGATGGTAACGGAGTATACTATTGCCAGTACGGCACAGTTGGTAAATGCCAATACCCGCAGGCTGGAGGATGCCTTGCTGCAGGAGATTGGACTGACACAAACTCATTTCGGGCGTTTTGTCTATCCCGGTGAAAAAATAGGGGGCTTGACGGAGGAAGTACAACGAATAACCGGACTTGGTGCTGTCCCCGTGATAGCTGTTGCCGGGCATGATACGGCTTCTGCTGTTGCTGCCGTACCTGCCATGGACCGTAATTTTGCTTATCTAAGTAGTGGTACTTGGTCTCTGATGGGAGTGGAGACGGATGCTCCAGTCATTACTGCTGAAACAGAATCCTTGAATTTTACGAATGAAGGCGGTGTGGAAGGAACCATTCGTTTGTTAAAAAATATTTGTGGTATGTGGCTGCTTGAACGTTGCCGTACCGAATGGGGGGAAATCCCTTATTCCGAACTCATCGTTGAGGCTGGTACTTGTGAACCATTCCGTAGTCTAATTAATCCGGATGATGCTTTGTTTACCAATCCGGCGAATATGGAGCAAGCCATCAAGACCTATTGTTCCGATTATCGTCAGCCTATTCCCATGACACATGGACAGATAGTACGCTGTATCTTTGAGAGTCTTGCTTTGAGATACCGTCAGGTGCTGGATAGCTTGCGAAATCTTTCACCACGTCCGGTGGAGGCTTTACATGTTATCGGTGGCGGTAGCCGTAACGAACTGCTTAACCAGTGGACAGCCAATGCTGTCGGTATTCCCGTGATTGCCGGACCTTCCGAAGCTACTGCTATCGGTAACGTTATGGTTCAGGCATTGGCTGCCGGAGCAGCTAGAGACATTGCTTCCATGAGACAGCTCATCAACCGTTCCATACCATTAAAGACTTTCTATCCGCAGGATATGGAGGATTGGAATACCGCTTACCTGCACTTCAAGCAATTGACGATGACTAATTATAATGGATAATGATTACCAATAACTTATAACTCATAATCAAATCACGTATCATGAAAGAAGAATTGATAAACAAAGCGTATGAAATTGCTAAAGAGCGTTACGCAGCTCTCGGATTGGATGTAGAAAAAGTAATGGAGCAACTTCAGAAAGTGTCTATTTCCATGCATTGTTGGCAGGCCGATGATGTTCAGGGATTCGAATCTGCCGGCTCATTGACCGGTGGTATCCAGACTACAGGAAACTATCCCGGTAAAGCCCGTAATATGGAAGAACTGCGTTCCGATATTTTGAAAGCTGCTTCTTATATCCCCGGTAAGCACCGTTTGAATTTGCATGAGATTTACGGTGACTTTGGCGGTACCTTCGTAGATCGCGATCAGGTAGAGGTGAAACATTTCGAAAGCTGGATGCAATGGGCAGCCGAGAATGGTATAAAATTGGATTTTAATTCCACTTCTTTCTCTCATCCGAAGAGCGGTAATCTTTCTTTGGCTAATCCGGACCAAAGTATCCGTGATTTTTGGGTCGAACATACTAAACGTTGTCGTGCCATTGCCGAGGAAATGGGGCGCCGCCAGGGAGATCCCTGCATCATGAATCTCTGGGTGCATGATGGCAGCAAGGATATCACTGTAAACCGTATGAAGTATCGTGCACTTTTCAAAGATTCTCTCGACCGTATTTTTGCTACGGAATACAAGCATATGAAGGACTGCCTTGAATCAAAGGTATTCGGTATCGGTTTGGAGAGTTATACGGTAGGCTCCAATGAATTCTGTATGGGTTACAGTGTACAGCATCAAAAACTCATCACTATTGATACAGGACACTTCCATCCTACGGAAAGCGCTGCCGACAAGGTGTCCTCCATGTTGCTCTTTGTTCCTGAGCTGATGCTCCATGTAAGCCGTCCGGTACGTTGGGACTCTGACCACGTAACCATCATGGATGATCCTACCCTTGAACTTTTCCAAGAAATTGTCCGTTGCGATGCACTGGACCGTGTACACATAGGTCTTGACTATTTCGATGCTTCTATCAATCGTATCGGTGCTTATGTAATCGGTACCCGTACGGCGCAGAAATGCATGTTGCGTGCGTTATTGGAACCATTGGCAAAGCTTCGCGAATATGAGGCCACCGGTCAAGGTTTCCAGCGCCTTGCTTTACTCGAAGAGGCTAAGGCTTTGCCTTGGAACGCTGTTTGGGACATGTTCTGTCTGAAAAACAATGTTCCGGTAGGTGAGGAGTTCATCGCTGAAATAGAGAAGTATGAAGCTAATGTAACCTCTAAAAGAGGATAAGAAACCCTTGTAACTGACAGCAATGGAAATAATATTAGGGTTATTGATTATTGCCATCGGAGCATTCTGCCAATCCAGTTGCTATGTACCCATTAACCGTATCAAGGAGTGGAGCTGGGAGTCGTATTGGATTGTACAAGGTGTTTTCGCTTGGCTGGTTTTTCCGTTCTTGGGCGCGTTGCTGGCAGTACCTGCCGGCAATTCGCTGTTCGAGATTTATGCAAACAATCCTGCGGATACGCTTTGGACTATGTTCTTCGGAGCTTTATGGGGAGTGGGGGGACTGACGTTTGGTTTGTCTATGCGCTATTTGGGCGTAGCTCTTGGGCAGTCTATCGCTTTGGGTACTTGTGCCGGATTGGGAACGATATTGACTCCGGTATTTACTGGTAAGGCAGGAGATTTGACAACATCGGTTATTGTTGGTGTAGTGGTCACGTTGGTAGGTATTGGCATTATCGGTCTGGCCGGTAGCATGAAGTCTGCCAGCCTGAGCGAAGAAGAGAAGAAGAAGGCCGTAAAGGATTTCAATTTTACTAAAGGTATTATTGTAGCCCTTCTTGCTGGATTTATGAGTGCGTGTTTCAGTATAGGATTGGGTTTTGGAGAGAAACTCTGTTTTGCTGAAAGTGCGGATATATTCAAGACACTGCCTGCTACATTGATGGTGACACTGGGTGGTTTCATTACGAATGCCGTCTATTGTTTCTATCAGAATTCCAGGAACAAAAGTTGGGGCGATTATGGCAAGAAATCCCTTTATGTAAACAATGTCTTGTTTTGTGCTTTGGCCGGTGTGTTGTGGTACAGCCAGTTCTTTGGTCTTAGCTTGGGTAAGGGATTCCTTGCTGACTCTCCGGTATTGCTCACATTCTCGTGGTGCATCCTGATGTCGTTGAACGTAACGTTCTCCAATGTTTGGGGTATCCTTTTGAAGGAATGGAAAGGGTGTACACCCAAGACAATTACAGTGCTTGTCATAGGCTTGGCAGTCTTGATAATTTCTTCTTTCCTGCCACAGTTGCTGGGGTAAGTTTAAATACCTATCTTTGAATATAAAACTAAAATATATCTGCATATATGAAATCAATTCTAGAAAATCGTCCGGCGCTGGCTGCGGAAGTTAATAAGGTGGCTGAGGTGGCTGGTTATCTCTGGCAGAAAGGTTGGGCAGAACGTAATGGGGGCAATATTACGGTCAACATCACTGAGTTTGTAGACGATGAAATCAAGGCTATGCCCGCCATTAGTGAGGTGAAATCAATCGGTGCTACTTTACCTTATTTGAAAGACTGCTATTTTTATTGCAAAGGCACCAACAAGCGTATGCGCGATTTGGCCCGTTGGCCGATGGAGAACGGTTCGGTCATCCGCATTCTGGATGACTGTGCCAGCTATGTCATTATAGCCGACCAGTCTGTACAGCCTACATCGGAACTTCCTTCCCATCTTAGTGTACACAACAATCTGATAGCGAAAGGTTCTCCCTATAAAGCTTCGGTGCATACGCATCCTATTGAGCTGGTAGCCATGACTCACAACAAGAAGTTTCTGGAAAAAGATGTAGCTTCGAACCTGCTTTGGAGTATGATACCGGAAACAAAGGCTTTCTGTCCCCGCGGTTTGGGCATCATCCCTTATCAACTTCCCAGTTCGGTAGAATTGGCTGAGGCTACCATCCGCGAACTGGATGACTATGATGTAGTGATGTGGGAGAAACATGGTGTGTTTGCTGTGGATGTGGATGTGATGGCTGCTTTCGACCAGGTGGATGTACTCAATAAATCCGCCCTTATTTATATCGCTGCCAAAAATATGGGTTTTGAACCGGATGGTATGAGCCAGCTTCAAATGAAGGAAATGTCCGTAGCGTTTAATTTGCCCAAATAATTGTTTTAACAGATAGTGTGTAATTATGTATAGAATGATATTGAATGAGACCTCTTATTTCGGTGCCGGCTGTCGCGAAACGATTGCCGTGGAGGCTGCCCGCAGAGGTTTCAAAAAGGCTTTCTTTGTAACGGACAGAGATTTGATCCGTTTCAAGGTGGCTGATAAAGTGATTGAAGTTTTCGAGAAGAACAGTATACCTTATAAGCTCTTCAGTGATGTGAAGGCCAATCCTACCATTACCAATGTACAGAATGGTGTGGCTGCTTTCAAGGCATCCGGTGCCGATTTTATCGTGGCTTTGGGTGGCGGCTCTTCCATTGATACGGCAAAAGGTATTGGCATTGTTGTGAATAATCCGGATTTTGCAGATGTGAAGTCTCTGGAAGGTGTGGCGGATACTCGTCAAAAGGCTGTCCCTACTTTTGCTTTACCTACTACGGCGGGAACTGCTGCTGAGGTGACCATCAATTATGTTATCATTGACGAAGAGGTCAAAAAAAAGATGGTTTGTGTAGACCCTAATGATATTCCGGCAGTAGCTATTGTTGACCCGGAGCTGATGTATTCCATGCCGAAAGGATTGACTGCTGCAACCGGTATGGATGCACTGACTCATGCCATAGAAAGCTATATAACGCCGGGTGCATGGGCTATGTCGGATATGTTCGAACTGAAAGCCATTGAAATGATTGCTGTCCATTTGAAAGCTGCCGTAGACAATGGCAGCGATCCGGTTGCCCGCGAGGCCATGTCTCAAGCGCAATACATTGCCGGTATGGGGTTCAGCAATGTCGGTCTGGGCATCGTTCATTCCATGGCCCATCCTTTGGGTGCCCATTATGACACTCCGCATGGGGTGGCCAACGCATTGCTTCTTCCTTACGTAATGGAGTATAATGCAGCGTCCCCGGCTGCTCCTAAATATGTCCATATTGCGAAGGCGATGGGAGTCAATACGGAAGGTATGAGCGTGGAAGAAGGTATATGTGCTGCTATTGATGCTGTCCGGAAATTGTCTTTAAGTATTGGCATTCCACAGCGGTTGCGTGAAATCAATGTTAGGGAAGAGGATTTGCATCAATTGGCTATCGATGCTTTCAATGATGTCTGCACCGGTGGCAATCCGAGACCTACATCTGTGGAAGATATAGAAGCTCTGTATCATAAAGCTTTTTAAGGCAAGCGCTATTTTAGGTTACATGTCTATTCCCGTCCGTGATGAATAATATTCGCTGCGGACGGGATTTTTCATAAATAATCTTTATTTTTGTTCCGGAGCTATTATGGAAGGCACGTGTTATGACTAAAAAATATAATGATTTAGGAGTAGAGTTTAAGTACCTTATTGTAAATGACATGGACCAGAAATATGGTCTTTGGGTAAATACTGTGGGCTTTCAGTCTATCCAGCCTAATTCTCCTTATCCGTTGAAGGATCATCCTATCGGTTATTTTTTCAATGCGCAGAAAGGACGGATTCTGCGCGAGTATCAGTTGGTCTATATTACTAAAGGGAGGGGGTTGTTCTCCTCGGAGACCACGCCAGAGAAGCAAGTGTGCAAAGGACGACTGATGGTGCTGTTTCCCGGTCAGTGGCATACATATCATCCTTATGTGCAGACGGGTTGGAATGAATATTATATCGGTTTCGAGGGAGCTATGATTGATGATATGGTGAAAGGTGGTTTTCTATCGAAAGAGAATCAGGTACTGGAGGTGGGGTTGAATGAAGAGCTCGTTTCACTTTTCTCCCGTGCTTTGGAAATTGCGGAAGCTGATAAGATTTCTTCCCAGCAATATCTTGCCGGTATTGTGTTACATATGATAGGGATGATATTGTCCATCTCTAAAAACAAGATTTTTGAAGTGGGTGATATTGACCAGAAAATAGAGCAGGCTAAAATCATCATGAATGAGAATGTATTCAAGGATGTTGACCCGGAAGAACTGGCAATGAAGTTAAATATCAGTTATTCCTGGTTTCGCAAAGTATTTAAGGATTATACCGGCTATGCTCCTGCAAAATATTTCCAAGAGCTAAAATTGCGTAAGGCTAAGCAATTACTGGTGGGCACTTCTTTATCGGTGAAAGAAATCTCTTTTATGCTCGACTATAAGTCTACCGAGCATTTCTTCTCCTCGTTTAAGAAACGTACGGGGTTCACTCCATTGGAGTATCGCTCTTATGGTCGGGAAACCGGAGGAGAGGAGGTATAAAATAAAAAAAGACTTAACTTTTAGAAGTTAAGTCTTTTTTGTCGGAATGAGGCGACTCGAACGCCCGACCCCTACGTCCCGAACGTAGTGCGCTACCAACTGCGCTACATTCCGATACCCTTTCAAAAAAGTGGTGCCACCAGGAATCGAACCGGGGACACAAGGATTTTCAGTCCTTTGCTCTACCAACTGAGCTATGGCACCTTTTTCGTTTGCGGGTGCAAAGATAAAGAGTTTTTTTTATACCGCAAGGCTTTTTGAGGAAAAATATCTAAAAAAGGTGCCTCTTGCTCTATGGAGCGAGGCACCTTACTTCTAAAAATCATTTGCTATCGAAGACATCAGTCGATATTCGGATTGATGCTGTGCCAGTCTTTGATGGCAGGCAGTACACCCATTTCTATCACTTCGTCACGAAGTTTGCAGAGATGGGCATAGCTTTCTTTCAGTTTGGCTTCTTCTTCGGGTGTGCCGTTCAGTTCCTTATAGTGTACACCGTCTTTGGTAATTTCAGTTTCCATTGCCATCATGATGTGGTCGAAGCCGTGGCTGTGTACATATGTACCGGCAGGCCAGCGGAACGGTTTGCCACCCATCGCTGCAGCTATCATTTCGATAGAGACGTATGCCGGACTCTGGAAGGAAGAACGTCCACGGAGGGCGATGATGTTGGCACCGCCTTTGGTTACCTTAGTCTGGATTTCGACCCACTGTTCTTTAGTCAGGGCAGGGGTACCGATGATATCAAGTAACGGTTTACCGTCCACCTTGGCGGTAGAGGCATATACAGCCATCTGTTCACCATGACCGCCGTAGGTACGGCAATTTTCGATTTTGTCGGGGGCGATGCTGAAGTGCTTGGAAAGTTCACTGCGCAGGCGGGTGCTGTCGAGGGCAGCCAATGTGGTCACTTGTGAAGGTTTCAGGCCGGAATACAATAGGGTAATCAGACCGGTGATGTCGGCAGGGTTGAAAATGACAACCACGTGCTTCACATCCGGACAGTAGGCTTTTACATTCTTACCGAATTCTTCGGCAATAGCGGCATTGCCTTTCAAAAGGTCTTCGCGGGTCATGCCGGCCTTGCGGGCGGCACCGCCTGATGATACCACATACTTGGCACCGGTCAGCGCTTCTTTGATATCGGAGGTAAATGTGATGTTCATTCCTTCGAATCCGCAGTGGAACAGCTCTTCGGCCACACCTTCCAGTCCGGGAGCATAAGGGTCGTACAGACATAGGTTGGGAGTGAGATGCATCATGATTGCAGTCTGTGCCATGTTTGAACCGATCATGCCGGCTGCGCCGACGATTGTCAATTTGTCATTTGTCAGAAATTCCATAATCTTTTTTATTTAAAGGTGAGTAATATCTTTTCTTGCTGATTGTCACGATACAAAGATAACCCTTTTTGAAGAGAGTTGTTCATAGAAAAAAGTTATCTTTTAGAGCAAAAAGTTATTTCTTCTTTCCGAACTGCTGTATTGTACCTAAATTACTTATCTTTGTTGGGAAAATGAAGATAAGTAAGAAACTATGAGCATTGAGTTAGGAAAGTACAATACGCTGGAAGTGGTGAAGGAGGTAGCCTTCGGCATGTATCTGGACGGTGGCGAAGAAGGTGAAATTCTGCTTCCGTCGCGTTATGTCCCCCAAGACTGTAAGGTGGGAGACAAACTGAACGTTTTTATATATCTTGATAACGAAGAACGTCTGGTAGCCACTACTCTGACACCGTTAGTGCAGGTCGGGCAGTTTGCCTGCTTGGAGGTGGCGTGGATAAACCAGTATGGTGCTTTCCTTAACTGGGGATTGATGAAGGATCTTTTCGTCCCCTTCCGCGAACAGAAAATGAAGATGCAGGTGGGAAAGAAGTATGTGGTTCATGCCCATTTGGATGATGAAAGCTATCGTATCGTGGCATCGGCCAAGGTAGACCGTTATCTTTCCAAAGAGAAGGCCGCCTATGAGTCGGGGCAGGAGGTGGATATCCTGATTTGGCAGAAGACGGATTTGGGATTCAAGGCGATCATCAACGATGAATATAGCGGCTTGCTATATGAGAGCGAGATATTTCAGCCACTGCACACGGGCATGAGGATGAAAGCCTATGTGAAGCAGGTACGCGAAGACGGCAAGATAGACCTGCTGCTTCAAAAACCGGGGCAGGCTAAAGTAGAAGATTTCTCAGCTACGTTGCTGGACTATATCCGTGAACAGGGCGGACGGATAGCTTTGAATGACAAGAGTCCGGCAGAAGAAATCTATGCAACTTTCGGTGTCAGCAAGAAAACCTTCAAAAAGGCTGTGGGAGATTTGTACAAAAAACATCTGGTTGTATTGGAGGAAGATGGAATCAGGATTAGGAATTAGTCCCAGTCATTAGGAATTTCCCTACTTGTAAATAGAGACAATCATTAGGGAGGGGAATTTCCTCTCCCTATTTTTGTCGTACAATAAAAAAAGAAAAGTCATGATACGTCATTTGATATTAAGTGTTTGTCTAGTTCTGGTAGCGTTTCCCGCAATAAAAGCGGCGCCCATAGATGGAATCCGTATAGAAAGTCCATATCGTAGAGTGGTGGTACTGGTCGACGGACAGCAGGTTTGCCTGCCTACTTTCAGTTGTTTTGTAGCCAATCTGCGTGGTAGTTGTCGGGTAGAGGTTTATGAAGCGCCATCCCGTGGGGAGAATTCCCGAAGAGGAAAACTCCTATATGATGAACGTGTGCATTGCTCCATCAATGAAGTGGAAGATATTTTCATTCCAGAGGACAAAAGACCTGGTGGAAACTGGGGTACTTCTAATCATCACAAGCCTGGCAGACCCGGTGACAGACCGTTAGGAGGCGAGCAGCATGAACCGGTGATGTCACCATCTGCCTTCGAACAGTTTATGGGGCTGATGGAAAAACAGAGTTTCGATTCAGACCGTAAGGAAGTGCTCGACCATGCCTTGCTGACCTCTTGGTTCACTACTGACCAGTGTATCCGTCTGATGGATTTTTATCGTTTCGACAGTGAAAAGAAACAGTTGATGAAGAAGATTTATCCTAAAATAGCCGATAAACCGAATTTCTATTATGCGATAGACAAGCTGACCTTCTCGTCGGACAAGAACGAGATAAATGCCTTCATCAAACAATATCATGAGAAGAATAACTAAAAAAAGGAGGGGTTATGAAACGGATTATATTTATATTTTTTGCCGCTATGATGAGTACAGCTGTTTGTAGTGCGGCAATGAGCAACAGCAAAGTGCGTAAAGAGACCCGCTTTCTTACGGACAAGATGGCCTATGAATTGAATCTGAATACAGAACAATATAATGACGTGTACGAAATAAATTATGACTTCATTTCCGGTATACGCTATCTGATGGATGATGTCCTTCGGGGTGAGGAATGGGCCTTGAATCGTTATTACGACTATTTGGATGTGCGCAATGACGATCTCCATTGGGTATTGAGCAATAAGCAGTATAGCCGTTTTATGCAGGCAGCTTATTTCTACCGTCCGTTTTATGTCAGTGGCGGACGTTGGTCTTTCAGGGTTTACATAACCTATACCAATCATAATCATTTCTATTTTCCGCGGCCATATCATTACCGTACGTATTGTGGCGGCCACTATCGTACGCACTATAGCAACAGCTATTACCGCGGGCGTTATCATCATCCGCACTATACAGGTTCGTGGAGTATCCGGAACAACAAGTCATACCACACTACCCGCCGTTCTGACTTTGGCTCGGTAAATATACGTCCTAATTCCAATAAGCGTCCGGCAGGCAAGGATAATGTATATACCACGAGACGTAGCAGCAGTAGCAATAATCGCATTAGCTCAGGTACACGTAACAGCAGTACGCAACGTAGCAGTGTGAGTAGCGGCAGAAAGTCGAGTAAAGAGAAAGTAGAAACCACAAGAATTAAAAATAATGATAAGAAGAGCCCCAGCCGTAGCAGGGTAAAGACGGTAAGCAAGGAAAAAAGAAATGCTTCCAGCGTGCGGAGTTCCGAAAGCCGCCGCAACTCTTCCGGCAGTAGCTCTTCCCGCTCCTCGGAAAGGACAAGGAGATAGAAGATATGCAGGTATTTGAAAAGCTTCATGTTTCTTTCTGAAATGCCTGGAATTTTATCTTGCGATATCACTGCTTGAGATAAAATTCCAGGCATTTCCTTTCTTTAAATTACTCAAGTCTCGGATTTAGGAATTGTACTGTTTGAGCAGATGTTTCGGGCCTTTTGTGTTTTTCCCTTTATGTGTATTCCTATTGGTGAGGTAAGCCGTCGACTTCTGTTTATGACGGCTATACGGAAAATTGTGTCTGGAAAGGGATAAATGTTATTGCGTTATGTTTCAGTGGATTATCTGTTTTTTTTCTTTGTCTGGAGTGGAACTCATTTCTCATTTTAACTCCCACGTATGAATAATGTAGGCTGAAATAACTTCCGGAACTTAAGTTAATTGTTGTAGAGTTTATATCTTAACTCTGTTGTGCTAATATTTTCAATAGAAAACATTATCTTTGCAACGTCTCTCTGTTTATTGTCTTGATGAAGACATAGGGGAGGTGGACATATTTTGAAAGACGTTTTCGGACGTATTCTTCTGTAAGTAAATTCTCGCAAAATTTATGAAAAAAGGAAGAAGCGCGGCAAACGTCCACCTTGTATGTATGTTATAGACATGCCAGTTTTTGGTATGTTTCATAATGTCATATAGGCGTGGGCTGTTTGCGTTGCTAATCCTTTTTTTCGGGCAATGCGAGAAGCCTACTTACGGGATTAATGCGACGCAAACTCCCACGTTTCTCGTATATGCCTAAATGAAATTAAAACCAATCGCCGGATTTGGGGAGTCTTTACGGCCTATTTCTATTCACGATGAAGCCTATCGGAATTCTGATAAAGGAAGAATTGGAGCGTCAAGAGCGTAGTATCTCTTGGTTTGCCCGCAAGCTCTCTTGCGATCGTTCCAATGTTTACCGTTTGTTCCAGAAAGAGAGTGTTGACACAAACCTTCTTGCCCGTATTTCCATGCTTTTAGGTCGGGATTTCTTTTCCGATTTGTCAGAATCTATTAAAGAAAAGGGATTTTCGCAGAATCCGCAATAAGAGTGTGCTATTCTTGCAACACGGTTTGTGTTTACTTTTATGTCTTAGTCTTATCTTTGCAAAAAAAAATATTAAACAATAAAGGGATATGCAAAGAATTTGATAAGGAGCTGCTTATTCTCAGAGTTAAATCTCAATTCGACTGGGAGATATATATTATGTCAGTAATCTGAAAGAGAATAGCTTTACATTATCTTATTTACTTTATGATGAAATGATAGTGGAGAACTTTGTTCGGGTAGGAAAAATTACACAATAAAATTAAACGATTAATTGGAAAAATGAGTATGAAAGCAATGAAGTATTTGTCAATGTTGCTGATGATGGTGGCATTGAGTGTATGTATGGTCGGTTGTGGAAGCGATGATGACGATGAACCGTCAGGAACTACTGCCTCTATTATTGGGAATTGGAGCCAAACTAATGATGCAGGTACGGTGATTACTCTTCAATTTAAAGCCAATAAAACCGGAACTATAAATTATGTTTACAGTGATGGTTCTGGTAACAGAAATGATAACTTCGAATACGATTATATTGAGAAAGAACGTTCTTTGACTATTATAGGTTCGCAATTGCAGGGCGTGTATTATGTTACGTTAACCGCTACAAAATTGATATTGTCAGATAATTCGGCAGCCTATGAGTTTACAAAGAAGTAGGCTCACGATAAAATTGTAAGTTATAGACAAAGGCGCAATAAGGATATGTAACAAGTTCTTATTGCGTTTTTCGTATTTATCAGTTCTTTTTTCATAATAGAAAAAACAATGGATAATAGAGCTATTTATATATTAATCATTCTTTTGCTGTTGGGCTGTAAAAGGAGCGAAGATGAAATTTTTCTTCAAGAGGAACTGCCGTCTGTTCCCACAATGGGAAGATTACAGTTCGTTGGAGAAAAAAAATGTGTCGTCAATGCTATAGCTGATGAATTGAAAGTTACTATAGATTGTAATGTCGATTACTCCCTATCTATTTCCCAAGAATGGATAACTGAAGCTCCTAACCAAGAAATGAAAGATGAGTTTGACTTTTGGAAAGGAAAAACTTTGCGTTTGAAGGTTGCGGAGAACCGTAAGGATGAAGAACGCAAGGCTAAAGTCGTTATATATAACGAGGTGTATGGTTTGTCTGACACATTATATGTCACACAGAAAGAAGGTGGCACTTGTTTGTCTGATGGAGGATATCAGCTGCTTCAACGAGCATCCATGGGTAATGTTAATCTTGTGGTAATGGGTGATGGCTTTACATCACAACATTTAACTGTAAATGGTCATTACATGGCAATTATGAAACAAACTGTCGATTATTTCTTTTCAATAGAACCTTTTAAATTCTACCGTAATTATTTCAATGTTTATGCAGTTATTGCTGAATCAGAGGAAGCGGGTGTAGCTGAGAATGACAGTTGGAGAAAGACAAAGAATAAGTTTGGTACAGCCTTCGGTTCTGGGACGGAAATAGTTTGTAACAGTGATTTGGTTCTTGAGTACGCTCGTAAGGTAAAAGAAATTCCGGTAGACAAACCCCTGACAGTGATTGTTGTATTGAACAGTTCAAAGTATGCCGGTACTACTTATCTGTATTCCAACGGTAATTCAATAGCCCTTTGCCCTATGAGTGACGAACCTTCTCCTAATGACTTTGAGGGACTTATACATCATGAAGCCGGGGGGCATGGCTTTGGCTTTCTGTGTGATGAGTATGTTTACTATCAACAGACTATACCCGAATCAAGGAAACAAAATATAAAGGAATGGCAAGAATATGGCTTCCAGATGAACTTGGACTTTACAGATGATACTTCCGAGGTTTTGTGGAAAGATTTTATGGGAATGGATAAATACAAGCAAGTGGGAGTTTATGAAGGTGGTTACGAATATCAATATGGTGTGTGGCGTTCGGAAGAGAATAGTTGTATGAACAATAATGTGCCTTATTTCAATGTGCAAAGTCGATGGGCTATTGTTAATCGCATTATGAAATTAGCCGAAAAGGAGTTTACTGTTCGGGATTTCATGAAAGCAGATAATCCGGTATTACCTGATGCAGCGACTAGTTCTGTTGCAGAAAAGGCTTTCAGACCTTTAGGTGAGCCAATTTGGATAAATTGATTATTTCAAAGAAAAGATAAGTAGAATATAAGGTGGTAACGGAAAATTTTAGCTTTAGTATGTGTTCTTTTGTTCGATATTTTTAGGAGATAGAGGAACAAAAACTCCCTTCTCGCCTGCATGAGGCAGGGAGAGGGGAGAATCAAACACAACAACTAAAATTATACTTCTTTTTTTATTCAATCGGTTCTCCCTTATAGAAATCCAGAATCTTGGTACGGAACAGATAGTCATACTTGGCTTGCAATTCGTCTGATTGGGATTTCATAAGGTTCTGTTTTGCTTCATTGTATTCTACGGCATTTGCTTTTCCGTTCTCATACTTTTCGCTCATCAGCTTGAAAGACTCTTCGCTGGCAACGGTGGCTGTATGGCTACTGGTATATTTGCTTTCGGCAGCAGCGGCGTTGTACCATGCTTGTTGGATTTCTTTATAAAGTGTCTTCTTGGCATTATCCAATTGCAAGGCATAGTTTTCACGTTGCAGGCGTGCCGTGCGTACCCGGTTACGGGTAGAGAGACGGTTGAAAATAGGTACGCTGAGGTTGAATCCTACATATTTGTTGAAGTTATCGTTCATCTGCTGGCTGAAAGTACGGTCGATGGTAGAATAGTAATTCGTACCGAGACTACCGTTCAGGCTCAGTTGCGGGTAGTAGTTGCTCTGGGCAATACGGATATTGTGTTTACTGCCTTCCAAGCGGAACTGTGCAGCTTGTATGGAAGCCTTACTCACCATGGCTGTTTGGAATATCTCATCCGGAGGAGTGAGAGGGACTAAATCCAGATTGACTGCCGGAGATTCCAGATTGAACCCTTCCGGTGTTTCCAGTTCGATAAGCTGGCTAAGGTCGAGCAGGGCCAACTTATAGTTGTTGTTTGTCTGCACTACATTCATCTCGTCTTGTGCCACACGTGCTTTGGCTTCTGCCAGTTCTGCCGGAGAGGCTTTTCCCAAGTCGGCAAGCCGGCTGATGCGGACATATTGCTCTTTGCTCAATTGCACTTGTCCCAACGCCACCTGGTGGAGCTCTTCATTGAACAGCACCTGAAGGTAGGCCGAAGCTATATTGATGGCAATGTCTTCCTTGGCTTTGTCCAGGTCGGCAATGGCAGCTTTGAGGTTTAGTTTGGCCAATGCATACTGGTGGGGAATTTCCAGACCGGTAAAGATAGGTATGCTGGTATTGACAGACATATTAGTGCCGTGGCTGCTGGTGTTGACGTATACAGTGGAATAGTCTCCCGTATCCTCATTTTTGATGGCTGTTTGCGTACGTCCCCAGTTCCAGCTCTGGCCGGCACTGGCATTCAGGTTCGGTAGTCGTGCCCATTTGGCTGTATTTACTTCGACAGCACTCTGTTCGGCAGCGTTGGCTGTCTGGCGGATACTGATGTTATGCTCGATGGCATAGTCTATGCATTGGCGTAAAGACCATCGTTCCTGCGCCTGCACTGAGATACTGCCGAATATTGCGAGGTATAAGAATATCTTTTTATTCATATCGTATATCTTTTTAAGCTATTCCGTTTGTTAATCCTTTTTCTCTGCACCGCGAATCTTATCCTGGGCACTGATACCGCTTTTGATGGCAATCTTTATGCCGTCACTCATGCCGACCTGGATGGGGCGGCGTTCGAACTTCTGTACCGGTACACTGTCCGTCATTACATATACAAAGGTGCTGTCACCATTGAATTCAACGGTACTTTCCGGTACGGCAAGCGTTTTCTGGGCACGGTCCAATACGATTTCTGCGTTGGCAGAATAGCCGGAACGTATCTGTACGCTGTCCGGTGCGGCAATGGCAGCTTTGATTTCAAACTGGTTGGCACCGTTTTCTTCCACACCCTTCGGAGATATGTATTCCAGTGTGGCATCGAACGAAAGATTCTGCAGGGCGCCGATTGTCAGTTTCACCGGCATGCCTTCGTGCACACGGCCCACTTCCGTTTCGTCAATGTTGCCGCGGAAAATCAAATCGTTCATGTTGGCAACGGTAGCGATGGTGGTTCCGTCATTGAAAGTGTTACTCATGATAACCGAGTTACCGACTTTGATGGGTACATCCAGAATCAGACCGGTAATGGTGGAACGGATCAGGGTACTACTGAAAGAGGCGCTGTTCTTGGTGATGCCTTCCTTTACAATTTCCAGGTTATCTTTTGCTGTCTGCAGTTCCTCGCGTGCCTGCTTCACGCTTACTTCCCCTTTTTCGTACTCTTCAGCGCTGATAAGCTTGTCGTTGTACAGTTTCTGGGTACGGGCGAAATCCGTTTCGGCTTGGGCAGCGTTGATTTCCGCCAATCGTACGCGGCTTTCGGCAGAGTTCAATTGTCCCAGTTCGGGTATCACCTTTACTTTGGCAAGCACTTCCCCTTGCTTCACACTTTGTCCTGCTTCCTTGTATACTTCGGCAATAATACCGGAAATCTGCGGCTTGATAAGGACTTCATCTCTCGGTTCCACTTTGCCGGTGGCTACGGTAGTCTTTTCAAGGTCTGTCACTTCCGGAACTATCGTTTCGTATACTGTTACTTTAGGTTGGGACTTCTGGTACAGAAAAACGAATGTCCAAATGAATAAGGCAGCAATTACTACCAATAATGCGATTTTCAGAAACTTCTTTGTTTTCATCTTATATTTACGATTTAATTATTTACGATTGATATAGCCATTATTTCATGGCTTACGGTTAGTGGTCTCTCTATAAGTTTATTCATCCCTGATGGCTTCAATTGGCTTGATTGCCATGGCGCGATAGGCAGGTGCCAGTCCGGCAAGCACTCCTAATGCGATGAGGAGGATGCAGGTTCCGATAGCCAGTCCGAATGAAACCTGGTAGTGGGTTTTGATAACTCCAGGGTCATTGGCGGCCTTTTCAAGTATTTGCAGTACAAATACAGCAAAAGAAATACCTGCCATACCCGCTATAGTGGTCAGCACCATGCTTTCCGAAAGAATTTGTTGCAGAATGTCTTTAGGACGGGCACCTATGGCACGGCGTATGCCTATTTCCGTTGTACGCTCCTTGACGGTTACCATCATGATATTCGATACGCCGATAGCTCCGGCAAACAGCGTCCCCAAACCTACCATCCAGATTAGAAAGCGCACTCCAATCATCAGGTTGTCCATCATGGAGAACATAGCTTCCGCATTCAGAAGCATGACGGCTTGTTTGTCATCGGGAGCAATGTAGTGCGCCGCTTTTACAAGACGTTCCACTTCGGGCTGCACGTCTTTCACTTTTACTCCCGGTTTCATGATGAAACATACTACATGCAGTTTCTTTCCGAGGTTGTAGGTCTGTTGCATGGTGGAAAAAGGCAATGTAATGGCTTCAGAGGCCTGCCCTTGTATATTGACATTGCCTTCGGATGAACACATTCCGATAACCCGGTAATAGATACCATTTACCCGGACATATTTGCCGCAGGGGTCTTCACCGGGTTTGAAGAGGCTTTCATAAACACGTTTGCCGATTACACACACTTTACGCGACTCTTTAATGTCGACATCATTGATGAAACGTCCATAGGTCATCTCTTGATGTTCTATCTGTTCATATTCGGGATACAAGCCTTTCACACTACAGTCGTACTTGTTGTCTCCGTAGACAGCCACTTGTCCCCATAAGGCAATGGAAGGCGTGGCAAGCGCCACACCGTCCACATTGCGTACACGGTCTACATCTTCCATCTCCAAATCCCACCATCGTCCTTTGCGAAAACCTTTATAAGCCTCGCTTGTCTTTTGTGCAGCGATAAAGCCCGAGTTGGTTGCAAATCCTTCGAACTGGGATTTTAGTTCTTCCTGCATGCCCTGGCCGCCACCGATAAGCGCCACCAGCATAAAGATACCCCAGAATACGCCGAACGCCGTAAGCAGGCTTCTCGTTTTGTTCCTTGTTATTGTGATGAGGATTTCCTCACACGTATCTATGTCTATTCTCATAATCTTTAATCTGCTCTAAGTGCTTCAATAGGACTGATACTTACCGCTTTCTTAGCCGGGAAGAACCCAGCCAACGTACCCGCTATGATAAGGGTCAGGGTAGCTTGGATAGCAATACTGAGGTCTACGGTGGGATCGGAGAACATGGTCTGCTGGAACATGCCGGCATCCATCGTCTGGCTACCGAAAGCAGAGTTCATCCATTCCGTCACCCCGATGCCTGCCACCATACCGATATAACCGAATAGCGTAGTGATAGTCACGCTTTCCACAATAATCAGCCAAAGGATGGAGAAAGGTTTTGCTCCCAATGCCTTACGGATACCAAATTCCCGGGTACGTTCTTTCACGGTAATCAGCATTATGTTCGACACGCCGACAATCCCACTCAACAGTGTGAAGATACCGATAACCCAGATTGCAGTCCGGAGGATACCCATTGCATTCTGTGTCTGCAGATAGTTGGTGAAACGATTCCATATCCATATGGCGCTCTCATCTGTGGGGTCAAAGCGGTGATTGGTGGCAATAGCCTTGCGGTATTCTTTTTCAAAGGCTTCGTTACTTTCTATGCTGTGCAGGTTCTTGGTTGTAAAGATGATGTTATTCAGCTTGTCTCCTTTATTATAGATGGTTTGCAAGGTGGAGAAGGGGATATACGCTTCGTTTGCCTCGCGGTCTCCCTGGTCATTGTAGAGGCCTACTACTTGATAGGCCACTCCACTGGCATTGACAAATTGTCCGATGGGTTCAGTATGCGTTTTTCCGAAAAGGATATCTGCAGATTTCTTATGGAGGATGATGACTTTACGTCGGTCTTTCAGGTCGTTGTAGTTGATGAAACGTCCGTCCGCTGTTTTCACGGTTTCCACTTCGGTGTAGTTGGGATATACGCCCAGCAGAGAGATATTGATATATTCTTGTCCGAAGCTGACGTTTACATTACTTTGACGCACGGTGGCACCGGCACTGATGACATTTTCGGTGAATTGCTTCTCCGTGTCATCCATGTCCCGGTTGTCCAGTTGGACGCGGCGTCCTTCTTTCAGACCGTCGTATGACTTGGTGGTCCAGCCGGGGAAGATGCGGATAGAGTTCAAGGCACGCTCCGACGCATTTTGCTCGAAGGCATGTATGATACCGTTTCCGGCTCCGAGCAGCACGATGAGCATGAAGATTCCCCATGCCACGGCAAAGCCCGTCAGGAATGTACGCAGTTTGTTGCGTTTGATGGTTCCGTATATTTCTTGCCAAAGGTCTATCATTGATAATTAAAAATTAAGAATTAAAAATTAAAGGGGGAGGGGGCTCTTCCTTTATTATTTCATGAATCCGTCTTTTCCGAACGGGCTTGCATCGTGGTTCAGATTCGTCTCGATGCTACCTATGATACCGTCTTTGATATGGATAATCTTGTCCGTCTGGTTGGCAACACCGCTTTCGTGGGTCACGACTACGATGGTCATGCCCGTATCGTGCAGTTCCTTTAGAATCTGCATCACCTCTACGGAAGTCTTGCTGTCGAGCGCGCCGGTAGGTTCATCGGCAAGGATAATCTGCGGTTGGGTAATGAGGGCACGGGCGATGGCTACACGTTGTTTCTGTCCACCGGACATCTCATTTGGCATGTGGTGTGCCCACTCTTTCAGCCCCAGGCGGTCCAGATATTCCAGTGCCAGCGCATTACGTTTGCGGCGGCTCACTCCTTGATAAAAGAGAGGAAGCGCCACATTCTCCACTGCATTCTTGAAGGAAATGAGATTGAAGGACTGGAAGATGAAACCAATCATACGGTTGCGGTACTCGGCTGCCTTCGTTTCGCTGAGGTTCTTGATGAGGGTACCGTTCAGATAATATTCCCCCGTGTCGTAACTATCCAGAATACCCAGTATATTGAGTAAAGTGGACTTTCCCGAACCCGATGAGCCCATGATGGAAACAAATTCGCCTTTCTGAATGTCGAGGTTGATACCTTTGAGCACATGCAGCGGTGCTCCGTTGTTGTAGGTCTTGTTAATGTCTTTTAGTTGTATCACTGTTTTCCCTGTTTATTGCTTTACTCTTATTAATTTTCACTATTAGACGCAGCAATGCTACGAAAAGTTGCAAAAGTTGCAAACTTTTTTAAAAAAAGATTTTGCAGTGTCGTTTTTCTTTGTGATTTTTGTAACCATGAATGTGATTAACTAACCCTTTAAACAAAAGTAATATCATGAATTCAAACATGGAAAAGCCCTATGTAGTGGGCATTGACATAGGCGGAACAAACACCGTCTTTGGTATTGTAGACGCACGCGGAACTATTATTGCAAGCAGTTCCATCAAAACCGGAGCTTATGAGGACGTCAATGATTACGTAGACGAAGTTTGCAAGAATCTGTTGCCGCTCATTATTGCCAACGGTGGAGTAGACAAGATAAAAGGTATCGGTATCGGTGCTCCTAACGGAAACTATTACAGCGGTACTATTGAGTTTGCCCCGAACCTTCCCTGGAAGGGTGTAATTCCTTTGGCTGCCATGTTTGAAGAGCGCTTGGGTATCCCTACCGCTTTGACAAACGACGCCAATGCTGCCGGTATCGGTGAAATGACTTACGGTGCGGCTCGTGGTATGAAAGACTTTATCATGATAACTCTTGGCACCGGTGTAGGTAGCGGTATCGTTATTAACGGTCAGATGGTATATGGCCATGACGGTTTTGCCGGAGAGTTGGGACATACTATTATCCGTCGTGAAAACGGACGTCTCTGCGGATGCGGACGTCACGGCTGTCTGGAAACTTATTGTTCGGCTACGGGTGTGGCGCGTTCTGCACGTGAGTTCTTGACCAAGAGTACCGAACCGAGTTTGTTGCGCGACATTCCGGCAGAAAACATTACTTCCAAGGATGTGTATGATGCAGCGGTGAAGGGTGACAAGATTGCCCAAGAAATCTTTGAGTTTACCGGAACCATCTTGGGTGAGGCTTTGGCTGACTTCATCGCTTTCTCCAGCCCGGAAGCTATCGTGTTGTTCGGCGGTCTGGCAAAGGCGGGCGACTATATCTTCAAGCCTATCCAGAAAGCCATTGACGACAATGTATTGAATATCTACAAAGGTAAGACCAAGTTGCTGGCTTCCGAGTTGAAGGACTCTGATGCTGCAGTGCTGGGTGCCAGTGCGTTGGGCTGGGAGCTGAGAGATATCAAGTAATCAATATTAGGGAAACTGATAAAGGAGGGGATATGTCAAAACTCCCCTTCTATCGAAGTCACCCTCGCTACACCTATCTGTGGCGAGGGTGATTTTTAGTTTATGAGAGTTTCGACACACCTTTTTTTCTTTGGTGGCACATATTCCTCAGCAATAAAGTTATGTCACAAGTTGCTTCCACACTTCCACCCATTCTCTGTATCCCTTTATTCATCGGGGTTGCGGATGCTGTGGAAGCAACTTGAAAAGGTGGAAGCAACTTTTGCTTCCACCTTAAATTTACGCCAAATAATCTATTAATATCTTGTAGTACAATAAATTAATAGGATATGGAGCAATTTGCCAATATCGTGTAAACAAGCTATTGGTTTCCTGCAAACACGGTATTAACTTCGTAAAAGCCCGTGCGATAATAGGTGGAAGTCAGGCTTTTGGTATGGATAAGATAGGTATTCAGTATAGGCAAGCTATGCATATGAGAGCTGTTTAACGGCCGTGAGGCGTTCGCCTAACGGCCATAAAGCACCTTGTTGACGGTCGTTAGCAGAGCGCCTCACGGCCGTTGGGCGCTGATAAACTAACATATCAGCAAGAAGGAAGGCTTATGTGAAAGGAAAGGAGCGCAGGCTTACAATGTTTTGAATGAGGGAGTAGCAGTAGAGTATCGCATGGTGTGTATGCCTACTGTGTATATCACTAAAAAAGGGAAACCGACATTGTCAGTTTCCCTTTTTTATTTCGAAATAGGAGTCTGGAATTAACCGTTAACTCTTTTTTCTTTGATTCTTGCTTTCTTACCGGTAAGAGCGCGCAGGTAGTACAGTTTAGCGCGACGAACTTTACCCACCTTGTTCACTTCGATGCTGTCGATAGCCGGTGATTCAATCGGGAAAATACGTTCTACGCCTATGGTTCCTGACATCTTACGTACTGTAAAACGTTTCTTGTCTCCATGTCCGGCAATCTTGATAACAACACCACGGTACAGCTGTACACGTTCCTTGTTACCCTCGACAATACGATATGCTACTGTTACAGTGTCACCTGCCTTGAAGCTCGGGTGCTGTTTTCCGGTAGCAAATGCTTCTTCTGCAATTTTAATTAAATCCATTGTTTTTATTATTAAATTGTTTCATCGTTACAACGCAACATACCAGGCTTCTCTCTTGGTGTCCTGACAGCGATTGCGCGAAAGCGGTGCAAAGGAACGAATTATTTGCCAGATACACAAGTGCTTCAAGCTTTTTTTCGCCAGTTGGGATGATTTTTGAGCGTTTCATTCTGCTAAACGCAAGTCTAAATAATCGGTTAATTGTGTGGCTCAGTCGCAAAAGAAAAGTATATTTGTAGCAATTTAAAACTAAATGAATATGAAGAAACAAACTTTCAGTCTCCTTTCGGGGGCAGTGTTGGCGGTTGCGCTTCTATTGGTTTCCTGCCATTCTTCCTACGAAGTAACCAAGGTAGAGGGAGGCAGAATTCCCATGAACTCTGTCTGGGATGCCGAGCCGGATGCCGAAGCCGTGGCTCTGCTGGCGCCTTACAAGGCCCGGATGGACAGCGTTATGTATCATGTGGTGGGAACCGCAGAAATGTCGATGGACAGATTCCGGCCCGAAAGCCTTTTATCCAATCTGATTGCAGATGTACTGCGTGAGGCTGCGGTGGAAGTGCTGGGCAAACCGGCCGATATGGGGCTAATCAATATCGGTGGAATCCGGAACTCCCTGACGGAAGGAGACATCACTACCGAAAACATCTATGAGATATTGCCTTTTGAGAATTCGCTCTGTGTGCTGACGATGAAAGGCTCTGCCATGAAGCACTTGTTTGAAAACATTGCGGTGAGACTTGGTGAAGGGGTGAGTGGTATACAGTTGGAAATCAGCAAGGATGGCAAGCTGCTCCAGGCTTCCATTGCCGGCAAGCCGGTGGAGGATGACCGTGACTATACGGTTGCCACGATTGATTATCTGGCTGATGGAAACGATGGAATGACGGCTTTCCTGCAGGCGGATAAAAGGGAGTGCCCGGATGGGGCTACACTGCGCGGTCTGTTCATGAAGTATGTGGAGAAGCAGACGGCAGCCGGCAAGAAGGTGACTTCGCGCATGGAGGGAAGAGTGGTCGTTAAAGAGTAAGCATTAAAAAAACAGAAGTTCTATGAAACATATATATTCCTTGGCAGCCCTGCTGCTTTTCATGCTCCCCGCATCGGCACAGCAAGAGGAGCGTGTCATTACTGAAGAACCCCTTTGCCTGGTGTCCGCCGATTCTGTATCGTCCGGCCAATCCGGAAAACAACTGTTTATCCTGCACACCAGCGATACGCACAGCCGTATAGAACCCATCAGCGCCGAGGCGGCCGACGAGTATGCCGGTATGGGCGGTGTGGTGCGCCGTGCCGGTTTTGTAAAGCAGTTTCGCGGCAAGCATCCGGATATGTTGCTGCTGGATTGCGGAGACATCTCGCAAGGCACCCCTTATTATAACTTTTTCAAAGGCGAGCTGGAGGTCAAGATGATGAACCTCATGGGCTATGATGCCATGACGATAGGTAATCATGAATTTGATTTCGGACTTGAGAATATGGCGGAATTGTTCCGTATGGCGGATTTCCCCGTGGTCTGTTCCAATTATGACGTGACGGGTACGGTACTCGAAGGACTGGTGAAGCCTTATATCACCTTGGTGCGCGAAGGGGTGAAAATCGGTATCTTCGGCCTGGCCCCCAAGATGGAAGGGCTGGTGCAGGCGGATAAATGCGTAGGCATTGTCTACAACGACCCGATAAAGGTGGCCCAGGAAATGACAGACCTTCTCAGGGAGAAGGAGAATTGCGAGGTTGTGATTTGCATGTCTCATTTGGGTATCCGCAGTGCAAATCCCGAAGGCGCTTCCGACGAGAACCTGGTAGGCAAGACGCGTGGCATTGATGTCATTTTGGGAGGACATTCGCATACTTTTATGGAAAAGCCTGCCGTTTATCTGAATGCGGACGGCAAGAGCGTTCCCGTGCTGCACACCGGAAAGAGTGGCATCTACGTAGGAGAAATGGTACTTACTTTAACTGAAAAATAGCATGATGAAAAGACTCACCCTCCTTTTATGGGTTGCAGGATTGTTTATATTGGGATTATCTTCACTTCACGCCCAGACCGGAGGCCCGTTTCTTCCTTCGGCTGCAGACAACCGGTGCCGGCAATGGGTGGACTCCGTGTTGTCAGGCCTGAATGTACACGAAAAAGTGGGGCAGCTCATCGTTGCCACCATTCCGGCCAGAGCAGACAAGGCCACGAAAAAGCAGATGCGCGAGCTGGTAAAGAAATACAAGGTCGGTGGCTTGCTGTTTTCCGAAGGTACTCCGGAAGAGCAGGCTATCTTGACCAATATGGCCCGGAAGGATGCCAAGATTCCCGTTATGGTTACTTTCGATGGAGAGTGGGGACTGTCAATGAGGCTGAAAGGCGCTCCGGACTATCCCCGCAATGCCGCCTTGGGATGTATCGAGGACAATGGCCTGATTGAAGAATATGGACGTGAGGTGGCCCGCCAGTTTCGCGAATTGGGGGTACACGTCAATTTTGCACCCGATGCGGATGTCAATACGAATCCGCTGAACCCGGTGATACACGTACGCTCCTTTGGCGAGAACCCGCAACGGGTGGCGGAAAAGGTGGTGGCATACAGCCGTGGGCTCGAAAGCGGGGGCATACTTTCCGTTTGCAAGCATTTCCCCGGGCATGGCGACACGGATGTGGATTCTCATAAGGCGCTTCCCGCCTTGCACTACGACCGTGCACGCCTGGACAGTGTGGAGCTTTATCCCTTCAAGGAAATGGTACGTGCCGGATTGGGGGGTGTCATGGTAGGCCATCTGCAAGTGCAGGCGCTGGACCCGGACGGGGTGACTCCTTCTTCCTTGTCGCGGAATGTGGTGACCGGGTTGTTGAAGGATGAACTCGGCTTTAAAGGGCTGGTGTTTACCGATGCCTTGGACATGAAGGGTGTGTCTGCCATTCCGCAGGTAACTACCAAAGCGCTGCTGGCGGGAAATGATATGGTGCTGGTACAGTTCAATACGAAGAATGCGGTGCAGGAGCTGGTAGATGCAGTGGAGTCGGGACAACTGAGTAAGGACGAACTTGATGCCAAGTGCCGCAAGGTATTGATGTACAAGTATATGCTTGGTTTGAGAAACCGCCAGCCGCAACTTCGGGTCAGCGGAATGAGCTATCGCATCAATACGGAGGAAGCGCAGGCGTTGGCTGCCAAGTTGCGCCGTTCGGCAGTGACTGTATTGAACAATTATTTCGATGTCCTCCCGCTGGCACCGGTGGAAGGTGATATTGCCGTGCTCAGCATCGGAGAGAAGGAGGTGGATGCTCCCTTTGTGGAAGCTATGAAAAAGAATGCAGGCATCAGCCATTTCCACTTGCCTTGGAATGCTGATGAGGCTCTCTGGCAGGAAGTGCAGGGGCAGTTGGCTGCTTTCCGTCGCGTGGTTATCAGCATCACCGGTTCGACTTATGTCAGCGACCGTGATGTGGCCTTTCTGGAAGGCTTGAACTTGCGTGCTCCGCTGGTCTATACTTTTTTTACCTCTTACCGTACATTGCAACCTCTGATGCCCGCACTTGCCAAATCCAGCGCTGTGGTGCTGGCACATTCGGCAGAGACGGATTTGCAGCAATACGTGGCTGATGTTCTTTTTGCCAAAAAGCCGGCCAGTGGCAGAATGTCGATGAGTATCGGTAAACTGTTTCCGGCGGGAACGGGCTGTATGATTGAGCCGGGCATGAAACCGGGGAAGACTGTTCCGGAAGATTACGGCATGAAATCGTATGTGCTGCAAAGTATCGATGCCGTTGCCCGGAAGGGACTGGAAGCGGGAGCTTATCCCGGTTGCCGCGTGCTGGTGTGGAAAGACGGACTGCCGGTATATGACAAAGGCTTCGGAACCCACTCTGATAAGGATACCACTACTGTCCGTTCTTCGGACCTTTTTGATTTGGCTTCGCTGACCAAGACTACGGCTACGTTGCTTGCCGTCATGAAACTGTATGATGAGGGCAAGATAAAACTGGATGACAAGGTTTCCGCTTATCTGCCCTTCTTGCGCAATGGCAACAAGCGGAACATTACCATCCGCGAACTTTTGTTCCACGAATCGGGGCTTCCTCCCTATATCCGCTTCTACCTGGACATCATAGACCCGAATTCGGTACACGGTCCGTACTCCCAGAGTTGGGTGGACGAGTGGCATCGTACGCAGGTAAGCGAGCATAGCTATTATTGTTCCGATTTTAAGTTCCGGAAAGGGATGGTGTCCGACAAGAATACACCGGCCTATACTCTGCACATGGCAGATGGCATGTGGCTGAACAAGAGTTTCAAGAATTCTATCCTTCAGCGAATAACCAAGTGCGAGTTGGATGGCAAACGTTATGTTTACAGCGACCTCGGCTTCGTGCTGTTGCAGCAGGTAGTGGAGAAGGTGACGGAGCTGCCGATGGATTTGTACCTTGCCCGTGAGTTCTATGCCCCGATGGGATTGCAACGTACTATGTTTCTGCCTTTGACGAAGTTCACCAAAGCGGAAATCATGCCCACGGCATCCAATGACTTCCTGCGTCGCCAGGATATATGCGGATATGTGCATGACGAGACTGCTGCCTGCATGGGTGGGGTGTCCGGTAATGCAGGACTTTTCTCTACGGCCGAAGAGGTGGCAAAGGTTTATCAAATGTTGCTGAACGGCGGTGAATTCAATGGCAAGCGTTTCTTGAGTAAGGCAACCTGCCGTTTGTTTACGACGGAGAAATCCGCCATCAGCCGTCGCGGTCTGGGATTCGACAAGCCGGATGTATCCATTGTGAAGCGCAGCCCTTGTGCTCCTTCCGCTCCGGAAGCGGTATATGGACATACCGGATTTACCGGTACTTGTGCTTGGGTGGACCCGGAAAACAAGACGGTGTATGTATTCCTCAGCAACCGCTTGTGCCCCAATGTATGGAACACGAAACTGGGTGACATGAATATAAGAAGAGATATCCAGGAATTGATTTATAAAAGTATGATTCCGCAAATCCCCTAAAAACAATCTATCTATAAGGAATGAAGAGAATATACCTGCTTGCCTATATCACTATATTGTGTTGTCTTTGTCCGCTTCTGAAAGCGCAGCTTGGCCCGATGCCGTTTACTCCGGTGCCGCCGAACGACCCTTCGCTTGTACGTCTCTTGAACAGTGACGTGCGGTGCAGGCAGTGGGTGGATTCCGTCATGCAGCGTCTGACTCTGAAAGAACGCATCGGACAACTGTTCATCTATACGATTGCCCCCCAGCAGGACAAGGCCAACAAGGAACTGCTGCGTAAGGTGGTGGAGGACTATAAGGTAGGCGGTCTGTTATTTTCCGGCGGATTGATGCAGAACCAGGTGATGTTGACCAATGAGGCGCAGCGGATGGCAGAAGTTCCGCTGATGATTACCTTTGACGGTGAATGGGGGCTGGCTATGCGCCTTCGCGGTACTCCGAACTTTCCGCGAAACATGGTGCTGGGCTGCATACAGAACGATACACTGATTTATGAATATGGGCGCGAGGTGGCCCGCCAATGCCGTGAACTGGGGGTGCAAGTGAATTTTGCTCCCGTAGCGGATGTGAATATCAATCCCAAGAATCCGGTTATCAATACCCGTTCCTTCGGTGAAAGTCCGTTCAATGTGGCGAACAAGGTTGTTGCCTACTCCAAAGGGTTGGAGGATGGTGGTGTACTTTCTGTCAGCAAGCACTTTCCGGGACATGGGGATACGGATGTGGATTCTCATAAGGCGTTGCCCGTGCTGCCTTTTACCCGTGCCCGTCTGGACAGTATAGAGCTTTATCCTTTCAGAAAAGCCATTCGTGCCGGATTGGGAGGAATGATGGTGGGGCACTTGGAGGTGCCTACCATAGAGCCGCAAAAGGGGCTCCCGTCTTCGCTTTCGCGTAAGGTAGTTTCCGGTCTGTTGGTGAATGACCTCGGCTTTCAGGGGCTTGTCTTTACAGATGCCCTTGCCATGAAAGGGGTATCGGGCAATGAAAGCATCTGTTTGCAGGCGCTGAAAGCCGGCAATGATTTGCTGCTTGTCCCCCGGCGTATTAAGGAAGAAGTGGAGGCTGTGCTTGCCGCTGTGAAAAAAGGGGAGCTGACAGAGAAAGAGATAGAGGCGAAATGCCGTAAAGTACTGAAATATAAATATGCCCTTGGGTTGGAAAAGAAACCCCATGTACAGCTTTCAGGTTTGGGGACCCGCATCAATACTCCGAAAACGCGTGATTTGATGCGCCGGCTGAACTTGGCAGCCATCACTGTGCTGGATAACCGGGACGAGGTACTTCCGCTGGACCCTTCCATCGGTGAAGTTGCCGTGCTCAATGTGGGAGAAGCGCAGGAAATCCGGCCGTTCCTCAAGGAACTGTCGCAGTATACCCGTCCTGTGGAGTTCCATTTGGGCAAGAATCTGCCGGAGGCTGACGGGAACCGTTTGAGGAATGCGCTGGCCAAGTACAAACGTATTCTGGTCTGTGTCACCGAACACCGTTTGACGCCCTATCAGAATTTCTTTGCAAAGTTCGCTCCTGACGTACCGGTGGTTTATCTGTTCTTTATTCCCGGCAAGCAGGTATTGCAGATAAAGCAAGGGGGCGCTGCTGCCGAAGCGGTGATTTTGGCACACTCCTCCAACGAGGAGGTACAGCGGCAGGTTGCCCGGATTGTTTATGGCAGCGCTTGTTCAGAGGGACGCTTGTCTGCCAGTATCGGTAGTCGGTTTGCTGCCGGTGCGGGAGTGACGCTGACTCCTCAAAGCGCTCCCCGCTTTGTACCCGAAGAGCATGGTATGAATTCCCGTCTGCTGGCTGAAATAGACAAGATAGCTGAAGAAGGCATTCGTGAAGGGGCTTACCCCGGCTGCCAGGTGGTGGTGCTGAAGGATGGCAGGGAGATGTATAATAAAGCTTTCGGTACCCACGTCTGGAACGAGGCCGGAAGCAAGGCGCTTCCCGTAAAGAAGACGGATGTATACGACATCGCTTCGCTGACAAAGACCACGGCCACACTGCTTGCCGTGATGAAGTTGTACGATGGCGGACGTCTCAGCCTTACAGACCGGGTGTCAACCTATCTGCCTTTCCTGCAGGATACGGACAAGAAGAATATTACGGTACGCGAACTGCTGATGCATGAATCCGGTCTACCTTCTACCTTGCTATTCTATCAGGAAGCGATTGATGAAGAGAGCTACACCGGCACTTTGTTCAAGGCGCGTCCCGATGCCCGGCATTCCGCACGCATCGGACGGCAGACTTGGGCGAACCCTAAGTTCCGCTTCCGTCAGGGACTGACGTCGAAGGTGCAGACACCGGAATATACGATGCAAGTGTCCGACAGCCTTTGGCTGAACCGTTCCTTCAAGCAAGAGTACTTGCAGAAGATTGTGGATACTCCGCTTAGAGATAAACGTTACCGTTATAGTTGTGTGGGCTTTATTTTGTTGCAGCAGTTGGTCGAGGCGCGCACCGGCATGTCTATGGACGAATATTTGGCCAAGGAATTCTATACTCCGATGGGATTGGAGCGTACGGGGTATCTTCCTCTGCGCTTCTTGAAGAAGGAAGATATTGTACCTTCATCAACAGATCCTTTCTTGCGTAAGACTACCTTGCAAGGATTTGTACATGATGAATCTGCAGCTTTTCAGGGCGGCGTTTCCGGTAATGCCGGGCTGTTTTCCACTGCCGAAGAAGTGGCAAAAGTCTATCAGATGTTGCTGAATGGGGGTGAGCTGGACGGTAAGCGCTATTTGAGCAAGGAGACTTGCAGGGTATTTACTACCACCGTCTCAAGGATAAGCCGCCGAGGGCTGGGATTTGATAAGCCCGACCGGTGTAATCCCCAGAAGAGTCCCTGCGCAGAGTCTGCCCCTGCTTCTGTCTACGGTCATACCGGTTTCACGGGCACTTGCGCCTGGACAGACCCGGAGAACGGCTTGGTTTATGTCTTTTTGAGCAACCGTACCTATCCGGATGTGTGGAATAACAAGTTGATGAGGCTGGATATAAGGACGAGGATTCAGGAGGCAGTATATAAAAGTTTGGTGGAGTAAATTTATTGTTTGTCACCCGATATGGCTTACAAATGCTAGTCTAATCTCTTCATGTCTTGGATCTTGCATGGGAGTATTGTTGTATTTCGAATCTCCACCCTCGAAAATAACTTTGTTGATATGTATGGATATTCAGTTAATGTTCCTTCAGATAAGATGGCATATGCAGATGATAGAGCATAATCACTTCATATACCATTTTTGTTGTAATTTTTCCTTGTTTTCCCACATACTTTTATTCGCCAAGACATGGCACTCCTCCGGAAGAAGTCTGATAACCTCTTCTGGTTTTGTCTGTAAAATCATGTCATGCCGCTTTCTCCGCTCTGTCCCTGATTTAGTCTATCATCATTACAGCATTTGCCGTATGTATTCCGAAGAAAATTCATAGGATTTCCGTCTTCCTATTCCGTGCCTTTATCCTTGAGAGCGAGTAATCTGAGAACCTTTCTTTGGGGAGTATTTTTGGCCGCCCTTCCCTTGTGTACGAAGGAAGTGGATATCCCATATTTCGTACAGAACTTCCTATTGGCATTATTGGAATATATGGAGTCGGCAGCCACGCATCTTATCCTAACACTCATAAGCTTCTGCAGTCCTTCAGGCGTATACCCTCATTGAAAGCCTTGAACGAGATGTGTTCGATGAACGATATGCCACCTGTCTGTATATTGTTAACTTGGGCGCCGAACTTAACGGATTTTGTTTTTTTACATCTTACGATGGGGCGTATATAATGCCGGTCAATGTTGACAATGCGGTTACTGACCTTCCGGCCTTCAAACATTTTCTTTTCTTGCAGTAGGAAAGATAGGACGCTACCACATCTGCATATTTGTTGCGTGGACGCCTTATGCCGAGCTTCCTACAATGCATGCGGATATGCTTGTAGAGCCATTCGATGCTTTTCCAAAGGAGCTTCATATCCGTAGGAAAACGCATATGACTTTCATGACATGTGGCATCGGTTATACATACCTGAAGATTCTCAAGATAAGGCTTCCAGTGTGAGGCAAGAATCTTCTGAAGGGAGCCAATGTCAAGAAGGAATGAAATCTCTTACGGATAGCATTGATAATCTTGTAGTTGGTTATAGGGTAGGACGTTTTTATCATAATATTGCAGAACAACTGATAGTGTATGTTTCCGTTAAGATGTTCTAGCAGCAGTCTGTCAGCGAATCTGGTGTAGGCTAAGGGGGGGCAGAAGGACTGAAACTGTTCCTGCGCCCCAGGCGGTGTTTTGATAGGTCTGTCTCTTTGGCTATGCTCTCGAATGGAAACACGGAATAAAGACTGCCAAGTTCGCTCCCATGAAAACTCTTACGATATTTCTCCAGAATATCGAATTTTGTAAATTCCAAAGTAGGAAGAATTTCTGAGAAATATTTTGTATCTTCGCCATATCTTAATTTGGATATCTCCCCGTTTGGGCCGTCAAACCTTATTTGCGGGGGGATGTAGGTCAGCGGCATTACTGCTGCTTTCCCTATTAAGAACAGTACGTGAGACTTTCACCTCATACAGCTTCGATAATTCTAGATTTAATTCTTACGAAATTACCCCGGCTCTTTCATTGTCTTGTTTCCAATAAAGTTAGTTATGTACATTGACAATTATACTTGAGTTTTCGCTTTTCAAAGTAAGTAACCTATGAAGAGTCAAAAGGATTGGCTTCACACTTTACATGTCACCTGATTGGAATATATGACAGTTTTTGTAGTGTGAATGCCACCTTGAGGTGTTCCTTCAAGTGTCGGTTGTTGCAGTTTATTAAATACCACTCTGCTTTTCAGCCATTTCCTTAATACCAGCCTGTCAATTTGCACATTGTTGAGAAGCCGTTTTATATGGTTAAAACAGCCCTTAATGTCACCTTCCAGTGTCCATTGTGGTGAACAGTCTCTACTCAAGCATCTATGAAGTGTGTCCATTGCATCTGCAGTACTTCTAAACTTTTTGAACCCATATGAGTTCGCATCCGCTTCACTTTCAGTTATAGGTTCTAAAGCCATAAGATATAGCGCCTGCATGGCTTTGTCCTCTATGGTTGGTATTCTCAAAGGTCGTGTCTTGCCGTTTACTTTGGCTATATTGACTCTTTTCAGCAGAAGGGCTTTGTATCCTCTCCTTTTCAATGAACATATAGCTTCTATTTTCTTGGTATCAGTGTCCCACTTTATATGGTTAACCCCTACTGTACGTTTACCTTTATTGGAAGTAACCTTCGTTACCGCCAATGCCTTGGCTTCGTAGGAAGTGACAAGTAGGTCTGCAATGCCTTTACCTTGTTGTGCCTCTTTTCTTTGTGAGCCTTTGCTATTCGGACTTGCAGCTTTCTCACCTTACACTCGTATTTTGGAAAATCAATATCTTTCCATGTCGCGTTTCGCACAATTGAAGATGCATACTTGGCTTTTGCCTTGCTCATTTGCTGTTTCTTTATTGCATTAAAGTTCTACAATCGTTTCACAAAGAATTATTCTGAGGAAGTCTGTCTGCTTTCGCATGAGGTGACGTTTAAACCTCTATCCTCCGTATTACACGGAAGCTTTCGCTTTCTCCGCAATCCTTTACCCGCACCACATTCGGCTTTTCTTGCGATTGTCTTACCTGCCTGACATAGATAGGGGAAATACGAGCTTACCAAGTTCCGTACAAGTAACTGATGACCGACTTAAAGTTCGCCCCTCCACCAACAGTATGATGTTCATGTAGCCTTATATTCCCAAAAGACTATCCTGACTACTCGCCTTTTGGCTATAGTTTATAAATATCCGTAAGCTATTCCTTTATTGTGATGGTGTAGCGATTCACATATGTTACTCATATCAGTCAGCCTAACAGCCTATACATTGGATATTTCTGTAAAGGACTGTATTGTCAAGAGGGCTTTGCACTAAAACATTATTGGTAAAGCACGCCTCTTTAGGTTACTATTGACGGAATAATAGGTTCAGACATAGTGCTGAACAATTACTTGTACGACTTCTTGTTGCACGGAATAACTAAAGATACATAGTTCATGGCTATGGAGGGATATATTTACAAGTGTATGACGAGTAGATGTATCCATCGTTTTCTTGTGAAGTGGCAATAAATTATATTGTTTCCATTCATAAAATTTTCAAGTTCCTTGTGGATTTTAATCATTAGAGAATATGCAATTCCTTCTATAACTTTATACAAATCTGGACTGATAAATCTATGAGGAATAGGTCGTTTGTTCGGTTGGTTGGTGTGAAAAGTGGCGGTACCTTGAATATGCTCGATGGTAGGCTTGTTTTGTTTATAAGTTAAAAAATGGTCATATTGATTTCTGTTTTCATTCTTTGCTTCCAGAAACTGTCGGTTAATATTACTTGGTTACATGGTATTGGAATGATTCCTTTTTTGTTGGGAAGGACTTCGTGGCATCTGGTTAGCATGAATGCGACTGTTATTCTTGTGTTTTTCCTACATCATAGACTTTTTATAAAGATTTTCTGATATTGAGTTTCCAAGGGTTTTCTATGGTTTCGATGGATTTCTTATTAATGAGAGAGGCCATTGTTTTTCCCATTTGTTTAAAGTCGGTGGTTAAGGTTGTAATCCCTCCCATAAGTATTTCTTTGAGAATAGTATCATTATAAGATATGATTCCATATTCTTTACCAGGAGTGAATTTTTCCCTATCTGCTAAATTTAGTACATCTATTAGGTCCCTGTCATTTACTAAGATGAATAGATCTCCTGGTCTGATTTTCCGATTTTTTACAGAATTTAGATATTTATGCTCAAATCCATGTTCTTTGGCAAATCTCACAAGACCGTCATATCGTTCATATGGTTCTTTTTCCTCACTTTGAACCATAAATATCCGCTTATATTTTTTGATATGTTTTAATCCGAAATTCAATGCTTCGTAAGTGTCTTTTGCGAAATTCTGTGCTACAGATGAGTATTTCCCTTTTAACTCAGGATGAAAATGATCAAGTAGGAGTACTTTTCCAGTTATAGTTTGCAATAGAGGATCTATACCTTGAAATTTGCCAGGCATGATGATATAAGTGGTGTATTTACCATTGGCATCATTTATAAGTGCTTCAAAAACTTTTCTATTATAGTTATGAAAGAATAAATCAACAGAATCATTTTTGCCCAAAGCATTGATCAGTGAATTGTATATGTCTTCTTTGAATTCGTTGAATTCATTGAAAAGCAGAAAAATGTTGTTTTGAGTAGGAATCCGTAAACTCGCTACGTAGTATCCTACGCCTGGTGTGGAATTGATAATTCCTCTTGTTTTAAGTTCACTGATTCCTGCAAATACAGTGTCTCTGGAAAGATTGTACATTTTGCGGAATTCATTAATGGAAGGTATCCAGTCGCCTTTTTTGTATTTCCTTTCTTTAATGTTTTCTATAACATAATTGACTACAAGTTTGTACTTTGATTCATTCGTTTTCATTTGTTTACTCCTCTTGGTTATATGGCGTACAAATGTAGACATTATTTTAATATAATCAAACCAGTTCGTACTAGTTTGTGCTATAAAACATAAAAAATAAATCGTATCAGTTCGTACCAGTTCGGTTTTAATATATATATTTGCAACCGTTAATATGGAAAACATGAAAAAAGGGATCATTTTTAGCATAGAAGAGTTCGCTATACACGATGGACCGGGAATCAGGACAACCGTTTTTTTGAAAGGGTGCCCTCTGCGTTGTACTTGGTGTCATAATCCTGAAGGCATTGCCCCTCAGCCGCAACGCATGGTGAAGAAGAATGAATGTAGTATTTGTGGGTATGAAATTATGTCTGGCGAATTAGCGGAGCGAATATTAAGAAATAAAGAGATCTATTGGCTCAATCATGGAGGTGTGACTTTTACCGGGGGGGAACCTCTTTTTCAAGCTGATTTTGTCGCAGACGTTGTACATAGAATTAAACCGGATGTGCATGTGGCTATCGAAACGAGTGGCTACGTGGCGGCAGATGTATTCAAAAGGATGGTTCCCATGTTTGATTTGATTTTATTAGATATGAAACATACTGATCCTATTGTTCATAAAAAGTATACAGGGGTTGATAATCAATTGATTATTGAAAATTTGAAATTCTTATGTTCGGCTGATACGAACTTTATAATAAGAATACCATTGATTCCGGAAGTTAACGATACAAAGCAAAATATGCTTAATGTTTTGTCTTTTATAGAGAATGCCCAGTCGTTATTACGTGTGGAGATCCTACCATACCATAAGACAGCAGGTGCCAAATATGCCATGATTGGGAAAAAATATAATCCCTGCTTCGATGTGAATAAAACGCCGCATATATATAATGTATTTGAAGAAAATAATATAGAAACAATAATATTATGAATCAAAGAATAGAAGGTCTCAGAAAATATATTCTGGACAAAAAGCACCATCAGTTCAGAAGAACTGCGGATGAATTGAACATTAGCAATCTTAGCGATTCTTTTGCGCGTAATGATGTTAGTCCTGTAAAAAGAGCGGCCATTTGTTTGGCTACTTTACTTGATAAGGAAATACCGGTAATACTGCCTGATGAGAAAATCGTTTTGACCAGAACGATAAGTGAAATCCCCGAAATCTTCACTAGAAAAGAATGGGATGAGATTAAAAAGACCCATTATATACACGAACGGGGTACGGTATGTAACATATCTCCTGATTATGGTACAACTATCAGAGCCGGATTGGAAGCCCGTAAAAAAGAAATTGAAGAGCGATTGAAAGATATAGGTGCCGATAAAGATGGTGTTGTCTTTCTTCAGTCCACTCTTATTTGTATCTCAGCCTTACAATCATTTATTGATAAATATGAAAGGCTGGCACGTGAGCGGAAAGATTATGATACTGCTGATATGTTGAAGAATATCCGTTCAAATGGAGCTAATAGCCTCAGGGAAGCCCTTCAATTATTGCGTCTTCTTCATTTCGCTCTTTGGGAGGCTGGAAATTATCATAATACATTGGGACGTTTCGATCAGTATATGTATCCTTATTATAGGAAGGACATTGATAACGGTATTCTGACTAAAGAAGAGGCTTTTGAATTAGTTGAAGAGTTTTTCCTGGTTTGCAATAAGGATAGCGACTTGTATCCGGGTATGCAACAGGGAGATAACGGACAAAGCATTGTATTGGGGGGATGTGATGCGAATGGTGATTGTCTTTTTAATGAACTTTCCGAGATATGTCTTAAGGCGAGCTATGAATTGGGACTGATTGATCCCAAGATAAATATCCGGGTGGATAAGTGTACACCGGATAAGGTTTTTGAATTAGGCTCATGGCTAACCAAAAAAGGATTAGGCTTTCCGCAATATTGCAACGATGATATTGTTATCCCTGGTTTATTACGTAAGGGCTATGAAAAAGAAGATGCCTATAATTATGTGGTTGCAGCTTGTTGGGAATTCATTATTCCGAAATATGCATTGGACATTCCTAACATAGATGGTTTGTCACTGATTCAGTGTGTTAAAGAGTGTCTTGATGTATTGGATACTTGTAATGACTATGAATCTTTCTACCAATTGGTTGAGCAAAAAATGCAAACTAAAGTAGATAAAATATGTGAAAAGCATAGAAATTTATTCATTGTACCCTCACCTATGATTTCTTTATTGATGGATGGTACGGTGAACCGGGCTAGGGATATTTCTGAAGGAGCAAAATATAATAACTATGGTATTCATGGCACAGGAATTGCTACTGCTGTAGATTCTTTGGCTGTAATAAAAAAATATTATTTTGAGGAAAAAAGTATAAGCTGTAGGGACTTGCTTGGTGCTCTGGAGGATAATTTTGTTAATCAGCCTGATTTGGAGAGAATGTTACGTGAGGACGCCCCTAAGATGGGGCAGGATGATGATTTTGCTGATTCTATAGCTATTGCTCTTTTGGACTCTTTTGATAAAGTTCTGGAGGGTAAATTGAATGAACGTGGCGGGCGATACCGTGCCGGTACTGGTACGGCCATGTATTACATATCCCACGCTACTAATCTTGGTGCTACTCCCGATGGACGGAAAGCTGAAGAAATGATACCGGCAAACTATTCTCCTACTCTATTTATAAAACAGAAGGGACCGATATCAGTAATTAAATCTTTCACAAAACCTCATTTGGTAAATGTGATTAATGGAGGTCCTCTGACACTGGAGTTTGACCAATCTGTTTTTAATAATAACGAAAGTGTGAAGAAGTTGGGTATGTTGGTGAAAACTTATGTTACGCTTGGAGGGCATCAATTACAATTGAATACGGTGAATCGTGAGAAGCTGTTAGATGCAAAGATACATCCGGAAAACCACAAACAGCTTATTGTCCGTGTATGGGGATGGAGTGGTTATTTTGTTGAGCTTGACGACTGTTATCAGGAGCATGTAATTAATAGAATTGAATTTGGAATATAATACTTTATGAATTATGAAAGATACAGTAAAAGGGAGAATGTTTTACATCGCATTTGTGGCGTCTCTCGGAGGACTGCTTTTCGGCTTTGATACTGCAGTTATATCTGGTGCTGAAAAGGCTATTCAAGACATTTATGGACTTTCTGATTTCACCCATGGTTTTACTATAGCCATAGCGCTTATCGGTACTATTATTGGAGCGTTAGTTTGTGGTAAGCCTGCCGAGAAATATGGACGTTTGTGTTTGCTGGTTATCATTGCTTGGCTCTATCTGATATCAGCAATAGGAAGTGCGGTAATAGTCAATTGGTATTCATTTATATTCTTTCGTTTTTTGGGTGGTCTTGCTGTTGGGGCCTCTTCCGTAATAGGACCTATGTATATTGCAGAAATATCTCCTTCTCATTGGCGAGGCCGTTTTGTGGCTTTTTTTCAATTTAATATCGTTTTGGGGATAGTAATAGCCTATCTCACCAATTATGTAGTAGTTGGCATTCCGCATGATTGGCAATGGATGTTGGGCATAGAAGCTGTTCCGGCATTGTGTTTTGCTTTATTGTTGATGACTGTGCCTGAGAGTCCACGGTGGCTTGTTAAGTGCGGTATAATAAATAAAGCACGTGATATACTGATACAAATCGGAGAACCGGATGTTGAAAAGGAATTGGCGGCTATTCAAAAGTCACTTAAAACGATAGGGGGAAATAGTGGAGGACTTTTCAGGAAAAAATATTTAAAACCTTTACTTATTGCTTTTTTGATTTCATCATTCAATCAGCTTACAGGTATCAATGCGATTCTATATTATGCGCCCCGTATTTTCGAACTTTCCGGGTTATTCCGTGAAGGTGCCATGGTTCAGTCTATTATGATTGGATTAACAAATCTAACCTTCACAATGTTGGGGATGATCCTTATTGACAAAGTTGGTAGAAAGAAATTGATTGGGTTTGGTTCCATTGGAATGTTCTTATCTTTGGCATTGGTGGCAAGGGGATTTTACTTTGAGATTTTTGAGGGTTACTATATGCTGGTTTGTTTGATGGGGTATATTGCTTTTTTTGCGGTTTCTCTCGGAGCTACCATTTGGGTGGTTATTTCAGAGGTATTCCCAAATAGTGTGCGTTCGGGTGGTCAGGTATTCGGTAGTATGACTCATTGGATATGGTCTGCACTTTTATCCTGGTTCTTCCCCGTTTTTCTTTCCATTGGTGCTACTTATATCTTCGGGTTCTTCTCGATGATTGCTTTGGGAAGTCTTGTTTTTGCTATAAAACTGCCTGAGACTAAAGATAAGTCTTTGGAGGAAATTCAGAAGGAACTTATTTTTTAACTTGTTTTTAACTTTACGGATTATATTATGAATAGATTTTCAATCCCAGTAGGTTTGGTAATGTTTATGGCTACTACTGTCTTCGGTTCTGAAAAACATGATGGCTTTATAAAGCCCGTGCCTTTCACGGCTGTACATGTCCATGACAATTTTTGGAGCCAGCGTTTAGACACGCTTCGTACCAAGACTATTCGCTATGCTTTTGAAAAAAGTGAAAAAGCAGGTTATATTGACAATTTTGCTATTGCAGGAGGTTTGAAAGCGGGTAAGTATCAGTCACTCTATCCGTTTGATGATGCTGAAGTTTTTAAAATTGTAGAAGGGGCTTCTTATCTGTTAATGGTAAAAAAAGATCCTGAGTTGGAAACTTACATTGACAGCCTCGTTTCTATTATTGTTGCAGCGCAAGAGCCCGATGGCTACTTGTTTACAAATAAAACGATCAATAATCCGCTTCATCCGTGGGTGGGAGCTAACAGGTGGGAAAATGACTGGAATCTCAGTCATGAGACATTTAATGCCGGTGAACTTTATGAAGCTGCTATTGCTTATTATTATGCGACTGGCAAACGGCAGTTGCTTGATGCTGCTATTAAAAATGCCGACTTGATATGTGATGTATTCCATGAAAATGGTATTGTTATGTCTCCCGGACATGCAGTTATCGAAATGGCTCTTGTTAGATTGTATGAAGCTACCGGAAATAAGAAATACTTGAAACAGGCACGGTTCTTTCTGGAATGTAGAGGACGTAGGAAGCACGATGCTACTTCCGGGGATCTTCGTAATAATGGTGAGTATTGGCAGGACCATTTACCAGCTGTCCAGCAAAGAGAAGCAGTAGGACACGCTGTACGTGCGTTGTATTTTTATTCGGGTATGGCGGACATTGCATTTCATATGGTGGACAAAGATTATTTGGAAGCTGTAGATGGGATATGGGATAATATTGTAGGCAAGAAAATGTATCTTACAGGTGGTCTTGGCTCTACAGCACATAATGAAGCTTTTGGAAAGAATTATGAATTGCCTAACGCAACAGCCTATTGCGAGACTTGTGCATCCATTGCCAACTGTATGTTCAACCTGCGGATGTTCAGATTACATGGTGAAGCGAAGTACTTTGATGTGTTGGAGCGTTCCTTATATAATACGGTATTGAGTGGCATATCACTCAGTGGCGATCAGTTTTTCTATCCCAATGTGCTCGAAGCTGACCGTCGGGGACAAAAACGTAGCTTGTGGTTTGGTTGTTCGTGTTGCCCTACAAATCTTTCTCGCTTTATACCTGCTATTCCAGGTTATGTCTATGCTACGGATGAGCATGCTATTTATACTAATCTTTTTATCAGTAGTACAAGTGAGATTGATTTTAATGGCAAGAAAGTGGAGTTGCAGCAAACAACAGATTATCCGTGGGAAGGGGAGATTGAGATAAAGATAGAAAAACTAGAAACTAGTGATTTTGATTTGAAGATACGCATACCTGGCTGGGCTGATGGTAAAGCGGTTCCCTCTGATTTATACAAGTATATTGATAGTAATAAAGGGCGGGTCAATATAAAAATCAATGGAGCACCTTGTACATTCAAAAAAGAAAACGGATATGCTATACTTGAACATGGATGGAAGAAAGGTGATAAAATAAAAATTTCGCTGCCGATGGAAGTACACCAGGTGGTATCACACAAAGCTGTCAGAACAAATGACGAACTGACAGCTGTAGAGAGAGGTCCGCTGGTGTATTGTGCCGAATTTGCCGATAATGGTGGAAGCGTGTTTAATCTTTCGCTGGATGAAGGGGCCGATTTCAAAATAGACCGTACAAATCGATTTCTTAATGGGGCATATGTAATCAGTGGAACAGGGAAACGATATACTGTTATGTCTGATAAGCATATTAAAGAAGTAAGTACAACTGTAAATTTGATACCTTATTATGCAAGGGCATATCGTGGTGCCGGCGAAATGAAAGTATGGTTACCTCTAAACGGAAATGTCATTAAACAGAATTTATATGATGAATCAAGAATAGTTGATGAGGTGATTGTCGGTAATCCTCAATCGGAGGAAAAGCATAATCTGCAAGGTGAGAATACCCGTTCAGACGAATCAGGTGGATGGAGAGATGCTGAAAACGGATGGTTTTCATACGATTTGAATATTTCTTCCAACCAACCGATGGAGTTGGTTCTTACTTTTCACAGTACGGATGGTGGAAATCGTACTTTTGAGATATGGATAGATGAGTATAAGATCGGAGAGCAAAGTCTTCGCACTGAAACTTTTGATGCCTTGATAGATAAAGTATATCAGCTTCCTGTTGATTTGCTCAGAGGAAAGAAGAAAGTAACAGTAAAACTGAAATCCCTACCTGGAAACGTAGCGGGTGGAGTTTTTGGTTGTAAAATGCGCATACAAGACAATAAGTAGGATTATTTGAAACCATAAACAATTTGTAAAATGAAAAACATATCGGTACTAATATTTTTTATTATGATAACAAGTGCATGCTCAAAACAGACAGATTCATTGTCAAAGGTAAACAGAAAAGATTTTCAAACAGTAGTAGATGGTAAAAATACAGATCTGTTTATTCTCAAAAACAAGAATGGATTGGAAATGACTGTGACTAATTATGGTGCACGAGTAGTAGAATTCTTTGTTCCCGATAGAAACGGGAAGTTTGAAGATATTGTTTTAGGTCACGACAATATAGAAAAATATATCAACTTTACTGGTGAAAGGTTTCTAGGCGCTACTATTGGCCGTTTTGGTAATCGCATAGCAGATGGTAAATTTACTCTTGACGGTGTAAACTATCAGTTGACAATCAATGATGCCCCTAATAGTCTGCATGGTGGAGAGAAAGGTTTTGATAGAGTAGTGTGGGATACAAAGCAGATTGATTCTCATAAGTTGGAATTTACGTATCAGTCAGCGGATGGAGAACAAGGATACCCGGGAAATCTTGTAGTGGAAATGGTCTATGAATTGACAGATGATAATGAATTTATAGTAACTCATCATGCCGTTACGGATAAAAGAACGGTCATTAATCTTACCCATCACTCGTTTTTTAATTTGCATGGTGCAGGAAATGGAACTGTCAACGATCATGTGCTTATGCTGAATGCGGATAAGTTTACACCGGTGGATGAAGTGTTGATCCCTACCGGAGAACAACTTTCAGTTGAAGGCACACCAATGGATTTTAGAACTCCTACACCTATTGGGAATCGTGTGAATGATGATTACCAACAATTAAAATATGGCCATGGTTATGATCATAATTGGATTTTAAATAGAGAAACGTCGAAAGGACTCGAATTGGCCGCAACTGTTTACGAGCCGATATCAGGGCGGTTCATGGAAGTATACACTACTGAACCGGGTATTCAATTCTATGGTGGAAACTTTTTTGATGGAGAAATAGGTAAGAACAACAAAAGATATGAGTATAGGGCTTCTCTAGCTTTGGAGACACAACATTTTCCGGATAGTCCCAATCATTCAGAATTTCCTTCTGCTGTTTTATCTCCAGGTGAAGAGTATGAACACATTTGTGTATATAAGGTAACGGTAAAAAAATGACCGGATAGATTGTTTTCAGGCAGATTGTCTTGTAGGTATTTTATATATCTACGAGACAATCGATAACTCTAATGTAAAAAAGAAACATAAGTATAAACTTAAAATTGGAGAACATAAACATGAAAATCACAAAAAGTATTTCTACATTGGTCAGTGTTGTCTTCTTGGTTTCTTGTTCAGGCAAAGAACTGATGGAGGGAGATAGGAACAGTGAACTGAAATTGAACAGTGTGAGCGAGGTTACTATCAATGACCCTTTTTGGACGCCGAGGTTCGAACAATGGAGGAGCGTCACAGTAAACGATGTATTTGATAAATTTGAGGGCAAGTTCAAGGAAAATCCGGAAGAATGGCAACGAAACAACACTTTTGTGAACTTTGACGATGTGGCTCAAGGGAAGAAAGGAACCGGCCATCACGCAGGACTTCCATGGTTTGATGGACTTATTTATGAAACAATCAGAGGTGCGTCCGATTTGTTGGCACAAAAGGCAAATCCTGAAATCGAGAAAAGACTGGACGGATATATTGATCGGATTTGTGCTGCTCAGCAGGTAGATGCTGACGGCTATATTAATACATGGACGGATTTGATGGAACCGGAGCATCGCTGGGGTGATAATGGCGGTTTCTTGCGTTTTCAGCATGATGTATATAATAGCGGTATGTTGGTCGAAGCCGGAGTACACTACTATCAGGCTACAGGTAAGACTAAATTGCTTGAAGCCGCTACCCGTTTAGCCAATTATATGACAGAGTTGATGGGACCTGCTCCCAAAAGGAATATTGTACCCTCCCATTCGGGTCCCGAAGAACCGATGATGAAACTTTACTGGCTATATAAAAACAATCCGGATTTGAAATCAGCAATCTCGGTACCGGTAAACGAAGATGCCTATTATGCTTTGGCCAAGTTCTGGATTGAGAATAGAGGGAATAACTGCGGTTATCCGTTATGGCAGTTTTGGGGAAATGACAAGGCAGAAAAATGGATTAAAGAGCAGAAGTATAAGGATGAACATTTCGGCTTAAATACGCGTCCAAGTTGGGGAGATTATGCTCAAGATTCCATTCCTGTTTTTGATCAAAAGACTATGGAAGGTCATGCGGTTCGGGCAACCCTGCTTGCTACAGGTATAGCCGCTGTTGCTTTGGAAAACCACTCGGACAAATATATTCAAACTGCAGAAACACTTTGGGATAATATGGTAGGTAAGCGTATGTTTGTGACCGGAGGGGTAGGAGCTGTTCATTTTGATGAGAAGTTCGGCCCCGACTATTTTCTTCCTACTGATGCATATCTGGAGACATGTGCTGCTGTAGGCGCAGGTTTTTTTAGTCAAAGAATGAATGAGTTGACTGCAGATGCCAAGTATATGGATGAGTTTGAACGGACACTTTACAATAATGTGTTGACGGGTATCTCTTTGTCCGGGAAAGAATATACCTATCAGAATCCGCTCAACTCACATAATCATTCCAGATGGAATTGGCACGATTGCCCTTGTTGTCCGCCCATGTTTCTTAAAATGGTATCAGCAATACCTGCGTATATATACGCCTCACAAACGGACAATCTCTATATAAATCTTTTTATTGGGAGTAAGACGGTTATTGATTTGGGAAATACTCAAGTAAAAGTGAGCATGGAAACGGAATATCCTTGGAAAGGGGATGTAGTTGTGAGGGTAGATCCCGACAAAGACGCTGCTTTTGCCCTTCGGATTCGTATACCTGGCTGGGCTCAAGGAAAAGAAAATCCTTACAATCTATATTTTTCGGATCTGAAGTCGCAGACGATACTGTATATTAACGGTAAGGAACATGCTTTGGATATTGAAAAAGGATATGCTGTTGTAGATAGAAAGTGGAGGAAGGGTGATAAGGTGGAGCTATTGTTACCTATGGTGCCCCGAATCATTGCGGCTAATGATAAAGTGGAAGAACTAAAAGGAATGGTAACTCTTGCTTCAGGTCCGTTGGTTTACTGCCTCGAATCGGTGGACAATGGAAACTTGGATGAGTTACAGCTGGATAGGAATTCTCAATTGGAACTTGTTTACCGGGACGACTTGCTTGGTGGCGTTAATATTATTAAGGCCATTGACAAAGAGGCGGCTCATACGCTGACTGCAATTCCATACTATGCAGTTGGAAATAGAAACCAATCAGGATATAAGGTCTGGATACCTGGCAATCAGAAGGACTGATGAAATAAAAGTATAAAAGTGATTGTGTTTAAAATATTCTTAAATCAGTAAAAATATGAAAAATGAAGTATTCAATTTGAATCCTTTTGCAAAAAGTGCATTGGGTAATTTTATGAAAGCGGCATGTTGTTTTCTATTGTTTGTCATTGTATCAGTCCAATGGGCTGGAGCTTCTGAGAATGGATTACAGATTTCTCAGCAAAACAAACGTACTATAACAGGTACTGTGACCGATAAATCGGGTGAGGCGATTATCGGAGCTAATATTGTGGAAGTGGGAACCACGAATGGTACTGTTACAGATTTGAACGGACATTATACGCTTGCCGTATTGCCCGATGCTACCTTAAAAATATCTTATATCGGGTATGTTGAGAAAACAGTTAAAGTGGGTAAGTCATCGACAATTGATATTGTGTTGGCGGAAGATTCAAAAACTTTAGCCGAAGTTGTTGTGGTTGGTTATGGTACGATGGATAAAAAGGAGTTGACCTCAGCTATCTCGCATGTTTCAAATAAGGATTTCTTGGGTGTAGCATCCATAGATCCAAGTATGCAGATACAAGGAAAGGTACCGGGGCTGACAATTACCAATACTGCTATGGGTGATCCAAATTCAGGGGCAACTATTCAAATTCGAGGCATCTCCTCGCGTAGTGCAGGCTTAGGCCCGCTGATTGTGATTGATGGGGTTCCCGGAGGTAATCTGCACAATATCAATTCCAATGACATTGAGTCTATTGATGTTCTCAAAGATGGAGCTGCTTCAGCTATTTATGGGACACGGGGTAGTAATGGTGTTATAGTAATTACTACCAAAAAAGGGACTACTGATGGAAAGGTGCGTACTGAATACAATGGATATGTTTCATTTGACTTTGCCCATAATGATTTGGATATCCTTACTGCTGATGAGTTCCGTAAATATAAGGTTGACACTGGTGCGGCGACTGATTTTGGTGCCAATACCGATTGGATGGACGAAATTACCCGTACTGGTTTCTCGCAGAATCATACATTGGCCCTTTCAGGAGGCAATTCAAAAACTAATTATCGTATTAGTGTGGATGTACGCGATGCGAAAGGTATTGATATTCGCACAGACCGTACGGATTATGGTGCCCGTTTGGGATTTGAGCACACTACGAATGGCGGATTGTTTAAGTTTTCTGGCAACCTTACTCCCCGTATCGTTAATCGCAATCATTCGGACTATGACGCCTTTAATCAGGCAATCAGCGCTAATCCTACAATGCCGGTAAAGAATGGCAATGACAAGTCCGGTAAAAGCTATACTCAGTTTACAGGAGATTCCATGTGGAATCCGGTAGATAGGCTTAAAACAGAAAAGAAATATAGTGAGCATAAGAATCTGGAGTGGAATATGACTGCAAAGTTGAACTTACTCCCCTTGCTGGCTAAGGAAGAACTGTCTGGTCATATGTTAAGTACTCAGGCTACAATAGCTCAAATTTATAATGATGAACAATATTTTGAGTTCAGACCGTCATATAGTACGTTATCTGCCAATTATAACAGTTCTGAATTTAAAGGATATGGAGAGGCCAAACAGGATTACAAGAAGTATAGGAGTGAAATGTTTGAATGGCTTGTAAATTATAGCTTGGAACAGAATGGACATAATCTAGGAGTAATGGGAGGTTATTCATATCAGCAGTTTATGAACTATGGATTTGCTGCTGAGAATAAGCAGTTTACATCGGATGCCTTGACTTGGGATAATTTGGGTGATGGGGTCTATATGCAGGAAGAAGGAAGAAATGGCATGAGTTCGTATAGGAATAGCTCCAAACTGATTTCCTTCTTTGGCCGTTTGACATATAATTATATGCAACGTTATATGCTTACTGCCTCGTTGAGATACGAGGGCTCTTCTAAGTTTGGTAAAAATAATAAATGGGGGTATTTCCCTGCGGTATCTGCGGGATGGCGCATAAGTGATGAAGCGTTTATGAAAGATATTAAGTGGATTAATAGCTTGAAACTGCGTGCCGACTTGGGTGTAACCGGTAATCAGGAATTTGACTCCTATCGTTCTTTGGCAACTTATGCCGGTTATGGAGAATCTTACTTTAATGGACAGTATTATAAGGGCTGGGGATCGAACAAGAATCCCAATCCAGATTTGAAATGGGAAAAAGGGTTGAACTGGAATGTTGGCATTGACTTTGAACTGTTCGATATATTGTCCGGTAGCATTAACTACTATAATCGTAAACAACAAGACTTGCTAGGTGACTACAAGGTATCGTTGCCGCCGTACACTTGGGACTCTATGTTTGTTAACGTTGGTACGATGCGGAATACGGGCGTGGAAGTGGATTTGAATGTACAAGCGGTTAAGACCAAAGACTTTATATACAATATAGGTGTTGTAGGATCTACAGAGAATAATAAGTTCCTGAATTTTTCCAATCAGACATATACCGGTCAGGATTACTATGAAACAGTAGGTATGGTAGGTCCTGGTTCTCCAGGAAATTTGCAAAGAATATCTAAGGGTGAACGAATCGGTAACTATTATACTTACAGATATGCCGGTGTTGGCGATGATGGAAACTGGCTGGTGTATAATAAAGACAATGAAGTGATTCCTATTGGAGAGGCTAGGGAACAAGATAAAACGATAGGTGGCAATGGACTTCCTAAATTCTCTGTTTCGCTCAACAATACGTTTGTATATAAGAACTTCGACCTTTCTGTCTATTTCCGTGGAGTCTTTGGTTTCGATATTTACAATGTCCATGACATGTATTATGGACTTCAAGCTGTCAATGCACCTTATAATGGACTGAAAAAAGCATTTACAGATAACAAGCACATCACTGGTGGTCAGAATCTGCTGTTGGATTATTTCATAGAGAAAGGTGATTATGTGAAACTTGATGTCTTGAGCTTGGGATATACCATGAATATCAATAAGAAATGGCTGGAAAAGATTCGTGTATATGCTACGGCTAGAAATCTGTTTACGATTACAGGCTTTAGTGGAGTGGATCCAGCGCAATATCCTACCAATGGACTTACTCCGGGAACCTTCAATGGTGGAAGGTCATATTATCCGTCCACTACTCAGGTTTTGTTTGGAGCACAAATTTCTTTTTAAAGGATTTATATAATATAAACATCAGAAATTATGAATAAAATTGAAAAGATGAAATATATATTTATTGTGCTGATAGTTGGCATAATGTGTGGCTGTACTGATTTGTCGGAGACTTTGTACGATACAATTGCCTCTGAAAACTATTACAATACGAGAGAGGATGTTATCCGGTCAGTGATTCGCCCTTGTGAACATGCTTCTTGGACTGTTGCTCAGATATACGATTTGCAAGAAAATACGGCTGATCAGATAGCGACCTATAACCGCGAAGGTGACTGGTTGGATGGACAGCGATTCCAGCGTCAGCACTATCACACCTGGACTATTGATGACTATAGCAACTATCAAGGCTGGTTTGCCAATTTCCAGGGTATCATGTTGTGTTCTGCTTCCATTGACGATTTGAAGAGATTGAAACCGATGGACTTTGGCTGTACTCAAGAGGAATTTGATGAATGGTCAGCAGGATTGCGCACATTGCGTGCATGGTTTTATATCAATGTTTTCGACTTATTCAGAAATATCCCTTTGGTACCCAGCAGCAATCCGGAGGAAATCTCCAAAGGACAAGTTTCTCCACAAGAAATATTCGATTTCATTGAACAGGAATTGATAGAATCCATTTCCTTGCTTCCAAAGAAAGAAGGGATAGGAGGTAATAAGTTAAAACAAGGCCAGTGGAATAAGGCTGGTGCTGCAGCTTTGCTGACTAGATTGTATCTCAATGCGGAGAAGTGGATTGGAACGCCTAAATACAACGAATGTGCTGCATATGCCCAGAAAATAGTTGATGGAGAATATGGCACTTATACGATAGCTGACAGATGGGATGCTCCTTATGATTGGAATAATGAGACTTGTGATGAAGTGATTTTTGCCTTCACCGGTGCTTTGACCCGTGCACATTGGCATTACAGTAATGAAATGTTTTGGTGGTCCATTCCTGCGCGTGCTACTGATTATTTGGGCTTCAAGGATTGGGGTATGTCCAACCCTAAATTCGCACTGCAGCCAAGTTTGGATATTGATGGTAATTTATATGATTTTGAACTTGGTATGCCGGTAGCTAGATTTAAAAACTATCCTGAAGATTGTCGTTTAAAATTGTATCGTAATTTGGAAGGAGAAAGTCGGAGGGAAGGAATGTTCTTGTTTGGCTATTTAGAATATGAAGAGGGAGGTGAGATGAAAAGAGTTAAGAATCCCGGGCAAAGTTATGATTTGTATATCCGTGATCAAGTCGGATTGTTTAGAGGAGCCGACCCCAATACAATCATTACTGATAAGGAATCGAATATGAATCATGGGGATCATAATTCTGGATGGCATTTGGTGAAGTATCCTTTCTATAGAAGTAATGACCCGGGGGCAATAGAGTCGGATTATGCTTTGATACGATTACCCGAAATATATTATACCCTGGCTGAATGCAAATTCCGTGCAGGCGACAAAGAAGGAGCTGCAAAACTGTTGAATGCGGTTCGTAAGCGTTATTACCCTGAAGACAAATATGAGGAATATCTCTATAAACCGGAGGGAGAGGTAGAGTTGACTGAAAATGAGTTATTGGATGAATGGGGGCGTGAGTTCCTTGGCGAGGGTAGAAGACGTACTGACTTGATCCGATGGAATAAATTCTGTACAGGTACATGGTGGGATAAAAAGCCAGATTCTGATAATCATACTGAGATATTTCCTTTGCATAGAGATATCTTGGGGGCAAATCCGAATCTTAAGCAGAATCCAGGTTATGATGATATAGATAGGTAATAGGAGTTCTAAATATTTATTTAATATGATGCGAATCAGTAATTGGCTTGCTGATTCGCATTTTTAGCATTTAACAACATAAACAATTATATTATATAAACGATATGAGAAAAAAGCTTTTATACCCCTTGTTGGCATCATGCCTTTTTGCGTGCAGTGACAAGGATACGTCTTATGAAGTCGTCAAGAATGACTTGAGAGCTCCAGCCTACCCGCTTGTTACCATCGACCCTTATGCCAGTGCATGGTCCATGAGCGATAACCTTTATGACAGCCCCGTTCGCCATTGGACGGGTAAGGATTTCCCTCTGATTGGCGTGGTGAAGGTAGACGGTGTTTCCTACCGTTTTATGGGGACTGAAGAATTGGAGATGAATGCAATCGTGCCCACCTCTCAGCAAGGGGAGTGGACTGGACGGTATATCACAGACAAGCCCGCTGGCGACTGGACATCTGCCGATTACAATGATTCCGGATGGAAGTCGGACCGTGGTGCCTTTGGTACCAAAGAAAATGAGCCTACAGCCAAGACCCAATGGGGAACCCGCAATATCTGGGTGCGCCGTACGGTAAATATCGACCGCGATTTGACCGGCATACCTGTCTATCTGGAATTCTCCAATGATGATGATGCCGTATTCTATATCAACGGAGTGAAGATACACAGTACGGGAACCACATGCAATAAGAACAAGGTCGTGAAACTTTCCGATGAGGCTTTGGCTGCTTTGAAACAAGGAGACAACATCATTGCCGCCGAGTGTATCAATCCGGTCGGCAACGGTCTGCTCGACTTCGGCCTGCAGATTCCGAAACATCAAGAAACCGTGTTTGGCAACACAGCCGTGCAGACCTCTGCCGACGTGCAGCCCATGCAGACACACTACGCTTTTACCTGTGGTGATGTCGACTTGAAAGTCACTTTCACGGCACCTCTTTTCATGGAAGACCTGAAGCTGTTGAGCCGCCCCGTGAATTACCTTACTTACAGTGTTGCTGCCCGTGATGGCAAGGAACACGATGTGGAGGTGTACTTTGAGGCCTCGCCGCGCTGGGCGCTCGACCAGCCTTACCAGCAATCTGCAAGCGAGGGATATGAAGCTGACGGGCTGCTTTACTTGAAGAGCGGAAGCAAAGAGCAGAATATCCTGGCTAAGCAGGGCGATGACCTTCGCATTGACTGGGGATATTTCTACATGGTTTCCGGTAAAGAAAACACAGCATACAGCATCGGCAACAGTACCGAACTGCGCAAGAACTTCGTGAACGGCACCTTTAATTCAGCTTCGCTTGCGGGTGAGGACAGCAACGGGAATATGGCCTTGGTGCGTGACTATGGTAAAGTGAGGAAGGTTACCGACAAGATAATGCTGGGATATGACGACATCTATTCCATCCAATACTTCGGTACAAACTTGCGTCCTTACTGGAACTCGAAAGGCGACCGTACCATCGAGTCGGAAATGCTGGCCGCCTACAATGAGTATGACGAGTTGCTGGCACGCTGCTATGCCTTCGATAAAAAGTTAATGGAGGATGCTTCTGCCGTAGGCGGCAAGGAATATGCCGAACTCTGCGCGTTGGCCTACCGTCAGTCCATTGCCGCCCACAAGCTGGTGGAAGCCCCCAACGGTGACCTTTTGTGGCTGTCGAAGGAAAACAACAGTAACGGCTGTATCAATACGGTGGACCTGACCTACCCCTCGGCTCCCCTCTATCTGATCTATAATCCTGAACTGGAGAAGGGCATGATGAACGGTATCTTCCATTATAGTGAAAGCGGCAAATGGACCAAGCCCTTCGCCGCCCATGATTTGGGTACCTATCCTCTTGCCAACGGACAGGTTTACGGAGGCGATATGCCGGTTGAGGAGAGTGGAAACATGCTGATTCTTACGGCTGCCATTGCTGCCGTAGAAGGCAATGCCGGCTATGCTGCCAAACATTGGGAAGTGCTCACCACCTGGACCGACTATCTGGTGGAAAAGGGACTCGATCCTGAGAACCAGCTCTGTACCGACGACTTCGCCGGACACTTTGCCCATAACACGAATCTTTCCATCAAGGCAATTTTAGGGGTGGCCTCTTATGGCCGGTTGGCCGAAATGCTCGGCAAGAAGGATGTTGCCGAAAGCTATACAACGAAGGCCCGTCAGATGGCGGCTGAGTGGGAACGTATGGCCAACGACGGTGACCATTATCGTCTGACCTTTGACAAGCCGGGTACCTGGAGCCAGAAGTACAACCTTGTCTGGGATAAATTGCTCGGACTGAACATCTTTGATACAAAAATTGCAGAAATGGAGATACCTTATTATCTGACGAAGCAGAATATTTATGGTTTGCCTCTGGACAGTCGTGAGACTTATACCAAGACCGACTGGATCATGTGGACTGCTACAATGGCTCCTGACCTGGCCACTTTCCGTGAATTCATCGTTCCTCTGCATAAGTTCATGAACGAAACGATAGACCGCGTGCCTATGTCCGACTGGGTGTTTACCGACAAGCCCAACTGGCGTGGCTTCAAGGCCCGCTCGGTAGTAGGCGGATATTACATGAAAATGCTTGAAGGCAAGCTGATTGGAAATAAACAATGACAAAATCTATTAAACGAATGAAAAGACTTTTTGCATGGGGAACCGCCCTCCTTCTTGTAGGCGGTATGCAGGCGGCCTTACTGCCGGTTGACGAGCCGATTACTCCTGTTGATTACGTCAGGGATACTTGGTAAATGTTGTAGAGTTAGCCAACAGATGCATTATTGGGATGTTCCGTGTGACAAGAAGTTGTACAAGTAATTGCTTGGCACTGTGTCTGAATCTATTGTTTTGTCAATAGTAGCCTATAGTCTGCTTAATTCACATTTGAAAATTAACACGAGTTAAAAGCTTGTACTTTTGTTTATCATTTGCAAGGATATCGGTTTTTAACTTTCTCAACTCCAAATGAAGCCATACTTTCCGATTACTACTATGAATAATATGGGCTAAAGTAGAACTTTGGTGATATGAGATTGAGGGTTGTGTCTTTTATTTGTTAAGTACCGGAGTTTGATAGCCCAGAATCCTATGTCTGACAATTGATAATTCGTAACTTATGACTCTCTTTCATCATCTTTTTCTGCATGAATATATAAAACTGCATGAAAGAAGGTCTGAAAAGGAAGGGGGGCAGCGTGTATTCATTCGTAAATGCCTATATACAAACATTTTTAGGTAGGCATGAAAGGATGTGTTTAGGAATGAGACAGACACATGTCTATAGTTATTTCCGTATGACAGTAAGGCGTGAAAGGAAGTAGTGCCCATTCATACATTACTAATCCTTGAGATGTAGCATTAGTAATCCTTTTGGAAGAAGGTCAAGCCAAGCTTCGGAAATTCTTTGGCTAATGACTCTACCTGCATTATTCATAGTGGTAGGTGGGTTCCTTGAGAGAGCGAAGTGAATACAGATCTTTGCGTATAAGTTCCAAATAATAAGTATTGTGTACAAAATTTCTTTTGTAAAATCATTTTTTCTGGAAAAACTTTATATCAGAACTTGTTAAAGTGTTTGGTTTTATGGGATAGTACTCAAAAAATACTTGCTATGTTGAAGCCTTATAAAGATCGGTTTATAGGGGACAGTGTGGTGCGTGGGGAGCAAGACAATAAGAGTGATATAGATATCGTCATTAAGATACAGCTTCCTAACTTGTTACGTCATATTTGCATTCGCGAAGAATTAGAAGATAGGTTTCAGCGTAAAAAGTCCTGGTTTTCGTAAAAATGTGGAAGCCGATGCAATCTATCTCTGATATGGGTTTGCTGGAACACCTCTGGTTCCTTATGATGAAAGCTGAACAAGCGGTAGAGCGTACGGAGGATATAAAGGAATTCCATCAGTTCCTAGTCTCTCCGGAAGCAATGGATTTATTTGATGCAACGGCCTTGCGCATTCAAGTGCTAGGTGAAATGCTTAAGCAGATAGATGATATGGTGGGGGAGGAAGGATTCTCTGATTGCAGATTTTGAAGTGGGAATATATTTGGAGATTTCTCCAAGGTAATATTACTTCTTTATTAAAAAGAGCCTCCCTTGCTCACGCAGGAAAGGCTCTTTTCTTCTTCAATTTTGAAACAATTAAATTCTATCTGTTAAGCTTTAAGTGTGTGTCTTATCAGAACGCAATACCTACGCGCAGACCGAAATTGCTCAAACCGTCTACGCTGTACGTAAAGAGGTCACCTTTGTTCGTACCGTAACTGTAATAGGCTGCGAAATGCAAGCCCGGTCCATAAGCCCAAGGATACACATTGAAACCAATTTCAGGAGATACATAGAAACCCCATGTATCTTTGTTGGCTTCGAATACGTTGAAAGTTGACTTCAACTGTGCATATTCAGCACCCAGTTTTACACCGGCATACGGCTGGAATGCACCTCCACGGTTCCATACATAGCGGGAGGCCAGACCGAAAGGCAACTGGAATGCAGTGTGCTGCTGGTCGGTATTCAGACTGCCGCCTTCGCCTACGGGAAGTGTCTGGCGACCGAAATACTCATGGTTGCTATGGTAGTTCAAGAAAGCTCCCAATGCAAAATTGTCTGTCAGGAAGTAACCGCCTTCAAAATTCATACCCCAGCCGCTTGATTTGTCGGCGAAGTTGTTGCTGAGGGGAAAGTTATATTGCCAGTCGATATTGGCATAACCGTTATCGGTCATCTGTGCCTTCGTCGGTAGGGCGAAGACGAGAGCAAGAGCGGCAACCGCAAATACTCTCAAGGAAAGATATTTTATTGTTTTCATACTTTGTTCTTGTTTTTTGGTTCAATGGCAACTTCCCAGTCCGGAAAGGATGCTGCCGTATTATTCTTGTTACCTTAATATTGGGTAACCCGTCATTTGTCACTTATAGCTCGTAGCTTGTCACTACTTGTTAGTCAGGTAAGTTGATTGAGTGAAAGCTTGGTTCACACCTTGCACGGCAAGTTTGGTATTGACAGAAGTAGAACCACTCAGCAAGCCGCTCATATAGCTGGTCCACAGAACAGGAAGTTTCTCGCTCTGGCCTTGCGGCGCCTCCAGATTCAACAATTCGCTGATAAAGGAACCGGTGCTGTAGGAATAGTTCACGGCATAGGGATAATACCATCCGCCCCAGTTGCCCCAGTAAGGAGCATCCCAGTAGCCTGGATAGTTCCACCACCATTCGGGACGTCCGTAGTCGGTGAAGTAATAGGTACTTCTGACATAGCTTACCTGCAAGCCAAGGTCGGCTTCTTCCCGGTCATCCACACGGATGTAGCCGCGGCTGTTCATGTTAGCAACATAAGCGCTGAGAATTTCCTGGGCATTCTCATCTTTCCAGTATTCGGCGTTTTCCTTATCACCGATGACCAGAATGCTGTCCGGCAAGTAATAAGTTTCGAAGGTTTTGAAATCCGCCTTCTTGTCATAGTTGGTATAAACCAGATAATTATTGTCCAGCTTATCCATGTCAGGGTCTTTTTCGCAAGATGCAAGCGTCACTGCAAAGACCGCTAATAATAGGGGAATAAATTTCTTCATACTTTTATAATTGTTTAGGTTTAATATAAATTCCTGCCCTATGGTACCTTAGGCTTTTGTGAGAAAAAACAAGATAGGATATAAAAGGTTCACGTAGAGGTATGTTAAAAGTGATAAAGGAATAGGGTGACAGCACTTTTAATGTAACTGTCACCCTATTGCACTTATCATGTCATTACTTTATCACCCTATCATCTTTTCCATATCCGTGCTGTCCATCCTCCTCCGGGTGCCATGTGTATGTTCAGCTTGTCCCCCGAGGTCACGGTGCGTACTTCTTTTTTGTAGTCGGTTGCTTCCCGGTCGGCATTGATGCCGTCGGAAAAGATTTCGGCTTCGTAACTTCCTTCTCCAAGGAAGGAAAGGTCGATGGTACAGTCGCGTGGTGTCCAGTCGGTCATGGAGGCGATGTACCAGACGTCTCCCTTGCGGCGTGCCAGTGTAAGGTATTCGCCTACTTCACCGTCCAGTGCCACGGTCTCGTCGAAAACGGTAGGCACTTTGGCAATGAAGTCCGTGCATTCCTGCTCCTTCATATATTTGCTGGGGCTGTCGGCAAGCATTTGCAGCGGGGCTTCGAAGAGGGTGTACATCGCCATCTGGTGGACGCGTGTACCCTGGCTCATCGGATGGTCGTTGACGGCACGGAAGGTTTCGCGGGTTGCGTTCATCATGGCTCCCGGTGTGTAGTCCATCGGACCTATAAGCATGCGCAGGTAGGGAGCAGTCACGTCATAGCGTGGGAAGTTGTGGAGCGGGCTACCGTTCACTATCGGTTCCCATTTGGCATTCTCCAGTCCCTTTACACCTTCAAAGTTCAGGACGTTGGGATAGGTGCGCTGTATACCGTATGGCTTGAGTCCATGCAGGTCTAATACCAGGCGGTGCTCGGCGGCGCAGGCTACAATACGTTCTACAGACTGTACCAGTGGCTGGTCGTCACGGTCGAAGAAGTCTATCTTGAAGCCTTTGATACCCATCTGTGCATAGTGGCTGAATGCGGCTTCCGTATCTTTGGCAGAGTTTCGCCAGCTTGCCCAGAGAATGATGCCGACGCCCTTCTGGTTTCCGTAGGCTACCAGTTCCTTTAAATCGATATCCGGATTCAGGTCTTTCAATAAGGATTCGTTTCCGCTCCAGCCGTCATCGATGATGATATATTCCAGGTTGTTGTCGGCGGCAAAGTCGATGAATGCCTTATAAGTCGGGGTGTTCATGCCGGCTTTGAAGTCTACGCCAGTCAGGTTGCAGGTGTTCCACCAGTCCCAAGCCACTTTGCCGGGTTTAATCCAGGAAATGTCTTTGATGCGGCAGGCGGGAGCAAGACGCTGTGCCATGTCGTTGTCGGCAAGCTGCGTGTCCTTTTCGGTGACGAGCACCACACGCCAGGGGAGCTCCTGCTTGGCACAACGGGCGATGTAGTCTGCACGCTTGGTCGGTATCAGGTTCAGCCGGTTGTGTCCGCCGATTATTTCTTCCAGCGGATAGGGGGCGAATGCTGCCTGCACTCCTTGGCGTGTCTGAGGATTTACAGTGAGGAACATGCCGGGATAGTTTTCCAATCCGGCTTCCATGATAACGGCTTTCTTTCCTCCGTCCAGGCAAACCATCAGTGGGGTGATGGAGAGTGAGTCGGTGTGCATTTTGGACAACGGGGCTTCGTCGTAGTAAGACTCGAAGGAGAAGCAATAGCGCTCACCGTTGCGGTTGTCGTTTATGTAAGGTACAAATGCCTGGTAATCCTTGTCGAAATTGAAGTCCGCTGTTTCGTTGAGGACGATAAACGGCTTGTTCTGTTCGGAAATGAAGCGATAGGCAGCGCCGTCATCGTATGCGCGGAACTGTACACTGTAGCCTCCGCGGCATTTCAGTGTCAGCTGGTTGTAGACATCCTCCACACTTGCCTTTTTGTAGAGGGGAGTGGGGAAGGAGGACTCCACGGACTTGCGTTCTGCACGGATTACTTTTACATTTTTACCGAAAGTTATTGCTTTCTTGGCTGATTTTTCATCTCTGCCTTGCAGGGCGATGGCAGAGGGTTGCAGCACCGTGGTTCCGTCGTGTGCTATCTGCCAGGTGAGGGCTTCTCCGGCATCTACCGTAACGGATAGTTTTCCGTTGGGTGATGCAAGTTGGTATTGCTGTGCACGGACCGTGCCCAAGCAAAGGAATAATAAACAAAAGGTTTGAATAAGGAGGCTTTTCATGTTGATTTATTTTTGAATGATTTTCTTTATCTTCTCCAGTTCCTCGGCAGAGAAGTCTGTATTTTCAGTCGCTTTCAGGTTATCTGCCAGTTGGGTAACGGAGCTCGCTCCGATGATGACGCTTGTCACCAGGTCGTCCTTCAACAGCCAGGCAAGTGACATCTCGGCAAGGGTTTGCCCGCGTGAGGCAGCAACTTCGTTGAGTGCCTTGATTTTTTGCAGCGTCTCGTCGGTCAGTGCTTCTTTCTTCAGGAAAGCCCCCTTTGCCATGCGCGAATCTTCGGGAATACCATTTAGGTAGCGGTTGGTCAGCAGGCCCTGCGCCAGCGGGGAGAAGGCGATGAAGCCGGTTCCGTTCCCTTTGGCTTGCTGCAGGATACCTTCTTCTTCCGGTTCGCGGTTGAAGAGATTGTATCTGCCTTGATAGAGCAGGCAGTGTACATCCCGTTCTTCCAGGTATTTGTAGGCAAACTCGGCCGCCTCTTTGGGATATTTGGAGATTCCTACATAGAGTGCTTTGCCTTGCCGTACGATATCAACCAGTGCTTGCAGGGTCTCTTCAAGCGGAGTATCCGGGTCGTAGCGGTGGGAGTAGAAGATGTCCACATACTCCAGGTTCATCCGTTTCAGACTTTGGTTGAGGCTGCTCATCAGGTACTTGCGTGAACCCCACTCCCCGTAGGGGCCGGGCCACATGTCGTGTCCGGCCTTGGTGGAGATGAATAGTTCGTCCCGATAGGGCATGAAGGATTTCTTCATAATCATTCCGAAAGTCTCTTCGGCGGAACCGTAGGAAGGACCGTAATTGTTGGCGAGGTCGAAATGCGTGATTCCACGGTCGAAGGCATAGTGCGCCATGGCTTGGGAATTGGCAAATGTGTTCACGTCGCCGAAGTTGTGCCACAATCCGAGTGATATTTCAGGCAGCAGGATGCCGCTTTGCCCGCAACGGCGGAATTTCATGCCGTTGTTGTAGCGTTCGGCCGCCGGAGAATAAATTGGGTTTATCATGATATTGTATTTTGTGGGTTACCCCATTATTACTTCTACTGTATGCGTGCCCGGCAGATGCTTCACTACATTGCCTTCTACCGGCTTGCCGTCTACCGTGACGGACTTGATGCCTTTGCACACACCATCGGGATTCTTCACGGTAATATGATATTCTGCCCCGCGGAACCTACGCTTCACGTTGAAGTCTTTCCAGCCTGCCGGGATACAAGGATTGATTTCCAGACCTTCATACGAAGGCTTGATGCCAAGTATAAATTGCGTGATGGCATACCACATCCAGGCAGCCGTTCCAGTCAGCCAGCTGTTCTTGCCTTCACCGGGGCGGGCGGCGTCCTTGCCGGCCACCATCTGGCAGCATACGTAAGGTTCTACTTTATGCAGGGCACTGTGCTCTTCGGTGTACGACGGGCATATCTTGCGGAAATACTCCCAGGAACGGTCACCCCGTCCCAGTACGGTTTCTCCGATGATGACCCACGGGTTGTTGTGGCAGAAGATACCCGCATTTTCCTTGTAGCCGGCGGGATAGGTGGAGATTTCTCCATACTCCACAACATAGCGGGTGAAGGGTGGATTGTTGAGTACAATACCGTGTTCGCAGTCCAGGCGTTCCTTTACGGAGTCCAGTGCTTTTTCTACCATGCCTTCTTCCAGTCCGATGCCTGCCATGGTGCACCAGCCTTGCGATTCGATGAAGATTTGTCCTTCTTCGTTCTCTTTGGAACCTACCTTGTGGCCGAAGTAATCGTAGGCGCGCAAGTACCAGTCACCGTCCCAGCCATGTTTTTTCACGGCTTCCACCATGTTCTCTATATAGGTTTGCGCTCTGTTTGCTTCGTCGTCTTTACCCAGGTGGCGGCATAGTTCCACATAGTCGCGTCCGCATACCACGAACAAGCCGGCAATCATCAGTGATTCTGCCTGGCTGCCTTCCGTCTGGTTTTCCGTGGTCTGGAAGGATTCATTCGGGTCCCAGGAGAAGCAGTTCAGGTTCAGGCAGTCGTTCCAGTCGGCACGGCCGATGAGGGGCAACATGTGGGGGCCGAGGTTCTCGATGACGTGGTTGAAGGAAACGCGCAGGTGCTCGAACAGAGAAACCTCCGAACCCTTCTTGTTGTCGAAGGGGACGGGCTCATCCAGGATACTGAAGTCTCCCGATTCCTTGATGTATGCCACCGTACCGAAGATAAGCCACATGGGGTCGTCGTTGAAGCCGCCGCCGATGTCGTTGTTGCCGCGTTTGGTCAGCGGTTGGTATTGGTGGTAGCATCCTCCGTCGGGGAATTGGGTAGAAGCTATGTCGATGATTCGTTCGCGGGCTCGTTCCGGTATCTGATGCACGAAGCCCACGAGGTCCTGGTTGGAGTCGCGGAAACCCATTCCACGACCGATGCCGCTCTCGAAGAAAGAGGCGGAACGGGACATGTTGAAGGTAATCATGCACTGATACTGGTTCCAGATGTTCACCATGCGGTCCAGTTTTTCTTCGTCGGTCTTCACGACGTAGATGTCCAGCAGGCGGTCCCAGTAGGCTTTCAGTTCGGCAAAGGCAGCATCTACTTTGGCGGTAGTGTCGAAGGCCGAAATCATCGCCTTAGCTTTTACCTTATTTATAATAGGTGAAGAGGGTACACTCTGCTTGAACGCTTCATGCAGAGATTCTTCACGTTCCTCGAACTTCTCCTCCTGCTTGTTTTCCACATAGCCCAGCAGGAAGATGAAGTCGCGGCTTTCGCCGGGTTGCAGTTCTACTTCCAGATAGTGCGAGGCGATGGGACTCCAACCGTGGGCAATGCTGTTGCCCGGTCTGCCTTCTACTACCCGTTCCGGGTCGGCAAACTCGTTGTAGAGTCCCACGAATGTTTCGCGGTCGGTATCGAAACCGTCTACGGGTGTATTGACACTGTAGAAGGCGTAGTGATTGCGGCGTTCCTTGTATTCCGTCTTGTGGTAGATGACAGACCCGTCCACTTCCACCTCTCCCGTGGAGAAGTTACGCTGGAAGTTCTCCATGTCCGTAGCGGCATTCCACAAGCACCATTCGGCAAAGGAGAATAGTTTGAGTTTTCTCACTTTGGCAGAAGTATTCCGCAAGGTCAGCTTCTGCACCTCTCCCCAGGTCTTCAGTGGGACGAAGAAGAGCAGGCTGGCTTCGATGCCGTCTTTGGATCCGGTGATGCGGGTGTAGCTCATGCCGTGGCGGCATTCGTAGCTGTCGAGTGCGGTCTTGCAGGGCTTCCAGGTGGGAGACCATACGTTGCCGCCTTCATTGATGTAGAAGTAGCGTCCCCCGTTGTCCATCGGCACGTTGTTGTAGCGGTAGCGGGTGATGCGGCGGAACTTGGCGTCCTTGTAGAAGGAATAGCCTCCGGCGGTATTGGAGATGAGTGAGAAGAAATCTTCATTGCCCAGGTAGTTAATCCATGGCCAAGGTGTCTTGGGATCGGTAATGACGTATTCGCGGTTGTCGTCATCGAAATATCCGAATCTTTTGTCTTGCATATTATTTCTTGTATTTAGTTTGATACATTCTTCGTTGGTTGTGCCATCCGGCCATTTTCCCGGAAGCACGCTTCAAATTTAAAAACTTTTCTCCTATCACCCTTGTTTGCCCGGCGTGTTTTTTCCCCTCGGAAACATGAAGTACTGGAAAAAGATACAAAAGTATCACTGTACGAGTCTATTTCGCCCTATCTTTGTAAACACATTTTATGATTAACCGATATGAAACACTTATTCGCATTTTTGTTCCTTCTTGGAATTACCTTTTCTCTTTCTGCCCAATCCGTCCGCGAACGTATTTTGCTGGATGACGGCTGGCAGTTTGCTTTTGGCAATGCTTCCTCACCGGAGAAAGACTTCGGCTGCGGAACGGAGTACTTCAACTATCTGACTAAAGCAGCCTCTATCCATAATGAGGGTCCTTACTCCCCTAAGTTCAATCCGGAGAAGTGGGGTGTGGACTGGAAGACGGTCAACCTTCCGCATGACTGGGTGGTTGATTTGCCTTATGCCAAAGAGGCGAGCCACAGTCATGGCTATAAAGCCGTCGGCTATAAATTCCCCGAAAACTCTGTGGGATGGTACCGAAAGACCATCACCGTGCCACAAGAGGACCTCGGCAAACATCTTTATCTTCAGTTCGACGGTATCTTCCGTGATGCCCGTATCTGGATAAACGGTTTCTATCTGGGACACGAACCGAGCGGCTATGCCACGCAGGTGTATGACATTACGGAATACTTGAATTACGGAGAAGAGAATCTTATCTGCGTCCGTGCGGATGCCACGCTCGAGGAGGGCTGGTTTTACGAGGGTGCGGGCATCTACCGCCATGTATGGCTGAACAAGACGGCGCCGTTGCATGTAGCTCCTTTCGGAACCTTTGTGCACAGCACGCTGACCGCACCTTTTGACAAGGCCAAGCTGACGATAGAGACCACTGTTGAAAACTCCGGCCTGCAAACGGAGGACTACCGCCTCTGCCACATCCTCCGGGATGCCGACGGCAAGGAAGTGGCACGCTGCGAAACGGCCGGTCAGCCGGTACTGCCGAAAGACCGCCAGCTCACCGTCGGTGAAATAGCGCTGGACAAACCTCATCTTTGGAGTGTGGATACACCTTATTTATATACACTGCTTACGGAAGTCTATCAGCATGGCAAGCTGGTGGATGCTTATACCACTACTACGGGTATTCGTGACATCCGCTTCGATGCCGACAAGGGCTTCCTCTTGAACGGACAGCCTCTGAAACTGAAAGGTGTGAACATGCACCAAGACCACCCCGGAGTAGGTGCCGGCATTCCCGATGCCCTGCAAGTGTACCGACTGAAGGAACTGAAGAAGTTCGGCTGCAATGCCTACCGTTCTTCCCATAACCCGATGACTCCCGAAATGCTCGATGCCTGCGACAGCCTCGGCATCCTTGTGATAGAAGAAAACCGTCTGACGGGTGTCAACGAGGAACATACTCGCCTGCTGAAACGCATGATAGACCGCGACCGCAACCATCCGTGCATTATCCTTTGGAGTGTAGGCAACGAGGAGTGGGGCATCGAGTGGAAAGAAAGCGGTACACGCATTGCTGCCACGATGCGCGAATATTGCCACCGTTTCGACCCTACGCGCCTCATGACCGTTGCTTCGAGCAGTGGCCCTGCCATCTTGATTCCCGCAGACGTGGCCGGTTATAACTACATCCTTCAGAATCCAGTAGAGCAGCACCGCAAGGATTATCCCGGCCGCCGTGCGCTCGGTTCGGAAGAGACTACGGGCTGTGGTACGCGCGGCATCTACTTCGATGCCCACGACAAAGGCCACATGGTGGCGCACAACCGCAAGCCGAACGGACCTGACAGCCTGCTGAACTGCATCGAGCGTGGCTGGAAATTCTATGACGAACGTCCCTATTTGGCGGGTCTTTTCTATTGGACGGGTTTCGACTACCGCGGCGAGCCCAACCCCATGAAGTTCCCGGCTACGGGTTCACAATTCGGCATTCTGGACTACTGCGGTTTCCCCAAGGACGAAGCCTGGTATCTGAAGTCCTGGTGGACGGATGAGCCGGTGCTGCACATCCTTCCTCACTGGAATCTGCAAGGTCACGAAGGTGATAGCATCGACATTTGGGTATACAGCAACTGCGATGAAGTGGAATTGACTGTGAACGGCAAGAAACTGGATCGCAAACCGATGCCCCGAAACGGCCATCTTTCCTGGAAAGCCGTTTTCCAGCCCGGTGCAGTGAAGGCTGTAGGCTATAAGAACGGCAAAAAAATATTGGCCCGTACTGTGGAGACTACCGGTGCTCCTGCCCGTATCTCCCTGACGGCAGACCGTCCCGTCATTCAGGCAGACAATCGGGATGTGACAGTGTGTAACATTGAGTTGCAGGACAAGAAGAAACGTTTTGTCCCCACTGCCTGCAACGACTTGACGATAACCGTCTCCGGTCCGGTACGCATCCTTGGGGTGGGGAATGGAGACCCCGCTTATCAGGCTACGGAACGTCCGGCCGACGCCGATGCCCGCACCTATCAGGTAAAGGCATTCAACGGACTTGCACAGGTGCTGTTGCAAAGTACCGGCGAAGCGGGAGAAGCCACACTGACGGTCGTTTCGGAAAACCTGCCGGAAACTTCCTGCGTCTTGAAGCTGCAGAAGTAAGCGGCTTATCATTCATATCATCCGGCGAAGCGGAGACCTTTCTTTTGTCTATGGGGCAAGAGAGGGATCTCCGCTTCTTTCTTCCTCAAACTATAGTGTGTAAGTGTACGAGATGCGCATCTCGTGTTGTATGAGATGTATATCTCGTACAGCATGAGATATACATCTCATACATCCTTACATTAGAGCCTGAGGGGGAGAAGAACGGAAGTTTTGCTTTTCCGGGCGGGACTTTCCCGGGTATCTGCTCATATATAACAATTATTACCTCTAAATGTAACAAATGGTACTGTTGTGGGATTAAAAAGAATGAGTATATTTGTGGCATGATATTTTTTTAACCAATGCCTATGGAAAACCAGAACTATATCATGAGGGAGATAACCCCTCTGTCGGAACGTGACTGTTTCTATATTGCCGATCGTCGCAAAACAGAATTTACCTACCCCATCCATTGTCACGCAGAGTATGAACTGAACTTCACGGAACATGCTTCCGGCGTACGCCGTGTGGTGGGCGATTCTGCCGAGATTATCGGTGATTATGACCTGGTGCTGATAACCGGTAAGGAGTTGGAGCATGTATGGGAGCAACATGAATGTACCTCCGGGGATATTCGGGAGATTACCATCCAGTTCTCTCCCGACTTGTTCTTCGGGAACGTTGTCAACAAGAACCAGTTCGACAGTATCCGCCGGATGCTGGAGCGTGCACAGTGCGGACTTAGTTTCCCCATGCAGGCCATCATGAAGGTGTACAACTGGCTGGATAAGCTGGCTTCCGAGGAGCAGGGCTTTTATGCCGTGATGAACTTTCTCCGTATCCTTTACGAACTTTCCCTCTATGACAATGCCCGGGTGTTGTCCAGTTCTTCGTTTGCCAAGATAGAGACGTTCTCGGACAGCCGCCGGGTACAGAAGGTGCAGAAATACATTTCCACCCATTATCAGGAGGATATCCGGTTGGCTTCATTGGCCGATATGGTGGGCATGACCCCGGTCTCTTTCAGCCGTTTCTTTCGCCTGCGCACCGGCAAGACGCTTTCCGACTACATTATTGATATCCGTCTGGGCTTTGCCACGCGTATGTTGGTAGATTCCACGCGTACTATTGCAGAGGTGTGCTATGACTGCGGCTTCAACAATCTGTCCAATTTCAATCGTATGTTCAAGCGGAAGAAGGGATGCTCGCCGAAGGAATTCCGTGAGAATTATCGGAAAAAGAAGCTGGTGATATGATAAAAAAGTATTGGTATTCTTCATTGGAAGTGCCTATTTTTGCACCAATGATTAATACTAATATCTGATATCATGAAAAGAGTTTTTTCCTTATTTTTATGTCTGCTGTGTGTATGTGCTGTGACGGCGCAGATACGTGGCAATGAAATCCGTGTAGTCGTTTCACCCGACCATAGCGATTGGGTGTATCGTCTGAATGAGAAGTGTACGTTTACCGTCCGGGTGCTGAAGGCACAGAACCTCTTGCCCGATGTCAAGATTGACTATGAACTGGGCCCCGAGATGTATCCTACTGAAGTAAAGAAAGACATGGTGCTGAAAGATGGTACCTTGAAGTTGCAAGGCACGATGAAAACTGCAGGCTTCTTGCGTTGCAAGGTCAAAGCGCATGTGGACGGCCGGACTTATGAAGGGCTGGCTACATCGGCCTATGCTCCTGAGCAGCTGCAACCCGTGACGAAACTTCCTGCCGATTTTCAGGATTATTGGGCCAAGACCTTGGAAGAGGCGCGCAAGACTCCGTTGAATCCCCTTATGACGCTGCTTCCCGAACGCTGTACGGAAACGGATAATGTATATCAGGTCAGCTTCCAGACAAAAGCTTGGGGAGGACGTTTTTACGGTATTCTCAGTATTCCCAAGAAAGAAGGGAAGTATCCGGCTTTGCTGCGTGTGCCCGGTGCGGGTGTCCGCCCTTATGCGGGAGATACGTATACGGCTCCTGGAAAGGTGATTACATTGGAGGTGGGTATCCACGGCATTCCCGTCACGATGCAGCAGTCTGTATATGATGCGCTGGCAGGTGGGGCGCTGAGCAATTATTGGACGTTCGGCCGCGACAATCGGGATGCTTCTTACTATAACCGTGTGGTGGTAGGCGCTTTGCGTGCTGTGGATTTTATCTGTTCGCTGCCGCAGTACAACGGGAAAGCGCTGGGCGTTACGGGTTCCAGCCAGGGCGGTGCCTTGTCTGTGATTACGGCGGCTCTTGATTCACGCGTTACTTTCCTGGCGGCTGTTCATCCTGCCCTGTGCGACCACGAAGCGTTCTTCAAGAAGCGTGCTTGCGGCTGGCCCCATTATTTCTATTATTATGGTGCTCCCGATGAAAAGCAGCTTGAAACGGTTCGCTATTATGATACGGCAAACTTTGCCCGCCTGCTGAATGTGCCCGGTTGGTTCAGTTGGGGGTATAACGATGAGGTCTGTCCTCCCACTTCCATGTATGCAGCCTACAATGTGATTGCTTCTCCGAAGGAATTGCATCCTTATCTGGAAACCGGACATTATTGGTATCAGGAACAGTGGGATGAATGGCTGGACTGGATACGGAGACAACTTAATGTGCCAATGTGATTAATCACATTGGCATATTAATCTGATAATATAGTATCATTTTTTATGATATGAGCCGCGTATCTTTGTGTATCGCTTAAAAACTGATAATATGAAGAAACAATTCCTTTTACTGACAGTACTTTTATTCCTTTTGGGAGCATGTGCCCCTAAGCCTGCGGAGCATTCGTTTATTAAGGTCAATGCCGATGGACAGTTCGTTCGCGACGGAAAACCCTATTATTTTGTAGGTGCCAATTTCTGGTACGGTGCCATTCTTGGTTCCGAAGGTGAAGGCGGCAATCGTGAACGGTTGCATAAGGAGCTGGACTTTCTGAAAAGCATTGGCATCAACAACCTGCGCGTATTGGTGGGTGCTGACGGTGAAAATGGCATAAAGACGCGGGTAGAGCCCTCTTTACAAGTGGCACCGGGCGTCTATAATGATACTATTTTAGCCGGATTGGATTATTTTATGAATGAACTGCGTGAACGTGATATGACAGCTGTCCTCTATTTGAACAATTCCTGGGAATGGAGCGGTGGCTATTCCGTTTACCTGCAATGGTCCGGACACGGTGATGCCGTGGTACCTGCCGTAGACGGATGGCCCGCCTATATGGAGTATGTCAAGCAGTTCCCCCAATCGGACAGTGCGAAGGCTTTGTTTGCCAATCATGTCAATTATATTGTTTCACGCACCAATAGGTATAATCAGATAAAATATGTGGATGACCCTACTATTATGTCCTGGCAGATTGGTAACGAGCCTCGCGCTTTCTCTGACGAGAACAAGGAACCGTTTGCCCGCTGGATGGCCGATGTGGCTGCACAAATCAAGTCACTCGACCCGAACCACATGGTGTCTTCCGGCAGTGAGGGCTCGTGGGGATGCGAAATGGATATGAGTCTTTTCGAGAAGATTCATGCCGACCCCAACATCAATTATCTGAATATCCACATCTGGCCTTACAACTGGAGTTGGGTGAAAGCGGACAGCCTGACGGAACTTCTTCCGCGTGCCAAGGAAAATACTAAGAAATATATAGATGACCACATGGTCATTGCCCGGAAGTACAGCAAGCCGATTGTTCTGGAGGAGTTCGGTTTTCCCCGTGACGGCTTCAGCTTCTCCAAAGAGGCACCGACCACTGCCCGCGATGAATATTACCGTTATGTATTCGACCTTATCCGCCAGGACCGTGAGAGCGGCGGACTCTTTGCTGGATGCAACTTCTGGGCATGGGGTGGTTTTGCCGGACAAAATCCCGACCATGTATTCTGGGAAAAGGGAGATGACTATACCGGTGACCCGGCTCAAGAACAACAAGGACTGAACTCTGTCTTTGCCACAGACAGCACTATTGAAATAATTAAAGCGGAAAACCGGAAGCTGCAAAATTGAACCTATCCGTGCTTTTCCGTGTAATCCCTGCCTGAAAATTAGAATGTAAGCGTGTACAAAGCGTTTGTACCGTTATATAAGAAAGATTATTACTCTAAATACTAAGTATGATATGAAAAGCATATGGAAAGTTATGTTGGCGGTTTGTTGCCTAGGTATGACCATTGGTTGTGGAACAAACCCGTCGAAGAATGAAAATGTAAAGGAAACGCTACCGGCATTGGTGGTCAATGGTACGCAGTTGATGAATACCGAAGGAGACACGGTGGTATTGCACGGTGTCAGCTATGGCTGGCATCAGTTCTGGCCCCGTTTCTACAATGCCTCTTCGGTTGCTTATCTGGTCAATGACTGGGGCGCACAAGTGCTTCGGGCCTCTATGGGAGTGGATTTGGATAGCGCCTGCTATGTGAACAAGCCCGAATTCGGTATTGAGTGTGTTACGAAAGTGGTGGATGCTGCTATCGAGAACGGCGTTTACGTCATCATCGACTGGCATAGCCACAATCTGCGGCAGGAAGAAGCAAAGGAGTTCTTCACCCAAATGGCTACCCGTTACAAAGGGGTTCCTAATGTCATCTATGAGGTTTTCAACGAACCGGTGGAAGACAGTTGGGAGCAGGTGAAGGCATACTCTGTGGAGGTTATCAAGACGATTCGTGCCATAGAACCGGATGCCGTTATCCTCGTTGGTTGTCCGCATTGGGACCAGGACATCCATTTGGCAGCGGACGATCCTATTACCGGATATAGCAATATAATGTATACACTCCACTTTTATGCCAACACCCACGGACAGTGGCTGCGCGACCGCGCCGACTATGCTCTGGGCAAGGGCTTGCCGATTTTCGTTTCCGAATGCGCCGGTATGGAGGCAAGTGGGGGCGGCCCCATCAGTAAAGAAGAGTGGGGGAATTGGCTGGACTGGATGCAGCGGCATTCCATCAGTTGGGTGGCTTGGTCCTTGTCGGACAAAGACGAGACTTGTTCCATGCTTTATCCGTCGGCTTCTTCCGAGGGAAACTGGAAAGATGCAGACATGAAAGAGTGGGGGAGAATGGTTCGTGACGAATTGACGACACTGAAAAAATAGCCCTTTAAAAACAATATGATTTAACCATTAATAATTAAGAAAAAAGAATTGTGCTTATGGAAGAAAAGAAGAATGATGCTGTGAAAACATGAATTGTTTGGAAGTAATTTTAAGTGTCAACGCCTTGATTGCATGTCACGGTTTCTTGACTTACTCTCATTTTGTTAACTAAAAAAATCTTCTTTTGGGAGGTTTTGTGTTTGTTTTAAATCTAAGAAATACAGTATGAATTTGAATTTTAGAAAGACAGCGCTGCTTGCGGGGATATGCTCGGTGTTCAGTCTGGGTTATGCTCCTCAGCTTTTCGCAGTATCATCGACGGATACCGTTGAGGCAGTGCAGCAAACAAAGAAAATTACGGGTGTCGTCAGTGATGCTATGGGCCCTATTATCGGTGCCAATGTATTGGAAAAAGGTACAACGAATGGTGTAATTACCGACATTGACGGTAACTTTGCCTTGAATGTGAAACCGGGAGCTACCATTGTAGTCTCCTTTATAGGCTATGTCAGCCAGGAAATAAAGATAACGAGCCAGACAACGGTGAACATCACGCTGAAGGAAGACTCCGAGATGTTGGACGAAGTGGTGGTTGTGGGGTACGGTACGATGAAGAAAAGCGACCTTTCCGGCGCTTCCGTTTCCATGAGTGAAGACAAGATTAAGGGTTCTATTATCACCAATCTCGACCAGTCCCTTCAAGGGCGTGCTGCCGGTGTGACGGCAGTCAGCACTTCCGGTGCTCCGGGTTCTTCCTCCTCTATCCGCGTACGTGGTCAGGCCACTATCAATGCCAATGCCGAGCCGTTGTATGTAATTGACGGTGTGATTGTACAGAGTCAGGGACAAAGCGGTTCATCTTATGGTTTGGGCGATGCACTGGGTAATGGCTCGGTTTCCACCATTTCTCCGCTTTCCACCATCAACCCTGCTGATATCGTCAGTATGGAAATTCTGAAAGATGCTTCGGCAACCGCCATTTACGGTGCGCAAGGTTCCAATGGTGTGGTTTTGATTACGACCAAACGTGGTAAGGCGGGTGAAGCTAAGTTTACTTATGACGGTATGTTTGCCGTTCAACGCCAGACAAAGCGCCTGGATATGATGAATCTGCGTGAGTATGCCACTTATTATAATGATTTGGCAAACATGGGTGAAATCTCTGACCCTAGTAATTATTATGCCGATCCTTCTCTGCTGGGAGTAGGTACAAACTGGCAGGACGCCATCTTCCAGACTGCTTTGCAGCATCAGCACCAGATTTCGGCACAAGGTGGTACAGAGAAGATACAATACTACGTATCAGCTTCCTATATGGATCAGGACGGTACCATCATCGGTTCAAACTTTAACCGTTACAGCTTCCGTGCCAACTTGGATGCCCAACTGAAGAAGTGGTTGAAACTCGGTTTGACCGCCACCTATACAGCAACGGGTGATGACCTGAAACTTGCAGACAGTGATGAAGGTTTGATTAACTACTCGTTGACTACTCTTCCTGATATACCTATCTATAATCTGGATGGCAGCTATGCCACCGTTGTTCGCGAAGGCTACACGAATCCTAACCCGATTGCCCTTGCCATGATGGATGACATTCTGCTGGACCGTCAGAAACTGACGGGTAATATTTTCTTTGAGGTTACTCCGATTAAAAATCTGGTATGGCATGCCGAATTGGGTTATGACATCAGTTCCAGCAAAGGTGAGCGCTACAAGCCGATGGTTGATTTGGGTGGATGGGTACGTTCCAGCAATGAAAGCAATATCCAGAAGAACAGCAGTACATTCTGGCAATTGAAGAACTATGTGACCTATTCCGGAAACATAGGCGACAAGCATCATTATACAGCCATGGTGGGCCAGGAGTGCTGGGAGTCCAGCTATGACTTCACGAGTGTGTTCAATAGCGGTCTGCCTTCGGATGAAGTGCACAATCCTGCCTTGGGTACGGGAACACCGACTATCAATGCAGGTTTTGGAAGTTCGTCTATGGCATCTTTCTTTACACGTCTGACTTATAACTATGCCGACCGTTATCTGGGTACTTATACCTATCGTTATGACGGCTCTTCAAACTTCGGTCCCGAGAACCGTTGGGCAGGCTTCCATTCATTGGCTACTTCCTGGCGCTTTTCCAACGAAACGTTCTTTGAACCGTTGAAGAAGGTCATCAGTAACGGTAAGTTGCGTCTGGGATGGGGACAAACTGGTAATGCCAACATCGGTGGTTATGCTTGGGGTACATCCATGAGTCGTATGCCTTCCGGTCTGGGTATGGGGTATCGCCCCTCCAATATACCGAATACTTCCATCAAATGGGAGTCCCAGGAGCAATGGAACGTCGGTGTGGATTTGGGATTCCTGCACGACCGTATCAACCTGACGGTAGAGTGGTACAAGAAAACTTCCAGTGATATGTTGATGCCGTTGCAGTTGCCTTCTTATATGGGTACTTCCGGTAATGCCTCTTCTGCATTGGCTGCTCCGAAAGGTAACTATGGTGACATAGAGAATACCGGTTTTGAAATCTCTCTGAACACACATCCTATTACGGGTAAGTTTGAATGGGATTCTGACTTCCAGATTTCTTTCAACAAGAACAAACTGAAAGGATTGGCTGGTACAGCCAATGCGCAGATTGTGGGTTACGGACAGTGGACCGATGTAGTCAGTGTATCCAGTGTAGGCGAATCACTTTATAACTTCTATGGATTTGTTTGTGATGGTGTTTACAAGGACCTGGAGGACCTTCAGACTTCTCCGAAACCTGCCAAGTACCCGGCAAACGGTGTATTCGACCGTACCAATACCGTATGGGTGGGTGATGTGAAATATAAGGATATCAGTGGTCCTGACGGTGTGCCCGATGGCGTTATTGACGACTATGACAAGACCAATATCGGTTCTCCGATGCCTAAGTTTACTTTTGGCTGGACCAATACTTTCCGTTACAAGAACTTCGACTTGTCCGTTTTCATCAACGGTTCCTATGGCAACAAGGTGTACAACTACCTTTCCATGAAGCTGACACATATGAACTCTCCCTGGACTAACCAGCTGAATGCTGTAAACGGACGTGCACAGCTTGTTCCTATCAATCCGAACAAGGTCTACGAAGATGGAACGATGTGGTATAATGATGTGTCTAACGTCATGGTGGCAAACCCGGGAGCTTCCATTCCACGCGCCACTATCAATGACCCGAATGACAACGACCGTATCAGTGACCGTTATATTGAAGATGGTTCTTATATCCGTCTGAAGAACATCTCTTTGGGATATACTTTCCCGAAAAAGACGATTGATAAACTGGGACTGAGCAACTTGCGTATCTATGCCAATATCCAGAACCTGCTGACCATTACCGGTTATGACGGCTATGACCCTGAAATTGGTGCCAGCACTTCAAGCGTCAATGTCTATGGTTTGGACAACGGACGTTATCCGTCTCCTACAGTTTATTCATTCGGCTTGAATGTTTCATTCTAACACTTTAAATTGAAGAAAACATGAAAATCAGATATATTAAATATTGGGCGTTTGCAGCTGTACTCGGTATGGGAACAGTTTCATGCGAGGATTTCCTGAACCGTCCTACCGAAGACAATTATAACGAATCGAACTTCTATCAGAATGACGAACAATGTGTGCAGGGGGTTAATTATCTTTATAACTCACCTTGGTATGACTTTCAGCGCGGTTTTATTAAAGTCGGTGAAATCTTGTCCGGAAACGTATACGAGGGAAACAGCCCTTACTTGAATTTTACGGTGAATGGTACGGATGAAAACCTTGTGAACATGTCCTATTCTCTATGGGCAGTGATTGGCCATGCCAATACTGTATATACTCGTTTGAAGACGGCAAATGCGTCAGAAGCAGTGAAAAATCAGTGTATGGGCGAGTGTTTGGCATGGAAAGCCATGGCTTACTTCTATTTGGTGCGTAGTTTTGGTGCAGTACCCATTATCCATGATAATACGGCTGAATTGAATTCCGGTAATTATAACTCCAAATTCAAAGTAGAGGCAGCCGATGTGTATGAGTATATCGTTATGACCCTGGAGAAAGCCATGGAATTGCTTCCGGCCAGAGGTGAAATGGGACGTATTGACCGTTATTGTGCCGAAGGTCTTTTGGCTAAGGTGTATCTGACCAAGAGCGGTCTTTCCGGTACCCGCAATGCGGATGATTTGGCGAAAGCGGCAGAATATTCCAAGGATGTAATTAATAATTCCGGTCGTAATCTGCTGGCTAACTATTCTGATGTATTTCGTTTGGCAAACAACAAGAATGAAGAGTGCCTTTTCTCTTGGCATTGGTCGGCAGGACGTGACCCTTGGACACAGCAGAATACATTACAGTCAGACTTGGCAATGGTAGGGTTTGATGAGTTTGGTGACTGCTGGGGCGGTTATGCCGGTCCGTCGGTTGATTTGCAGGATGCATTTGGAATTTCCGCATTGGAAAGTCCCGAAACCCGTTCGGATACAGATACCCGTCGTAAGGCTACTATGATGATGGCGGGTGATGTGTACGATTATTTCTGGCAGGACAAAGGCGGATTCGATTATCTGCGATTTATCTATGATGCTGAATATGGTAAGGGAGGACCTAACGGTGATTACCAGTCTCCTACCGGTGCCAATCACGTGAAACATTTGTATGGAAACAATAATGACCATGTGTTAGGTTTGGGTGTATCGGCAGGTAATATGTACAGCGGCCTGGCAACTCATATACTGCGTCTGTCCGATGTCTATTTGGTGTATGCTGAGGCAAAGATGGGACTGGCTGCCTCTACTACAGACCAGAGTGCACTGGATGCTTTCAATGCAGTACGTGGGCGTGCCATTCCGGGAGTTACTCCGAAGACCTCCATAACTTGGGAGGACATCTGGAAGGAACGCCGGCTGGAACTGGCTTGCGAAGGTGACCGTTGGTACGATTATGTGCGTTTGGCATATTATGATTCCCAACGTGCTATTAATGAGCTGAAGGCGCAGCGTCGTGATGTTTATTATAATCTGGGCACTACCTACAAAGCTTATTATGAGAATGGTAGTTGGACGGTGAATCCGGATGAAACTCGTTACAACCCGGATGCAAAGGCTCCGAATGTAACAGTCTCCAGCTTTACATTGCCGTTCCCGACAGAAGACGTGGTGTTCAATCCTAATTTGATGAAAGACCCGGTACACGTAGATGTACGTTCTGAATTCAGTTATTAATTTAATGCTTGAAAAGATGAAAAATAATAGATATACGAATTGGTTCTTCGCGGCAGCTGTTGTTGTAGCAGGCTTTTCCATGGCGGCTTGTGAGGATGAACCGGATAAATATGAAGTGGCAGGGGGAAAGCCTACCTTGAAATATGTTCGTGTCCCTGATCCGGCAGCGGCAGACTCTTTGCTGACGGGGGCTTATATGGCGAATACGATTTGTCTGGTCGGTGAGAATCTGCGGAGTGTTTACGAGCTCTATTTCAATGACCAGAAGGCGATACTTAATACCAGTTACATCACTGACCATACACTTATGGTAGATGTTCCGAAAGAGATTCCTTCGGTAGTGACCGATAAGATTTATATGGTGACCAGAGCAAAAGATACCATAGATTATGACTTCAAGGTGTTGGTTCCGGCTCCTACCGTGAACTCCATTTCTTGTGAGTTTGCAAAGCCGGGTAGTGAGGTGACACTGATTGGTGACTATTTCATTGATGACCCGAATGTGCCGCTGACCATTACGATGGCCGGTAATGTGGAAGTGACTAATATTACGAACATAACCAAGACTGCGGTCAGCTTTATTCTTCCGGACAATGCTCCTGCAGGCTATATCAACGTGAAGTCTATTTACGGTACCGGACGTTCCAAGTTCCGCTATTATGATACCCGTAACATTCTCTTTGACTGGGACGGTTCTCATGGCGGTATGGCTATTGCCCACGGTTGGCGTGATGGTAGCAAGGTATTGAGAGAAGCCGATGAAAACAGTATTGATGGTGCTTATATCTGTCTCACCGGAGCACTTGAAGGTGGTATCGGAGCTACTTGGGCAGAAGATGAGTTCTCGTTCAACTATTGGCCGGAACCGTCTGCCGGTTATCCCGAACTTTCTGCACGTTCTGAGTTTGCAGAACTGCTCGAGGAGTATGGCGTCAATGGCTTGCAACTGAAATTCGAGGTGAATATTCCTTCTTCCAATCCGTGGCAGTCTTGCGCTCTACAAGTGATGTTTACGGGTAATGATGTGGTGACTTATGCGACGGGAACTAATGCTTATTTTAGTGATACGAATGTGCCGCGCGGTTTGTGGTTGCCTTGGAAGAATACGGGTTCGTATGATACGGGTGGTAAATGGACAACCGTTTCCATGAATCTGTCCGAGTTCAACAAGACGCATGAAGGTAATAAGTGTGACAGGACTTTTGACAAGACTATGCTGACCGGATTGACATTCTTTGTCTGGGCAGGTGGTGTGGAAGGTAAGGATTGCAATCCGGTGATTATGATTGACAACATCCGTGTGGTACCTATTGAATAACCTTTTAAATAGAATACTGATATGAATAAAACATATAAATTTCCGGCACTGTGGATGATGTGCCTGATGCTCTTCAGTTGCTTGACGTTTACGGCCTGCGACAATGGGGATGATGAAGATACCAACCAATATAAAGGAGGAATCAGTCTGAATGTATTCGGACCGAGTCCCGTAGCTCGCGGCGGTGTACTCCGTTTCCTGGGAAGTGGCATGGATAAGGTGACTGCGGTTGCTATTCCCGGTTGCGACGATATAACAGACATCGAAGTAGTCAGTGATACGGAAATCCGTGTCACTGTACCCCAGACAGCCCAGCCGGGTTTGGTTGTCTTGAAGACTCCGAAGGGGGATATTACAACAAAAACCGAGTTGACATTTACGGAGCCGATTGCTTTGGAGGCTTTTGCACCGGCAGAAGTAAAGCCTGGTAGTGAATTGACCATTACTGGTGAATACCTGAATTTGATTAAAGAAGTGATATTTGCTGACGAGGTAACAGTGCCTGCTGATGAGTTTGTCAGTCAAAGCCGTCAGGAGATTAAAGTTATTGTTCCTGATTCTGCTCAGACCGGTAAGTTCATCTTGTCTGATGGAGCTGAAATCCCCAATTGGATTTATTCTGAAGGGGAACTGGAGGTTACTTTGCCATCGGTAGAGGCTCCACTCGACCTGGTGGATAAGAAGCCGGGTGATGTCATTCGAGTTTCTGGTAAAAACTTTGATTTGGTGAAGAAAGTACAGATGCCGAATGGGGATGAAGTTGAATTTACGATGACTGCCTCTTCCGAAGGGGATGAACTTACTTTTACATTGCCGGATAATGTCTCGGACGGAGAAGTTACGGTACTTCCTGCTTCGGATGTAAAAGTTGTGGTTGCTACTGTTGTAGTAGCTACGCCTTCGAACGTAGTGGCTGTTCCTGCTGTAAACTTGCGTGGCGGAGATATGATTACCCTGAAAGGTGCCAATATGGATTTGGTGACTGATGTAACGTTCCCTGGTGTAGAAGAAGCAGTAGGATTGGAATCACAAAACTCGACTGAAATAAAGGTCTTGATGCCGGCTGCGGCTATTAGTGGTGATTTGCAATTGAATACAAATAGTGGAAAAGCAACTGCCGTATCTATTGCAACGGCAAAGCCGGAAAACATTTCTTATAGTGCGGCGACGGTCCCGGCAGGAGAGGCTTTGACTGTCAAAGGAGTAAATATGGATGTTGTTTCGGCTGTTGTATTCAGTGGTAATGTGGAAGTTACCGTATCCGATGCCACTGCTACTGCCATTTCTTTGACTGTACCTACAACTGCCGAAACTGGGGCCTTACTCTTGAAAATGGCCAATGGGGAATCTGTAGAAGCACCGTCTCTGACAATAGAGAAACCGGTATGTGCCTATTTGCCGGCATTGCCTGACAAATTGGTTCGGGGACGAATTGTGGAACTTGAGATTGTTAATGCTGATAAGCTGACAAATGTATTGCTGAATGAGGCTGCTGTCCAGTATATCAATGATGCAGCTAAAGGGGTATTGATGTTGAATGTACCGGCTGAACTGGATGGAACTTATAGCTTGAAACTGATTTCCTCAAATGGTGAAATTGCTTATGATGTTCTTGTAGTTGCCAATGAAGAAACTGTTTGGGCTGGTCCGCTCGATATTGGTTGGGGTGATGGAGGACGTGTGTTGGTACCGGCTGCATCTTTTGCCAAGGTAACGGCAGGCACTGTCATGAAAGTCTATTTCGATCAGAAAGACCAGACTTGGGCACAGGCTCAGTTTAACTATGGCGATTGGAGTGGCATAGCCTTCTCTTTGTTTGATACGACTATGGTACCGACAGACATTTACGGCTGGAGTTTCGAGAGCCGTGTGATGGAGTTGACATTGACTCAGGAGATACTTGATAATATTCAAGCTAAACAAGGAGATTGTGAAGACCAGACAAATGTAGGTATCATTATTCAGGGCAGTGATTTGACGTTTACAAAAATAACGATTGTAAATTGATGAATTGTGGCTTGAAGAATGTGACTATGGATGCCCTGATTAAGAATGAAATAAAATCATAATTAAGATGAAGAAACTGAATATAAAATGGATGCTTTCGTTGATAGCAGCTTTTACTTTTGCCTCCTGCGATACTGATGTCGATCATGATATCCCTGCAGTGGATGCACCGGTATTGGTGTCTACTACTCCTGAAAGTGGAGCAGCCAAAGTGAAAACGGGAGAAATCACTATTGAGGTGAAATATGACAAGAATATATTCTTTGCAACGGACAATCTGAGCGAAATCAAGTTTACCGGCGGTGAACTGATAAGTGCCGATGTGCTTGGCGCAAGCAATATACTGACTGTAAAAGTGAATGTTCCCGGGAGAGAGACGGCTTGTTCTCTCTCTATCCCTGAGGGAATAGTAACCGGACCGAACCAAATGCCTGCTCCGGCTGTATCGGTTCAGTTCTCTACTGTCGCTTTGGACAAGACACTGGTTGCCGCTACTTCGGCCAAAGCTGTGAAACTGTACAATTATCTATTGGATAATTTTGAGACGAAGACACTATCGGCTATGATGGCCGATGTTGCCTGGAATACGGAAATGTCCGAAAAGGTGTACGGATGGACCGGAAAATATCCGGCTATCAACTGTTTCGACTATGTTCACCTGCCGGCATCTGTAGCTGGAGCAGACTGGATTAATTACGGTGACATTACTCCCGTTAAGGATTGGTCTGACAAAGGTGGTGTCGTAGCTGCCATGTGGCATTGGAATGTTCCCAAGAAAGCAGTAGGCGAGGCTTTTTCTACCCGGATATGGGAAGGCGAGACGTTTATGCCGGGTGATTGGAGTGGAAATGTACAGATGACGGATGATGCTGCAAAAGCTGTCTTTGCCGATGCACAAGTGGGGCAGGTGATACGCGTGGCTGTGAAAGATGTGGCAGAGGGGGCGCAAGGTTCGTTCAAAAACAGTGGTTGGAGCGAGATTGCTTCAGGAACTGATTATTTTGACATATCCGGAGACTATACATTGGTGATTACCGAGGATATTTTGAAATCCCTGCAAGAAGGTGGCCTCATCATTGGCGGACATGATTATACGGCAGTTGCTGTTTATCTTGAAAGTAACGGTACAGCCCTCGACCCGAATAAGGATTATGCCTTCTATAAGGCAGATACGGAGTTTGACGCTGCCAATGCCACAGTGGAAGGCACTTGGGAAAACAAGGTGTTTACCGAAGATTTGAAAAATGCTGCCGCTTACTTGAAGCTATTGAGAGATGCGGATATTCCGGTATTGTGGCGTCCATTCCACGAGGCAGCCGGTGGCTGGTTCTGGTGGGGCAAGGATGCTGCCAGCTTTAAATCTCTGTGGATTGCTATGTTCAACTACTTCAAGACTGAAGGATTGGATAATCTTATCTGGGTTTGGACTACCGAGGGCGATGATGCCGATTGGTATCCGGGAGACCAATATGTAGACATCGTGGGACGTGATATTTATAATAAGGAAACTGCAGATTGTGTTTCAGAATATACTTCCATTGCCGGAAATTATGGAAACAAGATTGTTTCGCTGAGTGAATGTGGCACAGTCGGACTTATTTCCGAACAATGGGCATCTGGTGCACGTTGGAGTTGGTTCATGCCGTGGTATGACGGGACAAATGAGGATGGCAGTCCGGTAGTCCATGCTGATGAAGCATGGTGGAAGGATGCTATGAGCCAGGAATTTGTTGTTTCCCGTGAAGATCTTCCTTCTATGGAATAGCAATTTTTAATAATAAAATGGAAAGGGTTGTCTCTGGTTAGTATCGGGGCAACCCTTTCTGTCTTTTATAGCTTTTAGTTGTTGGTTATGGAATTCATGCTTTATACTTTTTAGGAAAAATAGTAATGGATGTTAAATGAGTGTCGTTATTTGATAAAATAGTATTATAAGGTTTGCTGCTAAAAGTCTACTTTTGTCAAGCCTAATTAAAATTTGATAATAATCATATAATGTTTAACCGCTAATGAAATGAAAAATGCCTATGAGAAAGGAGTGATATGTATACCAACCACTTTATAGAATAAGGTATATTTAATTTTTCCTCAAAAAGAGAAGTTTAACCTTATATTAAACGGTAGATGCCGCCAGGCAATACCAATTCATTAATCTAAGAAAAATACAAGTATGAATTTAAATTTCAGAAGAACCGCGCTGCTCGTGGGTATCTGTTCGGCTGTCAGCCTGACTTATACTCCGCAACTTTTCGCCGCATCGGTCGATGCAATAGATGCTGTGCAGCAAGCAAAAAAAATCACAGGTACTGTAACAGATGCAATGGGACCGGTCATCGGTGCCAATGTATTGGAGAAAGGAACCACAAATGGTGTCATTACCGACATTGACGGTAATTTCACATTGAATGTTCAGCCGGGAGCAACGATTGTTGTGTCTTTTATAGGTTATCAGCCGCAAGAAATAGTGGTAGGTAACCAGACTAGTTTCAAGATTCAGCTAAAGGAAGATACGGAATTGTTGGATGAAGTAGTCGTAGTGGGTTACGGTGTACAGAAGAAGAAACTGGTGACAGGTGCTACGGTTGAGGTAAAAGGCGAAGACATCGCAAAATTAAATACTACGCAGGCATTGGGCGCTTTACAAAGCCAGTCTCCGGGTGTAAATATTCAGGCCGTTTCCGGTCAGCCGGGTGATGGGTTTAAAATTAATATTCGTGGTGCTGGTACTAACGGAAATACAGCTCCAGTTTACGTTATTGATGGTGTAGCCGGTGGCGATATTAACGCCTTGAATCCTGCCGATATTGAACGTATTGACGTGTTGAAAGATGCTGCATCTTGTGCAATTTACGGTTCGAGCGGTGCCAACGGTGTTATCCTTATTACTACGAAGCAGGGTAAGGTAGGAAAGGTTTCTGTATCTTATGATGGAAACATAGGTTGGGCAAATATATATAAGATGCCTGATATGCTGAATGCCAAAGAATATATGGCGGTAATGGATCAAGTGGCCTATAATAATGGAGGCCAACCGTATGATTGGTCAAAATTCGTAGATGCTGATTTGCTGACTGCTTATCAGAATGGTACCAATCCTGGTACAGATTGGGTAAAAGAATTCCGGAATAAAAATGCTGTGGTTACTAATCATGCGTTGAATGTAACAGGTGGTTCTGAATTCTCCAAATTTTCGACAGGTATAGGCTATCAGTATCAGGATGGTGCATTCGGTGGTCCGGTGAAGACTGACTATCGTCGTTTTACTTTCCGCATTAATTCTGAGCATGTGATATATCGTAAGGGAGATGTGGATGTGATAAAGTTTGGTGAGAATATATATTATCAGCACAAACAGAATCAAGGTGTGCAGTTAGGTAATCAATATTCGAATGACCTTTCTAATGCTTTGCGTGCTATTCCTCTGATTCCTGTATATAATGAAAATGGTGATTTCTTCATGTATGATGATTTGAAGAATTTTGGAACGAGTGCTAATGGTATACTTGATTATACTGCATATGCTTCTAATCCGATGGCTCACATGGTATATAATCAGGCTGGGAATAATAAGAATAAGAATTTTAATCTGAACACAGCGGCATATCTGGAAGTACAACCACTTAAGAATCTTATTTATAAAGGTCAGGTTAGTTACAAACAATGGTCAAGTTCATGGCGTTCATATCTTCCCGTTTACCAAATTAATAATCAGGGAGATAGCCGTGATAAAGACCAAACGATAAATAACGTGTCTTTGGGTTGGAACTGGAGTTTGACTAATACGTTGAGTTATCGGTTTGATATTACAGACTTACATCATTTTGATGTTTTGGCTGGTACAGAGTATTCTAAATCAAGACCAACTTATGGCGAATCAGTAGAGGCAACCGGTTATAATAGTGCTTTTGGTGACTTTACACATGCTTATTTGCATAATACAGAACGTAAAGCTACTGCTACAGTAAATGGTTATCCCTCGGATTATGGTTCTAAGATGTCTTATTTTGGACGTTTGAATTATGACTTTAAGGAAACTTATATGTTTTCTGCTATCATTCGTGCCGATGGCTCGTCTAAGTTTGCGAAAGGCAATCAATGGGGATATTTCCCATCATTCTCTGCCGGTTGGGTTATTTCAAACGAGGCTTTTATGAAGAATACTGCTTCTTGGCTTGGTTTCTTGAAAGTCCGTGCTGGTTGGGGACAGAATGGTAATGACAATATCCCTAATTCAAATTGGCGTGCCGGTTACGAGTTTGGCGATTATGGTCTTTATACATTTGGCTCGGATAAGAATGGAGGTACAACCGGAGCTTACCCGAATCGTTTGGCTAACCCCGATTTGACATGGGAAACTTCAGAACAGACCAATATCGGTATTGATGCTCGTTTCTTGGATAACCGTCTGAGTTTTACCATGGACTGGTATAGCAAGCAGACGAAAGACTTGTTAGTGGAAGTGGGTACCAATGCGGCTTCCGGTTTCGCTACTCAATATCAAAATGCTGGTACGGTAAAGAATACTGGCCTTGAACTTTCAATGGGCTGGAGAGATCAGATTGGTAAGGAGTTCAAGTATGGGGTGAATGTCAATATGGCCTATAATAAAAATGAAGTAACGGAGGTTAATAACGCCAATCATTTTATTGAAGGCGGTAATGATTTGTTGGCTCAGAGTACGGGTCGGTTTGTCCGTATGGAAGAAGGACATCCTATTGGCTATTTTTATGGTTATAAGACGGATGGTGTCATTCAGAACCAGAATGACTTGCAGGCATATCTTGACCAGAATTGTAAAGGAAATGCGGCAAACTCTAAGCAAGGTGCAAGTATTAAACCGGGCGATTTGAAGTTTGTGGATGTTGATGGAAATGGGGTGATTAATGATGACGATAAGACTGATTTGGGTAATCCTCATCCTGACGTGACAATGGGTCTTACGCTAAGTGCGGAATATAAAGGATTTGATTTCTCTGTAACAACCTATGGCGCTTTTGGTGCACAGGTAGCTCGCTCTTGGCGAAAGTTCTCAGACGGACAGTATGAAAACTATACGACGGAAGTTTACGATTACTGGCATGGCGAAGGAACCTCAAACAGATATCCGCTGCTTGCGCCGGGAAATAGTGGACAGAATTTCCAGGCCATTTCAGATATTTATATTGATGATGCCGACTATGTTCGCATTCAAAATCTGACTATAGGATACGATTTCAAGAGAATTTGGAAGAACTGTCCGTTCCAGCAACTTCGTGTGTATGCTGCTGCACAGAATCTATTTACTTTTACCGGTTATAAAGGGATGGATCCGGAGAATGGTAGAGCCCTCAATGACAAAGAACCGTGGGTAACCGGTGTTGATGTAGGTAACTATCCTCAACCTCGTACTTATATGGTAGGTGTTAATGTTAAATTCTAAAATTGATACACGATGAAAAAAATAGCATATTTAATAGGTGCAGCTTTGATGATAGCAGGAATGTTTGCTTCTTGTAGCTTGGACTCGATGAGTCTGACGGAAAAAGATACGACCAATTTTCCTAAAACGGCTGAAGATGCCAATCAGGCTTTAGCTGCCATATATCAGAACCTGAATAATGTCAATGCTTTTCCACAGCAGTCTTTCTTGTATAATTCTCTGCTGGCTTGCGATGATATGTTGGGTGGTGGTGGTCCCAATGATAAGTTGATGCAATCTTTGGACCTTATTTGTAATACGGGTACAAATGCTACGCAGGATTACTGGGTGGCTCGCTATCAAGGAATCAACCGTGCCAATACGTTGTTGGAGGCTCTTGCTGGTATTGAAATGGATCCGGAAGTAAGAGCGCAGGCTGAGGGCGAAGCCAAGTTCCTTCGTGCTTTTTATTACTACGAGTTGGCTTCCATGTATGGGCGCGTACCTTTGGTGATTACTGCTTTGTTGCCCGAAGATACTACCCCTCCGACTGCCGCTGTTATCTGGGGGCAGATTCTGCAGGATCTTCGCGATGCGGCTGCAAATATGCCGGCTGTTCGCAAGTCGGATGGGCATGTTGATAAATATACGGCTGAAGCTATGTTAGGACGTGCCTGGTTGTATTATACTGGTATGTATGGCAATGGTGAAACTCTGAACGATTTGGTTAGTACGAACTATAGTCCGTTGACTTCAGTTGATTTGCCTGATGGGACAACTTTGACCAAGCAGGATGTGGTTGGGTATATTGATGATTGTGTGAATAATTCTGGTTATAGTCTTGTTCCTGAGTTTCGTAATTTGTGGGCATATACCAATAAATGTACGGTAGAAGATTTTCCGTTTACTGCCGGTCAGGGATTGAAGTGGGTAGAAGATGATGCAGCGGTAAATCCCGAATCCATGTTTGCCATTAAATATAATAAACTTGCATCTTGGAGCACTACTATCGGTTATGGTAACGGTTATGCTCTGCATTTTGGTGTACGTGGCAATGATCAGGCCAATTCTTTCCCCTTCGGACAAGGATGGGGTGCCGGTCCTGTAGCTCCCAATCTTTATAATGATTGGAGTGTGGCAGAACAAGATGATGCCCGTCGTCCGGCCTCCGTATTCAAGACGGAGGATATGCCGAGTTATAATAAAGGTGGTGGTGACGGCTTTATCCAAGAAACGGATTATTATCAGATGAAAATAGGTTCTATCATGGCTTATAGTACGGATGCGGCTGGAAATAAAACGATTGAACCGGTATTTGAGAAGATAATGTATGGTGCCGACGGCTGGATTAATGATAATCTGATGCAAACCGGTTCTATTCATGATTTGGTTTTGATTCGTTTTGCGGATGTATTGTTGATGCAGTCTGAATTGAAGGAAGATGTTTCCGGTATAAACAGAGTGCGTAGTCGTGCCGGACTTGAACCTATTGGTACATATTCGTTGGCTGCATTGCAGAATGAACGCCGTTGGGAACTATGTTTTGAAGGTACTCGCTGGAACGATATTCGCCGTTGGCATATTGCTGCCGATGCCCTTGAAAGACAGACGGGAGCAAAGGTTTATACAAATGGGGCTGAAAGCCGTAATGTGGCGCAGAACGGTGGTTATGCCGCACGTTATAAGGCTACGGCAGGTTTCCAGAAGATTCCCGAAAACCAAGTCCTCTTGAATGAAGGAAAGGTAGAACAAAATGAAGGTTATACGGATGCAAGTGCTGAGTATAATGGTTGGCAAGAATAGAATATGAATTTAAAATGAAAAAAGATATGAAAAAGATATTATTCGCAATACCTTTGTTTGCAATGCTGCTGGTGGCTTGCGATCCGATAGTGGATGAAATCAGTCCGGATCCCAATGTCACACCGGAAAATCTTACTTTTGAACTTGTGGCCAAGAACCAGGGAAACAACAACATTCAGATTGTTCCTACTCCGTCACGTTATGTGAAGGTTTATGATGCTACGTCTGATACCAAGTTGGCAGAAGGTACGGCTCCGTCGGTTCAAGTAGCTCCTCCTAATAAAGAATTGCAAGTATATGTAACAACCATTAATTCGGACGGCTCCATAACAAAATCGGCTTCCAAATCAATAGCAGTAACGGAGTATACAGATCTTCCCGCTATTTATGCAGATATCTTTGGTACAACTCCGGATGGTGGTTATGGCACAACAACTTGGACTTGGAATACAGAAGCCGAAGACGGCTGCTGGGGTAATGGTGGATTTCTGTCAAATACAGGTCCCGGTTGGTGGGTTATCCGTAGTGGAGAAATTGATGGACAGGTTACAGGTGCGGGACTACCTGATGACGGATTGAACGGTTGGTTCTCGCTTAGCCTGTCAGGTGTCCAGACAAGTCGTGGTGAAAGTGGCTCTGTAAAAGTTTCAGAAGATATGGTACAATCCGGATGGGATGTAGGTACAATTGAATTTTCTGGTACTATTCCTTTGTTGGGTATACAACCTAATCAAGGAAATGCACGTCAGTATGTATATCACATTTTGAAAATCACAGAGGATGAACTTCGGCTTTGTGCACCTGAGCCAGGGGTGACTTCTGGAGGTGGTACTGCATGGTTCTGGAATTTCAAGAGAAAATAGTCAATATTGGATGTGCGGGCGGGTAATATCCGCCCGTATTCCTCAATTAATAATCACATAAAAATCAAAAGATGAAACGAACTTTTTGGTGTATTCCCGTATTTTTGCTTTTTTGCATTTTATCAGTAAAGGCAGATGTCTTGGGACCATATATAATGGATAGTAATGTGCCTGATACGCCAGCAGGATATGGACGAATTGTGCTTCCGATTAGTGGTGTATATGTTCCAGTTAACGCGAGTATAACGGTTTGTGACGAAGGTGGTAAACAATATGTTTTGACAGCGCGTGAACCAGGAGTTCCTCCATATTGCTATTTCTTGGCTTGTGGAATTTATCGTGTGATTGCATTAGAGAATTGTACGACACAGTCTAATTGGGGAACGCTTGTCGTAGGAAGTACTTTCGAAGCCTCAGGAGGATATATCAATTTGGTTTATACAGGAGAGGTTCCTTATACTCAAAGCATAGTTCAAGCACCTGGTACTGACGATAATGTTCCTCCTTCCAAAGTAGGTTACAATATAATGAAAGTGTATGGAATAGAGACAAACGGCGGTGGGGTGTTGGTTGATTCTGACAAAAAAGAATATGGTATCTTTAATTATACCGGACATATAGGCGGTGCTCATTACTTTTACATTAAGTCAGGCACATACACTATAAAATCTTTGAGTGCTACCAATGGAAATTATATTTATTTGGAGTATGGAAATGTTAGACAACCGCTTTCTGCAGGTAGGTCTTTCACAGTTCCTGCGTCATTCTTCTCTATTGTATTTTCTAAGGAGGCACTTTAAAAGTAATTTGGATTTATAGATAAGCTATTCAACCCAAAGCAGTTGTCGTTACCCCCGACCTCATTGGTCGCCCGTAACATCGGATAATTGTAATGCATTAACCGAATAGTACAATTGTTTAATGGTTAAATCAGGAAAAGGCGGGTCGTGAGATTCGCCTTTTCGCATTCATTCTCTATTGCCTTTCCGGATGCAATTCACATTCCTTTTTGTATTACCCCTGATGTCAGGGCGCAGAATGTTTCTTTTTATCCCTGCATCTCCTTCACCTCTTCCTTCCATCCTCCTGTTCATCGGCTTTCCCGGTGAAACCGCTTTCCGTCCTCACCGCCCCGCCTTTGCATCGCGCGACACACCGTAGTACCCCGGCATGGCCCGGTAGATGGGTTGCGTGGGCTTCCCCACATTCTTCAGCTTGCCCTCTTGCTGCAACCGTTTCAGGTGGACGTTCGCGGTGGTGCGCGCCATGCCGCACAGCGCCTGGAAGTCGCTGCGAATCAGCACGTCGTGGTCGGCAAAGTATTCTTTCAGCTTCATGTCTATCTCCACTTCCGAAAGCTTCTGGGAGTGGCGGGTGTATTTGCTGCGGATGGCACTGACTCCCGTCATCGCTTGTTTCAGCCTGACGTCGGGACGGAAGCTGATGCTCTTCAGCCGGAGTTTCAGGTGCTTGTTCGGGGTGCTGCGGGTCACTTTCTGTGTGGCTTCCAGGGTGGGGGCGAAGTAGCCCAGCCCTTCGATGTGCACCTCGTGGCCGTTGCGCAGTTCTTCGCCGCAGATTTGCGTCAGGCAGTCTATCGCGTTCATCACGTCGCCCACCGTGAGCGAGCTGCGGGCATGCACGCGGTTGTAGAGCTGCCGCATGGTTACTTTCCCGTTGAGCAACGGGCGGGGATGGAGGCCTCTCTCTTCCGGGGCTTCCTCATTGGTGCCCGGATTCTCGTACCAGTCATATAGTATTGCCATATCAATAGGTTTTAGTGCGTTCAACGTATTTGTTTCTTCCCTCGGAAGTGTCTTCCTGTAAGTGAACGACTCCGGTCGGCCGAACGAACGACCCGGGCCGTTCGATTGAACAACCTCGGTCGGTCGATTGAACGACCCGGGTCGTTCACTTGTAAGGAACCGTGCAAATATACTGAAAATAAAGGGTTCCGCAGCATAAATAGGTATGTTTGTCAGCAGGAATGATTTTTGAAGAATAATCGGAGAATGGCTTGCAAAACGCCCTCGGCAGGCAGTAACTTTGGCGAAGAGGCGAGAGGAAAGAAAGGATGATGCCCTTCCCCGGAACCGCCAAACAATCATTTTAATAAAAATACTTATGAAGAAAAAACTGATGACTTTGCAGCAGCACCGACTCTTGAAGGAGGCGGGCCGGCTGATTGCCTTTTCGGAAAGGCTGAAACACGCACAAAAAGAAACGACCGGCCGAAACCGGGAGGAGCGGGAAGAGAAGTGCCGCCGGAGCGCGAAAGCCGCAAGCGCCGTGGCTGCGCTGAGCGGCGACATCGAGGAGTTCCTCGCTTCGCGCTACGACTTTCGCTACAACCTGCTGACGGACGAAACCGAATTCCGCGCCGCCGGGCAACGCTCTGCCGCCTTCACCCCCGTGGGCAAGCGCGAACTGAACACTTTCTGCATCGAAGCCCATGCCGAAGGCATACCTTGCTGGGACAAGGACCTGAGCCGGTACGTCTATTCCACCTACATCCCTGCCTACCACCCCTTCCAGCTCTATATGGACGAACTGCCCGACTGGGACGGCAAGGACCGGCTGACCGCGCTTGCCTGCCGCGTCTCTTCCCGGCCCCACTGGGTGCGGGGATTCCATACCTGGATGCTGGGACTTGCCTCGCAATGGATGGGCGTGTCCGGGCTGCATGCCAACAGCGTGGCTCCCGTGCTTGTCAGCCGCGAACAGGGACGACGGAAATCCAGCTTCTGCCGTGCCTTGATGCCCGATGTGCTGGCACGCTACTACACCGACAACCTGAAACTGACCTCGCAGGGACAAGCCGAAAGGATGCTGGCGGAAATGGGGCTGCTCAATATGGACGAGTTCGACAAGTATGCCGAAAGCAAGATGCCGCTGCTGAAAAACCTGATGCAGATGTCGGTGCTCAACATCCGCAAGGCCTATCAGCAGAACTTCAGGCAACTACCCCGTATCGCCTCGTTCATCGGCACCAGCAACCGCTTCGACCTGCTGACCGACCCCACGGGGAGCCGGCGTTTCCTCTGCATCGAGGTGAAGCACGACATCGACTGCACCGGCATAGAGCACGACCGGATTTTCGCCCAACTGAAAGCGGAACTCATTGCCGGACGGCGCAGCTGGTTCACCAAGTCGGAGGAGGAGGAACTGCAACGGCACAACGAGGCTTTCTATCGTGTCAGCCTTGCCGAGGAGGCGGTTCGCAGCTTGTTCCGTGCCCCGCTTCCGGCAGAGAAGAGCATCGACCTGACTGCCGCCGACATCTTTGACGAGTTGCAAAAAACGCATCCCGCCCTGATGCGTGGCAGCAATCCCGTGCAGTTCGGCTCGGTGCTGTTGCGGGCGGGACTGAAACGCCGGCATACGAAGTACGGCAACGTATACGAGGTGGTGAGAAGGAAAAAAGAAGTTTCACCGGAAAGGGTTGAACGATAGGGAAATAATGCGAAAGGTGAAGGGGTGAAGGAAGAGAAAGCCGGTTTATAGTCTCATTACGGATTGACATAGATTCCTATTAATTCAGGTTGTAGATGCCGATGGGATAAATATTTTCGCTCATAATAACTGTATATTTTATAGATTTCTACAAAAGTAACTTCTTTATAAGAACAAAACAAGCGAAAGTTGCGATTTTCACTACTCCTTGTCAGATAAAAAACTTATCTTTGCGATTGAAACAATCTCTTGTTAATGATATGAAATACACATCATATTCTTATCCTTCAGGCAGGGCGGAAGTGGCTGCATTTGTTGTGACCGGCGGAGTGACGGAATACCATGTGATGATACATGCCACTGACCCGAAACAGACCTATCGTGAACAGATGAATGTCGTGTTGGATGCGTATGCCGCTTTACTGAAAAAAGAACTGTCCGGAGCCGTGGCGGTTTTTAAAAGATACTTCCTGAGTGATGCCGCCAACCAAGCGGAACTGTTGCTTGCCGCTACGGCGGAAAGCTCCGATTGCGCGCTGTCTGTGGTGGAACAGCCTCCGCTGGATGGTACCAAGATTGCTTTGTGGGCCTATCTGCAGACCGATGTGCAGACACGAGTGCTGCCGAACGGACTGTATGAAGTGAAACACGGTGTTTACCGCCAGCTCTGGATGGGAGGCAGCTTCAACCGTGCCGCCAATTCGGAATACCAGATGCGTCTTTTGCTCAACGACTATGCCATGCAACTGATGGAGGAAGGGTGTACTCTGGCCGACAATTGCCTGCGTACCTGGATATTTGTGCAGAATGTGGATTGCAATTATGCCGGTGTAGTCAAGGCACGCAATGAGATGTTCGTCACCCAGAACCTGACGGAGAACACGCACTATATTGCCAGTACCGGTATCGGTGGGCGTCATGCCGACCCGAAGGCATTGGTGATGCTTGACGCTTTTGCCGTAGCGGGATTAAAGCCCGGACAAATCAAATATCTCTATGCCCGCACACACTTGAATCCCACTTATGAGTATGGAGTCAGTTTCGAACGGGGAACGGCGGTGGATTACGACGACCGCCGGCAAGTACTCATTTCCGGTACGGCGAGTATCAACAACCGGGGGGAAGTGCTGTATGCCGGAGATGTACGTCGTCAGACAGAACGGATGTGGGAGAATGTGGAAGCTCTGCTGAAGGAGGCTGACTGCGGCTTTGGAGATGTGGGGCATATCATTGTCTATCTGCGTGATATTGCGGACTATGCTGTAGTGAAAGAGATGTTTGACAAGCGTTTTCCCGATACGCCGAGAGTGATTACGCTGGCTCCCGTCTGTCGCCCGGGGTGGCTGGTGGAAATGGAGTGTATGGCGGTGAAGAAAATCTCTGATTAAAAATATTATCTTTGGTTAATTGAATATTAGGCTGACAGTTGGTAAACGCTTACCTTTGTTGAAATTCTAATGTATAAGGATGAAAACACGTATCTTGTTTTTCTGTATCAGTTGCCTTCTTTGGGCAAGTTGTGAAAATTCCAGACAGAATTATGTGATTGAAGGAACGTTGCCGTCGGTGAAATACGACGGGGAATGGATATACCTCGTGCCGATGGAGAATGCGCCGGGGCGGGTGGATTCTGTAAAGATAACCAATGCCTCTTTTTCTTTTTCCGGACAAGGGGAGGAGATGAGGGTGTTGCGTCTGCGCCATCTGCTGCGTATCTACATCCAGGAACTGCTGGTGGTGACGGAGCCGGGAACCATACATGTGAAGGCCGACTCTGTCGGCTCGGTAACGGGCACTCCACAAAATGATGCCCTTCAGAAATGGAAAGAGGGGAGGGAAAAGAAGCAAGAGGCTTACCATTTTATCCGGACGGGACTACGGAATGCCACCGGAAAAGATTCACTGCATCTGATACAGATACGTGACAGTCTGAGGATGCAGGAGCAGGAAGCGAACTTTCTTTTCCTGAAAGAGCAGGGAAACAATACGTTGGGGACATTCATGCGGAAGATGGTGCGTGGCTCCTTGACGGAAGAACAACAAAAACTGTTGGATGAAAGCTTGCAGAAGGAAATACATTGAATGGGGAGCGGCAGGAATCGGCGCTTTGGCGTTGTTCCTCTTTTTCTTCCGGATATTGCCCTATCATCTGTTCCATCGGGAGCAGACACAGCTCTTTCTGCTTGCCACCGAACCATTGGCCGGGTATCTGCGGCATCCGGCGGCTCTGGCACGTCTGTCAGGAGATTTCCTCACTCAATTCTTTTATTACGAAGGGGGTGGTCCGGCCATAATGGCTGTCGTGCTGTTGCTTTGGGGAGTGGTGGTGTTTCGTTTGTTGGTTCCGTACATGGGACGTTGGGCGTGGGTTCCTACGGTGTTGGCGGTGGCTTGGGAGGCAGGAAGGCAATGCGGATTGAGTTATCCGCTTTCCGGCACAATCGCTTTAACCGGTATCGGGGGTGTTTTGTTGTTGTGTCGTAGCTGCATGCGACGTTCGTGGAAGTCGGGCTTACCGGTAAGCATATTGGCGGTATTGTCCGGCTATTGGCTGTTTGGCTGTGGCGATTGGTCGTCACGATGGTACAATATGCCCGATTTAGGGCGGGAATATCTTTTGGCGTTGGATTCGGAAATGTATTTCGGCCGTTCGGAAAAAGTACGGAAACTGTTGGCGGAGGGTGAATACCGCTCTCCGTTCACTGCCTATTATTATAATTTGCTGAATGCACAGCAGAACCGACTTCCCGACCGGCTGATGGATGGTTATCAACCGGCTTCGCAAGGGCTGTTTCTGCCCGTGGCTCCCCATTCTACCTACCTCACTATTTATGCAGCCAATGAAGTCTGGTTTGCGTTGGGAGATATGACGATGGCTGAACATGCTGCCATTCTGGGAATGATTTTTTCTCCGCATCATACCGGAGCAAGAGCTGTCAAGCGTTTGGCGGAAATCAACCTGGTGAACGGTGATGAGGCGGCGGCTATGAAATATCTTCGTCTCCTGCAAAAGACAATGTGTTACCGTGATTGGGCAGAACGACGTATTCCCGGAAAACAGACGGCCGAAGTCTGCCAATGGCTGGAACGGAAGCGGTTGTTGTTGCCTGCAACGGATACTTTGCGTTCTTCTGCCGACATTCCGCTTTCACTTCGTCATCTGTTACGTAATAATCCTGATAATACGTTGGCATGCGATTACCTTCTCTGCTTTGATTTGCTGAATAAGGATATTGGGGCTTTCGCCGGAGATTATCGGGAGTTTGCTGCAAAGAAGTTTCCTTCCAGATTGTATGCCGAAGGTTTACTTATCTATCTTGCCGGGAAAAAGGCTTCGTTGGATGAAGTGGAAAAATGGAATATACCGCCTCAAGTATTGGATGAATTCAGTGAATATACCCGGCTGTACGAGGCAAACGATGGTAATGGTGCCCCTTTGCAAGCCAAATACGGAAAAACATATTGGTTTTATTTCCACTATGCTACGATGAAAAAGGGGAAGTGATTTATGATGAACATAGATATGAAATATATACAAGTTGTTGTGGGACTGTTACTGTGCTACTGCCTATATGCTTGCAGTCCCCGTCCGGAGTCTGTACAGCCTGCAGACCGGTTATTGGTGCTCTATCCGGAATATCAGGATGTAACCATTCCCTACAATGTGGCTCCTTTGAATTTCCTTGTGCGGAATGAAGGGGTGGATGCGGTATGCGTGAGTGTAAAGGGAGCATCGGACAGCTTGGAGATAAATGCGCGCGGGAACAAGGCGATATTCCCCTTGAAAGCTTGGCGTGCATTGCTTGAAGCGGAGAAGGAACATACTTTGGAAGTAGTTGTTACTGCCCGTACCGACGGCCGCTGGCTGCGCTATCCTTCCTTTGCATGGCAGGTAGTGGCGGACAAGCTTGACGCCTATGTCAGTTACCGTCTGATAGAGCCCGGTTATGAGGTATGGAATACCTTGCAGATACGTGAACGTTGTATTGAGAATTTCGAAGAGCGTATTTTGGCGGATAACAGTCAGACAGACGGCAAGTGCATGAACTGTCATGTGCACGGAGGAAATAGTGGCAACCTTTCGATGTTCCATCTTCGGGGTGAGGGAGGGGGGACTGTCCTGAACCGTGACGGCAAGCTCCGTAAGCTTGCCTTGAAGAATGAACAGATGATATCTGCGGCTGTCTACGGGGATTTCCATCCTGACGGGCGGTATGGTGTGTTCTCGTCTAATGTGATTATTCCCATGTTCCATACGGAAAGTAACCGCCGTCTGGAAGTTTACGATACCGTCTCCGATTTGGCTGTCGCCGATTTTGACGGAAACCGGATGATTCTATCTCCGCTTACGGCGGATTCCACCGTATTGGAAACTTTTCCCACATTCTCTGCCGATGGGAAATGGATATATTACTGCTCAGCTCCGACTGTTCCATTGCCGGACAGCGTACAGCAATTACGCTATTCGCTTTGCCGCATTGCGTTCGATGCCAATCACGGCGCATGGGGTGACCGCGTGGATACCCTTTGGAATGCCCGGCTGGAGAAAGGCTCCGTGTGTCATCCGAAAGCCTCACCGGACGGACGCTACCTGCTTTATACCGTTGCTGATTATGGAACATTCCCCATTTGGCACCGGGAGACGGAATTGCAGCTGATGGATTTGCAGACGGGCGCCATCGACTCCCTGCCAATGGTCAACTCCAGCCGTTCGGACACTTATCACAGTTGGTCGTCAGGCAGCCGTTGGTTTGCCTTTGCCAGCAAGCGGGGTGACGGGCAGTACGGGCGGGTTTATTTTGCCTATCTGGATGCCGAAGGGAAGGCGCATAAGCCTTTTGTGCTACCCCAGTCGGACCCTGAAAAAGACGATTTGACATTGAAATCCTACAATATCCCCGATTTGTCGGCTACTCCCGTTCCTTTTGATGCTTCTTCCATCAAGCGGATAAACCGGCAACTGAAGGCTGAGGAATTCAAATGACAAGACATACAGAGAGTACCAAATTGTAAATAATAAATTGTAAATAGAAAATGTTATTATTTCTGAAAAAGACTTGGAAGATAGGGTTGTCGATACTTTTTGGCGTAGCGGTGCTTCTCTTTTGGGGAAGCGTATATCCGGCCCATATTTCCTATCAGGAGCAGTTCCAGCTTTTCTTGTTCGATGCCGACTACTGGTGGGAACGGATAGTGGTTCCCGGTGGGTTGGCCGATTATATCGCAGAGTATCTGACGCAGTTCTATTATCACGTGTGGGCGGGAGCTTGTATTCTGGCTTTTTTGTACGTGTTGTTGCAACGGTTGGTTTGGAAACTGGCGAAGGAGCAGGGTGCGGCTGATGTGTATTATTCGCTGAGTTTTCTGCCCATCATTGTCTTGTGGCATTTCATGGGTGATGAAAATGCGATGCTGTCATTGGCGGTGGCTCTGCTGTTAGCATTGTCTGCATCCTGCTGGTATGCGGATTTGAAAGGGAAGTGGCAGCGTGTGGCATACATTCTGATAGTCCTTCCGCTGCTTTACTGGACAGCGGGTGCGGTACACTTCATCTTTATGGGCTGGGTGATTGTACGCGAGTTCCGGTTGAATCTTAAAGGTAAGAATTTCTGGGGTGGTGTCGGAGTGTTCTGGGGTGTAGGATTGTGGGGTATCGGTTGTCCGCTATTGGCAAGCATGTGGGTACAATTCCCCATTTACCGTCTGATGGGTGGTATAGGATATTACCGTTTCCCGGCAGTGATTCCCTGGATAGAGATAGGGCTTGCCGTATTACTGGTTGTTCTCCCCTTCCTGCTGTCCGCTTTGCCCGCTTTGAAGAAGAAGCCGGTATTTTATGGAGTTCTGCAAGTGGTGGCGGTAACATTGTTCGGCTATTACTACGTGGCGGCCGGTTGCGATATGGATAAAGAGGAAGCGATGGAGTATGACCAGCTGGTACGTAATAAACAATGGCAGGAGATTATAGAAAAGGCAGAAGAGAAGTCACCGGTTTCACCTTTCGGCGTGACCTGCCTGAATCTTGCTTTGGGAAAGACGGGACAGATGGGCGACCGTATGTTCGAGTTTTACCAGAACGGGACGGAAGGGCTGCTGCCGGAGTTTCAGCGTGATTTTACTTCTCCGTTGCCCACCAGTGAGGCATACTATCATTTGGGTATGGTCAATACGGCACAGCGTTTCACTTTTGAGGCGATGGAGGCCATACCTAACTTCAACAAGAGTGGCCGTTGCTTCAAGCGTCTGGCAGAGACGAACCTGATAAACGGGCAATACGAAGTGGCAGCCAAGTACCTGCGTTTGTTGAGGAAGACAATCTTCTACAGGGATTGGGCAGAGGATGCCATGACCTATCTGTATAATGAGGAAAAAATCAATGCCCACAAGGAGTGGGGTTGGTTAAGGCAGATACGCTATACGGAAGACTTCTTGTTCAGCAGCCAGGAAACGGACATCATGCTGGGGCTGCTTTACCAGCACAACCACCGGAACCGGATGGCATTTGAGTATATGCTGGCCTATGTCCTGCAGCAACGTGATTTGGAACGTTTCATGAAGTACTATCCGCTGGGTAAGCATGCCGGCTACGACCATATTCCCCGCAGCTATCAAGAGGCGTTGATATATGTATGGACACAGACGCACAAGAACTTCCAGGGTATGCCGTGGAGCATTTCGCCCCAAGTGGTGCGGGATGTAACGGAATTTGCGCGGATATATACCTCGCAGCAGAATGCCCGGCAGATGTTGGAGGCGCGTTTCGGCAGTACATACTGGAATTATTTGCTACTAAGAAAGTAAAATGAAAAAGATGAAGAATATAGCTGTTTGCATAATGGCTGCATGGTGGTTTGCCGCTTGCGGCAATCCGGTGACTTCCCCGGAAAGGGTGGATGAATGGCCGGATATCTATCCCGACTATATCGGTGTGACTATTCCTGCAACCATTGCTCCTATGAATTTCAATTGTATTGGTGGAGCGTACGAACGTGTGGATGTGACCGTGACCGGAGGAAAGTCCGGAGAGATGCACGTAAATGATAAAATAGTATCATTTCCGCAAGATGCATGGCAAGAGCTTTTGGAGGAGAACAAGGGTGATAGCCTTCTGTTTACGGTATGTATCCGGAAAGACGGCGAGTGGAAACAGTACCGCTCTTTTCCCATGTATGTCAGTCCGTATCCTATAGATTATGGGGTGGTATACCGCAAGCTGGCTCCCGGATATGAAGTTTATAGCAAGATGGGCATTTATGAGCGTGACCTTGCTTCGTTCGAGGAGCGTCCCTTGCTGGAGAATACCATGGTGCCGGGCATGTGCCTGAATTGTCATGCTTTCAACAAAACAAATCCGGACCATCTGAGCCTGCATATCCGTGGAAAGAACGGAGGGACCTTGATGCAGATAGACGGGAAGCGCGAAATGCTGGATACGAAAACGGATTCCACTCTCTCTGCGGGTGTATACCCCTATTGGCATCCAAGCGGAAAATTCATTGCCTATTCCGTCAACAATACGCGCCAGTCTTTCCATGCGGTGAAGGATGAGCGTGTGGAAGTGCTCGACTTGGAATCGGATGTACTGATCTATCATCCCGAGACACATGAATTACTGCTCTCTCCCTTGCTTCAGAAGAAGGAAGTCTTCGAAACCTTTCCAGTATTTTCACCGGACGGACGCAAACTGTATTTCTGTGCTGCGGAGGCCAAGCCGATACCGGCAGAATATAAGGAAATACGTTATAGCTTGTGTAGTATAGATTTCAATCCGGAAGACGGGACATTTGGCGAAACGATAGATACGCTGGTCAATGCGGCAGCTATGAAGAAAAGCATCTCCTTCCCGAGGCCCTCGTACGACGGTGAGTATATCATGTTTACTTTGTCGGATTACGGGAATTTCTCAATTTGGCATAAAGAAGCCGATTTATGGCTGTTGGATTTGAAGGATGGCGGTATGCGTCCCATAAAGGAGGTGAACAGCGATGATACGGAAAGTTTCCATAACTGGAGCAGTAACTCCCGATGGTTTGTGTTCAGTAGCCGCAGGGGAGATGGGCTTTATACCCGTCTGTATCTGGCAAGTATGGATGAGAATGGGGTGGTGGGCAAGCCTTTCCTGCTTCCTCAGGAAAATCCTTGGGAGTATTACGACCGTCTGGTCTACTCGTACAATGTTCCCGATTTTACAAGCGAACCGGTGAAGCTGGAACGCCGGAAAGTGGAACGGGGAATTGTCTCGCGGAAGCGCGTTCCGGTGAAAGTTAGATGATACGTTTTTTATATTCTGTTTTTTAATACAGTAAAGGGATAAAATTGTATCATTTTCTCTTGGTGCAATCCGCTATCTTTGTGCCAGGAATTAGTGTTACCAATAACAATACCAGATTGAAAAACATGGATATGAGAAAAGTAAAATTTGCTATGATGATTCTGGCGGCAAGTCTGTTGACCGCCTGCGGTTCTTCCAAGAAAGAACAGAGTGTGAATGAAGAGACGGCTGCTGCGCGTACGCAGGAAACGGAGAACTTACTGGCTAACTTGAAAAAAATCCCTTCCAAAGGTATCATGCTCGGCCATCATGACGATACGGTATATGGTATCGGCTGGGAAGGTGAGGAAGGCCGTTCGGATGTGAAAAGCGTGTGTGGCGACTATCCGGCTGTTATCAGCTTTGATTTGGGAGAGCTGGAACTTGGGAATGCCGCCAATCTGGATAAGGTTCCCTTCGATAAAATCAGGAAAGAGATAATCAATCAGTATCAGCGGGGCGGCATGGTTTCGCTCAGTTGGCATGCGCGCAATCCCAAGACGGGCGGTGATGCCTGGGATGTATCGGATACGACGGTGGTGAAGTCCATCTTGCCTGGTGGCGAGAATCACCAGAAATTTGCCGGCTGGTTGGGAGGAGTGGCCGATTTCCTTCATTCGTTGAAGACGGCGGACGGCGTGAAGATACCCGTACTTTTCCGTCCCTGGCACGAACACAGCGGCAGCTGGTTCTGGTGGGGCGAAAAACTGTGTACCCCTGAAGAGTATAAGGCATTGTGGCACATGACAGTGGATACTCTGCAGGCCAAAGGAGTGGACAATGCACTTTATGCTTACTCTCCGGGCACGGAACCCAAGGACACGACGGAATATTTGAAGAAGTATCCGGGCGATGAGTTGATAGACGTTATCGGTTTCGATACCTATCAGTTCGATCGGGATGCCTATCTTGCCGGGATGGATAGGGCACTTTCCATTATCAACAGTGTAGGGAAAGCACACAATAAGGTGATTGCTGTGACCGAAACCGGTTACGAAGGAATTCCCGATGCCAAATGGTGGACTGGTACTCTGCTGCCTGCGTTGGAGAAATATCCGCTTGCCTATGTGCTGGTGTGGCGCAATGCCCGTGAAAAGGTGACCCATTACTATGCCCCCTATCCGGGACAGACATCTGCGGAGGATTTTGTGGAGTTCTATAACAATCCCAAGACGCTGTTTGCAGCTGATGTAAATCTGTATCAATAAACAAACAATCAATATAACAGACATGGAAGCTTTTAAAGAAAAGGTAGAGAGGCTCTTTCAGAAACACGAAGAGTTGATTACGAGAAAGAATGTGGCCGTGGAAGACGGCAATGACATATTCACCCGCTATAAATATCCGGTAGTGACGGCTGCTCATACACCTGTATTCTGGCGGTATGATTTGGATGAGAAGTCCAACCCGTACCTGATGGAACGTATCGGTATGAATGCGACCATGAATTCGGGGGCCATTAAGTGGAATGGCAAGTATCTGATGGTGGTACGTGTAGAGGGCGCTGACCGTAAGTCGTTCTTTGCCGTAGCCGAGAGTCCCAACGGCATTGATAATTTCCGGTTCTGGGATTATCCCATCACCATGCCCGAAGACGCGATTCCGGCAACGAATGTATACGACATGCGCCTCACGGCTCATGAGGACGGCTGGATTTACGGTATCTTCTGCGCCGAACGCCACGACGACAATGCGCCTGCCGGTGATTTGTCCTCGGCTACGGCTACAGCTGCCATTGCCCGCACCAAGGATTTGAAGAACTGGGAACGCCTGCCCGACCTGAAGACCAGGAGTCAGCAGCGCAACGTGGTGCTGCACCCGGAGTTTGTAGATGGCAAGTATGCCCTCTATACCCGTCCGCAGGATGGCTTTATTGATGCCGGCAGCGGTGGTGGTATCGGCTGGGCGCTGGTGGACGACATAACCCATGCCGAGGTGAAGGAAGAGAAGATTATCGACCGGCGCTACTATCACACCATCAAGGAGGTGAAGAATGGTGAAGGTCCGCATCCCATCAAGACTCCGAAAGGCTGGTTGCATCTGGCTCATGGTGTCCGCGGTTGTGCCGCCGGATTGCGTTATGTGCTTTATATGTACATGACTTCCCTGGAAGACCCGACGAAACTGATTGCCACTCCCGGTGGGGCCTTTATGGTACCCGAGGGTGAGGAGCGTATAGGTGACGTAAGCAATGTACTTTTCACCAACGGCTGGATTGCCGACGAAGACGGAACAGTATTCATCTACTACGCTTCTTCCGACACGCGGATGCATGTGGCTACCTCTACCATTGATAAGCTGGTGGACTATTGCATGAATACGCCTGCTGACGGCTTGTCTTCATCAGCTTCGGTAGAAACGTTGAAGAAGCTGATAGACAAGAATTTGCAGATAATGAAATAATAAAAATACAACATACTATGGCAACACTAAAAGAGAAAATCGGTTATGGTTTTGGGGATATGTCTTCCTCTATGTTCTGGAAAATATTCTCCTATTACTTACCGTTCTTCTATTCGAATATTTTTGGTTTGAGCTTGGCTGATGCAGGATTGCTGATGCTGGTGACACGTATTTGGGATGCAGTGTCCGATCCGATGATGGGAGTCATTGCAGACCGTACTCATACGCGTTGGGGTAAATACCGTCCTTATTTGTTGTGGATTGCAGCTCCTTTTGCCATTGCCGGGATTTTACTTTTTACAACGCCCGACATGGGGACAACGGGTAAGCTGGTATGGGCTTATGTCACTTACATCCTGATGATGACGGTATATACGGCAATCAATGTACCATACGGGGCTATGTTGGGAGTAATGACTGATGATTCGAACACAAAAACGGTTTTCTCTTCTTACCGTATGTTTTTTGCATACGGAGGTAGTTTTATCGCTTTGGGAGCATGGGAGCCATTGTGTAATTGGTTTAAATCAATGGACTATAGCAATGCTTCCAGTTGGCAATATGCCATGGTATGCATTGCCACGCTCTGCTTTTTGGGTTTTCTGTTTTGCTTTAGCATGACGCGCGAGCATGTCAAGAGTGTGGCGTCCGAATCCATCGGTAAGGATGTGAAGTCACTGGTGCGCAATTCGCCTTGGTGGATATTGAATGGTGCGGCGTTGTTGTCGAATTTCTTCAATACGGTACGCGGAGCTACTGCCGCCTACTTCTTCAAGGACTATATCAGTGCCAATGCATTCCTCGATTTCGGGGTGTTCAATCTGGTATTGTATGCCGGCTTGTTCCTGATGGTGGGTGAAGTGTGTAATATGATTGGTGTGGCGCTGGCTGTGCCTCTGTCCATGAAGTTTGGAAAGAAGTCCACTTATATCATTTCGCTCGTGTGCCTGGTAGTGCTCAGCGTGCTCTTCTTCTTTGTGCCGAATGACGGGCTGGGATGGTGGCTGATGATGATTTTCCAGGTGCTTATCTCCATCTGCACCGGTATCGTATCTCCGTTGATTTGGAGCATGTATGCGGATGTGGCGGACTATGCCGAGCAAAAGGATGGTACATCCTCTACGGGGCTGATATTCTCTTCCGGTTCTATGGCGCAGAAGTTTGGCGGTGCATTTGCAGGCTGGGCAGTAATGGCACTGTTGGCATTCTTCGGTTACAATACCGCAGAGAATGCCGTGCAGACTCCCGAGGCGCTGGATGGCTTGAAGTATCTGATGAGCTTTATTCCTGCTGCGATAGCCGCACTTTCCATCGTTGTCGTATTCATCTATCCATTGAATAAGACGCGTATGGCAGCCATCAATGCAGACCTGAAAGAGCGCCGTGAGAACCTTCAGCAGAATAACTTATAACTCATAACTCAAAAACTTGTGGATATCAAGAAGATGAAACAGGAGATGGAGGAGGAGTTGGTCTCCAATATCCTCCCCTTCTGGATAAACAGAATGACGGATGAAGTGAACGGCGGCTTCTACGGCCGTATCACGGGTCGAGAGGAGGTGAAGCCCGAAGCTGAAAAGGGGGCCATCCTGAACGCCCGCATCTTGTGGACCTTTTCGGCTGCATACCGCTTGCTGAGGAGGCCGGAGTATCTGGAAACGGCTACGCGTGCCAAACGCACTCTTATCGACCGTTTCTACGACAATGAATTTGGCGGAGTTTACTGGTCTCTCGACTATAAAGGCAATCCGCTCGATACCAAGAAGCAGATTTACGCTTTGGGTTTCGCCATCTACGGGCTGAGTGAATATGCTCGTGCCACGGGCGATGATGAAGCGCTGGCATATGCCATCCGTTTGTTCGAGACTATCGAAGAGCATAGCTTCGACCCCGTGAAGAACGGTTATTGTGAAGCCTTGACCCGCGAATGGGGAGAGATAGCCGACATGCGCCTCAGCGCCAAGGATGAGAACGAGCGCAAGACGATGAATACCCATCTGCATATTCTGGAACCTTATACCAATCTTTTCCGCATGTGGAAGGATACCCGTCTGGAGAGGCAACTGCGCAATTTGATAGGCCTTTTCACGGAACGGATTCTGAATATCAAGACCGGTCATCTGGAATTGTTCTTCAATGATGATTGGGTTAGTAAATACCGCATTGTCTCCTATGGGCACGATATCGAAGCCTCCTGGTTGATACACGAGGCTGCCCTTGTTCTGGGCGATAAGGACCTCCTGGAGAAAGTGGAACCACTTGTAGAATACATCGCTGCCGCTGCCGATGAAGGATTGACGCCCGACGGCAGCATGATATACGAGACTTTTCTGGATAAAGGAAAGACCGATACCGACCGCCACTGGTGGGTGCAGGCCGAGAACGTAGTGGGACATGCCAACCTCTACCAGCACTTTGATGACGAAGTGGCCATGCAGAAGGCTCTCCGATGTTGGGACTTCATCAAGCAGCATCTGGTAGACTACAAGTACGGAGAATGGCATTGGAGCGTGCGTGCTGACGGCACGGTGAACACCGATGATGACAAGGCGGGATTCTGGAAATGTCCGTATCACAACGGACGTATGTGCATGGAAATTATTGAACGTTTTTCATAGGTTTTCTATCATAAGAAGATGAATAGATTGATGGTTTTGGGGATTCTTGTCTGGATGGGGATTGCGCTGCACGCGCAATCTCTTTATCCGGACTTCAGCAAGCTGAACTTCGGGTGCGACGGAAACAGCATTACCGCAGGCGAACAATGGTCTAAGACTGTAGTGGATAAACTCGGATTCGCTACACATCACAACGTGGCGGTCGGTTCTGCCACATGGGCATGCCATCCCGATACTCAGGATTATGGCAGCGAAGCTTTTGCCGGCATCTCTGGCGGTTGGCAGGTTACGGAGGATAGGCATGAGTTACAGATGCGGCACAACAACGTGTCAAAGGTGCATATCCAGAAGTTCATAGCCGAAGTGGAAAGTGGCGCTTACCCTGCGCCCGATGTCTTTGTGTTCTCTATGGGAACGAATGACCGTAACTTGGGTAGTGCCGAAGAGGCCCTTAAAGGGAAGACGCTCGATGAAGTAGATGTCAACACCATGGCGGGCGGTGCCCGTTGGTCCATTCAGACCATTCTGGAGCATTATCCCCAATGCCGCGTATTCGTGTGCACGCCGATTCAGACCGGCAACCCCGAACACAATGCACTGAATCTGCAGAAGATTGCCATCTTGCGTGAGTTGTGCCGGGCGCTTTCCGTGCAGCTGATAGACTGTTACTCCAATTGTGGTATCACCGAAAAGTTTGAGCAGCCTTCCGGTAGCGGGCGCTATCTGCGCGACGGGTTGCATCCCGACAAACCGGGGCAGGAGCTGATGGGCCGTTACATCGCGAAGGAGATACGGAACCATTTCTTTTAGTTCCGTTCTGCATATTCCGGTTGGAATAACTTATCATTTAGGGCTTGTAAAGCCCTTTTTTTGTCTGTATTCTTAATGACGAATGCCACGTCATTATTGCTGCTGCCATATGAAATCATCCGTAGGGGGATGTCCTTTAGCGCCTCCATAATCTTTGCCTCAAACCCGGCATATTCCCATTGCATGTTGCCCACCACGGAGACGATGGTCATGCGGTCTTCTACCAATACATGGGCATATTGGCGTAGTTCGGAGATGATGTTCGATAAACGAGTGCAGTCGTCTATAGCCACAGATACGTCCAGATTGGAGGATACCAGCAGGCAGAGGGGGGTACGGTACTTGGCAAAAATGTCGAAAATCTTGCTGATGAACAGATAGGGACACAGATTATGGTTCGATTCGAACTTTATGTATATGATGTGGTCCTTGGCGGCTATGGCCTTGATGATATTGTCGTCCTGCAGGTTGGAAATTAGCGTGCCTTCTGCCGACGGTTCCATAGAGTTAAGCAACCGGACGGGAATATTCCTTAGGCGTGCCGGGGCGATACAGAAGGGATGCAGTATCTTGGCACCATAGAAGGCCAGTTGTTCGGCTTCGTTGAAGCTGAGGCGTTTCACGGGGCGGGTACCTGACACCTCGCGCGGATCATTGTTGTGCATGCCATCTATGTCCGTCCATATTTGTATCTCGTCTGCTTGGAGGGCGGTGCCAATGAGGGAAGCGGTGTAATCACTGCCGCCGCGTTTCAGGTTGTCTGTTTCGTTATAGGCATTCTTGCAGATGAAACCCTGAGTGATGAAGAGATTGATGCCGGGATGGCAGGCAAGCTGCTCTCGGAGTTTCTGTTCTATATATTCCAAGTCGGGTTCGTTGTCGGGGCCGATACGCATGAAGTCGAATGCACAAAGCAGTACATTGGGAACTTTCAGCTCGCGCAGGTAGAAGTGCATTAGGGCGGTACTGATAAGTTCGCCTTGTGCCAGCACTTCCTTCTCTTCGACAGAGGTGAAGGAATCTTTGGTAAATTTCCATAGTTGCTGGAAGCGGTCGAGGATATAATCTATTGCTTCCCGTTTCAGTTTCTCGTCGGTCAGCAACCCATTGGCAAATTCGATGAATTGGAATTCCAGCCGGGTGATACGGTCGTGAACTTGTTCTATTTCACGGTTGAACAAGTTGGCGGCAATCTCCTCCAGATGGTTGGTGGTGCCTGCGGTGGCAGACAGTACCACAATCTTGGGTGTTGCATCTTTAATGAGTGTTGCTACATGTTTCATTCTCTCTACGGTGCCGACGGAAGTTCCGCCGAATTTACAAACTTTCATTTCTTGTTTCTTTTTTAACAGTTTCATAATTGCATTCATCCGGATGTTCTTCCTTCCGGCTTTTCATTTCAGGTGGCCTCTTTCCAAAATGGAAGGGGGAGGCATGAGGGGCTGTCACTGGGACTAGGCCTGCATAATGCCGCTGTGGCATTGTTGTGGTGGGATATTCATATCCCGGTTGGTGGCAGGCTCTTGCCCCTTCACCTATAAAAGTTCAAAAGATATGCCGTTGGTATTTGGGAAAAGCTTATATTTGCACACCCTGTTTTTTACCGTTATCAGTTTAAAAACTTATCGAATAGATATGAGTAAGATTCTAATCATTGATGATGAGGTACAAATCCGTACCCTTCTGACACGGATGATGGAGTTGGAGGGATATGACGTCTGTCAGGCTGGTGATTGCAGGGCTGCCCTGAAGCAACTGGAACTCCAAAATCCCGATGTAGTTTTGTGTGATGTGTTTCTGCCCGATGGAAATGGGGTAGACCTGGTGTTGGCTATCAAGAAGGCGGCACCCAATGTGGAAGTTATTCTGCTGACAGCGCACGGCAATATTCCCGATGGGGTGCAGGCCATCAAGAACGGTGCTTTCGACTATATCACCAAGGGAGACGATAATAACAAGATTATTCCTCTGATAAGCCGTGCTGTAGAGAAAGCGCGTATGAATGTGCGGTTGGAAAAACTGGAGAAGAAGGTGGGACAGACGTACTCTTTTGATTCTATCCTGGGAGAATCCAAAGTCCTGAAGGATGCTGTTTCATTAGCTCAGAAGGTGTCAGGGACTGATGTTCCTGTACTGTTGACTGGAGAAACGGGCACGGGTAAGGAGGTATTTGCCCAGGCCATCCATTACAGTAGTAAGCGTGCACGGCAGAATTTTGTAGCGGTTAACTGTTCTTCGTTCAGCAAGGAGTTGCTGGAAAGTGAAATGTTCGGTCATAAAGCCGGTTCGTTTACCGGCGCATTGAAGGATAAGAAGGGACTGTTCGAGGAAGCGAATAATGGGACTATTTTTTTGGATGAAATCGGTGAGATGGCGTTTGAACTGCAAGCCAAGTTGCTGCGTATTCTTGAAACCGGTGAGTATATTAAGATAGGTGATACGAAACCTACCCGTGTCAATGTCCGCATCATTGCCGCTACGAACCGCAACTTGTCTCAGGAGATTGTTGCCGGACGTTTCCGCGAGGATTTGTTTTATAGATTAAGCGTATTTCAGATACATCTGCCGCCATTGCGCGAACGTGCAGGTGATATCCGGCTGTTGGCGAAGGCTTTTATAAAGAGTTTTGCGGAACAGCTGGCGCGTCCGGTGGTTGAAATAGCTCCCGCATTTCTTGAAGCATTGGACTCCCAACCGTGGAAGGGAAATATTCGTGAATTACGTAACGTGATAGAACGCAGTATGATTGTTTGCGAGAGCGGATATCTGGACATTGCTGATTTGCCGTTTGATATTCAGAATGCCCATTATGAACACTCCAATGATTCAAGTCCCGGCAGTTTTGAACTTTCAGCTATGGAACGCCGGCACATTGCCCGTGTACTGGAGTATACAAAGGGGAATAAGACAGAAGCAGCCCGGTTATTGAAAATAGGTTTGACGACGTTGTATCGGAAGATTGAGGAATACAAGATCTCAGATCTATAATAGGGGGCTCAGTATACGACTGAGGTACCTTCGATATAGGACCGTGGCAAGATTATTCTTGAAACAGGCTTAGAAGCAGAAAGTGCCTATGGGCTAAAACATATCAAAACAGGTTGCACCTTTTCATTTTGAAAGGGTGCAACCTGTTTCTTTTTATACTTGTTTAGTATGTATTCTGTTGATAATTAATGGTGTATGGTATATGCGCTCTTTTTGGCACATATTTGGCACATTCCTGGCAGACAAAAATATGTAGTAACATTTTAAAAGGTAAAAACATGGGAATAACAGTATCATTTATTTTTTGCCTATTGAGCGGTTTGTTCGCCTTTTGGCTTTTCTGGAAATGCGTAGATTGGTTTGAGAAGATTTAAAAGAGAGAATTATGTACACAGCTTTATTTGTATTAGGTATTGTAATGTTCGGGTATCTGACTTATGTGCTGATAAGACCCGAAAAGTTTTAATGAATGGAGAGTGGAGAAATGAACACTGAAATTTTAGGTGTAGCCTTGCAGATTGTTCTGCTGATTGTGATATCCTATCCTCTGGGAAAGTATATTGCCAAGGTTTACAAAGGCGAAAAGACATGGTCGGATTTCATGAAGCCGGTCGAGAGATTGATTTATAAAGTGGCCGGAGTCAATCCGGAGGAAGAGATGAACTGGAAACAGTTCTTGAAAGCCCTGCTGATTCTGAATGCCTTTTGGTTTGTATGGGGCATGGTGCTACTCTGTACACAGCAGTGGTTGCCGTTAAATCCGGATGGAAACGCTAACCAGACACCGGATCTGGCATTCAATACATGTATCAGTTTTATGGTGAACTGTAATTTGCAGCATTATTCCGGTGAAAGCGGACTGACATATTTTACACAGTTGTTCGTCATTATGTTGTTCCAATTCATTACCGCCGCTACCGGTATGGCAGCTATGGCAGGTATCATGAAGGGTATGGCTGCTAAATCGACGAAGACTATCGGTAACTTCTGGAAGTTCTTGGTTTTGAGCTGTACACGTGTATTATTACCACTTTCGTTGATTGTGGGCTTCATCCTCATTCTACAAGGTACTCCGATGGGATTTGATGGTAAGCTGGAAGTTCAGACGATGGAAGGACAAACCCAGTTGGTTTCACAAGGTCCTACGGCAGCGATTGTTCCTATCAAGCAATTGGGTACGAACGGTGGCGGTTACTTTGGATGTAACTCTTCACATCCGTTGGAAAATCCTAC